>ERZ1047985.4-NODE-4-length-244599-cov-14.047648_pt1 | contig 244599 bp, 209 predicted proteins | sample MGYA00383097_ERZ1047985 | MGnify/ENA primary metagenome ERZ1047985 (study PRJEB29581, sample SAMEA5548367) | metagenome | biome: marine; feature: coastal; material: water | depth 50 m | study: Short-term variability in the microbial, nano- and picoplankton...
ATTTTAGTACCCATAGTTTAAATTTATTCATTTTAGCTTAGAACATTATATTACTTTTTATATTACTAATACAAATGAGTTTTAAGCTGATTAGATTTTTGATTATTTTTTTTGCAGCAATTTATTTTTACAAAAAACGGAATTATCATCTTTAAAGAAATGACTTAAAAATACTGATTTAGTAAATTTAACATATCTATATTGTATAAGTGCCAATTTCACTAGCGTTTAATTGGTGTATTGTTAAAATCGAAAACGTTTTCGTTATTTTTTTGAGTGTTTAACCATTGTTTTTTTTTGATTGTTTGTTAAATAAATGTAAACTTACCCTTATGTTTTTCGCCAAGGAATCTGATTGACTTAAATTATTTAGTGCATTTTTTTTTAATTTTAACAAAATGTTTGAATTCTTTCACTGAATAAATATAGACATTAATCAATTATGAATTTTTTATTTTAGCATATCATAATAACTAAACAATTAATTTTAACCAGTATTTAAAACTACTTTTCTGAAAAAAAGTAACTAAACTAAATTTTAATTAAACTCAAACAAATGAAAAACAAATTACTCAAAAAGCTATTGCTTCCTTTTGCTTTATTGCTAGGAAGCTTTATTTATGCTCAAACCGTAACGGGGACTGTAAGTGACGCTTCAGGGCCACTGCCCGGTGTTAATGTATTAGTAAAAGGTACTGCAGTAGGGTCGGTTACAGATTTCGATGGGAATTTTCAAGTTAGTGCCAATAATGGAGACACTTTAGTGTTCTCATATATAGGTTACTTGACTCAGGAAGTTCTAGTAAGTGAATCAACAATGAACATTACTCTTGAAGACGATGCTGCTCAACTTAATGAAGTAGTGATAGTTGGTTATGGTAGTACAACTAGGAAAGAGGTTACAACTGCTGTTACTAGCGTTGGAGCAGAAGATTTTAATAAAGGTGTTATTAGTGATGCCACACAGCTATTACAAGGTAAGGTTGCTGGTCTTACGGTTTACAATAAAGGGGGTAACCCAAACTCAAGCGCAACAATTCGTTTGAGAGGTATTTCTACTGTAGGTGGTAATACAGAGCCACTAGTAGTAATTGACGGTGTTTTAGGACAGTCGCTGAGCAATGTTGATCCAGCAGATATTGAAAATATCACAGTTTTAAAAGATGGTTCAGCAGCAGCTATATATGGTACTCGTGGATCGAGTGGTGTAATTTTAGTAACAACGAAGTCAGGTAAAAATGGTCAGCCATTTAGTGTTTCTTACAATGGGCAATTTTCTACTGCATCTATATCAAATCAAATTGATCTTATGGGTAGACAAGAGTTTTTAGCAACAGGAGGTACTGATCTTGGAGCTGATACGGATTGGAGAGATGAAGTTACTCGTACAGCTGTATCTAAAATACATAATATTTCAGCAGTCGGGGGAACAGATAAAGCAAATTACCGTGTATCTGTTAATTTAAGAGATGCTGAAGGGATTTTAATTAATTCAGGTTTTAATCAAGTAAATGCTAGAGCTAAACTATCAGGTAAAATGTTAAATGATAAATTGAAGATTAGTTTCAATACCTCATTAACTCAACGCGATAGTGATTTCGGGTTTAACGAAGCCTTGCGTTATGCATCAGTATATAATCCAACTGCTCCCGTATTAGGTTCAGATGCGCCTTTTGCATTTAATGGTGCTCAGTTTGGTGGCTATTTTGAAACCTTAGGTTTATTTGATAGTTTTAATCCTGTATCAATAGCTGAACAAAACAAAAATTATGGTTCTAGAACTATAATCAACTATAGTTTAGATTTTAGATACTCTTTTACAGATGATTTATCGGCTAATTTAATGGTTGGTGAGCAAATAGAAAAGAACACAAATAGACAATATTATCCTGTAACTTCTTTTTTCAGAGGAAATGCTGTAAGTCCTTTTAGAAAAGGTAGAGCAGATTTCTATAACAACGAAATTAGAAACAAAACGTTTGAGTTATTTGGTACATATAATAAATCAGTGAATGATTCATTTAGTTTCAAATTTACAGGAGGATATTCTTGGCAAGAAACTGACTTTAATGAATACTATTTGCAAATTGGAGATTTTCCTCCTGGTGTAAATTTTGATTTTAGTGATAATATCGAGATTTCTCAAGATTTGTTAGAATCAGGTCGTATTATAGCTAATAGTGGTCGTAATGATGATGATAGAATTATTGCCTTTTTTGCTAGAGCAAATGCTACAATAAGCGATGCTATTTATGTGAATGCTTCAATTAGAAGAGAAGGATCAAGTAGATTCGGTGATGACGAACAATGGGGTATTTTTCCTTCAGCTGCGATAGGAGCCGATTTGAATAAGTTTTTAGAATTAGATAATGTAAACTTATTGAAAGCAAGATTAGGTTATGGTGTTACAGGTGCAATCCCTCCTGGTGTTGGTTTGTCTCAAACAACTTTCGGAGTTAGTAATGGTGGAAGCGGTTTCGGTTCTTCAAGTACTGGTTTAGGTAGTAGAGCTCCAAACCCTGGATTAAAATGGGAGGAAAAAAGAGAATTAAATTTAGGTTTTGAATATGAAACAGACCGTCTGTCTGCTACATTAGACTTATATAATAGAGATATTGTAGATTTTATTACAAATCAAAATATCGATGCAGCTGCTAATGATGGGTTTACTAGCCAATTCCAAAACGGAGGTGAATTAAATACCAAAGGTATAGAGTTGAGTTTAAATTATGATTTTGTTAATAATGATAAGCTTACTTATAATTCTGGAATCATATTTTCATCTTACAAAACGATTCTTGAAAAGAATACGGGTGGAGATAGAACTACAGCAAATTTAGGAGCGCCAGGTCAAAACAGTACCAATGTTATTTTGGTGAAAGAAGGTCAAGAAGTTGGTCAAATATGGGGTCCTGTATTTTCTGGAGAAGTTGATGCTAACGGAACGCCAATATTGGTTGATGTAAATGGTGATGGTAATTTGGTTACAGATCAAGGTAGTGCTCTAAATGACGATGTTGATTTTAAGGTATTAGGTAAAGGTATTCCTGATTTTGAATTAAGTTGGACACATTCAGTAAAGTTTGGAAACTGGGATGCTAATGTATTGTTTAGAGGTGCATTTGGACACAGTTTAGTTAATACGTTCCGTGCGTTTTATGAGCCAAGAATTGGTTCTCAATCATCTTACAACTTTGTAAATACAGAATTAGCTAGGAATGATATTAAAACAGCTCAATTTAGTTCTTACTATGTTGAAAAAGCTGATTTCTTTAGATTAGATAACCTATCTATTGGTTATAATTTCGATATCAAAAATGAGTATATTCAAAATATGAGACTATCATTAACGGGTCAAAATTTATTTACAATTACCGATTATACTGGATCTGATCCAGAACCAGCTTTACAAGATTTTGGTGCTGTAGATAACGGTGGAGATTTAGGATCGGCAAATGTATTAGCTCCTGGTGTTGATAGACGATATAATTATTTTCAGTCTAGAACAATTACTTTAGGATTAAATATTAACTTTTAATTAAAAAAAAACAATAAAATGAATCGTTTTATAAAATTAACATTCTTAAGTAGTATGCTGGTTATGGCATATTCTTGTACAGATCTAGATGAGGTCTTAGAAGATGAATTAACTACTGAGTTTTCGGATGATGGTGTTACTGTAGTAGAAGGTGCTACCGATGGTGGAATTCTTCCTTCAGGAGCATTGACGCCTTCTTATGACAGACTTAGAAATGGATCTGCAGGGCATGGTAGCTATTATTCTGCTCAAGAAGTTTCATCAGATGAAATGACCTTAGGTCAAAAAGGTGGTGACTGGTTTGATGGTGGTATATGGTTGCGTATGCACAGACATACTTTTGATGCCTCTAATGGTACGTTTAACAATATCTGGAATGATGCTTACGGAGGTATTGGTGAAGTGAATTTAGCTTTAAATGGCGGTTCTTTATCACCTGCCGAAATGGCACAGGCTAAAACAATTAGAGCTTTCTTTTACTGGAGATTGTTAGACAACTTCGGTAATGTGAAAATAATTACAGCCCCAGGTGGTGATGCGCCACAAACGGATAGTCAAGCAGCTTTTAACTTTGTTGAAAGTGAATTGTTAAGTGTATTAGGAATTAGTGCAGTTACAGCTAGTTTAGATTTATCTGGTAGTTCTTTAGGTACTGCCGCTGAACCATATTTAGTGAATCAATTTGGAGCACTAGGTTTATTAGCTAAACTATATTTAAATGCAGAAGTATATACAGGAACGCCACATTATCAAGAGGCTGACTGGGCTGCTACTTATATTATAGACAATGGTCCTTACCAGTTATGTGCTGATGGTTGTACTGTTATTAACTTGGCACAACGACCAGCGGTGGCTTCTGATCCTGATAACTTAGAGGGTTATGCTGCGATATTTGCTCCAAATAATCAATTCAACCCTGAAATGATTTGGTCTATACGTTACGATGCTGTTTCTGCTGGGGGAATGAATTTCTCTCAAATGAATTTTCATTACAGTACTCAGTTAACATATGCTTTAGACGCACAGCCATGGAATGGGTATCAAGTTGTTGAAGAGTTTTATAATAGTTATGATGATGCTGATGCTAGAAAAGTAGCAAACTTCTTATCAGGACCACAATTGGATTTTGGTGGTAATGCTTTACTAGATTTTGCTGCAGATGATGATAATCTTCAACTAAATTACACGCCGAATATTAGTGAGTTAGAGCCAAATTCTGTTAGAGAAAGTGGTGTTCGTGGTAAGAAATTTAGCTTCCAATTATTTGGTAGACCGGAAATGAATAATGACTACCCAATTTTTAGATTAGGTCAAGTACATTTAATACGTGCTGAGGCAAAAGCTAGAGCTGCAGGTAATTGGAGTTTAGCTGTGCCAGATGTTACTGCTTTAAGAGCAAGAGTTGGTTTAGGTCCATTAGGATCAATCACAGCAGATACTTTCTTAGCTGAAAGAGGAAGAGAGATGTTTATGGAATCTTCTCGTAGAACTGATTTAATCCGTTTTGGTAAATTCGGAGATTCTTGGTGGGAAAAAACAAATTCTGATTCGTTTAGAACGTTGTTTCCAATACCTCTAGAGCAAATTAATGCTTCAAGTGGTAGTCTAAGTCAGAATCCAGGTTATTAATTTGAATTAAGTTTTTTTATTAAAGGGTTGTTCTTAGGAACAACCTTTTTTTTGTATTATGCACTAATGAAATATATTTTATCTTTTCTATTATTTCTACTAATTTCCTGTTCTACTAAAGAAGAACAAAAGAAAACCCTATTTGTTTTAAATGATAGTGATAATGGTATGTCATTTGAAAATGCATTGATATACGACGAAGCTTTTAATCCTTATGTATATCGCAATTTTTATAATGGAGGTGGTGTTGCTATAGGAGATATCAATAATGATGGACTCGAAGATATTTATTTTACCGGTAACATGGTTGATAATAAGCTATTTCTGAATAAAGGGAATTGGAAGTTTGAGGATATTACAGCTAAAGCAGGTGTTTCCTGTTCTAATGTTTGGTCCAGTGGAGCCATATTTGCAGATATAAATGGTGATGGTTTGTTGGATTTATATGTTTGTAAGGCAGGTAAGCCTGGCGGAGAAAATAGGCACAATGAACTTTTTATTAATAATGGAGATCTTACATTTACTGAATGTTCTAGACAGTTTGGTTTAGATATTACAGGTTTATCTGTGCATGCGGCATTCTTCGATTATGATAAAGATGGAGACCTGGATGCTTATCTTTTAAATAACTCAATAAAATCGATAGGAGCTTTTGATCTTGTCAAGGATCAACGATTTATTCCGAATATTTCCGGAAGTGGTAATAAATTTCTAAGAAATGACTCTGGTAAATTTATCGATATAACCGAAGAAGCTGGGATTTTTTCTAGTAAAATTGGTTTTGGTTTAGGTATTACTTTAGGTGATTTTAATGATGATAACTGGACTGATATATTTATTTCGAATGATTTTTTTGAAAAAGACTACCTATATATTAATGATAGGAAAGGAGGGTTTTCTGAACAAATTGAAGAATATTTTCAATCTATATCTATGGGTTCAATGGGAGCGGATTTGGCAGATTTAGACAATGACCTTAAAACGGATTTAATGGTTACTGAAATGCTACCAGAAACTGACGAACGCCAAAAAACAAAAACTATTTTTGAGTCTTGGGACAAACATCAATTAGCTGTAAAACAGGGGTATTATAATCAATTTTCTAGAAATACTCTTCAAAGAAATTTAGGTAATGGAAACTTTATTGAATTAGGACGCCAAGCCAATGTTTCGGCAACTGAATGGAGTTGGAGCACACTGTTATTTGATATGGATAATGATGGCTATAAAGATATATTTGTTAGTAATGGTATTTATAAAGATTTGTTAGATCGAGATTACCTTACTTACGAAGCTAATGATGAAACTATTAGGAATAGAATAAATAGTAGCGAAAAGGAAGTCATAAAGAAGTTAATCGATGCAATGCCATCGAAAGCTGTTCCTAACGCTGTTTTCCGTAATTTAGGTGGTTTTAATTTTGAAAATAAAAGTAAAGACTGGGGTTTAGATAAGCCAAGTTTTAGCAATGGGAGCGCCTACGTTGATCTTGACAACGATGGAGACTTAGATATTGTAGTTAATAATGTAAACATGCCTTCTTTTATTTACGAAAACAAAACAGACACACTAAAACATCGAAGTGTCATGCTAAAATTTGTGCAAAAAGACAAGAATGTTTTTGGTATCGGAACTAAGGCAACAATACAATATGCCAATAATAAAAAGAGCTACGGTGAAAACTATAATTCTAGAGGGTTTCAAAGTAGTGTTGCAAACGGATTGCATTTTGGTGTTGGTGATTCGGAATATATAGATTCTCTCTTTATTACATGGCCTAATGGAAAAACATTGACAATGTCAAATTTAAGAACGAATGAAACGTATTCCATTGAACAACCTAAAGTGCTAGATAGTATTCATGAGGTTAAAGTAAAGAAATTAGAACAACAGATACTTGAAGAGATAAGTCCTTTGTTTGATTTTGCTCATGAAGAAAATAGTTATATCGATTTTAACAAAGAACGCTTGTTAACACAGATGTATAGTAATGAAGGCCCTTGTATTGCAGTAGGGGATATTAATAATGATAATAGCATGGATTATTTTGTTGGTGGTGCTAAAAATCAATCTGGTGCTTTATTTATTTCAAGTGCATTTGGTTTTAGTGAAATCACGAAACCATTTATAGATGATATAAATTCTGAAGATACAGATGCTGTTTTTTTTGATGGAGATAATGATGGAGATCTAGATTTATATGTTTGTCATGGGGGTAGGGCATTTTCTCAATATTCAATTGCTTTAAACGATTCATATTACATTAATAATAATGGAACATTTGAAAAATTACCGAAAGCAATATCCTTACCGAAAACAATAAGTTCATCAGTAGTTAAACCAGCCGATTATGATAATGATGGTGATCTAGATTTATTTGTTGGAGAACGTTATAAAACAAATCTGTATGGAAAACCATGTTCTGGATATCTATTAGAAAATGATGGAAATGGTAACTTTAAGTATATGAAGAATGATACCATGGAAAATATTGGTATGATTAAGAATGCAAGTTGGGTAGACATTAATAACGATGGTTGGCAAGATCTAATAGTTTCTGGAGAATGGATGCCTATTAAAATTTTTATCAATGAGAATAGGGAATTAGTTGATAAAACTAATATCTATCAAATGGAAAACACTTGTGGGCTTTGGTCAGCTATGGAAATGATAGATGTTGATCATGATGGGGACTTAGATATTATAGCCGGAAATAAGGGATTGAATAATTTTTTTGAATCAGATATGAGAATGTATATTTATGATTTCGACAACAATGGTTTTGAAGAGCAACTTATTTGCAAGAAAAAAGGTGATAAATACTACCCGATAGTAGATAAAGATGAGCTAATTTCACAAATACCATCGTTGAAAAAGAAATTGCTGTACTATAAAGATTATGCTCAAGCTAGTATTGAATCTATTTTATCGAAAGAACTTCTCGATCAAGCTTATTTTGTTGACTTAAAAATGTTAAAAAGCACTATATTTTTGAATGAAAATAATAAATTTGTTTCGCAAAAGTTACCAAGTGAATTGCAATATTCGCCTATCTATGCGATTACAGCCAATGATATAAATAAAGATGGATATACAGACTTATTTTTCGGAGGCAATCAGTATTTAGTAAAACCAAGGTTTGGTCGATATGATGCCTCTATGGGATGGGTTTTATTTGGCTCAAAAGAAGAAAGCATATCAACATCAAAACCAGTTCCTTTAAATATTAAAGGGCAAATAAGAGGTCTTAACTGGGTAAAACATAATAATATCAAACTATTAATTGCAACTATAAATAATGAAAAAACAAGTTTCTATAGTATTAAAGAATAGCGTAAAATTTTTGATAATATTTTTTTTATTAATACAGCTGAGCTGTAATAAATCTGAATATACTAAGCTTGTAAATAATGAAATGGCGAAAAATATTGTGAATGATTCGCTCATTTTTGGAATGACATTCGGTCAAACAAGAAAATTGTTTTTCGATCAATGTTGGAAGCTAAACAATCAAAAAATAATCAATCAAGGATCCTCAAATAATTTTGTTGAATATCAATTGCCTAAGAAAAAAGGAGATAGTCTAAATAGCCCAATTACATTGCTATTTTATGGGATATTTAATAAGGAAAAAATCATGACAGGAATGGATATGAAATTTCGTTATGTAGCTTGGTCACTTTGGAACAAATCGTTACAATCAGATAAGTTAGTACCGGTGGTTAAGGATAGTCTAAAAACTTGGTTTCCTGGTAATGATTTTATAGTAATACCAGCTAAGAAAACCAAGGGAGAAATACATGTTAAAATAGATGGAAATCGACGGATTTTAATAGAACCTATTACGGATAGCAGAACAGTTGATGTTAGAATTGATGATTTAAGGTATATGCTTGATAAAATAAACTGATGAGAAGAAAATTGATGAATTACATTAAATTAATAGCAGTCTTATTACCGTTTTTTATGGTTTCCTGTAAAAAACATAATGAGCCTACCATAAAAAATTTCGAATTATTAGACAAATCAATTACGGGTATTGACTTTTCAAATGACCTATCATACGATAATGATTTTAACGTATATAAGTACCGCAATTTTTACAATGGTGGAGGTGTCTCAGTTGGCGATGTAAACAATGATAATTTATTAGATATATATTTTACATCTAACCAAAATCAGAATAAATTATTTCTAAATAAAGGTGATTTTAAATTTATAGATATTACTGATACGGCTGGTGTAAGTGGTGAGAAACCATGGTCAACTGGTGTTACAATGGTTGATATTAATGGAGATGGACTTTTAGATATTTATGTATGTAATTCTGGTGATTTAAAAGGAGAGAACAAACAGAATGAGCTCTTTATTAATAATGGAGATTTAACTTTCACCGAAAAGGCAGAAGAATATAACTTAGGAGATAAAGGATTCTCAACACATGCTTCATTTTTTGATTTTGATAAAGATGGTGATTTAGATGTTTATATCTTGAATAATTCTTATCAAGCCATTGGGAGTTTTGATTTACGGAGAAATGAAAGACCAAATAGAGATTTACTAGGTGGTGATAAATTAATGGAGAATGTAGATGGGAAATTTATAGATGTTAGTGAAAAAGCAGGTATTTATGGCAGTGTTGTTGGTTTTGGTCTGGGAGTTACAATAGGAGATATAAATAATGATGGCTGGGAAGATATTTATGTTTCTAATGATTTTTTCGAAAGAGACTATTTATATATCAATAATCATAATGGCACATTTTCAGAGAAATTTGAAGATCAAATAACGGCTACAAGTGGCGCTTCTATGGGTGCCGATATGGCAGATATAAATAATGACGGCTATAATGATATTTTTGTCACGGAGATGCTACCATCTGATTATGAGCGTTTAAAGACAGTTACGACTTTTGAAGATTGGAATAAGTATCAACTAAAAGTGAATAATGGATACTACCATCAATTTACAAGAAATACATTTCAATTAAATAACAAGAATAATTCTTTCAGTGAGATTGGAAGGTTAAGTGGAGTAGAAGCTTCGGATTGGAGTTGGGGAGCTTTGATTTTTGATATGGATAATGATGGTTTAAAAGATCTTTTTATTTCAAATGGTATCTATAGAGATTTAACCAATCAAGATTATCTTCAATACATATCGAATGAAGAAGTTTCAAAGTCAATGATGATAAATAATGTAGTTGATTACGCTAAACTCATTGAAATCATTCCTTCAAATAAAATAAAAAATCACGCCTACCAAAACTTGGGAGGTTTGAAGTTTAAAGATTACAAAGAATCAGGTTTGCAAACCGAAAGTTTTTCAAATGGCGCTGCATACGCCGATTTAGATAATGATGGCGATTTAGATTTAGTTGTAAATAATCTAAACATGAATGCTTTTGTTTATAAGAACTCCACCACGGAGAATAAAAACAAACCTTATTTAAAGTTTATTCTTAAAGGAGAAAATTTAAATACACAAGCCATCGGTTCGAAAATTGAAATTATTTCAAATAAGCAATCGATAGAAAACCAACCAACAAGAGGGTTTCAATCGAGTGTAGATCCTCGGCCTAATTTTGGTTTAACATCAAATGACCCTGTGACTGTTAAAGTTACATGGCCTTCAGGTAAAACAACTGCTTTAAGCAATGTACAACCAAATCAAACCATCACACTTTCAGAAAGTGATGCGCTATTTACAGAAGTTATCGATGAAGTCAATCAACCTGCCTTATTTAAAAAAAATCACGAAATTTTGAATTTTGTGCACAAAGAAAATAATTTTATTGATTTTAATCGAGATAGGTTATTACATCATATGTGCAGTACTGAAGGGCCAAAAATGTCAATGGCAGATATTAATAATGACGGAAAGCAAGATTTATTTATTGGAGGCTCAAAAGGGTCATCAGCAACCATCTTACATGGTAAAGACAGTGGTTTTGTGATTGATAAAACAAAAGATTTTCAAAAAAACATCAATTCTGAAGATATGGCGAGCCTTTTCTTTGACGCAGATAATGATAATGATTTAGATCTATATGTTTGTAGTGGCGGCGTAGAATTTTCACAATATTCATCTGATTTTTTAGATAGACTTTATCTCAACGATGGTAAAGGCAATTTTACCCTTTCTGACCAAAGATTGCCTGTAAAAGGATCAATGCATAGTACATCAACGGTAATATCTTCAGATATAGATAATGATGGCGATTTAGATTTGTTTGTTGGTGAGCGCGTTGTGCCTTTAAAGTATGGGGTCAAGTGTTCTGGTTTTATCTTAGAGAATGATGGTAATGGAAACTTTACGGATGTTACTGAAACTAAGGCAAACAATTTAAAAAATATTGGTATGATCACCGATGCGATATTTAATGATTTGGATGCAGATGGAGATGATGATTTGTTAATTGTAGGAGAGTTTATGGGTATTGAAATCTTTATTAACCAAGGCGGGATTTTTACTAGAAGAGAGGAAGGTCAAGTAAAAGACTTAAAAGGTTGGTGGAATACTATACATAAAGTTGATTTAGACAATGATGGTGATTTTGATTTTATTGTTGGAAACCATGGATTAAATAGTAGATTCAGAGCAAGTCCTGAAAAGCCAATTACACTCTTTTCAAGCGATTTTGATAAAAATGGTTTTATAGATCCGGTTTTGGCTTTTAGAGCATCTAATGGAAAAGATTATCCTTATGCCTTACGCCATAATTTAATTGATCAAATGAAAGGGTTAAAGAAAAAATTTCCAAATTATGAATCCTTCAAAGACGCTAGTATGGATGTCATTTTTGCTAAAAATGATTTAGACGTTTCTAATCAATTAAAAGTAACAATATTATCCTCGATAGTTTTAATAAATAAAGGAAATTTAGAATTTGATGTCTTAGAACTTCCAATCGAAGCACAATTTTCTTCTATTTATGCAATTAATACAGACGATTTTGATAAGGATGGAGATCAAGATATTATTCTAGGAGGTAACTTATTTAATGTAAAACCAGAAGTAGGGAGATATGATGCCTCATATGGCGTTTATTTAGAAAATAAAGGTAATATGAAGTTTAAAAGCCATAAGAATGGTAATGGGTTTTTCCTTAAAGGAGAGGTTCGTGATATCATAGTGCATGAACAAAAGCTCATCGTTGCTAGAAATAGTGATTCGTTAGCAATATTCAAATATTAAGAAATGAAACATGTAATAAAATTTGTAATTGTAGCGCTAGTATTTTTTTCGGGCTGTAAAGAGAAAAAAGAGATTAATGTAAAACGAGCTGCTATATTTTTTGATGAAGTTCCTTCAGAATTAAGTGGGATTGATTTTTCAAATAACTTATTCTATAGCGATGACTTGAATATTATGGAGTACCTATACTATTACAATGGAGGAGGTGTCGCCATAGGAGATATTAATAATGATGGGCTTGACGATATTTACTTATCCGCTAATCAAAAGTCTGATAGGTTGTACCTCAATTTAGGAAACCTAAAGTTTAAAGATATTACGGAAGAAGCAGGTATACAGATGGATTCTACGTGGTCATCAGGTGTAACAATGGAAGATGTTAATAATGATGGGTTTTTAGATATTTATGTGTCAAAAGTTGGAAATTATAAAGTTCTAAAAGCACACAATTTATTATATATTAATAAAGGAGATAATTCGTTTACAGAATCTTCTAAAGTTTATGGAATAGATTTTTCAGGTCTATCGACACAAGCTTCCTTTTTTGATTATGATAACGATGGTGATATGGATATGTACTTAATGAATCACTCCGTTCACACACCTAGAAGTTATGGAAGTATAGATAGACGTAAAATTAAAGATTCACTTTCAGGAGATAAGTTATATGAAAATAGATTAGATCAAAATCAAATAAAATTTGTTGATGTTACTGAAGCTTCTGGGATATACAGTAGCGCCCTTGGTTATGGATTAGCTTTAACAACTTCTGACGTAAATAATGATGGTTTAATTGATATTTATGTAGGCAATGACTTTCATGAAAATGATTATTTATATATCAATCAAGGAAATAAAACTTTTAAAGAATCTGGAGTAGATTATTTGAGCCATACTTCCAGGTTTACCATGGGACTTGATATTGCCGATATTAATAATGATCAACAGTTGGATATTTTTTCACTAGACATGATGCCATTTGATCATGAGATATTTTTAAAATCGGGCGGTGAAGATTCAGATAAGGTGAGTCAAATCAAGGAAAACTTTGGTTTTAGAAAGCAATACGCTAGAAATACATTACAGTTAAATCAGCAAAATAAAGCGTTTACTGATATCGCATTAATGACGAATACATACGCCACAGATTGGAGTTGGTCGGCTTTGATTCAAGATTATGACAATGATGGTCACAACGATATTTATGTCACCAATGGTATTTATAAAAGGCCGAATGATCTTGATTATATTAATTATTTAAGTAATGTCAACTTTTCAAAATATAACCAATCACAACAAAACGACTTAGAAGAAAGTATCATTAAACAAATACCAACGATTAAAATTCCAAATGTAGTATTTCGAAATAAAGGGGACTTAGAATTCGAGATGCTTACGGATAAAGCCGGCTCTAACCCATCTTACTCGAATGGTTCAGCGTATAGTGATTTAGATAATGATGGTGATTTAGATATAGTAATCAACACAATCAATCAAACAGCTTTATTATTAGAGAATAAAAGTACAGATACAATAAACAACAATTATATATCCTTCACTCTAAAAGGTGATAGTATTTATAAAAATACGACTGGTGCAAAGCTGTATATATATGCAGATAATATGGTAAAATATAATGAGCTAAATGTAACAAGAGGCTTTCAGTCGTCATCAACACATAAGATTCATTTTGGTATTGGAAAAACACAAAAGATTGATAGTGTAAAAGTCCAATGGCTAGATGGAACCTTTCAAATTATAAAAGGAGTATCGGTTAATCAACATCATGTTCTTACAAGAGACAACTCTACACAAAAGTCAACAAAATTGACCGTAAGCGATGATAAAAAATCTTTTAGAACTTTTCCATTTTCCCATCTTGAGAACAATTATGTAGATTACGAAAAAGAACCATTAATGCCTGAGAAACTATCAACAGAAGGGCCAGCACTGGTAAAAGCTGATTTTAATGGTGATGGGTTAGAAGATATTTTTATAGGCGGGGCAAAACATCAATCATCTGAACTTTTTCTAAGAAAAGGTGATGGAACATATTTTAATAAAAGAGATAATGATTTCAATAAAGATGTTATTTATGAAGATGTCGATGTTACAGCATTTGATTTAGAAAAAGATGGTGACCTCGATTTATATGTTATGAGTGGAGGTAATGAAAGTGTGGAAGGTGATCCGTATTTAGAAGATCGTGTTTATATAAATGATGGCAATGCCAACTTTCGTCGTTTAATTGCTCCACTCATTAAAACGAATGGCGGTAGTGTTTCTTCTGGAGATTTTGATGGCGATGGTTTTGATGATTTGTTTATAGGTAATAGATCAATGTCTAGAGGCTATGGTTTATCTCCATATAGTTTTATTTTAAAAAATAGTGGTAAAGGAAGTTTTGAAATTGTTAAGAAAGTAAGATTGGGTATGGTGACAGACAGTCAATGGACAGATCTTAATAATGATAAAAAATTAGAATTAGTGGTAGTAGGTGACTATATGCCCATAACAGTATATAGTTATCAACGAGATTCAACATTTGTAAATGACACAAAGAAATATGGATTAGATCAAACGCAAGGTATGTGGAACAGTGTTTTGGTAGCAGATATTGATGGTAATGGAGAAAGAGATATTATAGCTGGTAATGCTGGTTTGAACTTTAAATTTAAGGCATCTAAAGAACGACCTGTAAAAATTTATATTGATGATTTTGATGATAATGGACAGGTTGACCCTATTATTTTTTACGGTTTTTTTGGTAATAATGTGCCATTCGCATCAAAAAATAAGTTAATGGATCAAATGCCCTCACTAAAGAAGAAATTTTTAAGCTATTCAAAATTTTCAAAGATTGCGAGTATTGAAGACCTCACAGGTAAGCCTGAGAAAGACATTCTTGAAATAAAAAAAATAGTTGAATTGCGATCCATGATGTATATGAATGTCGGTAACAAAACACAAGAAATACCATTACCAAATCAAGCCCAAATGAGTAGTATTGAGGATGTATTATTGGATACAACTGATAATAAGCAGCGAATTATTTTTGTTGGTAATTATTTAGATTATACTGCAGAACTTGGTGAAAGTAATGGGAATTCTGGTGGGGTCATTTCATTTTCTAATAAATTTGATTCTTACCATGATTTACCTTTACCAAGAAATTTAAATGCCAGAAAAATTATCAAAATAAGCGAAAATGAATTTTTAGTTGTTGCAAATAATGACAAAACGTATATTTTCACCCTTACTAACGATTAAAGTATTAAACAGATGAAGAGAATTATGAAGTATATTTTATTTGGAATGGTACTAAGCTGTCTCCTAGTTTTGACAGGATGTAAGCAGAATAATGCTTATAAAGAACAACTTCAAGACCCTGAACTTTTTCACTCTGCAATGAGTAATTTAACGGATGTAATTGTATATGATATATTTTCACCCCCAGTGGCATCGCGGGTTTATATGTATCCGAGTGTAGCTGCTTTTTCAATAATACAAAAGGCCTACCCAGATAAATATAATAGTTTAGAAGGTCAACTAACAGATTTAAATGCTATACCAAAACCAAATAATGAGGATGTTGATTTCCATCTAGCTTCTATTCATGCATTTACTGTGGTTGGAAAACACTTCATTTTTTCTGAACAAAAAGTAACGGATTTTCAAAATGAAACTTATAAAAAATTAATTGATAGCGGATTGCCTAAAAAAACAAAAAAAGCATCAATTGAATATGGTGAGGTGGTTGCAAAACATATTTTGGAATGGGCCAAAGGAGATTTATATAATCAAACTCGAACTTATCCTAAATACACAATCCTTGAGGATGATAAATATTGGAAACCTACACCTCCAGATTATATGGATGGGATTGAACCACATTGGAATAAAATAAGAACGTTAGTTCTGGATTCAGCAAATCAATATGTTCCAGCACCTCCAATTGAAATAGATTTAACTGATGGCAGTGCATTCAAAAAACAACTGATGGAAGTTTATAGAAAAGGGGAAGGTAGAGATCAAGAAAGTAAAGATATTGCTAGTTTTTGGGATTGTAACCCTTATGTTTCGCATCATCGAGGACATGCTATGTTTGCTACAAAGAAGATAACACCAGGTGGACATTGGATAGGGATTACTAAAATTGCTACAAAGAAATCAAATAGTTCTTTTGATGAAACGGTTAATGCTTATACACATGTTAGTGTCGCGCTTTTTGATGGCTTTATAAGTTGTTGGGATGAAAAGTGGAGAAGCCTAGTGGTTAGGCCAGAAACGTTAATCAATCAATATATTGATGAACAATGGGTCCCATTATTGCAAACACCTCCTTTTCCAGAATATACTAGTGGTCATTCAGTAATATCAAGAGCTGCTGCTGTAATATTAACGAATTTATACGGAGATGATTTTGGTTTCTTAGATACAACAGAAATGGAATATGGATTACCAGCAAGGAGTTTTAATTCATTTTATCATGCTTCTGAAGAAGCGGCAGTCTCTAGGCTTTATGGAGGAATACATTATCGAATGGCTATTGACGAAGGTGTGACTCAAGGACAAAAAGTTGGAGAATTTATAGTTCAAAAAATGCAGACTAAAAAATAGCTTTAGTATATTATATTTTCTTATTTCCCAAGAATAACTTTTAATAGTTCAAAAAGCTTTTTTAAATAATAATTACAAGTTATAATTCATGTTTTTTGGTATTTGATGGATAGTATTTATACTTTCTGTTAACAAAACGCATTGTTTTTTCTAATTCGAAAACGATTTCGATTAAAGAATTCGCGTTTTGTGACTTGAAAATTGTAAAATATCTTAATAATAATGAAATTGTTGAGATTTGTTTAAAGACTGAGTTTTTTCATGCGATTCAAAATGAACAGGTTTGTATTAATTTTTTTAGCAATAATCTGCGTACTAGATATTATAAATAATAAGGCATAGTGCTTTTACAACAAAAAATAAAATGTCAAAAATGAAACTAACTAAACCAAGATTATCCTTTTGGCAAATTTTTAATATGAATGTTGGATTTCTGGGAATTCAATATAGTTTTGGGTTGCAGCAAACTGCAATAAATCCTATATTTTTATATTTAGGTGCTCCAGAAGACATGTTGCCAATTTTGAATATTGCAGGTCCAGTTACAGGGTTAATAATTCAACCAATAATTGGAGCTATGTCAGACAAAACATGGTCTAACCGATGGGGTAGAAGAAAACCTTATTTTTTAATTGGTGCTTTATTAGGGAGTTTGTGTTTATTCGCATTTCCACATAGCCCAATACTTTGGTTTGCTGTGGGATTACTTTGGATTCTCGATGTTGGTAACAATATGGCAATGGAACCTTACCGTGCTTTTGTTGGAGATAAATTACCCGAAAAACAATTAAGTTTGGGGTATCAAATGCAAAGCTTATTCGTTGGTGCAGGTATTTTATTAGCTAATGGATCTATAGTTTTGTTTCAATATTGGTTTGGTGGAGAATCTGTTGAAGAAGCAGGTGTAATTCCACAATGGTTGTATTATTCATTCTATATTGGTGCATTCTTATCTTTAACTACCATTTTATGGTCAGTTTTTAAAACTCCTGAATTCCCGCCTTCCACTCAAGAGCTCGAAGAAATAAATACAATTAAGAGCATGCCCTTTAATAAACGTATTTCTCAACCTTTTCAAGAAATCGTGCAAGCTATAAAAGAGATGCCGAAATTTATGTGGAAAATTGGTGCTGTATATTTATTTCAATGGTATGCACTATTTATCTATTGGCAGTTTACTACACCTCTATTCAAATTAACCTTAGGTTTTTCAACATCTGAAGCTGCATCACAAGCTGCTAAAATGAGTTTAACCTATAATATAGTCACAATGGTAGTCGCTTTAGCTTTAGTTCCTTTAACACTCCGGTTTGGTGGCAAAAAAGTCTATGCAATCAGTTTAATAGGTACTGCTATTGCTTTATTTACAATACCTTATATTTCAGACCCTGTTATGGTCCTTGTGCCTATGGTGCTATTTGGAATTGGATGGGCCGCAATGATGGGGATTCCTTATACCATGGTTTCAAAAATTGTGCCTCAAGATCGTAGAGGAGTATATATGGGTATTTTAAATATGATGATTGTAATTCCTATGTTTATTCAAACGCTAACATTTGGGCCAATATATAAATATCTACTTGGTGGTAATGCCATAAATGCAATGTTATTTGCTGGGTTGTTTTTTGCTATATCTGCTTTTTTAGCTTTTCGATTAAATGAAAACAAAGCTATTGAAGATAACGATTAGTCAGTATTTTTAGGAAAGGCACACTAATATATTTTACACTCGAAGAAAATGAAAAACTTAGGCATTAAAATCTCCATCTATCTTAACTATTTTGTTTTTGCAATACTTTTAAATAGTGTTGGTATTGTAATTGAAAAATCTATTGATGTATACAAAGTAACGGAATCTCAAGCATCTACTTTAGAGGCATTTAAAGATTTACCAATAGCCATCGTTTCTTTTATAATTGCATCTTTTCTACCGCGTTTTGGTTACAAAAAAGCCATGTTAGTAGCATTAGTTATTGTGTTTTTTGGTTGTGTACAAATTATTTTAGGTAATTCATTCTGTTATACCAAAGTACTTTTTTTAACTATTGGAGTTAGTTTTGCCTTAATAAAATTATCAGTCTATTCCCTTATTGGAATTTTAACCAATTCAAGAAAAGAACATGCCGCTTTAATGAGTTCTATAGAAGGGTTCTTTATGGTAGGAATTGCTTTGGCCTATTTTTTATTCCCAGCTTTTTATTCTTCTGATGAAAATTCTTGGTTAAATGTATACTACCTTTTATGCGGTCTGATTTTAGTTTCGTTTCTTTTTCTGCTTTTCTCTAAAATCACTTATAAAGTTGAAGCCATAAGTACTAGTTTGAAAGAAGACTTGAAAGAATCTCTTAAATTAATGGTTGTTCCGTTAGTTATGGTTTTTATCATTTCAGCTTTTTTGTTTGTAATGATAGAGCAGGGAATTATGACATGGTTGCCAACTTTCAATAAAAAAATATTCAATTTTAATTCAGTATTAAGTGTTCAAATGGCAAGTATATTAGCCCTTTCTCTTGCTCTTGGAAGATTCGTTGCAGGATTTCTTACCAAATACATAAATTGGGTTTACCTCGTTATTATATGTGTTATTGTTTCTGGCAGCATTTTAGTTTATGTTTTACCGCAATTACACGGAGACATTGAATCTATTGGAGAAATTTCAAGCTTATCCCAAGTGCCACTATTAGGATTTATTTTACCACTAATAGGATTATTTATTGCGCCAATTTATCCGCTTTTGAATTCTACAGTGTTAAGCTCCTTACCTAAGAGTTTACATTCACCTATGTCTGGTTTAATAATTATTTTTTCTGCATTAGGAGGTACAATAGGTTCAAGAATAGTTGGTGAATTATTTGAAAATATAGGTGGTGCCAGTGCGTTTTACTTTTTGCTAATCCCAATGGGTTTGTTGATTATTTTTGTTTTATTAATTGACCGTATGTCTAAAAATCAAGAAGTAGCGCAATGATTTTTTTTAATTTAAATATTGAAGCTACACTTCAAAAGTTATTATTGCAGGAAGACACAGATGGTGATAAAAGAATAACCATTGAAGATAAAGGCCCCAAAGCATTTGAAATAACATCAAGTAAACGAGAACCTTATATGGTAAAAGGAACTTACCATCTCTCAAATTTATTACAAGAATTAGTCATTGCAAAAAACAAAGGAAAAACTACTGCACAAATTCCTTTAAAAGACATTGAAGAACCACCAGTAGAAAGAGTTTCTAGAATGGTTAAAGATTATTTTTGGAGTGGGCTTACAAGAACAATGGATGAAAAAGGGATTCAAAACCTTATAAACGATTCAAAAAATGAAACCCTTATTTCAAATAAATTAAGAGTTTATATTCCTTTTAATGATAAGATAGCTTTTAAATATTATAGAAATTTAGAAACTGATTTTCCTATCAAAGCCATTGAGCTTCCTAAAAAAATAACACCAAATTTTGTAAAACGCATCAACACAAAACCAGGGATTCTATCACTTAAACTAAAAGAGGATAATGGACAAATTAATGGAATTCCTTTCGTTGTTCCTGGTGGACGTTTTAATGAAATGTATGGTTGGGATAGTTATTTTCAATCTATTGGTTTAATAATAGATGGAAAAATAGAATTAGCAAAAGCTGTTGCTGAACATTTTCAATATGAAATTGAGCACTACGGAAAAATACTTAACGCTAATAGATCTTATTATCTTACGAGAACTCAGCCCCCTTTTTATTCGAGTTTGATTTGTGAAGTTTTTGAAGTTTGTAAAGATAAAAATTGGTTAAAAAGTCATTTAAAAACTGCGATTCATGAATATGAAACTGTTTGGATGGTGGAAGGAAAACGTTTGATAAAAAACGGATTAAATCGTTATTTGGCTGAAGGTATTGGTTTTCCTCCAGAATGTGAAGAAGGGCATTTTGATGCTATTATAAAACCATTTGCAGATGCTGTACAGATATCAATAAATACCTATTTAGAGAAATATCAAAAAGGTGAAATCAAAAACAATCAACTAGATATTTATTTTTTAAATGACAGAAGTGTTCGAGAATCGGGTCATGATACATCCTACAGAATAGATAGTAATTGTGCCGATTTAAACTTAGTCGAGCTAAATGCTTTTTTATATAAATATGAAATAGATTTTGCCAAATTAATTAAAGATGAGTTCGATGATATTTTCATCATCAATTCTAAAAATTATACAAGTAATTATTGGTTAGAAAAAGCAAGAAATCGTAAAAAGAAAGTAAATGTGTATTTATGGAATGAAAATGATGGACTTTTTTACGACTATAATTTTACAACAAATAAGCAATCAAAATTTGTTTCAGCAACTACTTTTACGCCCTTGTGGAGTAAAATGGCAACCCAAAAACAAGCTGAAGAAATTTTAAAAAACGCATTGCCCTTATTGCTAGAAAAAGGAGGTATTTCGGGAAGTACCCAAGAAAGCAGAGGTGAAATTTCTAATGAACGCCCTGCTCGTCAATGGGATTATCCAAATGGTTGGGCACCTCATCAAATGCTTATTTGGAAAGGATTATTGAATTATGGCTTTGATACTGAAACTCAAGAATTAATTTACAGATGGTTGTACATGATTACTAAAAATGCTGTTGATTATAATGGGACCATTCCAGAAAAATATGATGTTGTACAGGCTACACACAAAGTGTTTGCAGAATACGGAAATGTTGGGACGGATTTTGAATATATAACCCAAGAAGGTTTTGGTTGGATGAACGCATCTTATCAATATGGTTTGTCATTATTGACAAAAAACAACATCATGCATTTAAATCAATTAAAAAAACCAGAAGAACTTTTTATCTAAAATAGATAAAGTAAAGGTTCTTTTTTACACAATTTAAAATAAAATAATCATGAAGCATTTTTTGCTTTTTTTAAGTTTATCAGTATCACTTTGTTTACAATCTCAAGATTTTTCAAACTCTCCGTGGCATATAGAGGCCAACAATATTGATCCAAATAATTATTACGGAATTACAGTTGCCAATGGAATGGTAGGCATGGTCTCATCAGCAGAGCCATTAAAAGTTAGTGAAGTTATTTTAAATGGTGTATATGATTATTACCAAAGAGGAAGAGTCAGTAATATTCTAAAAACATTTAGCCATATGAACATGCACTTAGAGGTAGATGGTAGTAGAATAGACAGAAAAAACATTTCCAATTATAAGCAGACTTTGGATATGAAAAAGGCTGAATTAAATACAACTTTTGATGTTGGTGATAAAATTACAATTCAACATCAAAATATGTCACTTAGAAATTTGCCTTTTAATGCAATGAGTATAATTGAAATAAAAGCACATAAAGATGTAGAGATTACACCTATAAATTATATTTCTGCACCAGACCATCTTTCAGATGTTCGTAATTTATATTCAGAAATTGATAGGCCACATGTATTAATTCCCTTAATGACTTCGGTTGCTTTAAGCCCTGGGAAAAAGAAAGTAGCTACGTCAACTTCATTTATTTTTCCAGAAAAACATGGGTATGAACCTAATATTATTCATGAAGATTGGGATTATAACATGCATTTAATGAAATTCAAAATAAAACTTAAAGCAGGAGAAACTTATAGATTTGCATTGGTGGGAAGTACTATGTCTTCTGTGCATAATAATGATCCACAAAATGAAGTAGAAAGATTAACCATTTTTGCAAAGCTAGAAGGCATTGAACGTTTAGAGTCTGCACATGAAAAAGCTTGGGGTAATTTATGGAAAAGTGATATAGAAATTAATGGTGATTTAACATCTCAAAGAGCTGTTAGGTCAGCTATGTATCATTTATATTCTTTTGCAAGAAAAGGTACTGCATACTCATTATCTCCTATGGGATTATCTGGTTTAGGATATAATGGACACGTTTTTTGGGACACTGAATTGTGGATGTTTCCTCCGCTTCTGGTCTTGCAACCAGAAATTGCAAAATCATTATTAGAATATAGATTTGTTCGATTAGAAGCTGCCAAGCAAAATGCTTTTGCACATGGTTATGATGGTGTAATGTTCCCTTGGGAATCTGCGGAAGATGGGTCTGAAGACACACCTGTTTGGGCTTTAACAGGGCCTTTTCAACAACATATTACTGCAACTGTTGGTTGGGCTTTTTGGAAATATTTTGAAGTAACTCAAGATTTAGATTGGTTAGCGTCTAGAGGATATCCTGTTTTAAAAGAAGTTGCCGATTTTTGGGCAAGTAGAGTTGAAAGAAATGGGGTAAATAAATATGAAATTAAAAATGTAATTGGCGCTAATGAATGGGAAGAAAACATAGACAACAACGCATTTACAAACGGAATGGTAAAAACTGTTTTACAATATGCTTCTTTAGCTGCCGAAAAATTAAATAAAACACCAAATTCTGATTGGAGACATGTGGCTAAAAATATTCCTATTTTAAAATTTGCTGATGGAACTACAAAAGAAAATGAAACTTATACAGGTATAGAAATCAAACAAACAGATGTAAATCTTTTATCTTTTCCATTAAAAATAGTTGATAATCCAAAAGATATTTTGAAAGATTTAAAATATTATGAACCACGTTTATCTCCAACAGGACCTGCAATGGGAAGTGCTATTTTATCTGTTTTATACTCAAGAATGAATAAGACAGAAAAAGCCTATGAACTTTTTATTAAAAGCTATAATCCTAATGAATTAGAGCCTTTTGGTGTGTTATCAGAAACTGCAGGAGGCACCAATCCTTATTTTGCAACTGGAGCTGGTGGAATGTTACAATCTGTTTTATTTGGTTTTGGAGGGTTAGATATCAACGAAAAAGGAATTACAGAATTAAAAACTCAATTGCCAAAAAAATGGAATTCGTTAAAAATTTCTGGTATTGGAGTTGAAAAAAGAATAGTTCATAAAAATTAAAAATATAGCTTCAAGAAACTCATTTTTAGATTCTTTATTATAGATGAATTCATTAAAATTGATTTTAACAAATATCAAATACTTTTCAGTTGTGTGGGTGTTTAGTTCTTTAAATTTTATTGTTGGAACTTGGGTATTATACATTCCCTATGTAAAATCAAAATTGACTTTAGATGACTCTCAAATTGGCTTTGCATTATTTTGTTTAGCCGCAGGAATTTTGACTTTTCTCCCCTTAGTTCCTTATTTAAGTAAAAAAATTCGATTGGGGCGCTTAACATTTTTTGCGATAGTACTTTTTGCTTTAGCATTTATATTTCCGGTGTTAATGCCCAATTATGTTTTTTTATGTGTTTCATTATTTATAGTTGGTGTTTTTTCAGGAATAACAGATATAGCGATGAATGCTTTAGTTTCAGAAATCGAAAAGAAAGATGAAGTTAATATAATGTCTGCTGCACATGGTTTTTTTAGTTTAGGAGGTGTTCTAGGAGCTACTTTAGGCAGTGTTTTAATGCCAATATTTAACCTGCCAGTTTATCATATGCTTACAATTTCTGTTTTTATAATACTTATAAATCTAGTGTTAACAAAGTATTATTTTTCTATTTCAGAGGAGCAGCATTCAAAAGAAACAAACACGTATTCTTTAAAAAAGATAAGACCATTAATAGCCATCGCCTTTATTGCTTTTGTAATTATGAGTAGTGAGGGAGCTATTGAACATTGGAGTAGTCTTTACCTTCTAGAAGTGGTGAAAATCACCAAACAAAATCTGGCAGGTTTAGGCTTCATTGTTTTTTCGGTAATGATGACTATTGGACGCTTTTTTGGAGATGGTATTAGTGCAAAAATAGGCTCAATAAAAATAATTTTATTAGGATGTGTTTTGGCGAGTATAGGGTATTTATGTATTCTAGTAAGTCAATTAATCGTTACTGTTTTAGGTTTTGCAATTGTTGGCTTAGGGCTTTCTGTTATTATTCCAGAACTATTTAGAATGGCGGGAAAAGCTAAAGGCGTAAAAGCATCAGTAGGTATTTCAATTGTTTCTGGAATTGGTTTTTCTGGATTTTTATTAGGGCCTGTTGTTTTAGGTTATATATCAAATACATATAATTTAAAAATAAGCTTTTTAGCATTGTTAGTATTAACAGGTTTTGCTTTATTAATTGCTATCTTGAAACTCAGAAGAGGAAATATCACTTAGATTTTAGCCTAAATAGAGATTTACTAAAACGTTTTCGTTTAAAAAAACAGGTGTTTTTTATTAAATATTTAATAAGTGTAAAACACGGATTGTAGATTTAGGACATAAAACAACTATTTGTTTAAAGAATATTTAATTAGTACTCTTGAAAAATAATATAATTGATATTTTATCTGTTGGAGAAGTGCTTGTAGATTTTATTGGCCATCAATCAGGTGTGCAAATTAAAAACACAAGAGATTACCATAGATATTTGGGTGGTTCGCCTACAAATGTAGCCATGAATTCTGCGCGATTAGGATTAAAAACAGTGATTGTATCTACAGTTGGTAATGATGGTTTTGGAAAATATATTTTTAAAAAATTAGAAGAGGAGGGCGTTATTACAAGCTATATAAATACAATTGAAAACAAACCAACTAGTGTCATTTTTATATCAAGATCAGAAGATACTCCTGAATTTATTCCTTTTAGAGAAGCCGATAGTTTTATAACGGAAGATCAAATAGCAAGTGGATTATTACAAAGAACTAAAATCTTTCATACCACATGTTTTGCTTTAAGTAAAAATCCAGCGCAAACAACTATTTTAAAGAAAGCTGAAGAAGCTTTTAATTTAGGTTGTAAACTTAGTATTGACTTTAATTATTCTGATAAAATTTGGGATAGTAAAATTGATGCACTGAAAGTTATCAAGGCTTACTGTAAATTCAATCCGTTAGTGAAAATTAGTGAAGATGATATGTTTAGGCTTTTTGGAGAAAATCTTCCACATCGAGAGATATTTGATTTTTTCCATTCTGAAGGCGTTGAAACGATTTGTTTAACACTTGGAAGTAAAGGCGTAAAATTATCTCAAAAAGGGGAAGACATAATTCAATTACCTGCAATTAAAATTGAAAAGGTAATGGATACAACTGGAGCTGGTGATGCCTTTTGGTCAGGGTTTTTGTTTGCTTATACTAAGAAAAAACCCATGAGAGAATGCTTAGAAGTGGCATTACAACTTGCTGCATTAAAACTACAAAACGTAGGTAGATTACCCGATAACATAGACATGCTATCTGAGCTTCAATAGTCTTATAACTATGAATGATAATAATGTATCTAAAAAAGCTATTTCGAATGGTGTAATGCTTAATGCATACCCCGATAGTATAGGTCGTAATTTAAGCGATATTATTAAAGTGCTTAAAAAGCCAGAGTTTAAAGGTTTGTTTTCATTATTCTATGTTTTACCTACTTTTTTTAACAGTGATTTAGATAGAGGGTTTTCGGTAATAGATTATAACCTAAATGATGAGTTAGTATCAAAAGATGATCTAAAAGCACTTGAAGAGTTAAACATCGATTTAAAATTCGATATCGTTTTAAATCATTTATCAGTAGCATCACCTCAATTTAAAGATTTATTAAAACACGGTGATCAATCAAAATATAAAGACTTTTTTATTGATTGGAATGCATTTTGGGAAGGAAATGGAAAGATGGGAGATGATGGAATAATTATTCCTAAAGAAGAATTTCTTAATAAAATATTTATGAGAAAGTCTGGGCTTCCAATATTGAAGGTTGTTTTTCCAGATGGATCTGAAAAGCCATATTGGAATACATTTTACCAAAAAATTATATACAATAAATTAAGTGTTGTTGATTTGAGTGGAGTTAAGGAATTAACTCTTGATAAAGCTGAATTGATTTGTAGGAGAATCAATTCAGCCACTCAAAACAACGAAACCATAGAAACACTAGATTTTGGAGATAGCAATCACTTAAGGAATGAGATTACCCAAGTTGTTAATAACAACAAGTCTTATTTGGGCCAAATGGATGTAAATGCTAATTCTGAATTAGTTTGGGATTTTTATGAAGAAACCTTGCAAAAGGTAAGTGATTTTGGATGTAAAATTTTACGACTAGATGCTTTTGCGTATTTGCATAAAGAAATTGGTCAATCAAATTTTTTCAACAAACCTGGAACTTGGAATTATTTAGAGCGCATTAGGAAAATTGCTCAAAAAAATAATTTAATGCTTTTACCAGAAATCCATGCTGAATATGGTTTGCATTTGCACGATGAGGTTGCAGATAAAGGATACTATTTTTATGATTTTTTCTTACCAGGATTAGCGATTCATACTTTAGAAAATGCTAACAGTAAGGCCTTAATTACATGGGCTAAAGAAATTGTTAGTAAAGGATACAAAACTGTAAATATGTTAGGGTGTCATGATGGTATTCCTGTGCTAGATTTAAAAGGTAAAGAAGTAAAAGGGTGTTATAATAAAGGTTTATTGGAAGATAATGAGATTGAAGATGTCATGAGTAAAATCATGGAGCGTGGTGGTAGAGTAAAAAATCTTTACGATCCTTCAGGAAAAAAAATATCTTATTATCAGGTAAATGCCACTTTTTTTAGTGCATTAGGCGAAGATGAACAAAAACTATTATTAGCGAGAGCCATTCAAATATTTATGCCTGGGATTCCACAAGTTTGGTATTTAGATGTTTTTGCTGGAAAGAATGATTATGAAGCTGCCGATAGAGGAGGGAATGCAGGACATAAAGAAATAAACAGAACTACTTTAACTATGGAAGATATTGAAGAAGGACTGAAAAAACATAGTGTTCTAAGTCAGCTTGAATTAATTAGATTTAGAAATACATCTACAGCCTTTTCAGGAACAATAAGGATTAATGAAACTTCAGATAAAGAAATTGATATCAAGTGGATTAATCAAAATGATTTCGCGCATCTTAATGCAAATCTTAGAACATGCAACTTCTCAATTACTTATTCAGAAGCAGGCATAAGTAAAATTTTATCTTTCTAGACGGCCTGATTGATGCATTAAAAAGAAACATCAATTTTTTAAAAGATTAGGTGTATCCTTTAATAGGATTATTATCTTTGTTGGTTTAGTTAACTAATCATTCTTATGAGCGAAGAAAGTAAACGAAGAGAGGCCCTTATATACCACGCAAAACCAACTCCAGGAAAAATAGAAGTTGTTCCAACAAAGAAATATGCTAGTCAAAGAGATTTGTCTTTAGCATATTCTCCCGGTGTTGCTGCGCCTTGTATAGAAATTGAAAAAGATAAAGATGCGGCCTATAAATATACTGCCAAAGGAAATCTAGTAGCTGTAATTTCTAATGGAACTGCTGTTTTAGGTTTAGGAAATATTGGTCCTGAAGCTTCAAAACCTGTTATGGAAGGTAAAGGTTTGTTATTCAAGATTTTTGCGGACATTGATGTTTTTGATATTGAAGTCGATACAGAAAATGTTGAAGAATTTATTCAAACAGTAAAAATGATAGCACCTACTTTTGGTGGGATTAATCTAGAAGATATTAAAGCTCCTGAAGCTTTTGAAATTGAAAAACGTTTAAAGGAAGAGTTGGATATTCCAGTAATGCACGACGACCAACATGGTACAGCTATTATTTCGTCAGCAGCCTTATTAAATGCTGTAGAACTTGCTGAAAAGAAACTTAGCGATGTAAAAATAGTTATAAGTGGTGCAGGAGCAGCCGCCATTTCGTGTTCACGTTTATATCAAGCCTGTGGGGCGAAACGTGAAAATATGGTCATGTTGGACAGTAAAGGCGTTATTAGAGATGATAGAGAGAGTTTAACTCCTGAAAAAGCTGAATTTGCGACTAATAGAAAGATAGATACACTAGATGAAGCCATGAAAGATGCCGATGTATTTATTGGGCTTTCTATGGCAGATATTGTAACACCAGATATGCTTTTGGTTATGGCTAAAAACCCAATAGTTTTTGCTATGGCTAATCCAAATCCTGAAATAAAATATGATATTGCAGTTGCTACCCGAAAGGATATTATTATGGCAACTGGTCGTAGCGACCATCCTAACCAAGTAAATAACGTACTTGGATTTCCATTTATTTTTAGAGGAGCTTTGGATGTGCGTGCAACCAAAATTAACGAAGCTATGAAAATGGCTGCGGTTAGAGCCTTAGCTAGATTAGCAAAGGAACCTGTTCCAGAACAGGTTAACATTGCTTATGGCGAAACACGCTTAACATTTGGTAAAAATTATATTATTCCAAAACCTTTTGATCCGCGTTTGATTGCAGAAGTTCCTCCAGCTGTTGCTAAAGCGGCTATTGAAAGTGGAGTTGCAAAACACCCGATTACAGATTGGGAAAAATATGAAGACACTTTGCGTGAGCGCTTAGGATCTGATAATAAATTAGTTAGATTATTGTTAAATAGGGCTAAGCTCAATCCGAAGCGTGTTGTTTTTGCTGAGGCAGATCAGCTTGATGTTTTAAAAGCAGCTCAAATAGTACATGAAGAAGGTATTGCAATTCCCATTCTTTTAGGAAGAAAAGAGACTATAAAAATACTTATGGCAGAAATTGAGTTTGATGCTGATATCCTTATTATAGATCCTAAAGAAGAAGAAGAAAACGACAGGAAAAACAAATATGCTAAAGTATATTGGGAGCAGCGTAAACGCAGAGGTGTAACATATTATTCTGCACAACGATTAATGAGAGAGCGTAATTACTTTGCTGCTATGATGGTTAATGAAGGAGATGCAGATGCTTTGATTTCTGGTTATTCTCGTAATTATCCAACGGTTGTAAAACCTATGTTAGAGCTAATTGGAATGGCAAATGGTGTTTCTAAAGTGGCTACGACTAACTTAATGATGACTAAAAGAGGGCCGTTATTTTTAAGTGATACGTCTATAAATATTGATCCTGATGCAAAAAGTTTAGCGAAGATTACGCAAATGACTTCCAACGTTATTAAAATGTTTGGTTTGAAACCAGTGTTAGCTATGGTTTCTTATTCTAATTTTGGTTCCTCAGAACACGAAAAAGCATCAAAAATAAGAGAAGCGGTATCTATTCTTCACCGGCGTCACCCAGATATGGATGTTGATGGTGAGTTGCAAACAGATTTTGCTTTGAATGACGAGATGCTTCGCGAACGATTTCCTTTTTCTAAATTAGTTGGTAAAAAGGTAAACGCACTTATTTTTCCAAATTTAGATTCAGCAAATATCACTTATAAACTTCTTAAAGAACTTAATGAAGCGGATTCCATAGGACCTATTATGATGGGGATGAGAAAACCGGTTCATATTTTACAATTGGGTGCAAGTGTCGACGAAATTGTAAATATGAGTGCCATTGCTGTTATAGATGCACAACACAAAGAAAAATGGGAATTATAAAATGCTGAGGGTAAGTAAATGAAATGTGAATAATTTTATTACATTTGGTTGTTTAACAAATTGCTCTAAATGATAACACATATTCAAGGAAAACTTTCTGAAAAAAACCCAACATATGTTGTTATTGATTGCAACGGTGTGGGCTATATGCTTAATATTTCTCTGCATACCTATTCTCAAATTTCTGACAAGGAACAGTTAAAGTTATTTACTCATCTTCAAGTTAAAGAAGATTCTCATACTTTATATGGTTTTTCATCTTTAGCAGAACGAGAAATTTTCAGATTATTAATTTCTGTTAGTGGTATAGGTGCAAGTATTGCAAGAACTATGTTATCATCTTTAACTCCAAAACAAATAAGAGAAGGGATTGCCACTGGAGATGTCGTTTTAATTCAGTCTATTAAAGGAATTGGAGCCAAAACGGCACAACGTGTTATTTTGGATTTAAAAGATAAAATCTTAAAGATTTACGATATTGATGAAGTTTCTGTTTCTGGAGGCAATACGAACAAAGATGAAGCGTTATCTGCTTTAGAAGTGCTTGGTTTTTTGAAAAAACAGGCAGAACGTGTTGTGGATAAAATTATGGTAACTCAACCTGATGCTGATGTTGAAACTATCATAAAACAGGCCTTAAAAAATTTATAATATATTTTGAACCGAACTAACCATAAACTTTACAACTTAACGAAACAATCCCTCCTAATAGTCTTTGTGCTATGCTATTCGTTAGTAGGTTGGTCTCAGCAGCCTGCACAAGATTCCGTAAAAACAGGATTTAGTTTGGGTAATATTAAAATACCAAATCCTAATAGTGTAGAGTCTAAATATACGTACGACCCACTAACGGATCGTTACATTTATACCGAGAAAATAGGAGAATTTAATATAAACTATCCTATCATTCTATCACCCAAAGAATACTATGCTTTAGTTGCTAAAGAAAATTTGCGACGTTATTATAAAGATAAAATTGATGCGTTTGATGGGAAAAAAGAGGGTTCTGAAGACGAGCGTAAAAATTTACTTCCAGAATTTTATGTAGACTCTGGTTTCTTTGAAAGTATTTTTGGAAGTAATACCATCGAAGTTGTTCCACAAGGATCTGTTGAAATGGATTTAGGGATGCTGTTTTCAAAACAAGATAATCCATCTTTTTCACCAAGAAATAGAAGTAATTTCACATTTGATTTTGATCAGCGTATTAGTTTAAGTTTGCTAGGTAAAGTCGGCACAAGACTTCAGGTTACGGCTAATTATGACACGCAATCTACTTTTGATTTTCAGCAACTCATAAAATTAGAATATACACCAACCGAAGATGATATTATTCAAAAAATAGAAGTTGGTAATGTGAGCATGCCTTTGAATAGTTCTTTAATTACAGGGGCACAAAGTTTATTTGGTGTAAAAGCACAACTTCAATTTGGAAAAACTACTGTAACGGGAGTGTTTTCAGAACAAAAATCTCAAGCTAATACGGTTATTGCACAAGGTGGTGGTACACTTGAAGAATTTGATTTTTTTATTAGAGAGTACGATGAAAATAGGCATTTCTTTTTAGCACAATATTTTAGAGATGAATATGATAATGCGTTGGCAAATTATCCATTCATCAATAATAAAGGTTTACAAATAACACGATTAGAAGTTTGGGTTACCAATAGAAGTAATAGAACCGAAAATGTTAGAAACATTGTTGCGCTTCAAGATTTAGGAGAATCATTCTACAGTTCTACACAGCCTGAAAATGACAACTTATTATTAGATCCTATACCAGGAGGATTCATAAATACAACCAGTACATTTCCTGATAACGGAAATAACGATTTTGATCCAATTGCTATAGGTTCGGGTTCAATTCTAACCGAGCAAATAAGAGATATCTCCACTGCAGATCAAGGTTTTGGGTCTTTAAATAATCAAGTTAATGAAGGTGGAGATTATGCCAAACTTGAAAATGCTAGAAAATTAATCAATGGGCAAGAATATAATTTAAACACAGAGTTAGGGTATATTTCATTAAATCAACGATTAAATAATGATGAAGTATTAGCTGTTGCATATCAGTATACTGTGGGAGGTCAAGTGTATCAAGTAGGTGAATTTGCTAATGATGGTCTTGATGCCACTGATGTTGATACAAATGCTCAAGGTCAAGTGACTTCTGTAGTTAATACAGCCTTAGTTTTAAAAATGCTAAAGAGTAGTATTACCAATGTAAATCAACCTGTTTGGGATTTGATGATGAAAAATGTCTATGATACAGGGGCTTATAATTTAAGTCAAGACGATTTTACCTTAAACATTTTCTACAACGAAGCATCTCCTTTAAACTTTATTTCACCAGTTGGAGCTAATTTTGATCTAGATATTAATGGAAACCCAGTTAACGGGAGTACACCAAGTGACGATCTTATTGAAAATTCGCCTTTATTGCGTGTTTTCAATCTAGATAAATTGAATTTTAATAATGATCCACAATCTAGGGGAGATGGTTTTTTTGATTATGTTCCAGGAATAACGGTAATTCCTCAAAATGGAAAGATTGTATTTACTAGTGTTGAACCTTTTGGTGAATATTTATTTAATGTATTAGGTGGTGGTGAATACAATAATGACAATTCGTTATATAATGATGACCAGAGAAAATATGTTTACGACATACTTTATAAAAGCACAAAAACAGCAGCTTTAGACGAGGTTGAAAAAAATAAATTCAAACTTAAGGGACGATATAAGTCTTCTGGCGGTGGTGATGGTATTCCAATTGGTTCATTTAATGTGCCTCGAGGTTCTGTTAGGGTTACTGCTGGTGGTCGTGTGTTAGTTGAAGGTATTGACTACACTGTAAATTATCAATTAGGACGTGTTCAAATTTTAGATGAATCTTTAAAAGCATCAAATACACCAATTCAGGTTTCAACAGAAAACAATGCTGTTTTTGGGCAGCAAACTAGGCGTTTTACAGGGTTAAATGTAGAGCATAAATTCAATGAAAATTTTGTTATAGGTGGAACCTTATTAAACCTTAACGAACGGCCTATTACACAAAAAGCAAATTTTGGTAATGAATCTATAAATAATACCATTTTCGGATTAAATGGAAATTATTCTACCAAAGTACCTTTCTTAACGCGATTAGCAAACAAATTACCAAATATTGATACTGATGTAGAATCTAATTTATCACTTCGTGGTGAATTTGCTTATTTGACTCCAGGTGCTCCAAAAGGTACTAATTTTAATGGTGAAGCCACATCATATATTGACGATTTTGAAGGGTCGCAAAACGGTATCGACTTAAAATCGCAACAGTCGTGGTTTTTATCTAGTAGACCTTTAGATATAAATGGTAATGGTAATCCGGATGAGCTAGAAGATGAAGCAGGCATTCAAAATGGTTATGGTAGAGGGCTTTTAAACTGGTACACTATTGACCCTATTTTTTATAGTAGTCAACGACCTAGTGAAATATCTGACGACGATGTTTCTAATTTATATACAAGTCGTGTTTTTATTAATGAATTGTTTCCGGAAAGAGATTTAGTACAAGGGCAAAACTCGGTATTATTTACATTGGATTTAGCCTATTATCCAGAAGAAAGAGGGCCTTATAATTTTGAGCCAGGTTCTGAAGATGATGAATTAGATAATCCAATTGATAGTTGGGCAGGTATAACAAGACAAATTACTTCTACAGATTTTGAACAGCAAAATGTGGAGTATATTGATTTTTGGTTACAAGATCCATTTCAAGACAGCCCAACAAATCCCGGAGGAAAGTTAGTTTTTAATTTAGGTAATATTTCTGAAGATATTATAAAAGATGGTAAAAAACTTTATGAGAACGGATTGCCAGATGATGGTGATGTTTCTATATTAAGACAACAACCAACAAGTTGGGGAACCATAGTGCCTCAAAATCAATCATTAATTTATGCTTTTGATACAACAGGAGATGAGAGAAACAATCAAGATGTTGGTTATGATGGTTACGATGACGCTAACGAAATAGATGTTTTTGGAAGTCAATTTGGTGATGATCCAGCAAAGGATAATTACGCATACTTTTTAAATGCTGAAGGAGATGTTTTTGAACGATACAAAAAATATAACGGAGTGCAAGGAAATACTCCGGATACATTCACTAATACTGATAGAGGTGCTAATACACAACCCGATGTAGAGGATATTAATCGTGATAACACCATGAATACGATTGATAGTTACTTCGAATATGAATTAGATCTTACAAGACAAAATTTGCCGCAATCACAAGCTGATTTTGATAATCTTCCAGATTCAAACCCTTTAAAAGAATTTTTAAGAGACTTTAAAGACAGACCACGTTCATTACCTAACGGAGATTCACGAAATGTAAGATGGTACCAATTCAGGGTTCCTGTTCAAGGAAGCCATGTTAAAGCGGTTGGGGGGATAAATGATTTGCGTTCGGTAAGGTTTACAAGAGTCTATCTAAAAGATTTTCAAGAAGCGACAGTGTTCCGTTTTGGAACTTTAGATTTAGTTAGAAGCGATTGGAGACGCTATACACAAGCTTTAGATAAGAATGACCCGACGCCAGAGGATCCGCAAACCGAATTTTCTGTAGGTGTAATTGGTACTCTTGAAAACGAAGGAAGTTATCAAAGACCTCCAGGAATTGAGCCAGAACAGTTATTTAACAATAATACGGTTGTGCGTCAAAATGAACAATCCTTAGTTGTAAAGGCGTGTGACCTAGAAACTGAAGATTCAAGAGGTGTATTTAAAAATATAAATATTGATATGCGCCAGTACAAGCGTATGAGAATGTTTATGCATGCCGAAGATGGTGAGTCTGGAACAGGAGATTTAGCTAGTGATGATTTAGTTGGTTTTATTAGAATGGGTAATGACCTTACCGAGAACTACTATCAAATAGAGATTCCTTTACAGGTGTCTACATCTACTAGTAGAGAAGGCTTATGGCCAACAGCCAATGAGATTAATTTACCAATTGAAATTTTAGGAAAAATTAAAGCTCAAGGTATTTCAGATATGACGTTAGGTGATGAAGACCCTACATTCTATGATGTTGTAAATGGTGAAATAGTGCCAGTTACTAATCCATTTGGAGGGTATACTGTAGGTCAACATCGAGTTGGGATTAAAGGAAATCCTAATTTTGGTGATGTAAGAACGCTTATGGTTGGGATTAAAAATGCTTCAGGAGACAATGACCTTTGTGCCGAAGTATGGTTTAATGAATTACGCTTGTCAGAGCTGGATAATGAAGGTGGTTGGGCGGCTGTTTTAAGTATGGATACTAATATTGCAGATTTTGCAAACATAAGTGCAACAGGAAGACAAAGCACTTCTGGTTTTGGCTCTTTAGAACAAGGTCCTAGTCAACGTAGTTTGGAAGATGTAAAGCAATATGATGTTGTTACCAACATTAATGTTGGTCAATTACTACCAAAAAAGTGGGGTATTCAAGTGCCATTTAATTATGCGCAAAGTGAAGAGCTCATTACACCAAAGTACGATCAGTTTTATAAAGATCTAACTTTAGACTCTAGATTAGATGCAGCAGATAGTAATGCTGAAAGAGAGGAAATAAAACAACAATCTGAAGATTATACAAAACGACAAAGCATTAATTTTATAGGCGTTAGAAAAAATAGAACAACCGATAAAAAACCTCGTTTTTATGATGTTGAAAACGTCACATTAAATTATTCATACAATAAAGTTGAGCATAGAGATTTTGAAATAGAAAATTCAGTTAACAAAACACTGCGTATAGGTGCTAATTATGCACATAATTTTAATCCTGTTACCATTGAACCGTTCAAGAAGAACGACTCACTTTTCACTGGTAAATACTGGAAGATTTTGAAAGATTTTAATTTCAATTTATTGCCAACAAGTTTTACAATCAATACAGATGTAAACAGGCAGTTTAATAAACAAAAGTTTAGAGAAATAGATTTAACTGCGGATAGTGGAAATATTGGTATTGAAGAATTATTTAGAAGAAATTACACCTTCGATTTTCAATATGCTATTAATTATAATTTAACTAATTCATTACAATTTAACTTTACTGCAGCCAACAACAATATTGTTCGTAATTATTTTAAAGACAATGATTTAATTGCAGGAGAACAAGATCAAGATTTAGATGTTTGGGATGGTCTATTAGATGTAGGCGATCCAAATAGGCAAACTCAAAACCTTGGGATTACCTATCAATTACCACTTAATAAAATACCAACATTTAGTTTTATTGATGCAACATACCAATATACAGGTAGTTTTCAGTGGCAAAAAGGTTCTGATTTATTTGGAAACTTAGAGGTCAATGGTGAAACTTATGATTTAGGGAATACCGTTCAAAATTCAAACGTTCATAATATTAACATGTCGTTAGATATGAAACGTTTTTATAAGTATATAGGTTTGGTTAAAAAGCCAATTAGAAGAGTAAGAACAAGGGCTACACCTGGTGGTGCACCTCCTGGAACGAAACAAGACAACTCTAAAAAGACAATTAAAAAACCAAAAAATCAATCCGTTACAAAACTATTAAATGCAGGTGTTGATATTTTAACAAGTATTAAAAGAATTCAAGTAAACTATTCTGAAAATAATGGAACGTTCTTACCTGGTTATACCAATACTCCAGGGTTTATCGGCACGTTAAAGCCAACAGTAGGCTTTACATTTGGGAGTCAAAGCGATGTTAGATACTTAGCTGCAAGACGCGGCTGGTTAACAACATTTGATGAGTTTAACCAACAGTACACAGCCACAAACACGAAACAATTGGATATTTCTGCAAGTCTACAACCGGTTAGAGATTTAAAAATAGATGTCGTTGGGAATAGGGCATATTATCAAAATTTTACTGAGAATTATAGAGTGGAAAATGGAGTCTACAATCCGTTAACACCTAATACTTTTGGTAATTTTAATATTTCAACGATTTTAATTAAAACAGCATTTGGTAAAAGTGATGAAATAAATGCTCCTGCTTTTGATGATTTTAGAGCAAACAGATTAAAAATTGCAGAAAGGTTGGCTGAAAAATTCTATGGAACTGATTCTTATACCAGAGATGCAGAAGGGTATCCTGAAGGTTTTGGAAAAAACAACCAAAAGGTCTTATTGCCAGCATTTTTAGCCGCTTATTCTGGGCAAGATGCTAACAAAATAACAACCAGTGCTTTTAGAGATGTTCCAATACCAAACTGGGATTTAAAATACACAGGTTTTATGAAGTTTAAGTGGTTTAAAAAACGATTCAAGCGGTTTTCTGTAACCCATGGCTATCGTTCAGCATATACCATTAATCAGTTTAATACTAATTTGAATTTGAATCTAGATTCTGATGATAATGAAGCACCCGTTCCTGGAATTCCTTATTCTGATCCAAGTCAGCCAGATGAAGGGAAAGATCAATCAGGTAACTTTAAGAATGAACAACTATTCAGTAATATCAATTTAACAGAATTATTTAGTCCGTTAGTTAGAATAGATATGGAAATGAAAAACTCTGTTAGAATTCTAGCAGAAATCAAAAAAGATAGAATGTTATCATTGAGTTTTGATAATAATTTAGTCACTGAAGTTCAAGGAAATGAATATATACTAGGATTAGGATACAGAATTAAAGATTTAAGTATTCGCTCTAAATTAGCAGGACCAAAAAAGCGTATTGTTAGCGACTTAAATATGAAAGCAGATATTTCTGTAAGAGACAACAAAACAATTATTAGGTATTTAGACTTAGAAAATAATCAAATTACATCTGGGCAAACCATTTGGGGATTAAAATATTCAGCAGATTATGCGTTTAGTAAAAACTTAACTGGGATTTTTTATTTTGACTATACGTTCTCAGACTACGCAATTTCAACGGCTTTTCCGCAAACAACAATAAGGTCTGGTTTTACTATCAGATATAATTTTGGTAATTAATAAGTTATATATTTGGATTTAAGATTTGAATAAATACATTTGTTGAATAAACACATTTAAAAACATAAAATGAACATTCCATCAGAATTAAAATATACTAAAGACCACGAATGGATTAAATTAGATGGTGATATTGCTACCATTGGAATTACTGATTTTGCACAAAGCGAATTAGGAGATATCGTCTATGTTGAAGTAGAAACCTTAGATGAAACTTTAGAGGTAGATGAGGTTTTTGGAACCGTTGAAGCTGTTAAAACAGTATCTGATTTGTTTTTGCCATTATCAGGGGAAATTATTGAGTTTAATGAAGGTTTAGAAGATGAGCCTGAAGTTGTAAATTCAGATCCATATAATGCTGGATGGATGATAAAAGTCAAGTGTTCAGATTTATCACAAGTTGATAAACTCATGTCTGCAGACGATTACAAATCACTTATAGGTGCTTAAAAAAGTAACCCTTTTAGCAGCTCTAGGATATTCAGTTGCATTAGGGACAGTCAGTTTAATCACATTAAAAGACCTCCCGAATGTCCAGATTTCTTTTGCTGATAAAATATTTCATTTCTTAGCATATAGCCTTTTTACTGTTTTATGGTATTTGGCTTTTTTTTATGCCTTTAGTTTGAAAAAAAGAAAATCAATAGTTTATGCTGTGGTTTTAGCTATATTATTTGGTACAGTTATTGAGGTTCTACAAGATACTATGACATCCTCAAGAGCTTTAGATATATATGACGCTTTTGCTAATACTTTAGGGGCATTATTTGCAGCAATGATAATAGAAATTAAAAATAATTTGTACGTTAAAAAATCTTAAACACTTGTTTTTTTGACAAATAAATAGTTATTTTAGCAATCTTGATAAACGATTTAAATTATGGAATCTAAAAAAAATACCAAAGCAAATGTTGGACGTAACAGTTCACTTTACTTCGCAATTGGATTAGCAGCAATGTTATTCATAACAAACTATGCCATTAATTACAAAACATACGACAAATCTGCTATAGACATCGGACAATTAAATCTAGATGAGTTAGATGATGAAGAAATTCCAATTACAGAACAAATTCAAACACCACCACCGCCACCACCACCACCGGCAGCGCCAGAAGTAATAGAGATTGTTGAAGATGAAGAGGAGGTAGAGGAAACGGTTATTGAGTCTACTGAAGTTGATCAAGAAACAGAAATTGTAGAAGTTGAAGAGATTGAATTAGAAGAGGTAGATGAAGATATTGATGTACCATTTTCTGTAATTGAAAATGTACCAGTTTTTCCAGGTTGTGAGAAAGGAAATAACGCTGCAAAAAGAGATTGTATGTCTAAAAAAATATCACAATTTGTAAATAAAAAATTTAATACTGATTTGGCTGGTGATTTAGGTTTGTCAGGAAGACAACGTATAAACGTTATTTTTAAAATTGATAGAACTGGTAATGTTGTTGGCATTCGTGCTAGAGCTCCACATCCAGGGTTAGAAAAAGAAGCTAAAAGAGTTATTGGTTTATTGCCTAAAATGAAACCAGGAAAACAAAGAGGTAAACCAGTGAACGTTCCATATTCATTACCAATTATATTCCAAGTTCAAGATTAGGAATAAATATCCATATTTATATACATTAAAACCTCGAGGCTAGTCTTCGAGGTTTTTTGTTTTTCATCCTTTAGGAAAGAAGCAACTGTTATTAATTTTAATCGTGAAATGATATCACTAAGATACAACAACAAGGATATAGGTGTACTTTAGAATCTTCTTGTAGTATTTCAGGTTCGTTAATAAGAGCTATTTATAATTTCATGCTCTTAAAATCGTTATCACTTATGTGATATTGGTTTTTCCTAGTCTAAATTTACTTCAGGTTCTTGTCTGGTAACCTTTGGTTATTGACGTTCTTATCATAGTATAAGTATGACTAGAATCTAAAAATATAGTATCTTTCTAGCCTAAATTAATTCTTAACAAGAAAACATGAAGCAATTCATTGCACTACTCCTACTTTTAGTTCAATATAGTTCCTATTCACAAAATGCTTTATTATCTGAAAATCCACCAGTTTTTCCTAATTGCGAAAGTGTAGCTATTGATTCTTTACAGGCATGTTTTGATAAACATGTTTATGATAATATTTACAATAATTTTAAAGTTCCAGAGCGTGTTACAAAAGAAAATTACAAAGGCGAAGTTGTTGTGATTTTTGAGGTGGATACTACGGGTCAGTTTCGAGTGATTTATACAGACGCTTTGTTTAATGAATTAAAAGAAGAAGCTAAACGTGTTTTTTCTGATTTCCCTAAGACAAAACCAGCAACTTATAACGGCAGAAAAACATTCAAACAATATTCTATTTCTATTAAAATACCATTAACAGATCAAGTTGTGGATACGGAAGATTTAACTAAAGAAAAAGAACTTTCTAAGTTAGAAGAATCTGCTAAGCAAGAGTTTGACGGTATTGATAAAGCACTAAAAGCTTTTGAAAATAAAATTTTTAAAAGTCAGTTAAACATTCAATTTACGCATAGTGACTATGCTAGGTTTGATAGACAAATGAATCTTATTGGTACGAATAGCCATACGGCATCTAAACCTTTTGTTTATGAAGAGGTTTCAAAATATTATGATTTTGAAGGGGAACAAGAACGATTAAAAAAAGAAACCGAGAGTTGGGCAGGAAAGAAATTGTGGAATGAACATTTAGTGCAGTTACAAGGCGAAGATTACTGGTTTACCGTCGATCCTATATTAGATTTACAAGTAGGTAAAGATACTGATGCTGAATTTAGTTCAACATATAATAATACCAGAGGATTTTTAGTACAAGGAGGTTTGGGCAGTAAATTAAATTTTTATGCTTCTGTTTTTGAAAGTCAAGGACGATTTGCAGATTACGTAAATAGGTATTCTGAAAGTTTAAAAGCATTTGGACCAGATCCAGCCATTATTCCTGGTCGAGGTATTGCAAAACGTTTTAAAACGGATTCTTATGATTATCCAGTAGCTGAAGCCTATTTATCTTTTACACCAACAAAATATGTAAATATTCAATTTGGACATGGTAAAAATTTTATTGGTGATGGATACCGTTCGTTGCTGTTAAGTGATGTTGCGAGTCCGCATCCGTTTTTAAAATTGAATACTAAATTCTGGAAAATAAAATATACTAACACTTGGATGTGGTTAAAGGATGTTCGCCCAGAAGTAGAAGAGGATAAAGCTTTTTTGACTAAATATATTGCGAATCATTATCTAAGTTGGAATGTGTCAAAACGTTTAAATATAGGTTTATTTGAATCTGTGTTATGGACTAATTCTAACGATAGAGGGTTTGATGTAAACTATTTAAACCCTGTTATTTTTTATAGGGCTATTGAATTTGAAACAGGACAAGGAGCCGGTAATGCTCTGATGGGAGCTTCAGCAAAGTATAAATGGAATGATAATGTGAACGTTTATGGTCAGTTTATCTTAGATGAATTTTCGTTAAGTGATGTTAAAGGTGGAGAAAAAAGCTGGAAAAACAAATTCGGTTATCAGTTAGGTGTGAAATATTATAATGCGTTTAAAGTTGATAATTTATTATTACAATTTGAATATAATCGCGTAAGGCCATACACATATTCACACAATACCATTGTGTTAAACTATGCGCACAACAACCAATCTATGGCACATTTATGGGGTGCCAACTTTAGTGAGGCCATTATAATTGGTCGTTACCGTTACAAACGCTGGTTCGGTGATGCTAAATTAATTTTTGGTACTCGTGGATTAGATTTTAATAATGGTGCTGATAATTTTAGTTATGGCGCTGACATTTATAGAAATTATAACGACAGACCCTTTGATACAGGTGTTGAAGTTGGTCAAGGTATAAAAACAACAACCTTTAACGGTAATTTACAAGCGGGTTATTTGATTAATCCTGCTACTAATTTAAAGGTGTTTACTGATATTACGGTTAGAAATTTTAATCCTGAAGCCATAACGACGTCAACATTTAAAAACAACACCGTTTGGTTTAATTTTGGAGTTAGAACCGATTTGTTTAATTGGTATTTTGACAACTAGACTTTGTTATTTCTAAGCAGGAGGAGATTTCTAATATTCAATAGGGCTCGCGTTAGGGATTGCAGAGAAAATCCTTTTTGCAAGGCACGGACAAAAAGATTGCAACAGAAAGCCCGACCCTTGTGGTAACGCCCAAAATAAATAACAACTACTTTTCTAAACTTTGATAAAGGGTTCTTCGTATTTTTTCTGAAGAGATAAAACAGCAGCCATAATTTAAATCGTCATAGGTTTTGGTTAAGCTGGAATTGGAAACAACAGCTTCCACCGTTTTTCCATTACTAATTTCGGTCTCAACTTTATTTTTCAAGCTTTCTAGCATGTTTAAAAACGCAGTGTATTCCTTTTTGTTTGATATGTCGCCATGACCTGGGATTATTTTGGTATAATCGTCAATTAAAATCATGGTACTTTTTACAGCTTCTATATATCCGGTAACGGTACCTCCAGAGTTTAAATCGATGTATGGGTAGCGTGCGTTAAAATAGGTGTCGCCTGTATGTAATACGTTGCTTTTTGTGAAATATAATAGCGCATCTCCATCGGTATGGGCATTATCTACATGAAAAATAATGACTTGCTCGCCATTAAAATAAAGACTTAGTTTATCATTAAAAGTAAGTATAGGAAGTGACGCATAGGATTGTTTTGGGTTGTTTTTTACACGTTTATACACATTATCGTGAGCAATGATGGGTGTGTTTAGTTTAGATATGTTTTCGTTTCCGCCTGTATGATCTCCGTGGTGGTGCGTATTTGCTAAAAACTTGATGGGTTTGGTGCTTAGTTTTTTAATAGCTTCTAAAATTTTTGGAGTTAAGGGCGCAAATTGACTATCAATCATAAAAACACCATCATTACCAACTGAAATTCCAATATTCCCGCCTTGTCCTTCGAGCATATAAATATTTTCGGTTAGTTTATGGGTTGTGATAGTTACCTCTTTGTTTTGTGCACAAGCTGAGGTAATCGACCCAATGAGAAATATTAAAAAAATGTAGTTTAAAGTTTTCATAAAGTATAATTTGAAATTATAATCACACTAAAAATACAATTTTTTAACGGAGGTGGCTTCTTTAAATTTAGCATTAAAGCATTGCTCAAATTGCTTTTATAGAGTATCTTTGCACTCGCAATACAAAAGATGTCAAGAACATACAACATTGAGTAATTCAAAATCTTCATTAGCAACTCCTTCTGTAATCTCAGATTTTAAGGAAATCACAAAAATGCGATTAGCATTAAGCGTTGTATTTTCTTCGCTTGCTGGCTATTTATTAGGTGTTGAAACGGTAGATTATAAAACTTTAGTTTTATTAGCTTTAGGGGGTTACTTTATGGTTGGAGCTTCAAATGCTTTTAATCAAATTATTGAAAAGGATTTGGATGCCTTAATGGATAGGACTAAAAACAGACCTATCCCTGCGGGGCGAATGTCTGTGAATACGGCTTTTGTTATAGCTTCTATATTTACTTTAGCAGGAATTATAATTTTATACACCATCAATAAGCAAACGGCTATGTTTGGTGCGATATCTATTTTTATTTATACTTGTGTCTATACTCCTTTAAAAACAAAAACACCTATTTCTGTATTTGTTGGCGCTATTCCTGGTGCTATTCCGTTTATGTTAGGCTGGGTTGCGGCTACTGATGATTTTGGTATTGAACCTGGAACCTTGTTTGCATTGCAATTCTTTTGGCAATTTCCACATTTTTGGGCTATTGGTTGGTTTCTTTATGAAGATTATAAAAAAGGTGGTTTTTATATGTTGCCAACGGGAAAGCAAGACAAGGGCACTGCAGTACAAATCATAATGTACACTATTTGGACAGTTTTAGTGTCTATTATCCCAGTGTTTGGCTTTACTGGTAAGTTGCAACTATCTATTGTTGCAGCGATTTTAGTTTTTATGGCAGGCATGTGGATGTTGTATTATGCCATAGGATTATTTAAGAAAATGACTGAAAAAGCAGCAAAACAATTAATGCTTGTTAGTGTGTTTTACATCACCTTAGTACAAATTATTTATGTTGTAGATAAATTTATCAGATAAATTATGGATTTAACACAAGGTACTCAAGGAGAAAAAAATAGTAGAGCAAAAAAAATGATGCTTTGGTTTGGGATTATTTCCTTAATTATGTCCTTTGCTGGATGGACAAGTGCATTTGTAGTTAGTAGTTCGAGACCAGATTGGTTAAAAGATTTCCAGTTGCCAAATGCTTTTATAGTTAGTACAATAGTAATAGTTATTAGTAGTTTTACCTTTATTTTAGCAAAACGTGCTTTAAAGAGCGGAAACCACAAAGCAACATCACTTTGGTTGTTTACAACATTAATTCTGGGTGTTGTTTTTATTTTCAATCAGTTTTCTGGCTTTCAACGAATTATTGATTTAGGTTATAATTTCACAGGACCTACGAGTAATGTAACGATGTCTTACATTTATTTGATAGCTATTGTACATATTTTACACGTTGTTGTTGGGTTAATTTGCTTGTTGGTGGTTATTTATAATCATTTTAAACAAAAGTATAACCCTACCAATATGTTAGGTTTCGACTTGGCAGTAACTTTTTGGCATTTTATAGATATACTGTGGGTTTATCTCTTTTTGTTTTTATATTTTGTAAGGTGATTTATAGTCATTTTCAATAGGCTTACAGAGCATTAAAGACACCCCTTTATCTAGAGTGTTTAAAATTCAGTTATTGATGTTTCGTTAGATAAATAAAATGATTATTTTTGTGCAACTTTTAAATAACAACCATTATATATGAGTACAGCAGTAGCAGAAGGTAAAACTTGGGGAGGTGGTAATGAACCACTGAAATCAAGTTACGGTAAAATGATGATGTGGTTTTTCATCGTATCAGATGCTTTAACATTCTCGGGGTTTTTAGCAGCCTACGGATTTTCAAGATTTAAATTTATTGATTCATGGCCAATTGCAGATGAAGTGTTTACTCACTTTCCATTTTTACATGGTGTAGACGCACCAATGTACTATGTGGCATTTATGACGTTTGTCCTTATTATGTCGTCTGTAACGATGGTATTAGCTGTTGATGCTGGTCATCAAATGAATAAGTCTAAAGTGACTATATACATGTTTTTAACCATTATTGGTGGTTTAATTTTTGTGGGGTCTCAGGCTTGGGAATGGAATACTTTTATAAAAGGAGATTACGGCGCGATACAAACAAAAGGTGGAAATATTTTACAGTTTGTTGATGCTGAAGGACACCGCGTTGCAGTAAGAGATTTTGCAGTTTCAGATGAACATAAGGATCGAACACAGCACCAAAGTAAAAATGGATTATGGTTTGTTGATGAAGGAACGCTTCCGGCTTATACTATGGATGAAGTAATTCATGGTTTACAAGCTAATAAAGATGTTTTAGTGCGAACTCAAATTATAAATGAAGAAGGTGAAAAAACAGTTTTATCAAGAGCTGAATCTCTAAATCAAGTAATGAAGAATGGTAAATTGTATGTTGAAGGAGCAAATCTTCATGTAAATGAATATGGTTCGCCATTATTCGCAGATTTCTTTTTCTTTATAACAGGGTTTCACGGGTTTCACGTATTTTCAGGTGTTTTAATAAATATCATTATTTTCTTTAATGTTGTTTTAGGTACATATGAAAGACGCGGAAGTTACGAGATGGTTGAAAAAGTAGGGCTGTATTGGCACTTTGTAGATTTAGTTTGGGTATTTGTATTTACATTCTTCTACCTAGTTTAATTGAATTAAAATATATTTCATCCCAGTATCGGGATCTAAAAAAGCATTTAAAATGGCACACGAACATAAATTAGAAATATTTAGAGGGTTAGTAAAATTCAAATCCAATACTCAAAAAATTTGGGGGGTTTTAGTTTTCTTAACTATAGTTACTGTAATTGAGGTTGCTCTGGGTATTGTAAAACCAGAAAGCATGATGGCTAAATTTTTAGGAATGAAAATCTTAAATTGGGTCTTTATCATTTTAACCATAGTAAAAGCATATTATATTACTTGGGATTTCATGCATATGCGTGATGAAACTAAGGCTTTACAACGTATGGTAGTTTGGACTGCTATTTTTCTTGTTCTATACTTATTATTTATCTTATTACAAGAAGGCGGTTATGTTTTTGATGTATATGATAATGGTTACATAAAAAAAGATTTTTAACGACTAAAATTAGTTAAATACAAACAAAAAGGCGGTTTTTAAACCGCCTTTTTTTATTTTTGCATAGCGTTAAAACAATTATTTAATGGATTATAAAAAGGTAAGTCGATATGTTGTATTGGGAATTTTATTCTTTCTTCCTGTAACTTTTTTATTGTTTCTATACCCAGCTACACATAATTATGCACCGTTAGATATTGTAAATAATTCTGTTTTAGATTTAGATAAGTTTACTTCAAATGCAGAAGATAAAGTCCTTTTAAAAGATCATATTACAGTTTTAGGTTTTTTAGGGAATAATCCAGTAAAAAACAGTACTGCAGCTTTAAACCTGAAAGAATTAGTCTATGATAAATTTAAAGGATTTAAAAAATTTCAGATAGTTATTTTAATGCCAAAGGGAACTGAGGCTGAAGCTCAAAAACTCAAAGGCGAAATAAGCTCGTATCAAGATTTACGATTTTGGAATTTTGTATTTGGTGAACCAAATGATATTAAACGATTATTTTTTAGTTTGAAAAAGGAGGCGAACTTAAAAGATAACTTATCGTCAGATCATGTTTTTGTAGTCGATAAGGATTTGAATCAACGCGGACGATTAGATGATAGAACAGATAAAGAATTAGAAAAAAACAAGCCAGTTTACAGCTTGTATTCCTACGATTGTATTGAAGTGTCAGAAATAAAAAATAAAATGAGTGACGATTTACGTATTTTGTTTACCGAGTACAGACAAAAACGAAAAGGTGAATTTAATTCTGATACTAGAAGAGCCAGTGATTTAAAATCTAAAAGTAATGAGTAAAAAAACAAATTATTCATATATAGGAATAGCATTTATTATTCTTGTTTTCGGAATCATTTTTGTTCCAAGAATTGTAGATAGAATTTCTAATAATGATATCTCAAGACAAGCAGGTCGAAGCGATCAACAAAAAGATCTGAATTCTAAAACCTCCGATTTAGTTTTTATTTCGAATAATGGCGAAAACCGCAAAGTACCAAACTTTTCTTTTATTAATCAGCACGGAAAAACGATAACTAATAAAGATTATGAAGGTAAGGTGTATGTAATAGAATTCTTTTTTACATCATGCCCAACGATTTGCCCAAGAATGAATAGAAATCTTATTCAAATTCAAAATGAATTTAAAGATTTCGAAGATTTTGGGGTGGCATCTTTCACCATTAATCCAGATTATGATACTCCCGAAGTTTTAAAAATTTACGCAGAAAAATATGGAATAACAAATCCCAATTGGCATTTAATGACAGGAGATAAAGAGGTTATTTATAAATTGTCAAACGAAGGGTTTTATATTTACGCTGCAGAAAATCCAGATGTTGAAGGTGGTTTTGAGCATTCAGGTAATTTCGCATTAATTGATAAAAATGGATTTATAAGATGTAGAGTTGTAAATGGAAACCCTATTATTTATTATAATGGTATTACCTCTGAATCAGAACAAACAGATGAAGATGGTAAATTAGAAGAAATAAGTGCCTTAAAAGAAGATATAAAAAAGTTGCTAAATGAATAAATCAAAAGAAATATTAGACGAAAAGAAATACAACAAATTAATAGTAGTTTTATCAATTTTAATACCCGTTGTGGTGGCCGTTTTATTTGGAGTTAAAATTGATGCGGAACTGCCTGTTTTCTTACCACCAATTTATGCTAGTGTAAATGCAGTTACGGCATTGGTATTAATACTTGCATTTATGGCAATCAGAAAAAAAAATATAAAACTTCATGAACGATTGATGAAGTTCGCCATTATATTATCTGTAGTTTTTTTAGTGATGTATGTTGCATACCATATGACTAGTGATTCGACTCAATTTGAAGGCGAAGGGGTAATAAAATATTTGTATTATTTTATTTTAATAACCCATATTTTGCTTTCAATAATAGTTATTCCATTTGTGTTAATCACTTATGTCAGGGCCATAACTAATAATATTGAAAAGCATAAAAAAATAGCAAAAATCACTTTTCCGTTATGGCTATATGTTGCTATAACAGGAGTTGTAGTGTTTATTATGATATCACCTTATTACGTTTAGAAATGAAAACCAGAATAGTCTTTTTTCTCTTAACTCTTTTCTTTGTTATCAAGACTAATGCACAATGCGCTATGTGTCGTGCTGTGTTAGAGAGTGAAGAAGGGTTAACAACCGCAGAAGGTATCAACGATGGTATCGTTTATTTAATGGCTATACCTTATATACTGGTTGCAGGCATTGGTTATTTTATTTATAGAAAATATAATACGTTAAAAAAAGAATAAAAACTTTTTTCTACAGCTTTTGTTGCATTTCTTTACGTACTTAGTATAACTAAAAGCGTTGCCGCTTTACTAAACCGAACAACTCATGTTAAAGATTCATCAACTTCACAAATCTTACCCTATAGGAGATTCCAGTTTACATGTTTTAAAAGGAATTGATCTTAATGTTGAAGACGGTGAAATGGTAGCCATAATGGGGTCTTCAGGTTCAGGAAAATCTACTTTACTCAATATTATTGGAATGTTAGATGAGGCTGATGAAGGTGAATATATTCTTGATGATCTTCCAATTAAAGATCTTACCGAAAAAAAAGCCGCAGTTTATAGAAATAAGTTTTTAGGTTTTATTTTCCAATCCTTCAATTTAATAAATTACAAAAATGCTCTTGAAAATGTGGCGTTACCTTTATATTATCAGGGTATGAAACGTAAAGAGCGTCAAGAGTTAGCTATGTTTCATTTAGAAAAAGTAGGTTTAACGGATTGGGCACATCATTTACCAAAAGAACTTTCTGGTGGTCAAAACCAGCGTGTTGCTATTGCTAGAGCACTAGCTGCAAACCCGAAACTTTTATTAGCTGATGAACCTACAGGGGCCTTAGATACCAAGACGTCTTATGAGATTATGGAGTTTATCCAGCAATTAAATGATGAAGGAAAAACCATTTTAATGGTTACTCATGAAGAAGATATTGCTAATATGTGTAAACGTATCGTAAGGCTTCGTGATGGTGTAATTATGGAAGACAAAAAAGTAACTCAAGTACGAGCAGAACAATATGTTTGATTTAGACCTTTGGCGCGAAATATTTCAAAGTATAAATAAAAATAGAACGAGAGCACTACTCTCTGGTTTTACGGTGGCATTTGCCATTATGTTATTTACTATCCTTTTTGGTATTGCTAATGGGTTAGAAAACACTTTTGAGAAGTTCTTTATTAGAACAGCTGAAAACGCAATTACTATAAGGTTTGGAACTACATCAAAACCATATAAAGGACTACAAATTGGAAGGCAGATTAGACCTAGCAATAAAGATTTAGCCTATTTAGAAAAGGAATTTGGCGATAACATAGAGTATATTTCAGCGAAAACATCAAGAGGTTATCAGGTTAGTTATAAAAAAGAAAAAGGAAGTTACACAATATCAGGAGTATCTCCTGACTATCAATATATAGAAAAAGCTGAAATTAAAGATGGACGATTTATTAGCTTGAAGGATGTAAAAGCTAAAGACAAAGTATGTGTTATAGGACGCCTTGTTGAGGAGGATTTGTTTTTGAAAGAATCTGCAATTGGAAAATATTTAGACTTAGAAGGTGTTCAATACAAGGTGGTTGGTGTTTATTCAGATGGCGGAGGTGATCGTCAAGAACGGGTTATTTATGCTCCATATACAACGATTCAAAGGCTTTACTATGGTAATGATGATATTGGAGACATCACTTTAACCTATAATCCTAAACTAACTGTAGATCAAGCTTTAGTTTTAATACAAGAAATGACATCGAAATTAAAGAACAAATTTGATGTGGCACCTAGTGATCAACGTGGAGTAAGAATTGGAAACGGTGTACTTACAGGTAAAAAAAGGCTTGATAATATTTCATCTGGTCTAGGCGTTCTAATTCCAATTATAGGATTTGGTACACTAATCGCTGGAATTTTGGGTATTAGTAATATTATGATTTTTATTGTAAAAGAACGTACCAAAGAGATAGGCATACGTAAAGCATTAGGAGCTTCACCAAGGTCTATTGTGTCTATTATTTTATTGGAGGCTATTTTAATAACAGCTTTTACAGGCTACATTGGTTTATTAATTGGGGTAGGTATTTTAAAAGCTACTGGCTCTAGCTTAGAGCGCTATTTTATTACAAATCCTAGTGTAAACCCATCTATTTTAATTAGTGCAACTATTGTTTTAATAATTGCAGGAGCTATAGCAGGGTTTTTACCTGCAAAAAAAGCATCCAAAATAAAACCTATTGTAGCTTTAAGAAATGGTTAAATGATAAAATTTTTATTAGAAAAAGATACCTGGCAAGAAGTATTTGACAGCCTTAGCAAAAATAAACTTAGGTCTATTTTAACTATGGTAGGTGTTTGGTGGGGTATACTATTACTTATAGGCTTACTAGGATCTGCAAAAGGGGTCGAAAATAATTTTAACACAAGGTTTCAAAACTACGCGACTAACAGTTTGTTTATTTTTAGTGGCACAACTACTATTCCTTTTAAAGGCTATCAAGAAGGACGACGTATCAAATTAAGTCTTGATGATGTTGAAAAAATTAAGAATAATGTTAAAGGAGTTGAGTACGTTTTGCCTAGCCTCCAAGGTTCTATAACAGCAAGAAGGAATGCATTATCAGGAAATTTTGGTACTACTGGAGAATTTCCATTTCGAGACGTTCTAGCAAAAAAGAATCTTTTATGGGGACGTTATATAAATCAAAATGATATTGATGATCGTAAAAAAGTGGTTGTTATATCAGAAGATGTTTATAAGCAATTATTTGAAAAAGGAGAAAACCCTATTGGAAAAATAGTAAAAGGAGATAATTTAAATTATACAGTTATTGGTGTATTTGAGGTGGTTAATTTTGGAGGGCCACAAATAGATATTGATATTCCTTTTACAACCTTTCAGCAAGTTTATAATCGTGGGAATGATATTGATGTACTAACGATTACTGGTGATTCAGACTTTGATATTAATCAATTAGACGCCGATATTAAGCTATTGCTTAAAAACGTACATGATATACATCCAGATGACGATAGAGCACTTAATGGTTTTAATCTAGGAGACCGTTTTGAGCAACTTACAGGTTTTTTAACAGGTATGCAGTTCTTAACTTGGTTTGTTGGTATTGCAACCTTAATTGCAGGTGTATTTGCCATTGGAGGGATTTTATTAATATCGGTAAAAGAACGTACCAAAGAAATTGGAATAAGACGCGCTCTGGGAGCTACACCATACCTTGTTAAAAGACAAATAATTGTTGAAGCTGTAGCTATCTCATTAATTTCAGGATTTTTAGGGATTATAAGTGGCGGATTAATTTTAATGATGGTTAATAAACTGGCTGGACAAGGCGAAGATGCTTTTATGCGAAACCCGTCTGTATCCATTGGTATGGTGTTTTTTGCATTACTCATTGTAACTGTTCTTGGCACTTTAATAGGACTTATTCCTGCATTTAAAGCCACAAGCATCAAACCAATTGACGCATTAAGAGAAGAATAAATTAAATATATAAGATGAAAAAAATTTTAAAAACCGTTTTTATTGCTGTAGCAGTAATATTATTTGCTTGGGTACTAAAGTATTTTTATGATGCCAATAGTAAAGCTCCAGAATCATTTAGAACAGAAAAACCGTTTTACACCTCTATCAGTACAAAAATAGTAGCAACTGGGAGTCTTAATCCTGAAGAAGAAATTGAGTTAAAACCTCAGATTTCAGGTATTGTGGATGCTATTTTGGTAGAAGAAGGAGATATGGTAAAAAAAGGAGATCTTATTGCTAAAATCAGAATTGTACCAAATGAACAATCATTGTTGAGTGCAAATAGCAGGCTAAATAGCTCAAAATTGTCATATGATAATGCCAATACGCTTTACAAAAGAAATAAAGTGCTTTTTGATAAAGGGGTTATTTCAAAACAAGATTTTGAAAATAGTGAGTTGTCATTTAATCAAGCTAAAGAATCCTTAGAACAAGCTAGAAATGATTATCAAATTATAAAGAAAGGCTCCATCTCTGGAGGTAGTTCTGCCAATACAAACATTATAGCCCAGATAGCAGGAACGATATTAGAAATTCCAATTCGAGTAGGTGACCAAGTTATTCAAAGTAACAACTTCAATGCAGGAACAAGTATAGCCACCATTGCGAATATGAGTAACATGATTTTTGAGGGAACCGTTGATGAATCTGAAGTTGGTAAACTAAAAGAAGGTGAGCCAATAGGTGTTGTTATTGGAGCTCTTGAAGAAAAAAAACTACAAGCAAAATTAACTTTTATTGCACCAAAAGGAATTTCAGATAATGCAGGTGCGGTACAGTTTACTATAAAAGCAGATGTAGAAGTAGAGGTAAACGCTAATATTAGAGCTGGTTATAGTGCTAACGCGGAAATAGATATAGCAAGTAAAGACAGTATTTTTAGTATTAAAGAATCATTAGTGCGTTTTGATAGAATTACTGAAAAGCCTTATGTTGAAATAGAACAAGGCGACAATACATTTAAAAAACAAGATATTAAACTAGGCTTATCTGATGGCATTAATGTTGAAATAGTTGATGGTATTGAGGAAGACGATAAAATTAAGGTTTGGAATAAAGCATCTAAAGAAAATTAAGACTAGAAATATGATTAGTTTAAATATTAAATTCACCAAAAACAGTCTTTTACTGTTACTATTATTAGTTTCGGTTTCATTCTTTGCCCAAGAAAAGAAATGGACGTTGCAAGAATGCGTTAATTATGCGCTGGAAAATAATATTACTGTTAAGCAAACAGAAAACGCATTATTAATAAATGAGCAAGACATTATTGCTGCAAAAGGACAGTTTTTGCCTTCTGTAAATGGTAGTTTAAATCAAAACTTATCTTTAGGTAATGCCGAGTTATTTCAAGGGCAGTTTGTGGATAGAACTGCAAATAGTACTAACATATCTATTGGAGCTAATCAAACTATTTTTAATGGTTTTAGATTAACAAATTTACACAAACAATCAAAATTGAACCTTGAATCTAATCAATTAGAGTTAAATAGAATTAAAGATGATATTTCGTTAAACGTTGTAAACGCTTATTTAAATGTTTTGTTTAATAAAGAGCAGCTAGAGATAGCCAATGCACAATACGAATTTAGTACAACACAATTAAAACAAGTAATGGATTTAGTGGATGCTGGTGTGCAACCCAAAGCTAATATTTATGATGCTGATGCAGCTTTAAGTCGAGACGCTCAACAGGTAACTATTGCTGAAAACAACATTAATTTATCATTACTTACATTGTCACAATTATTACAAGTTCCTTATAATGGGTTTGAGGTTGAATTTATAAATATTGATACACCGTCAGAAGCTTTACTTTACAACAATATTCAACCCATTTTAAATTATGCGTTGGAAAACAGAAATGAAATTAAAGTTGCTGAAAAGAATATTGAAAATGCTGAACTAGGTACTGAAATTTCAAAAAGCGGGTTTTATCCAACGGTTACAGCAGGCTATTCATACGGAACTAGTGCTTTTTTCACGAATTTAAGTGATGATGAAACATCATTCTTTAATCAATTAAATGAGCAAAGAGCTCATAATGTTAGAATTAATATTAGTATTCCAATTTTTTCAAGATTTCAAAATAAAACAGCAGTTGCAAAATCTGGTATACAAGAAGAAAATAGCAAATTGCGTTTAGACCAAGCAAAGTTAGATTTAGAGTCTAATATTCAACGTGCATATACAGATGCTCAAGCAGCATTAAAAGCATTTGTTGCAGCAAATAGGTCTTTAACGTCTCAAGAATTAGCATTCAACAACTCAAAAGAACGTTACGATATTGGTAGCATGACTGCTTTTGATTTAGAGCAGTCTAGAGTACAATTAATAAATGCAGAGTCGTCTTTAATAAATGCAAAATATGATTTTGTTTTTAAAACAAAAGTTTTAGATTTTTACATGGGAAAATCGCTAACTAACTAATTTGGCATTCATACTTAACATAGAAACCGCAACAACCAATTGTTCTGTATCTCTTTCAAAAGAAGGTAAAACGATAGTTTTAAAAGAGGATAATGATAAAAGTTATTCGCATGCAGAAAGACTTCATGTTTATATTGATGAAGTTTTAAAAGAAGCCAATATAAATTCGAACAAATTAGATGCTATTTCCGTTAGTAAAGGGCCTGGGTCTTATACAGGCTTACGTATTGGAGTTTCAGCAGCAAAAGGATTGTGTTTTGCACTAGATAAGCCATTAATTTCTATCCCTACTTTAGATGCTCTTGCACATCAAGTTAAAATGGATGATGGCATTATTGTTTCTATGCTCGATGCCCGACGGATGGAAGTTTATTCTGCTATTTACGATTCAAATTATAACGAAATAAGAGAAACCCAAGCTCAAATTTTAGATAAAACATCTTTCAATGATTACTTAGAGAAAGGAAAAGTTTATTTTATTGGTAACGGTGTTGAAAAAACAAAAACTTTAATCAATCACACAAATGCCATTTTCATTGAAGATAAGTTACCTTCAGCTAATAATATGAGTTTGTTAGCTGATACTAAATACAAAAAAAGCGACACCGAAGATGTTGCTTATTTTGAACCTTATTATTTAAAAGATTTTGTGGCTTTAAAGAAGAAATCATAAAAAAAGACCTGATAGTTTTTTGAAACTTATCAGGCCTTAGTTTTATTTAATTAGATAAATACTTTTTATCCTTGTTTTCGTATTTCAACTTGATGTGGGTAAGGAATTTCAATACCGGCTTTATCAAGCGCTTCTTTTACATCTTCAGTAATACCAAAGTAAACCGCCCAATAATCGTCTGTATGACACCAAGGTCTTACGGCAAAGTTTATTGAACTATCTGCTAACTCAGAAACATTAACACTAGGTTCTGGTGTTTTCAAAACTTTTGGATGCGATGTTAAAACATTCATTAACACCTCTTTTGTTTTCTTAATATCAGAATCATAACCAACTCCGAAGGTTAAATCAACACGACGCGTACCTTCTGATGAATAATTAATTATATTTCCGTTTGATAAAGAACCATTAGGGATTATGATTTCTCTATTTGATAAACCAATTAACTTAGTTGTAAAAATTTCAATTTCTTTAACGACTCCAATTTCACCCTGAGCTTCAACTAAATCTCCAATTTTAATAGGTTTAAAAATCATAATTAATACACCACCAGCAAAATTCCCTAATGAACCTTGTAGAGCTAATCCAACGGCTAAACCAGCGGCCGCTAAAATAGCTGCGAATGATGTGGTTTCAACACCAACAGTGCCTAAAACAACAATTATTAAAACAATTTTTAAAATCCAGCTCAATAAGTTTAAAAGGAATTTTTGAAGACTCTCATCATAATCTCCTATAGACATAACCTTTTTAGTAGCTTTTAATATCTTTTTAATTACCCAAGATCCAATAATCCATATAACAATAGCTCCAAGAATTTTCAGTCCATAATCTAAGCCTAACTGAAGCCATTTTTCTGTGTCAATATTTTCTAAATTCATGATTTTTTATAAGTTTTGAATGATTGCAAAATTAAAAACAAAACGTAAGTTTTTAAGTCTTTAAATGATAAAAAAAAGATTAATTAACTTGGAATAAAGCAAAAAATTAACGCGATAATTGCAGGAATTGCTTGTACGTAGAATACCTTTATTTGTTTTGTAGAGAAAGCTCCATAAATACCAGCTATGGTCACACAAATAAGAAAGAAAACAGCAACTCTTATATCGTTTTCAATCATAGAAAATATAAGTCCTGCTGCTAAAAAACCATTATAAAGTCCTTGGTTAGCCGCGAGCACTTTAGTTTCTTCTGCAAATTGTCTAGATTTTAAACCAAAAGCTTTGATGCCTTTTGGTTTGGTCCACATAAACATTTCTAAAATCAAGAAATAAATATGTTCTATGGCTACGAAAGCTAATAGTATAAGAGTTGTAAGTGTCATTGTTTTAAAAATTTTATGGCGTCTTTTACTTTTGAAACAGGCAATTTACAAGCCTTATTTACACACACGTAAATAAGTGTATTATTTGGGTTGTATCTATTCTCTAATAAGGGCATATTGTTTTCCGAAGTACTTCCAGCTATAAGTTTATTAGGGATGTAGGTTTTGTTTAATTCATCTATTTTCTGTTTTACATTAGCCCCAACAATAGCCACTTCGTAGTAAGGTTGTGTATAATTAAGCATTAAGTCAAACCAATTGGAGTATCCTGATGGATATTCTTGCATTTCTGGTTTTATATTATTTAGCATTGTCATAGCAGTTGCACTGAAGTGTTCGTTATCAAAATAATGTGATAATTTAAATAGGTTTTTTGCCATAATAGAATTACTTGCTGGTATCACATTATCTCTATATTCAATACTTCTAGAAACCAATGAAGCATCTTCATTTGAGGTAAAAAAGAACATATTACTAGCACTATCGAAGAAATGGTCAAACGTATAGTTTGCCAAACCTTTAGCAGTAGTTAACCATTTTTCATCTAAGGTATTTTCATAAAGTGTTATAAAAGCATCAATAGTGGCAGCATAATCTTCTAAGTAACCGTTTATACTACTTTTTCCATTTTTATAATTATGATTTAATCCACCATCTTCTCGTAATTGATTATTTACTATAAAATTGGCGTTTTTTTCTGCAATAGCGAGATAATCATCATTTCCAAACACACGATAAGCATCTGTATAGCCTTTAAGCATAATGGCATTCCAAGAGGTCAAAGTTTTGTCGTCTAATCTTGGTTTGGCTCTTTGGTTACGTTCTTTTAGAAGCAGAACTTTCCATGCTTCTTTCTTTTCTACCAAAATAGTTTTAGTAAGGTTGTGTTTCTTTATAATGGAGTCATCATCATCTTTCCTAATCAGCACATAATTATCATGTTCCCAAAACCCATAATTATTTATATTATAATAGTCTGAAAACAATTCAAAATCTTCTTTTAAAAGGGTGTTTAATTCATTTTTTGTCCACACATAAAATGCGCCTTCTTCAAGTTCGCCCTCTGAGGTATCACTGTCAGCGTCTAATGATGAATAAAAAGCACCATTACTAGTCGTCATTTCTTGTTTTATGTATTTTAAAGTTTCAATGACGATGTCTTTGTAAATTTCATTTTTAGTAATCAGGTATGCATCAGTATATAAACTAACCAGTTGCCCATTATCATAAAGCATTTTCTCAAAGTGAGGAATGTGCCATTTAGCATCAACGGAATATCTTGAAAATCCACCACCAATTTGGTCAAAAACACCACCGTAAGCCATTTTTTTTAGCGTCAAATTAACAAAGTCTAATAACTCAGTATCGTTATTTTGATAAGCATACCTCAAAAGAAAATGATAATTATTAGGCATCATAAATTTTGGTGCCTTATTCATGCCACCTTGATTCTTGTCAAATTGCTTTGACCAACTTTTAATAGCATTTTGAATGAAAGGTTTATCAAAAACGGGTTCATCAGTATTCAATTGAACAACATCTAATGATTTAATGCCCTCTTCTAATTTATCGGCATAGTCTTGAAGTTTTTCGGGATTATCTGCATATAATTTTGAAATTTGTTCTAAAGCATCCATCCACTGTTCTTTCTTAAAATATGTACCACCCCAAACAGGTCTACCGTCTGGCAATGCAATTACATTTAAAGGCCATCCGCCACTGCCCGTCATAAGTTGAACTGCATTCATATAAACTTGATCTACATCAGGGCGCTCCTCTCGATCTACTTTTATATTGATAAAACTTTTATTCATCACTTGAGCTACTATGCTATCTTCAAAACTTTCATGTTCCATAACATGACACCAATGGCAGGCTGCATAACCAACACTAATAAGTATTAATTTATTTTCAGTTTTTGCTTTTTCTAAAGTGGTTTCATTCCATGCATTCCAATCTACAGGGTTGTGCGCATGTTGTAATAGATAAGGACTAGTTTCATTGACAAGAGCATTGGTGTATGGGTGTTTCATGGACTCTGAATTCTGACCTTTACAGCCTATGATAAGTATTATAAACGCGAGTGGGAATAGGTGCTTCATGCAACAAAGTTAACAATTTTTAGCACAAAAAAAGCGTTCAAATAATGAACGCTTAGTGTTTTATATTGAAGCGGAATTTATTCTACTTCAAAAGTGATTTTTAAGTTTACCCTAAAGTCTGTTACTTCACCATCTTTTACGCTTGCGCTTTGGTCTTGAACATAAACAGAACGAATATTTTTTAAACTTTTTGATGCATGTTGTATTGCTTTTTTGGTTGCATCTTCCTAACTTTTCTCTGAGTTAGCTAAAATTTCGATTACTTTTAAAACTGCCATGATTCTATATTTTTTAATTTATAATTAGGCCACCTCTTTAAAGGTAACTAATGTTAGACCCAATTAGTTTAAAAAAGTCACAAGGATTTAACCATTAATAGCCTCAACAGTTTCAACTTTTCCGGGTAACATTTCTTTGAGCATATTTTCAATACCGCTTTTTAGAGTGTATGTTGAAGAAGGACAACCACTGCAAGCGCCTTGTAGCATTACACTAACGCTTTTCTCAGCTGAATCATAAGAAATAAACTGAATGTTTCCACCATCACTGGCAACTGCAGGTTTAACATATTCTTCTAGAATGTTTACAATTTCTTTTGAAATATCATCTAAAGCTTCAAATTTGCTGTCAATTTGTTTAGAAGATTTTTGTAATGTTTCAACTGCTTCTGGCAAAACAACATCTTTACCGCTTTCTATATAACTTCTAATAAACTCACGAAGTTCTATAGTAATATCTTGCCATTCAGCCATGTCGTATTTAGTAATCGACACATAATTTTCATCAATAAAAACACGTTGCACAAATGGAAAATGAAATAGTTCTGTCGCTAAAGGAGAAAGTTTAGCTTCATCAATTGAAGTGAACTCAAAAAGCGCTGTTACTATTTTTTTGTTAGCGACAAATTTCATCACTGATGGATTCGGTGTGCTTTCTGCATAAACCGTTATCGGTACTTTTTTAGTAGCAGCAGAAGATTCTTCCACAACAATGCCTCCGTCATTTAAATAGGCCTCAATTTGTTCAGAAACTTCATCTTGCACATCATTCCATTCTACAATATCGAATCGTTCAACTGCAACAAAATTTCCAGATATATACACTTTTTTTACAAAGGGCAAATAGAATAATTGCTGGGCTAAAGGAGATGCTTTAGCGTCATCTATATTATTAAATTCAAAACTTTGATGTTTGGTAATAAATTGATTTACTTCGAATTTTACAATTGAGCTATTGGATGTTTCTTGCACAGAAACCTTGAAAGTGTTCATTTCAGCTAATTTTTTACAAAAATACTAAAAGAAAACTTTAGATATCCATATATTTGAGTTTTGTTGGCTGTTTATATAGGCTGCTTAGGTAAAGGTTATCTTTATCTTTTTTATGTATAATTTTTTAAGTATCAAGACGTTTGTGTTAAGCCAAACCCACTTGGTGAAAAAGTTTATGAAATTAAAAAATATTATTTTAGTGGCAATTACAGTTGTGTTTTCTAACATAACAACCTCTCAAGAAGGGCTACCAATATATACAGATTACCTAACAGATAATTATTACTTAATTCACCCATCTATGGCTGGTGTTGCTAACTGCGCAAAAGTTAGAATGACTGGGCGACAACAATGGTTTGGACAAGATGATGCTCCGAAGGTTTTAAGCATGAGTGTAAATGGAAGGATAGGTGATACTCAATCAGGTATTGGAGGGGTCTTTTATGCGGATAAAAATGGTTATCATTCTCAAAAAGGAGCTTATTTCACGTATGCTCATCACTTAATGTTTTCTAGAAGTGAAGTGGATTTAAATATGCTTTCTTTTGGCTTAAGTGCTGGGTTTGTTCAGTACCAACTAGATGAAACAACGTTTTTAAATGGAGCGCCTATACCGGATCCAATTATTAATGGAACCGTACAAAACGAAACAAATTTTAATGTAGATTTAGGATTCTCGTATCATTATCTTGATTCCTATGCACACGTAACTGTTAAAAACCTTTTAGAGAATGCTGGTATTAATAGAGATACGCAGATAACAAGCAATTTAAGGCGTTATTTGGTTTCTGTTGGTAGTGTTTTTAGTAGATTTGGTAGTGAATGGAGTTATGAGCCTTCTGTGATGTTTCAGTATAGAGATTTAACAAAAGAAGCAGCAATAGATTTTAACGGTAAAGTTTATAAGCAAATGGATTTTGGAAAAGTTTGGGGAGGAGTATCTTACAGACAGAGTCTAGACGGTGCTGAGTTTTTGACAAGTTCGAATGCAGTTAGTAGTCAAAAACTACAACAAATCACACCAATCTTAGGAGTTAACTATAATGACTTCATGTTCGCCTATACATACACGTATCAAATGAATGATTTAGTATTTACAAGCGGTGGTTTTCATCAAATAACATTAGGATATAACTTTAATTGTAGACAAGAACGTTTTGAATGTAATTGTCCCGCAGTAAACTAATAAATAAAATACGCTCAAATTTTGCCCCTTTTTATTTATTCTCATGTATATTTTTTCTTTTAGGCCCAAGCACTTTCTAACCTAATAACATTTTTTTTTTGTTTCAGTATACAAGTTCTATTTGATTAATGTAAACGAAGCATTTTACTAAGTAAAGGAAGACAAACTATAGTTTCAACTTCAAAAAATCAGAATTACTATCTAATTTCAAACAACAAAACTATGCCAGTAATAAAATCAGTTAGAGGAAAATCACCTATCATTCCAAAAGATTGTTTCATTGCCGAAAACGCTACCGTAGTAGGTGAGGTAACCATGGGGAGTCAGTGCAGTGTCTGGTTTAGTGCAGTTGTCCGTGGCGATGTAAACTTCATTAAAATGGGTGACAAGGTCAATATACAAGATGGTGCCGTAATTCATGGTACGTATCAAAAATCTGCCACAACCATTGGCAACAACGTGTCAATTGGCCATAACGCTCTAGTTCATGGATGCACTATTAATGACGATGTTCTGGTTGGTATGGGAAGTATCATTATGGATGGTTGCGTGATAGAAAGTAATAGTATTATCGCTGCAGGCGCCGTGGTAACACAAAACACTATAGTTAAATCTGGAAGTATTTACGCTGGTGTTCCCGCTAAAAAAGTTAAAGATATTAGCAAAGACCTTATTTCGGGAGAAATAAACCGCATTGCCGATGCCTATATTAATTATTCAAGTTGGTTTAAAGAATAAGTTGTCATCCTGTACTTGTTTCAGGAGCTCATTATTAACAATGTTTATATTTTTAGCGTTACCAAAAGGTCGGGCTTTATTCGTTGATTTCTATTTTACATTATGAACTTATGAATATAAATATTTCACTGCTCGCTTCCTCCTTCGTCGGCGAGCTCAAACATACCGTTTGATCCCTAGCGCAAAGGCGAGCTTCAATTAAAAATCTAGATAGTCAACAACAAAGTGTTTCCCTAAAAGTTGTGTCATTACTTCTGGAGCACCGTTAGTGTAAAATTCATTTTTAGAATATCTAGTTTCAGAATTCAATAAAATATGCTTTTCTAAAACAGCTTTAGTTTGTCGTGCTAGGGCTTCACCAGAATCAATAATTTTCACGTGTTTAGGAAGTATTTCTAAAAGTAAAGGAATCAAATAGGGGTAATGTGTACATCCTAAAACCAAATAATCAATATCAGCTTTAATCATCGGCTCTAAGTAAATTTTTAAAAGCAATTTCATCTCTTCAGAATATAGATTGCCACTTTCTATAAGTTCCACAATACCATCACCAATTTGTTCAACAACTTTAATATTGCTAGCAAATAGGTTGGTGGTTTTGGAAAACAGTTCGCTAGTCAATGTGCCTTTTGTAGCTAAAATACCAATTGCATCTGTTTTTGTTTGTAAAGCGGCAGGTTTAATAGCGGGTTCAATACCAATAAACGGAACGCTGTATGTTGCTCTTAAGTAATCAATAGCATTGGTTGTAGCTGTATTGCAAGCCACAACAATAAGCTTACAGTTTTTACTGAGTAAGTATTCCGTATTCTTTATACTTAAATTAATAATAGCATCTTTACCTTTTGGGCCATAAGGAGCATTTTTACTATCAGCTAGATATATCGTATTTTCATAAGGCATTAAGGCGTGGATTTCTGTCCAAATAGAAGTGCCTCCAACACCAGAATCAAAAATACCAATAGATTGTTTACTCATAAGTTTAACAAAAATAAAAAAGCTGCCTTGTAAAAAGGCAGCTTTAAGATATATTTTATTGCAATTTTATATTAGATACCCATTTGCTTTTTTACATCTGCTAAAATATCATCGCCATCAGCTACAATTAAAGTTGCTCTATCTAAAACATATTGGTAACCTTGAGCTTTAGCTACTTCATTTATAGCTTTCATAGCCGCTTCTTGTATAGGCTTAAATAAATCAGCTTCTTTATCAGCTAAATCCTTTTGTGCATCAGTTCTAAACTGCTGAATACGTTGTTGCTTTTCTTGTAATTCAACCATTCTAGTTTGATTTTCTTCGGCCGTTTTAGTACTTGCCTCAGCATCATACTGCTTGACAGTATTTTGGTATTCAGTAATTGAAGCCTGGATATCAGTTTGGTATGTTTTTCCCAAAGCTTCAATCTCAGATTGTGCTTTTTTAGCTGCAGGCATAGATGCAATTAATTCTTGTGTATTTATGTGAGCAACTTTACTTTGTGCTTGTGTAAAGCCAATAGTTGTAATACATAGTACGGTTGCTAATAAGAGAGTTTTGAATTGTTTCATTTTTAAATAGTATTAAGTGTGTTATAAATTATTAATTGTTTATACTGTCTTTTGCCTTTTGGCGATCTTCTAAAATTTTATTTTTTCTGTCTTCTAACGCTTTCTTTCTTTTAGCTCTTTCAGCTAATTTTTTCTGTCTGTTTTCTTCAATGAGTTCAGCCTTAGTTTTGGTCTTGCCTTCAACGGATTTAGCTCCTTCAGCAGGTTTTGATGTTTCTCCTTCACTTTCAGCAGCTACTTTAGATGTCTTGCTTCTGGCATCAAGCTTCGCTTGTTTTGCTTCTTCTCTATCATCTAATGTCTTCTGACGCCTAGCTTCCGCTACTAATTTCTTTGCTTCACGCGCTGCTAAAATTTCTTCTCTACGTTTTTCAACAGCACTTTCTCTTTTCGCTTTCTTTTCTTCTAAAACTTTTTCTCTAGCTTCCAACTCTTCATTTATTTCAGGAATCAATTCCTCTTCTTCTGCAGCCTTCCGTTCTGCTTTTGAGTTGGCTTGCGTACGTTTTGATGTTCTTGTGATACTTCTTAAAACTTGCTCACTGATATCAAACTGTTTTGCCGAAAAGAGCATCACCGCATCTGATGACTTATCAAAAATAAAATCATACTTTCTTCCTTCAGCCATATCTTGAACCGCAGCGAATATTTGATCCTGTATAGGCTGCATTAACTGTTTCTTTTGAATGAACAAATCACCGTTTGGTCCGAAACGTTTTTGCTGATAGTCTAAAATTTCATTTTCTTCAAAAGTGATATCTTCTTCACGCTCATCAATAAGCTCTTTTGTTAAAAGTGCTTTTTCATTACTTAAATCTTTTCGCTTTTGTTCTACAGCTGTCAATTTTGATTGAATCTCATTTTTCCATTTTTGAGCTTTATCTTCTAATTGAGTAGTAGCCTCTTGATATTCAGGAACATTCTCTAAAATATACTCGGTGTCTATATAAGCAATTCTCACACCGCGCTGTGCATGCGAATAAAAGCTTAACATAAAAACTAATGTCAGTAAAAAAAGAACGTTATGTTTCATCTCTTTAATTTTTTATAATTTATGACTTATAAATTCTAAAAGTGACAGATGATTTTCTCTGCCTTTTGAATTGTATCTTCAAAATTAACGAATTTTAATCTTAAAAATTTTAATTCTCATGCAAATCATCAATGTGGTATTAGAAAATATCGTGCCAAAATGTTTTTTTACTTAAAATTGCTGTCCAATTATGAAGTGAGTTTCCCAACCATGTTTAACAGTTTCTCCTGGTAAAGCATCAAATCCATGACCAAAATCAATGCCTAATAAACCAAAGGCAGGCATAAAAATTCGAATACCTAGACCCGCAGAGCGACTGATATTGAATGGGTTAAAATCTCTAAAAGTATCAGATGAAGCTCCTCCTTCTAAAAAGCCTAAAGCATAAATCTTCGCAGAAGCTTTTAATGTAATAGGATAACGAAGTTCTAAAGAAAACTTATTGTAAATACTTGATCCATCTTGAGATGCTTGACCTGTTGTTTCATCTAAATGTGTAAGAGATTGGTTCGGATAACCACGTAATTGAATAACCTCCCTACCATCTAACGAAAAATTACCTAAGCCATCACCACCTAGATAAAAACGTTCAAATGGTATAACACCCCTATCATTGTTGTATGCGCCTAAAAAACCAAATTCAATCTTTGGTCTTAAAACTAAATTTTTAGCAACTTGTGTATACCACTCTCCAGAAAATTTTACTTTATAAAATTCAAGCCATTTATAGCGTTCTTGATCTATACGTGTTATGTCTTCATTTGCTTCAATATAATCGCGATCTGCAGCACTGGTTGCATTTGATCTTTTTTCGAGGGCATCATCATAATCAATAGATAATTGTTCGTAATCTACTCCATTAAATAATGAATAAGGAAGAGAAAATTTAGCTGTAACTCCAAAATTAGAACCACCTGTAGGGAAAATAGGGTCTACACTTGTATTATTTCTTGTTAAACCAAAAGTATATGACAAATTATTAGAAAAGCCATCACCAAATGTAAATAAACCTGTATTATAATTTTTCAAGTCGTATCGCTGATAACTTATAGCTTGAGAAAGTGTAAAATAATCATCAGGAACGGATAATCGTTTTGCTAAACCTAAAGTAATTCCTGTAATGTTGAAACTTCTACTTTTATCTGCATTCCTTGTTTGAGGATTATACAAAAACTGTTTAGTATGTGAAAGGGATGTAGAAAATTGAACAGGACGTTTACCTCCTAACCACGGTTCAGAGAATGAAAAACTATAAGTTTGATAAAAACGACTGGCTTGTAAACGTAATGCTAGTTTTTGGCCATCACCCATAGGGATTGGCTTATAAGCGTCTTTCTTAAATATATCTTTTATTGAAAAGTTATTGAAAGATAAACCAAGTGTTCCTATAAAACCACCACCACCGTAGCCACCTTGTAACTCAATTTGACTGGAGCCGGTTTCTTTGACCGAATATTCCATATCAATGGTGCCTTCAACAGGGTTGGGGTTATTAAAGTTTGGTGAGATTTCTTGAGCATCAAAAAAGCCTAATTGACCAAGCTCTCTAACCGTACGCACTACATTTGCTTTACTATATAACTGCCCTGGACGTGTACGAAGTTCTCTGTAAATAACGTGATCGTTAGTCTTATCATTACCAACTACACTTACTGTATTAAAATAAGCTGGTTTCCCTTCTGATACTCTTACCTCAATATCAATAACATTATTAACAGCACTTACTTCTACAGGGTTGATACTAGAAAATAAATAACCATTATTTTGGTATTGATTTGTGATATCTTGTGCATCCGGTTTTGAATCGTCAGCAATTCGTTTTTGCAATAAGATACCATTATAGGTATCTCCTTTTCTAATACGTAATAGTCTATTTAATTGGTCGTTAGTATAAACCGTGTTACCAATAAATGATATATCACCAAAGGTGTATGCTTCTCCCTCATTAACATTAACAATTAGTGATATCGTTTTATCATTGTTATAAATGACACTATCCGACAAAACTCGGGCATCTCTATAACCATTTTCTTTATAGGTGTCTATTACATGACCTAAATCTGCTTGATAAGCAGAATCTATAAATTTTGAACGTTTAAGTATTCTTAGGCGGTTGATTTTCTTGGTGCCTTTCATACTTTTTCTAAGCCTTTTATCGTTTAGAACTTCGTTACCATTAAAAATAATATCTTTAATCTTTACTTTTTCACCTTTATCAATATTAAGTACCATATTTACTCTTGAGGTCTCGATAGAGTCTATAACTTCAATGGTATTGATATGTACTTTAGTATTAAGAAAACCGTCTTTTTTATATTTTTTCGTGAGGAAGTTTTTAGTTGTAGTAATAAGGTTTTCAGTAATCTTCGTGCCTTTTTTTAGTTTATTCTCATTAATTATACTCTCTTTTTTGCCTTTTTTAACACCGTTGATTTTAAGTTCGTTAAGTTGAGGTAAATCAGCTAATTTTATTTGTAAATAAACTACATCGTCTTCTATTTTAGTAACGTAAACTTCAATGTCGCTAAACAATTTAGAATTCCAAAGTTTTTTGATAGCATTACCAATATCTTCACCTGGGATGGTTATTTCTTTGCCCTTTCTTAAGCCAGAATATGTAATGATAGTTTGCTCGCTAAATGAAGTATTGCCAGCAACTGTAATTTCGGCTAATGTATATTTTTTGCCTTTACTAAAATTTGAATTTTGAGCATTAATATTAAGGCAACTAATAAGAAAGAGTAGAGTTACGCAGAATTTTAAATATGTTAGTGTAGGTAAAATTTTAGCTAAGTTGTTCACTTGTTTTCCCAAATCGTCGTTCTCTTTTTTGATATTCAATAATAGCTTCATACAAATGATCCTTCGTAAAATCTGGCCATAAAACATTTGTGAAATATAATTCGGCATAAGCAATTTGCCATAACAAAAAGTTACTTATGCGCTGTTCTCCACTGGTTCTAATAAGCAAATCTACATCTGGTAAATTTTGCGTGTAAAGATGCTGATTTATAATTGATTCTTCAATATTTTCGGGCGAAATTATATTATTTTTAACTTTAATACTAATTTCTTTAACAGTGTTTATGATTTCCTCTCTTGAACCATAGCTAAGCGCAAGCGTTAAAGTCATTCTTGTATTCTGCTTGGTGTTTTCTATAACTTCAAAAAGTTCTTTGTGTACTTTTTTAGGAAGTGTATCTAAAGCCCCAATTGCTGTTAGTTTAATATTATTGTTTTGAAGTGTGCTAATTTCTTTTTTTAATGAAGACACTAAAAGTCTCATTAACGTTTGAACTTCTAGTTTTGGTCTGTTCCAGTTTTCAGTTGAAAAGGCATAAAGGGTTAAGTTTTCTATGCCAAGTTCTGCAGAAGTCTCAACGGTCTGTCTTACAGATTTCGTCCCATTTTCATGTCCAAAAGCACGTAGCATTCCTTTTTGTTTTGCCCAACGCCCATTACCATCCATAATAATAGCGATGTGTTTTGGTAACGGTTTTGTAAGTATGCTGTCTTTTAAATCCATTTTATTCTAAGCAATAGCACGGGTTTTCCCCAAAGGTATAAGTAAGTGTAATGCCTGAAAACACATACCAGTCGTTATTATTTATATTTCCGAAACGGAATTGTTGCAAAGATTCTGAGTCTGGAATACTTCCATCAAGTTCGTCTGAAAACGTGTAACGCGCACCTATTTCAACCCCCAAGATAAAGTTTTCCATAAAATTAGTCTTAAAGCCCAACACCATAGGTACACCATAGGCCCAACTTGATGTGTTTTCTGATCTTTGAACGCCATTATAAAGATAATGATTATCATGATAGGCAACCGTTAAACCAGAATAAAGATAAGGAGTTCCTAGTTTTTCGCCTGAATGCAGATTGAAATCTAGGAATGTGAATTCCATTCCTAACGAAATTTCTGTTATTTTACTTGAAAACTCATAACCTCTTTGAACACGTCTCGGGTCATCTGAATTAGTGTCAACACCTTCTAGTTCACTAAATATTAATGAAGCTCTGTAGGAATGCCTTTTGCTTCTATTCCATTTATAAAGCCCACCAATAGCTAATTGATTTGGCGAAATATAATCGGTTGCACCAACATCTCCAATAAAATTACTACCTCCCAAAAAAAGCCCTATTTCGTTAATTTGAGCAACGCTTAATTGGATGCTTAAAATGCTTAATATCAATATAGTAAAATGCTTCATAAATATTCAAAAGTTTGCAAATATAATAAATAAGATTAGCCCATAATAATTTGAGCTAAATTGTATTAGTGTAAAACAGAAATTCTTTTGAAATATTGTTTTGCTATTTTGGTAAATTACGTTTGTCTTCGCCCCACAGTAACTTCTTTCTTAGGGTTGCTAAAAAGCTTTCATTTAAAAGATCTATCATTTTAATTTTAAAATCAGCTTTTTTAATTTTTATAAGTGTTCCGTTATCTAATGTTGCAATTCTAGAATCTAATGATATTAAATGTTGTTTTTCTCTACCATGAACTCTAAGATGTATTTCTGTAGAGTCTGGAATTACTAATGGGCGAGCACTCAAGTTGTGCGGAGCAATTGGGGTTAATACAAAACTACTTGAGCCAGGTGTAATTACTGGGCCTCCGCAACTTAAGGAATATCCTGTTGAGCCTGTAGGTGTCGATACTATTAAGCCATCACTCCAGTATGAGTTTAGAAATTCATCGTTCAAATACGTGTCTATGGTAATCATAGCTGTCGTATTTTTTCTGCTTACTGTAATCTCGTTCAATGCGAAATTCATTGATTCGATTTCTTTGTTTTCAGAAGACGTTTCTACAGTTAAAATACTACGTTCAGAGATTCTATATTTTCCATCAATTATATCTTGTACAGCTTCTTCTATGGCATTAACTTGAATAGTAGCTAAAAAACCAAGCCTTCCTGTGTTGATTCCAATAATAGGGATGCCTAAATCTTTAACGAACATGGTAGCTCTTAAAATGGTACCGTCGCCACCAATACTTACTAAAAAGTCAAAACTAGTATCAAGCTCAGTAAATGTTTTATATTTATGATAGTCTTTAATGTTATGAGGTTCCAGATCGATTAGTTTATGAAACTCAGTTTCAATATAGGCTTCGGAACCTTGATTCTCAAGAAAATTAAAAAGTGTTTCAACTGATTTAGGAGTTGTAGTACTGTAATAGCGTCCAAAAATGGCAACTTTCATAACTTATCCAGATTTAGAGTTAAAATAATGTATTCTAGCTTGTTCATTTTTATTCTATTTCCTTGTTCATAATTTTCTCTAACTTAGGCTATGTAAAGCAATCACCAAAATATCTAAAAAAAAGTAACTTCGTTTTATGCGCGCCCTTTTAAAATTAAATTGGGGTTACATGTTTAAATATTTTTTTAAATAATCTGAACGTTCTTTTAAACTTTCAATGTATCCGTCTTCTTCATGCCCAGAAACAATATTATAACTATATCTGCGGAAGGTTTGTATGATTTCATTAAGTCCAGTGTTTCCTATTTTTAAAGTAACCTGAACTAAATCTGTGTTCATTCTTGAAATAAAGGCGCCTAGAAGTTTAGCGTCGTTTGATTCTACGATTTGGCTAATTTCACTAAATGAATAATCATTAATGCCTTTTTCAACAACTAAAATACCTCCGGCTTCAGAGAAAAATGGAGACTCACTAAATAAGCTGATAACGTCCTTTAATTCATAATAACCTAAATATTCATTTTGCTCACTTAAAACAGGCATAATATTGGTAGAATTAATAGCAAAGGCCTCTAAAACATCTAGCCAAATTGTGTTATTTCTAACAAAAAAATCCTCTAAGGCATATTTATATTCGTTTAAAGGTTTATCGTTATCAAAACAATGTGCATCTGTTTCAGAAAAACAACCTAAATACGTTCCATTATTATCTTTAACAGGAATATGAGAAAAAGTAAGTTGATTAAACAGTAATTGTAAATGACTTGTTTTACTGCTAGTATTTAACGGCTTTATATCGTTTATTATAAGTTCTGAAAGTTTCATAGCACCAAGAGAATAGGACTGCAAATTAATCAAAAAAATAGTACCAATGCTTCTTGTACTTTGTATTTTTGCCTTTTAAAATGGATTTATGACAAAGTTAAGTGTTAATATCAATAAGATAGCAACGTTAAGAAATTCCCGAGGTGGCGATGTGCCAAATGTAGTTCAATTTGCGACAGATGTACAACGTTTTGGTGCTGAAGGTGTCACCATACATCCAAGGCCAGACGAAAGACACATTCGTTATCAGGACGCACGCGATTTAAAACCAGAAGTTTATACTGAATATAATATTGAAGGAAACCCTGTTGAGTCGTTTATTAATTTAGTTTTAGAGGTGAAACCTACCCAAGTAACTTTAGTGCCAGATGCAGTTGATGCTATTACGAGTAATGCGGGTTGGGACACTATCAAACACAAAGATTTTTTGGTTGATGTCATTAAAGAGTTTCAAAACAATAATATTAGAACTTCTATTTTTGTGGATCCCATTTTAAAACAAATTGAAGGGGCAAAAGCTACAGGAACAGATAGGGTTGAATTGTATACGGAGGCATTTGCACATCACTATGGTTTGGGTAATAAAGATGCTATTAAACCTTATATAAAAAGTGCAAAATTAGCAAATAGTTTAGGATTAGGAATAAATGCAGGTCATGATTTATCTCTTGATAATATCAAGTTTTTTAAGAATGAGATTCCAAACTTATTAGAAGTTTCTATCGGGCATGCATTAATTACTGAGAGTTTGTATTTGGGTGTAGAAAATGTTATTCAAATGTATTTACATAAACTGAAATAATGCTTTTACATTCAAATATTATAGGCGAAGGAAAACCTTTTGTGATTTTGCATGGGTTTTTAGGTATGGGTGATAACTGGAAAACACTTGGAAGTCAGTTTAGTGAACAAGGGTTTCAAGTACATTTAGTTGATCAGCGAAACCATGGACGTAGTTTTCATGATGATGAATTTAATTATGAAGTTCTTGTTGAAGATTTAAAGCATTATTGCGATGCATATAAATTATCTGAAATTGTATTGTTAGGACATTCTATGGGCGGAAAAACGGCCATGTTATTTGCAACACTGTATCCGAAAATCGTTTCAAAATTATTGGTTGCAGATATTTCTCCACGTTTTTATCCAATTCATCATGATGCGATATTGAATGGCTTGAATGAATTAGATTTTGATACCATTAAAACGAGAGGAGAGGCAGATAAAATTTTGAGTAATTATGTATCTGATTTTGGCACACGCCAATTTCTGCTTAAAAATTTATATTGGGTTGTAAAAGGGCAATTAGGATTGCGTATTAATTTAGAAGTCTTAAAAAATGAAGTCGGTGAAATAGGAGAGTCTTTACCAAGCTTTGCAATGTTTGATAAAGAGACTTTGTTCTTGCGAGGAGACCGCTCAGAATATATAGGAGTAGATGATGAACGTATTATATCAAACCATTTTCCTAAAGCAGAAATTGCGACAATTTCCAATGCAGGACATTGGTTGCATGCTGAAAACCCTAAGGGCTTTTTGGAGGCTGTAATTAATTTTGTAAATTCATGAGCAAAATAAGAAACTATGAATATAATTTTAAGATTATTGTTAAACGCTGTAGCTGTATTTTTTTTAGCAAACATATTAAATGGTGTTAGTATAGATGGGTATATTTCTGCAATAATTGTGGTGCTAGTATTATCTATTCTGAATCTCTTAGTAAAACCACTTTTAATCATTTTAACCTTGCCTGTTACTATCCTTACTTTAGGCTTATTTTTATTAGTTCTAAATGGATTAATTATTCTTTTGGCGGATAAATTTATTGATGGATTTTCTGTTGACAGTATTTGGTGGGCAATCTTATTTAGCATTTTGTTATCTATGCTACAATCGCTTTTGCAGTCCTTCTTAAAAAAAGATAAAAAATAGGTTCAAAATCAAGGAATTAAAAACTTTGTTGGGATGTAAAAATATATTATTTTTGCATCCCAATTTTGGTTACAAAAGTTTAGGTTTTTAAAAGAAACCTTTATTGTTAAATGCCTGATTTAAGGCTTTATATCATTTAAAATGAATATTACAAGAGAAAACGTTGACGCATTAAATGCTGTAGTAAAAGTAGATATCGCTAAAGAAGATTATAGTGATAAGGTTGAAAAAATATTAGTTGATTACCGTAAAACAGCAAACATTCCAGGTTTTAGAAAAGGACATGTGCCAATGGGTATGGTTAAAAAGCAATATGGTAAAGCTGTTTTGGTTGATGAGGTTAATAAACTTTTACAAGATGCTTTAAACAAATATTTAACTGAAGAAAAGTTAGATGTTCTTGGGCAACCGTTACCAAAAACTCAAGAAGAAATAGATTGGGAATCTGATAAATTTTCTTTTGAATTTGAATTAGGTCTTGCACCAGAATTTAAAGTTGATTTAAAAAGCAAAAAATCTATTACGCAATACAATATTGTTGCAGATAAAAAGATGATTGATGAGCAAATTGAGCGTGTTCAAAAACAATACGGAAAGTTAGTGCCTCAAGATGCGGTTGAAAAAGACAGCGAAATTACTGGAGCTTACACAAACGAAGAAAAGGAAATTGATAATACAGTAACCTTAACTCTAGATAAGTTCAAAGGAAAGTCTACAGCAAAACAATTCGTTGGAGCTAAGGCAGGAGATGTTATTACATTAAAAACCAAAGGGCTTTTTGAAGATGACCACGATTTAATGCATGCTTTAAAAATAGAACATGATGATGCTCATGGTTTAGATGTTGAAGTAAACTTCACAATTTCTGAAATAAACAAACGTGAATTAGCAGATTTAGATCAAGAGTTATTTGATAAGCTTTTTGGTAAAGATAAGGTTACTTCAGTAACCGAGTTAAGGGCTAAAATAAAAGAAGATGCTGAAAAACAATTTGTTCAGCAAGCAGACCAAAAGTTGTTAAACGATGTCACTGAGCATTTAGTTGAAAACACAAAGTTTGATTTACCAGCAGAATTTTTAACTAAATGGATGCAAACTTCCGGTGAGCAAGAATTGGATGCAGATCAAGCAAGAGAAGAGTATGAGAAATCTGAAAAAAGCTTACGTTATCAATTAATAGAAGGGAAGTTAATCGAGGCTAATAACGTTCAAGTAACCATGGACGATATTAAAAGTCATGCAAGAGAGATGATTAAAGGGCAGATGGCTCAATTTGGTCAAATGAATCCTTCTGATAAAGAATTAGATGACATTGCTGCTCGTGTATTATCAAATCAAGATGAAGCTCGTAGAATTTCAGAGCAGTTAGTTAGTCAAAAACTACTAACAGTCTATAAGGAAAAAGCAAATCTTAAGACTAAAGAATTAAGTTATGAAAACTTTGTTAAAGAAGTTTATGGCGATAAATAAATAAAGAATAATTGCTTATCTTTAAGCGCTTAAGTCTAACAGATTTAAGCGCTTTTTTATTCAAAATAAATACAAAAAAGATTATGGATTACGCAAAAGAATTTGAAAAATTCGCGATAAAAGATCAAGGAATTAGTAGCACATATTACAATAAAATTATTAGTAGTATGTATCCTAGCAACTTAACTCCAAATATTATAGAAGAGCGTCAAATGAATATTGCTGTTTTTGATGTGTTTTCACGTTTAATGATGGACAGAATTATTTTTTTAGGTCAAGGAATTAATGATCAAGTAGCTAATATTGTACAAGCTCAATTATTGTTTTTAGAAAGTACAGATGCTAATAAAGACATTCAGATTTATATTAATTCTCCAGGAGGAAGTGTATATGCAGGTTTAGGGATTTATGATACCATGCAGTTTATTAAACCAGATGTAGCAACTATATGTACTGGTATGGCGGCATCAATGGGAGCGGTTTTATTATGTGCTGGAGCAAAAGGAAAGCGAAGTGGTTTAACCCATTCACGAGTTATGATTCACCAACCATTAGGTGGTGCTCAAGGACAAGCAAGTGATATCGAGATTACTGCTAGAGAAATTTTGATTTTAAAGGAAGAGCTTTACAAGATTATAAGTAAGCATTCTGGTCAAGATTACGACAAAGTATATGAAGATAGTGATAGAGATTACTGGATGAAAGCTGATAAAGCGAAAGAATACGGTATGATTGACGAGATTTTGGCTCGCAAGTAAATAAGTTGTAATTTTAAAGAATTGTTATAGAGGGGCTTATAGTGACTCGCTCCAAAAATAGATAAGATTAATGGCAAAGGAAGAATTAGAATGTTCGTTTTGTGGTCGTAAAAAACCTGAAACAAATTTATTAATAGCAGGACTTGATGCTCACATCTGTGATAGGTGTATCGAGCAGGCGCATGGTATTGTACTCGAAGAGTCTAAGGAAAGTGATGGTGGCGATTTGTCTGCGGAATTAAAACTTCGTAAACCCTTACAAATAAAAGAATTTCTTGATGAGTATATTATTGGGCAAGTGGCAACTAAAAAAGTCATGTCTGTTGCTGTTTATAATCATTACAAAAGGTTGTTACAGCCGCCATCAAAAGATGATATTGATATTCAAAAAAGTAATATCATAATGGTTGGCCAAACTGGTACAGGTAAAACTTTAATGGCTAAAACCATTGCAAAAATGTTAAATGTACCGTTGGCAATTGTTGATGCTACAGTTTTAACAGAAGCTGGTTATGTAGGTGAAGATGTAGAAAGTATTTTAACCAGATTACTTCAAGCAGCTGATTATAACTTAGAAAAAGCAGAAAAAGGAATTGTTTTTATTGATGAAATTGATAAAATTGCTCGTAAGAGTGATAATCCATCGATAACTCGAGATGTATCTGGTGAAGGAGTGCAACAAGCCTTATTAAAACTTTTAGAAGGGACTGTTGTTAATGTGCCGCCAAAAGGGGGTCGTAAGCATCCAGACCAAAAATTTATTGAAGTAAATACTGAAAATATTCTATTTATTGCAGGTGGTGCTTTTGATGGTATAGAAAGACATATTTCAAAACGATTAAACATGCAAGCTGTAGGTTATAGCGCATCCATGTCGGATGAGAATGTAGATCAGAGTAATTTATTGCAGTATATAATTCCAAAGGATTTAAAAGATTTTGGGTTAATTCCTGAAATAATAGGTCGTTTACCAGTTTTGACTTATATGGATCCATTGGATGCAGAAACCTTAAGAGCTATTTTAACAGAGCCTAAGAATGCTATAATCAAACAATATAAAAAGTTGTTTGAAATGGATGATATTGATTTCAGTATTACTGATGGGGCTTTAGGTTTTATTGTTGGAAAAGCTATTGATTATAAGTTAGGAGCTAGAGGGTTGCGTTCACTTTGCGAAGAGATTTTAACGGATGCTATGTTTGAACTGCCAAGTAGCCCCGATAAAAAATTAAATGTTACTAAAGCATACGCAGAAGATAAATTAACTAAAACTACCTTAAAGAAACTAAAAGCAGTTTCATAAAAAATTTTGATTTATATAATTAAAAAACCACGCTGTTTAGCGTGGTTTTTTATGGAAATTAATTAATAATGGATGTTTTTATAAAAATGTTTATTTCTATTTTAATTTTTTTGTAAATATATATTTAATAAATAGCAGTACAATGGTGCTTTTTAGCCTTTTAGGTTATAAGACAAAATACTCGTTTAAAAACTTTTGTGTAAACACTTAGTCGATTTATAAGCAGATTAACTAAGTTTTTTACCTATCTATTTATTATCACTAGCTCTACACGTCTGTTAGATTTAAGGTCTTGCTCAGAACAATTATCTCCACAGTCAATCAATGGTTCTGCTTCGCCATAACCTTTAGATCGCAATCTGTCTTTTGAAATTCCATTATACACCAAATAATTTAGTACAGATGCAGCACGGTCATCTGATAACTTTAAGTTAAATAAATCATTCCCAATATTATCAGTATGGGCATTAATAGCTAATTTCATTTCTGGGTGTTCATTTAGAACATAAATAATCTTATTCAATATTCGATGTAATTCTTTTTTAATATTTGACTTATTAGAGTCAAAGAATATATTGTCTGCTACTAGTCTTAACTCTCTCTCAACATCGTAAATTGGATTTGTTGAGGATAATTCAAAGTTTTTTAAATACGTTGTTTCTGTATCCTTATGTGCTAGAAAGTCGAAATTTAGATCTTCAAACCCATCCTTAGATATCGAAATTTTATAATTCTCGGAAGGGATCACGTTAAAACTATAAGCGGCATTTTTTTCAGTAGTATATCTAGATATTTCAACGCCTTCTTCATCCTTCAATATAACAGTAGAGTTAGGCAGAATGGTCTGTGATTCTAAATCAAAAACTTGACCTTTTAATGACTGTATCACATCTCCACCAATGGCAGTGTAAAGATCATAACTACGTCTGCCATTTTTATATTCTCTATTAGAAGACACATATCCTTTGTTTTTGGCTGCTAAAATATAGGCGATTTCATTGTAAAAGGAATTAATAGTTTTACCTAGATTTCTAGGTTTTTTATATTCATTTTTTAAAATTTTACTCACAAAAACATCAAATCCTCCCATGTTTTCATGACCTTCAGAAGAAAAGTATAAATATTTATCATCTTTAGAAAGTGACGGATATTTATCATCAAAAGGCGTATTTATTAAATTTCCTAAATTTTGAGGATCTCCAAGTGAACCATCTTTGTTGATAGTAGAAACATATAAGTCAAATCCTCCCATACTATCAGGCATGTTTGAAGAAAAATATAATTTATCTCCAAGATGATTTATATAAGGATTTTCTATAGAAACACCTTCCTTATTAATGCTTAATAATTCTTGGTTTACCCAATTACCATGAGAGTCTTCTTCAAGAATAGCTTTGTATAATTTAAAAACAGAAGAATTTCCTTTAATACTCCTTGTATATAAAACAGTTTTTTGATCTGGAGTAAAGGATAATTGACCTTCATTGTATTTTGAATTAAGTATTCTAGAGAATAACAATGGTCTACTTAAACGCCCATTTTTATTAATATCCAAACAAAATAAATCGGTATAGCCTTCGCCCGTTTTTGGATCAATTTTGGCTAATGGACCTAGTTTTTTTGAAGAAACCATAATAGCTTTATTCCTAAAAAACCCCGAACTAATTTCAGAATATTTGCTATTGACACTTAGTTTTAAAAGTTCAAAATTAAATCCGCTAGCACCAATTTCTTCGGATTTGTTTTTTTCCTTACTGGTATAGTCATAAAAAGTTTTGTTCTTTATAGAAAAATTGTTTTCAGTACTATAATTAGAAGGTCCTTGGCCTTGTATAAAACATGATATAAGGAAAATAGGAATGCAAAATTTGGCTTTCATCTTGTGAGAGAGTTTAATTACTTTGTAAATGTAAATATTAGTCTAAGTCTAATAAAAACTTATTAGACCAAAGGCCTATTAATTCGTTAACTAATTGTTTTAGTGGAAGTTTTGACTGGTTTTAATAAGCTTTTAATAATTTAATCCCAATAAATCATCTAAATAATCACGGGTGTTAGAAAGGCGAGGGACTTTATGTTGACCGCCTAATTTGTCATTTTGTTTTAACCAATCATGAAATAGGTGCCTCCGCGCTATATTAATTTTAGGTTTATTAAGCGTAATATTGTTATACCGTTTTGCTTCATAATCAGAGTTTAAAGATTTTAAAGCATTGTCAAATAATTCATTGAAGTAGTCGATGTCTTTTGGAGGTGTTTTAAATTCAATCAACCATTCATGTGCACCTTTCTCTTTACCTCTCATAAAAATAGGAGCCGCAGTAAAATCTACAATTTCGGCTTTAGTGCGTTTGCAGACTTTCTTTAGAGCATCTTCAGCATTTTCAATAATCAATTCTTCTCCAAACACATTAATATGATGTTTTGTTCTGCCTGTTATTTTTATACGATACGGATTTATACTAGTAAACCTAATCGTATCACCAATTTTATAACGCCATAAACCCGCATTAGTGGTAATAATAATGGCATAATTTTTATTCAACTTAACATCATTAAGCGGAATAGCACTTTCTTCTGAAGTAGCATAAACATCCATAGGGATAAACTCGTAAAAAATCCCATAATCTAGCATTAACAATAATTCATCTGAATTATTCTGATCTTGAATGGCAAAAAAGCCTTCTGAGGCATTATAGGTTTCGTAATATTTAAAATCTTTTTTAGGAAGTATTTTTTGATACTGATCTTTATATGGAGTAAAGCTTACGCCTCCATGGAAGTATGCTTCTAAATTTGGCCAAATATCATGTAAATTTTCTTTTCCTGTAGTTTCTAAAACATTATTGAGTAATACAAGCATCCAGGAAGGAACACCTGCTAAACTAGTAACATTTTCATTGATAGTTTCGTTAACGATGGCCTGCATTTTATGTTCCCAGTCACTCATTAATGAGACTTTACTACTCGGAGTGCTACTAAATTCAGCCCAAAATGGCATATTGTCAATTAGTATAGCCGACAAATCTCCAAATACAGTTTCGTTTTCTTTATATAGTTCTTTGCTACCGCCTAGACGTAAACTTTTACCCGTAAATAATTGGGAATCTTCGTTATTATTTAAGTACATGCATAACAAATCCTTACTAGCGGCATAATGGCAATCTTCCAAAGATTCTTCACTCACTGGAATAAATTTGCTTTTTGCTCTGGTCGTTCCGCTAGACTTAGCAAACCATCTAATTGGTGTGGGCCAAAAAATATTGTTTTCACCTTTTCTAGATCGTTCAATGCTATCTTGCCAACCATCATAGTTTTTTATAGGAACACGTTCTGCAAACGTGTTATAATCTTTAATTGTAGAAAAGTCATATTGTTTGCCTATTTCAGTGTTTTTAGCAAAATCTATCAAGCTTAAAAGTAGTTCGTTTTGCACCTCGTTAGGGTATTTTAAGAATAATTCAATTTGATGGAATCGCTTCTTTAAAAACCAGGATGCAATAGAATTTACTAAGGGAATTGCCATATTTTTTCTATCTTTAAATTTCTAAAAATAACACTTTTTTTTATGACCTACCAAGGTGTTCTAACAAAAATGGTAACAGAGTTTGGAAGTCCAATTCAATATTATTTAGTATTTGAAAATGATTTTTTGAACATGAATCAATTGTTGAATAAACAGATTACGATGCAATTCGTTAAATATCAATGTTTAAATTGTGGGCTTGATAAGCCTATTTTCAGGCAAGGTTTTGATAAACAATGTTTTTATGATACTGCTAGTACAGGAGATTGGATTATGAGGCCTGAATTGAGTACTGCTCATTTAGGTAAAGAAGATCGAGATTTAGAATACGAAAAAAAGGTGCAATTGCAACCACATATTGTATACTTAGCAAATTCTAGTAATGTAAAAGTTGGAGTTACAAGGAAAAGTCAGGTGCCAACGCGTTGGATTGACCAAGGTGCGCATGAAGCTATTGAGATTGTTGAGGCTCCAAATAGATATTTAGCAGGTATAACAGAAGTAGCTTTAAAAGATTATGTAGGAGATAAAACTAATTGGCGAAAAATGCTCAAAAATGATATTGAAGATGAAAATTTAGTGGAGTGGCGCGAACATTTAAAATCTTACATTCCAAATGAAGCAAAAGACTATTTCATTGAAAGTAATACTGAAACCAATATAGAATTTCCGGTGATTAAATATCCTGAAAAGCCTAAAAGTTTAAATATTCAAAAAGAGCAACAATATTCAGGGAAATTAGTTGGAATAAAAGGGCAATATCTCATTTTTGAAGACGAAACCGTTTTTAATGTTCGTGCTAATGAAGGATTGGTGGTGAATATTGCTGTAAGCTGATATCATAATCTTATGTACCATAAGGATTATGATAGCTTTTAAAAATAAAAACCCAATTACAGAGAATGCAATTGGGAATTATTTATTTTGTTAAAACTAAAGACTAAATATCTTCTTGGTCTCTTAAGTTTTGTATATAAGCTGCTTTTTGAACTTCACGACGTCTTTTTACGGAAGGCTTTGTGAAAAACTGACCTTCTCTCAAGTTTTGCATTACTTTAATGTTTCTGTGTTTTCTTTTGTAGCGTTTTAAAGCTCTCTCGATGTTTTCACCATCTTTAACTATAATCTTTAACATAAATATAATTTATTTTGTGTTTTATGGTCTACCTAAAAGGGGCGCAAATTTCAGAATTTTTATTTTTAAATCCTAATTAATTGTGTCTTGTTTCTTTTTTATTTTTTAATAATCCGCTAAGTACGTTTTTGACAGTATTTTCAGTAGTGCTTGTTTTTGTAGAATCTTTTTTTTTGCTCCCTCCAAGAATGTCGCCTAAAACATATCTAATGGCATCATCTTGTTTAGCAGAATCTGTTTTCTTTTTATTGCCGCCAATAAAATCACCTATTAATTCCTTTGTCCGGTCTTTATCTCGGTTAAGGAACTTTTGTTTTTCAATTTCAATCAGTTGGACTTGTGTAATTTCATCCAATATTCGCAGTAACAGAGGTGGTGATATTTTTGGATTCTTCGGTATTTATTTTACCGATAAGTTGCTTAATATCGCTACCCAAATACTTTGCTGGCACATTAAAATCATTAAATTTCTTGCTGAACAACTAAAGCAAATCAATACCTTCATTGACTTTTAGATTAAAGCGTTTTCTAAATAAATAAACACCTAAATATAAAAATGGTGTATCGCAGGCTGCAACTAGAACTTTAAATAAAAAACCGCTAACTAATAAGCCTTTAAAGTTTGCCCAATCAATAATGCCGAAGGAGCATAAAAGTAACACAATAGTAAATGTGTCTATAAATTGCGAAAACCAAGTGGAGAAATTATTTCGAAGCCAAAGGTGTCTGCCTTTAGTTAGTCGTTTCCAGAAGTGATAAATCTGGATATCTACAAATTGGGCAAACAAATAAGTTAGCATACTTGCGAATACTGCTATCATCGAGTTTCCAAAAACGGTTTGAAATGTTTTGTCATCGACATAGGACCATGAAGTCGCCGGAACAATATCTGCAACATAAATTATTAAAAGTGAAAATAAAGACGCGAAAATACCAGCCACTACAATATCGTTAGCGCGTTTTTTACCGTAAATTTCACTAATTAAATCCGTGATTAAAAACGTTAGTGGATAAGGTAGGATCCCAACTGAAATTTCAAAAAGCTTACTGCCAAAAACCTCTATATTTAATGGATACCAATAGAAGAATTTTTGAAAAATTAGGTTTGAAACTACAAGTGATGTGATGAATAGGCTTCCTAAAAGTATGTAAATTCGTTGGGCTGCAAGTTTATCTTTTATTGTCATTTACGATTGTGAATAAATAGGTTCGGTAAATATAAAGGAAACCATTTACTTTTTATTATTTTGCCTTCTTATGTTAAAACCAACAACATATCATATTGCGTTAGGCAGTAATAAAGCCGATAAGTTTAAAAACTTGCAGTTGGCAGTTGATGCTATTTATAAAGATATAGGAAACATTACTTTGATTTCTCAAGTTTATAAATCGCCAGCATTTGGTTTCAAAAGTGATGATTTTTTTAATTGCTGCTTGGTTTTAGAGAGCTATTTAGAGGCCCAGAAAGTACTTGAAACGTTATTGGAAATTGAAAATTCTTTAGGACGTACCCGAACCAAAAACAATACTTACGAAGCTAGAACGATAGATTTAGATATTGTTTTTGCTGAAGACAATATTATCAACACAAAAAGATTGCAAGTGCCACATCCAGAAATGAGCAAACGTAAGTTTGTGTTATTACCACTCAATGATGTAGCCTCAAAAATAAAACATCCAAAGTTTAATAAAGAGGTTTCGATGTTATTAGAGGAATGTAAAGACGATTCTGTTTTAGAGCCGATTAAGATTTGGTTAAAAAACCCAAGTAAGCAACAGGATTTTTCAAAATACAATTACATCGCTATTGAAGGTAATATTGGCGCAGGAAAAACCAGTTTAGCTACTAAAATATCTCATGATTTTAATGCGAAACTTATTTTAGAACGGTTTGCTGACAATCCGTTTTTGCCAAAGTTTTATGAGGATGCCAATAGGTATGCCTTTACTTTAGAAATGTCTTTTTTAGCAGATAGATACCAGCAGATTTCTGATGATTTGTCACAACTCGATTTGTTTAAAGATTTTATAGTGAGTGATTATGATGTATTTAAATCTATGATTTTCTCTAAAATAACATTGAATGAAGATGAGTTTAGTTTATACCGAAAGTTATTTTATTTGATGTATAAAGACATTGCGAAACCTGAACTCTATGTGTATTTATACCAAAACACAGAACGTTTGCAGAAAAATATTAAAAAACGTGGTCGCGATTACGAGCAAAACATCGCCGATGATTATTTAGAAAAAATAAATACTGGGTATTTAGACTTCTTAAAAACTCAAAAAGATTTTAATGTAAAAATTATTGATGTTTCTGATAGAGATTTTGTGTTAAATCGAGCCGACTATTTGTGGGTTTTGGAGGAGATTTGCGCTTAATGTTTTTTGTTTAAGGAATTGTTTAAAGATTTGAGGAAACAATACCTCAATTTCAAAAAGGATACGATTTAAAATACTTTAAAGAGGGTTGTTAGAATACGCCCCTTATTATTTTCTAGAATATGCTCTTCAAGTTGTTTTTGGTCTTTAATTTTTAAATTAAAAGGGGCCTCTAATATATTAACACCACTGTTTTGCTTTAATCTAATACCTTGCCCAGAAATAATGTCTTTGTTTGAAACAAAGTTGCCCAATGGTATATGTTCAGTTAGAATGATGTATTTATAGATTGTTATTTTTTTTATGACCTTTTCTATGTCTTTATTAGATAAGTGCTGTAACACCTGCCTTAATATAATGCAGTCTCCAGACGGGAGTTTATCGTTTATAATATCCAAACAATAAAACTCTAAATTATGGTCCTTGTATAAATTTTTATTTCTTTTAGTAAGATTTTCAACAATATCTATAGCAATATATTTTTTGGAGTATTTAGTTAGGTGTTTTCCAATATTAAAATCGCCACAACCTAAATCACAAACTATTAACGACCTATTGTAAGATTCTAAAAATGCAATTATTACTTTTAAATATGGGTCTATAATTTTTGCATCATGCGAACCAATTCCGGAATAAAAATCGAATTGGTTTCCTCCCCAAAGATTCATTTCATAAATCTGGTTCATCACATCTTTAGTAGGCCAAGGTTTCTTTGTTTTTTTTAACACCTATCTTACATTTGATGACAGCTTATTAAAAATATCCCAAACAACAACTCCGCAGCTTACCGAAATATTTAGAGAGTGTTTCGTTCCAAATTGAGGTATTTCAATAACTGTATCGCTTGAATCAACTACATCTTGAGCAACACCTTTTACTTCGTTTCCAAAAACTAAAGCATATGTGGTGTTGGGTTCAACAACAAATTTGTTTAGCATAGTCGCATTTTCAGCTTGCTCAATCGAACAGATTTTTACGTTGTCAAGTTTTAGTTTTTCAACTAAATCCATCGTGTCTTCAATATATTCCCAAGCAACAGTGTCAGTGCTTCCCAAAGCTGTTTTATGAATGTCTTTGTGGGGCGGCGTTGCCGTAATACCACAGAGGTAAATTTTTTCAACTAAAAAAGCATCACTCGTTCTAAACACAGAGCCTATATTATTTAAGCTTCTAATATTATCAAGAATAATAATGATCGGTGTTTTTTTAGCTTCTTTAAAAGCATCAACGTTTAATCTGTCTAATTCACTATTTTTAAGTTTGCGCATGGTTTTATTGTTGAAATCTCGTTCTAATTGTAGATAACTTCTAAAGAATGAACTTCAAAAAACATGAAATTAATGGTACATTGCATGCTACAATTTTGTCAAAAATAACATTAATAAATCACTTTTCCATTGGCTAAAAAAGTAAAAAAAGTAACCCCGTTAATGAAGCAGTACAATGCCATTAAAGCAAAGTATCCTGATGCATTGTTGTTGTTTCGTGTGGGCGATTTTTACGAAACCTTTGGGAGTGATGCTATTAAATCTGCAGGTATTTTAGGTATTATTTTAACCAAACGTGGTGCTGGAAGTGAAAGTGAAATTGAGTTGGCAGGTTTTCCACACCATTCTATTAACACCTATTTGCCAAAACTTGTTAAAGCAGGACAACGGGTTGCTATTTGCGACCAATTGGAAGATCCGAAACAGACCAAAACCATCGTAAAGCGCGGTGTAACCGAATTGGTAACTCCAGGAGTTGCCTTAAATGATGAGGTTTTAGTGTCAAAATCCAATAACTTTTTATGTTCGGTATATTTTGATAAAAAATATATTGGAATTTCGTTTTTAGATATTTCTACAGGGGAGTTTTTGACCTCTCAAGGGAATGCGGAGTATATTGATAAGTTACTTCAAAATTTTAGTCCTAGTGAGGTATTAGTGTCTAAGCAAAAACGCAGTTTGTTTAATGACACTTTTGGTGACGATTTTCACACCTTTTATTTAGAAGATTGGGTTTATCAAACAGATTATGCTTATGAAACGTTAATAAAACATTTCGACACTAAAACATTAAAAGGTTTTGGAATTGAAGATTTGTACGAAGGTATTATTGCGTCGGGTTCTATTCTTCATTATTTAGGGGAAACACAGCATAATAAGTTACAACATATTACCTCTATTTCTAGAATTGCAGAAGATGATTATGTGTGGATGGATAAATTCACTATCAGAAATTTAGAGCTTTATAATTCTACTAACAACAATGCGGTAACGCTTCTAAATGTGATTGATAAAACCATTTCACCTATGGGTGGAAGGCTATTGAAGCGGTGGTTGGCGCTTCCTTTAAAAAACGTTGAGAAAATTAAGCAACGGCATGAAGTGGTTAGTTTTTTGACTAAAGAAAATACGGTACTTCAGAAGGTTCAAAACCACATCAAACATATTGGTGATTTAGAACGTTTAATCTCTAAAACAGCGACAGGTAAGGTGAATCCGCGTGAGGTCATTCAGCTTAAAAATTCTTTGGAAGCTATTGCGCCCATAAAAGCATTGGCTTCAAATTGTGATAATGAATCTTTAAAAATTATTGGAGACAAACTTCAAAGTTGTGAGGTGCTTCGTGAAAAAATAAAAGAGACTTTAAACGAAGAAGCGCCTGTAAATGTATTGAAAGGCAGTAGTATTGCTGTTGGCTTTTCTTCGGAATTAGATGAACTAAGAGGGTTGTCAAAATCTGGTAAAGATTATCTAGATAAAATGCTTGAACGTGAGAGTGAACGTACGGGAATCACATCGCTTAAAATAGCCTCAAATAACGTATTTGGATATTATATTGAAGTGCGAAATACCCATAAAGATAAAGTTCCTGAGGAATGGATTCGTAAGCAAACTTTAGTAAATGCGGAACGTTATATTACAGAAGAACTTAAAGAATACGAAGCCAAAATATTAGGAGCTGAAGATAGAATTCAAGCTATAGAGCAACAGCTATTTTCAGAATTGATTGGTTGGTTAAATCAATATATAAAGCCAGTTCAACAAAACGCATATTTAATTGGACAACTAGACTGTTTATGTGGTTTTGCACAATTGGCAAAAGATAATAATTATATCTATCCAACAATAGATGATTCATATGATTTAGAGATTAAAGATGGCCGTCATCCTGTTATAGAAAAGCAATTACCTATTGGTGAAGCCTATATTGCTAATGATGTTTTTTTAGATAGAACAAGTCAACAAATTATTATGATTACAGGGCCTAATATGTCTGGTAAGTCGGCCATATTACGTCAAACAGCTTTAATCGTTTTGTTGGCTCAGATAGGTAGTTTTGTTCCTGCAAAAGCAGCTAGGATAGGTTTGGTCGATAAGATTTTTACTAGAGTAGGTGCTAGTGATAATATTTCAATGGGAGAATCTACCTTTATGGTAGAAATGAATGAAACAGCCTCTATTTTAAATAATATTTCTGATAGGAGCTTGGTGTTGTTAGATGAAATTGGAAGAGGTACGAGTACGTATGACGGTATTTCCATTGCTTGGGCGATTAGTGAATATTTACATGAACATCCTGCCAAGCCTAAAACATTGTTTGCAACCCACTATCACGAGTTAAATGAGATGAGTGAAACCTTCGGGCGTATTAAAAACTTCAATGTTTCTGTAAAAGAGTTAAAAGACAATGTGTTATTTTTAAGGAAATTGGTAGCAGGTGGTAGTGCGCATAGTTTTGGTATTCACGTAGCTAAAATGGCTGGTATGCCGCAACAAGTTTTGCACCGTGCTAATGCTATTTTGAAGAAGTTAGAGCAATCACATTCTAGCGAAGAACTTACAGATAAAGTAAAAACCTTGAATGACGATATGCAATTGAGTTTTTTCAATCTTGATGATCCTTTGTTAGAAAACATTAAAGATGAAATATTACACCTTGATATTGATACACTTACACCTGTTGAAGCGCTAATGAAATTGAATGAAATTAAGCGTATGTTAATTAAGAAAAAGCAAGCTTAAAATTATTTTTATTTATTTTGCTAAAAGGCTTTGGTTTTAGTAGAAATATTTTAAATTTGCATCCGCAATCGAAGGGTTGTATGTTCATTTAAAGACTGCGAAAGTAGCTCAGGGGTAGAGCATCACCTTGCCAAGGTGGGGGTCGCGGGTTCAAATCCCGTCTTTCGCTCTAAAAACCTTAAAATATACCAATGCTGAAGTGGTGGAATTGGTAGACACGTTGGACTTAAAATCCAATGTCCATTAGGACGTACGGGTTCAAGTCCCGTCTTCAGTACTAAAGCCTCTTGTTAATCATGTGATTTTCAAGAGGCTTTTTTTATTCACAATAATTATCTTTACGGTATTTGCACGGCTAGAAATTTGAATCTCTTTTTTGCCGTTGTAAAGGAATTGAAAATTAGTAAGACTTCACGTGTTAAGTTTCGAAAAAATACGTATTATAAATGTAGCTTTTTATGACAAATATCAGTTACTGTAATTTTGATATTTTATATTTTTGTGTTAGAAACGGAAGTAGATCATTTTAATTAGTATGACTTCTTATCTCGGTTGGTTCGATTTGTATACACTGCAGTCTGCTTCTGTTTTTTTTATTTTACATCTTAGCTATATTACTCTTAAACGTGCTTACTACTATATGCACAGAAACACATTTTAAAGGAATTTATTGGGTTATTCTATTTGTTTAGTAGTAAGTGCCTTTGGAGATGTTGTTTTTAGAACTACTAAAATTAATTAATTTAACCACTTGTAAACGAATATGGTATGTGTCATATTTGCAGAATTTGTAGTTAAAAAAAGAGGCGCTCTCTTACCAACCAACAGCAGGAGCAACCTCTCTTTAATATTCAGTCTTCATAGTTAGTCCAATGATTAACCACGTCAATAAATATCTGTGGAAATTAAGAACAAAAAAATTTACTTATGTAACAACTGTTACATAAGTAAATAGCAAAAAACTATTGCAATAATATATGTAATTATCTATTCTCGAGCATTATAGTTCTAGTGGTGAAGACAGTTACTTATGGCGTCCATTTTATTGCTCACAGATTGAATGAAATTAATAATTTTAAGATAATAATTTGGTTTCGTGCGATAATTAAGATTTATTAATAAAAAAACCACCTAATAGGTGGTTTTTATAAATTGTAAAAAAAACTAATCTAAATTAGATACCAGTTTTTAATTTATCTGCTTCTTTTTTAACTGCATCAGTAGCGTTATCTGCAGCATCACCCGCTTTTGCTTTTACATTGTCAACCGCATCACCTGAAGCGTCGACAGCATCACCTGCTTTTGCTTTTATATTGTCAACGGCATCACCTGCAGCGTTAACAGCACCATCAACCGCATCACCTGCTTTATCTGCGGCATCACTAGCAGCATCAGCAGCGTTTTCAACGGCGTCACCAGCAGTATCAGCAGCGTTTTCAACGGCGTCACCAGCAGCATCAGCAGCGTTTTCAACGGCGTCACCAGCAGCATCAGCAGCGTTTTCAATAGCGTCTCCTACGGACTCACTTTTTTTTGTATCTCTACAAGATGTGAAACTTAACGCCAACAATAAGATTGAACTTAATAATAAATTTTTCATCGGTTTTTGTTTTAGTGTTTATTTTTTGTTTTACCCAATTTAATGACTTTTTATTAGAATTACTACTTTTTTGAAATTTATAGCTAAAAATGCACCTATTTACCTAGGTAATTTAGTATTTGGATTACAGCTCCTCGATTTTTTTTGATATACTCTACATTTTTAGACCCACATTTTATCCTAAAGTCACTATTACAAATAAATTTGTTTAAAATTGAATTAAAATTATTTTTTGTAGAAATAGAAAACATACCGCCATTATCAATAAGTGCTTGAGCTTCATGGAATTTAATATGGTTATTACCAATAATTATTGGAATACCAAAAACGGCTGGTTCAAGTGTGTTATGTAATCCAGTATGTCCCATTGCTCCTCCTACATAAGCGATGTCTGCATAACTGTAAATTTTTGAAAGAATTCCTATGGTATCAATTATAAAGACTTGTGAATTAGTTAAATCTTGACTCTTTTTCTCAGAAAACAAAACAGTTTTTATATTAATTCGTTCTTGCAAGTTTTTAATGCGTTCAGGTTTAATATCATGTGGAGCAATTATAAATTTTACATGTCTTGAGACTTCAGAATTGATGAAATTTATAAATAAAGATTCTCCTTCGGGCCATGTGCTACCTGCAACAACACAAAGTTGATTGTTTTTAAATTCTTCAATAAAATTTAAGGTATTGTCTATTTCTAATTGACTATAAACTCTATCAAAACGTGTGTCGCCGCTTACTGTAACTGCTTGGTAATGGATACTTTTAAGGAGTGTTTTAGAATCTTCGTTTTGAGTAAAAATATGATCAAAAGCAAATAATGCGTTTTTAAAAAGTTTCCCGTAAGCCTTAAAATAAATATGATTTTTTCTAAATGCAGCAGAAATTAATATAGCGCGAAGGTGCCTACGTTTTAATTCATTTAAAAAATTGGGCCAAATATCATACTTTACAAAAATGGTAAGTTCAGGATTTACCAAATCTAAAAAACGTTTAGAATTGGTCTTAGTATCTAAAGGGAGATAGATAACGATATCTGCAATTGGAGTGTTTTTTCGAATGTCATATCCTGAAGGCGAGAAAAAACTAAGAATAATTTTATGATCTTTATATTGATGTCTCAGTTTGGTAAAAACAGGAAGCCCCTGTTCGTATTCACCTAATGATGCACAATGAAACCAAAGTGTTTTGTCATTTTTATTTAAATTATTTTTTAAAATCGTAAAAGTTGCTTTTCTGCCAACAACACCTTTTTTTAACTTGTCATTAAACAAAGCTCCAAATTTTAAACCAAAATTTGCAAGATATATTCCTATGTTATAAATAAAACGCAATATTCTTTCTTTTAATGCTAAAATACATTTCTTTGAAATAAATTCATTGGTTAGCGTCAATCATTTTTGTAATTTTACTACTTGTTAATCCATAAAAGATTGGCATTAAAATGAGTCTTTATTATTACTTAAAATATCGACTACAATTTTTTTTAAATGAAAAAAATTCAAATGGTTGACCTTAAAGGTCAGTATAATGATATAAAAGATATCGTTAACCCTTCTATCCAAGAGGTAATTGAAAACACTACATTTATAAACGGACCTAAGGTTCATGAGTTTCAAAAGAACTTAGAGTCCTATTTAGGGGTGAAACATGTTATTCCATGTGCAAATGGAACTGACGCATTGCAGATAGCAATGATGGGTTTAGGCTTAAAGCCAGGGGATGAGGTTATTACTACCGATTTTACTTTTGCAGCAACCGTTGAGGTTATTGCTTTATTGCAATTAACACCCGTTTTAGTGGATGTTAATGATGATGATTTCAACATCAATATTGAAGCTATAAAAAGAGCTATTACCTCAAAAACAAAAGCCATCGTGCCAGTTCATTTATTTGGGCAATGTGCCAATATGGAGGCTATAATGGAAATAGCACAAGAACATGATTTCTTTGTAATTGAAGATAATGCACAAGCTATTGGTGCGAATTATACATATAGTAACGGAACTAAAGTGAAAGCAGGAACTATTGGACATGTTGGTGCGACGTCGTTTTTCCCATCTAAAAATTTAGGTTGTTATGGTGATGGTGGAGCTATTTTTACAAATGATGATAATTTAGCACACACGATTCGAGGTATTGTAAATCATGGAATGTATGAGCGTTACCATCATGATGTGGTAGGAGTGAACTCAAGGCTTGACAGTATACAGGCAGCAGTATTAGATGCTAAATTACCACGCTTAGATAATTATAATAAATCAAGACAAAGTGCTGCGAAAAAGTACAGTAAAGCTTTAGAGGACATCGAAAGTATTATAACGCCGAAAACAGTTAGTAAAAGTTGTGAAGGTATCTGTGATACCTGTGATTGCCATGTATTTCATCAATATACGCTTAGAATAAAGGGAGTAGATAGAGATGCTTTGGTAAAACACTTAAATGATAAAGGAATTCCTTGTGGTGTATATTATCCAATTCCGCTTCACAGGCAAAAAGCATATTCGGACGAAAGATATAAGGAATCTGATTTTGAAGTAACGAATCAACTCGTAAAAGATGTTATTTCATTACCAATGCACACCGAATTAGATGAAGAACAGATGGAATTTATTACATCAACAATTATAAAATTTATAAATGGATAAAATATTAGTTACAGGCGGATTGGGCTTTATTGGTTCGCACACAGTTGTAGAATTACAAAATGAAGGTTATGAGGTTGTTATTATTGATGATTTATCAAACTCATCACTAAACGTACGAGATGGTATTACGGCTATAACGGGTAAAACACCAATTTTTGAAAAGCTAGATTTAAAAGATAAAGCGGGTGTTGAAGCATTTTTTGCTAAACACAAAGATATAAAAGGGGTGATACATTTTGCAGCTAGTAAAGCTGTGGGAGAAAGTGTAAAAGAACCTTTACTCTATTATGAAAACAATATTGGTACTTTAGTTTATATTCTTAAAGAATTGAAAAAGTTGCCATCAGCAGCATTTATATTTAGTTCGTCTTGTACGGTTTACGGGCAAGCAGATGAGTTGCCTATTACAGAAAATGCTCCTGTAAAGCAAGCGGAATCACCTTACGGAAATACAAAGCAAATTGGCGAAGAAATTATTAAGGATACTTGTAAAGTATCTCCTAATCTAAAAGCGATTGCATTACGTTATTTTAACCCAGTTGGCGCACATGAGTCTGTTGAAATAGGTGAATTACCAATTGGTGTGCCTCAAAATTTAGTGCCATTTATAACACAAACAGCTATAGGGCTGCGCCAAGAATTATCGGTTTTTGGAGACGATTACCCAACGCCAGACGGCACGTGTATTAGAGATTACATTCATGTGGTAGATTTGGCTAATGCTCATGTTATTGCATTAGGACGATTACTACAGAACAAAAATAAAGCGAACTTTGAAACTTTTAACCTGGGCACGGGAAAAGGAAGTTCTGTGTTAGAAGTTATTAAATCTTTTGAGAAAGTTTCAGAAAAAAAATTAAACTACAAAATTGTTGATAGAAGAGATGGTGATATTATTTCGGCCTACGCTGATACTAATAAAGCTAATGATGATTTAGGTTGGAAAACAAAATTATCTCTTGATGATGCTATGAGGTCTGCTTGGAAGTGGGAGCAGAAAGTTAGAGCTAAAGATTAAGTCTATTTTGAATTTAAAAAAAGGTCGCTAAATTAAAATAGCGACCTTTTTTTATTCATTAGTTTTCTTTTTCTTAAAACTCATAAATATGAGTATAATCATTCCTGTAGTTACTGATAAATCTGCGAGATTAAAAATACCCGTTCTAAAAACACCGCCAAGATCTATAAATAAGAAATCGGTAACTTTTCCAAAGGCTATTCTATCAAAAACATTCGCTATACCACCTCCAATAATACTTGCAAAAGCGAAAAGTGACCAATTGTCTAGTGATTTGTCTTTGAATATATGAAGAAGTACAAAGCCTAAAACAAGTATTGGTAAAATGAGTAATAGAATGATTCTAAGCGTTTCATTTAATTCACTTCCCATGCCAAGAAAAGCACCAGTATTTTCAACATTCATCATAATAAAAGCATCACCAATTACAGGGATGCGTTCACCAGGATTAATTTCTGTTCTTAATGTTATATGCTCTCTAACTATAACTTTAGAAATCTGATCAATTGCTATCGTTAAAACAATAACTAATATAATGTAGATGGAGCGTTTGTTTAGCTTCATTTAACTATTGATTTCAAAAGTTGCAGAAGCAGTTTCAGATGCTCTATTAATCTTTTTTACTAAGCCTTGTAACACTTTCCCAGGGCCCACTTCAGTAAATAATGTAGCACCATCAGCAATCATTTGTTGAACCGATTGTGACCAACGGACAGGAGCTGTTAATTGTGAAATAAGATTTGCTTTTATAGAGGATTCATCAATGACAGCGTTTGCTGTTACATTTTGGTAAATTGGGCAGTTTGGCTTACTAAAGGTTGTGTTTTCAATCGCTGCGGCAAGTTGTTCACGAGCAGGTTCCATTAAAGGTGAATGAAAGGCACCACCAACAGGTAAAACCAAAGCTCTTCGTGCGCCTTCTTCTTTTAATGTTTCACAAGCTTTGTTAATGGCTTCAATTTCACCAGAAATCACTAATTGTCCCGGGCAATTATAATTTGCTGCAACCACGATGCCTTCAGTCGTGGCACATATTTTTTCAACAATAGCATCATCTAACCCTAAGACTGCAGCCATGGTGCTCGGTTGTAATTCACAAGCTTTTTGCATAGCGATAGCACGTTGCGAAACTAATTTCAAGCCGTCTTCAAAGTTTAAAGTGCCATTGGCTACTAATGCTGAAAATTCTCCTAGCGAATGTCCTGCAACCATACCTGGTATAAACGTATCACCTAATGTTTTGGCTAAAATTACTGAATGTAAAAATATGGCAGGTTGTGTTACCTTGGTTTCTTTTAAGTCTTCAGCAGAACCTTCAAACATCGTATCTGTGATATTGAAACCTAAAATATCATTGGCTTGTTCAAATAATTCTTGTGCTAAAGGTGAATTTTCATATAAATCTAAACCCATTCCTGAAAATTGAGCTCCCTGACCTGGAAATATGTATGCGTTCATGTTCGTTCATTTTTTGTGCTGCAAAAATAGCAATAAAATTACAACTATAAGTTATTAGTAGCTGCTTCAGCACAACGCTCTCCATCCATGGCTGCTGATACTATACCGCCAGCATAACCGCCGCCTTCACCACAAGGATATAAGTTAGAAATTTGAGTATGTTGTAATTGTTCATTTCTTGGAATAGAAACAGGCGATGAGGTTCTAGATTCTACACCAACAACATTAGCTTCTTCCGTATAATATCCTTTCATTTTTCTGCCAAAGGCTTCAAATCCTTTTCTTAGCCTACCACCAATAAATTTTGGCAATAAAGAATGTAAAGGTGCAGATTTTAGTCCAGGTTGATAAGAGGTGTCGTTTAAATCATTTGATAATTTACCTTCAACAAAATCTGTTAAACGTTGTGCAGGTGCCGTCTGACTTCTGCCGCCAGCTGTGAAAGCTAATCGTTCTAGGTTTTTTTGATATTCTAATCCTTTTAATGCTCCAAACTGTTTGTATTTATGTAAGTCCGTATCTGCATTAATTTCTACTACAATTCCCGAATTGGCATATAAATTATTTCGCTTAGAAGGCGACATGCCATTTACAACTACTTCGCCGTTGGCTGTAGCTGCAGGTACAATAAAACCACCAGGACACATGCAAAATGAATACACACCACGTTCGTTTACTTGTTGTACTAAACCATAAGAAGCTGCTGGCAATGATTCATGACGTTCACCAGAACAATGATATTGAATAGAATCTATAATATGTTGCGGATGTTCTACCCGAACGCCCATAGCAAAAGATTTAGCTTCTAATGCAATTTGTTTTTCATGAAGTAGATAAAAAATATCTCGTGCTGAATGCCCTGTTGCTAGAATTAATTTGTCTACCGTTATTTCTTCTTCATTTTTAAGTTGAATCGCTTTAATTTCATTGTTCTTTATAATGAAATCGGTAACACGCGTTTCAAAATAAATTTCACCACCGTATTTAAGAATGGTTTCACGAATATTTTGAACCACTTTTGGTAATTTGTTCGTTCCAATATGTGGATGTGCGTCAACAAGAATTTGATCGGTTGCACCGTGGTAAACTAGATTTTCAAAAATGCGTCGGACATCACCACGTTTTAAACTCCGGGTATATAGTTTCCCATCACTATAGGTTCCTGCGCCCCCTTCACCAAAACAGTAATTAGAATCTTCGTTTACAAAATGGTCTTGATTGATTGCTTTTAAATCTCTACGGCGATGTTGCACATTTTTACCGCGCTCTAAAACAATGGGTTTAAAACCAAGCTCGATACAGCGTAAAGCCGCATACATACCTGCAGGACCAAAACCAATGATATGAATGGGTTTTGCTTTCGAAACATCTTTATATTCAAATTTATATGCTGAGGTTTCAGGAAGCGGTTCTTTAATATATACCGCTACTTTGTAATTAAGAATAATTTTAGGTTTTCTGGCATCAATAGACTTCCTAAGCACTTTAACTCCGGTGATATCTTTTCTATCAATATCTAACTTGATAGCAGATTTTAAAACCAGAATATCAGGATGTTCTTCCTCTTTTAACGTAATACGAAGTTGTATTTCTTTTACCATGACGCAAAATTAATGAAAATTGGAACAGGAGTTAAAAAGAATTTTTGAGGTTTGTTTAACTTCAGCGGATATAAAAACGTTTTAAATTTTGTATTCTACGTTAAAAAAAATAATATTTTTTTATAAAAGTTGAGTATAATTACTTCCTTTCATAAGTCAAAAAGGAAAACTCATAATCGTGCCCCTCATCTTTCTTATGAAACACATTTGAGGTTTCTTTCCAAATGGTTGTATCAATTTTTGGAAAGTAAGTATCAGCTTCAAAATCATGGTGTACACGAGTCAACTCTATTTTATCTACCAAGCTCATAGCTTGTTTATAAATTTGACCGCCACCAATAATAAAAGCCTTTGAATCGTTTTTGGCAACATCAATAGCGTCTTCTAAACTATTAACTAGAATGACACCCTGCGGTGCGCTGTAATCTGCTTGCCTAGTAATAACGACATGGGTTCTGTTTGGTAAGGGTTTTGGGAAACTCTCAAAGGTTTTGCGTCCCATGATGATATGATGGCCACTAGTAAGCGATTTGAAACGTTTTAAATCGTCGCTTAAATGCCAAATTAATTTATTGCCTTTTCCTATGGCATCATTTTCTGCGGCAGCGACAATAATAGTGAGTTCAGATTTTGAACTTTTAGTATTTGCCATTTGAGTATCAGAAGTTGCTTCCCTATCAACTTCACTTTGTGCTATTAAAGTTTCCTCTTTTACAAGACCCGCTTTAAGTTTATCTAAACGGTTTTGTTGTTTAGCAACCAATTTGTCAAGTTGTTTTTTCTCCCAAGCCTTACCCATAAACTTCTGTGTAACAAATACATTTAAGAGATGGTAAATAAATAGGAATAGCCAGAATAATATACCAAATACAAACCAATCAATTCCAAAGAGTTTAAAATCCTTACCTATCCCCAAAACGGTATTAGCAACAATTAAAAAAATGGCGCCTATTAAGAAAATTACAAAATGAGCATACAAACGTTTTTTCTGTTTGATGCGTTTTTGAGCATTTTCAATAAGCTCTAATTGGTCTTTATCTATTTGTGGTGTGGGTTTCTTTTTTCCGAACATATTAGTAAAATAATGAACGTAAAGTTAAGCCTTTTTAGTGATATTAAAAACGATATAGAAATACTTGACGATAAGGGTTTGGCTCAAACGTTTTCGCTTCTAAAAGCATTGATAATCAGGTGAAAGCGTAAATTTGGTGTTGATAATAATATAAATATTTTCCCAATTTTTTATCTACTTTATTTTTTTGTAGAATACAAATTGTCAAATTGATAATTCTTTAGAAGTAAAGCGTCTTAAATAGTTTCTGATTAGAATTTGTTTTTAAATTTGTAGTACAATTAAACGTTAAAGTTAAAATATTAAATCATATACTTATGGCAATTAAAAAACAATTCTTAAAAAGTAAACCAGTTTGTAAAGTCACTTTTTCTTTACCCGCTGAAGAAGCGAAGAAGGTTTCTGTTGTTGGATCTTTCAATGAATGGAATGCTAAAAAAGCACCGCTTAAAAAATTAAAAAATGGTACATTTAAAGGAACTCTTGATTTAGAAGCTGGAAGTTCTTATGAATTTAAGTACGTTGTTGATGGTGTTTATGTTAATGACGCCGCTGCCGATGCTTACGCATGGAATGATTTTGCAGGTGCAGAAAATAGTGTTGTAAACCTATAATTACTGAATCAATATAAGCTTAAAAAGCACCTCGTTTGAGGTGCTTTTTTTATTTTAAAATTATTTTAGATGTTAATGAAGGATCGGGCTTTTTTATAGGTCCCGGACATGGCGCTTGCTCAGTTTTTTATTGCAGTCCTAACGCATCATCTGCTGGGGGTTAATCCAAAATCTCAAGATTATTAAACAGCTACAATACCTTTAATATGCGGGTGCGGCTTGTAATCTACCAAAGTAAAATCTTCAAAATCAAAATCAAATATATCTTTAATTTCAGGATTTAGAATCATTTTTGGAAGCGGTCTTGTATCTCTTGAAAGTTGCAATTCTAATTGCTCATAATGATTACTATAAATATGAGCATCTCCAAAAGTATGGATAAATTCTCCAGCTTCATAACCACAAACTTGTGCCATCATCATAGTGAATAGGGCATAACTTGCAATATTAAAGGGGACACCTAAAAATACATCTGCACTACGCTGGTATAACTGACAAGATAGTTTACCATTCGCTACATAAAACTGAAAAAAGGCGTGACATGGTGGCAAAGCAGCTTTACCATTAGCTACATTTTCACTGAAACTTTTTGAAGTATCTGGCAAAACGGAAGGGTTCCAAGCAGAAACCATCATCCTACGACTATTCGGGTTGTTTTTTAGTGCGTGTACAACCTCTTTAATTTGGTCAATCTCATCATTATTCCAGTTGCGCCATTGATGACCGTAAACAGGGCCTAAATCACCATTTTCATCTGCCCAATCATTCCAGATACGCACACCATTTTCGGTTAGGTATTTTGTATTTGTATCACCTTTTAAAAACCAAAGCAATTCATAAATAATAGATTTTAAATGAAGTTTCTTAGTTGTCACCATTGGAAAACCTTCACTTAATTCAAATCGCATTTGGTGTCCAAAAACACTTTTTGTACCAGTGCCTGTGCGATCTCCTTTTTCATTACCGTTTTCTAAAACGTGTTTTACTAGGTCGTGATATTGTTTCATAAGCATCATTCCTGCCAAGGCAAGAATCTCATAATTAAAAAGTTATTGGTGGCGATGAAATATATTTCTCCGCAGGAACGAAATTAAATAAAAAGGGGGTTAAATTATGATTTATACCCTTTATAGATATTAAAAAGTTATTAACGGGGTTTTGAGTTTTGAGAATAAATAATTTATCCCTAGTGATTGACCTCTAGCCAATAATCATTCCAGCAATAGTAGCCGAAATTAAAGACGCAATTGAACCGCCAATTAAGGCTTTCATACCAAATTTCGATAAGGTTTTACGTTGTCCAGGAGCTAATGAGCCTATGCCTCCAATTTGAATACCTATAGATGCAAAATTCGCAAATCCACAAAGCATATAGGTCGCCATAATTATAGATTTTTCATAACTAAGGTGAATCCCATTGGTTACATCTTTTAAGTCTCTTAACTGTATATAGCCAATAAACTCACTTGCGGCTAATTTGATACCTAATAGCTGTCCCATTAAAGCCATATCTTCTCTAGCTACACCTATGAGCCACATAAGCGGAGCAAAAACATATCCTAAAATAAGTTCAAGAGATAAGTTTTTGTAAGTCGTATTAGAAGCTATCCAAGTGTTAATAGATGTAACATCTCCAATCCAACCTAAAATGCCATTAAACATGGCAATAAACGCCACAAATACTAAAAGCATGGCGCCAACATTTACAGCAAGCTTTAAACCTTCAGTTGTTCCGTTAGCGATAGCATCTAAAAAATTAGAACCTATTTTTTCTTGTGACACAGATACATCTGTATTAACCTCTTCAGTTTGTGGGTATAATATTTTTGAAATTACAATAGCTCCCGGAGCAGCCATTACTGATGCCGCTAATAAGTGTTTTGCATAAAACAGTCTCAGAACAGGGTCATCACCACCAAGAAAACCAATATATGCAGCAAGTACAGCGCCCGCAACGGTTGCCATACCGCCAATCATAACTAAAAGCATTTCGGACTTATTCATTTTTTCTAAATAAGCCTTTATTAAAAGCGGTGCTTCAGTTTGGCCTAAAAAAATATTTCCGGCAACACTTAAGCTTTCAGCTCCAGATATTTTTAAAGTTTTTGAAAGTAACCAAGCCATCCCTTTTACTACTTTTTGAATGAGACCTAAGTAAAAGAATACTGAAGTTAGTGCAGAAAAGAATATGATTGTTGGTAATACTTGAAATGCAAAAATGAACCCAAAAGTATCCATGTCTACAACTAAACCTTCAAATAAAAATTTACTTCCAGCTCTTGTGAAATCTAAAACACTGACAAATAAACCACCTATAAATTCAAAAAGCGTTTTAATAAACTCAACTTTTAAAACACCAATGGCTATCAGTAATTGAAGTGCTAGACCAACACCAACAATTTTCCAATTAATGGCTTTTCTATTACTACTAAAAAGAAAGGCTACAAAAATTAAAGTAATCATCCCAAGAACACCTCGCCATAAACTATCTATAGAAAATCCTTGGCTCGGTATAATAGTGCTTATGATTGCTTCTGATTCTTTTATTTCTGGTAGAGTTTGACTTTCTTCTTTTAGTTCTTTTACAGTAGAAGAATTTTCAGTTGTATTAACTACTGAAGTATTTTGAATGGTATCAGCAGTAGCCGATTGATCAATTTCTTGTGCTATAATCGTTGATGTAAAACAAAAAAAAACAGCAACAATGAGCAGAATCAGCTTTTTCATAATTAAAATTAAGGGTTATTCTCGTTTCGAGATTTCATCACGAATATGCGCTGCTTTTTCATAATCTTCGTTATTAACAGCTTCTTCAAGTAAAGTTTGAAGTTCCTCTATAGTTTTTCCTTTGTAGTTTTTGCGAGGTTCATTAGGCTCAAGTTCATTAGCAACCAATTCATCCATTAAAATACTGTCTTGATTTTCTTGGTCTTCGTCTTCTTCTTTAGGATTCACTTTTAAGTAAATACCCGCTTTATCAAGAATATTTTTATACGTAAAAATTGGTGCTTGAAAGCGAAGAGCTAAAGCTATCGCATCACTAGTTCTAGCATCAATAATTTCTTCAATTTTATCGCGTTCGCAAATTAAACTGGAATAAAACACACCATCAACAAGTTTGTGAATGATTACTTGCTTAACTACGATATCAAATCTATCAGCGAAATTCTTAAATAAATCGTGTGTTAAAGGTCTTGGAGGACTAATTTCCTCTTCCAAAGCAATGGCTATAGATTGTGCTTCAAAAGCGCCAATAACTATTGGAAGTTTTCGGTCGCCATCTACTTCATTCAAAATCAATGCATAAGCACCATTTTGAGTTTGGCTATACGATATGCCTTTTATATTTAATTTTACTAAACTCATAATTTAAAAAACGCAAAGAACTGCTTAAATTAGAACTTTACCAACTGCACAAGGCTAATTTCAGTCAAAATGCTAATTTAAGCAGTTCTATAGTACGGCACAATTTATAAAAAATAAATTATTGCTGTGCCTTAAATGCTTTTAATTTTTCTATTAACTGAGGAACCACTTGAAAAGCGTCACCAACAACACCATAATCAGCAGCCTTAAAGAAAGGGGCTTCAGGATCAGTATTGATAACCACTTTTACTTTTGAAGCATTAATACCAGCTAAATGCTGAATAGCTCCAGAAATACCAATGGCAATATATAAGTTTGATGCTACAGGTTTACCTGTTTGCCCAACGTGTTCACTATGTGGTCTCCAACCTAAATCTGAAACGGGTTTAGAGCATGCTGTTGCTGCTCCTAAAACATCAGCAAGTTCTTCAATCATTCCCCAATTTTCAGGACCTTTTAGGCCACGACCGGCAGATATTACTGTTTCGGCATCAGCAATAGTGACTTTATCGGAAGCTTTATCGACGGATTCTACAGTAACTCCAAAATCTGCAATAGAGGGTGAGAATTCTTCCGCGGAAGCACTACTACTATTTTCAATTAATCCAAAAGAATTATTAGAAACACCGACAATTTTTACATCGGTATTTATTTGAGTTGTTTCAAAAGCTTTATTAGTAAAAGATGTGCGTTTTACTGTAAATGGACTAGCGCTTGATGGTGCTTCAACCACGTTTGATGCATAACCTGCTTCTAAACCAACGGCTAGTAACGGTGCTAAATATTTGCTATCTGCAGTAGAGCTCACAATCACAACTTTTGCGCCTTCTTTTTCAGCAGCTTGTTTAATGGCAGATGCATAAGCGTCAGCATTAAAATTATCGAGTTGTGAATTTGATATGTTTAAAATCTTATCTACCCCATAATTGCCTAATGCAGAGGTGTCGGCGGTATTTATAGCAACGGCAGTAACTGTCGTTCCTAATTGACTAGCAACTGCTTTTGCATAAGAAGCTACTTCAAAAGCTGCTTTTTTAAAAGCACCTTGTTCTGATTCTGTATATACTAAAACTGACATATTTTTTAAATTTTGTTTTCCTGAACTTATTTCAAGATATTATTCATGTTTCCGTTAATATTAAAAAAGAGTCCGAAACGAATTCGGAATGATTTAGCAAGCTAAATTACTTTAGCTTCATTATGAAGCAAACTTACCAATTCATCTAAATTATCCGGAGAAACTAATGTAACTGCCCCTTTTGGAGTAGGTTTTTCAAATGAAACAGAAGATGTTTTAGCACTTGTTTCTAAAGGCTCAACAATATTTAATGGTTTTTTACGAGCCATCATAATACCTCTCATATTCGGAATACGTAAATCACTTTCTTCAACCAAACCTTTTTGTCCGCCAATAACTAAAGGAAGTGATGTTGAAACGGTTTCTTTTCCGCCATCAATTTCTCTAATGGCTGTTGCTGATGTGCCATCAACTTCAAGACCAATACAGTTATTTACAAAGTTGGCACTTATTAATCCAGCTATCATTCCTGGAACCATACCACCGTTATAATCAATAGACTCTCGGCCTGCAATTACTAAATCAAAACCACCATTATTAATAACACTGGCTAATTGTTTAGCTACAGAAAATCCATCCGTTGCAGTTGTGTTTACACGTATGGCTTCATCTGCACCAATGGCTAAAGCTTTACGTAAAGTAGGTTCTGTTTCTGCGCCGCCAACATTTGCTACGGTAACTTGAGCACCTTGTTTTTCTTTAAACCACATGGCCCGTGTTAAACCAAACTCATCATTTGGGTTTATTACAAACTGTACGCCATTTGTATCAAATTTAGCATTATCATCACTAAAGTTAATCTTTGAAGTAGTGTCTGGAACGTGACTTATACACACTAATATTTTCATAATTTTTATGTATTAAAATGTCTTATTTTTTGAGTTTACAAAGTTAATTATTTTATTCTGAATATTTACTATGCATGCATAACAAATATTTAAAAAAATCTTATAAGAAGATACCTCATTTATTGTTATTTTTGCAGTTCTAAAAATAAATTTTAATGAAGACAATTCAATTTAGAGAAGCTATATGCGAAGCTATGAGCGAAGAAATGCGCAGAGACGAAAGCGTATATTTAATGGGTGAAGAAGTTGCTGAGTATAATGGTGCTTATAAAGCATCAAAAGGAATGTTAGACGAATTCGGAGCAAAACGAGTTATTGACACACCGATTGCTGAACTTGGTTTTGCTGGTATAGCTATTGGTTCTACAATGACGGGAAATAGACCAATTGTAGAATACATGACGTTCAACTTCTCTCTTGTTGGAATTGATCAAATTATAAATAATGCTGCGAAAATAAGACAAATGTCTGGTGGGCAGTTTAAATGTCCGATTGTATTTCGTGGTCCTACGGGTTCTGCGGGTCAATTAGGAGCAACACACTCACAAGCTTTTGAAAACTGGTTTGCAAACACACCAGGTCTTAAAGTAGTCGTGCCTTCAAACCCTTATGATGCAAAAGGCTTATTGAAAGCGGCTATTCGGGATGACGATCCAGTAATTTTTATGGAAAGCGAGCAAATGTATGGTGATAAGGGCGAAGTGCCAGAAGGCGAATACATTGTGCCAATTGGTGTTGCAGAGATTAAGCGCGTTGGAACAGATGTAACCATTGTGTCTTTCGGAAAAATTATCAAAGAAGCATACAAAGCTGCTGACGAATTAGAGAAAGAAGGTATTTCTTGTGAAATTATAGATTTACGTACCGTTCGTCCTTTAGATAGAAAAGCTATTTTAGAATCGGTTAAGAAAACAAATAGATTAGTGGTTTTAGAAGAAGCTTGGCCTTTTGGAAATGTAGCTACTGAAATTACTTATTTAGTGCAATCTGAGGCATTCGATTATTTAGATGCGCCAGTTGTAAAAATAAACACAGCAGATACCCCTGCGCCTTATTCTCCAGTTTTATTGGCAGAATGGTTGCCAAATAAGGATGAGGTTATTAAAGCAGTAAAAAAAGTATTGTATAAATAAATCGTAATTTTTTACGTTATATAAACTTCATTAGCACAATTGTTGATGAAGTTTTTTTTGTATTATGAATCTAAAACTACTTATCCTTCTTTTCTTCCTCGGAATATGTTCCGCATTTGCACAAACCAAAGTTAGTGGTTATGTGTTTGATGAATTTAATGAACCTGTGTCTTTCGCTACAATAATATTCCAAGGGTCCACACAGGGAACTATTACAGATGAAAATGGAAAATTCTATTTAGAGTCGAAGGAAACTTGGAATGCCTTAACGGTTTCTTTTATTGGTTATGAAACGTTAAATGTCCCTCTAGAAAAAAAGGTGAATTATAATTTGAAATTCATACTTAAACAGGAAGCTGCACAATTAGATGCTGTGGTTATTGTTTCAGGAAAACAGTCCAAAAAGAATAATCCTGCAATTGATTTATTACGAAAAATCTGGACAAATAAACGGAGTAATGGTTTAAAGCAATTCAAGCAATACGAATACGATAAATACGAAAAAATAGAGTTTGATTTAAATACTATTGATAGTACGCTTATTAAAAGTAAGTTGTTCCGAGGGATGGAGTTTGTATTTGACGAAGTTGATACCTCTAGTGTAACTGGGAAAACATACCTGCCAATTTTTATTAACGAAGCCGTTTCCAAGGTATATGGCAATAATGTTATAAATAAAACTAAAGAAGATTTACAAGGAAATAAAAACTCGGGTTTTAGCAACAATCAAGTTATTATTGATTTTGTAGACGATTTATATACAGACTTTAATGTTTATGATAACTACCTGAAATTTTTCGATAAAAGTTTTGTGAGTCCGTTATCAAAAACAGGAATCAACACGTACAATTATGTGTTGTCAGACAGTACTTTTATAGGTGATAAATGGTGTTACAATATTATTTATTATCCGAGGCGAAAAAACGAATTGACTTTTAAAGGCGATTTTTGGGTAGCAGACACCACTTATGCCATCAAAGAAATTAACCTTCAAGCCTCAAAAAGCGCCAATATAAACTGGGTAAAAGAAATTTATATAGAGCAAGAATTTGAAGTATTAAATGATTCACTTTTCCTTGTAACCCGAGATTATATGTTATCAGATTTTGCCTTTAATAAAAAGGAAAAATCTCGAGGTGTATATGGGAAGCGAACCACGTTGTATAATAATTATAAGTTTGATATTGAAAAGGATAAAAAATTCTATGATAAGGATGTTTATAATTATGATAGTGATGTTTACAACAGAGGTGACGAATTTTGGGATGACAATCGTTTAGAGAAATTAAATAAAGACGAAAAAGGGGTCTACAAAATGTTAGACACTTTAAAAACGGTTAAAAAGTTTAAACGTCTTTATAACTTGGGAAGTATTTTGGCTTCGGGTTATATTGAATTTAATGAATTGCCTTTAGATTACGGACCTGTTTTTTCAACCTTTGGATTTAACGAAGTTGAAGGCATACGTTTACGAACCGGCGGAAGAACCTATTTTGGACCAAATGATTTATGGCGATTAGAAGGGTTTTTAGCCTACGGTTTTAAAGACGATAAATTTAAATATGGTATTTCGGGTAAATGGTTGCTTGATAAAAAGAGCCGACTTATTATTTCTGGAGGAAACAGACGTGATGTAGAACAAACAGGAGCTAGTTTAACGACAAGTACTGATGTTTTAGGTAGAAGTTTAGCCTCTTCGTCGGTTGTGGGAACTGGTGCCAATGATAAATTGACAAGCATAAATTTAACCAGTTTAGCAATTGAAGCTGAGCCTTGGCAAAATGTTGTTTTTAGACTAGGAGGAAACTACAGAACGTTAGAATCGGCATCGCCAACATTTAGTTTAGATTATAATACGCCAACAGGTGTAGCATCCGAAATTAAGCAATATGAAACCAACGTATCTGTATCGTATTTTCCCGGACGTAAAATGACAGGATTTGGTGTGGAACGCAGAATCGCTAATGATTACTTTGCGCGCCTATTTGCTCAAGTTACCAGAGGCGATAAAAATATTCTTAATAGCGATTTTGATTATACTAAAGTACAACTTTCATATACACAACCCTGGCAAATGGGTGGTTTTGGAAGATTATTTACCACCATTGAAGCGGGTAAAACTTTTGGAGAAGTACCACTTGGTTTGTTAAGTGTAATTCCTGGAAACCAAACCTATTTTTCAATATATAATACATTTTCTCAACTTGATTTTTACGAGTTTGTGTCTGATACGTATGCATCATTTCATTTTGAGCATAATTTTAACGGACGCTTGTTTTCAAGGATACCATTTTTAAGAAAATTAAATCTAAGAGAAATTATAAGTGTTCGAGGTGTTATTGGTAATATTTCAGATGAAAATCTAGCCTTAAGCAATGTGCCTAGTAATCCAAATAATCTTCAGTTGGTTGCACCATCAAATGAGCCTTATTACGAATACAGTTTAGGTATTGGAAATATTTTTAAAGTATTTAGAATAGATTTTAATTTTAGAGGAAATTACAAAGACAAAGTAATATATCCTGATGCTAGAAAATTTGGTGTAACGGGTAGCTTTGGATTTTATTTTTAAAAATTGAATTAGCGACCTGTTTGCTCAATTTCATAGTTATAGTGAGTCTTACTAACTAAAAACCAACATTTTTGATTAAGAAAGCTCTGTCACCAACAATTTTAAATAAAAAAAGACTGTCTTTTACAGATAGTCTTTTAAAATATTTTTTTAAAGTATTGTTATTTCTTACGCAGTTTTCTTATTCCAAAAACTGCAGCTCCAACTAATAAAATGCTAAGGCCACCATCTAATGGTATAGAATCACTGCCACCACCACTATTGCCGCCGTTACCGTTGTTGTTTGTCTAATTGCCATTGTATTGTGTAGGCTCACTGGTACCATTTGAACCCAATTTGCTTGGGTATAAGACTAACAAAATACTTTTAGGGTTCTAAACTGAATTTAGTTGGGCTTTAATTTTTTAGGTTAGCATTATTTCTATATCCACGCTTATCGTAGTGCCAATCTGGATATGATGTACCGCCCGAAGTAGCCCAATTAGCAAAGAAGTTATAAGCATCTGTAATAATAATATTTTCTTTTGGAGCACCATACTTCCCATTTATATTCATAGCCCATGGTAAACCTTGAGGCGTTTTAAAATCACCATCACTATCTTTAACCGTTGGTCCGTCTTCAATGGATGTCGTTGTTGGATAATATGTTGTTGGTTTATTTGGTAAGTGTACTTCTTTAGATCTATCCTTGTTAACGATTAGAAAAGGATTAAAAGGAGCAGTACCTAACGCAGCAGTAGTTATTGGATTCGTAAATACAATAGATATGGTATTACTTAATCTTACATTAAGGTGCGCATTATCAAAGAATATAATTACCGCATTTGGTTGCGCTTGTTCTGTTCCATTCGCATTATTTGTTATAATGCCTTCAGTTAAATTTGATCCAGTAACACTTGAGATTTCTGACGGCAAAACACCTTCCAATTCTATACCAAAGCCGTTCTTATAACCAGCGCCAATAGATTCAACGATATAATTATAGTCCACTTGAGTTACATTATTTTCTGCATTTAAAATGGTTTTTATGTTGTAGCTTATGACTAAATCATTAAAATCATAATCGCCTGAGTATGGCCATAAGTCTTCGAAAGCTAAGGTTGCAGCAGTAAATTCATTTGGATAAAACATTTTATTCGTAACCTCTTCACAATCACCAGCAACAGTTTCTGTAATAACAATATTGTCAATAAAATTACCAACACTTATACTGCCAGCTGTATTTACAGCTTCAAAAATAAAATAAGTATCATCTTGTCCAATGGGTACGGTGTAGGTTCCAGAATACTTTACCCAAGCAGTATTACCGGTAGTCATTGTAGTTTCAATAGTCGCCGTAGCTAAATTTTCTCCAATTCTTACCACAGCTACATCTGTTCCTGCCCGACCGCGATGCCATACCGACCAGCTTATTTCTGCGCCTGGGCTTGTGCAAATACGTTGATATAATGCTGAGTTTTGTGTTGCATTTAGTTCTGCAAAATAAGTTCCATTTTGAGAAGGTACTCCAAGAAATCCAGACTTCCACAACTCAATCTTATTATCAGTTGATGTCGTAGACCAACCATCAACGGAATTTTCCGGAGGTTGGATATAACTCCTAGGCAGTGCAGGCCCGTCTTCAAAATCACCATTTAAAAAGATGTTTTCGGTGCATTCCACGCAACCGGTACTGCTAACTTTATAAGTATCAGCAGCCTTCTTTGTAGTCTTGCTGGCAGTTATTGTAAAATCAATGTTATTATTTAAAACGTCAATAATTTCGTAAGAATACTCAAGTCCATCTTTTCTTGAAATATATACTTTATCATAAACACTAGACAAACTAAGTACATGATTAACGAAACCATTATATGGTTTGCCAGCATAAAGTAAATTATTCAGAGCTTCAGAAATATTTTCAGCTTCAGAATCATAATCGCTTGAGTAAGCAAAAACTTCATATTTTACATAAGGTGTCACATCATTAATTGTTAATATTACATCTCTTTCGGTCTCAAAATTAAAACCATTTGGAATTGATAAGTTTTCTAAAGCTAGTATTGGGTTTTCTGAAACCTCTGATGTTTCTGGTTCTTTAACATCTAAACCATTTGGGATACAGGAATTCAAAATTATCAAAAAAGATATTAGCAAGTAAATATTAAAACTTTTCATATTTGGCATTAGATCGTGGTTCATATTTTGTGAGTAAAAGAATGCAAGATATAAATATGAGTCTTCCTTTGTTTATAAAATACGATTAGTGAATTATGTGAGAGATTCAATTACCAGTAAGTGTAGATGAACGGTATTATTTAAAACGAAATCAAACATAAAAAAAGACTGTCTTTTACGGACAGTCTTTTAAAATAATTTTTTAAAAAGTATTGTTATTTCTTGCGTATTTTTCTTACATCAAATACTGCAGCTCCAGCTAATAAAATACTAAGGCCACCATCTAATGGTATAGAATCAGTGCCTGTGTTTTCTGTGTTTGGTAGAGGTCCAGTAAGATCTTCTTCAAAAGAAGGTCTAAAAGAACTACTGTAATCATTCTGTGCATTCTTATTCGTTGTAATTGCCAAAATCAATATTGTAATTGTAAAAATTTTCTTTAATACTTTTCTGCCATTTTTTTTCGACGAAAGACAAATTTTAACTTTTAAAGGGAGAAATGTTATGTTTTAATTTATTCAATATGTTTTAGGCTTTTAAAAAAGGATTATCATTATTGAACCTTATCGCGAAATGAAGTTTGTTAAATCCTATTTTAATTGCAATAAAAAAGCCTCATGAAAATATCAAAAGGCTTTATAATTAGTAGTGTTTTAAGTTTATAACTCAAAAATTTCTTTCACTTTATCAACATAATCTAATTTCTCCCAAGTGAATAATTCTACATCAAGGGTTTTTGTTTCACCGTTAGGCTGAGAAAAAGTTTTAGTTACTGTTTCGTTTTTACGCCCCATATGTCCGTAAGCAGCGGTTTCACTATATATTGGAGAACGTAATTTTAAGCGTTTTTCAATAGCAAACGGGCGCATATCGAAAATTTCAGATACTTTTTCGGCTATTTCACCATCGGTCATATTAAAAGCACATGTACCATAAGTATCAACAAAAATCCCCATAGGCTCTACAACACCAATAGCATAACTTACTTGCACTAAAATTTCATCTGCAACACCAGCGGCAATTAGATTTTTGGCAATGTGTCTTGTAGCATAAGCTCCACTTCTGTCCACTTTACTAGGGTCTTTTCCTGAAAAAGCACCACCTCCGTGGGCACCTTTTCCGCCGTACGTGTCAACAATAATCTTACGTCCTGTTAAACCAGTATCTCCATGAGGTCCTCCAATCACGAACTTTCCTGTAGGGTTGATGTGATAGGTGATATCATCATTAAATAATTTCTGAATATTTTCAGGAAGATTAGCAACCACCCTTGGTATTAAAATAGCAACAATGTCTTTTCTGATTTTTGCTAGCATGGTATCATCATCTCCAAAATCATCATGTTGTGTAGATACAACAATAGCATCAATACGCTGTGGAATATTATCATCGCTATACTCAATAGTAACCTGGCTTTTTGAATCTGGTCTTAAATAAGAGATGTCTTTGTTTTCGCGTCTTAATTCTGCAAGTTCTTTTAAAATTCTGTGCGATAAATCTAAAGCCAAAGGCATAAAGTTTTCAGTTTCGTTTGTGGCGTAACCAAACATCATCCCTTGGTCACCGGCACCTTGTTCTTCTTTACTGCCTCTGTCTACACCTTGATTTATATCTTCAGATTGTTCATGGATTGCAGATAAAACACCGCAAGAATTACCATCAAACATGTATTCTCCTTTGGTATAGCCAATCTTATTTATGGTATCTCTAGCTATTTTTTGAACATCTAAATAGGTTGTGGATTTTACTTCTCCAGCAAGTACAACTTGACCAGTAGTCACTAAAGTTTCACATGCGACTTTAGATTCTTTGTCAAAAGCTAAAAAGTTATCAATTAATGCATCACTAATTTGATCAGCTACCTTGTCTGGGTGTCCTTCAGAAACACTTTCTGAAGTGAATAAATAAGCCATATTTTCTATTTTATGGTAAGATTTGACGATAACGTCGAAGGAAGTTCACACTGCCTTTAGCATTTTTGTTTACACTTAAATTAGTTTTGTGTAAAGAGGTTGCAATCAGTCAAATCTTTCCTCTATTATTTGTGATTGCAAAAGTAAAAAAATAAAAGAATATCTCGGTTGATTTTTTGTTTTTTAAGTAAATAATGGATTGTTAAAATTTATTTATGGATATTTGTTTAATAAAGATGAAAAGACAAATTTTAATTGTGGTTTCTACTGTTGTCATTATGACTATTTCCTAGTGATAAGGAACGGGATATTAAAAAAAATAACTTTTAAGGGCCTTGCTAAATTTAGAGGGTTTTTTTTATGCTTTTTTTTTTCATTTTGGACATCATAAAAAATGCGGTTTAAGGTATTGGTAAACAGATTTTTAGCTTGATTTTTATAGTTGTGGATTTAACCTAAAAAACTAAAGGTAAATGTATATAAAAACCTAATAAATTAATTTCGAGAAGTTGTTTTATGCAAATTGAAGAATTTTTACAAAAAATCTTAAAAAGCAATAAAATAATTATCAATCAAGAAGAGAAGCGAAATTTTTTGCAAGAAATATGAAGGAACTTAATAAACATAGTAGAAGATTAACACAAGATGAATCTCAGCCAGCATCACAAGCCATGTTATACGCAGTTGGTTTGACTGATGAGGATATGAAGAAAGCTCAAGTGGGTATTGCTAGCACAGGTTATGACGGAAATCCATGTAATATGCATTTAAATAATTTGGCTGCAGAGGTGAAAATTGAATGTAAAATAGCAGATTTAGTGGGCTTAGGATTTAATACTATTGGTGTTAGTGATGGTATTTCAATGGGAACTTCTGGCATGAATTATTCTTTAGCCTCTCGCGATATTATTGCTGACTCTATTGAAACGGTTATGAATGCTCAAAGTTATGATGCGCTTGTTTCTGTGGTTGGTTGTGACAAAAATATGCCAGGAGCAGTTATTGCTATGTTGCGTTTAAATCGTCCATCAATAATGATGTATGGTGGTACCATAGCGTCAGGAAAATATAAAGGAAGAAAGTTAAATATTGTTTCAGCCTTTGAAGCCTTAGGTCAAAAAGTTGCAGGAGAAATTGATGAAGAGGAGTATAGAGATATTATAAAAAGTGCCATTCCAGGAGCAGGGGCTTGTGGAGGAATGTATACTGCAAATACTATGGCTTCGGCTATAGAGTGTATGGGTTTTGCATTGCCATATAACTCTTCTATTCCTGCTGAAAACCCTAATAAATTATCAGAAAGCGAAAGAACTGCTAGAGCTATAAAAAACCTTTTAGAATTAGATTTAAAACCATTAGATATTATTTCTAAGAAATCGATTGAGAATGCGATTGCACTGGTAAATGCTTTAGGAGGATCAACAAATGCGGTATTGCATTTCTTAGCTATTGCTCATGCTGCGGATATTGAGTTTACATTAGAAGATTTTCAACATGTTAGTGATAGAACACCTTTAATAGCCGATTTAAAACCTAGCGGAAAATATTTAATGGAAGATGTTCATGGTGTTGGAGGAACTCCTGCAGTTATGAAATATCTATTAGATAATGGCTATCTGCATGGTGATTGTTTAACCGTAACAGGAAAAACCTTGGCAGAAAACTTAGCGGATGTTGAGCCACTTTCGTTTGAAAATGATCAAGATGTTATTTATCCAAAGGATAAGGCTTTAAAATCTTCAGGAAATTTGCAGATTCTTTATGGAAACTTAGCGACTGAAGGTGCTGTGGCAAAAATATCAGGAAATGAAGGCTTACTGTTTGAAGGAAAAGCAGTGGTGTATGATGGCGAGCAAGCTGCAAATACAGGGATTTCAAATGGTGAAGTTGAAAGAGGCGATGTTGTTGTTATTCGTTATGTTGGTCCAAAAGGAGGCCCAGGCATGCCAGAAATGTTAAAACCAACGTCTTTAATAATGGGTGCAGGTTTAGGGAAATCTGTGGCTCTGATTACAGATGGTCGTTTTTCTGGAGGAACACACGGATTTGTAGTTGGACATATTACTCCAGAAGCTCAAGAAGGAGGAACGATAGGTTTATTAAAAACTGGTGATAAAATTAAAATTAGTGCAGAAGATAATTCCATTAATGTATTGCTTTCTGATGAAGAATTAGCAGAAAGAAAATCACAATGGGTTCAACCAGCATTAAAACATAAAAAAGGAATTTTATATAAATATGCAAAATCGGTGGCGTCAGCTTCAAAAGGCTGTGTGACTGATGCGTAATAAATTGATTTTTTCATTTCCGCTAATACGGAAATTTAATATAGTGTGATTATGAAAACACAAACCGTAAATAAAACACAAGTGGCAGAAAAAACACAGCGGATAGCAGGTAGTGAAGCTATTGTAAGAAGTTTGATGGCAGAAGGCGTTGATACTCTTTATGGATATCCTGGAGGTGCTATTATGCCCGTTTATGATGAATTATACAAATTTAAAGATCAAATTCATCATGTATTAACCCGTCATGAACAAGGTGCTGCGCATGCGGCGCAAGGTTATGCACGAATATCTGGTAAAGTAGGTGTTGCCATGGCAACTTCGGGGCCAGGTGCAACTAATTTAATCACTGGAATTGCGGATGCTCAAATAGATTCAACTCCAATTGTTTGTATTACTGGTCAGGTGCCATCGCACTTATTAGGAAGTGATGCGTTTCAAGAAACGGATATCGTTGGTATTTCTACACCAGTTACTAAATGGAATTGTCAAGTTACCAAATCTGAAGATATTCCTGAGGCCATAGCTAAAGCATTTTATATTGCTAAAAGCGGAAGGCCAGGGCCTGTATTAGTAGACATAACAAAAGACGCGCAGTTTGGTGAGTTAGATTTTAAATATGAAAAATGTAAAGGTGTAAGAAGTTATATTCCAATACCTAAAACAGAACCAGAAACTATTAATGCTGCTGCGGAATTAATTAATAATGCTACAAAACCCATGATTGTTTGGGGGCAAGGCGTTATTTTAGGGAAAGCGGAAGCAGAACTTAAAGCTGTGATAGAAAAAGCTGGAATTCCGGCGGCATGGACTATTTTAGGAGCTTCGGCATTGCCAACATCACACCCATTAAATATAGGGATGGTTGGAATGCATGGTAATTATGCGCCTAATAAACTAACCAATGAATGTGACGTGTTAATTGCTATAGGGATGCGTTTTGATGACCGTGTTACGGGTAGTTTAGATACCTATGCAAAACAAGCTAAAATCATTCATTTTGATATTGACCCTGCAGAAATTGATAAAAATGTAAAAACGGATGTTGCTGTTTTAGGTAATTCAAAAGAAAGTTTAGCGTTACTTTTCGATGCCTTAAATAAAAATACACATGACTCATGGTTACAAGAATTTAAAGATTTATACGCTATTGAATTTGAAAAAGTAATTCAAGGTGATATCAATCCTACTAAAGAAGGGTTGACCATGGGTGAGGTTATAAAACAAATAAATATTGAAAGTAAAGGCAATGCTGCAATTGTTTCAGATGTGGGGCAACATCAGATGATTGCCTGTAGATATGCAGATTTTAATATTACAAAAAGTAATATAACCTCAGGTGGTTTAGGAACTATGGGGTTTGCGCTTCCTGCGGCTATCGGGGCTAAAATGGCAGCTCCGGAACGCGAAGTCGTTGCTATTATAGGAGATGGTGGTTACCAAATGAACATTCAAGAATTAGGTACTATTTTTCAGCAAAAAGCAGCTGTTAAAATTGTAGTATTAAACAATGAGTTTTTAGGGATGGTACGCCAGTGGCAACAATTGTTTTTCGACAAGCGTTACGCTTCTACCGAAATGACAAACCCAAATTTTGTAGCTATTGCAGAAGGTTATTATATCAAAGCTAAAAAAGTAACAAAACGTGAAGAATTAGCAGATGCAGTAAAAGAAATGATGGCTTCAGAAGAGTCTTATTTTTTAGAAGTTTGTGTAGAAAAAGAAGGTAATGTGTTTCCAATGATTCCGTCAGGAGCATCGGTTTCAGATGTAAGATTAAGTTAAGAATAAAGAAATGAACGAAGACATAAAATCATTTACAATATCAATATACACTGAGAATCATATTGGTTTATTGAATCGTATATCCGCTATTTTTCAGCGTAGGCACATCAATATTGAAAGTTTAACAACCTCCCAATCAGAAATTGAAGGTGTAAACCGATTTGTTATTGTTGTTAACATGACAGAGACTAATACGGTTAAAATTGTTAAGCAAATTGAAAAACAAGTTGAAACAATTAGAGCTTATTATCATGAGGAAGAAGATACTATATTCACAGAATCTTGTATGTTTAAAATTAAGTCTGATCTTCTGTTTAATGAACCTCAAATTCAAAATATAATAAAAGAGAGTTCTGCAAGAATTGTAACTGTCAACAAGGAATTTTTTGTTTTAGAAAAATCTGGGCGACGAAACGAAATTGAATCTCTAAGAAGAGACTTAAATGTATTCGGAATTATGCAGTTTGTGCGTTCTGGTAGAATTGCAGTCACTAAAGAACAAATGAAAATAACTGAAATGCTAACAGCATTCAATAACCAATAATAACAATTAAATATAAAATGGGAAATTATTTTAACACACTATCGCTAAGAGATAAATTAAATCAATTATCGAAGTGTAGATTTATGGATGCTTCAGAATTTACAGATGGAGTAAACGTATTAAAAGGTAAAAAAATAGTTATAGTAGGATGTGGTGCTCAAGGATTAAACCAAGGGTTAAACATGAGGGATTCTGGTTTAGATATTTCTTATACATTACGTGATGCTGCAATTGCAGAAAAGCGTCAGTCTTTTGTAAATGCTTCTGAAAATGGGTTTAATGTTGGGACTTACCACGAGTTAATTCCAACAGCAGATTTAGTATTAAACTTAACACCAGATAAGCAACATACAAGTGTAGTGAAAGCTGTAATGCCTTTAATGAAAAAAGGAGCAACATTATCTTACTCTCATGGTTTTAATATTGTAGAAGAAGGAACACAAGTACGTGAAGATCTTACTGTGATAATGGTGGCGCCAAAATGTCCAGGAACGGAGGTTCGTGAAGAATATAAGCGTGGTTTTGGTGTGCCAACATTAATAGCGGTGCACGACGAAAACGATCCTGAAGGGAAAGGTTGGGCACAAGCAAAAGCTTATGCAGTAGCTACGGGAGGAGATAAAGCAGGTGTTTTAGCATCGTCTTTTATTGCTGAGGTTAAGTCTGATTTAATGGGAGAGCAAACCATTCTTTGTGGATTGTTGCAAACAGGTTCTATTCTTTGTTTTGATAAAATGATTGAAGAAGGTGTTGATGCAGGTTATGCTTCAAAATTAATTCAGTATGGTTGGGAAACTGTTACAGAAGGTCTAAAATATGGTGGGGTAACTAACATGATGGATCGTTTGTCTAACAAAGCAAAAATTAAAGCTTTTGAATTATCAGAAGAGTTAAAAGATATCATGCGTCCATTATTTCAAAAGCATATGGATGATATTATTGAAGGTCGTTTCTCTGCAGGGATGATGTCGGATTGGGCTAACGATGATAAAGATTTATTAGGATGGAGAGCTGCAACCGCAGAAACTGCCTTTGAAAAAACACCAGCTGGAGATATAGAAATCTCTGAGCAAGAATATTATGACAATGGTGTGTTAATGATAGCTATGGTAAGAGCAGGAGTTGAATTAGCTTTTGAAGCTATGACAGACTCAGGGATTATCGATGCTTCTGCATATTACGAATCATTGCATGAAACGCCACTTATTGCTAACACCATTGCAAGAAAGAAATTATATGAAATGAATAGTGTGATTTCTGATACAGCTGAGTACGGATGTTATTTATTCGATCATGCTTGTAAGCCATTATTAAAAGATTTCATGAAAAAGATTAAAACAGATGTTATAGGAAAGCCTTTTGCTAAAGACAATGGTGATGGTGTAGATAATGCAAAACTTATTGAAGTAAATGCAGCTTTAAGAAATCATCCAGTTGAAAAAGTAGGTGAGTTTTTAAGATCATCTATGACGGCTATGAAGCCAATAGTATAGAGATGTACTAAACTAAAATATATATTTTTAAAACCTGTCAGATGTTATCATTTTGACAGGTTTTTTCATTATTACAACGCCATTTTTAGTATAATTTTATATGTTTTATTTTTTGATACTACTGAAACACGCGAAAACGTTTTAGTTGAAAAACAGGTAGTTAATTAAGATATAGAAGTGATTTTAGATTTATTTTTAGTTATTTTGAGTAAAAAGAAAAAAGCAAAATTAAAGTTATGAAACATCCCTTCACAGAAATTCCGGAAGCTTATAAAATTAAATCTCTTTTACACCAAAACACGTACCTCGTAAATGGTGAGTTGCGACATTGGGAAGGTGAAACTGCTAAAGTGTATTCAACAATTTCATCTACTTCGAAATATGAGCAAACACTATTAGGGACTATTCCTCAATTAGGAGAAAAGGAGGCTCTAGAAGTTCTTGATTCTGCAATTTCGGCTTACGATAAAGGTAAAGGGTTATGGCCAACAATGAAAGTTGGTGACAGGATTGCTTGCATGGAAACGTTTGTTGAACAAATGAAAACAAAGCGAGAAGAAGTTGTAAACTTACTGATGTGGGAAATTGGAAAAAACTTACCAGATTCTGAGAAAGAATTTGATAGGACAGTTGATTACATTTATGATACTATTGAAGCTTATAAGCAAATAGATAGAGACTCGGCTAAATTTGAAAAAAACTCTGGAGTTTATGCGCACATTCGCCGCGGGCCTTTGGGAGTCGTTTTATGTTTAGGCCCTTATAATTACCCCTTAAATGAAACGTTTACGCTATTAATTCCAGCGTTAATTATGGGAAACCCTGTGATATTTAAACCAGCAAAGCTTGGAGTATTATTAATATCTCCTTTATTAGAAGCTTTTCAAAGTAGTTTCCCAGAGGGTGTAGTAAATATTGTTTATGGTCGTGGTCGTGTTTTAGCAACACCAATCATGAAGTCCGGTAAGATTGATGTTTTGGCTTTAATTGGTCATAGTAAATCTGCAAACGCTTTACAATCTCAACATCCAAAAGGAAATAGACTACGAATGGTGTTAGGTTTAGAGGCTAAAAATCCAGCTATTGTTTTACCTGATGCTGATTTAGATTTGGCTGTGGATGAATGTATAGCAGGAACGTTATCTTTTAACGGCCAACGTTGTACAGCACTTAAAGTTTTATATGTACATGAATCAATTGTGGAAGAATTTAATCGAAGATTTGCTTTTAAAGTAGACCAGCTTAAGTTTGGAAATCCTTGGGAAGAAGGTGCGAAATTAACACCACTTCCAGAAGAAGATAAGCCGTCTTATATCCAAGAATTGATTGATGATGCTACAGAAAAAGGGGCCAAAGTTTTGAATAAAAAAGGAGGAGAAACTACAGATAATTTTATTTTCCCTTCAGTTTTATACCCAGTAACTAAGGATATGCGCGTATTTCAAGAAGAACAATTTGGTCCAGTAGTTCCTGTTGTTGCATTCTCTGATATAGAAGCACCATTAGATGATATGGCAGAATCTAATTATGGACAACAAGTAAGTTTGTTTGGCAAAAATATACATACATTATCCCCCTTAATTGATACTTTGGTAAACCTAGTTTGTCGTGTAAATTTAAATAGTTCTTGTCAACGCGGACCAGATGTTTACCCATTCACAGGAAGAAAAGATTCTGCATTTGGAACGTTAAGTGTTCACGATGCTCTACGTTCATTTTCCATAAGAACTTTTGTAGCATCAAAAGATAATGAGTATAACAATGCTATTTTGGAAGAGTTGTTAGAAAAGAAAACTTCAAATTTCATTAGTACCGATTACATTTTATGATAAAAACTATCACTAAGTATTAGTTACTTTTTAAATTATTGAAGTAAGATTATTTATTTATTAAGTATAATATTTTTCACTGAAAAAAATTTTACTTTTTTTTGATTTTATACATCTATATTTGTTTTAATAAAATCTTCAGAAGGCTGAAGGTTTTACTTAAAGACTAACGTTTTAATTAAAATAAAAAAAATGAAGATATTTAAGGTTGTATTAGTATTGATTTTTTCTGGCGTAGTCATAGGTTGTGGTGGTAAGAAAGAAAAAAAGAAAGAAGGGTTTTCCTATGAGAATAAAACGACTACTTCAGAAAAAGTAGAAAGCAGCCCTAATGACGTTGTTATAACATCTAATGATGCTATGCAATTTAATAAGAAGGAGATTACGGTAAAAGCTGGAGAGTCAGTAAAAATCACATTAAAGCATATTGGTAAAATGGATAAAAATGTGATGGGGCATAATTTTGTTTTATTAAAACAAGGTGTTAGCCTAGTCGATTTTGCAAATAAAGCTGCTGCTTTTGCTTCTAATCAATACATACCTAAAGCCTCAGAGGATGTTATTACATATACCAAAATTATTGGTGGTGGTGAAACTGCTGTTATTGAATTTGATTCGCCAGCTGTTGGAGAATATGAATTTTTATGTAGTTTCCCTGGACATTCTGGAATGATGAAAGGAAAATTTATTGTTGAGTAATAAGCTATTAAATCAATCCAATTTCCAGCCTTCTCTATATATTCTTTTTACGAATTGATTGGCAGGTTCGAAATTGGTTATGTTCATATTATTACCATCCCAAAGAAGTTTTTTGCGACCAGGATAAATAAATCTATCATTAATTTTTTCTCTTAGATTGTAACTTCTAATAGCTAAATTACCCATTAAAATAGATTCAGTAAGAGGGCCAGCATAATCAAATGATGAGGTTAATTCTTTATGTTTATTGCTTCCATAACCATCTTTGCAGGCATCTACCCATTTAGCTTGATGCCCATTTTCTGGTAAGCTGTTTTCGTCTTCATTCTCGTGGTAGTTTGGTAATAGAATTTCGCCAGAATTAAGATATATTTTAGGATTTCTTCCGTAAGTTCCACAGGTCATAATACCTTTTTGTCCCATCATTATAACACCATTTGCACTATTCTCATCACCTAAAGAATGGTCAGCTGGAATTAAGTCAGGATGAAAAGGTCGCAATCCACCATCAGTCCAATTCAATTTAACTGTAGAAGGATTTTTTTCTGTTGCTTCAAATTTTAATTGGGTTCTAGATGATGGAGGACATGATTCTGGATAGTAATCAGGCGTCCAATCTTGAGTAAATATTGACCCTACACTACTTTCAACCTCAGTAGGGTATTTTAAGCCTAAGACCCTGTATGGAGGATCCATTAAATGGCAGCCCATATCTCCAAGCGCTCCAGTGCCAAAATTCCACCAGCCTCTCCATTTAAATGGATGATATAATGGATTGTAATCCACCCATTCTGCTGGTCCAACCCATGAATCCCAGTCTAAATTATTTAGTAAAGCTGGTTTTTCTGTTGGTGTTTTTATGCCTTGAGGCCACACGGGTCTGTTTGTCCAAACCTCTACCTTATTAACCTCCCCAATAGTTCCGCTATTATACCAGTCGATCATGGTTTGAACACCTTTTCCTGATGCACCTTGATTTCCCATTTGGGTTACTATTTTGTATTTTCTTGTAGCTTCGGTAAGTATCCTAGCTTCGTAAATATTATGTGTTAGTGGCTTTTGTACATAAACGTGTTTTCCTAATTGCATAGCTGCATGAGTTATAACTGCATGCGTATGATCTGGAGTTGATACAGTTATAGCATCAATATCCGTCATTTCTTCTAACATTTTTCTGTAATCTTTAAAGCGTTTTGCTTTAGGGAAAAAATCAAATGCTTTAGAAGCTTGATTCCAATCAACATCGCAAATAGCTGCAATATTTGATTGACCATTATTCCAAACATTAATCATATCTGAATAGCCTTTACCTCCAGCTCCAACAATAGCAATATTTAATTTATCACTAGGAGGAATAAATCCTTTCCCCATAACATGCCTTGGAATGATAGAGATTCCGATTGATGTTAATGCCGTTTTTTTAATAAAGGAGCGTCTACTATTTGAAGGATTACTACTCATTTTAAAAAGGTGTTAAAAAGTTATAACTCTAATATATCAATATTTTTAAATTCTATAGGGTGGCTTTCGCTTTGTAATGAAATATAACCGCTAGTAAGAGATTGTCCATCTTTAGCTTGAGTTTCTTTGGAGGTTGACTCTAAAAACTCACCACCAATAGTTGGTCTGGAATATGAAATAACATTTTTACCATTAATAAAATGTGTTATAGAATCATTATTTACTAGAACCTCTGCGGTTATCCATTCTTCACCATAATAGGTTTTACAATCAGCACTAACACAATGTTCTGTAATTAACTTCTCATCTATTAAGACATGGGTTGCTGGTGTACAAAGATTTCCTGACGGGCGAGGTTCGTTTTCATTTACACCTCCAAGAAGTTGAAATTCTAATGAAAGCGGGAAACCTTGATTAACTAACATGCTTTCTGGAGATTGCGAATGCAGCATAATACCACTATTTTTTGCAGCCCAACTTGCTCCGCCTTTCACTTGTGTACCTGTAAACCTATATTGTAATCTTAATTTGTAATTTGAAAAAGGTTTTTTGTAAAAGATATGTCCAAACTCATTCGTGAAGTTTTCATAATTATCATAAGACACCTTCATGACGCCATTTTCTACTCTAAAAGTATTGTTATAATTATTATTGAGTTCAAAACCATTTATTTTAACTGTCCAATCTGTTAAGTCTTTCCCATTAAAAAGTTTTACCCAATTTTCAGATTTTTTATCTTCTTTTTCACAATTTAAAAAGAAGATAAATGTTATACTGAACAGAAGAAATTTAAAAGTTAAACGCATTATATTATCAAAAGTTTATATAACCAAAGTATTTCCAAGAGACCAAGATTTTCCTCCTGTTATTTCTTGTAAATCACCACAATAGTATTGAGCTGGAACTGGGTCGTACATCAATACATTCTCGCCAATTTGTTCAGTTGTTAAATAAGCCTTTATCGTTATAAATTTTAAGGTATTTAAAAATTCTGATTTTGTGAGTTCTAATGCCTCTGGATTCGCCTCACGTTCTTCATCAATTTCTTCTTTAATGAGCATATGGTCGTCTAGTAAAGCTTTGTAATCTTCTTCTTTTACTGAATCCATGCGGTCTTCGGTATTCGGTTTGAGTATCGATATCATGTTTTCAAAAGCAGTATTGATTTGTGTTTGCCCGTTATCATCTAAAACGATATTAATATACTTATCAATAAATTGAGGTACATTAAGTTCTGTCGCAGAAGGTAGGTTTTCAGTTTTTGGTAAAATAACATCAACTAATTTCGTTAAAGCTTCACTTTGTTCTATAGTTAAAAAATCTGGTGTCCAAGTTTTAATGTCGCTAGTACAACTTTGCAATAAACTAATAACGGCTGGTGTTACAACAAAAAAACCTGTTGCAAGTCCTAAATTTTTTAATGCATCTCTTCTTTTCATTTTAAAATATTTTAGGCGTTATTTTTTTTAAGTTGTTCTGCGGCATGGTTAGCAGCTCTTGCAGTAAAAGCCATATACCCGAGGGAGGGGTTGTGGCAAGCGGCCGATGTCATGAATGATCCATCAGTTACATATACATTGGTACAAGCATGAATTTGATTATTTTCATTTAAAACAGACGTTTTAGGGTCTCTACCCATTCGTGCCGTTCCCATTTCATGAATCCCTAATCCCATAGCTCTCCCTGCCTCTTTATCGTAACCTTCTACGTCTTTAAACCCAGCAGCAGTAAGCATTTTAACAGCTTGTTCTTGCATGTCTTTACGCATAGCTAATTCGTTTTCTCCAAAATCTGCATCAAAGGTTACTGTAGGTAACCCCCATTCGTCTAGCTTATCATAATCTAGGTACATTCTGTTTTTATGATCAGGTAATGTTTCACCAAATGCAAGAAGGTTAACATTCCATTCTCCAGGTTTTAAAATAGCTTCTTTTAATTCTGGTCCATATTTTAATTCGGCAACCAATTCTGATATGCTTGATCTTGTTGCGCCTCCTTGATAACCATAACCTCTTTTGAATTTTTTGGTGTCCGTATTTCCTCCAAGATTTCTAAATCTAGGAATATATAATCCATTAGGTCTGCGCCCTTTGTTTATTTTATCTTCAAAACCATCTGCTTTTGCTCTAGCACCAACATGAAAATGATGGTCCATAATATTGTGACCTAATTCACCACTATCGTTACCTAAGCCATTTGGAAAACGTTCAGATTTTGATTGTAATAAAATTGAAGCAGAAGCAACTGTAGAAGCACATAAGAAGATAACTTTGGCTTTATACACGAAAATTTCTTTAGTTTCAGCATCAATTACTCTAACTCCTATGGCTTTTTTTGTAGTGTCATCATATATTACTTCATGTACTATAGAGTTTGGTCTTAAACTCATATTTCCAGTAGCTTCAGCAGCTGGAAGAGTGGAAGAATTACTGCTAAAGTAAGCTCCAAATGGGCAGCCTCTCATGCATCTATTTCTATACTGACAAGTGCTTCTTCCCATTCCAGGCTTAGTACCTTCTGTAATATGAGCTGTTCTGCCAATAGTTAATAATCTGCCGTCTTCAAATTTTTCAGAAATTTTAGATTTCAAATGTTTTTCAACACAATTTAGGTTCATTGGCTTTAAAAGCTTTTGGTCAGGGAGTACTTCTAATCCTAAGTTTTCACCACTAACCCCAATAAACTCTTCAACTTTATCATACCATGGCTCAATGTCCTTATAGCGCACAGGCCAGTCTATAGCGATACCTTCTTTTTTGTTAGCTTCAAAGTCTATATCACTTAAACGGTAACTTTGTCTTCCCCACATTAATGAACGACCCCCTACGTGATATCCTCTAATCCAATCAAAACGTTTTTTTTCGTTATAAGGATGCTTTAAATCGTCAACAAAAAAATGTTTTCGAGACTCTCTTGTTACATAACCAGTTCTATGCTGTTTATGCATTCGCTCTTTAGTTTCTCTTGTGGCTACATCTCCATTTGGAAAATCCCAGGGATCTAAATGAGCAGTAGGGTAGTCTTCTATATGTTTAACCATTCTTCCACGTTCAAGAACCAGAGTTTTTAACCCATGTTCACAAAGTTCTTTTGCAGCCCAGCCACCAGATATTCCCGTGCCAACTACAATAGCATCATATTCTTCTTTAAGCGGATTAGTGCAAGCTGTATACATTTTTAGTTTATTTATTTATTTAGTTTTTAAAAAGTAATAAAAAAAAAGCAATGGTTAATTGCATTTCATGCCAAATTAATTAAATTGCGGTTTAACTATGTTCAAATTATTTCAGTGAAGATAAATATACAAAAAATAAAACCTTTTAAAGCGGACGGAATTGTTTATCACGCTGACACGTGTTTGCCATTAATTGATGCTGTTGAAAGAAAAAAAGTAAAGTTTAAAGCATTAGCCAGGTATACGTATCCTGGTGACCGTTTGAATGATAATACAATAGGGTTAAATAGTATTGGGTATTGGGATGCTAATGAGCCGCAAGATTGGGGTTTAGATTGGCATCGTAATGAAGGTATAGAAATTCATTTTTTGGAATCTGGTTCTATGCCTTATTCTCAGGAAAAAAAAGAAATCGAATTACGACCTAATGACCTGACTATAACTAGGCCATGGGAAGCGCATAAGGTAGGTAATCCGAATATTGGGGTTGGTAAATTTTATTGGGTAATTTTAGATTTAGGAGTGCGTAGGCCCCATCAAAATTGGGTTTGGCCAGAGTGGATAATTTTAGCTCCTGAAGATTTGCTTCGATTAACAACTATTTTAAGACAAAATGAAGATGTGCGCTTACGTTCGGATAAACGTGTGAGAGATTGTTTTCAAAGGATTGGCCGTGCGGTTGATACTGATAAGAATTGTAGTAATTCTTCGAGGATTAGGCTGCTGGTTAATTATTTGTTAATTCTGCTTTTAGATCTTTTAGATTCTGAAAATATTGAGTTGAATGAAGATCTTACAGATAGTTCAAGAAGTGTTAAATTATTTTTAAATGAGCTTGAAAAAAACCTGCCGGAAATGTGGACTATTGAAAAAATGGCGGAATCTGCAGGTGTTGGTTTAACGAGGTTTACGCATCATTGTAAGCAGCTAACGAATTTAACGCCAATGCGTTACTTGATGATGAAACGTTTAGAGTTGTCTAAAAAAATACTACTAGAAGATACTGATTTGAATGTGGCAGAAGTTGCTTTTAGTTGTGGCTTTTCAACTAGTCAGTACTTCTCAACAGTTTTTAAAAAACATGAAAAATGCACGCCAATTGAGTATCGTTTAAAAATGTTAGATAAGATTTAGTTGTTTCTAAATAATTCTACTTTTTGTTAATTTTAATATATGTTTAAATTCTTTCACTGAATAAATATAAACATTGATACGCGATTGTTTATTTATTTTCACACATCTTATCTTAATCCTAAATATGAAAAACGCTAGACTAAAAATTAATACATCACTAATTGTTGTTATCCTTCTTGTGATGAGTTTTATTGGATGTGCTAATAAAAAAAGTAAACAAGAAAATTTAGAAGTTAATTCAGAAACTATATCTGAACAAGAGCCGTTTTTTAAATTATCATTGGCGCAATGGTCATTGCATAATTTTGTGCAAATAGAAAAAGGCGATCCTTTTCAATTTGCATCAATGGCCAAAGAAATGGGCTTTGAAGGCTTAGAATATGTAAGTCAACTTTATGATGATGAAATTGAATTATTGGGTATGGATAAGGTGATTGATTCATTAAAAACAATGAGCCAATTAAGCAATATTCAGAATGTTTTAATCATGGTTGATCATGAGGGAGATTTAGCTGATCCAGATGAAACAAAACGAAATGAGGCCGTTGAAAATCATAAAAAATGGGTAGACGCTGCAGAAAAGTTAGGTTGTCATTCTATTAGAGTAAATACGTTTGGCACTAATAATCCTGAAGTTTGGAAAGTAACCGTGGTTGACGGTCTTAAAAAATTATCGGAATACGCTGCCACAAAGAATATAAATATATTGTGTGAAAATCATGGTTGGTTATCTTCCGATGCTCCCAAATTAATGGAGGCTATTAATTTAGTAAACATGCCGAATTGTGGTACACTCCCAGATTTTGGTAATTGGTGTGTAATAAGAGATCAGGGAGAACGTTGGGGTGAATGTCTTGAGGTGTACCCCGATAAATATGAAGGTATTGAAATGTTGCTTCCTGCAGCAAAAGCAGTTAGCGCAAAGTCATATGACTTTGATGAAAATGGTAACGAAACTACTTTGGATTATTCTAGAATTTTACAATTGGTTAAAAACTCCAGTTATACAAATTTTATTGGTGTTGAATATGAAGGCACAAGGTTATCAGAAAGAGAAGGTATATTGGCTACAAAAAAGCTGTTATTGAAATCTGAAGCATTCTTGAAATAATTTCAAATAAACAATTAAACTAATAATTCATATTATGAATAAAAAAATCCAATTTCAGCTATCTTTTATGATGTTCCTAGAATTTTTTATTTGGGGCGGTTGGTTTGTAACACTTGGCTCCTTTTTAGGAAATAATTTAGGTGCAACTGGAGCAGAAGCAGGAATGGCTTATTCTACCCAATCGTGGGGAGCAATTATAGCGCCTTTTATTATTGGATTAATTGCAGATCGGTTTTTTAATGCAGAAAAAATTCTTGGAGTTTTGCATCTCATAGGTGCTTTTTTAATGTACAAAATGTCTCAATCAACTGAGTTTGCAACGTTTTACCCTTGTGTATTAGGCTATATGATTGCATATATGCCAACACTAGCTTTAGTGAATTCAGTATCATTTAATCAAATGGATGATTCTGCAAAGCAATTTCCTTTAGTTAGAGTTTTTGGAACAATAGGATGGATACTGGCTGGGTTACTTATAAGTTTTGCTTTTAAATGGGATTCTATAGCAAATATTGGACAAGGTATGTTATCGAATACATTTACTATGGTAGCTGTAGCATCAGCAGTTTTGGGTGTGTTTAGTTTTACATTACCAAAAACACCACCAAGTGCAGCCAAGGGTGAAAAAGGGACTATTAGAGATATTCTCGGATTAGATGCCTTAAAGTTATTAAAGGATAGAAATTTTTTGGTGTTCTTTTTGTCATCTGTTTTAATCTGTATTCCATTAGCTTTTTATTATCAAAACATCAGTCCATTTTTAACTGAATATAAAGTTGAAAATTCAACAGCCTGGGCATCTTTAGGTCAAATATCCGAAGTAGGTTTTATGTTGTTATTACCGTTCTTCTTTAAGAAATATGGTTTTAAAAAGACAATATTATTTGGCATGTTAGCTTGGGGAATTCGTTATGCTTTGTTCGCTTACGGAAATACTGGCGATTTATTCTTCATGCTCGTAATAGGGATTGCTTTGCATGGTATTTGTTATGATTTCTTTTTTGTTTCGGGTCAAATTTATACAGATTCTAAAGCTGGTGAAAAAGTAAAAAGTGCAGCACAAGGATTAATTACATTAGCGACCTATGGTATTGGTATGCTAGTTGGATTTTGGGTTGCAGGAAAAATAGTTGATAAAAATATTTTAGCAGATGGTACTCACAGCTGGCAAGATGTTTGGTTATTTCCAGCATTATTTGCACTTGGTGTTTTAGTATTGTTTGCTTTGTTTTTTAAAGAAGAAACTGTTGAATATAAAGCTTAAAATAAATAATGAATTCTAAAATCAGATTAGGAATATTAGGCGGTGGTGGAGACTCATTAATAGGAGTTTTGCATAGAGTGGCATCATCAATGTTTGATCAATTTCAAATTATAGGCGGTGTTTTTAATCCTAATTGGGAAGAAAATATTGAATTTGCTGAAAAAATAGGTATTCCTACAAATCGAATTTATAAAGATTTTGATTCACTAATGGAGGAAGAATTAAAGCTTCCAGAAGATAGTCGTATGCAAGTGGTGTCTATTTTAACTCCAAATTTTTTGCATTTCCCTATGGCAAATAAACTTTTGGAAAATGGGTTTCATGTTATTTGTGAAAAACCGATGACTACCACTTACGAAGAAGCTAAAATATTAAACCAAACACTTAAATTAGCTAAAACCGTATTTGCTGTTACCTACACATATACTGGATACCCAATGGTGCGCCAAATGCGTGAGATGATATTAAATGGGGAAATTGGAAACATTCAAAAAATAGATGCACAATATTATCAAGGATGGATAAATCCAATAATTCATGATAAAGAAAAACGTTCTTCTACATGGCGATTAAATCCTGAAAAATCAGGAATTAGTTGTTGTATTGGCGATATCGGTACACATGCCTTCGATATGTTAGAATATGTTTCGGGACATAAAATTAAATCTGTATTAGCCGACTTAAATTACGTGTATTCTGATAATAAAATGGATATCGATGGGTCTGTTTTATTACGTTGCAATAATAATGTTAAAGGTGTGATTTGCACAAGTCAAATTGCAACAGGTGAAGAAAATAGTTTTATTGTAAAAATTTACGGTGATAAAGCAGGTTTAAAATGGGAACAAGAAAATCCTAATTATTTATATTTAATGGAAGATGGTAAGCCATTGCAAGTTTTAAAACCTGGACATACTTATAATTCAGATTTATCGCTCGATGGAACAAAATTACCTCCAGGACATCCCGAAGGTATTTTCGATTCTATGGGAAACATTTACAAAGGCATAGCTAAGGCCATTAATAATCAGCCATATAATCATGGTGAATTCCCAACTATTATAGATGGGGCAAGAGGTATGAATTTTATTGAAAAAGCCGTTGAATCTCACCAAAAAGGGAATGTTTGGGTAAATATTGAAAATATAGACTAATGAAAACGATAAAAGGGCCTGCAATATTTTTAGCTCAATTTATAGATGATAGTGAACCGTTTAATTCCTTAGATGGTATATGTAAATGGGCAAGCGATTTAGGGTATAAAGGGGTGCAAATTCCAACTACCGATTCTAGATTAATAGACCTAGAAAAAGCAGCTGAAAGTCAAACATATTGTGACGAGTTTAAAGGTAAAATTAATAGTTACGGTTTAGAAATAACCGAATTGTCTACTCATATTCAAGGTCAGTTAGTCGCTGTACATCCAGCACATGATATCATGTTTGATGCCTTCGCTCCAAAACATTTAAAAGGAAATTATAAAGGAAGAACTGAGTGGGCTATTCAACAAATGAAATATGCTGCATCGGCGAGTAATAGGTTAGGCTTAAAAGCCCATGCTACATTTTCGGGCTCATTACTTTGGCCAATGATGCACCCTTGGCCTCAGCAGCCTAAAGGATTGATAGAACTTGGTTTTAAAGAATTAGCTGACCGTTGGAAACCAATTTTAAACACCTTTCAAGATAACGGTGTTGCAGTTTGTTATGAAGTTCATCCGGTTGAAGATATACATGATGGTGATACGTTTGAACGTTTTTTGGAAGCTACGGGAAATCATAAAGCCGTTAATATGCTTTATGATCCTTCACATTTTGTACTTCAACAATTAGATTATATTAAATATATTGATCATTATCATGAGTTTATAAAATCTTTTCATGTTAAAGATTCAGAGTTTAATCCAACTGGAAAAAAAGGAGTTTTTGGCGGATATAATGATTGGAAAGACCGTGCAGGACGTTATCGTTCTCCGGGAGATGGTCAAGTTGATTTTAAAAAAATATTCTCAAAATTAACAGAATATGGTTGTGATGTTTGGGCCGTTTTAGAATGGGAATGTGTTATTAAAAGCCCAGAACAAGGAGCAAGAGAAGGTGTTGACTTTATAAATAAACACATTATAGAATCTACAAATAAACGCTTTGATGATTTTGCAGCTAGCAATGCCAGCGATGATGAACTAAAAAAAATACTAGGATTGTAACTAAATTAAATTAAATGAAACAACTAACTTTTGTTATAGTGTTTATGCTGATGATATCATCATGTAAACAAAAAAAAGAACAAGTAACAATAGAAACTGAAGTTATTGAGCAGGTAGAGTCTAGTTCAGAATGGAGTATTCTTTTTGATGGCACTAATTTTGATAACTGGAGAGGTTATTTAACAGATGAGATGTATCCTGAATGGAGTATTGAGGATGGAGCCATGGCATTTAATCCAGGAGAAGAAGGGGGTAAAAATATCATAACAAAAAAGACCTACACTAATTTTATTTTATCATTAGAATGGAAAATATCTGAAGGCGGTAATAGTGGAATATTTTGGAGTATATATGAAGACTCAAAATTTAATGAAGCCTATCAAACAGGACCAGAAATTCAGGTGTTAGATAATGCGAGACATCCAGATGCTTTGGCAAACCCTAAATTTCATCAGGCTGGTGCTTTGTATGATATGGTTCAGCCAATGCACGATGTTTGTAAACCAGCAGGTGACTGGAATAAATGTGTTTTAAAAGTAGATCATAGTAATAATGAAGGAAGTGTCACATTAAATGGAACAGTAATTGTTGAATTCCCTTTGCATGGCGAAGAATGGGATGCTTTAGTGGCTAATTCTAAATTTAAAGATTGGGAAGCTTTTGGAAAACACCAAACAGGGCATATTGGTTTACAAGATCATAGCGATAAAGTTTGGTTTAGGGATATTAAAATTAAAGAATTATAGGATTTTGATAATGTCTATTATATGTTAAATTCCCCCTAACGAATGGATTCATAATTATGAGGTGTTAAGCCAACACTGTAAAAATAGATCAGATTATCTTACCTCATAATTAATAGCATATTACATTTGCCATCCATTGATAGCAGGTAAAATAAATGCAGCAACATCTTCAAACGGAGCTGATGATTTTATCTTCATCAATATCTAAATAGTTATTAATAAACATGTTAAATAGCCTTGCGTAAATGCGGGTTATATTTAAATGAAATACAAATAAGATGAAAAAACCTGTAATGGTTGTTATGGGAGTTAGCGGCTGTGGTAAGACTACTATAGGTGAAAAATTATCTAAAAAATTAAAGCTTCCTTTTTTTGATGCTGATGATTTTCATCCTAAAGAGAACGTTCATAAAATGAAAAATGGTCTACCACTAAATAATGAAGACCGTTTTCCTTGGTTAAAAATCCTTGCTAATAATATTCAGAAGTGGGGCGAAAATGATGGTGCTATTATTGCTTGTTCTGCGTTAAAAGAAAAATACAGAGAGATTTTAGTTTCAAAAAGTAAAAATATTGTTTGGATTTATTTATCAGGAGATCAAAACTTAATTCGTGCAAGAATTGAACAAAGACAGGGCCATTATATGAATTCGATTCTTTTGGCGTCTCAATTTAAAGATTTGGAAATTCCTGAATATGGAATTCATATAGATATTTCTCAGTCACCAGAAAAAATTATTACTGAGATTCTATTAAACTTAGAACACATTAATAAGTCTTTTTTCGGAGTTATAGGTCTTGGTGTTATGGGCCGCAGTCTAAGTTTAAACATTGCTGAAAAAGGCTATGTTTTATCTGTTTATAATCGGGCTACAGTAGGTGAAGAAAATAGTGTTAAAGATTTTTTAGGTACAATCGAGGATAATATGAGAATTAAAGGATTCACAGAGTTATGTGAATTCGTCAATTCTTTAGAACGACCTAGAAAAATATTAATAATGATAAAAGCAGGAGATGCCATAGATTATGTAATTGAATCATTAATTCCTATGCTTTCAGAAGGAGATGTAATTATTGATGGCGGAAACTCACATTATCAGGACACCAAAAAAAGAGCACATTATTTAGAGGGTAAAGAACTAAATTTTATTGGAGTTGGAGTTTCTGGTGGCGAAGAAGGGGCGAGAAAAGGACCTTCTATTATGCCTGGAGGCAATAAAACCAGTTACCAAATTATAGCACCAGTTTTAGAGTCAATTGCAGCAATAGATGCTGATGGTAAAAAGTGTTGTGCATATATTGGTCCTGAAGGATCAGGTCATTTCGTCAAAATGATTCATAATGGAATAGAGTATGCCGAAATGCAACTGCTTGCTGAAATGTATACCCTACTTTCAGTCTCAAAATCAAATGAAGAAATCAAGGAAATTTTTTTAGAATGGAATTCAGGCGATTTAGCTAGTTATCTGTTAGAAATTACGGCAGATATTATGACAAAAAAGGAAGGGGATCTATATGTTCTTGATTTAATTCTGGATAAAGCGGGTAACAAAGGAACGGGTTCTTGGTCTACAAAAACAGCTTTTGCCCTCGGAACGGTAAATACGATGATGTCTTCAGCTGTTTTCGCACGTTATGTGTCGGTTTTTAAAGAAACAAGGAAAAACTTAGCCAAAGAAATTAATAATACCATTGGTGTTAAAAGTGAACTCTCAATAAATGATGTTAAAGAAGCATACAGGTGTGCTAGAATTATAAATTACCAGCAAGGGTTTGCGGTAATTAGACAAGCATCCGAATCCTATAATTGGAATCTTTCTTTGTCAGACCTTTCTAGAATATGGACTAACGGATGTATCATAAGATCAGAGTTGATGATAAATTGTATTTCATATTTTAAAGCATATGATGATTTATTTAAACACTCAGAAATTTTTGAAGTATTAAAGCGCGGTGAGAATGCTGTTAAATCAGTTTTAATTTATGGACTCAATAATAGATTACCACTTCCTGTATTCACAGAAGCAAATACCTATTGGGTGTCAATGACTACTGAAAGACTTTCAGCAAATATGATTCAGGCACAAAGAGATTATTTTGGAGCACACACATATCAAAGAATAGATGCTCTAAAAAATCAATTTTTTCACACTAATTGGTACGAATTATGATAGATTTTGCATTATTATCTGCAGTATTATTTGGTATAGTTACATTACTGTTACTTATACTTCGTTTTAAAGTACAGGCTTTTATAGCGTTGCTTATTGCTAGTATTTTTGTTGGCGTATTATCGGGTATGGAACCTTCAGCTATCATTAAAGCGATACAAGAAGGAATGGGTAGTACACTTGGTTTTGTTGCAGTGGTAGTGGGTTTGGGTGCTATGTTTGGTGCTATTTTAGAGCATTCAGGAGGAGCTGAATCTTTAGCAACATTTTTGCTGTCTAAATTTGGAGAAAAACGATCATCTTGGGCGTTAATGTTAACGGGGTTTATTGTTGCAATTCCAGTATTCTTTGATGTAGCCTTTATTATTTTAGTTCCAATGATTTACGCACTTCAAAGAAAAACAGGTAAATCCTTACTGCTCTATGGCATTCCGTTATTGGCTGGATTGGCTATAACACATTCATTTATTCCGCCAACACCGGGGCCGGTAGCAGTTGCGGATATTGTAAAAGCAGATTTAGGTTGGGTCATCTTTTTTGGTTTTCTAACAGGAATTCCCACCGCGATAGTATGTGGACCATTATTTGCAAAATATATAGCAAAAAAAATTCATGTGGATGCTCCAGTATTACAAATCGATTCTGATGCAATAAAAACATTCCCACCAGTTGGAATTATTATAAGTATAATTTCCATTCCCATAGTTTTAATTGTTTTAAACACATTTTTAAATAGTCCGCTTATAGGAGAAGAGTTCATATCTAAAAACATTTTAGAATGGTTAGGGATGATAGGTCATCCGTTTTCAGCCTTAATAATTGCAAATCTTATAGCTTGGTACACATTAGGTTTACGCAGAGGATTCACAAAAGATAAATTATTAAATATTACCACCCAATCTATGGGTCCAGCAGGTATTATAATATTATTAACTGGTGCAGGTGGCGTTTTTAAACAAATGCTTGTAAATACAGGTGCTGGAGAAATGCTTGCCAACTATTTTGCAGATCAAGGAGTTAGCATTCTTCTTTTTTCTTTTATAGCAGCAGCTTTAATTAGAATTCTTCAAGGTTCAGCGACAGTGGCTATGATTACGGCTGCTGGACTTACTTCGCCACTTTTAGTAGAAACGATTTCCGAACCACAAAAGGCATTAATTGTAATAGCCATTGCATCTGGGGCTACAATTATGTCTCATGTTAACGATAGTGGATTTTGGTTAGTTAGTAAGTATTTAGGGCTTTCAGAAAAAGAAACTTTTAAAAGTTGGACGGTGATGACCACTATATTGGCGTTAACAGGTTTTCTAACAGCTTCATTATTGTCATTATTTTTTTAAGATAAAACTAAAATAGAAATTCAATAGGCTTTTGGTAAATATCAAAATGAGCATATAGGTTTACAAGATAATGATGATAAAATTTTGTAAAAAACATAAAAATTGAAGAACTATAAGCTCCGTGATTATTAGCAAATTAAGGAGCTATTTTTAATGGGCTTCTTTTTATTTCATACACTTTCCTAGCTTTTAGTTGCAGAATTCTAAACAAATACATAGCTATAATTTTAAATTCACAATTTTTTTAAAAATGTTAATATCCATTAATTGATATTAGAAATTATTTTTTAGTTTAGCCTTATATGAAAAATTTAAAAAATAAAATACGTTGTTCTGTTCTCGGCTTTCCCGTGCGCTTTCGTCGCCGCTTTTAATCTTATCTATTAGCAAAATCAAAACGTAATTTTAATTTTTTTCATAGTGTCCAAATTTAATTCCATAGTATTTCATAAATCAGTTAATTTTTTAATTAACAAAACTATTCCGCGCCGCAAATTTCCCCGTCGCCCGTAAGGGTGTATATCAATGTTATTGAATTAGGTGAGTCCAGTTCAGCGTTTAAGAAAAATTAGAATAATTGACATAAAAATATAATAGGGGAATGAATGTTGTCATAGCCGATAAATCACATATTAAATACGCAGAAGCCATTTGCGAAACTATTGCACAATCTGCTCAAGTTAGAGGTACAGGTATTGCGAAGCGTACTCCTGAGTATGTAGCGGCCAAAATGGAAAATGGTAATGCGGTTATTGCTTTAGATGGTGATAAATTTGCAGGGTTTTGTTATATCGAAAAATGGGGTCACGGTAAGTTTGTTGCTAATTCAGGACTTATCGTACACCCAGTTTACAGAGGGAAAGGATTAGCAAAAAAAATAAAACACAAAGTTTTTGAGCACTCTAGGAATAAATTTCCAAATGCTAAAGTTTTTAGCATAACAACAGGGCTACCCGTTATGAAATTAAATAGTGATTTAGGGTATAAACCAGTTACATTTTCTGAATTAACGGATGATCAAACCTTTTGGGATGGTTGTCAAACCTGTCAAAACTACGATGTATTAACTCGAACTAATAGAAAAATGTGTTTGTGTACAGGGATGTTATATGATGCTAAAGCGAAACAAATAGAAGAGAAAACTAAAGTAAAAGAAAAGGTTTTTAAAAGATTGAAGCATATTAAAGAAACCATGTTTTTAAAAAAAGATAAAAAATGAAAAAATTAGTTATAGCATATAGTGGTGGTTTAGATACTTCATATTGCGCAGTAAGTTTGTCAAAAGAATATGATGTTCATGCAGTAAGCGTGAATACTGGAGGCTTTACAAAAGAAGAAATTGAACATATAGAAAGTAACGCCTATAAAATGGGTGTTTCAACTTACAAGAATATTGATGCTGTAGCTACCTTTTACAAAAAAGTGGTGAAGTATTTGATTTTCGGAAATGTGTTAAAAAATAATACATATCCATTATCTGTAAGTGCCGAACGTATTATTCAAGCTATTGAAATAGTTGAGTATGCTAAAAGTATTGATGCTGAATATATTGCACATGGTAGTACAGGGGCTGGAAACGATCAAGTTCGTTTTGATATGATTTTTCAAACCTTGGCGCCAAATATTAAAATTATTACGCCAATTAGAGATGGGAAATTAACAAGACAACAGGAGATTGATTACCTAAAAGAAAACGGAATTGATATGTCTTGGGAAAAAGCAAAGTATTCTATTAATAAAGGGCTTTGGGGAACAAGCGTTGGAGGTTTAGAAACTTTAGAGTCGGAAAAACCGTTACCAAATGAAGCATACCCATCGCAATTAAAACATGCCGAAGACGAAAAAGTGAAACTAACTTTTTTAGAAGGCGAATTGGTAGCTGTAAACGGTATAGAAAACGATCCTGAAATTAATATTGAAGTTTTAAATAATTTAGCTTCACCTTATGCTATAGGCAGAGATATTCATGTTGGTGATACTATTGTTGGGATTAAAGGCCGTGTTGGTTTTGAGGCAGCGGCAGCATTAATTACTATTAAAGCACACCATTTGTTAGAAAAGCATACATTAACTAAATGGCAGTTACAGCATAAAGAATATTTATCTAGTTTCTATGGAATGCATTTGCATGAAGGACAATATTTAGATCCTGTAATGCGTAATATTGAAGCGTTCTTGCAAAGTAGTCAAGATATGGTTTCTGGTGATGTAACGGTGACTTTAAAACCATATCATTTTTCTTTGGACGGGATTGTTTCAAAGCATGATTTAATGAGTGCTAAGTTTGGAACTTATGGAGAAGAAAATAAAGCTTGGACTGCTAATGATGCTAAAGGATTTATTAAAATTCTTGGAAATCAAAACAAAATATATCAACAGGTAAATTTATAAGTATGAGACAAGTTGGAATTATAGGAGGTGCGGGTTATACAGCTGGTGAATTGATTAGATTATTAATTAACCATCCAGAAACTGAAATTGATTTTGTGTTCAGTACAAGCAATGCTGGAAACAAAATTAGTAAAGTGCATCAAGATTTGGTTGGATCTTTAGATCTGAAGTTTACAGATACAGTAAACTTAGATGTTGATGTATTATTTTTGTGTTTAGGCCATGGTAACTCCGTTAAGTTTTTATCTGCAAATACATTTTCTGATAACACCAAAATTATTGATTTAGGAAATGATTTTAGATTGGAAGCTGATAAAGTTTTTAAAGGGAAAACCTTTGTTTATGGTTTACCAGAATTACAAAGAGAGGATATTAAGAATGCAAAATATATAGCAAATCCGGGTTGTTTCGCAACAGCCATTCAGTTAGGCTTATTGCCTTTAGCGGATAAAGGTTTGCTTAATAATGATGTGCATATTAACGCAGTGACAGGAGCAACAGGTGCAGGGACATCGTTATCTGCAACGACGCATTATACGTGGAGAGATAATAATTTTTCGTATTACAAACCGTTTACGCATCAGCATTTAGGAGAAATTAATCAATCCGTTAATCAGTTACAAAATGATTTTGCTTCAGAGATTATTTTTATGCCTAATAGAGGGAATTTTTCTCGAGGTATTTTTGCAACGATTTATACTGATTTTGAAGGCACAGTAGAAGATGCAAAAGATATTTATAAATCCTTTTATAAGGATGCTGAATTTACGTTTGTATCAGATGAATTTTTACATATGAAACAAGTGGTGAATACGAATAAATGTTTGGTGCATTTGCATAAACACAATGGTAAATTATTAATTTCAAGTGTTATAGATAATTTATTAAAGGGTGCTTCAGGACAAGCTATTCAGAATATGAATTTAATGTTTGGTTTAGAGGAAACAACCGGATTAGGGTTGAAAGCAACTTATTTTTAGAGTATTGTAGCACGTACCAGAGGAGCGTTAGTGATTGCAGTGGAAAGCCCACAGTGAGGAACGAACGAGGACTTGCAACGTAAAGCGCGACCCTAGAGGTAACGCCAAAAAAATAAAAGAGATTTCCTCATTCGAGGGAATGAAAAAAAGTATAATTATGAAAGTAGCAATTATTGGAGCAGGGAGTTTAGGACAGTCAATTGCAAAAGGATTATTGACGAATAAAGTGGTAGATTCTTTGTATTTAACGAAAAGAAATACAAGTTCCATAATAAAATTTAAGAGATATAATAGGGTTATTTTAACTTCAGATAATGAAGAGGCTGTTAAAAATTCTGATATTATTATTTTTGCTGTACAGCCAAGACATTTGAGAGTGATTTTAGAAAATTTAAAATATACACTCAAAAAAGATCAAGTTATTATTTCTGTAATTACAGGTTTTTCTATTGCTAAAATAGAAAATATAATTGGCGGGAAGCATGTTATTATTCGTGCCATGCCAAATACTGCAGCTTCTGTAGGACAATCTATGACTTGTCTTTCTGCGAATGAAAGAGGTAGAGGAAAAGTTGAATTTGCCAAAACTATTTTTAACAGTTTAGGAAGTTCTATGGAAATTCCTGAAGAACAATTACAAGCGGCAACTGTTATTTGTGCCAGTGGAATTGCTTTTTGGATGCGATTAATTCGCGCAACCACACAAGGCGCTATTCAATTGGGTTTTGAAGCGCACGAGGCACAACAATTGGCAGTGCAAACCTGTTTTGGAGCTGCTACTTTGTTAAAAGAATCTGGTAATCATCCCGAAGCAGAGATAGATAGAGTAACAACACCTGGTGGGTGTACTATTGAAGGTTTAAACGAAATGGAACATCAAGGATTAAGTTCGTCTTTAATTAAAGGTATTACGGTGTCTTTTGATAAAATTAATCAAATAAAAAACTAACAAAAATGCCACTATTTAATGTGTATCCGTTATATAATGTAACGCCTGTTTCAGGAAAAGGTGTTTACGTTTATGATGAAGAAGGAACCGAATATTTAGACTTTTACGGTGGGCATGCCGTGATTTCTATAGGGCATTCGCATCCTAAATATGTTGAAGCTGTTTCAGAGCAAGTTGCTAAGCTTGGATTTTATTCTAATGCCATTCAAAACCCTTTGCAAAATGAATTAGCTGATAAATTAGAAGCGTTTTCAGATTGTAAAGATTACGAATTGTTTTTATGTAATTCAGGAGCAGAAGCTAATGAGAATGCTTTGAAATTAGCGTCTTTTAAAACAGGAAAATCTAGAGTTGTAGCCTTTAAAAATGGATTTCACGGGCGCACATCTGCGGCAGTAGCAGCAACTGATAACTCAAATATCATAGCGCCAATAAACGCGCAACAAAAGGTAACGATTCTGGAATTGAATGATGTTTTAGGTGTAAAAGCTGAATTGGAAAAGGGTGATGTTTGTGCTGTAATTGTTGAGTTTATTCAAGGTGTTGGCGGTTTAGATCAAGGAACTTCTGATTTCTTTGAACAAGTTGATGTGCTTTGTAAATCCAATAATACCATGTTTATTGCTGATGAGGTTCAATCTGGTTATGGGCGTTCTGGTAAATTCTTTGCGTTTCAGCATTATGATGTAACGCCAGATATCATTGCTATAGCTAAAGGAATGGGTAATGGTTTTCCTATTGGGGGCATTTTAATTCATCCAGATATTGAAGCAAAATTTGGTATGTTGGGGACTACTTTTGGTGGGAATCATTTAGCATGTGCAGCGGGCTTATCGGTTTTAAATGTGATTGAGGAGCAAAAGTTGATGGATAATGTTAATGTGATGTCTGACTACTTCACGAAGATTGCTGAAACCATTCCACAGGTGAAAAATATTAAAGGACGCGGGTTAATGCTTGGTTTAGAATTTGATTTTGAAGTTGGCAACCTTAGAAAAAAACTAATTTACGACCATCATATTTTTACTGGTGGAGCTTCAAATAAAAAATTATTGAGAATATTACCGCCATTAACCGTCAGAAAAAAACATATTAATATGTTTTTTAAAGCCTTAATTGAAGCGTTGGCTGAAGTTGAAATAACCGTTGAATAAAAAATGAATACACTATTATCTATAGAAACCAGAAATTCAGTATTGCTTAAAATGGCAGTGCTTTTAGAACGTGAACGTGAAGCAATAATCAGTATTAATAAAACTGATTTAGATGCCTATAAAGGTGATGATATTTCGATGTTTGACCGTTTGAAAGTTGATGATTCTAAAGTTGACGAAATGATTAAAGCGGTAACACATTTGGCGTCTCAAGATGATCCGGTTGGTGTGGAACGTTTCAGTTTTAAGCATGATAATGGTATGCAAGTCTATAATAAAACAGCCTCTTTCGGAGCGGTTTTAATTATTTATGAATCAAGACCAGATGTAACGGTTGAAGCTGCAGGAATAGCTTTTAAATCGGGTAACAAAATATTGCTTAAAGGCGGAAAAGAGTCATTGCGTTCAAATTTAAAAATAGTTGCGTTATGGCGTGAAGCCTTAAAAGCAAATGATGCTTCTAAAGATTGGGTAGAATATTTACAATTCAATAGAACAGAGACTCAAGCCTTTTTAGAAAAACCAACTCAAAAAGTAGATTTAATAGTACCACGTGGTGGCGAACGTTTAATCGCTTTTGTAAAAGAACATGCTACCTGTCCTGTGATTATTAGCGGACGTGGAAACAATTTTGTGTATGTACATGAAAACGCTGATTTAGATATTGCTTTAAATGTTATCATGAATGGGAAATCAAAAATTTCGGCATGTAATGCGATAGATAAGGTTCTTATTGATAAAAACCTACCTAATAAAAATGAATTTATTCAAAGGTTGATTTCTAAATTGAAAGCTTTTAATATCGAAATTTTAGGAGATGAAGCAACATGTCAGTTTGATGATATAAGTGCTTTCGAATCAGATGATATTTGGTATGAAGAGTTTTTAGATTATAAAATCGTTATTGGTGAAATAGCATCAAATGCAGATGCTATTGCTAAAATCAATACATATTCTGGTGGACATTCTTCATCTATAATTTCGAGAGATGAAGACGAAGCTAAATTGTTCATGGAAAATGTAGATACTGCAGCAGTTTATCATAATGCATCTACACGATTTACAGATGGCGGTCAGTTAGGACTAGGTGGTGAATTAGCAATTAGCACCGATAAATTACATCAACGCGGACCAATAGGATTACAGCATTTGGTAACTAATAAATGGTATGTTCATGGAAACGGACAAATAAGATAGCATGCAAAAAAAGAAACGCATATTACTAAAAATTGGTTCGAATACACTAACCAAAGAAACCGATAATATCTCCAGAGGTAAGATTGAAGATATGGCAAGTCAAATTGCAAAACTTCAAGATACTTGTGAGTTTATTATTGTGAGTTCTGGGGCTATTGCAGTTGCAAAACAGTTTGTGAAATTAGAGAGCAAGCAGGAAGAGGTATTTGTAAAGCAGGCATTGGCATCTATTGGTCAGCCGCATTTAATTCGCATATACCAAGAAATTTTTAGAGAATATGGTTTGTTGAGTTCTCAATGTTTATTGTCTTATTCCGATTTTGAAAAAGAAGAAAGTAGAGTCAATATTATGAATACTATAAAAGTATTAGTGAACAATAACTATATTCCAATTATTAATGAAAATGATACGGTAGCTACAGATGAAATTAAATTTGGTGATAATGATAAACTAGCGGCATTAACAGCATCTTTACTCGATGTAGATTTATTTATAATTGCGACCAATACAAACGGTATTTATACCAAAGCGTCTATTAATAATGATGCGCCGAAAACTATAGAAGAAGTCACGGATTTTGATACATTACACTCGCAAGTTGTAAATTCTAAGTCATCACATGGTAGTGGAGGGATGCAATCAAAAGTTGAAGCAGCTTCCGTAACTAAAAAGGCAAATATAGAAACATGGATTGTAAACGGATTGGAAGATAATTTTATAGTGAATGCTATGGATAATAAGGTGTCGTTTACCAAAATAAAGTAGAAAAGATGAATTACACCTCCATAAACGATATAGACAACATCAATGTGTGGATTGAAGAGGCAAAACAATTAAAGGCAAATCCGCTTAAGAATATTGAGTTAGGGAAAAACAAAACCTTAGGATTAATATTCTTTAATTCTAGTTTGCGTACGCGTTTAAGTACACAAAAAGCTGCTTTGAATTTAGGCATGAATCCTATAGTGATGAATGTGTCTGGTGATGCTTGGGGTATTGAGTTTGGTGATGGTACAATTATGAATGGTAACACCGCAGAACATATTAAAGAAGCAGCGGCAGTGGTTTCACAATATTGCGATATTATTGCGGTTAGAGCTTTTCCATCGTTGACTGATAAAGTTAAAGATGAAAGCGAACATGTTTTGAATTCATTTAAAAAATATGCTTCTGTTCCTATTATGAATATGGAAAGCGCAACAGGACATCCGTTACAAGGTTTGACTGATGCCATTACGATTTCTGAACATGCTAAGGTTAAAAAGCCAAAAGTAGTTTTAAGTTGGGCACCACATATAAAATCCTTGCCGCATGCTGTTGGAAATAGCTTTGTTCAAGCCATGCAAAAAATGGATGTGGAATTTGTGATTACGAACCCTGAAGGTTATAATTTGAACCCTGAAATTACTGGAGACATACCAATTTATCACAACCAAAATGAGGCCTTTAAGGATGCCGATTTTATATATACCAAAAACTGGAGTTCTTATGAAAGTTATGGCAAAGTATTAAATACAGATCCAAATTGGATGATAACCAAAGAAAAAATTCGCGATGCTAAATTCATGCATTGTTTACCAGTAAGGCGTAATTTAGTTGTTGAAGATGCAGTTTTAGATAGTGATAATTCGTTAGTGATTGAACAGGCTAATAACAGAACGTATGCAGCGCAATTGGTGCTTAAAAAGATTCTAGAAAATGCCTAAAGAAAAACTATCCATAGTAAAAATAGGAGGAAACATCATTGAAGATGAAGCGTCTTTAAATGCTTTTTTAAAATTATTTTCTAATTTAGAAGGGAAAAAAATTTTGGTACATGGTGGCGGGAAACGCGCAACTCATATCGCTTCCAAATTGGGTATAGAATCTAAAATGATAAATGGTAGACGTATTACTGATGCTGAAACGTTAGAAGTGATTACCATGGTTTATGGTGGTTTGGTTAATAAGAATGTGGTTGCGAAATTACAAGCCTTAAACACAGATGCCATTGGTTTAACTGGTGCAGATGTAAACAGTATCAAGTCTGATAAGCGACCAGTAAAAGAGATTGATTTTGGTTTTGTAGGTGATGTAAAGGAAGTGGCACATAATTCGATTGATAAGTTAATTCAAGCTGATTTTACACCTGTCTTTTGTGCCATTACGCATGATGGAATCGGTCAATTATTAAATACAAATGCAGATACAATAGCATCGCAAGTAGCAGTAGGGATGAGTAATTTGTATGACACATCTATTTATTATTGTTTTGAACTGAATGGTGTTTTAAGAGATATAAATGACAAGAATTCGGTGGTTAGGCATATAGATTCAAAAGTTTATAAAGAACTACTAGAACAAGATATTATAGCAGATGGTATGCTGCCTAAATTAGAAAATTGTTTTGATGCCTTGAAAAACGGCGTCAACAATATAAATATGGGAAACACCTCGATGTTAACCCAAGCGAATGATAATTTCACGACAATAACTTTATAATATGGCGATACAAGACTTAACAAATGATGCCATATCACTTTTAAAAAAGCTGATAGAAACGCAATCTTTTTCTTCTGAAGAATATGTTACAGCATTGCATATTGAAGATTGGTTTACGCGTTATGATGTAGTTTTCAAACGTGCAAAAAATAATGTTTGGGCAGTCAATAAGTATTTTGATTCCCGCAAACCAACGCTGTTATTAAACTCGCATCACGATACCGTAAAACCAAATTCAGCATATATTAACGATCCATTTAATGCCTTTGTGGAAGATGGGAAATTATTCGGTTTAGGAAGTAATGATGCAGGCGGCTGTTTAGTGTCGTTAATGGCAACATTTACTCATTTTTATAATCAAGAAAATTTAAAATATAATTTGGTTATTGTCGCTTCCGCGGAAGAAGAAAGTAGCGGTCCAAATGGATTAAACAGTATGTTATCTATTATACCAAAAGTAGATGTTGCCATAGTTGGCGAACCAACTTTAATGAATCTTGCGATTGCCGAAAAAGGATTGGTTGTGTTTGATGCCGTGATAGAAGGTACATCAAGTCATGCAGCACATCCAAATGATAATAACGCCATTTATAATAGTATTGAAGCTTTACAGTGGTTTAAAGATTTTAAGTTTGAAAAAGGCTCTGAAGCTTTAGGCGATGTGAAGTTGACGGTTTCTCAAATTAGTGCAGGTTCACAGCATAATGTGGTGCCAGGACATGTAGATTTGGTGATTGATGTTCGTGTAAATGATGCCTATAGTAATGCAGAAGTTGCGCAAATTTTAAAAGAGAACGCACCGGTTACTAGTATTACACCGCGAAGTTTACGTTTAAATTCATCATCAATTCCTGTAGATCACGATTTGGTAAAAGTAGGTATTGCAATGGGCAGAAGCACGTATGGGTCACCAACATTATCAGACCAAGCAGTCTTGTCTTGTCCGAGTTTAAAATTAGGACCAGGAGATAGCACGCGTTCACATTCAGCAGATGAATTTATTTATGTAAACGAGATTGAAGAAGGTATTAAAATTTATATTGAATTGTTAAATCGAGTAATCGTATAAACAAATAAGAACGTCATGTCACCCTGAGCGTAGTCGAAGGGTCTCATATAACGAAATAATATTAAAAAGAATCAAGAATAGAGAAATACGAAAAGAGATTTGATTGAAGTATTCAATCAGAGTCTTTGTTCTAAAAGCGAAGCGATCTTTTCTCTTTATTCTAAATTTTAAGAATTAAAATTTATTAAAATGAAACTCTGGGACAAAGGCATATCAATCGATAAAAAAATAGAACAATTTACCGTTGGAAACGACCGAGAAATTGATATTCATATAGCAAAGTACGATGTTATTGCATCAAAGGCACATGCTAAAATGCTTCAAAAAATCGGTATTATTACTGTTGAAGAATTGGTTGATTTGCTAAGAGGCTTAAAAACTCTAGAAAAGCAAATTGAAGATGGTACGTTTGTCATTGATGAGCAATTTGAAGATGTGCACTCTAAAATAGAATTTGAATTGACTAAGTCTTTAGGTGAAGTTGGTAAAAAAATCCACACCGCGCGATCTAGAAATGATCAAGTTTTAGTGGCTTGCAATTTATATTACAGAGACCATTTAAAACTTATAAAAGACAAGACAAAAACCCTTTTTGAAACGCTTTTAGGTTTGGCTGAAACATATAAAGATAAAGTTTTACCTGGTTATACGCATTTACAAGTTGCGATGCCATCATCTTTTGGATTATGGTTTTCTGCCTATGCAGAACTCATGATTGATGACGTATTTTTGCTAGATGCTGCCATAAAAACTGTAGACCAAAATCCTTTAGGGTCTGCAGCAGGATATGGAAGTTCGTTTCCAATTGATAGAGAATTAACTACCAAAGAAATGGGCTTTGCCACTTTAAAATATAATGTGGTAGCTGCACAAATGGGGAGAGGTAAAAACGAGCGAACCATCGCAGCAGCATTAGGTGGTTTGTGTAATACATTATCTCGTTTTGCTATGGATGTGTGTCTGTATATGAGTCAGAATTTTGGGTTTTTATCTTTTCCTGATGAATTAACAACAGGAAGCAGCATTATGCCTCATAAAAAGAACCCAGATGTATTTGAGTTAATCCGTGGGAAGTGTAATAAGATTCAAGCGCTACAAACCGAAATGATTTTAATAACTAATAATTTACCGAGTGGTTATCACAGAGATTTTCAGTTGTTAAAAGAAAATATGATTGCAGCTTTCGAAGAGCTTAAAGATATTTTAGATATTTTCAATTACTCTATTCAGCAAATTATTGTGAAAAATGTTGATGTAAATAGTGATTTGTATAAATACCTTTTCACTGTTGATAATATAAATACTTTGGTGGTTGAAGGACAAAGTTTTAGAGAAGCTTACCAAAAAATTGGCGGACATGTGCAAGATGGCACTTATGTTCCTGATACTTCAAAAAAACATACACATGCTGGAAGTATTCATAACTTGTGTTTGGATAAGATTCGGGCTAAATTCCCAGTCTAAGAATTTACAGGCTTAGTAAATTTTTATCACGAACTTCCCTTAACGATGGATAAAGTTATTGGAAACGGAACTTTATCTTTTGGCTTTAGTGTATTTACTTGCTAAATTTCTTATTTAATTCTTCTACAATCAATTCTGTTTTTTTTGTTTTTTGCGTCTTTATCTAAAATAAGTGTGTTCGTCCAAATAGGTCAAAATAAAGTATATTAAAAAAGCACATTAGTTATAATGTGCTTTTAAGGCATTTCCAAAAAAATGGTTTAGTTTAATTTGTTTGTTGACTAACTCAAATAATTAAATAATGGTGGATTGCCCTAAATGAATATTAGTAAAGTTTAGATTTGTTTCTTCTGGATTTTGTATAAAATCTTCTATAAAATCGCCCACTTTTGTGGTGCTAATATTGTCGTATTTGTTATTTAAATCCGGTGTGGTAATATGAAGTTTTAAAGACTTATCGACACCTTCTCTTACTAGGGCTGCTTCTTCGTCAAGCCCAAAATGATCTAGTAACATAGCTGCCGATAGAATGGATGCAATAGGGTTTGCAATTCCTTTATTTGCTGCCTTTGTGTATGCTCCATGAATGGGTTCGAACATAGCGTATTTATCGCCAATAGATGCGGATGCTAATAAACCAATAGACCCAACAATAACGCTGGCTTCTTCTGATAGGATATCACCAAACATGTTTTCGGTTAAAATAACATCAAACTGCCTTGGATGAATAATAAGTTCCATAGCAGCGTTATCAATGTACATGTAATTAACTCTTACATTTGGATATTGCGGCGCTAATTCTTTTACAATACGTCTCCAAAGACGGGAGCTCTCCAATACATTTGCTTTATCAACTAGGGTAAGTTTGCGTTTTCTAGATTGTGCAGCTTTAAATGCTAAATGCGCAATACGCTCGATTTCAAAACGGTTATATTCACAAGTGTCTGATGCTGTATTGCCATCCTTACTTAGGTGTCTTTTTCCAAAGTAAATACCACCAGTTAATTCCCGATAAATAAGAATATTGGTGTCTTTTATTTGCTTAATTTTTAATGAAGATTTACTTAGTAAATCTTCATAAGCAATAATTGGTCTGATGTTGGTATATAAGTCTAATTCTTTACGAATGCCTAGTAAACCTTGTTCAGGACGTATTTTGGCATCAGGGTCTTCATCATATTTTGTGTCCCCAATGGCCCCAAATAAAACAGCATCTGCTTTTTTGCAGATGCTAATGGTTTCTTCTGGTAATGGGCTTCCTGTTTTATCTATGGCGCTGGAACCAACCAATGCTTTTTGAAATGTAAATATGTGATTAAATTCCATGGCTATAGCTTTCAAAACCTTGACGGCTTGTACTATAACTTCTGGTCCGATACCATCGCCTGGTAAAACGGCAATATTTAATTTCATTTATCTTTATTTAAGCGGAAATAATCTCGTTATATATTTTGCTCTTTTCTATAATTTGGTGGATATCACTATCATTAACTTCTTTTTTCTTATCGGCGAAATCTAGGAAATTTGTATAGATTACATCTAATTGAAGTTTCGTTAATTCGTATCCTACTTTTTTTGCTCTATAGGCTAATGCAGCTCTACCGCTTCTTGCTGTTAATACAATAGCAGATTCTGTTACACCAACAGATTTAGGATCTATAATTTCGTAAGTTTCACGATTTTTAATCACACCATCTTGATGAATTCCAGAGCTGTGAGCAAAAGCATTAGCACCAACAATAGCTTTGTTTGGCTGGGTATAAATACCCATGCTATCAGACACTAATTGGCTCATACCATACAGCATTTCTGTATTAATGCCTGTGTCAAGATTTAAGTAAGGGTGTTGCTTTAAAATCATAACGACTTCCTCTAAGGCGGTGTTTCCTGCACGTTCTCCAATACCATTAATAGTGCATTCAATTTGGCGTGCGCCATTAATAACGCCTTCAATAGAATTTGCTGTAGCTAAACCCAAATCGTTATGACAGTGACAAGATAATATAGCTCTGTCAATACCTTTTACATTTTCTTTTAAATATTTTATTTTTGCTCCGTATTCATGAGGAAGACAGTACCCTGTTGTATCTGGAATATTTAAAACCGTTGCTCCAGCTTTAATAACTGCTTCGCAAACTCGTGCTAAATATTCGTTATCTGTTCTGCCTGCATCCTCGGCATAAAACTCAACATCTTCAACAAAAGATTTGGCATAACTTACGGCTTTAACGGCACGTTCAATAATATTTTCTTGAGTAGATTTGAATTTGAATTTTATATGAGAGTCTGAAGTTCCAATGCCTGTATGAATCCTTGGTATTTTTGCATATTTTAATGCTTCCCCAGCTACTTTAATATCATTTTCTACAGAGCGGGTTAAACCACAAACGGTAGCATGTTTTACAATTTTTGAAATTTCTTGGACTGATTTGAAATCTCCAGGACTAGACACCGGAAAACCAGCTTCAATAATATCTACACCCAATAAATCAAGCTGTTCAGCAATAACTAATTTCTGCTCAGTATTCAATTTGCAACCAGGGACTTGCTCCCCGTCTCGTAGTGTAGTATCAAAAATTTGGACTTTATTATCAGACATTTATTAAAATATATTTTCGTATTGTTATACGAATGTATATTTTGGTTTGTTAATTACAGAACTTCATATATGAATTTTACGATGTTTAACTAGGTATTGGAAAGTTTAAATAATTGAAAATCAGTTTAATAATACTGTTTTTATGACTATGACGAAAGAGCAAAAAGATAATTTATTTGTATTAATAAAATCGTTGTCTAAATCGGAAAAAAGACAATTCAAGCTTTATGTTGGCCGATTGGGCGTAAATGAAGACTCAAAATTCTTGATGCTTTTTAATATTCTTGATAAACTTTCAGCATATGATGAAGCCGTTATTCTAAAAAAGGGCATTGTTAAGAAGCAGCAACTTTCTAACTTAAAAGCGCATCTGTATAAACAAATTTTAATTAGTTTACGATTAAATCCATCTCATCAAGATATCCGAATTCAAATTCGAGAACAATTAGATTTTGCTACTATATTATATCATAAAGGGCTTTATAAACAAAGTTTAAAAATTTTGGATAAAGCCAAAAATTTAGCAATTTCAAATGAAGAAAAAAATGTGGCCTATGAAATTGTTGAGCTTGAGAAGGTTATTGAATCTCAGTATATTACTCGGAGTCTAAACAATAGAGCAGACGAACTTTCTATTCAGGCTAGAGATTTAAGTAGGCAAAATGTATTAGCTAGTAAATTATCTAATTTGTCACTGCAGTTGTACGGCCAGTTTTTAAAAACGGGTTATGTTAAAAATAAAGGCGAAACAAAAAAAATCACAGATTATTTTAATGCAAGACTTCCTAAATATAATATTAACGAATTAGGAACGAGAGAAAAACTATGGCTTTATAAAGCACATTTATGGTATAGTTTTTTAACTCAAGATTTTTTATCCTGCTATAAATATGCTTTAAAATGGGTGGATTTGTTCTATGAAAATAAAGACATGATTGTTTTAAACCCCGTATTTTTTCTAAGAGGAAATCATTATTTACTAGAGTCTTTATTCTATTTAAGGCAATACAAAAAATTTAGATTTTCGTTATCTAGATTAGAGGCTATTACTAAAGAAAAATGGTTTCCTTTAGATGATAATATTGATGGTTTAGCTTTCTTATATATACATAATAATAAATTTAATTTACATTTTATAGAAGGTAGTTTTGTTGAAGGTTTACCCTTAGTCGATGAGGTTCTAGAGCGTTTAAAAAATTATAAGAATCGTATTGACGAACATCATATTATGGTGTTTTATTACAAAATTGCAAGTATGTATTTTGGTGCTGGTGATAATAAAAAATGCATCTACTTTTTAGAAAAAATAATCAGTAATAAATCATTACAAATGCGTGAGGATTTGTTGTGCTTCTCTAGGATATTAAATCTTGTGGCGCATTATGAAGCTGGACTTGATTATAATTTAGAGGTTTTAATTAAGAGTACTTATAAGTTTTTAATTAAAATGGAAGATTTGTATGAAGTGCAAAAGGAGTTTATTAAGTTTTTAAGAGGACTAGGTGATATTTACCCAAATGAAGTAAAAGGTGAGTTCATTAAACTTCATAAGAAATTGAAAGAGTTTGAGGATGACCCATACGAAAGTCGAGCCTTTTTATATTTGGATATTATTTCATGGCTAGAATCAAAGATTCAGAATAAACCTATTGGACTTATTATTAGAAATAAGTTTAAAGAAACCAAGAACGACATTAAAAAAATCTGAGATAAAAATAAAATTTCCTCTAAAATATTTGGATACTAACTTTTTCTGAAGTTATATTTGCATCACAAAGTTCAAACACTTACTGAAATGTTATCAAGAAAGGCAGAGGGATTAGACCCGTTGAAGCCTTAGCAACCCTTTAAACTTATTAAAGAAGGTGCTAAATTCTACTTAGATTACTGATTCATTTATCGGTGTTTGGATAGATAACTAAAATAATTACTTCACGTAATTTTATATTTTCTTTTTAACATTTTTCTATTAAGTACGCTTTTAAAGCGCATTTTGACTTTTTAATTAATATATTAAAAAAATCTAGAAAAATGAGTACATTAAAATTAGCAACAAACGCATTACATGCAGGTCACGATGTTACAGCAAACGGAGGTACACGTGCGGTGCCAATTTATCAAACAACGTCATATGTGTTTAATAACTCAGATCATGCAGCAAATCTGTTTTCTTTGCAAGAATTAGGCTTTATTTATACCCGATTAAACAACCCAACAAATCAAATACTACAAGAGCGTTTAGCTGCTTTGGAAGGTGGTATTGGAGCCGTTGTTTTTGCATCTGGAACTGCTGCTATTGCAACAGGTTTATTGACCTTGTTAAAAGCGGGCGATCATATTGTAGCTTCAAGTAGTTTATATGGAGGTACATACAATTTATTGAGTGTGACCTTGCCAAGGTTTGGCATTACAACAACGTTCGTGGATGCTTCAAACCCTGATAATTTTGCTGATGCCGTACAAGATAATACCAGAGCATTTTTTGTTGAATCTTTAGGGAATCCGAAACTTGATGTTTTAGATTTAGAAGCTATTGCAGAACATTCTAAAGCGGCAGAAGTGCCTTTTATAGTTGATAATACAGTAGCGACACCGGCATTATTAAATCCAATAAAGCATGGTGCTAACATAGTAATACACTCTCTAACAAAATATATTGGCGGGCAAGGAACATCTTTAGGTGGCACTATTGTAGATGCTGGTACTTTTAATTGGGCGAATGGTAAATTCCCAGAATTTACAGAGCCTTCAGCAGGATATCACGGATTAAAATATCATGAAGCTTTAGGTGCAGCAGCATATACATTCAAATTAATTCTTGAAGGTTTAAGAGATTTTGGAGGCGCTTTAAGTCCAACAAATGCATTCAATATTATTCAGGGATTAGAAACCTTACCAATAAGAATCAAACAGCACAGTGAAAATGCTTTAGAATTGGCAAAATGGTTAGAAGCGCAAGATGAAGTGGCTTGGGTTAATTATCCAGGATTAGAAAGTAGCAAATACAAACAATTAGCTGATAAATATTTGCCAAACGGGCAAAGTGGTATTGTTACATTTGGACATAAAGGTGGTTTTGAGGCAGCTAAAAAGATAGCAGACAACACAAAGTTATTCTCATTATTAGCCAATATTGGAGATACAAAATCGCTTATTATCCATCCTGGAAGTACAACTCATCAACAATTAGATGAAGCGGAACAAGCTTCTGCTGGTGTGTCTGGAGATTTAATTCGTTTATCGGTGGGAATTGAAGATGTTGAAGATTTAAAAGCAGATTTAACACAAGCATTCAAAACAATATAAAAAAATAATACCTTGAATATATCTCAAGGCATCAATTGAAATTATCATTCCGGCGAAATCGAAGATTGATGAATTTATTAATTTAAAATAAAAATCAATGAATAATGCGGGAATCTCATTTGTAAATAAAAATGTAATTTGAAACATCCATTAGAACATATCATCATTACTAATTTTACCACTGAAACTGGTGCGTTTAATTCTGAAATAAAGCTAAGTTATCAAGTTTTTGGTAAATCTTTAGGAAACGCACCTGTAGTTTTGGTGAATCATGCCCTAACAGGGAATAGTAATGTGGCTGGAGATGATGGCTGGTGGAAGGATTTAGTTGGTAATGATAAAGTTATCGATACTAAACTATACACTGTTTTAGCTTTTAATATTCCAGGTAATAGTTTCGATGGTTTTGTTATTGAAAACTATAAGGACTTTGTTTCTAGAGATGTTGCAAAGCTTTTCTTGATAGGATTAAAAGAATTAGACATAGGCAAGTTGTTTGCCATTATAGGTGGGTCTTTAGGAGGTGGAATTGCATGGGAAATGGCAGTTTTACAACCCGATTTCACAGAACATTTAATAGTAGTGGCAACCGATTGGAAATCTACTGATTGGTTAATTGCTAACTGTCAAATTCAAGAACAATTTCTATTGAATTCAAAACACCCCGTGCACGATGCTAGAATGCATGCTATGTTGTGTTATCGAACACCAGAATCTTTTAAAGAGCGTTTTCAGAGATCAAAAAATGACGATTTAGAGATTTTTAATGTAGAAAGTTGGTTGTTGCACCATGGTAAAAAATTACAAGAGCGTTTTCAACTTTCTGCATATAAGTTAATGAATCAGTTATTGAGAACAATTGATGTGACTAAAGGTAGATCTAGTAATTTCAATGTACTTGAAAATATAGAAGCTAAGATTCATATTGTTGGTGTAGATTCTGATTTGTTTTTTACTGCGGAAGAAAACAGAGAAACTCACAAGCAACTTGCTTTAACACACCCTAATGTAACGTATAATGAAATACATTCGGTGCATGGACATGATGCGTTTTTGATGGAATTCGCACAACTTGAAAAAATTATAGAAGGCATATTTGTGCCACATTCTAAAAGAAAACCAATGAAAATATTAAAATTTGGAGGTAAATCTTTAGCCAATGGAAAAGGCTTAGAGACCGTACTTTCAATAATAAAGAATAAAGTAGAAATAGGAGAACGTATTAGCGTTGTAGTTTCTGCAAGAGGTTCAGCGACTGATGATTTAGAAGTTATTTTGGACAAAGCTTTAAAGGGCGAACCTTTTCAGGAAGAATTAAACGCTTTCAAAGCATATCAAAAAGAACCATCAAAAAATATTGATTTTTCTGAAGAGTTTTTAGTTTTAGACACCCTTTTTGAAGGCGTAAGTTTGTTAAGAGATTATAGCAAAAAAACCAAAGATAATATTTTAGCTCAAGGCGAATTATTATCGATTAAGTTGATATCAAGTTTGTTAAATGGTCAGGGAATAAAAGCAAAAGCTACTGATACTCGTGAATTGATAAAAACGGATGAAAATTTTGGTAATGCACAACCGTTGTCAAAACTTTCTAAAGAAAACATTAAAGAATACTTCGGAAAAAACAAAGATGTAGTGCATATAGTTTCCGGTTTTATTGCTTCAAATTTGAAGAATGAAACAACTACATTAGGAAGAAATGGTAGTAACTATACGGCAGCGTTATTGGCTAACTTTTTAGACGCTGAAGAATTACAAAACTATACACATGTTAGCGGGATTTATACGGCAGATCCTGGTTTAGTGTCGGATGCAAAACAAATTAGAGAATTATCATTTAGTGAGGCCAATGAATTAGCGAATTTTGGGACTTCGGTTCTTCATGCAAAAACCATTATCCCTTTAGTCGAGAAAAATATTAATTTACGTATTTTAAATACGTTTAATCCAGATGATGAAGGTACCCTAATCACAGCCAGACCAAGTACTAAAGAAGTAACATCGTTGTCGATTTTAGATAATGTAGCATTACTTAACCTAGAAGGTCGAGGTTTACTAGGTAAAATCGGTGTGGATGCTAGAATTTTTGGGGCATTGAGTAGATATGGAATTAGTGTAAGTATTGTGTCTCAAGGGTCTTCTGAACGAGGCATAGGATTGATTATTGATGCAGACCAAGCTACTCAAGCAGTTATTGCTTTAGAACGCGAGTTTGAAAGCGATTTCTATTCACAAGACGTTAATAAGATTGCAGTTATTGATGATGTTGCGGTAATTTCTATTATTGGAATTGAACTGAGTTCGTTTCATAAACCGTTTAATGCCTTGATAAAAAACCAGATTACACCGCTCTTGTTTAATAATACGGTTAGTGGAAAAAACGTGAGTTTGGTGGTTAAAAAATCGCAGCTCCACAAAGCTGTAAATGTGATTCATGGCGAAGTATTTGGAATTTCGAAAAAGATAAACATTGCCATTTTTGGCCATGGAGGTGTTGGAAGCGCCTTAATCAATCAGATTTTAAAGTCGAAAAACGATATTGAAAAGCGAAAAGGTATTAACTTGAATGTTTTCGCGATAGCAAATTCTAAAAAATTATTATTGGATAAAAATGGAGTTGAATCGAATTGGGAAGAAGCCATAGCGTCAAGTTCATATGAAAGTTCAATAGATGACATAATAACCTATGCAGAAAACCACCACTTAGAAAATCTAATAGCAGTAGATAATACAGCGAGTAATGTGTTTTATGAAAATTACATTCCACTAGTTGAATCTGGTTTTGATTTGGTATCGTCTAACAAAATTGCGAATACCATTTCACATGATTTTTACAAGGAATTGAGAGTGCAATTAAAAGAAAATAATAAGGAGTATTTATACGAAACTACTGTTGGTGCAGGTTTGCCTTTAATTGACACCATTAAATTGTTGCATGAATCCGGTGAAAATATTACTAGAATTCGTGGAGTTTTCTCGGGTACCTTAAGCTATTTATTCAATAATTTTTCAGTGCAAGACAAACCGTTTAGTGAAATTATTAAAGAAACTATTGATAAAGGGTTTACTGAACCAGATCCTCGTGAAGATTTTTCAGGAAATGATGTAGCTAGAAAGTTATTAATTCTAGCAAGAGAGTTAGATTTGCAAAATGAATTTGAAGATGTTTCTGTTTTAAATTTGATTCCAGAAGCCTACAGAGATATTTCGGTTGAAGATTTTTTGTCACAATTAGAAGTTTTAGATGTTCAATATCAAGAATTAAAGGGTAATCAAAAAGAAGGTCATGTATTAAGATATGTAGGTGATTTGTCAGGTGATTTATCACAAGACAAAGGGCAATTAGAAGTAAAATTAGTATCCATTCCAGAAGATAGTACTTTAGGTCATGTAAAAGGTTCGGATGCGATTTTTGAAATATTCACAGAATCTTATGGCGAACAACCTATAGTTATTCAAGGAGCAGGAGCGGGTGCAGAAGTTACAGCAAGAGGCGTTTTTGGAGATATATTAAGATTGTCAAAACACATTAATTAAGAAAGAAATATTAAATGTCAGGTTGCGTTAAGTCAAAACCTAAACAGCATAAAATGAGCGAGGATAAAAAGAATTTTGAAACAGAAGCTATTCGTACGCAATTAGAGCGAACCGATTTTTTGGAGCATACAAGCCCATTATACTTAACTTCAAGTTTTGTATTTGAAGATGCTGAGGATATGCGAGCTTCATTCACTGAAGAAAAGGAACGCAATATTTATAGTCGTTTTACAAACCCTAATACCACTGAGTTTGTAGATAAGGTTTGTAAAATGGAAGGAGCTGAATCTGGTTACGCATTTGCCACAGGAATGTCAGCAATTTTTTCAACGTTTGCAGCATTGCTAGAAAGTGGTGATCATATTGTTTCAGCTCGGTCTATATTTGGTTCTACGCATACTTTGTTTACTAAATATTTACCAAAATGGAACATAACAACAAGCTATTTCAATATTAATGCACCAGAAACTATTGAAAGCTTCATTACGCCAAAAACGAAAATTTTATATGCTGAATCACCAACAAATCCAGCTATTGATATTATCGATTTAGAGTTATTGGGAGTTATTGCAAAAAAGTACAATCTTATTTTAATTGTTGATAATTGTTTTGCTACACCTTACATCCAACAACCTTTAAAATATGGAGCACATTTAGTGATTCATTCTGCTACAAAGTTAATGGATGGTCAAGGGCGTGTGCTTGGAGGTGTCACTGTTGGAAATGCTGATTTAATAAGAGAGATTTATTTATTCGCCAGAAATACAGGGCCAGCATTATCTCCATTTAATGCATGGACGTTATCTAAAAGTTTGGAGACTTTACATGTTAGAGTAGATAGACATTGTGAAAATGCTTTAAAAGTGGCGGAGTTTTTAGAGGCGCACTCTCGAGTAAATTGGGTAAAATATCCGTTTTTAAAATCTCACCCTCAGTACGAAGTGGCTAAAAAGCAAATGAAACTAGGTGGTAATATTGTTGCTTTTGAAGTAAAGGGTGGTCTTGAAGCGGGACGCGATTTTTTAAATGCGATTAAAATGTGCTCACTATCTGCAAATTTAGGTGATACTAGAACTATTGTAACACACCCTGCGTCAACAACCCATAGTAGTTTAGCAGAAGAAGACAGATTAGTAGTAAATATAACAGACGGTTTGGTTAGGGTTTCAGTTGGATTGGAGCATGTAGATGATATTATTAGCGATTTGGAGCAAGCGTTAAATTAAGTATATTAGCAATATGCTATCCAAAAAAACAAAATACGGCCTAAAAGCACTCACTTACATTGCAAGAAGCGAAGGAGATTCTCCAAATCAAGTTGCAGTGATAGCAAAGAGTGAGCAAATTCCGCAGAAGTTTTTGGAAAGTATTCTTCTTACATTAAGAAAGTCTGGAATTTTAGGTTCAAAAAAAGGAAAGCATGGTGGTTACTATTTAAGAGAAGAACCTTCGGAAATTAAAATGACCGATGTGATGCGTGCACTTGAAGGGCCAATTGCGATGGTGCCTTGCGTTAGTCTTAATTATTATGAAAAGTGTGATGATTGTCCTGATGAACATAAATGTAGCGTGAATAAACTCATGTTACAAGTTCGTGATAGTACGCTTAAAGTATTCAGAAATACAACTTTAGCTGATTTATCTAATACAAACGAATAAAGATTTCTCAATATAAAGTCGCTTTTAAAAGAGTTTTCCCCACTTGAGGCTTAAAATATTCCATTATTCTAAAAACTTATTATTTCTCTTTTTTATGTTATAAAATGTTTTATTTTTGCTTTTCCTACTAAATCTATAGGAATAATATAAAACTATTACAAATGATTGCACAAATGTTAGTAAAAGACAAACAAAAGTCGACCTATAATGAGGATAGTACTAGTGAGAAACCAATTAGAAGCGTTGTAAAATCGCTTAGTTGGAGGACTATAGGAACTTTAGATACGATTTTGATTTCTTGGGTAATTACAGGGAAATTAGACTTAGCATTTTCAATTGGAGGGATCGAACTAGTGACAAAAATGGTTTTATATTTTTTCCACGAACGCCTTTGGAATTCAATAAAGTGGGGAAAATAAATAGATAGAACGATGTTTACAGAAAGACAAATACAAGAATTAAATAAAAGTTTTGAAGAAGCAGCACCTTCTATAATTATACAGAAGGCTTTCGAATTGAATAGCGAAGCAGTTGTTACAACCAATTTTAGACCTTATGAAGCAGCTATTTTACATGCAGTTAGTAAAGTAGAAGCTAATATATCTGTGGTTTGGTGTGATACAGGTTATAACACACAACAAACTTACAAGCACGCTGAACAAGTGATTAATGATTTAAACTTGAATGTGTTTTTATATGTGCCAAAACAAACATCAGCACACCGCGATGTAGTTATGGGGATTCCAAGTATTGATGCTCCAGAGCATGCTTTATTTACAGAGCAAGTAAAGCTAGAGCCTTTTAAAAGAGCTATGGATGAACATAAGCCAAACGTATGGTTTACAAACTTGCGTCAAGGGCAAACAGCGTTTAGAAATAGCATTGAAATTTTCAGTTTAAGTAAAGATGGTGTTTTAAAAGTCAGCCCTTTCTATTATTGGTCTGATGAAAAATTAGACACCTATTTAGAAGAAAACAACTTGCCAAACGAGTTCAAATATTTCGACCCAACAAAAGCATTAGAAAATAGAGAGTGTGGATTACACGCTTAAAAATAAGATTATGAAGAAAGATACATCACATATCAATTCTCTTGAAAACGAAGCGATATATATTATGAGAGAAGTAGCGGCACAATTTGAAAAACCAGTGTTATTATTTTCAGGAGGAAAAGATTCAATTACTTTGGTAAGATTGGCTGTAAAAGCATTTTATCCAGCAAAAGTGCCTTTTCCATTAATGCATATTGATACAGGTCATAATTTTCCTGAAACTATAGAATTTAGAGACCGTTTATGTAAAGAATTAGGTTTAGAACTGATTGTTAGAAATGTACAAGATTCAATTAATGAAGGTAAAGTTAAAGAAGAATCTGGACGTTACGCAAGTAGAAATATGCTGCAAACTACCACGCTTTTGGATGCTTTAGAGGAATTTAAATTTGATGCGGCAATAGGAGGAGCGCGCCGTGATGAAGAAAAAGCAAGAGCTAAAGAACGTATTTTTTCTGTTCGTGACGATTTTGGTCAATGGGATGAAAAAAATCAACGACCAGAATTATTTGATATGTTGAATGGAGATATTGATCATGGTCAAAATGTTCGTGTTTTTCCAATTTCAAACTGGACAGAGTTAGATGTTTGGTCTTATATAGAAAGGGAAACTATTGAAATCCCATCAATTTATTTTGCACACAAACGTAGAGTCTTTTTAAGAGATGGTATGATTTGGTCTGCGGAAGACGGCATAGTTTATAGAGATGATAACGAAGAAGTCATTGAAGAAATGGTTCGTTTCAGAACTGTGGGAGATATGAGTTGTACGGCGGCGGTTTTATCTGAGGCATCAACCATTATTAAAGTTGTAGAAGAAATAAGAGATTCAACTATTTCAGAACGTGGTGCACGTATTGATGATAAGCGCTCTGAGTCAGCTATGGAAAAACGTAAACAACAAGGGTATTTTTAGAATATCAATTTTGTTATTTCTGCAAAGTCGGAAATCTTTTAAAACGAATACAAATTAGGTTTTGAGCCTACTTATTATAAAATATGGAAGTATTAAAAATTGCAACAGCAGGAAGTGTAGATGATGGAAAAAGTACGTTGATAGGACGTATTCTTTATGACACAAAATCATTAACGACAGATAAGTTAGAAGCCATTGAAAAGACGAGTAAACAACGTGGTTATGATTACTTAGATTTTTCATTAGCAACTGATGGTTTGGTTGCAGAAAGAGAACAAGGTATTACAATTGATGTAGCACATATCTATTTTTCAACTAAAAAGAAAAGTTATATTATTGCAGATACACCAGGTCACGTGGAATATACACGTAATATGGTTACTGGAGCTTCAACATCCCAAGCATCTATCATTTTAATTGATGCTAGAAAAGGTGTTATTGAGCAAACGAATCGTCATTTTTTTATCAATAATTTATTGAGAATTAAAGATGTAGTTGTTGCCATCAATAAAATGGACTTGGTAGATTATTCAGAAGATATTTATAACAAAATCAAAGCTGATTTTTCTGAATTGATGAGTAAACGAGATTATCAAGATCAAAAAATAACATTCATCCCAGTTAGTGCTTTAAAGGGTGATAACGTAGTTAACAAATCTGATAAAATGCCTTGGTATAAAGGAGATGCATTATTGGAGCATTTAGAGCAATTGGATAAAGCTGATATTTTTAACGTAGGTACGCCACGTTTTCCAGTACAGTATGTTATTCGTCCAAAAACAGAAGATTTTCATGACTACAGGGGGTATGCTGGAAAAGTATATGGCGGCGATTTAAGTGTAGGTGATGATATCATGGTATTGCCATCAAAAACCAGATCAAAGATTAAAGCTATTTATTTCTATGACGAAAAGTATGAAACGGCATCAAGACGTTCATCTGTAACCATCACTTTAGAAAACGATATTAATGTAAGTCGTGGAGACATGATTGTTAAAGAAGATGATTTGCCAACAATTGATAAACAATTTACAGCAAATATATGTTGGATGGATTCAGACCAACTAACTGCAGGCGGAAAGTATATCGTGCAGCATGGTGTCAATAAAGTGTTGGCTAAAGTAGATAGAATTAATCATAAAATTAATCCAGACTATTCAGGTTTTGAAAAAGATGTAACAGGTTTAGCAATAAATGATATTGCTTCAGTAACATTCAAATTGAATAAACCTATTTTTTACGATCAATTTAAAGATCATAGAACAAATGGGTCGTTTATTTTAATTGATCCACAGTCAAATAATACCGTTGGTGCGGGATTCATTCAGTAAAAAAGTCTCTAGCTCAGAAATGGGAATTAACTAGTTTGCGGTTAATTACTCTTCCAAGGTGATAAAAAACCTTGTTGCTATAAAAATAAAATAATAACAAAATTCTTGCTTTACCCGAGTAAGAATCCTTCTCCTCTGGGGAGGTTAGGAGGGACTCGTATATGCAAAGTTTTAGAACAGAATTTGAAAATCCGGTTGTTGAAAACGACATTATAGAATTAGCTAATAAAATTGAGCTTTTTCATAAAGGAAAAATAGACGAAGAAAAATTCAGAAGTCTGCGTTTAGCACGCGGTGTTTATGGACAGCGGCAAGAAGGCGTGCAAATGATTCGTATTAAATTACCTTATGGGAAAGTAATGAGTAATCAATTACGAAGAATTTCTGAGGTCTCTGATGAATATTCAAGAGGAAGATTGCACATTACCACACGTCAAGACATTCAAATTCATTACGTGGATTTAAATAGAACACCAGAATTATGGGCAGAATTAGAACGTGATGATGTGACGTTACGTGAAGCTTGTGGTAACACGGTAAGAAATGTAACTGCAAGTGAAACAGCTGGGATTGATGTTGATGAACCGTTTGATGTATCGCCTTATGCGGAAGCATTATTTCGCTTTTTCTTAAGAAACCCTATCTGTCAAGAAATGGGACGTAAATTTAAGGTTTCTTTTTCTTCTTCAGATGAAGATACGGGACTGTCGTACATGCACGATTTAGGATTCATTGCTAAGATTAATAATGGAGAGCGTGGATTTAAAGTAATGATTGGTGGAGGTTTAGGGTCTCAACCACGTCATGCAGATATATTGTATGATTTTTTAGAAATAGATAAAATTATTCCAGTAATGGAAGGTGTTTTAAGAGTTTTTGATCGTCATGGTGAGCGTAAAAGTCGCGCAAAGGCACGTATGAAATTCTTATTAAAAGATATGGGATTAGAAGCGTTTAAAGAATTAGTTGAAGCAGAACAAAACGCAATTGAATTTAAAACTGTAGCTATTGATGCCGATGCGTATGAAGCTTCAAAACCAGTTAAAGTTGTTGAAATTCCTGAAGTAACAATTAAAGATCAAAAAGTTTTTGAAACTTGGAAGTCAACCAACTTAATTCCTCAAAAGCAGGAAGGTTATGTAGCTATCGGAATCAAAGTGCTTTTAGGAGATTTTTATACTGATAAAGCGCGTTTACTAGCTGATTTGGTGGAGAAATATGCTGCCGGAGAAATCCGTTTGTCATTACGTCAAAATATCTTAATTCCTTTTGTGAAAAGAGAATTGGTGGCGTTTTTCTACATTGAATTAGAAAAACTAGGCTTTGTAGAAGCAGGTTATAATAAAGCGGTTGATATTACAGCATGCCCAGGAACAGATACTTGTAATTTAGGAATTGCGAGTAGTACTGGAATTGCTGATGAATTAGAACGTGTTATTAAAGCAGAATATCCACAATATTTAAAAAATGAAGATTTAGTTATTAAAATAAGTGGTTGTATGAATGCTTGTGGGCAACACAATATGGCTAACATCGGTTTCCAAGGCATGTCAGTTCGTACACCAGATAAATTAGTAGCACCTGCTTTACAAGTATTGTTAGGTGGTGGGAATCTAGGTGATGGAAATGCTGCTTTTGCAGATAAAGTTGTAAAAGTACCAAGTAAAAGAGGTCCAGAAGCTTTAAGGCTTATTCTGAATGATTTCGAAGCAAATTCAAATGAAAAACCTTTTGTAGAATATTACAAAGAAAAAGGTGAAAAGTATTTTTACGATTTCTTAAATGATTTACAGGATGTTTCTAATCTAACTCAAGACGATTTTATTGATTGGGGTGAAGAAGAAAAATACATAAAAGAAATTGGTATTGGAGAATGTGCGGGTGTTGTTATCGATTTAATCGCTACTTTGTTTTTAGAAAGTGAAGAAAAAATTGATAATGCTCAAGAATCATTTGATAACAAAGTGTACTCGAGTGCAATTTATCATTCTTATAGTTCTTTGGTAAATTCCGCGAAAGCGTTATTATTGGCTGAGAACAAGAAAACCAACACACATGCTGGTATTATAAGTCAGTTTGATGAATTGTTTATTACAAGTGGTAGAATAGATTTAGGTGTTTCATTTTCTGAATTGATATATCAAATTAATAAATTTGCACCTACTGAAGATTTTGCATCTAAGTATATAGAGAATGCAAACGAGTTTTTACAAAAAGTAAGAACATTCAGAAAATCCGAAACAGCCGTGCTTAATCAAAAAGCGGTTTAAAGAATGGAAATGAGCTTAAAAACGCCAAAGTTAACAGTTGTAGGTGCAGGTCCTGGTGATGAAGAGTTAATTACCCTTAAGGCAATTAAAGCTATTGAATCAGCAGACGTAATATTATATGATGCGCTAATAAACGAGTCATTACTTAAATATGCTTCAGAAAATGTGGAACTGATTTTTGTAGGGAAACGTAAAGGATGTTATGCATTTCAGCAAGAACAAATTAATGAGCTTATTGTAAACAAAGCTAAAGAAAAGGGACATGTTGTTCGCTTAAAGGGAGGGGACCCATTTATTTTTGGACGTGGTGCAGAAGAGATTGATTATGTAAGGCCGTTTGGTTTAGAAACCTATGTCGTTCCTGGGATTTCATCAGCTTTAGCAGTCCCTGCTTATCAAGGTATTCCGTTAACAAAACGAGGGCAGTCAGAAAGTTTTTGGGTGGTTACAGCAACTACAAAAGATCATGTATTATCTAAAGATGTGGCTTTGGCAGCAAAATCAACCGCAACGGTCGTAATTTTAATGGGAATGCATAAATTAGCAGAAATTGTTAAAACCTTTTATGCTGAAAATAAAAAAAATACACCTATAGCCATTATTCAAAACGGAACTAGAGAAAATGAGAAGGTTGGTATTGGAACCATTCGCAACATTCAACAGGTAGTTAATGAACAACAATTAACATCGCCTGCAATTATAATTATAGGAGATGTTGTTCAGGATCGAGTAATATTAGATTCAATTTCAAGAGAAGTCGTTCAGGTATAAATTATGGAAAGAAATAATTTATACCCCGTTTTTTTAAAAGCTAAAAGCCTTAATGTGCTTATTGTTGGCGGTGGTTTTGTTGCGGAAGAAAAGTTGACATTTCTTTTAAAATCTAGTCCTGATGCACATGTAACTATGGTGTCTCCAATGTTTAGAGAAGGAACCATAGAGCTTGCAAAAAAAGGATGTGTTACTTTAGTCAAAGATAAATACAAAAAAAGGTATTTAAAAGGAAAGCATATCGTGGTGGCAACGACTGATATTCCTTCGGTTAACGTTAAAGTTTATAAACATTGCAGAAAAAGAAGCATTCTTGTAAATGTTGCCGATAACCCTCCATATTGCGATTTTTATATGGGAGGCATTGTAACAAAAGGAAATGTGAAAGTTGCGATTTCAACAAATGGAAAATCGCCAACAACAGCTAAGCGTTTACGTCAGTTTTTTGAGGATGTAATTCCTGAAAATGTAGATGATTTAGTTAAGAATTTAAACGAATACAGAAAAACAATAAAAGGTGATTTCGAAGAAAAAGTGGAAACACTAAATGAATTTACAAAAGGATTAATTGAAAAAAAAGAATCATAAAATGATTAAGACTGATATACTTATCATAGGAGCTGGGCCAACAGGGCTATTCACTGTATTTGAAGCAGGGTTATTAAAATTAAAATGTCATTTAATTGATGCATTACCACAACCGGGTGGACAATGTTCGGAGATTTATCCTAAAAAACCAATTTATGATATTCCGGGTTTTCCAGAGATTTTAGCTGGAGATTTAACCAAAAATTTATTAGAACAAGGAAAACAGTTTGAGCCCGGATTTACTTTAGGAGAGCGTGCTGAGACCATAGAAAAACAAGACGATGGTTCGTTTATAGTTACTACAAATAAAGGCACGCGGCATCATGCGCCAATAGTAGCAATTGCGGGCGGCTTAGGGTCCTTTGAGCCTAGGAAACCAGCTATAGACGGTATTGTAGGTTATGAAGACAATGGTGTTGAATACATTATTAAAGATCCTGAGTTTTATAGAAATAAACGTGTGGTTATTTCTGGCGGTGGAGATTCTGCTCTTGATTGGAGTATTTTTTTAACCGATGTAGCTTCCAGCGTCACATTAATTCATAGAAGGAATGAATTTAGAGGTGCTTTAGATTCAGTTGAAAAAGTAGGTGAATTAACTAAAGCGGGTAAGATAAATTTAATTACACCAGCTGAGGTAAAAGAATTACATGGAGATGGACAAATTGAAGCTATTACTTATGTGAGAGATGGGGAATCAACTAAACTGGAAACCGATCACTTTATTCCACTATTCGGCTTATCTCCAAAATTAGGCCCTATCGGAAACTGGGGATTAGAAATTGAAAAAAATGCTATCAAAGTTGATAATTCTCTAAATTACCAAACAAACATTCCTGGAATATTTGCTATTGGTGATGTAAACACGTATCCAGAGAAATTGAAGTTAATTCTTTGTGGTTTCCATGAGGCAACATTAATGATTCAAGCTGCTTATAGGATTATCAATCCAGGTAAAAGATTAGTGTTGAAATATACAACGGTTAGTGGTATTGATGGTTTTGATGGTACTCGTAAAGAAGCGCCTAAAGTAGTTATTCAAGCAATTAAGTAATTATAAAGGTCTGTTAGACATTTAAAAGATAATAGGTCTAAAAAACAAATATATTTTACAAACCTACAAGGCTTCAAAAACCTTGTAGGTGTTTTTATTTAAAAGATGAAACATAAATAACTAAGGCTTAAAACCTTTGGGAATGATTAAATGGATGTCGCATGTGACAAATAAAAAATAAAAAATATAAGCACATGAAAAGTTATAACGTTTGCCTTAAAGACACTGCAAAAACATTCACTAAAAGATTGTTTTATTCCTTGTTTGATTGTGAGCAAGAAGAAGTTCATGGGGATTATTTAGAAAAAACATTTCTTAAAATAGTTTCTAAATTAGAGATAGATAATGGAAACAAAATTTGGGCAATATTTAAAACCCAGCTTCCAGAGATTAGAAGGAAACTAGATCTTGATGCCATTGCATTTGAAAAGAATGATCCTGCTTCGCATTCTTTAGCAGAGATATACATGGCCTACCCCGGTTTTTATGCAATCTCAATCTATAGGCTGAGCCACGCATTTTATAAGCTTGGGGTTTATATTTTACCAAGAATGATGAGTGAGTATATTCATGGTATTACAGGTGTAGATATTCATCCGGGAGCCACTATTGGTGAGTCGTTTTATATTGACCATGGTACTGGTATTGTGATTGGAGAAACATCTATTATCGGAGTTGACGTTAAGATTTATCAAGGTGTAACCTTAGGAGGTATTTCAGTAGCTAAAAGTTTGGCCTCCACAAAAAGACACCCAACTATTGAGGACAATGTATGCATCTATGCCAATGCAACCATTCTAGGAGGAGATATTATTATAGGGGCAAATAGTGTTATTGGTGCTAACGTCTGGATTACAGAATCGGTTCCTGAAAATTCGTTAGTAACTTATCAAACAGAAATTAAAATAAGACCAAAAAAGAATGGAATTCGAAAATAGTATTATTGGTCAAATTGGCAATACACCTTTAGTTGAAGCAACACATCTTATTTCGAAAAAAGGGGTCAGGTTGTTTTTAAAATTAGAAGGTAATAACCCTGGAGGAAGTGTAAAAGACAGACCAGCGTTTAATATGATTAATGAAGCTTTAAAACGTGGTGAGATAAAAAAAGGAGGAACCTTAGTTGAAGCTACAAGTGGAAATACAGGAATTGCTTTGGCTTTTATTTCGAAGCTTTTAGGACTGAAAATGGTTCTAATTATGCCTGAGAATTCTACGGAAGAACGCGTTAAAACTATGCGTGCTTATGGTGCTGAGGTGATTTTGACATCTGCTGATGTTGGTATTGAAGGCTCCAGAGATTTGGCTTTTAAACTTCGAGACGAAAAAGGATATACGTTGTTGAATCAGTTTGAAAATGATGACAATTGGAAGGCACATTACAAAACTACTGGACCAGAAATATGGGAAGCCACTGAAGGAAAAGTTACTCATTTTGTGTCCGCCATGGGGACTACAGGAACTATAACAGGAACATCGACATACTTAAAAGAAAAAAACAAGAATATTATGATTGTAGGCGGGCAACCTGCTGACGGAGCAAGAATTCCAGGGATTAGAAAATGGTCGCCAGATTATGTGCCAAAGTTTTTCGATCCTAAAAAAGTGGATATAGTGTTAGATGTTTCAGAAAAGAATGCCAAGGCTATGGCCATAAGATTAGCGAGAGAAGAAGGTGTTTTTGCAGGAATGAGTAGTGGTGGTTCAGTATATTGTGCATTAAAAATAGCAGATTCTATAGATAAGGGCGTTATTGTTGCGATTATTTGCGATATAGGCGATAGATATTTATCATCATCACTTTTTGAATAATAAGGGGCGATTTTTATCAAATTAGTGTGAATAAAGTAATTTAGTTAGTATTTTTGTTCTCGAGTTCATTAACGTACTAGTGTTATCAAGAAAGGTAGAGGGATTAGACCCATTGAAGCCTTGGCAACCCTTTAGCTTTTAAAGAAGGTGCTAAATTCTACTAATAATTTTAATGATTATTGGAAAGATAACGAAAAGTGTTTTTTCTACTTTTCTTGATGACATACAGATATAAATAATATCAAAATGTCAAATATAAAACAAGCTTTACAAGATCGTATTTTAGTGCTAGATGGCGCCATGGGTACCATGTTGCAAGCTTACAAATTTACTGAGAAAGATTTTAGAGGCGAGCGCTTTAAAGATTACCCAACACCACTTCAAGGTAATAACGATTTATTGTCTATTACTCAGCCAGAAGCTATTAAAACCATTCATGGGAAATATTTTGAAGTAGGTGCAGATATTGTTGAAACCAACACGTTTTCAGGAACTACTATCGCTATGGCTGATTACCAAATGGAAGATTTGGTATATGAACTCAATTACCAGTCGGCTAAAATAGCTAAAGAAGTTGCTGATGAATTTACTGCTAAAGAACCTCATAAACCTCGGTTTGTTGCAGGATCTATTGGGCCAACAAATAGAACGGCGAGTATGTCGCCAGATGTGAATGATCCTGGCTATAGAGCGGTAACATTTGATGAATTAAGAATGGCTTACAAACAACAAGTCGAAGCTTTAGTAGATGGTGGTGTGGATTTATTATTAGTAGAAACGGTTTTTGATACGTTGAATGCTAAGGCAGCATTATTTGCAATTGAAGAGGTGAAAGATGAAAGAAGTATTGATATTCCAATTATGTTAAGTGGAACTATTACAGACGCTTCTGGAAGAACATTATCAGGACAAACAGCCGAGGCGTTTTTAATATCAGTATCTCACATTCCATTATTATCTGTTGGGTTTAATTGTGCATTAGGTGCAAATTTATTACAACCACATCTAGAAGCGATTGCCAATAAAACAGATTTTGCTATTTCTGCACATCCAAATGCAGGTTTGCCAAATGCTTTTGGAGAATATGATGAAACTCCAGATGAAATGGGCGAACAAATCGAAGAATATCTAAAAAAGGATTTAATAAATATTATTGGTGGTTGTTGTGGTACATCGCCAGAGCATATTAGAGTCATTGCAAATATTGCAGCTAAATACAAACCACGTCGTGCTGAATTGGTTTCAGCATCACATTAGATTATAAGTTATGATTCTAGAAGTAGCCATATTAAATATAAAAGAAGGGTTATCAGAAGCTTTTGAAGCTAATTTTCAAAAAGCAGAAAAAATTATTGCTTCAATGAAAGGTTACCTCTCGCATCAATTAAAAAAGTGTATCGAGCAAAACGATAAATATATTTTATTAGTGAATTGGGAAGCGATAGAAGATCATGAAATTGGATTTCGTAAATCTGAAGAATATCAAGAATGGAGAGCGTTATTGCATCATTTTTATGACCCATTTCCAACAGTAGAACATTATAAGAAATGAAAATAAAACAAACGAAATTCATGAAGTTGTCCGGCTTAGAACCTTTGGTTTTAAACGAAAATAGCAATTTTATAAATGTTGGAGAACGTACTAATGTTGCGGGTTCTCGAAAATTTTTACGATTAATAAAAGAAGAAAAGTTTGATGAAGCTTTAGATATTGCGCGTCATCAAGTGGATGGTGGGGCTCAAATCATAGATATTAATTTTGATGATGGTTTAATTGATGGAAAAGAAGCGATGATTCGTTTTTTAAATCTTATAGCTGCCGAGCCAGATATTTGTAGAGTACCTATCATGATTGATAGTTCTAAATGGGAAATTATTGAAGCTGGACTTCAAGTGGTGCAAGGAAAGTGTGTAGTGAATTCTATTTCGCTTAAAGAAGGTGAAGACAAATTTATTTGGGAAGCAAAACAAATAAAAAGATATGGAGCAGCAGTAATTGTAATGGCTTTTGATGAAACTGGACAAGCAGATAATTATGAAAGGCGTATTGAAATTGCAACACGTTCCTATGATGTTTTAGTTAACAAAGTAGGGTTCCCGTCAGAAGATATCATTTTCGATTTAAATATTTTTCCTGTTGCTACAGGTATGGAAGAGCATCGAAAAAATGCTATCGATTTTATTGAAGCTACACGTTGGGTTCGCCAAAATCTTGAAAACGTTAGTGTAAGTGGAGGTGTGAGTAACGTGTCTTTTTCTTTTAGAGGGAATGATGGTGTTCGTGAAGCGATGCACTCAGTGTTTTTATATCATGCGATTCAAGCGGGTATGAATATGGGGATTGTAAATCCTGCGCTTTTAGAGATTTATGATGATATTCCTAAGGATTTGTTGGAGCGTGTAGAGGATGTTATTTTAGATAGAAGAGACGATGCAACAGAACGTTTATTAGATTTTGCTGAAACAGTAAAGGGCTCGAAAGTAGAAAAAGGATTAGATTTAACTTGGAGAGAAAATCCATTACAAGATAGAATAACGCATGCTTTAGTAAAGGGTATTGATGCCTTTATTATTGAAGATATTGAACAAGCAAGAGAAAAAGCAGATAAGCCAATTGAAGTGATTGAAGGTCATTTGATGATTGGAATGAATGTGGTTGGCGATTTATTCGGCGCTGGCAAAATGTTTCTACCGCAAGTAGTAAAATCTGCTCGAGTCATGAAAAAGGCAGTAGGCTATTTGAATCCTTTTATTGAAGCTGAGAAAGGAGATAAACAAGAGCCTGTTGGGAAAATATTAATGGCAACTGTAAAAGGTGATGTGCATGATATTGGTAAAAATATTGTGAGTGTGGTATTGGCTTGTAATAATTACGAAATAATTGATTTAGGGGTTATGGTATCACCTGAAAAAATTATTGAAACAGCTATAAAGGAACGTGTTGATGCTATTGGTTTATCTGGTTTAATTACACCATCACTTGATGAAATGGTGTATTTAGCGAAGGAAATGCAACGTCAGAATTTTGATTTACCATTACTTATAGGAGGTGCAACAACATCAAAAGCACATACGGCAGTTAAGATTGATACGCAGTATAAAAATGCTGTGGTTCATGTAAACGATGCCTCAAGAGCGGTAACGGTTGTAGGTGATTTGTTGAATAAAAAGACCTCGCATGAGTATGTAGCAAAAATGAAGACGGATTATGATGAATTTAGAACCAAGTTTTTAAAACGAGGTAAAGAGAAATCGTATATATCGATTAATGAAGCACGAGATAGAAAGTATAAAATTGATTGGGAAACTTCTGAAATTGTAAAGCCCAAAGAGTTAGGAGTTCAGATTTTAAAACAATTGAGTTTAAAAGAATTAGTGCCATTTATAGATTGGAGTCCGTTTTTTAGAAGTTGGGACTTGCATGGTAAATTTCCAGATATTTTGACGGATAAGGTTGTTGGAGATCAAGCTGCAACTATGTATGAAGAAGCTCAGGAAATGATTCAAGAGATTATTGCAAAACAACTCTTAAAACCTAAAGCAGTTTTTGGATTATTTGAAGCGAACTCAATTAATGAAGATGATATTTCTATTCAGAAAAAAGGTAAAGAAGTTGCTGTTTTTAGAACCTTGCGTCAGCAATTAAAAAAGCGTGAAGGTATTCCTAATCATGCTTTATCAGATTTTATTACGCCAAAAGAAATTGGTAAAAAAGATTATATGGGAGCGTTTTGCGTCGGGATTTTTGGAGCGCAAGAATTAGCAGATAGTTACAGAGATAAAGAGGATGATTACAACGCGATAATGGCACAAGCCATTGCGGATAGATTTGCTGAAGCTTTTGCAGAATATTTACATAAGCAAGTGCGAACAAAACATTGGGGTTATGCCTCAAATGAAGATCTTTCTAACCAAGATTTGATAAAAGAAAGCTATAAAGGCATTCGGCCAGCGCCAGGATATCCTGCATGTCCGGACCATTTAGAAAAAGAAACGATTTGGGAATTGTTAGAAGTTGAAAAATTAATTGGTGTAAAATTAACCGAAAGTTTAGCGATGTGGCCAGCGGCGGCAGTATCGGGTTATTATTTTGGAAACCCAGAAGCTAAATATTTTGGTTTAGGTAAAATTACGGATGACCAAGTAACGGATTATGCTATAAGAAAAAGTATTGCAAAGGAGAAGGCTAGAAAGTGGTTACACCCGATTTTAGCAGAAGAGTGAGCATGTGTCAGCGATTGCAGCGGTTCGAATATCTGTTGATATTCTTAACCTTTTTTGAGGCACAAAAAAAAGATATAGAGGAAAGCGCGACCCTTGTGGTAACGTCAAAAAAATTAAATATTGATAAAGTTCTCACAATTTCGGGAATAACAAAAGTTAATCGATGAAAGTAACAGATCACATAAAACAGGCAAACGGAAAAACTTTATTTTCGTTTGAAATTATACCGCCACAGAAAGGTAGAAATATTCAGGAATTGTATAATAATATTGACCCTTTAATGGAGTTTAAGCCACCATTTATTGATGTAACAACATCTAGGGAAGAGTATATTTATATTGATAAAGGTGATGGGCTTTTGGATAGAAAAGTGACACGTATGCGCCCAGGAACGGTTGGTATTTGTGCTGCTATTAAGCATAAATATAATGTGGATACTGTGCCACATGTGCTATGTGGAGGTTTTACAAGGGAAGAAACAGAATATTTGTTGGTTGATTGTCATTACCTTGGTATTGATAATGTTATGGCGTTACGTGGTGATGCAATGAGCCATGAAAAATACTTTGAAGCCTCTAATGGCGGACATAAATTTGCGACTAATTTGGTGGCGCAAATTCAGAATTTAAATACTGGTAAATATTTACATGATGTTATTGAGTCTGAGCATAAATCGAATTTTTGTATTGGTGTTGCTGGTTATCCTGAAAAACACATGGAAGCTCCTTCTTTACAAACAGATTTGAGACGACTTAAGGAAAAAGTGGATGCAGGAGCGGATTATGTTGTGACACAAATGTTTTTTGATAATCAGAAATATTTTAAGTTTCTAGATGCAGCTGCAGCTGCGGGTATTAATGTACCTATTATTCCTGGAATTAAACCCATAGCGGTTAAGCGTCATTTACAATTATTACCTCAAGTTTTTAAAATTGATTTGCCAGAAGAATTGATTACCGAAGTTGAAAAATGCAAAGATAATAAGGCGGTAAGGCAAGTAGGTATTGAGTGGGCTATTAAACAATCTGAAGAACTTAGAAAAGTGGGTGTGCCCGTATTACATTATTACTCAATGGGTAAAAGTGATAATATAAAAGCTATTGCATCAAAATTATTTTAATAATTAAGTTATTTTTGCGGCGTAAAACCTATTTATGCATCAACTGTTTTTATGTGTTTTTTGTTTAGCTTTTGGCTTTTCTTTTTCTCAAGACAAGACACATACATCCTATGTTGATGTCAACTATTTTCAAGGAAATATAGCGCTTCACAACAACGAAATTCTCCATTTGATTAAAGGACATCCTGAAGGCTTTATTTTAGGTTGGAATAAAAAAACATTTGGTTTTAAAGACTGGGAACAGCGTTATAATTATCCAGATTACGGATTTTCTTTGGCTTATCAAAACATGAAGAATGATGTTTTAGGAAATAATTTTTCACTTTATGCACACTATAATTTTTACTTTTTAAAGCGAAACTTAATGTTTCGAATTGGTCAAGGTATGGCTCATAATACCAATCCCTATAACAGAGAAACTAACTTTAAAAACGTAGCATTTGGCTCTAAATTTGGGAGTAGTACTTTTGTGATGTTGAATTATAAAAAGGAACGTATTTTTGATAAGTTTGGTTTACAAGGCGGGTTTTCTTTGATTCATTATTCTAATGCTAATGTGAAATCGCCAAATAACGGAACGAATTCTATAACATATAATTTAGGTGTGACTTACAGCTTAGATGATGAAGATTTAGAATATCAATACACTATTGATAAAAAACAAGATCAAGTTTTTTCTGAACCTATTAAATACAATTTTGCTTTTAGAACAGGAATTAATGAAAGTGATATTTTTGGAAGTGGGCAATATGCGATGTATGTCTTGTCTGCTTATGCCGATAAGCGGATAAATAAATCAAGTGCTTTGCAATTAGGAACAGATGTGTTTTTCTCAAACTTCTTAAAAGAATTCATTTATTATAGAAGTGTTGCGTTTCCTAATCAGGGTGTCTCTGGAGATGAAGACCATAAACGTATTGGTATTTTTGCTGGGCATGAATTGTTTCTAAATAAAACATCGTTAATTACACAATTAGGTTATTATGTGTATTATCCTTTTGATTTTGAAGGTAGGACATACGTTAGGATAGGTTTGAAACGGTATTTTGCTAAAAAGTGGTTTGGTGCTTTAACACTCAAATCTCATGGTGCTAAAGCAGAAGGTGTTGAATTTGGAGTAGGCGTAAGATTATGAGAAAATTATTATTCATATTATCATTTTTATTAATTATTGCTTGCGATAGTGAAGATACTGGTGACTGTTTTCAAAAGGCTGGAAGTATTATTCAACAGGAGATAATCGTTTCTAGTTTTGATAAGGTTTTAGTGAACCGAGATATTGAGTTAGTTATCAAAGAAGGAATTACTCAAAGTGTGATTATTGAAACGGGAAAGAATTTGATTAATGATGTTGTGGCTGAAGTTGTTGATGGCAGATTAACTTTAACTGATAATAATACGTGTAACTATATTAGAGATTATGGTATTACTAAAGTTTATGTAACATCCTCTAGTATTACTGAAATACGAAGTTCAACACAATATGAAATAAGTTCTGATGGTGTTTTAAGCTATCCTAGTTTAACAGTGTTATCTGAAGATTTTAGTGCTCCTGAATCTTTTAATGTTGGTGATTTTAGGTTGCAAATTGACAACACTAATTTTAACTTGGTATTTAATAATCTATCTGTATGTTATATTATTGGACAAACAGATAATTTGAATATTACATTTGCAGCAGGAACTTCTCGATTTGAAGGCCGAAATTTAATAGCCCAAAAAGTTACTTTGTCAAACAGAGGTTCAAACGATATGATTGTAAATCCGCAACAAGAAATTAAAGGTAAAATTTCTGGTATTGGAGATGTTATTTCAGTAAACGTACCACCAATTATTAATGTTGAAGAAGTTTATAGAGGACGATTAATTTTCGAATAACTCTATCGATTGTTTTGCAATTTCTAGTTCTTCATTTGTTGGGATAACTAATACTTTTACTTTTGATGCATCAGTGCTAACAACGGTCAATTTGTCTGGTCTTACTTGATTTTTCTTAATATCTAGAATTATTCCTAAATAGTCCAAATCTTCGCAAACGCGTTGTCTCATTTCAGGTGAGTTTTCGCCTATACCGGCAGTAAAAACAATAGCATCCAACCCGTTCATGATTGCAGCATAACTTCCAATATATTTTTTTATGCGATAAGCATTCATTTGTAAAGCAAGCTTACAATCTTTATTTCCTTTTTCGGCTCCAGCTTGAATATCTCTTAAGTCGCTAAACCCTGTTAAGCCCAACATACCACTTTTGTTTTGTAAAAGTGAATTGATTTCATCTAGACTATAATTGAATTTTTTTGCTAAATGAAATATTATAGATTGATCAATATCTCCAGAACGTGTGCCCATAATAAGTCCGTTAACTGGTGAAAACCCTAATGTATGGTCAATACTTTTTCCGTTTTTAATAGCAGTCATACTGCAACCATTGCCCAAGTGAATTGTGATAATTTTTGAATTTTGTTTCCCTAAATATTCAATAGCTTTTTCTGAAACGTATTTATGACTAGTTCCATGAAAACCGTACAAACGAATATTGTGTTTTTCTAAAAACTTATTTGGAATGGCATATTTATAAGCATGCTCAGGGATAGATTGATGAAAAGCTGTATCAAAAACAGCTACTTGTTTTGCGTTTGGAAATATAGCTTCAGCAACTTCAATACCTTCCAGATTTGCTGGATTGTGCAAAGGTGCTAGCGAAGACAGTGCTTTTATTTTTTCTTTAACAACTTGAGTGATTTCAGTTGTATTACTAAAATGTTTTCCACCATGAACAACACGATGCCCCACAATATCAATGGCATCTGAAGATTTGATAATACCAGTTTCTTTATCTAATAATTGTTTAGATAACAATTCTAAACCAACTTTATGGTTTGGTATAGCAGCAACAACTTCAATAGTATTTTTGTCAGTTTTGAATATGAATTTGGCGTCATCAAAACCAATACGCTCAATTAAACCAGAACAAAGAATCTTTTTTTCTGGCATTGAAAATAATTGAAATTTTAAGGAAGAACTTCCCGAATTTAAAACAAGTACTTGCATAAGTTAAAAGTCTTGGGCTTGAATTGCGGTTATAATTACAGTGCTATAAATATCATCAGCAGTGCAGCCTCTGCTTAAATCGTTTACCGGTTTGTTTAAACCTTGAAGCATTGGTCCAATAGCTAATGCTCCGGTTTCGCGCTGTACCGCTTTATAAGTATTATTACCTGTGTTTAAATCAGGAAAAATTAAAACACTTGCTTGTCCTGCAACTTCAGAATCAGGTAATTTGCTTTTACCAATACGCATATCCACTGCTGCGTCATATTGAATAGGACCTTCAATTTTTAAATTTGGTGCTTGTGCTTTTGCGATTTCAGTTGCTTTTCTAACACGTTCAACATCTTCACCTTTACCAGAGGCGCCAGAGGAATACGATAACATAGCAACTTTGGGTTCAACGCCAAAACCTTGAGCAGTTTTTGCTGATGAAATAGCAATTTCAGCTAATTGCTCTGCATTAGGATTTGGATTAATTGCGCAATCTCCAAAAATTGAAACGCGATCTTCTAAACACATAAAGAAAACCGACGATACAATGTTAACTCCTGGTTTAGTCTTTATAAATTGTAATGCAGGGCGTAAAGTGTGGGCTGTAGTATGCACAGCACCAGAAACCATACCATCTGAGTGCCCTTTATAAATCATCATGGTACCAAAATACGATACGTCCGTCATAGCATCTTTAGCCATGTCTAAGTTTACACCTTTATGTTTTCTTAGTTCATAAAACGTATTTACGTAATCCTTAAAGTGTGGCGATTCGATTGGGTTAATAATATTTACATCATTAATGTCTAAAGATATGTCATAGTGTTCTATTCGTTCTTTAATTTTTTCTTTTTCACCAATTAAAGTTAACTCCACAACATGCGCATCAATCAATCTTGCAGCAGCTTTTAACACTCTTTCATCATCACCTTCAGGCAGCACAATATGTTTTTTATCCTTTAAGGCACGTTGCAACAAATTGTATTGAAACATTCTTGGCGTAAATATATCGGATCTAAACGTGATTAAATCGTTGGCTAATTTATCAGTATCAACATGCTTTTCAAAGGTTGCAATTGAGGTCTCGATTTTTTCGATATTTTCGGCATAGATCCTAGACTTAATTTTGCCTATTTCATTGGCGACAGAGAAGGTTCCTCCTTTAACGCTAATTATTGGAACTATACTTGATAACCCTTCAATTAGTTTTAAAATGGATTCTTCGGGCATTAAACCACCTGTTAAAATAATTCCAGAAATTTTTGGATAGTTTTTTGATTTATTGGCTTGAAGTGAGCCTAAAATAATATCTGCTCTGTCTCCTGCTGTTATTACCAAACAATCGTCTTTTAATTGGTTAAGATAATTACGGAGTTGCATTGTGGCCACATTAAAGTTATCAACTTGATTATTTAGCATGTCATGGCCAAAAAGAATATTTCCTTTCAATGTTTTTACAATTTCCTTGACTGTAGGACTGGCTAAACTATTGATTTTCGGAATTACGGTAATATCTGTACCACTATTTATTCGTGCTTTTAAAAGCGATTTTAAAGTCGATACCTCATCTGGATTGATTTTGTTGGTCATTATTGAGAGCACATCTACTTCTTCTTTAAAAGTATCATGCGCCAACTGAACATTATCAACGACATCAGACAGCAATTTCCCATCACCTTGTGAAACAATTATGGCAGGTAACCCTAAATTTTTAGAAATTAAAAGATTAATATCTAATTCTAAGCTGGAATTTTCATGCGAAAAATCAGTTCCTTCTACCAAAATAAAATCAAAACGCTCCTCAAGATTTTTGTACTTCTTAATGATTTCGTCAATAACTTTACCAGATTTTCCTTGGTTATATAAATCTAGAACCTGACTTCTTGTAAAAGCATAGGTTTTTTTATAATTAATGTCAATTTCAAAATAAGATACGACGGTGTTAATATGGTTATCCATTTCACCAACTTTGATGTCTTCAATAATAGGTCTAAAGTATCCTACTTTGGCAGTTTTACCCAATAGCATTCGCATTAGGCCAAGTACAACAACAGATTTACCACTATTAGGCTCTATGGTTGCTACATAAATTCCTTTACTCATTTTAGTCTTTTTGTAGAATTACAAATATAGCTATTGCTCATTTTTATTACAATTTAACTATGCTTATTTAGTCTTTCACATTACAAAATTAATGTCTTAAAGGCGGGAGTATGATGATATTTGTCATACTTCAAAATATATTTAGAAAATGATAATGATACAGTTCTAATTATTTAGTCGTTAAATCTCTGAATAAAGACTCTAAGCTTGTGTTCTTTTGATTAAGTTGCAGAATTTTTAATTGATTATCATGTGCAAAATCAAAAACATAAGAGCGCATATCTTCAGAAGTTTTAAAAGTGATTTCATAAACAAAATCATGAGTATTAACTACTTTTTTTATATTCGGAAGGTTGAGTAAAAGAGAATCTTCTATACGATAATCGAACTCGACAATAACTACTTGTTCTTTTTCGTTTCTAAGATCTTTTAGCTTTTTGTCGGCAACAATTTTACCATTATTTATAATGATAACTCGGTCGCACATCGCTTCCACTTCTTGCATGATATGTGTTGACAGAAATACAGTTTTTGTTTTTCCAACAGATTTAATTAAGTTACGAATATCAATTAGTTGATTAGGATCTAAGCCCGTAGTAGGTTCATCTAAAATTAAAACTTCAGGATCATGCAATAAGGCATTAGCTAAACCCACACGCTGGCGATAGCCTTTTGATAACTGACCAATTTTCTTGTTAACTTCAGGCATGAGGCCGGTTAATTCAATAACTTCATCAATGCGACGTTTACTTACTCCGTATATGTTTGCATTAAATGCTAAATACTCTTTAACGTACTGCTCTAAATATAAAGGGTTGTGCTCTGGAAGGTAGCCAACACTTTGTTGAACTTGTTTTGAATTGGTATCTACATTATAACCATTTACTTTGGCGTAACCTTTACTAGCATTTAAGTAAGTAGTTAAAATTTTCATCATGGTTGATTTACCGGCACCATTTGGACCTAAGAAACCAACAATTTCTGGCTTATCAACTTTAAAAGAGATATTATTTAAAGCTTTTTGATTACCGTAAATTTTTGATACTCCATCAACTTCAATAGACATATATAAAATAGTTTGTTCAAAAATAATGATTATCCAATGTAATATGTGATTTACTATAAAATCTTTAAAACTTTTGATAAAAACTAAAAAAAGGTTTTATAGTATTTTGATTTCTTAAATAATTAATTACTTTAGCCACTCAATTATTACTATGACAGGACATTATACATATTTTAACAATTGGTTTTATTTCTTTTTTAGCAAAAGAATCGAGGCGTTGTGTGTATAATTTAAAACATAAATTAACATTATAAGTCTCGATGAAAATCGAGACTTTTTTTTGTTTAGCCGTTAATAGATTGAATAGGAACAATAAAAATTTTAAATTTTAAATCAAATTTTGATAAAAACAGTAGCTATACAAGGTGTAAAAGGATCATTCCACCACATAGTATCACAAGAGTTTTTTAGTAAACCTGTTGATTTTATTGAGTGTATGACGTTTGATAGCGTTGTAGATTCTTTAACTACCCAGTCATGCGATGCTGCAATTATGGCTCTAGAGAATTCTATTGCAGGTTCTATAATTCCTAATTATGCATTAATTGATAAATATGGTTTGCATATAGTTGGTGAACATTATTTGGATATTCAACATAATTTAATGGCATTGCCAAATCAAAGTATTGCTGATATTAAAGAAGTGTATTCACATCCTATGGCATTATTGCAATGTAAAGAGTTTTTTAAATCACATTCGCACATCAAACTAGTTGAAGATAAAGATACTGCCGAAGTAGCAAAACGGATTCAAGAAAAAAAATTAACTGGTGTTGGTGCCATTGCAAGTGTTGCCGCTTCTGAAATTTTTGAGTTAGATGTTTTGGCACATAGTATACAAACGATTAGGCATAATGAAACCCGTTTTGTAATAGTTAAACGGACCAATTCTGAAGTGCCAGAAAATGAAATAAATAAAGCTTCTATGAAATTTGAGGCCAACCATAAGCGGGGAAGTCTAGCTACTATTTTAAATGTGATGAGCGATTGTAAATTGAATTTAACAAAAATTCAATCTTTGCCAATTGTCGAAACACCATGGAAGTATGCCTTTTTTGTTGATGTTACGTTTGAAAGTTATGACGATTTCAAAAAAGCAAAGTCTATTATAGATATTATGGGGGAGGAATTTAAAGTGTTAGGAGAATATAAAAATGCTAAGTTATGATTGAGGCAGCGAACAGATTGCAAACTGTTGAAGAATACTACTTTTCAAAGAAATTAAGAGAAGTGAATTTGCTTATTGCAAGTGGTAAACCTGTTATTAATTTAGGTATTGGTAGCCCAGATATGCAACCACCAAAAAAAGTGTTGTCTGCTATTTCAGCAAGTTTTGAAAACCCTATTGCTCATAAATATCAGAGTTATCAAGGGCTTCCAGAACTTAGAGATGCTATATCAAGGTTTTATAAAGAACATTTTTCGGTAAACTTAAGTTCAGGCACAGAGATTTTGCCATTGATGGGAAGTAAGGAAGGTATTATGCATATTTCCATGGCATATTTAAATGAAGGAGATGAAGTACTTATTCCCAATCCAGGATACCCAACTTATCAATCTGTAGCAAAACTAGTAGGCGCAAAAGGTGTGCTTTATGAACTTGATGAGGCCAACAACTGGATGCCAGATTTTAAAGCTTTAGAACGCTTAGATTTAAGTAAAGTGAAGTTGATGTGGGTTAACTATCCGCATATGCCAACAGGTGCAAAAGCTAGTAAATTTGTATTTGAAGAATTAGTAGCCTTTGGAAAGCGTCACAATATTTTAATTGTAAATGATAATCCATATAGTTTTATATTAAATGATTCCCCTAAAAGTATTTTAAGTGTTGAAGGGGCAAAGGATGTGTGTTTAGAATTGAATTCTTTAAGTAAAACCTTTAATATGTCAGGTTGGCGTGTAGGTATGGTAATGGGAGCTAGCGAGCATATTAATAATATTTTGAAAGTAAAAAGTAATATGGATTCTGGTATGTTTTACGGCATACAAAAAGGAGCGATTGAAGCGTTGAAATGTTCAAATATGTGGTTCGCTACTTTGAATAATGTGTATAAAGAACGTAGAAATTTAGTTTGGCAATTAGCGGATGCGTTAAATTGTACTTACGATAAGGATGCATCAGGACTTTTTGTTTGGGCAAAATTACCAGCATATATAAAGTCTGAAGAGTTTATCGATTTGGTGTTAAAGGAGAATCATATTTTCATAACACCAGGAACCATTTTTGGAACAAAAGGAGAAGGTTACATCAGGTTTTCTTTATGTGCATCAACCGAAGTTTTAGAAGAAGCTATAGCTCGAGTAAAATAGTATGAAAAATATATACGCCATAGGAGTTGGTTTAATAGGAGGTAGTCTTGCTATTGATATCAAAAAGAATAATCCAGATGTGGTTATTCATGGTATTAGTAGAAAAGATTCAACCCTAGATAAAGCTTTGGAGTTAAAGCTAATTGATAGAAAGGCCACTTTAGATGATATTGAAAATGCGGATTTAGTAATTGTTTCAATTCCTGTTGATGCTACTGTTAAACTATTGCCTACTATTTTAGATAAAGTATCTGATACAGGCCTAGTTGTTGATGCAGGTTCTACTAAAGAAGATATATGTAAAGCTGTTGAAAATCATCCAAAGCGAAGAAATTTTTTAGCAATGCATCCTATTGCTGGAACAGAACATTCAGGGCCAACTGCAGCTATTGAAGGTTTGTTCCAAGGAAAAACGAATATTGTTTGTGAAGTTGAAAAAACAACATTCAAACTTCAAGAAAAAGCATTAAAGTTGTTTACTGACATTGGAATGCGTATTCGTTATATGAATCCTGTAGATCATGATAAACATATAGCCTACGTATCACATTTATCCCATATTAGTGCTTTTATGTTAGGAAAAACAGTTATTGAGAAAGAAAAAAACGAGCGTGACATTTTTGACATGGCAGGTAGTGGATTTGCTTCAACGGTGCGTTTAGCTAAAAGTTCTCCAGAAATGTGGACGCCTATTTTTAAGCAAAACAAGACTAATGTTATTGAAACGTTAGAAGAGTACATAAACAATCTCGCCCATTTTAAGAAGTTAATGGAACAAGACGATTTTGAGGCTATTTTCAGTGAGATGGAAAGCACAAATCATATTAAAGATATTTTAAAAGGAATTAGTTAAGAATAAAATTATGGAAAACAAAAAAGAAATGAGAACCTGGTTAGATGATTTAAATTTAGATCATCCGTTAGTCATTGCAGGTCCATGTAGCGCAGAAACGGAAGAGCAAGTATTAAAAATTGCTCACGAATTGAAAGATACAGACGTAAGCTATTTTAGAGCAGGTATTTGGAAACCAAGAACACGTCCTGGTATGTTTGAGGGTGTTGGAGCATTAGGTTTAAAATGGCTTCAAAAAGTAAAGGCAGAAACAGGTATGAAAATTTGTACTGAAGTTGCAAATGCAAACCATGTAAAATTGGCTTTAGAGCATGATGTAGATTTGCTTTGGATTGGAGCACGTTCTACCGTTAGCCCTTTTATTATGCAGGATATTGCAGATGCTTTGAAAGGAACTGATAAGCCTGTGTTAATCAAAAACCCTGTAAATCCAGATTTAGCATTATGGCTAGGAGGTATCGAAAGAATTTACAAGGCAGGAGTTAAAAATATAGGAGCTATACACAGAGGGTTTTCAACTTACGAAAAAACAAAATATAGAAATACTCCAGAGTGGCAATTAGCTATTGAGTTTCAAAATAAATTTCCAGATATTCCTTTAATTAACGACCCATCACATATTACAGGAAAAAGAGATATGATTTTTGATGTATCTCAAATTGCTTTAGATTTAAATTTTGATGGTTTAATGATTGAAACACATTACGATCCTGAAAAGGCTTGGAGTGATGCTGCCCAGCAAGTAACGCCATCAACCTTAGTTCAAATCATGAGAGATTTAAAAATCAAAAAAGAATCTAACGCTGAAGCAGAATATAACAGCGAGTTAGATAATTTAAGAGCGCAAATTGATGTGGTTGATAATCAAATTATCGATTTATTAGGAAAACGAATGAAAACCTCTGATGGGATTGGTGCACTTAAAAAACAAAAAAACGTGGCAGTTTTACAATCTAAACGTTGGAATGAGATTTTAGGTAAAATGGTTTTGGAAGGCGAGCAACACGGATTAAGCGAAGAATTTATTTTAAAGATGTTTAAGGCGGTTCACCAAGAATCAATTAATCATCAAGAGAAAGTTATTAACGGATAGTTTATTAAATAAATTATATAAAAATGCCTCACTAAAGTGAGGCATTTTTATATTTAAGTAAAAGAAAAACTATTGCTTATTTCTTTTAAAAAGATAACGTGTTATAAAAATACCTTGACCATCTCCTTTTCCACCGTCGCTTTCAACACCACTAGTTACAAAAGCGAGTTCCCAGCCTTCTACAATCATTGTATTAATTTTAGAAGTAATTATAGCGTCATTTGCAGCAATGTTTTGAAAACGAATACCAGCAACATTAAAAAAGTTTAATAATTTAGTTTCATCAAAACCTTTAACTCTTATTTCGCCACGCTTAGATTTGTTACGTGTATTTTTTTCATCGGTTTGAGTGCTAGTAAATTCTTTGTAGTCTTTCGTGTCATTAGCGCTAATAATTCTAGAACGACCTAAGCCACTAGGTATAATAGACTCAACACTTGTTACCACTTTGTATTCAACTTGAGCATTTGTTTCAAGGAAAGTAAATAAAGAAATAGCTAATACAATTAATAATTTTTTCATGTTCTTGGTTTTTGTTTTAAATTAATAATGACAAGATTAACCAATATCTATGCTAAAAAAAAATTTTTTAGCTTTACTTTTGAAAACACTATGACAGGACACGTTTATAAATCTACTGGAAGTTGGTACACGGTAAAAACCGATTTAGGGCATACTTACGAATGTCGTATCAAAGGGAAGTTCCGTCTTAAAGGAATAAAAAGTACCAATCCAATATCTGTTGGTGATGTTGTAGATTTTGAATTAGAAACTGATAACAATGCCGAAACGGGAGTTATTTATAATATCCATGACCGAAGGAATTACATTGTTAGAAAATCTGTAAACTTATCTAAGCAAACCCATATTATTGCGGCTAATCTAGATCAGGTATTTTTAATGATTACCATTAATAATCCGCCAACACTTACCAGCTTTATTGATCGCTTTTTAGTAACTGCGGAAGCCTATTCTATAAAAACCGTTTTATTATTTAATAAGATTGATATATATAATGAAGAAACACTTAATGAAGTTAGGTTTTTAGCACATATTTATAGAAAAATAGGATATGAATGTATTGGTGTTTCAGCCAAAACTGGAAAAAATGTAGATAAAGTTAAATCCTTAATGCTTAATAAAACGAGTATGTTTTCTGGCCATTCGGGAGTTGGTAAATCTACACTTGTAAATGCTATTGAACCCTCTCTAAATATCAAAACTAAAGAGATCTCAATACAACATAGTCAAGGACAACATACCACTACTTTTGCAGAAATGTTCGATTTAAGTTTCGATGCAAAAATTATTGATACGCCAGGAATAAAAGGGTTTGGTATTGTTGATATGGAACAAGAAGAAATAGGTGATTATTTCCCTGAAATTTTCAAATTAAAACAAGATTGTAAATTCAATAATTGTTTGCACCTGAAAGAGCCTAAATGTGCTGTAAAGGAGGCTTTGGAAAATGATGAGATTGCATATTCACGTTACAGAAGTTATTTGCAAATGTTAGAAGGTGAAGATGAGCATTATCGAACAGATATTTGGGTTAAAGAATGAAAGCGGTTATACAGAGAGTTTCAAAAGCAAGTGTAACCATTGCAGATATAAAAGTAGCTTCAATTAAAGGGGGGCTTTTAATTTTTCTAGGTATTGTAGGTGATGATACCCAAGAAGATATTAATTGGCTTTCAAATAAAATAGTAAATTTAAGAATTTTTGGAGATGAAAATGAAGTCATGAATAAGGCATTGGTTAATACAAATGGTGATGCGATTGTAGTGAGTCAATTTACATTGCATGCTTCAACTAAAAAAGGTAACCGCCCAAGTTATACTCAAGCGGCAAAGCCGGATATTGCTATTCCGCTTTATGAAAGTTTTATAAATCAACTTGAAAAAGACTTAGGCAAAAAAGTGCATACAGGTAAGTTTGGAGCTGATATGAAAGTGGATTTACTAAATGATGGACCAGTAACAATAATTATAGATACTAAAAATAAAATATAGTGGCATCGATATTTGGTCATGGTGTTGTGGGGTTTACTATAACAAAGCTTATTGGTAATAAACAGACAAAATGGTTACTATTAGCAGCCATATTTTCTGCAATTTTACCAGATTTTGACGTTATTACTTTTAAATTAGGAATAGCGTATCAACACCCTTTAGGACATCGCGGATTTACACATTCTATTTTTTTTGCTATACTTTGGGCATTAGTTTTAATGCTTACGATTGGTAGAAACAATAAATTAATTTGGTTTTTGGTTATTTTTCTATCAACGATATCACACGGAATTTTTGATGCGATGACATCAGGAGGTGAAGGTATAGGGTTTTTTATACCATTCAATAACGATAGATTCTTCTTTTCATTTAGAGAAATATTAGTGTCGCCGTTAGGGATTAAAAAGTTTTTTTCCGGTTGGGGATTGCGAGTCGTTTTAAGTGAAATAAAATTTATTGTTATTCCATCCTTACTTATTTTGTTAATTTTAGGTACTTTAAAAAAATATAAATGAACATTGAAAACGCACAAAAAGTAGTTGATAATTGGATAAACGAACATGGTGTTCGATATTTCAATGAGCTTACCAATATGGCACAACTGACAGAAGAAGTAGGTGAAGTAGCTCGGATTATAGCCAGACGTTACGGAGAACAAAGCGAAAAAGAAAGTGACAAAGATAAAGATCTAGGTGAAGAATTAGCAGATGTGCTATTTGTAGTGTTATGTTTAGCAAACCAAACAGATGTAGACTTACAAAAAGCCTTTGATAAAAGAATGGATAAGAAAGCAAAACGCGACCATGATAGGCATCATAATAACGAAAAATTAAAGTAAATTTGCGACTTCTTTAAATAGTAATTTATTAGAACATGCACGTTACACTTCAAAAATCTGCAATTGCCAAGCAGTCTTCTATTCAAATAACAGGTTCAAAGAGTGAATCTAATCGGTTATTACTATTACAAGCATTATATCCGGAGTTTAAACTAGAAAATGTTTCAAATTCAGATGATAGTAATTTAATGACGAATGCTTTAAGCTCTAAATCAGAGATTATTGACATTCATCACGCAGGAACGGCTATGCGTTTTTTAACAGCATATTTCTCAATTCAAGAAGGTAGAGAAACAATTCTTACGGGATCCAAAAGGATGAAAGAACGCCCAATCAAAATTTTGGTTGAAGCGTTGCAAGAATTAGGAGCTCAAATTAGCTATAAAGAAAATGAAGGCTACCCTCCAATAAAAATTACAGGAAAAAAACTTACCAAACATAAAGTGTCTTTAAAAGCTAATGTAAGTAGCCAGTATATATCTGCTTTATTACTAATAGCTTCTAAACTTGAAAACGGCTTAGAATTAACACTTGAAGGCGAAATCACATCTATTCCATATATAAACATGACATTAAGTTTGTTGGATGAGATTGGTGTAGAATCTTCATTTATAGGAAACATCATTATAGTAAAACCAAATACAACAACTTTAAAGTCAAAAACTTTAACTGTAGAGTCCGATTGGTCGTCTGCTTCATATTATTTTAGTATTGCAGCTTTAAGTGAAGTAGGAGCAGAAATTAATTTGTCGTCTTACAAGGAGAATTCACTTCAGGGAGATTCTGCTTTAGTGAGTATTTATAAACACTTTGGAGTTTCTGCCAGTTTTATTGAAAATAAATTAACTTTAAAAAAGGAAAAATCGAATTTAGGACCCCTATCTCTAGATTTGAAAAACGCTCCAGATATTGCCCAAACTATAGCAGTAACTTGTTTTGCTCTAGGTATATCCTGTGACTTAATTGGTTTGCACACATTAAAAATCAAAGAAACAGACCGTCTAGTAGCTTTAAAAATCGAACTTGAAAAATTAGGAGGATCGGTTGAAATTACAGACAAATCATTGCATCTATCAGCATCAAAAAGGATAAATCCAATGGTGTCTATAGCAACCTATAACGATCATAGAATGGCAATGGCATTTGCACCTTTAGCATTGAAAACTTCAATTATAATTGAAGATGCCATGGTGGTTTCAAAGTCTTATCCAACCTTTTGGGAAGACTTAAAATCCATAGGATTTAAAATAACTGAATAATAAACAGGTATTTACTTGACAACCCCTATGCGCAGATTGTATATTTGCATCCTTTCTAATTAAAAACACTAAATGACACGTATGAAATTATCACACTTCGGTTTCGAGTTACCAGAAGAATTATTAGCAGAATATCCTGCAGAGCATAGAGATGAATCTCGTTTAATGGTTTTGAACAGAAAAGAGCAAACTATTGAGCATAAAATGTTTAAAGATGTTATCGATTATTTTGACGAAGATGATGTTTTAGTTTTAAATAACACTAAAGTATTTCCTGCAAGACTCTATGGTAACAAAGAAAAAACAGGAGCTAGAATAGAAGTGTTTTTGTTAAGAGAACTGAATGAAGAACAACGTCTTTGGGATGTGTTGGTTGATCCAGCTCGTAAAATAAGAATTGGAAACAAACTTTATTTTGGTGATGATGATACCTTGGTTGCAGAAGTTATAGATAACACAACATCTAGAGGTCGTACACTGCGCTTTTTATATGATGGATCGTACAGAGAATTTCGTATTAAATTGAGTGAATTAGGACAAACACCATTGCCTAAATATATAAAAAGAGATGTAGAGCCTTCAGATGAAGAGCGCTACCAAACTATTTTTGCTAAAAACGAAGGCGCTGTTGCGGCACCAACTGCAGGACTTCACTTTTCTAAACACCTATTAAAACGTTTAGAAATTAAAGGTGTTAATTTTGCTGAGGTAACATTGCACGTAGGTTTAGGTACATTTAACCCAGTTGAGGTTGAAGATTTATCTAAGCATAAAATGGATAGCGAAGAGCTGAAAATTCAAGGGAAAGCAGCCGGAATTGTCAACACAGCTCTTAAAGAAAAGCGACGTATTTGCGCTGTTGGTACCACTGCTGTTCGTGCCGTAGAAAGTGCAGTATCGACAGGCGGGCAGCTAAATGAGTATGATGGATGGACGAATAAATTCATTTTTCCTCCTTACGAGTTTACTATACCAAACGCAATGATAACTAATTTTCACACACCAAAATCAACGTTATTGATGATGGTTGCAGCATTTGCAGGTCACGATTTTATAAAACGGGCTTACGATGAAGCTATCAAAGAAGGTTACAAATTCTATAGTTATGGCGATGCTATGTTAATCATATAATCATATAATATTCAAAATAATAAAGAGCCTCTTTTTTAAGAGGCTTTTTTTGTAAATTAATAGAGCATTACCCAGGGGTCGGGCTTTCGCTATATCTTTTAAAAGTCTTGTTTCAAGTATGAAGGATGTAGTTATCTATTTGTTTTTAGTTTCAATTTCAGCTTTTTAAAAGGATGCCGCTACAATCCCTAATGCGAGTTTCAAGTACCAATCATAATTATTAATTCATAATTCCTAATTAGAAAATCCTTTCCTTATTTTTGCATTCAGATGGAAATCAAGAAAAAAGACATACGAGCGCTAACGAAAGAACAACTTAGAGATTTCTTTGTAAAAGAAGGCGATAAAGCATTCCGAGGTAATCAAGTGTATGAGTGGTTGTGGCAAAAATCGGCACACACTTTTGAGGATATGACGAATGTCTCAAAAGAAACCCGTCAAATGCTGGAAGATAACTTTGTTATTAATCATATCAAGGTCGACCAAATGCAACGTAGCTCAGATGGTACCATAAAAAATGCGGTACGCTTACATGACAATTTAATTGTAGAGTCTGTTTTAATACCAACTAAAACCAGAACCACGGCTTGTGTTTCTAGTCAAGTAGGCTGCAGTTTAGATTGTAAGTTTTGTGCAACATCGCGATTAAAGCGCATGCGAAATCTAAATCCAGACGAAATTTATGATCAGGTAGTCGCTATCGATAATGAAAGTAGATTATATCATAATAGACCACTAAGCAATATCGTATTTATGGGCATGGGAGAACCACTCATGAACTACAATAACGTTATTAAAGCCATCGATAAAATTACATCACCAGAAGGCTTAGGAATGTCACCAAAACGCATCGTTGTTTCAACTTCAGGAGTGCCTAAGATGATTAAAAAAATGGCTGATGACGATGTTAAGTTTAAACTTGCAGTGTCATTACATTCTGCTATTGATGAGGTACGCACATCCATAATGCCTTTCAACGCTACTTTTCCTCTAAATGATTTAAGAGAAGCATTGGAGTATTGGTTTGCTAAAACCAAAAATAGAATTACTTATGAGTATGTCGTTTGGGAAGGTATTAATGATAAAATAAAAGATATTGAGGCATTGGTTGAATTCTGTAAATTCGCACCAAGTAAAGTAAATATTATTGAGTATAACCCTATTGATGATGGCGAGTTTCAACAAGCCCATTCTAGTGCTATAGATATGTATGTAAAAGTACTTGAAGAAAATAATATAACGGTTACCGTAAGACGAAGTAGAGGTAAAGATATTGATGCTGCTTGCGGACAATTAGCTAACAAATCTTAAAATATTCTATTCTAAAACTTATATTTGAACTTCTTTAAACCAATTATTTGAAAGTAGTAGAACGAATAAAGAAGCCTATAGGCTATGAAATGGATCTTTTCGAGCAAAAGTTCCTGCTTTCTATGTCTAGTAAAGTTGCTTTATTAAATAGAATTACGCATTACATAGTAAACCGAAAAGGTAAACAAATGCGACCTATGTTTGTTTTTCTGGTGGCTAAAATGGTTGCAAATGGCGAAGTCAGCGAACGCACCTATAGAGGGGCATCGGTTATAGAATTGATTCATACTGCAACATTGGTTCATGATGATGTGGTTGATGATAGTAATCGTAGAAGAGGATTTTTCTCAGTAAATGCTCTTTGGAAAAATAAAATAGCGGTTTTAATTGGCGATTTTCTGCTCTCAAAAGGCTTACTGCTGTCTATTGATAATAACGATTTTGATTTGCTAAAAATCATTTCAATCGCCGTACGTGAAATGAGTGAGGGTGAATTACTTCAAATTGAAAAAGCACGTAAATTAGATATTACTGAAGATATTTACTATGAAATTATTCGTCAAAAAACAGCAACGTTAATAGCGGCTTGTTGTAGTTTGGGCGCAGCTTCAGTTAAACCAGAGTCATTGCATGTTGAGTCTATGCGTAAGTTTGGAGAGTTAATTGGTATGGCATTTCAAATAAAAGATGATTTGTTTGATTATGGTGATGAGCAAATAGGAAAGCCAACGGGTATAGATATTAAAGAGCAAAAAATGACCTTGCCATTAATTCATGTATTAAATCAAGCGTCTAAAAAAGATAAGAAGTGGCTTATTAATTCTGTTAAAAATCATAACAAAGATACCAAGCGAGTTAAAGAAGTTATTGTTTTCGTTAAAGATAATGGTGGTTTAGATTATGCCGTAAATAAAATGAAATCCTTTCAAGAAGAAGCCCTGCAATTACTTAAAACGTATCCTGATTCTGATTATAAAAATTCACTAGAACTGATGGTGAATTATGTGATTGATAGAAAGAAGTAAATAAAATTTCCTTTAGTCAACAAGTTAAACTTAATATTAAACTAATTATTATTCTTATAAGCTTTCCTCTGCCATTCGTACCATTTGCCAGTATGGCGGCAAGTATTTATTTTTTTCTCTAAAAGATTTTATTTTGGATTCTGTTGAGGTTTTACATATGTTAAAACGGTCCACAAAATCATTGTTTTTCAATGCAGTTTGGGCATCCATACCTTCAGGGATAATACCATCTTTCCCAATTAAATTAAGGAAAAACGAATAGGCTTTAATGGTTCGAGCAATCGGGAGTAACCAATTATTGTAATCTAAATTTTCGCCTTCATTGGCACGACTTATCAAGGCATCCATAACAGCATTGTCTAAGTGGTCTTGAAAAAGAATGTCTTTATTTCTCCATTCGGCCACAACACTTAACATCGGGTCGTATTCCAAATCTGATGGCATTTGTGTAACAAAATTTTCCACACCAAAATCATTCAGCCAATTTATAATACCACTAGAAGAGATGGTAGACTCAAATTCCCATAGTTCTATTCCAGAATGTTTATAGGCATAAGATCCAACTTCTGAACAAAACATGGCCGAAGAATCATAATAGTCCATTTTAAAGTCATAAGGAATATGCCTAGTTTGAGATTCATTATAAATATATAAAGAGGCCTCATACGGGAGCATGGGATTTTCTATCATTTGAAGCAAATCGGCTCTAGGTCTCATAACCATAAACCTTAGTTTTTTATCATTTAAGTACTCATCAAGCGAAGCTAGGGCAACTCCTTTTTCTATGTGTGCTTCAACAAAATACGGTTCGTTAGTTTCTTTATCAATATGAATAATGGCAACATGTGAAAAATTTCCTGGATAATCATTCCCTCTTGATATAAAGGCAGAAACTTCTGCTCCACCTCGACTTATAAGTAAATCACCACTATGCACTTCAATTCCTAAAACAATTACTGAAGGAGTTGCGGATGGTTCATTCGAAACAAACGTTGTTGAAATAAATTGATCATCACTAGATTGCAGTAAAATCTCTTCAACTGTAGCTCTCATACCATAAAGTATGCGATACGTTAGATTTCGTGTTAGCTCATGGCCCATATCCCAAGAACGAGAATCATTTTTCATCTTTTTTCTTACTTGGTTATAGAACCGAATATACCAATCGGACTTAACCTTTTGTGCAGCAATTAATGGCGCAATATTAAAAAACCTTTTTTCAATGGATGTATAAAAAGGATCGTTGGGTTTTAGAAGTTTATCTTCATTTTCATTAAATATACTATCGGTTTCAATAGTCATCTTATTTACTATTGAATCCAAAGCTCCAGATGGAATTTCTTTTGCGTTTTTAAAGGAAACTTCTAATTGATCCCAAAGCTTATCCTGCCCCCAAATAAATGGTTTTCGTGAAGCCATTTGTACTTCTTTCTGACTCTGAGGTATTGGAATTAGAAGCAAAAAGTATAATACGATGATCAGTAATACAAATTTTAAGAATTTCTTCATATGGTATTATTGTTTAGATAGATTTATTTTCTTTGAAATATTTTTGTAAGCAAATACTTTGGTCGTCTAAAAACTCTTCGATTTCTTCAATAAAAGATTCCATCTGTTTTTGACGATTTATTGTTAGATGAATAACTATAACGTCAGGTTCAGGAAGAATTCCGGTTGTAATGGTCCAAGTTAATGCATTAGTGCATTCTACCAATGCAAAACGCAGTCCTCCTCTAATACTGGTTCGAGTTAAAGTGAATTCTCCCCAAACACCTCCAACATTAGCTTCAGTTTTATTTTGATCACCAATAACAAAAATATCACTGCTAATAAATTCTAGATTTTTAATAGTTAGTTCATCTTGAATAGTCTTGTCTTGTGTCTTTACTTTGATAATTCGGAAAAACTCCATAATCAAATTTATTGTTCTTAGTAATTAGGTAATCAGTCAAGATTAATTTTTAATGATGGCCAACTCATTTATTTAGTTACGCTGGCTAGAACGAGCAATAAGTTACACACGCTTTTAGCCTCTAGTTTAATTTAGTTCAATTGATATTTTTCTCACGTTTTCTTCAATAATATCTAGTAAAAGTTCTATGTGGACTAGATGCGTTCTAAATGAGACTACTGCAATTCGTATCCAAAATACATCATTTATGTTAGTTGATGAAAGAAAAATACGCCCGTCTTTTTGAATAGCCTTAATCAATTTTTCATTGAAGGAGTCTGCCTTTCTATTTGTGGGTACATACCTGAATATTGCAATAGAAAGCTCGGGTTCCGGCCCAACTTCAAAGCCCTTTATTTTTTTTATTTTATCATAGAAATACCGAGTTAAGTATAGTTTTTCTTCCAATGCCGCTCTAAAAGGCTTTAAACCAAATAATTTAAGCGGTAACCACATTCTCATTCCTCTAAAGTGTTTTGTTTGTTCTGGTGATATATCTGCTGGTGAAATTTCTTCATCAGCATCAATTGTATCCTGCATGTAGTCAGCTAAATACTGAAATGCTTTTAATGATTTTTCTTTGTTTTTAATAAGAATAGTACCAGTTCCAAACGGTAAAAAAAGTGTTTTATGAGGGTCGAGGGTAATAGAGTCGGCTTGCTGTATGCCTTCAAATTTAGAATTTAATTTAGTTACTAATTTAAAAAAACCACCATAAGCGGCATCAACATGAAACCATAGTTTATGTTTTATTGCGATATGAGCAATTGATTCTATAGGATCAACTGCCCCTGTATTAGTCGTTCCGAAAGAAGCATTTATAAAAAATGGCATCAAACCATTTTCTTTATCTTTAATAATTGCCTTTTCTAATTCATTTGCTGAAAGTCTTAATTTTTCATCTAAAGGAATATACCTAATTGGAGCTTCAGATAACCCCGCAATTCGGATAGCTTTTAATACAGAATGATGAGCCTGCTCTGAAAGGTAAATTACAGATTTATCAAAATCCCGAGCTTTGATGTTGTGAGCTTCCCTAGCCGTTACAAGTGCCACTAGATTCGCAATAGAACCTCCTGAGGTTAAATTGCCTGTAGCCTCATCAGGGTAACCCATAAGACGACACATCCAGCGAATAAGCATGTTCTCTAAACGAACTGCTCCTGGAGCAGCAAAAAACACTCCGGCATAACGATTATTAACAGCGGCAATAAAATCTCCAAGAGCTGACGGGTAAAGTCCTCCACCTGGAATATACCCCATATGCCCGCCAGAGGCTGGGTTTATGCCTACTTCATCGATATTTTTTGTAACACTATCTAATAATGAGGTTAACCCCGTTGACTTCTCTTCAATATCTAGGTTGAATATGTCTTTCCCATTTTCGTCTGAGTAGAAAAAAGCTTTGGTAGTCTGTAGCTTGTTGATAAATGTGTTCGAGTAATCTAGAACCTTTGAATTCCATTTAGTTCTTTGGCTCAATCCCGGATCTAAAAGCATCGATAATTTTTCTAATTTTCTAATTTTGTCAATCATCGTTGTCGTTGTCTTTTTCCTGAATGTATTTCATAGTGCTTGTTTATTGCTAGCCGTCGGATTTTCATTTCAATTGTCTTTCAAAACTACAAAATAAGAAATTTTGCGTTGTGTTAAATGGTGTTATGTGGTCTTCTGTTACACAGTTGATTTTGTCGAATCCATTTTTCAATTCCAATGTTAATTCATCTTCATTGTATTGTTTTATTTCAAGACCGCTACATTTTTTAGGTCCATTTTTGGAAAAGGTTCCAATTGTCAAGAATCCGTTTACAGATTTTCTTGCAGTTTTTAAATATTTTTTTATTTCTTCAGTCGTTGTAAGAAAATGAAAGGTTGCTCTGTCGTGCCAAAAATCAAAAGTCATATTGGGTTCAAATTCTGTAACGTCGCTTACAATCCAATTTACTTTATTTGCTTTTTCTCCAAGGCGGTCTTTTGCTTTTTCCATTGATTTAGCCGAAATGTCAAGTATAGTAATATTTTCAAATCCTTCGTCAAGCAAGTATTCCACCAGTTTACTATCGCCTCCGCCTATATCAATTATTTTTGCAGTTTTCTTGAGTCCGAAAGAATGGATAAATTCAAGTGAAGTCTTTGGCGTTTCTTGCGTCCAACTAACTTGGTCTGGATTTTTAGTTTCATAAACTGTTTCCCAATGTTTTTTTCTATCTAATTTCATTGTTTTGTATCTTTCTTTAGCTTGTGACTATCAATCTCAAAATTACAGTTTGGCTATGAGAACGAAGATACAAAATGTGGAAGGCAATGAAGAGTGAAGTTGCACGGAAGTGTGAAAGCTATTATAAGCCTCGATTAGTAAGTTTTTATTTAGAAAATTTATTAAGTGAGCAACTTTATCAGATCAATGGAATACATGTACCAAAATATTGTGAGTAACAGAATTTTGGAGCCCTTTTTGGTTAGCTTTTTACTGATTGTATTCCATTGGTCTTGTGCATGTAATTTAGCGCGTAAAAGATGCTAATTTTTGGGATTAACACAGAATCAAATTATTCTAAATTTTGACAGATACTACAGAATCTGTTGTTCATTTAATGAGTGATTTGTCTTAAAAATAATCAATTAAATAAATTTATCACAATCAATAAATTTAGTTTTATTGCCAAGATGAGGTTTATATCTTGATGAATGTATAATTTTATCTTACTTTTACGTACACTAAAAATCTCATTTTTTGATATCACCTTCATCCATCGATCAAGTATTTGAAACCGCCCGCGTAGAGGAGGTTATTGGTGATTTTGTTCAGCTAAAAAAAGCAGGGAGTAACTTTAAAGGTTTAAGTCCCTTTAGTGATGAGCGATCGCCGAGTTTCATGGTGTCGCCAGTTAAGCAAATCTGGAAAGATTTTTCTACAGGAAAAGGCGGAACTGCCGTGTCTTTTTTAATGGAACATGAACATTTTACGTATCCAGAAGCTATAAGATATTTGGCTAAAAAGTACAATGTTGAAATAGAAGAAACCGAGCAATCTTCTGAACAAAAAGAAAAAGCAAACGAGCGTGAAAGCTTGTATTTGGTTAGTGAATTTGCCAATACATACTTTCAAAAAGTGCTGCATAAAACAGACCAAGGAAAATCAATAGGATTAAGCTACTTTAAAGAGCGCGGATTTACTGAAGAAACCATTAAAAAGTTCGATTTAGGATATTCATTAAATGAGTGGCAAGCGTTTACCGATGAGGCTCTAAAACAAGGCTATAATATTGATTTTTTACAAAAAACAGGACTTACCATAGTTAAAGAAGATAAACGCTTTGATAGATTTAAAGGTCGCGTTATGTTTCCTATAAAAAGTATGAGTGGTCGGGTTTTGGGTTATGGCGGACGTATTTTGATAACCGATAAGAAAGCAGCTAAATATGTAAACTCACCAGAGAGCGATATTTACCATAAAAGTAAGGTGCTTTATGGCATTTATCATGCAAAACAAAGTATAGCGAAAGAAGATAATTGTTATTTGGTTGAAGGATACACGGATGTGATTCAGTTCCATCAAACAGGGATACATAATGTAGTGTCTTCTTCGGGCACTGCCTTAACTTCTGAACAGATTAGACTTATAAACCGACTTACAAAAAACATAACCGTACTTTTTGATGGAGATGCTGCTGGTATGCGCGCATCACTTCGTGGTATAGATTTAATTTTGGAGCAAGGTATGAATGTTAGGGTATGTACTTTTCCAGAAGGTGAAGATCCCGATAGTTTTGCAAAACAAAATACGTTAGAAGAGTTAGGTTTATATTTAAAAGACAATGCCAAAGACTTTATTCAGTTTAAGGCTTCCATATTGTTTGAGGATTCTAAAAACGACCCTATAAAGAAAGCAGAAACAGTTAGAGATATTGTTAACAGTATTTCAAAAATTCCTGACCGTATTAAAAAAGAAATTTATATTCAGGAATGTGCTAGAATTATGGATATAAGTGAGGAAGTACTGTTTAGCACTTTGGCTCAAATAAATAAAAAAGAGTCTCAAGAAGAAAATAAACAATATCGAAAAGAACAAAAAGCCTTTGAAGTAGTCAAACACCAGCAGCCTATTGCAAAAGTTGATGTTCAGTATGTTTTAGAACGAAAAATAATTGAGGTTTTATTGCTATACGGAAATGAAACTGAAAATTTTGAAGATTTAGTTTTAAAAGAAAATGATAAAGGCGAATTGGTTTTAGAGCCTGTAATTCATCAGGTTAAAGTGTTTGAGAAAATTTTTTTAGATCTTCAGGATGATGAAATGCAATTTACGAATGAGCAATTTAAAAGTCTTTATTATACCATTATTGATAGGTTAAACCAAGATCAAGATTTTGAGTTGAAAATTTTTGTGAATTCAGTAGATCAAGATATGGCTAATGAAATTACTACCATTTTAATGGAAGATGAACGCTACGCTTTAGACGATTGGAAAAGGATGAATATATATCCTAAAGAAAAAATGCATACCGTAGCTCAATTGGTTAGCGAAACCATTTTAAGTTTACGTTGCTTTTTAATAGACCAAAAAGTGAAGGAGTTTCAGCAAGAAACGCTGCAAAACAAAATAGACTCGAATAGAAATATACTAGAAGAAGTAAAAGACTATTCGGGTCTAAAAATGTTATTATCTAGAAAACTAAACCGTGTGTTATAACTGTTGGCTTAGTTTTGCTTGATTAACTAAATCAACTAAATTAGTAACCTTAAGCTTTCGCATTAGTCTAGCTTTATACGTACTAACTGTTTTTTCGTTAATATCTAATTCCTTAGAAATTTCTTTGTTTTTCCTGCCAATAGTAAGAAGCTTTAGTACTTCTGCTTCTCTAGTAGATAGTTTCTTGTAAAAAGTACCACCTTTGTTTACTCTAGTACCAAAGGCAAGCTGTTGCGTTAAGTCATTGCTTAAATGAATACCGCCTTCATGTACTTTTAAAATGGCTTCATTAATAGTAATTACATTAACAGATTTGTTTATGTAACCAGCAGCGCCAGCTTTGATGGCGTTAATGGCATAAACTTCTTCTGGTTGTGCACTAAGAATAATGGTTTTAATATCTGGAAAATCATTTTTCAAATAACGCAAAACAGTTAACCCATTTAATTTTGGGAAATCTGCTTCAGTTAAAATAATGTCTACAGGATTTTTCTTTACAAAATCCAAGATGGCTTCGCCATCATTTACACTTCCAACAACTTTTATGTCGGACGATGCAGAGAAAAGAACTTCAAGTCCTTTTCTGGTAATTGGGTGGTTGTCTGCTATTAATAATTTTATCATAATTGAGTAGCTTTTTTTAATAACTAATTAATTGAGAGATAGTTATGTTGAGAGAATAAGCTTGTTACAAAAGTATGACTTTTTTACAGATTCTGCAATAATTATGACAAATTAGTAGGGATTTCACAAATTGGAATAGAAATCATTTTATGTTTGTTAGAATTGTTATATCGTTTATATATTTTGAACACCTCTTGTTTTCTTCCTGAAAAGGCATCTGCAGTTTTTCCTTCATCATCCATTTTCATGGCCCATTCAAGTTCTGGATAAGAGGCTCCTATTTGATCTTCATCACTTCTTGTATCTCCAAATAAACCATCACTTGGTGCAGCTTTCATTATGGATTTAGGTACTTTTAAAAATTCACCTATTTCATAAACTTCCGATTTCAGCAAGTCTGCAATAGGGCTCAAATCCACGCCACCATCACCATATTTGGTATAAAAACCAACGCCAAAATCTTCTACTTTATTTCCTGTCCCAGCAACCAATAAGCCATAAAGGCCAGCATAGTAGTAAAGTGTGGTCATTCTTAATCTAGCACGAGTATTAGCTAAAGCCATATCAACTGTAGCTTGGTCACCATCCATAAAAATTTCAGTTTTAAACTCCTCAAAAACAGGTGTTAAGTCGGTACGTGTATCATCAACATTTTCAAAATGATTTTTAAGTTGAGAAATGTGCTCTTGGGCTCTCGTAACATGACTTTCAGCTTGATGAATAGGCATTTCTACACATAAAACGTTGAGTCCTGTTTTGGCGCATAGTGTAGAAGTTACCGCAGAGTCGATGCCTCCAGAAACCCCAACAACAAAACCATTTACGCTAGCATTTGTGGCATAATCTTTAAGCCAATTTACAATATGATTTACAACTTTTTCTGTTTGCATTTTAAATGAATTTAAATCTAAGAATAGTACCTTTGTAAACAAAAATAACCCTTACGCTCAATTTATAAAAATTTATGCCATTTAAGTTTTCTATGAAATCCATATTTTTGTTTTTATTAGTAGTAATGATCGCTACTTCTTGTAAAAAAGATAAGACTTTGGAGCATGAAATAGCTAAAATTAATACAGATGTTCAAATAGAACGTTTTGATAAGTTATTTTCTAAAGTCACTTCAAACAAACTGGTGGATATAAAAAGGGCTTATCCTTTTATGTTTTCTGAAAAATATCCAGATTCATTTTGGTTAGCTAAGGCAAAAGACACCTTGCAAATTCAACTATTTAATGAAGTTGATAAAGTGTTTTTAGATATTGAAGACACTGAGACTGAAATAGAATCCTTATTCAACCATTTAAAATATTATTTTTCAGAGTTTAACTCGCCAAGAATAATTACGACCACAAATGATGTAGATCATAGAAATAGAATAATCGTTACAGATACTATTGTGGTAATTGCATTAGATTCTTATTTAGGAAGCAACCACGAGTTTTACGGCAGTATTGCTAACTTTTTAAAAGTGAATTTAATCAAAGAGCAAATTGTAGTCGACCTCGCTAACGAATATGCAAAAAAACATACCTATCATCCAGAACGTAAAACCTTGCTAGATGAAATGATTTACTTCGGGAAGCTATTATATTTTAAAGATGTTATGGTGCCTTTTAAAACAGAAGCTGAACGCATTGGTTATAGTGAAGCTGAACTGAATTGGGCCATTACAAACGAAAGCTATATATGGCGTTTTCTAGTAAGCCGCGAATTGTTGTTTAGTACAGATTCTAAATTACCTCGCAGATTTATAAACCCTGCACCATTTTCTAAGTTTTATTTAGAGGGTGTCGATGCCGATTCTCCTGGGCGTTTAGGGCAATATATAGGTTGGCATATTGTTAGGGCCTACATGGAGCAGAATGAAGCATCTTTAAAAGATATGCTTATAAAAAGTACCGAAGATATTTTTAATAATTCAAAGTTTAAACCACGTAAATAATGGCAAATACGATTACTTCTAAAATAGAGCTTAATGTTGAATTGGATGAAAACCGAGTACCAGAAAAAATACATTGGACGGCTCAAGATGGTGGTATAACTAATGAGGAGGCCAAAGCCATGATTCTTGCCGTGTGGGATGCTAAAACCAAAGAGACTTTGCGTATTGACTTATGGACAAAAGAGATGCCAGTTGATGAAATGAAAGTGTTTTTTCATCAAACTTTAGTGGCTATGAGTGATACCTTCTATAAAGCCACTCAAGACGATAAAATGAGTGCTACCATGAAAGATTTTTGCGATTATTTTGCTGAAAAACTTGAGTTGAAAAAGTAATTATTGAAGATCGAACACTGATTCCATTTGCAATAATCCTAAATTCTGGTTTTAACTTATTGTTTGAAATTAATTTAAAGACGCACTATAAAGTTCTGCAACTTGCAGTATACCGTTATTCGTTTTTCTTTAGCGTAACATATTTCAGCATTCACTGAGTTTAAATGAGCATCTCAAGCAAACCATCTAGTTGTCAGACCATACTGCAAGTTCGTTTCCTGATGGATAAATAAAATAAAACCTTCGACCACCAGGAAAAGAAAAAATATCTTCTGAGATTTCCCCACATGATTTCATAATTTTACTTTTTATCAATTCAAGGTTTTTATGATATAAAATAATCAATGCACCATTTATAATTTCACTTTCAGTTTTTTCAAATCCTCCTTGAATCCCACTTTCTGAAAAAGCTAAATATGTTGGCCCGTAATCAGTAAAAGTCCAATCAAAAGATATAGTATAAAATTCTTTTATTTTTTCCAGGTCTTTAGCTTTGAATTCAACGTAATTGATGTGATTATCATTGATATCCATTTCTTTTATTTAAGTTAACATGCTTTACTAAAATGGGTTGTAACTAATAGAATTATACTAACAAATATATTAAATAACGAGGTTAAATTAAGGGGTGACAAAATATTTTGAATTGGTTTATCTTTTGGAGTTATTGTTCAATATCTCGCATGTCTTTCTGCAAATGATCCAGATATAAAATGCCATTTAGGTGGTCTATTTCGTGCTGAAAAACAACAGATGTAAAACTATTTACGATCTCAGATTTATGTTCGGCATTCATAGTGTCATATTCAATAGTGATAGCATAGGATCGACTATTAAGTGTTTCTGTTCTGTCTGGAATAGATAAGCAGCCTTCGTTCAGCGTTTGTTTTTCTACAGAATAAGAAACGATTTTTGGGTTTAAGTACACTTCAAAAGGAAAGTTTACTTTATCAAAGCGTTGCACCCAAATTATATTTTTTAAAATGCCAACTTGTGGTGCAGCAATGCCAACACCCATGGACATACTATCTCTTACTGTGGTATAAAGACGTTTTACAAAATTTCGTAAAATAGGGTCTTTTGGATTTGGTTTTATGTAGCTGCTTTTTGTTCTAAGCAGTAAGGAATCTTTTTTGCTGTTAATCTTATAGACCCGCATAGGGTTTGAGCTATCTGCATTCATTATGAGTTTAGCTTCTTTCTCAGAAAAAGACTTTCTTACAGCGTTTTTAGTGCTCGAACACCCAACAATTAACATCAGAATAAAAATTAATAAGAAATAATATTTCATCACAGTAAAATAATTAAATGCCCATTATGAGCCGATCTACCATTCGTTGATGCGGTTAGAATCTAATTTGACAAAAATAAAAATTAGAATTGTAAAAGCCCAAAGACCAGAACCTCCATAGCTAAACATTGGCAGGGGTATACCAATAGTGGGAATTAACCCCATAACCATACCAATATTAATAAAAAAGTGAATGAAAATAATTGAAGCGACACCATAACCGTAAACCCTACTAAATTGCGATTTTTGTAGTTCAGCCAAATGCAGGATACGTATTAAAAGTAACACGAAAAGAACTACAACAGAGGCGCTACCCAGAAAGCCCCATTCTTCGCCAACGGTACTAAAAATGTAATCAGTGTGTTGTTCTGGTACAAATTTCCCTGTTGTTCTAGTACCTTCCATGAATCCTTTACCAGTAAAGCCGCCAGAGCTAATGGCTTTTTCGGATTCATTTAAATTATAAGCAAAAGTACGTTTCATTTGCTCAAGTTTTTGAGGGTCTTTTTCTAAACGTAACCATAGACTTATTCTATCTTGCTGATGGGGTTGCAAAATACTTTGATAAAAGAATTTTACTCCAAACGAAACAGCAATAGCTACTAAAATAATTAAGATGGATTGAAATATTTTTAACTTTTTTTTGCTTAAAAAATGAAAACCAATTAGAAACAATAAGGCAAGAATAGACGTTTTTGTTGGTCCGAATTTTAATGAGATAATGGCTAATAAAATAATATAAATACCAATAGATAAATAATATTTTGGCAAGCCTTCGCGATATAAGACGAAAAAGAAAGCGGCATAAACAATAGTGCTACCGGTATCATTTTGAAGTAGAACCAAAATGGCTGGAATGATAATAATAACAAAGGTTCGTATTTGATCTTTAAACGAATTAATATTTGTGTTTAAATCACTTATGTATTTAGCTACTGCCAGTGCTGTAGCGGTTTTTGCAAATTCGCTAGGCTGTAAAGTCATCCCGCCAATTGCATACCACGAAGTCGCACCGTTTACGGTTTTTCCGAAAAGGAAAAGACCAACCAAAGACAACATAGAAATCATATAAATAATGCCGGAAAACCGTTCATAAAATTTAGCATCGATAGCTAGTAAAAGGATAATTAAGCCGAAGGTTAAGAAAATAAATATAAGTTGTTTTCCGAAAGGTTGCGATAAATCAAAATAATTTATGGTGTTTCCTGTATGCGATGCCGACAAAATATTCAACCAACCAAAACCAACTAACAAGAAGAAAAGGATAATGGTAATCCAATCGAATTTAAAATGTCTGTTAGTATTCCTAACCATCAATTTTTAGCTTTATTAATTCTGTTTAATTCTTTTTTTAATCGATAATATTCCTGCTCTTCAACAATTTGAAAAGACGTATATCCATTAATTTTAAACGGCTTTCCAGATTGAGGTTTTGCGTATTCATTTTCAAGACTATGTTTTAAAAGCCACTCTTCTAGATCTTTTCTCGTTATGTACCCTTTTATGTGTCTTTCAATTAATAAACTAGCTACTTTACCTGCAAATCTACTTCCCCAATACCCGTTTTCAACAAATACAGCAATAGCAATTTTCGGGTCATCTTTAGGCGCAAATGCCACAAAAATGGAGTGGTCTGTTAATTGAGTTCTAAGACTGTCTATAATAGCAAAATTCTCAACGGTCCCTGTTTTTCCACAAATATCGATATCTTTAACTTGTAAAGAAGCTGCGGTTCCTTTTCTGTATACTTGTAACATACCTTCTATAACAGGTTCAAAATGCGGTTTGTCAATGGTAGTATATTTAGCTTTAGTAAACTGTTTTGGCAAGGATTGACCTTCAATGTTTTTTATTATATGAGGTGTGAAGTAATGGCCGCGATTTGCAATAGCTGCAATCATATTTGCCAATTGTATTGGGGTGGTTGCAACCTCACCTTGACCTATCGCATTTGATATGGTGTAAGTTGAATAAAATGTTTTTGGATAGATACGTTTGTAATAAGCTCTATCAGGAATTCTACCTTTTTGACCAACAAATAGGTCATTATTTAGAAAATTACCTAAACCGAAACTTTGTGCATGTTTACTCCAGATGTCAATACCGTCTGAGGAACTACCATTCTTGTCTAGAATTTTCCTGTAAGTAGTAGCAAAATAAGCATTGCAAGAACGTTGAATACCTGTAATCATGTTGTTTCGAGTACCTCTGTTACAATGGCATTTCATAAACCGATTTCCATATTTGTAACCTGCATAACAAGTCACGGTTTCATCAGGTGTTAAAACCCCTTCTTGAAGTGCAATTAAGGCATTCATTAACTTGAAAGGTGACCCAGGTTCATAAACACCTTGCAAACTTCTGTTAAATAGCGGTTTTGCTATAGAATCGTTGTAAAGTTTTGTGAAATTTTTTGAACGATCTCGTCCTACCAAAATATTAGGATCGTATGTTGGGGCTGCAACCATGGCTAAAATTTCTCCTGTAGCAGGTTCAATAGCGATAACACCACCCCGTTTATTCTGCATGAGTAATTCGCCATAAGCTTGAAGTTCTGCATCAATAGTTATTGTAATATCTTTTCCTTGTTCAGGAATTGTATCATACTTACCATCTTTATAGGGACCAATATTTCTATTAAATCTGTCTTTTTGAATAAACTTAATACCTTTAACGCCTCTAAGTGTGTTTTCATAAGAGGCTTCAACCCCTTGTTTGCCTTTTAAATCGCCCATTTTATAGTATGGGTCCCTATTTATATCACTATTATTAACTTCGCCAATATCGCCTAATACGTTAGCCCCAATGGTGGTTTCGTAATCTCTTAAAGAACGTTTTTGAATATAGAACCCATCAAATTTCCGCATTTTCTCTTGTAACACAGCATAATCTTCTTTCGATAGGTGCGACACAAATACTGAGGGTAGTCTTGGAGAATATCGTTTGGCCTTGTGGTATTTTTTTATGAATTGTTCTTTGTCAATTTTTAATAAAGAACAAAACTCTAGAGTGTCTAAAGGTTCAACTTCACGCGGAATTACCATCACATCATAAGATGGTTGATTAGCTACAAGCAAATTACCATTTCTGTCGTAAACAAAACCACGTTTGGGATAGTCATATACTTTTCTAATAGCATTGTCTTCAAACAAACTATAGTTATTCGAATCGTAAATCTGCAAGTAGAAGAGTCTCGAAAGAAACAAAATGCCTACAGCAATTATAAAAATGAAAAGTAAAAATTGTCTCATTTCGATTTTCGAGTAAAAATTATTGTTACCACAACACTTATTATAATAGTGAATATACTAGAGAATAACGTTTTTTGGAAGATTAAAATTATTTTAGAAATGCTAAATATTTCTAAAGAAAATAAAACGAAGTGGTGTAATATTGTAAGAAGTGCGAAATAAGTGAGTTTTGAGCCAAAATCTACGGTGTTAAATTTTACTGATTGATGCTCATAAATCGTTCCGAAAGAAGATTTTAAAATCACAGGTCTTATGTAAGCTATAAATACTGAAGCGCCCGCATGAATACCTCCTGTGTCTAAAAACATATCTATAGTTATGCCTAAAATAAAACTTAGCATAATAAGCACTACGCGATTATTTTTTACAGGAAATAAGGCAATGAAAAGAATGTATATATATGGGTTTATATAGCCTAAAAAGTTAATATGATTCAAGATTAAAACCTGTATCAAGATCAAAGCAATAAATCGGATGGTATGTATTGAAAATATACTATTCATTTATTTATTGCTCAGTAAATTTTTAATTTCTTCTTTATTTACATTTTCAATAATGTAAACATGTTCAACACTTGTCATATCATTAAACAGCTTTACATTAATTTCATAATAATTTTCAGCTTGGTCGAGCTGAAATTCATCAATAACACCAATTGGTATACCTTTTGGAAAAATAGAGGACTGTCCTGATGTAATTATAGTATCTCCAATTTTAACAGGAGCAATTTTAGGGATGTCTGTAAGTTGTATGAATTCTGAAGAATCTCCATCCCAAATTAATGATCCTAAATGATTTGTTTTTTTTAATTTTGCACTTATACTAATTGTTGCATTTAAGATGGATATGACTGTGGAATAATTACTACTTGTTTTATCAACGATGCCAATAATACCTTTTGATGAAATAACACCAAAATCTTGTTTAATGCTGTCGTTCTTACCTTTATTAAGCGTTAAAATATTGTTACTTAATGAATAGCTGTTTTTTATAATACTAGCAGTGTAAAATTGATATGACTTGTCAAACATGAGACTATCAACATAAGCGGAGTCTGTTTTAATTTGATTATTTAGTAAAAGTGAGCGTAATCGCTTGTTTTCGTCTGAAAGTAGCCGATTTTGAGACTTTAAGTTGAAATAATTACTAGCGTTATTTAAAGAATTATAAACACCACCAGTTAAAAAATTAGCGGAATTTATAAACTTACTTTTATGGTAAGAATGTGATTGAATAGTAAATAAAAGAGAAAAACCAAATAGCAACAAGAACAACAAAAAGTTTTTGTTTCTTATTATAAAATTAATAATCTGTTGCATGATTTATAGGGGTCTCTATTTTATCAATACACTTTTGTATTTAGGTAAATTTTTAAGTGTAATACCGGTACCTCGAACTACCGCACGTAATGGGTCTTCAGCAATATAAACGGGTAAATCTGTTTTTTGAGATAAACGTTTGTCTAAACCACGTAACATAGAACCACCACCAGCTAAATAAATACCTGTGTTGTATATATCCGCAGCTAATTCTGGAGGAGTTTGAGATAAGGTTTCCATAACCGCATCTTCAATACGAAGGATGGATTTATCTAAAGCTTTTGCAATTTCTCTATATGAAATTTGAACTTGTTTAGGTTTTCCTGTTAGTAAATCACGACCTTGGACACTCATGTCTTCAGGAGGTAATTCTAAATCTTCAGTAGCAGCACCTATTTGTATTTTTATTTTTTCAGCAGTACGTTCTCCCACATAAAGATTGTGTTGGGTCCGCATATAATATACAATATCGTTAGTAAATACATCACCCGCAATTTTAACAGATTTGTCGCAAACAATTCCGCCCAAAGCAATAACAGCAATTTCGGTAGTACCACCACCGATATCTACTACCATGTTTCCTTTTGGTTGCATAATATCAACACCAATACCAATAGCCGCAGCCATAGGTTCATGTATTAAATACACTTCTTTACCATTTACACGTTCTGCACTTTCTTTCACGGCGCGCATTTCAACTTCTGTAATTCCAGAAGGAATACAAATAACCATACGTAATGCGGGTGTAAAAAATCTCTTTTTTAAAGCAGGTATATTTTTAATAAACATACTTATCATTTGCTCTGAAGCATCAAAATCTGCAATTACACCATCTTTTAGAGGTCGAATGGTTTTAATATTTTCATGAGTTTTTCCTTGCATTAAACTAGCTTCTTGACCAACGGCAATTATTTTGCCAGAAATCCTATCGCGAGCAACTATAGAAGGCGCATCAACAACAACTTTATCGTTATGAATTATAAGCGTATTTGCAGTACCTAAATCTATTGCAATTTCTTCTGTTAAGAAATCAAAAAATCCCATGTGCTATTAAAATTTTTAAGTGGTTTAAAAACGAATCACGTAAATGTAATAAAAGTTAATAAATATATGCCTTTTAAGAGGTTCAAATTCTTGTTAAAATAAAGGATGTGATTCTTATACGTTATTCATCGAATTTTAGACTATAAGAAATCGATGAATTTTTAGTTTAAAGCATTGAAAAATTTAAAGTATACGGACCATTAGTGTTTAAAATGACGCGTGCCAGTCATGACCATAGCAACTGCATTTTCATTACAGTAATCAATACTTAATTGATCTTTTATAGAACCACCTGGTTGAATTACGGCATTAATACCTGCATTGTTCGCTATTTCTACACAATCTGGAAACGGGAAAAAAGCATCGCTTGCCATAACAGCTCCGTTTAAGTCAAACTTAAAAGAACTGGCTTTATGTATAGCTTGTTCTAAAGCATCAACACGACTAGTTTGTCCGGTTCCGCTAGCGCATAATTGCTTATTTTTAGCTAAAACAATCGTATTCGATTTGGTGTGCTTACAAATTTTTGAAGCAAAAATTAAATCATCAATTTGAGATTGAGTAGGAGCTGTGTTAGTCACATTCTTTAAATCCTCTACTTTGTCTGTAATATTATTTCTATCTTGAACTAAAACACCATTTAAACAACTTCTTACGTTTGTTTTTGGCATATCTACTTCATGGATTTCTAATAAAATTCTATTCTTTTTACCTTTAAGTAATTCTGAGGCTTCCGCGGAAAAAGAAGGCGCGATAACCACTTCACAGAATAATTTATGAATCTCTTGTGCAGTAGCATTATCAATTTCTTTATTACTTATTAAAACCCCACCAAAAGCCGAAACAGGGTCACCCGCTAAAGCGTCAACATAGGCTTGGTGTAGCGTGTCGCGTTGTGCTAAACCACAAGCGTTATTGTGTTTTAATATGGCAAATGTTGGTGCGTCGTTTGTGAATTCTAGCATTAAGTTAACTGCAGCATCAACATCTAAAAGGTTATTGTAACTTAACTCTTTGCCGTGAAGTTTTGTGAATAATTCATCAAAATCTCCAAAGAAAAACCCTTTTTGGTGTGGGTTTTCTCCGTAGCGTAAAACTTTGCCATTAGTTTCGCTTATTTTTAAAACTACTTCATCATGATTTTTGTTGAAATAGTTGAAAATAGCAGTGTCATAGTGCGAAGATACATTAAAGGCTTTACCAGCAAAACGCTTTCTGTCTTCTTCTGAAATTGTACCATTGTTTGCTGAAATTAATTCTAAAAACCCCGCATATTCATCAACAGAAGACACACAAATCACATCAGCATAATTTTTAGCAGCAGCACGAATTAATGAAATACCACCAATATCAATTTTTTCAATAATATCTTGGTTACTAGCTCCCGATGCAACCGTTTTTTCAAAAGGGTATAAATCAACAATAACAACATCAATTTGTGGGATGTCGTACTCAACTAATTCTGCTACATCTCCATCGTGATTTTGTCTGTTTAAAATACCGCCAAAAACTTTTGGGTGTAATGTTTTTACGCGCCCACCAAGAATAGAAGGATAGGAGGTTACATCTTCAACAGGAACAACTTTAATGCCTAAATCATTAATAAATTTTTCTGTACCACCAGTAGAATATATAGTTACACCTTGTTTGTCTAACTCTTTTACAATAGGCTCTAAGCCGTTTTTACTAAATACAGAGATTAATGCTGATTTAATGCTTTTTTCGTTGCTCATTGGTACTTTTTTATAGTTTTGGAATGAAATTGTTGATGTTTCTCAGGTTTTATTCTAAATATTCGCAAAAGTACCTATTTCATCTAATAAAATAAGCGCAGAATTATTGAAAAAGGTTCTAATTTTTTAACGAAAACGAGAAGTTGTTAACAACTATAAAATTTTAGCAATTTTTTCACAAACAAACTCTAAAAACTGTTCGTCTGCTTTGGTAAAAGGATCAGGAGTATTAGAGTCTATATCAATCTGACCAATATTTTCGCCATTAATAAAAATGGGAACTACAATTTCAGCTTTTACAGTAATGCTACAAGCAATATAATTTTCTTGAGCAGATACATCTGGTACTACAAAGTTTTCATTACTTAGTGCTACTTGTCCGCAAATACCTTTTCCAAATGGAATGATCGTATGGTCTGTGGGTTCGCCAATATACGGGCCTAAAAGCAATTCTTCTTTATTACCATTTCTAAAATAAAAACCAACCCAATTGTAGTATTCAATATGGGTTTCAAGTAATTCACAAAGACATAGAATACGTTCGTCAATAGTATTATTTGTATTAAAAATAATCGTTTCTACTTGTGGTTTTAATTTTTCAAAAATCATAAATTCAAAAGTTTTGGTAAAAGTATCTAAAAAGGTGTAAATTCGACATCCAGATGTCATAAAATTAATCTCAATATTTGAATTCACTTTTTATAAAATACAAGTCGGTAATAAAATTCATCCTTACGTTTTTGTTGGTATATGCATTGTTGTCTGTGGTTAATAAATTATATCTACAATATTCTGATGGCTCAAAGTTTTACCCAGACTTTATGACTAATTTGGTTTCTTTACAAATTGAAACGTTACTGAATTCTTTTGGTTATCAAACGCAAGTCGTGCCTCACCCGGATGAACCATCAATGAAATTGATTTTAAATGGTAAGTATTTAGCACGAATCATAGAAGGCTGCAACGCTATTAGTGTTGTTATTTTATTTCTTTCGTTTATAGTTGCCTTTTCAGGAAAATTAAAAGCTACTTTTTTCTATATCCTTTCTGGAAGTGTTTTGATTTACGCAGTAAACCTATTGCGAATAGTTATTTTAACCTTAGGGTTGTATCATTACCCACAATATAGTAATGTTTTGCATACCGTTATTTTCCCTGGTATTATATATGGAATGGTATTTTTACTTTGGATATTTTGGGTAAATAGATTTTCAAAATTTAATAAGAATAATGCATAAAGTAACTAAATACATTTTGCTTTTAATATTAGTGATGCTGCTGATTTTGATTCGTTTTTTTGAAGATGTTTTGTTTTACGATCCTTATCTTGAGTTCTTTCAAAATGATTATTTATACATGGATAGCCCTAGGCGTGAAGTGGCAAAAGTATTTGGTTTTACAACGTTACGTTTTGTTTTAAACACGCTTATTTCATTGGCTATTTTATTTGTAGTTTTTAAAGATAAAAGCATTATTAAATTTTCGGTACTCATTTATGCTATTGCTTTTGTTCTTCTTATGGTTCTCTACTTATATTTTGTAGTTAACCCTAATCAAGAAGATTATTATTTGTTTTTTAATGTTCGACGTTTTTTAATTCAGCCTATATTTTTAATTCTGCTATTACCCGCGTTTTACTACCATAAGATTAAAAACTGAAAGCTTTCTATGTTAAACATTAGATAAAAATCTTATTAAAGCTTTTGTTTTTTATACTTTTGCATTGTGAATAAACAATTGCTAAATAAAGGTTTTTCTGCTGTAATGGCATTGCTAGTATTATTTTCAACGGTTTCTTTTACTATTGAAAAGCATTTTTGCGGTGACGTATTAGTAGATGTTTCAATGTTTGTTGAAGCTGAGAAATGTGCTATGGAATCTTTAGAAACCCTTAAAAAGAAGACGTGTTGTAAAGATGAGATAGCTATTGTCGAAGGTCAAGATGAATTAAAAGTGTCAGCATTTGAAGATCTAGATTTTGAGCAACAACAAGTTATAACCGTATTCACTTATTCATACGTACATCTTTTTGAGAGTTCACCAAAACAAACGATTCTTCATAAAGATTATTCTCCCCCTAATTTGGTCTCCGATATTCAGGTTTTAGATCAGGTTTTTATCATTTGATATATAGATTTTTGTTATTCCCTTTATGAAGAGAATTTTATTGTCTTTTCGCTTTCGCGGAAATATAAAAAGATTTATTAATTCAAATTAAATTTCAAAATGAAACATACATATATAATTACAGGTATGACCTGTAATGGTTGCAGAACTTCTGTGGAAGACAAATTAAACGCACTTCCACAAGTTGAAAAGGCTTCAGTTAATTTAGAAACATCCGAAGCTATTATTGAAATGTCAAATCACATTTCAACTGAACAATTACAAATGGCATTATCTGATAAATATTCAATTTCAGAAAAAAATATTTTTAAAACAACTTCAAGCTCTATAGACAAAGAAAAAAGTGATTTACATCAACTATTTCCGCTGTTTTTAATATTTGCTTATATTATTATAGCATCTGCTTTACTAAATAAAAATCCTTGGGATATTAATGGATTTATGCTTGATTTTATGGGGCTTTTTTATGTAGTTTTTAGCTTTTTTAAGCTACTAGACTTAAAAGGGTTTCCAGAATCATTCAAAATGTATGATCCAATAGCTAAAGTAATACCCTTATATGGTTGGGTTTATCCCTTTATAGAAGTTGCTCTTGGTGTTATGTTTTTAATGCGAATTGAAACTCCAATAGCATTGATTATAAGCTTAATTGTTTTAGGAATCACCACTATTGGAGTTACAAAAACATTGCTTGATAACAAGTCAATTCAATGTGCCTGCTTAGGAACCGCCCTAAAGCTTCCTATGACTAAAGCAACTTTTATTGAAAATAGTATTATGATAGTAATGGCTATTGTGATGCTAATTAAAACCTGTAATTAAATGAAACAAATTTTATATATACTATTACTAGTTCCGACTATAGTTTTTTCCCAAGAAAGTATTTCAGGAGTCATATTGGAATCAAACGATAAAAACCAAGAGATAGGCTTAGCTGGAGCTAACGTGTATTGGTTGGGTACTGAAGTTGGAACAGTAACCGATATTGATGGTAACTTCGCGCTATCTTACAAATCAGAATACAATAAATTGGTTATAAGTTACGTGGGCTTTAAAACGGATACGCTAACTATTAATGCTCCGAAAATAATAAAACATTGGTTACAATCTACTGATGATTTAGACACTGTTACATTGAAGTCAAGGAAACAGACTACTGCAAAATCTTATTTTAAGGCTACAAATGTAATAAATGTGAGTAGTGACGAATTATTAAAAGCAGCCTGCTGTAACCTATCTGAAAGCTTTGAAACTAATCCGTCTATTGATGTTAATTTTGCCGATGCTATTTCAGGAACCCGTCAAATAAAAATGTTAGGATTAACAAGTCCGTATATTTTAATTGCTACGGAAAATATTCCTTCCATTCGAGGTGCTTCACAAGCCTACGGGTTAAGTTTTATTCCAGGTACTTGGGTTGAAAGTATTCAAATTACCAAAGGGGCGGGGAGTGTGGTAAATGGTTTTGAGAGTATCGCGGGACAGATAAACGCGGAATTGGTAAAGCCATCAACTGATGATAAGTTGTTTGTCAACTTGTATGGTGCGACAAGTGAGCGTTTAGAACTAAATACACACATTAACACCAAAGTAAATGATAAGTGGCATACAGGATTATATATCCATGGAAATACTCACAATAAAGAACACGATGTGAATAATGATGGATTTTTGGATATGCCAAAATTTGATCAGATTAATTTAATGAACCGTTGGCAATATATAGATACTAAAAAAGGTTTTGTAAGCTTTATTAATTTGAAATTTTTAAATGATGAAAAACAAACGGGTGAATTAGATTTCAATCCAAATACTGATAAACTGTCCACTAATACTTGGGGTAGCGAAATCGATACAAGGCGTTATGAAGTGGCTGCTAAATTTGGTTATGTTAATCCAAATGTGCCATGGCAAAGTCTCGGTGTTCAAGCGGCTTATAGTAGTCATAAGCAAGAATCCTATTTTGGTTTGAATGTATATGATATTAAACATAATAGTTTATATGCTAATGCTCTTTATAACTCTATTATTAGCGATTCTAGGCATAAAATAAAAACAGGAGTAAGTTATACCTATGACCAATATGATGAATTAGTCAATACAACAGATTACAAAAGAACAGAAAACTCAGTCGGAGCATTTTTTGAGTATAGTTTCGATGATTTAGAATTGTTGAATCTTACCGCAGGTGTTCGTATTGATCATCATAATTTATTAGGGACATTTATAACACCAAGAGTTCATGCGAGGTATTCACCTTGGGGTAAATCTGCATTTAGAGCATCTTTTGGAAGAGGAAAACGAAGTGCCAATATTTTTACCGAAAATCAGCAAATGTTCTCAACATCAAGACAGATTAATATTTTGAATTCAGGTGGGAATATTTATGGATTAGATCCAGAAATAGCATGGAATTATGGATTTTCATATCTTCAAGGGTTTAATTTGTTTGGAAGAAAAGCGGATATTACTTTAGACTATTATAAAACCGATTTTAAAAACCAAATTGTAGTGGATTGGGAAAATCCTACTGAGGTTAGTTTTTATAACCTAGAAGGGAAAAGTTTTGCCAATAGTTTTCAGGTAGAATTTAACTATAATCCTTTTCAGTATTTCGATTTGCGAATGGCATATAAATATTACGATGTAAAAACCGATTATAATTCTGGCAGGTTGGAAAGGCCTTTAACAGCTAAGCATCGTTTATTTGCCAATGTTGGTTATAAAACACATCAAGAAGAAGGACAACTTGGGCGTTGGAAATTTGATGGTACATTTAACTGGTTAAGTAACCAACGTTACGCGTCTACAACTAGTAACCCTGTTCAATATCAATTAACAGAAAGAACACCAAATGTTGCAACGTTAAGCGCTCAAATAACCAAAGTGTTTTCTCCAAAATTTGAAGTATATTTAGGAGGTGAAAACATCACTAATTTGAGGCAACCCAACCCGATTTTAGGAGCAGATGCCCCATTTGGAGGGAATTTTGATAGTACGTTTGTATATGGCCCAATTTTTGGAAATATGTATTTCGCGGGATTACGATTTAAAATAAAATAGATAAAAATGAAGAAATTATTAATTATAGCTTTAATGCTAACGGGAACATTAACTTTTGCACAAAATAAAAACGCCAAAGCTTCTATGGAAGTTGATGGTATTTGCGGCATGTGTAAAGCACGAATTGAAAAGGCGTGTTTGAATACTAAAGGTGTAAAATTTGCACAATGGAGTATTAATACACACGAATTAAATTTGATATATGATGCCCGTAAAACAGATATGGAAACCATTGAAAAACAGGTATTAGCTGCAGGACATGACACTAAAAATGTAAAAGCTACAGATGAAGCTTACGCAACGGTGCATACGTGTTGTAAATATCGGGATGAAGAAGTAAAAGATGAGCACGAAGCAGCAGAATAACATAAAAAGAATGTTGAACATAATCATTAGATGTCTATTCTGGATTTTAAAAGCCCAAACAATTTGTCTGGGCTTTTTTAGTTTTTCTTAAGCTTGATTTTATGAAAAAATATAACTTTGTTAAAATTCTAATTAAAACATGACCCTTAATACTTAATTAATTCTTTTTTATATTAATATGGCACATATACTTAAAAATGAAAACCTAGAGCTTCATATTGACACACCTTTTGAAAATTATAATTTTTCAAGATTTGATTGGACTGGAAAAATTATTAAAGTAAAATTTAAAGATATTCAATTATCAAGTGTCGAAATCACTGATTGTCAAAATAAAAATTATTTCGGGAAAGGATTTTATAATGAATTTGGAATTGATACAGCGTTAGGTTTTGATGAAGCTGAGGTAGGTGGTTGGTTTCATAAAATAGGTGTGGGGCTTTTAAAAAAAGATGATAATCAATACTTGTTCAATAAGAATTATGAGATTAAACCAGCCGAATTTAAAGTTGTTGCTAAATCAAATAAAATTATAATTAGTTGCAATTCAGATACTGTTTGTGGTTATTCGTATTTGTTAAAAAAAGAGATTGAATTACATGACAGTAGCTTTACTATTAAATATTATTTAGAAAACACAGGCAAAAAAGATATTGTTACAAATGAATACTGTCATAATTTTACAGCAATAAATAAAGATTTGATAGGTAGTGATTACATATTGAAATTCCCGTTTCAATTAAAACCTAAGTTATTCGGGGAGACTGTTAACCATGAACAAAAAGTTGATATTGGCATAAATGACATTAAATTTAATGGCTCGCCTAAAGAACCATTCTTTTTTAGTTTCCTTAATGGTAGTGAAAAAGTTGATGCAGAGTGGGAGTTAATAAACCTTAAAAGTAAAATTGGAATTAGTGAAGTTGGAAGTTTCAAAACAGATAAAGTGAATCTTTGGGGTTGGAAACACGTGATTAGTCCGGAGTTGTTTTTTAATATATTTATAAAACCGGGCGAATCAATTGAATGGTCTAGAAATTATAATTTGTTTACTGTAGATTAAAATGTCTACCAGAATTCTATAAGATTAAAAGCAATAGACTTGTTCTTCTTTATTAAAAATCAAATTAAAAAAGATAAATCCTTAGCGAATTTCACAAAAAAAAACGCTTCCAATAGTTTGTTTGGAAGCGTTTTTAATTATTTATTTATGGCGATTCGCCATTACATCATTCCTGGCATACCACCACCGCCCATTGGAGGCATAGCGGGAGTATCTTCTTTAATATCGATTAAAGCACACTCAGTAGTTAGAATCATTCCAGCAACAGATGCTGCATTCTCTAAAGCAATACGAGTTACTTTTTTAGGATCAATAATACCAGCTTTAAGCATATTAACATATTGTTCAGATTTGGCATCATATCCAAAATCCTTTTTACCTTCTAAAACTTTATTGATAACAACAGAACCTTCACCACCGGCGTTTTCAACGATAGTACGCAACGGAGATTCAATAGCTTTGTTTACAATTTGTACACCTGTAGTTTCATCTAAATTCTCAGTCGTAATTTTTGCTAAAACTGCTTTAGCTCTAACTAGAGCAACACCACCACCAGCAACAATACCTTCTTCAACTGCAGCTCTTGTAGCATGTAAAGCATCATCAACACGGTCTTTCTTCTCTTTCATTTCAACTTCACTTGCAGCACCTACATAAAGTACAGCAACACCACCAGCTAATTTAGCTAAGCGCTCTTGTAGTTTTTCTTTATCGTAATCTGAAGTTGTCGTTTCAATTTGTGCTTTAATTTGGTTTACTCTAGCTTTAATATCTTTTGCATTTCCAGAACCGTTAACAATCGTTGTATTGTCTTTATCAACAGTTACGGTTTCAGCAGAACCTAACATACTTAAATCTGCATTTTCTAAAGTAAAACCTCTTTCTTCAGAAATAACAGTTCCACCTGTTAAGATAGCGATATCTTCAAGCATTGCTTTACGTCTATCACCAAATCCTGGGGCTTTTACAGCAGCAATTTTTAATCCGCCACGTAATTTATTAACTACTAAAGTAGCCAATGCTTGACCATCAACATCTTCAGCAATTATTAATAATGGACGACTAGATTGTGCTACAGGTTCTAATATTGGAAGAATTTCTTGTAAGTTAGAAATCTTTTTATCGAACAATAAAATGTATGGATTTTCTAAATCAGCAATCATTTTATCTGCATCAGTTACAAAATAAGGCGATAAGTACCCTCTGTCAAACTGCATACCTTCAACCACGTCAACATAAGTTTCCATGCCTTTAGCTTCTTCTACAGTAATAACACCTTCTTTACCAACTTTACCAAAAGCGGTAGCAATTAAGTCACCAATAGTATCATCGTTATTTGCAGAAATTGCAGCAACTTGTTTTATCATTTCAGAAGAATTACCAACTTTTTGAGCTTGCTTTTCAAGGTCTTTTACAATCGTTTCAACAGCTTTATCAATACCACGTTTTAAATCCATTGGATTTGCACCAGAAGCTACATTTTTTAAACCTTCTTTAACAATTGCTTGAGCTAAAACGGTCGCAGTAGTTGTACCATCACCAGCTAAGTCGTTAGTTTTAGAAGCAACTTCTTTTACCATTTGAGCTCCCATGTTCTCGTGCTCATCAGCTAATTCAATTTCTTTAGCTACAGTTACACCATCTTTAGTTACTTGCGGTGCACCAAAGCTTTTACTGATAATTACGTTACGCCCTTTAGGACCTAATGTTACTTTCACTGCGTTTGCTAATGCATCTACACCACGTTTTAAACCGTCGCGTGCATCAATATCAAATTTTATATCTTTTGCCATTTTTTTTTAGTTTTTATATTAGCCTTTAGCGCTTTGCTATTAGCCAAGTATTAATAATAGTTTTAGTTTAAGCTAAAGGCCATTTATATAATAGCTAATATGTCACTTTCACGCATGATTAAATAATCGTTGCCTTCAAGCTTTAATTCTGTTCCTGCGTATTTACCATATAAAACAGTGTCGCCAACCTTAACAGTAATAGGCTCGTCTTTTGTGCCAGGTCCGGCGGCTACAACAGTTCCTTTTTGCGGTTTTTCTTTAGCATTGTCTGGAATTATAATTCCTGATGCTGTTTTTGTTTCAGCGGCAGCAGGCTCAATAAGAACTCTATCTGCTAATGGTTTAATGTTTAGTGCCATTGTCTATATGTTTATATTTTAAATTTTATTAACCCTTAGGTTTTGTACTAAAAATGTGCCAATACTTAGGAACTGACAAACTTGCAGAAACAAAAAATGCCAACTTATAAGTTGGCATTTTTTGTTTTTTCGTAATTATTACTCCTCTGTTGAAGCATCAACAGGTGTGGCAGTGTCATTTCCTGTGTCTCCTGGAAGTGCAGGCAAAGGTTGTGTTGTTTGAGCATCAGGATCTAATGCCTTTGAATCTAAACTAGCTGTTCCTCTATCAATAGCAACGTTAGATAATAGTATTAATACTAACAACAAGGTTGCTAATGTCCATGTACTTTTATCTAAAAAATCGGTTGTCTTTTTTACACCACCTAATTGTTGTGTTCCACCACCACCGAAAGATGATGATAATCCGCCACCTTTAGGGTTTTGCACCATGATTACGACTATTAGTAAAAATGCTACAACGACGATAAGGACTAAAAATATTGTAAACGTACTCATTATTATTTATTATTTTGTTCTTGTAATTGCTTTACTGCTTTAATTTGGTTTGCAAAGAAACTACTTTTTTCTGGATATTTCAAACTTAAAATTTTATAAGATTGAATGGCGCTTTTGTAGTTTTTTTGTTCGACATAAATACGTGCTAAAGTCTCTGTCATTAGAGCTTCAGGTTGTATCATTTGTGCTTTTGCTAAATTTACTTTTTGCGTATTGGTTTTACTAGGTTTTATTTTGGGATTCTCTGAAATAAATTTATCAATAAGTTCAAACTTTTTCTCTTTATTTAAAGTGTCTGGTGATTTATCTTTATCTTGAGTTTCTTCGTTCTTGGTAGTTCTTTCAATAGGTTTAAAACGAGTTAATTTCAACCACTCGTTAAAAGAATGTGTTTCTTTTTTGTCAAATTGAAGAGGTTTGCCTAATCTCAATATATCCTCAGCTGTAGCTTCTTGAGTTTTGGTTTTTTGAGTTACTTTCTCAATAGCTTCGGATTCATCTAATACAAAACTCGAAATCTTTTTAGGACGCGCTTCTTTAGGTTGAAACAAAGTAGGGTCTAATACACCATCTGTATCTTTTATTTGTTGCTTTAGAGCATCATCAATGGTAACACTTTTTTTAACTGATACATCTTCAATGTCTAAATTGATACCTTTTAAGTTTTCAGTATTTTTTTTTATGAATTTTGAAATTTCATTTTGAATAAAAGCTTCTGAAGTTATAAAATCAAATAAGATACTTCTATCAGTTGTATAAGCGGCAGTAGTTTTAAGTTCCTGGTTGTAGGTAATGCTACTCTGGTCTTTTAGTCCTTTTAAATAGATGGCACGTGCTGTTTGAAAATATGGAAATTCATCAATAATAGATTTTACGCCCTCGGTTTGCTCGTGTGATATAGCTAGCGGATTTTGTAATATGGATGTAAAATCTGTTTGATTCATTGGATAAGTCAAATTTAATTCTTTTAATTGTTATCTACCATTTTGCTAACGTTGCGTTAAAAATATCTTGAGTAATACGTTCAAAAATTTCTTCGTGTGCTGTAGTTTTTTGTGATCCTACAAGTTGAGCGCTTCCTGGGTAATCATAAAAAAAAGAAAAACTCTGTTCTAAATCGTCCTCTTCTTTTTTTCTGTTAAAAAAGCGAAGTTTAATGCTTATAGTTAATCTGTTTTGTGCAGCTCTATTATCTGAAGTTGCTGTAGTTGGAGAAATTCTATAATTGGTTATTTCGCCTTCGTAAACTAAATCACCTTTAGACGGAACTAAATTTAAATTGGTTTGATTTTGAATGAGGTCTTCAAGCGCTAGTTTGAAATCTCTTTCTAAACCTGGCTCTATTAATAAAGACGTGTTTTCAAAACGATTAACTTGATAGGTTTCTGTTCCTGCGGGTATTGAGGCCCCAGTGAATGAGTATGCGCCACAACCTAAAAGTGTCAAGCTTACCCCTAAAAGTGAAAAGTAAAAAAAATAGTTTTTCATATAATATTTAAAAACACTTCGACGACGCGCAGTGTGGCATTTAGTTTATGATTGTATAACGAATAGTTCCTATGTCTTGTTGTTTAATACCTGCTTTTTAAAGATCGTATTGTTTAATCTTTCTGTATAATGTGCGTTCGCTAATTCCTAATTCTGCAGCTGCTAATTTACGTTTTCCGCTGTGACGTTCAAGGGATTTTTTAATTAATTCTAATTCTTTGTCATGTAGAGATAAAGTTTCTTCTTCTTCAATTTCTTCTGCGAAGTAATATTTGTCTTGAGTGGGTGATGCTCCCTCTTCAGTAGGTGTGTGCTCAGGAATTGCTAAAATGTCATTGTCTTCTATCGCTTCTTCATCGTCGCTTCCGTAGATTTTTTCAATTAGGCTTTCATTGTTTTTTTCAACATCTTTAACATTGCCATTTTTCATTAACTCCATGGTCAATTTTTTCAAATCGTTTAAGTCGGCCTTCATGTCAAAAAGAACTTTATACAGAATTTCACGTTCGCTACTAAAATCGCTTTCAGATTTTGAAGTCCTAATCACTGCAGGTAAATTGGTTCTTGCAGTTGCTGGTAAATAACTTCTTAAAACTTCTGCTGAAATGATTCTGTTTTGTTCTAAAACAGAAAGCTGTTCAGCTATATTGCGTAACTGACGAATATTTCCGCCCCAGCGATGTTTTAGTAAAATTTGAATAGCATTATCTGTTAGTTTTATTGTTGGCATTTTATACTTTAAAGCAAAATCGCTAGCAAATTTCCTAAACAGTAAATGAATGTCTTCTTGGCGCTCTCTAAGTGGAGGTAAATTGATGTCTACTGTACTTAATCTATAATATAAATCTTCACGAAATTTTTCTTTTTCGATAGCTTCAAACATATTTACGTTTGTTGCTGCTACAATACGTACATCGGTTTTTTGTACTTTACTGGAACCCACTTTTAAAAACTCACCATTTTCTAAAACACGCAATAAACGCACTTGAGTGGTTAATGGTAACTCGCCAACTTCATCTAGAAAAATGGTTCCGCCATCCGCTACTTCAAAGTAACCGGCACGGGTTTGTGTTGCACCAGTAAACGCCCCTTTTTCGTGCCCAAAAAGCTCACTATCAATCGTGCCTTCAGGTATGGCGCCACAATTAACCGCAATATATTTGTTGTGTTTTCTGTGAGATAATTGATGTATTATTTTAGGAATACTTTCTTTACCAACACCGCTTTCTCCAGTTACTAAAACTGAAATATCGGTTGGTGAGACTTGAATAGCCTTTTCGATAGCACGATTTAGCGATTGGCTATTGCCAATAATTCCAAAACGTTGTTTTATAGCTTGAACTGATTCCATGTTCTTAATTGTTCATTGATAATTCTATTGCTTCTCCAATTAACGTAGCACTCGTGCAATCTGTAATTTTCACGTTCACAAAATCACCTACTTTGTAATGTGCTTTAGGAAATACACAAACAATGCTTTGGGATGTCCGACCAGACCATTGTTTTTCTGATTTTTTTGATTGTTTTTCAATTAATACTTCTACAGTTTTGTTAAGCCATTCTTTGGTTTTAATTTCACTGTGAACCCGTTGTAAGTCTACTATGTCTTGTAATCTTCGTTTTTTAGTTGCTTCAGGGACATCATCTATCATATTTCGGCCAGCCATAGTTCCTGGGCGCTCAGAATATTTATACATATAGCCAAAGTTATATTTTACATATTCCATTAGGGATACGGTATCTTGGAAATCAACTTCTGTTTCCGTTGGAAAGCCGACTATCATATCTTGACTAATAGCACAATTTGGAATTGATTTTCTAATTTTATCAATTAGTGCTTTGTATTCTTCACGAGTGTGTAAACGATTCATGGCTTTTAGAATACGATTGCTGCCACTTTGTACAGGTAAATGAATATGACTACAAATATTTTGATATTTAGCCATGGTTTCCACAACATCCATAGTTAAATCTTGAGGGTTTGATGTTGAAAAACGAACACGCATTTTTGGTTGTGTTTTGGCGCAAATTTCTAGTAATTTAGAAAAATTAACTGAAGTCGCTTTTTGCATATCGCTGGCTTGTTCAAAACCTTTTTTAAGGCCTCCACCATACCATAAGTAACTATCTACATTTTGACCAAGCAACGTAATATCCTTATAGCCTTTACTCCATAAGTTATTCACTTCTTCTATAATGCTTTGTGGGTCTCTACTGCGTTCGCGTCCACGAGTAAAAGGCACCACACAGAATGTACACATATTATCGCAACCACGCGTTATTGAAACAAAAGCAGTAACGCCGTTTGTGTTTAAACGCACTGGTGAAATATCACCATAAGTTTCATCTTTTGAAAGAATAACGTTTATAGCGTCTCTACCTTCATCAACCTCGGCTAAAAGATTTGGTAAATCTTTGTATGCATCTGGTCCAACAACTAAATCGACAATTTTTTCTTCTTCAAGAAATTTGGTTTTTAAGCGTTCTGCCATACAACCTAAAACACCAACTTTCATTTTTGGATTATGGTCCCGTTTTACAGCATTATACTTCTCAAGGCGTTTGCGAACCGTTTGTTCCGCTTTATCACGAATAGAACAGGTGTTTACTAAAACCAAATCTGCTTCTTCAAGGTTTTGGGTGGTATTATATCCTTGGTTTACCATAATGGAAGCTACAATTTCACTATCGCTAAAATTCATGGCACAACCATAACTTTCAATAAAAAGTTTACGTTTGTTATCTTCTTTTTGCTCTAAAGCTAAAGACTCTCCTTGTTTATTTTCGTCTATTATCTTTTCCATAATTTACTGAAACCTCTATCGGTCAATAAGTATGCAAAGATACGATTTATTTATATTTTATGACAAAGTGGCAGTTAAATTTATTTTATTATTTACGCAACCTTAATGCGTTTTATGTATCTATATTAATAACAAAACTCCTAAAAAAAATGCAGTCAATTAAAAAGATTTCTTTATTTATACTTTTAGCATTGTGCTTTATGAATATGCAATGTGATGAAGACGATGTTGTTAGTCTTCCTAACGAGATATGTGAGGAAACAACAGTTGTTAGTCCAAGCTTATATGAAAATTTAAGTTCAGTCAATTTTACTTTTGTGAGTGCTGAAATAACAAATGATTGTTTAAATTTAGAGGTTGGTGCTTCTGGTTGCGATAGTAAATCTTGGGGGTTTAAATTAGTGGATTCTGGAGCAATTGCTGAATCATCACCAGAACAACGCTTTTTGAAATTTCAATTAATAAATGATGAATCGTGTGAAGCATATTTTAGAAGGTCAGTTTCTTTTGACTTAACACTCTTGCAAATTAATGGAAGTAATGAAATAATTCTGCATATAGAAGGCTTGGAGTCTTCATTAAATTATAAGTATTAAAATTAGAAACCACATAAATATGAAATTGAAATACTTTTTCGTATCCTTAGTTTTTATCGGCGCTTTATCTTGTGATAAGAATGATGATGCCGATTATGAATTTGTGCAAGTCGCAACCCCGCAGTTAATGAGTAAAACTACTTTTAGAAGTTCGGTTGAAGTTATTGCGCCTAAGACTATCGAAGAACCGGGTAAAATTTATGTTTACCAAGATTATATTTTTGTTAGCGATGTGGATTCTGGGATTCATATTATTGATAATTCTGATCCAAAATCACCAAAAGCAATTAAGTTTATCCAGATTCCTGGTAATGAGGATATTTCGGTTAAAGACAATTTCTTGTATGCTGATAGTGCTACTGATTTAGTGATTTTTGATATTTCGGACATTAATAATGTATCTATTATAGAGCGCTTGGAAGATGTTTTTAATGTCTATAATTATGATATTCCAGTTGAAGCTGAAGCTGTAGATTATGGGAAGTTTGATTTTGATGATGATATTATTGTTGGATGGACATTAACCACAGAACGACGAAAAAAAGTTAATAATACAATTGATATAGCTTTAGATGATGGAGTTGTTTTAAGTGCCGGTGCAGAATCTACGACCGGAACGGGAGGTTCTTTAGCACGATTTCAGATTGTAGACAATTATTTATATACTGTTGGAAATTATGAGATGGCTATTTTTAATATTCAAAATTTAGCAGAGCCTATATTGTCTAATACGCAATATGCAGGATGGAATATAGAAACTATGTTTCAAGCGGAAGGGTATTTATATCTTGGTAGTACAAATGGAATGTATATTTATAATTTGGTTAACCCATCATCTCCTGAGTATGTTTCAGATTTCACGCATTGGGAAGGTTGTGACCCTGTAGTTGTTGATGGAGATTATGCTTATTTGACTTTAAGAGGAGGTAATCTTTGCGGCCAACTTGAAAGCGTATTAGAGGTTATTGATATTAGCGATAAAACAAATCCAACTTTAGCTGCTAGGTATAATTTAGAAAACCCTTATGGTTTAGGAATTAAAAACAACATGCTTTACGTTTGTGATGGTACGGCAGGTTTAAAACTATTTGAACGTGAGACTTCTGAGGATTTAATATTAGTGAATTCATTAAAAGATATTCAAGCTAAAGATGTTATTCCTTTAGAAAAAAGTTTGATTATGATAGGAGAAAAGACTTTGTATCAATACGAATATATTGAAAACAGCATTGGGCTCATAAGCTCATATATATTAAATTAAACTAAACAAATGTTGTATCTAAATCTGCCTTGGGGCAGATTTTTTTTATGTATAATTGTAACTAATTTAGAAAAATAATCACTTACTTTATAACATAGAAAACCAAAAATGAATACATATAATAGCCTAGAAGAAAAAATAAATAATGCTAAGGACTTAGACTTTAGTAATTTGTTTGATAGTATAATAGAACTGTTTAAAAAGGTGTGGCTTAAAGGTTTTGTTGTTGTTTTACTTATAGTTGCTTTTGCTTTTGTAGTAAATATTTTGTTTTCTCTAATAGGTTTAGCGCCCAAAAACAATCTTCCTTTAGATGGTTTTGATTTTGATGGGTTTCTTAGTTTTTATTCTGAAGCTATAATTCATAGTGTTCCGCAAACCATCTTAGTCAGCACGATAACAATGGCTTTTGTGGCTGCGTTTTACAGAATTTGTAAGCAATATGTCTTAGGAGAAAATGTAGTGGAGGATTATTTTTATTTTTTAAAAAAGGAATATTTTTCTAAATTATTAATGCTTGGTATTATTCATACAGGTATTGCTGCGCTAACTCAATTCTTATTTATGATACCATACATTTATGCGTTTGTGCCATTGGCTTATTTTACTATTATTTTTGCTAATAATCCAGATTTAAGTGAAGCGGAAATTGTGAAAGCAAGTTTTAAGCTAGGGAATAAGAAATGGCTTATTACTTTTGGAACCATGTTTGTTGCGGGTATTTTAGGAATGTTGGGGATTATAGGATGCGGTATAGGGGTTTTGTTTACCATATCTGTAATGTATTTACCTGTGTTTTTTATTTATAAAGAAGTTATAGGTTTTGGGGAGACAAGCGAAATAGAACAAATAGGCACTTGAGACGATAAAGATTATTAATACTTAAATAAATTTTATAATGAATACTTTAGAAACTTTACTTAGCAAGATTGAAATTGCTAAAGACTTAGATTTTGGCGATATTTTCAGCAAGTCCATTGATCTTTTTAAGAAAGTTTGGTTACAAGGTTTAGTGACTCTATTATTGACTTTTGCAATGATGATTCCTTTTTACATTGTCATGTACGCGCCATTAATAGCCTTGGGAGTTTTAGATCCTGAATCTATGCAAGAAGGCGGAGAGGTAAATATGGCGCTTTTAATTCCGTTTTACATAGTTATGATTGTGTTTATGTTTTTTGCAATGATTATTGGTTTTGGATTAAAATCGGCATTTTATAGAATATGTAAGGCCAAAGATTTAAATGAAATCTCGTCAGATGATTATTTTTATTTTTTCAAAAAACCTTATTTAAGAAAAACAATAAAACTTGCAGCCATAACATTTGGCATTAGTTTGGTGGCTGTATTACTTTGTGTTATTCCTATTATTTATGTAATGGTCCCCATTGCCTTAATAAATGTGATTTATGCTCTTAACCCAGATATGTCTGCTTCAGATATTGTTAAAGTGGGGTTTAAATTGGGTAACAAAAAATGGTTAATTACGTTCGGGTTAATGTTTGTAGCAGGCCTTTTAGCTCAAGTGGTTGGAATGATTATGTGTTTTATAGGCGTATTTGTTACTGCATCATTTGCATACATACCGCTTTACTTTATTTATAAAGAAACTTTAGATGTAAATGAGCAAAATGCTATTGATGACATAGGAACAACAACAGAATAAAAATTCAATTTTCAATATTAAAAACCTGTTTTTAAAATGTTAAAAGCAGGTTTTTTTATTTAAATAACAATCAGATAATCCATAAAATGCTACAGATAAACTTTTTTTCATATACATTTGTAGCTTCAAAAAATGAAGTATGGCGAAGAATTTAGTGATAGTAGAGTCACCTGCAAAGGCAAAAACCATTGAAAAATTTCTAGGAAAAGATTTTAAAGTAGAATCTAGTTTTGGGCATATTGCCGATTTACCTTCCAAAGAATTAGGGGTTGACGTTGACGGTGATTTTAAACCAAAATATGAGGTTTCAAAAGATAAAAAGGCAGTTGTAAAAAAACTGAAAGACTTTGCTAAAAAAGCAGAAATGGTTTGGTTAGCAAGTGATGAAGATAGAGAGGGTGAAGCTATCGCTTGGCATTTAGCCGAAACTTTAAAATTGGATAAAGACAAAACAAAACGTATTGTTTTTCATGAAATTACTAAAGGTGCTATTTTAAAGGCTATTGAAAACCCTAGAGGTATTGATTACGACTTAGTAGATGCGCAACAGGCACGTCGTGTTTTAGATAGAATTGTAGGTTATGAATTGTCACCAGTACTTTGGAGAAAAGTAAAAGGAGGCTTATCTGCAGGTCGAGTACAATCGGTTTCCGTAAGACTAATTGTTGAAAAGGAAAGAGATATTCGAGGGTTTACACCTGTAGGATCTTATAGAATAGATGCTGAGTTTTCAAATGAAGATGGACAAACCTTTAAAGCAAAACTTCCAAAGAATTTTTCAACAAAAGCAGAAGCACAAAAATTTTTAGAGAAAAATGCTTCAGCAGATTTTAAAGTAGCAGATTTACAAAAAAAACCTGCAAAAAAATCTCCTGCTGCACCATTTACAACTTCAACATTACAGCAAGAAGCATCTCGTAAACTTTATTTCTCAGTAAGTAAAACCATGACGATGGCACAACGCCTTTATGAAGCTGGTTTAATTACATATATGAGAACAGATAGTGTTAATTTATCTGATCAAGCTAGAAAAGGAGCAGAGGCTGAAATCAAAGATGCCTTCGGTTCAAAATATAGTAAACCAAGAAATTTTAAAGGAAAAGCTAAAGGTGCCCAAGAAGCGCATGAGGCTATCAGGCCTACAAATTTTTCTACGCATTCAGTAGATATTGATAGAGATCAAGCGCGATTATACGATTTAATTTGGAAGCGCGCCATTGCATCACAAATGAGTGAAGCAGAATTGGAGCGTACCAATGTTAAGATTAGTGCTTCAACACATAACGAAACATTTAGTGCAAACGGAGAAGTTATCACGTTTGATGGATTCTTAAAAGTGTATTTAGAAGGTACTGATGATGAAGATGTAGAACAAGATGGAATGTTGCCGGCAATGAAAACTAACGAAACATTGCTTAATAATTATATTACAGCAACAGAGCGTTATACACGTCCACCGGCAAGATATACCGAGGCTTCTTTAGTTAAGAAGTTAGAAGAATTAGGTATTGGTCGTCCGTCTACCTATGCGCCAACAATTTCAACAATTCAAAATAGAAATTATGTTGAAAAAGGTACAGTTGAAGGTGAAGAGCGAAACTATGCTCAACTCACTTTACAACTTGGTACTGTTAAAGATAAAATGTTGAGTGAAAAAGTTGGTTCAGATAAAGGAAAATTAGTTCCAACAGATATAGGAATCATTGTAACCGACTTTTTAGTGAATCATTTTGAACAGATTTTAGATTATAATTTTACTGCTAAAGTAGAGGCCGATTTTGATGAGATTGCTGAAGGTAATGTAGATTGGACTGAAATGATGAAATCATTTTACAAAGGTTTTCATCCTGTAGTTGAAGATGTAAAAGAAAATGCAGAGAGAGAATCTGGTGAGCGTATTTTAGGTGAAGACCCTAAAACAGGTAAACGAGTAAGTGTGCGTTTAGGGAAATTTGGCCCTATGGTACAAATAGGAACGGTTGATGATGAAGAAAAGCCACAGTTTGCCAGTTTAAGTCCAGACCAACAATTAGGTAGCATTACTTATGAAGAAGCTATGGATTTATTTCAGCTTCCTAAATCTCTAGGTGATTATGAAGGAGAAGACATATTAGTGAATAATGGGCGTTTCGGGCCTTATGTAAAATTTGGAGATGCTTTTGTCTCATTACCAAGAGGAACAGACCCATTAAGTGTGGAACTTGATGATGCTATTGTTTTAATTAAAGAAAAGCAAAAGGCAGATGCACCTATATATATGTTTCAGGATTTACCGGTGCAAAAAGGTAAAGGGCGTTTTGGGCCATTTATAAAATGGAACAACATGTTTATTAATGTCAACAAAAAATACGACTGGGATAACTTATCCGATGCAGATATTGTTGAGTTGATTGAAACTAAAATTCAAAAGGAAATAGATAAGGTTATCCATAATTGGGAAGATGAAGGCATTCGTGTTGAAAAAGCACGATGGGGAAGGCATAATGTTTTAAAAGGTAAGGTAAAAGTTGAGCTTGCTAAAACAGTAGATGTTTCTGAAATGACTTTAGACGAAGCAAAAGCGATTATTGAAGCCAATACACCTAAGAAGAAATCTGCAAAAAAGAAACCCGCTGCAAAAAAGAAAGCGCCTGCAAAAAAGAAATAGTAGAACAACATGAACTTTAATTTTTTATCTCCAGTTTCAGATTCAGTTTTAGCACATAATGAGCTTTTATCTGCTCAAGCACTGGGTAGAAAACTTAAAATTCATTCTGCACAATATGGTATTCCAGATTTGGAAGGTGTTAATGTGGCCATTCTTGGTGTTTTAGAAAACAGAAATGATGTCAATTATATAGGAGAAGAATTTCAATTGAATGAAATTAGAAAATCGTTTTATGGCCTTTTTCCTGGAAGTTGGAATACCACAATAGCCGATTTAGGGGATATTAATAGAGGTGAAAGTGTTGAAGATACTTACTTTGCTTTAAAAGAGGCTATAACTATTCTAGTAAAGAAAAACATCATACCACTTATCCTCGGAGGTTCACAAGATCTTACCTATGCTAATTATCGAGCTTATGATGCATTAATTCCTATGGTGAATATTGTAAATGTAGATGCTCAGTTTAACTTAGGAGATTCCTCAAAGCCCATAAAAAATAACAGTTTTGTTGGTAAAATTATTTTAGATCAGCCATATAACCTCTTTAATTATGCGACAATTGGTTATCAAACCTATTTTAATTCTCAAGAAGAAATAGATTTGATGGATAATTTATATTTTGAATCTTACCGATTAGGAGCTATTTCAAACGATGTTACTATTGTCGAACCTGTTTTAAGAGATGCTAATATTGTAAGTATAGATTTAACTTCGGTGAAGGGATCTGAAGTCAGTTTGAAACAAAAATATTCACCCAATGGTTTAGACGGAAAGGAAATTTGTGCCATTGCGCGTTATGCAGGGATAAGTAATAAGGTGTCTTCGTTTGGTGTGTATGAATACAAACCGTCAAAGGATGACGAGCTTACGTCTATGTTGGTTGCCCAGATACTATGGTATTTTGTGGAAGGTGTGAATTATAGAGTGAAAGATGATGATTTTTCAGATGATAGAAACTATCAAAAGTACATTACACTAGTAGAATCTGAAGAGTTGATATTTTATAAGAGTAATAAAACGGGAAGATGGTGGATTGAAATTCCTTTTTTATCAGAAATCAATAATAAATTGAAAAGACATACGTTATTACCTTGCATGCACCAAGATTATTTAGATGCATGTAATAATAAGGTGCCAGATCGCTGGTATAAAGCATTGCAAAAGAATAGTGTGTAGGGGGTTACTACTAGTTCAACTACTGATTTCATCGCTGAAATGCTATTTTTTTACGATGAAATGTCATTTTTTTAGATAAAAAGTTGTTTTTTTAAAAATATATAAATATGTTTACGCTTTCAAAAATGAAGCTTAAAATAATTAACCTCAAGTTTTCTATGGATATTAAGAAGTTTATATTATTAATCACTGTGTTCGCAATGTTATCGAGTTGCGGCTCTAAAGATAGAGGCGAACTGATAGGTGTGCAAGGAAAAAAATGGCATCCAGAAAAGCCTTATGGTATGGAGCTTATACCTGGTGGATCATTTATAATGGGTAAGGCAGATGATGATTTAGCTGGTGTCAATGATGCGCCTTCAAAAACAGTTACTGTTAGAGCCTTTTATATGGATGCAACAGAAATTACCAATAGCGAATATCGTCAATTTGTGCATTGGGTAAGAGATTCTATTGTAAGAATGAAGTTGGCAATTTTAGCTGATGAGGTTGGTTTAACCCCAGCTGATGAAGGGACTATTGGGGAGTTCGCATTTAGTGATGCTGATCCTGAAAACATGTCGGTTTATGAAAAGTATATGTATGATAATTATACAGGTTTAGGGCCAACAGGATATGAAGGAAGAAAGATAAATAAAGATATCGATTTAATTCGTGACACGTCTGAATATCTAGATGAGTATTATGCAGAGGTTATGGATACGATGTATTTGCCATTAGAAGAATCTTATAATGGACAACGTACTTGGGATGTCACAAAGTTTAAATTCCAGTATAATCATATGGACATTCAAGAAGCCGCTAAGAAAAGAGGTGTGAAGCGTAAAGATGTCATTATAAAAGAAGAAATAGAAATTTACCCAGACACTACAGTTTGGATTAGAGATTTTGCATATTCATACAACGAGCCTATGCATAATGATTATTTATGGCATGATGCCTATAGTGATTATCCTGTTGTAGGTGTTACTTGGAAACAAGCCAAAGCGTTTTGCGAGTGGAGAACACTATGGAAAAACACATACCAAAAATCAAAAAAAGGATCACAAATGGTAAATACATTTAGATTACCATCTGAGGCTGAATGGGAGTATGCTGCAAGAGGTGGACTTCAAGCCGCAACATATCCTTGGGGTGGCCCTTATACTAAGAGTGATAGAGGATGTTTTATGGCAAACTTTAAACCTGTAAGAGGAGACTATGCTGCAGATAAGGCTTTATACACTGTCGAGGCTAAATCGTACGATCCAAATGATTATAACTTATATAACATGGCTGGAAATGTTTCAGAATGGGTGAATGCATCTTACGATCCTTCATCTTATGAATACACATCAAGTATAAATCCAAGTGTAAACGATAAGAATAACAAACGTAAAATTGTAAGAGGTGGTTCATGGAAAGATGTGGCTTACTTTTTACAAGTTAGTTCTAGAGATTACGAATATGCAGATTCTGCAAGAAGTTATATAGGATTCAGAACCGTTCAAGATTACATGGGGACTCAAGTAACAAGTAAGGGGAAATAAATTTTAATCCAAATCAAGAATAATTAACCAACTTAAGTAAAATAACCTACTTAAAATTAAAACCTAAAATTATGGCAAAGTCAAAAGCAAGTAAGAAATTCATGAATATGGCCTACGGGTTAGGAGCAGCAATTGTAATCGTTGGTGCACTATTTAAAATTATTCATTTCGAAATTGGACCTTTAACGGGTAACGTAATGTTAACTATTGGTCTTGTAACCGAAGCAATTATATTTGCATTATCAGCATTTGAACCCGTTGATGACGATTTAGATTGGGCTTTAGTTTACCCTGAATTAGCTGGGGGACAATCAATGAGCAAAGACGGAAAAGAAGATGCTCAAGGTCTTTTATCTAAAAAATTAGATGATTTATTGAAAGAAGCTAAAATTGATGGCGAATTAATCGCTAGTTTGGGAGAGAGCATCAAAGGTTTTGAAGGTGCTGCTAAAAACATGTCATCTACTGTTGATTCTATTGAAGCTTCAAAGAAATATGGTGAAGAATTATCATTGGCTGCGGCTCAAATGGAATCACTAAATAGCTTATATAAAATACAATTAGAAAGCGCTAATAAGCAATCGGCTATCAACGAAGAGTCTATTGAAGATGCTGCTAAATTGAAAGAGCAAATGCAATCTTTAGCGTCTAACTTATCATCATTAAATGGTGTATATGGAGGAATGTTATCAGCAATGAATAAATAATTAGGAGAGTTAATAAATAATCCCAAATTACATTAATTAACAAAAAAACCTAATTACACATGGCAGGAAATAACTTATCACCAAGACAGAAGATGATCAATCTGATGTATTTAATATTTATAGCAATGCTTGCATTAAATATGTCGAAAGAAGTGCTTTCAGCCTTCGGATTAATGAACGAAAAGCTTACTGAATCTAATGAAGCAGCCGAAACAAGAAATCACAGTTTTGTTGCTAGTTTAGATCTAAAAGCTGAAGGTCAACCAGAAAAATATAAGCCCTTAAAAGCTAAAGCGAACGAAATTGACAAATTAGCGCACGATTTTGATGCTTATTTAGAAGATTTAAAAGGGAAAATGACAGCTCAACTTGATGATCCTACGGATTATGAAATTATGGATAAAGGTGATTACCTTGATAAAAATTTCTTTAAAGGCGATAAAATAAAAGAAGACGGCGAGGAGTTTTTAGCTCAGATGAAAGGCTTTAGAGAAGGTGTTGTGAAAATCTTATCCGGAGAGAAAGGTATGGAGCCAATCATCAAACAAGTTAAAAATAAATTTAATACTGATGATGTTAAGAATAGAGATAACAGATCTCAAGGATGGTTAGATTATCATTATAAAGGGTTTCCTTTAGTGGCATCTTTAACTAAAATGACTCAAATTCAGGCAGATATTAAAACTACTGAATCTGAAGTGTTATCAAATATGTTACAAGGTACGCTTTCAAGTGAGGTATCAATGACAAACTATACAACCTTAATGGAAACATCTAAATCTGCTTATTTTAATGGTGAGCAATTTGATGGACAAATCGTATTAGGTCGTAAAGATGCATCTACCAAACCTAGTAGAGTTGAATTAACTTTAGATGGTAGAAAACTGTCTGAAAAGCAATATTCTATTGAAGATGGTAAGGTAAAGTTGAAAATTGGAGCTGGTGGAGTTGGTGAACATAAGATTGAAGGTAAATTAATCTTTGCTCAGGATGGTGAAGAAATTGAAGTACCCGTAAAATCTTCATTTGCTACTGTTGCTAGACCAAATTCTGCTACCATTTCTGCAGATAAAATGAATGTGGTATACAGAGGTGTTAAAAACCCAATGACCATTTCATTTGCTGGTGTTCCAGATAATAAAGTAACAGCTAGTGCTCAAGGGCTTTCAAGAGGCACTGGCAGCAGTTATGTAATGGATGCTACACGAGTTAAAGGTAGAGAAGTAAACATAAACGTTACTGCTACATTACCTGATGGTAAAAAGGTATCAGACAATGCTAAATTTAGAATTAAAGATTTGCCAAAACCAACAGGTACAATAAGAGGAGAAGATGGTGCAATAAAAATGCAGCGTAATAGTCTTAAAATTTCTACGGTTGGTGCTAAATTTGATGATTTTGATTTTGAATTACCACTACGTGTAACAGGATTCAAATTTAAAGTTCCTGGGCAGCCTACAATAAATATTAAAGGAAATAAGTTGGATAGTAGAGCCCAAAAAGCTTTAGCTAAGGCTAAACGTGGATCTGGTGTTCAAATATTTGACATAGAAGCAAAAGCTGGTGGAGTAAGTGTAATACTTAAAAAAGTATCGCCTGTTTTTGTTGAGCTTACAAATTAGATTAAACTATTAGAGATAATCTTCCATAAGATTATCTCTAATAATTAAAATGTAAAATAATAATTAAGATGAAATTAAAACGTTTTTTATTAACCGTGGCTACTGTTTTTATAGCATCAAGCATGTTTGCTCAAGCTAATATACTTAATGCTAAAAGCCCTGATGAAATAGGTGTGAGAACTGTGGCTCAAAAAGCAGTTGACAATGACAAGCCTCTAGAATATGGTTATGTTGATGATAGAGATATCTTATTTTCTAAAATGACTTGGGAAAAGGTTGTGCTAGATGAACGTGCAAATTTTCCTCTATACTACCCAATAGATACTAATAATATAGGGAGTGATAGAAGGTCTTTGTATGATGTACTTATGAAGAACATCCAAAACGGAAAAATTAAAAACATCTATGATGATTCTTATTTTACAACAAAAAGAACCTTAAAAGATATTGAATCTGCATTAAAAATGATTGATACCACAGAGTTGGGTATTGAGCAATTAAATGCTGGTGAAGAATTATCTGCAGAGTATATTAATCAAAGAGATATTACTGCTGCTGATATTAAGGAGTACCATATTAAAGGACTTTGGTATTTTGATAAGCGTCAAGCTGAAATGAAATATAGATTGTTAGGTATTGCTCCTGTAGCGCCAGATGTTAACTTTATTGATGACTTTGAGCCAGATTTAGTACCTCTGTTTTGGGTATTCTTCCCAGATGCGAGAGAGGTATTGCACGAGGCAAAATCTTTTAACAATGAAAATAGTTCTATGCCATTTTCTTTTGATCACGTGTTGAATGCAAGACGTTTTCAAGGATATATTTTCAGAGAAGAAAATGTACAAGGTGATAGAGCTATAACAGAATATGTGTCTCAAAATGCGCTAATGCAATTACTTGAGTCTGAAAGGATCAAAGATAAAATTAGAGATTTTGAACTAGACATGTGGACTTATTAAGCCATAATAATCCATAAAATTTAAGCGCTCACTTTTTAAGTGGGCGTTTTTTTTGTTACTCATGTGTAGTCAGGAATCTACATTCTAATTATCTTAGCTTTCATTATGACGTTAGATTATATTATAGTTGGTGTAGGGATTGCTGGAATTTCTTTTTGCGAGCAATTAAGAGCAAATGGCAAAACCTTTGTAGTGTTTGATAATGCTTCTCAAAAATCTTCAACAGTTGCCGGAGGCTTATATAACCCGGTTGTACTAAAACGCTTTACATCAGTTTGGAAAAGTAGTGAGCAGTTAGATCTTGCGCTGCCATTTTATGCAACTATTGAAGATAGGCTCAATGTAAAACTAGATTATAAAATGCCTGTTTATAGAAAATTTGCTTCTCTAGAAGAACAAAATGATTGGTTCGCAGCTTCAGATAAGCCGTCGCTTTCAAGATATCTTTCCCCTAAAATTATTAAGAATGATAATACCGCTATTGATGCGTCTTTTGGTTTTGGTGAGGTTTTAGAAACAGGTAGAGTTGATGTGAAAACCATGATTGAAGTTTATAAAACCGATTTATTAAAAAATGAGTTATTGTTTGAAACTTCATTTAATTATGATGACCTAAAAATACAAGGTAAAGGGGTTAATTACAAAAATATAAAGTCAACACATATCGTATTTGCTGAAGGTTCGGGTGTAAGACAGAATCCGTATTTTAATAATTTGCCTTTAGTTCCAACAAAAGGGGAATTATTGACGATTCACGCGCCAAATTTAAAATTTGATTATGTTTTAAAAGCGGGTGTTTTTTTGATTCCGTATGGTGATGATTTATATATGGTTGGTGCGACTTATGAGTGGAAAGATTTAAGTCATGAAACTACTAAAAAGGCAAAAGAACAGCTTTTAGATAAACTTAAAAAACTTATAAATTGTTCTTTTGAAGTGGTTGATCAAGTAGCTGGTATTAGGCCTACGGTTAAAGATAGAAGGCCTTTGGTTGGTAAGCACCAAGAACATGAGAGTCTATTTGTATTGAACGGACTTGGAACGCGAGGTGTAATGATTGGCCCTTATGTTGCTAAACAACTTTATGATTTTATTGAACACAAAGCACCATTAGAAAAGGAAATTGATATTAATCGTTTTAAATCTTAAACTAAAAGTTTCAGTTGGACTCGCATTAGGGATCGAGTACTTTGTTTTGAGTTGACCTAAACAGGAGTAAGCGAGTAGTTAACTGTTTATATTCCTGAGTTCACTAATCTAATATAAAAATCAAAGAATATAGCCTGACCTTTGTGTTATCCTGACTGCCGGTAGGGCCTTAAAAAATTATTTCTTCGCCAAAGATTTATCGTAATTCATAAAAAGGTTAATCCAAATATTCCTGGAAAGCCTCATTATTACGGGCATAAAAACGATTAAAGTTGCCACAATAGAGATAAAAATATAATTAATGCTTGCATTAAAAACAAAGTAACTTATTACAAAAGCAGCTACAGCAAAGGCAATACCTACGCCATAACTTACATACATAGCACCATAAAAAAATGAGGGTTCTATTTTATATTTTGTATTGCAATTGTTGCATGTTTCATGCATGCTTAAAGCCTCAGAAAGAATATAAGGATTTTTGTTTTTATACATAGATTCTTCATGGCATTTTGGGCAAGTACCAGATAAAATACAATATAATTTTGTTCCTTTTTTAAACATATAATTTATGTACTTTTGCGTGCTAAATTATAGAGCAAAAATACCATTTTAATAATTCTGCTTTGTAATAAAAGTTAACTTTCTATGATGAACATCCATAATTTATCAATTTCATTTCAAGGGGAATACCTTTTTGAAGACATAACTTTCAAATTAGGTAATGGTGATAGGATAGGGCTTATTGGGAAAAATGGAGCAGGTAAATCTACAATGCTTAAAATTTTATCAAAAGAGATGGAGCCTGATACAGGTCAAATTGCAGCTGATAAAGAACTTAAAATTGGTTTTTTAAAGCAGGATATAGATTTTATTTTAGGTAGAACTGTTTTAGAAGAAGCCTATGAAGCGTTTACTGAAATTAAAACGTTAGAAGCTAAAATGGAGGCTGTAAACACCCAACTTGCTGAGCGTACTGATTATGAAAGTGATGGTTATCATCAATTGATGATTGACGTTAACGAGCTTCAGCATCAATATGAAATTCTTGGTGGTTACAACTATCAAGGAGATACTGAAAAAATTCTTCAAGGATTAGGTTTTCAGCGACAAGATTTTGAGAAGCTTACTGATACCTTTTCTGGTGGATGGCGTATGCGTATTGAGTTAGCTAAACTACTACTACAAAATAATGATATTTTACTTTTAGATGAACCTACAAATCACTTAGATATAGAATCTATCATTTGGTTAGAAGGGTTTTTAAGAAACTATGCGGGAGCCGTGGTTATTGTATCGCACGATAAAATGTTTTTAGATAATGTTACGAATAGGACTATTGAAATTTCTCTAGGGCGTATTTATGATTATCCAAAGCCTTACACGAAGTATTTAGTTTTGCGTGAGGAGTTAAGAACACAACAGCTGGCCTCTCAAAAAAATCAGCAAAAACAAATTGAACAGACTGAGAAGTTAATTGAGAAGTTTCGTGCTAAAGCTTCAAAGGCAACTATGGCGCAATCGCTTATTAAAAAGTTAGATAAAATTGATAGGATTGAGGTTGATGCAGATGATAATAGTGTGATGACGCTTAATTTTCCAGTTTCGATAACACCAGGAAAAGTCGTTGTTGAGGCTGAAAGTATATCTAAAAATTATGGTGATAATCAAGTTTTAAAAAATATTGATTTATTTATTGAGCGTAATAGTAAAACGGCTTTTGTTGGACAAAACGGTCAAGGTAAATCTACACTAGCCAAAATTATAGTTGGTGATATTAAGTACGATGGGAGTTTAAAACTAGGGCATAATGTGCAGATTGGGTATTTTGCTCAAAATCAAGCAGAATATCTTGATGGTAATAAAACTGTTTTAGATACCATGATTGATGCGGCAAACGAAACTAACAGAAGTAAAGTTCGAGATATTTTAGGATCGTTTTTGTTCAGAGGAGACGAGGCTGAAAAATATGTACGTGTTCTCTCAGGAGGAGAACGCAACCGTTTGGCATTGGCTAAACTAATGTTGCAGCCTTTTAATGTGCTTATTATGGATGAGCCTACAAATCACTTAGATATTAAATCTAAAAATGTTTTAAAGGAAGCTTTAAAACGTTTTGAAGGTACTTTGATTTTGGTATCGCATGATCGTGATTTTCTGCAAGGGCTAACCAATCTTGTTTATGAATTTAAAGATCATAAGCTTAAAGAATATTTAGGCGATATAGATTATTATTTAAATCAACGAAAAGTTGAAAACCTGCGTGAGGTAGAAAAACGTACCGTAGTTAAAGAAACACCTAAGGTTAAGAAACAGCAGTCTTACGAAGGTCAGAAAAAAATAAAATCTTTAAATAACAAGTTGAGTAATGTAGAGTCTAAAATTAATCAGCTTGAGCGTGATATTAAGGCTATTGATGTAGAACTTGAAATTAATTATGAAGAAGCATCCTCTAAGCCAAATTTCTTCGATGAATATCAAAAAATGAAAACTGATTTACAGGCATTAATGAGTAAGTGGGAGGGTATTCAGCTGGAAATCGAGCAGTTTGTCGATTAATATTTGTTAAAGTATTGTGTATTTCATCGATAAAAATAGTTTTTAATCCGATTTAGGTCTATATTCGTGCAAGAATTAACCCCAAATTTGATTAAAAAGATGAAGACTTTAAAATTACTAGCAATATGTTTCTTAGTAACAGCGTATTCGTTTGCTAACGTTTCCTCTACGGATAAAGATGCTTTGGTAGCTTTATATAATGCCACTAATGGCTCAGAATGGAATTCCTCTTGGGATTTAAACGCATCTGTGGATAAATGGTATGGTGTAAAACTAGAAAACGATAAAGTCGTTGAAATTAATCTTCAATTTAACAACCTTAATGGTAATTTACCTTTAGAAATAGGGAGCTTAACAAGTTTAAAAGTATTAAACCTAGGTTTTAATAAACTAAAAGGAGCGCTTCCTTCTTCATTAAAGAATTTAAAAGCATTAACAACTTTAAATTTATTTATGAATGGATTTGAAGGGAACATTCCATCAGAATTAGGTGAATTGAAAAAACTTGAGTCTTTAAAGTTATATAGTAATAAATTTGCAGGAGAAATACCTAGTTCATTAATGGGTTTAACTAATCTTAAAGAACTGTTATTAGGAAGTAATTTTTTAACTGGTCAGATTCCAATTGAGATTTATGCATTGTCAAAATTACAAAAGCTAAGTCTTATGGATAATAAAATGGATGGAGAGATTCCAGCAGAAATAGCTCAATTAAAAGATTTAGAAGAGTTGTTATTATCAACAAATCAATTTTCAGGAGATTTGCCGCAAGAGTTTATGAATTTAACAAAATTAAGTACTATGATGGTTAGTGATAATAATTTAAACCATGAGTATATTAGTGTTTCTGGTAAAAAACCACCTACATTGAAGTATATAAAATTACAAAGTGCAACAGCTAACATGGATATTGAAAAAGAATAATTTTTCGTAATTAATAGGATGTTTTCTTTGCTATTTATCTTACCATAGCTAATCCTTGAAAAAATTAAGTTTTTTATCAAAAATCAAATAGAAGTTATGCAAATACTTTAGAAGTATTGATGGTGTCATTCGCTTATACAACTATAGCTGCATTTATTATATATCATTATATTAGACTATTAATGAAAAAACCAAGAGAATTGTAAAGATTAAACCTTGGAGGCTTCATACAAACCAAAAGGCTATAATTAATTAATAAAAGAAAGTAATACATTGAGTATTACTTTCTTAGTTTTACGTATTTATGTTAGAACATTACTTTACATGTCCGTATTGTTGGGAAACGATTTCGATGCTTTTAGATAATTCTGTTAGTAGTCAATCTTATATTGAAGATTGCGAAGTATGTTGTAACCCAATTCAAGTCACAACTCAATTTATAAATACTGAATTAACGGCCTTTCAAGCAGATAGCATTGAGCAATAATTTTTTTGTTTTTTATGTTTGCTAAAGTAAAAAAGGATTGTATATTTGCAGTCCGAAATGATTTGGTCGGCATTATGAACCGAAAGTTAAAAGCTAAGAAAATTATTTTAAGATTATATCGCGGGATAGAGCAGTAGGTAGCTCGTCGGGCTCATAACCCGAAGGTCACTGGTTCGAGTCCAGTTCCCGCTACTAAAACAATAAAACGGTTATACTTTTATAAAGTGTAGCCGTTTTTATTCTTATGAAACTTAGCGTTACATTAATTTACCTAAGAATACTTGTGCTTTGGAATTAAAAGGATTTCCGCTAGCTCTCCGATTTGAGGCGATTTGTCCTGTGTGCCAAATAGCATCCGATAAAGGACCATTGATCGCATTCCAAAATGGAAAAGACATACTTTGGCCACCGAAATTTATTTTTACAGAAACTTCAGAAATTTTAACCTCTTTCATTAGCATATTAGACATTTTTTTAAGATTGAACAATGTCTCAGTTCTATACTCTATAAAAGACATTTCGTATTTAGTTTCTGTAGGATATTCTTTATCTTGAAATGCGAAAATGACCATTTCTGTTAAGCCATATATATGCTGCAAAACATCTAATGAAGATCGGCTATCATCACTAGGCTTGTATGAAAGGTCAATTTCTCTTAGGCCATCAGTTGCCCAGTAATATCTAAATCCTAACCCTTCAATCATTCGGTTGATTACTGTTTCAGCGTTGAATTTATCAGAATAGGCATCAATTTCAGAAAAAGGTAATGGGTTATTGGATTTATCGGAATCTTTCATAATGTATAATTTAATTGTTTAAAGTTTTAACTATCAAAATAGACAGATTATTACATAACAAATATACTAGTTATATTATGACTTGCAAAAAACAATTAATAATTTTATATTTGACGTAAATCAATAAATCAAACATCATGAAAAAATTATTTATTATTCTAGTTTTAAGTTCGAGTATTTCTTATGCTCAATGGATTCAAAAATCATCTTGTAAGAAGAGTGCTGATAAAATCACTAACGCAGCAATAGAATCAATGGCAAACCTTGAGTATTTATCTGCCATGGGAACTGCCAAGGCTGCACTGCTGTTAGATCCAAATTGTGGATGTGCCCAATTAGTTTTAGCTGCTGTTAGTAGCCCAAACGCAAATTGGGGAAGTCAAAAATCAAAGCTTGAAGCTATTGATGTTTCAAAACTTAGTGCTGAAGAAAAAATATGGCATAATTTCCTTATGACATCCCGAGAAGATAGACCTGTTCTTGCAAAATCAGCAATGGCAAAACATCCGGAAAGTCCCTTAATTAACTGGTTGGCTACAACACCAGCTGATTTTAATACTTTTAAAACATTTGCTGAAAAATTCCCTGAGCAAGCGTCGGCATCTTATAATATGATGTCGTATGGTTATTTAAGAGGAGATTATGGTGACCCAAATCAAGAGATGGCAATGGATTATGTAGAACGTTCTCAACAAATGCACTATGGACCAAACTCTTATGATTCAATGGCAGAACACTATGCATCTTTAGGGGAATATCAAAAAGCACTGGAACTTCAATTGAAAGCAGTTGATTTTGCCCAATTTGGTTCCCCTTACTGGAATTATGCAAGAATATATTATGCAAAAGTGAACCAAGAGGATATCTCTAAACAATTAATAAAAAATCAAAAAGAAGCTCAAGATGCAATAACAGCAAATGACTATGAGACATATTCAAAGTTTATGCATCCAGATGTTAATCATATGACAGGAGACTCTAATTTGTCACCCTTTTATACGTTTAATAAAGCCTCATTTGAGAGAGAACGAGTAATTACCTGGAAAAGATTTGAATTAGAAAATATGGATGTGAATTATTCTCCAGATATGAAAACAGCTGTCCTGACATTCTATGCATCAGGAAGTTATATTTTTAATGATACTGACAAAGAGGTTGCTTACAGTACAAGAGGTTCTTCCGTTTGGGTCAACACTGATCAAGGATGGAAAATTATGCATAGCTCTTGGGCTCCCAATAAAAATGGAGTTGGAATACCTGAATAATTATTTAAAAATCAAAAAAAATATAAAAAAACTATCATGAAAACACTTTTAAAACTAACAGTATTTTTTTGTACCATTTGCTTGATAACAAGCTGTAATACTACTGGAGGTCAGTATTTAGGTGAGGGTGATAATAACGGCAATGCCTATAGTATTGGTAATGATGCAATGGCAGATAAACTATTAATGTTATCTGAAGCCTACAGTAAAAAAAATACTGAAGAGCTTGTAAAACATTATGAATCAACATTTTTAGGAGAGAATGGAGTAGAAAATACTAGGGCATGGTTGGAATCTATGGATTCAATTAGTATGAAGCCGTATGTGGTTATTCCTGTTAAACTTGAGGGTGATGACGATACTAAGGTATTAGCTTGGTCAAAAGAAGAACGACACTACAAAAATGGATCTTATGAAAAGTTAGATTTAATGGAGTTTTTTAATTTTAATAAAGACGGTAAAGTAGACGCTTTTAAACAATGGAAATCCATTGATTCTTCAAACTTTGGAAAATCTTATGGTGGTAAATTTATTGGAAAGGGAGAGAATGAATATAGTGGCAGACCTCTTGTATTTTCTGATAGAAATGAGGTAGCGATTATAGAAAAACTCATAAGAGATTATAACGACATGAATATTGAGGAGTTTGTAAAACCCTTTGCTGAAAACAGTATTTTAAATGTGTATACTGGTGAACGTTTAGAGTTTAAAAAGTCAGATTTACCTAATCTATTTGATGAATATACATCTGTAGAATGGGTTCCATATGCTATAGTTCCTCTAAAAATTTATAATACCGACGCAGCTTCTGGTGTACAAGTTATGTCAAAGGAGAAAAGAGTCTTTAAAAATGGAAAAGTTTGGGAAAAAGAGCTGTTTGAAATATTCTATTTTGATTTAGATGGTAAAATTACCTCTATGACTCAATTTGCTAGAGATTTTTAGATTTTACCAAGATTGCAAAAAACTATTACAATAAAATCAACATTTGAACTATTCATTATTTATTAACACAAACTAAATTTTATCTTATGAAAAAATATATTTTTATTATTTGTACTATATGTACAATGTCCGTTAACGCGCAATATTGTGCATTCTTTGATTTCAAGGCAACTGAGCCCGAAATGGTAGTTAGTACTCTTAAGGGTATGATGGATACAGGCTGGGGAAAGAACATTCAAGGAACAAAATCATTGTTTTCTTATCAGTTTAATGGTCCAAACCAAGCAACACATTCTATTCAATTTTGTTTTCCTGACGAAGTGGCATTTGCCAATTTTTTCACTTCCTGGAGTTTGTCGACAGAAGCCCAACTTTTCGGTGAAAAGTTAGGAAAGTTTACAGAAGGGATTAATCAAGCACTAAATACGCCTTTATGGTATAAAAATGACTGGTCAAATGATCAAGCATTTATGATTTATCAGCTTGACATTTCTGATACTCAAGCTTATCTAAATATATTTAAAGAATTTACTCAGACTATGGCGAAAAAATTAGGTTTTGAAAATAATTCTTATGGAATTGGTTATCCAATCATTGGTAAGGTAAAAGATTATACACACTTTGTATGGATAGGTTCTAATGATGTGGAGTCGTCTCTAAGGCAAACAAAACAAATGCTATCTGACGATTTATTTGCATCTTTTTCAAAAGATGCAGCTGGTATAAGAAAAGTAGTAACGACGACTATGATGGTACGAGTGATGGATTTTTAAATTAGTTAAAATTATGCAAAACAAAAAAGAAATTTTAAAAGTAAGAGCTCACGATGCAATTGTGGGATTTATATATTTAATTTCAGCAATTTTAGCAATTCAAGTAAGTTTGGATTTTATTTGGATCGCCGTGGCAACTGCTGCACTTCAAATAGTAAGCCCATTAACAAAATTTTGCCCTGTCTATGCAATTTTGAACAAAATGATGCCAGATACTACTCCCATTCAAAATGGTAAATAGAATCTAGGTTTTTAAAACAAATTTTATAAAATAAATATTCATAAATTTAAAAAATAATCTAATGAGAAAGTATAGTTCACTACTGGTACTAATTATAATTTTTAGTTGTAATTCTAAAATGAAAGAGACTAAAGATACCCAAATAGGTGTAGAAATATCGGATAAAGGAGAGCGTTTGGATTTAAATGCAGGTGAAATGTCTACAGTATCAATTTGGGAAAAATATATAGATGCGCACAACAATAGAGACATAGAGGCAATAAAATCTATGAATGCTGAGGGGTTCAAGGCTTATGGTCCACGAGGAGAATTTATTGATGGGTCGCAGGCACATGCAGAATTCCTTTTGGCGTGGTTTAAAGACAATGATCCAAAATGGAGCCCTAAATATTATATCGCCAATGAAGTAGAGGACAATGAGGGAAACTTAATGCAGTGGGTAACATCAGGTCATGATTTGACTTTAGTTGTAGATAGTACAGATGTGAAAGTAGTTCAGGTGCATGACGCTTTAATTAAAAATGGTGAAATTCATAAATTTTATGTTTATGAGAGGGTTAAACAAGACAATGAATAATGGTAAGCTTAAAATTTTAAGAGAGGAAAAGCTCGCAGAACTTTAACGAATAAGATAATTTTAGCTTACGCTTCTTGCTTTTCACTTATATCGCTTAATAAACCTTTTTTAAAAGTGAGGTAGTCAATCTTTTTCGAACTTTCAAACAATTCTTTGTTAGACAAAATTTGCTGTTTGATTTGAAGCTGTTGTTTATTTAAATCTGATTCAGCTATATCGTTAATAGAAAACATGTAAAGTTCCATTAAGATAGGTAATGTGAGCATACCTTTGTCTGTAACTATATAGCGCTTGCTTTTTTTAGTACTATTTTTATCTAATTGGGTAATTAAATCGGCATCAACAAGATTTTTAATTCTATTCGTTAAAATATTGGTTGCGATTTTCTCTTTTGATTCCATAAACTCTTTAAAACGTGACTTTTTGTGCAACAACATGTCCCTTAATATCAATAAAGACCATTTGTCACCGAGTAAATGAGTAGATCGCGCTATCGCGCATGTAAGATTTATATTCATCAGATTCTTAACACAAAGATAGTACTTTGTTGTTAACGATGTAAAATTAAAAAAATCCTGACTTTTAATAAAGGATCAGGATTTTTTTATCATTTTTTTAACAATATGATCATTCTTATTGTTTGCGTCTCAAAATTTGTAGTTCATAATCTTTTACATCTTCCACCTCGCCGCGTGATAAAATTAGCTCCATAAATTTTGGACTTTTCTGTAGCTTATCATAAAGCATTAAATGATCTTCTCTATCTTTTCCTGTCAGGGCTACCCAATGTGTAGCTCCATTAGGCCGTCCAATATCATATGTGCCAAAACCAACTACTCTTCCAGCAAAATCATCGGCAAATTCACTTACGATCTTATCGTGTCCTTCTTTAAATTGATTTTGATCAGCCACTTTTATGTCCCAGATATGAACATCAGGATTTGCTTCTGTATCTCCTTCTTGCCAGCTTAATATTCGTCCAGAATAGGAAGCACCCCATTCCTCTACGTAGTTCCGCATTTTCGACCAGAAGGCATCATTTTTATTTGGATCGATGGCATCTTCATCGACCATATCTACACCCAAGGTGTACATAAAAACAATTCTGTGAGTCATTCCATGCGTTCTACCATTTCGGAAGCGCTCTAAAACAACCCCCCCTTGATTCATTTCAACATCTTCAAATACCTTATCAAAAGCCTCAGCGATGTTATCTTGAGTAAAAGGTTTTACTTTTATTTCAATACACGTAAAAGCCATGGTTTGAGCAAAAAGTGATACTGTAGCAAAACCTACAAAACAGGTTAAAATAAATTTTTTCATAATATTTAAATGTTAGTTAACGTAAATTTAGCAAAATTAGTTGTAAAATAAAACTAATTTAAAAACTTTACTTAAATTTAAAATTCACTAATGACACTCAATTCAACATCAAAAAAACAAGACTGACCAATATGTGGATGCGGAAACACATAAGATATAAATGGATTTTGTGACGGCCTACATCTTAATAATTGACTCTATATTATTTTTTGGAAGACAAGGGTAATTAGACTATAAGTGTTTAAGAAATCTCTTGGAGTTATACTTATGTTCGATATTTCTAATGTGTTATCTACTAAAACAATAAAACGGTTATACTTTTATAAAGTGTAGCCGTTTCTATTTTGTAATGTGAAG
>ERZ1047985.7-NODE-7-length-191281-cov-12.734330_pt1 | contig 191281 bp, 183 predicted proteins | sample MGYA00383097_ERZ1047985 | MGnify/ENA primary metagenome ERZ1047985 (study PRJEB29581, sample SAMEA5548367) | metagenome | biome: marine; feature: coastal; material: water | depth 50 m | study: Short-term variability in the microbial, nano- and picoplankton...
TTTGAGTTTTTCCGATTTAGGAATAAATATTTTGTACATACTTTTTTCAAATTGTAGCTAACGGCTCGGCTATGGTTAGTACGGGAATTAAAAGTAGTGAACTTTCGATTAAGCACTTAGCCAAAACTTTTTATTTTGTTTTACCTTTTTCTTTATAAAGCCAAATCAAAAGATTTGGCGGACTTCGTAAATATGCCTACACTTTGGGTTAAGCACCAAAACCCGTATTAATTATAGCCATTGTTATGCAGTCGGCTTTATTTTTCAAACGTTTCCGATTCTTCAATTACTTTACTCTCAAATTCATTAATTATGCCCTCATTTTCACGTAATAATTTTTGAATTAATGATTTTATTTCTTCGCTATCTTCATATTTTTCATTCGCAAAATTTACTTTTCTTGCATCACTATAAAGAGTCCACCATTTTTTTCCAGCAGGCTTTTTATTTTTGGGCAGGCTTTTCATAATATCAGCAAGCACTTGTCTGTTTTTTTCATTTCCAGGTGAAATCACAAATTTTAATGAAAGTCCTTTTTCCCAATATGCCATTTCAAATAGAAAACTTTCATTCCCTTTCCAACCTAAAATACCTGTTTTCGGCATAATTGGAGATAGTTTTTTAGTTAAGAATCGAGCGTAGTATTTATTACAAGTTTCAAGAATATAACCTTCCTCAATAATTGTTTCTTCTATTACCTCACGGACTTCCGCTATTTTATCTGGTATATTTTCAATAATAAAATCAATCGCCTCTCTATGGTATTTATATAATTGCTGTGCTAATTCTACTGATTCGTGTTCTTTCATTATATATCTATTTAAAATAAGAAGATAATCTTCTATGTAATATTGTATTCTTTGTGATAATGAGTTTTTATAAACAGATAGCACAATTTCTATAAGTGATTTTATCAACCCGTAATCAATAGAAATATATTGATTGGCATCTTCTTCATCCTTTGGGTTTAGTCCGTCAATTGTCAAGAAAACAAATGCTTTTTTCAGGTCGGGATATGATTCATTTATTATATCAGAGTATCTTTTTAGTTGCCTTGAATGTTCAGAGGAGTCGACTTTGTTTTCGATTGCAATAACAAAATCTTCGTGCACAATTAGTATATCAATATTCTGCCATTCTCGAAAAACTTTAATGTTATGTAAGTTTAAGGAGTCTATAGAAAATTCATTTGCCCAGTCAATTTTTTCAGACGAAAAAATATCTTTTAAAAACCATTTTAAAAATATTGTATTCAAATTATGACTCTCATTTGGTGTCATCAGCCAAGCAAGAAAGTTTGAATGCCTAATTTCCGTTTTTGTCACATTCAATATGCTGAAAAAATTAGGTGTATGAAGACTTAATGACAATTCCTCCAATTTTGGGTCTTTAACCAAATTACTTAATTCAATTTTTATATTGTCATTCATTTACGTGTGTTTTTTCAGCTGCTGCATAACTTAATTATATGAATTATAAATCAATTGGTTTTATGCCGAATTGGCGGGATATAGATGATTTTATTGTCGTTAAAATAATTATATCCTTTTTTTGATTTAAAATTAATAAGCTAATCTAGTAAATTTTTCTTACAAATTATCAAAAGGGTTTTTAATATCTTTTAAATTTGTGGTTGAAACGTGGGTGTAAATCATTGTGGTTTTTGGGCTGCTATGTCCTAATAATTCTTGAATATACCTAATATCTGTTCCGCTTTCCAATAAATGGGTGGCAAAACTATGTCTTAAAGTGTGCAAAGTGGCATACTTTTTTATACCAGCATTTGATAAAGATTTTTTCAATACTTGCCTCGCGCTTACTTGGGTGTATGGTGCTTCAAACCGACCTTCAAATAAAAATACTTTAGGGTTATAGTGGTTTATGTAAGTTTGTAATAGCGGAATTAAGCCTTGTGATAATAAAGTGTATCTATCCTTTTTTCCTTTGGCAGCTTTAATATGTATTAATCCGCGTTCAAAATCTATATCTCTTGGTTTTATATTTAAGGTTTCGCCAATGCGCAATCCAGCGGAATAGGTTAAGCTCAATAGCACTTTGTGTTTTAAGTTTTTTGTGGCTTCAAATAAGGCTTTTACTTCTTGTTTGCTTAAAATATTTGGTAATTTTTTATCCTTATTTGGGCGTTGGATGTTTAGAGTATCGATAGCCAAACCTTTAAAATTTATAAGGTGTTTTATCCCGCTAATACACTGATTTTGATAGGAGACTGATTTTTTTGGGCTAAAAATAAAATCGTAATTAAACCGTTCAATAGTTCTTGCCGTTATTTCGGTAAGGTTTTTTAAATTCATGTAACGTAAGAAGAATGCGGTAACTTCCACATAAGTGTTTACAGTATTGGAGCTAAAACGTTTTTGTTCTAACCATTTTTTAAACTTTAAATGTTCATGGGTTTGTTCATCTTTTAGTAAAGGAAGCTTAATCTGCTTGGTCGGAACAACCTTGGTCGTAGGTTTATTATTTTTAAAGGCTTCATAGTTTACGTACCATTTTTTTTGTCTAAAATAATTGAAAAGCTCATTGAGCCGAGTTTTGTGATATGGTGTGTAAAATGTATTGTGTGTACTGCTCCATTTAGTTTCAGGGAAATTTTTGATGTATTCTTTTACTGATTCATCATATTTGAAATTTATGGCAATTTGTTTAGTTTGGTTATGCCATAGTGGGAGTAATGTTATAGTTGGTAAGTCTGCCAATATATTCTTTTGAGTATCAAAATACGAAATAAATTCTTACTTACAGATGATTTGTTTTTTGAAATTTGAATCGAAAGGAATTTCCCGAGGCAAAGTCTCAGAGTTTCCACAGAAATTGTTATTCCTACAAAATCAAAGAATTACCAATACATCTTTATTTTTTCATCACCTTTACATTCATTTCTTCTACCTTTTTATTGGATAGGAGAGAAGGTGCACCAAACAATAAATCTTCACTAGTTCCAGTTTTAGGGAATGCCATCACTTCTCTAATAGATGCTTTTTTCTCTAAAATCATCATTAATCTATCCACGCCCCAAGCAATGCCTCCGTGCGGTGGCGCGCCATAATGGAACGCTTTATACATGGTGCCAACGCTCTTCATCATCTCATCTTTATTATAGCCCATATTTTTATAGGTGGCTTCTAAAATTTCAGGTTTATGAGCACGCACAGAACCACCACCAATTTCATAACCATTTAAAATTAAATCGTATTGTTGCGCGATGATAGTTCCAATCTCGTCTTCCTTACCATTTATGTGCTTTTCAATATCATAAATAGCAGGCATAGAAAATGGATTGTGTGTAAACGTCCAACGGCCTTCGTCTGTTTTTTCAAACATCGGGAAATCGATCACCCACGCAGGTCTTAATTCCTTCGGATTGATTAATCGAAGCATTTTACCTAATTCTTGACGAACCGCATCCAAGGCTTTATTTGCTGTTGCATAATCCGCAGCAGAGAAAAATACAATATCTCCAACTTGCGCATTGGTCGTATTGATGATTCCTGCAGCAATGTCTTCGCCTAAAAACTTAATAATAGGGGATTGTAAATCGTTTTCATTGACAATAATATATGCTAAACCACCTAAACCGTGTTGTTGTGCTATGGCGGTTAGTTTTTCAATCTGACCTTTAGATAAACGTTTGTTGCCTTGCTCTTCAGCAGATACCTTAATGCACTTTACAATTCCGCCTTCTTCAATAGGTTTACTAAACACTTGGAAGGTGGTATCTTTTACAATACCTGTAATGTCTTGTAGTTTTAAGCCGAAGCGTAAATCTGGACGGTCACAGCCATAATAGTCCATAGCGTCTTTATAGGTTATGACTTCAAACGGATGTAAAATCCATTTTTTGCCATATATTTTTTCAACAATACCATTGAACATTTGCGTATTCAAATCGATAATTTGTTGCATACTGGCAAAGGCCATTTCAATATCTAACTGCGTGAATTCAGGTTGACGATCCCCACGAGAATCTTCATCTCTAAAACAACGTGCTATCTGGAAATATTTTTCATAACCAGATACCATCAACATTTGCTTGAATTGCTGAGGTGCTTGTGGTAGGGTATAGAACAAACCGGCTTGCTTACGTGTTGGTACAATAAATTCGCGAGCACCTTCATCGGTTCCAGCACTTAAAATTGGTGTTTCAATTTCAAGAAACTCTTGGGCGTCTAAAATATCACGCATCATTTTGATGACTTTATGGCGATTTACAATCACACGTCGGACATCATCATTTCGGTGGTCTAAATATTTATATTGAAAACGAACATTTTCATTGGTTTTAGTTGCTCGTTTTATTTCAAAAGGAAGCGTTTTAGAAAGGTTTAAGATTTCTAAATCTTTGGCTTCTAATTCAATTTTACCAGTTCTTAAAGCGAGGTTATAATCATCTTCTTTACGCTGAACAATGGTTCCAGAAACCATAATAACCGATTCTGGTTTTAATTTTACTAGCTCATCTAAATTAGCAAACGATTCTCTGCTTAATCGCACTTGGAACACTTGTGTACTTGAATCACGTAAATCGATAAATATTAATTCGCCATGGTCACGCACACTAGACACCCATCCTGAGAAGGTTACTTTTTCGTTGATGCTTTCATCTGAAATATCTGAAATGACATGAGTTCTGTATTCCTCTTTTATAATTAAGGGAATCTCTGCTAAGACTTCTTCTTCCTTGGCTTCTGGCTTTTGGCTTTTGGCTTTTGGCACATCACTTATTGCTTCATGCTTTGTACTTCCCGCTTTTCCAGAAAGGGCATCCAAAATACCTTCACGAATCACTTTTCCTGAAGCACCTTTTCCAATAATCCCAATGACTTTTCCAACTAGAATACCAGCTTTTCCTTGGTTTCCAGATTGAATGTCAATGGCGATGGCTTCGTGTTCTAAAATTACTTTAGCAATAGCGTTTTTAATTTGAGATTCTGAAATCGTATTGTCTTTAAAATAGGTGTTATAATCAAAGCTTCGGTCTTTTAAATAAGACGTTATGGCGTTTTGTACTAATACCGATGTGATTTTTTCGTCTTTAAAAAGTTGAAAAATTTCAGTTAAATGTTCTATTCTGTGAATATCTGCATACTCATCTGCAGCAATATTATTTACTAATGTTTTTGCAACAAAAGAAGGGTCTTTAATGACGTTGTTAATGGCGATAAACGTTTCAGAGCGTAATGAGTCTGCTGTAAAGAACTTAGCGTCTTGAGGTAAAACACCACCTTTTATTAAAATGGATTCAACAGCAAAAGGCAATGTGCTTAAATCGACATCAATAGATTCAACTACATTTTTTATGCTAACAAAAGGTAAGTCTGGTTCAGAAATAAAACGGTAATCTGCTTCAAATTCCTTTTTACGCATAGTTTTGGTTTGCTTCAATTCAGCATCCCATAACACCGTGGTTTGGTCTGGTCTAAATGCACCATGTTCTAAGAAATAGCTGAGTTGTTTTTCAACTTCTTCCTTTAAGGCGTCTACCATAAACTTAAACGAGTTCAAGTTTTTTATTTCGGTACGTGGATTTAAATTATAATCGCGTTTTTTACGAAGCGATACCGATACATCTGATTTGAATTCCCCTTTTTCAAGGTTAGCTTCAGAGATGCCAATGTTTTGAACAATACGGTGAATGTATTGCGCATATGTTGAAGCATCCTCTATATGACGAATACAAGGTTCGGTGACAATTTCAATAAGTGGAACGCCTGCTTTGTTGAAATCGACTAAAGATATTTTTTTATCATGCATCAATTTAGCAGCATCTTCTTCAATATGTACTTGCGTTAAATTAACCGTGAATTGTGAGCCATCATTTCGGAAACAAGAGACTTGTCCGTCAGGAATCACAGGGTTATGAAACTGTGTAATCTGAATATTTTTTGGATTATCAGGATATTCATAATGCTTTCTATCCCAAGAAATCACTTCGTTTCCAAAAGTTGATTTCACAGCTTTCCCAAAGTAAATAGCCTTTTTAATAGCTTCTTTGTTAATAGCTGGTAGAACGCCCATTTGTCCCGTACAAACCGAACAGATATTTTGGTTAGGGGTTTCTATTTCTTGATTTGCACAAGAGCAAAATAACTTTGATTTAGTATTTAATCGAACGTGTGTTTCCAGACCGATTACTAACTCTAATTCATGCTTTTTTAAAAGCTCATTTAGTTGATCTAATTCCATTATATCGTATCTTTTAAGAAGTTAGCAAACTTCAAAACGAGTTCGTCATTATTTTTTGCAGCCGTAATTTGTAAGCCTGTTGCTGGGCCTTTGGGAACAGTTAGCGTTGGTAATTGCCCTAAGCTAAATCCAACCGTATAGGCATCAGATAAATACATCGCCAAAGGGTCTTTTAAGCTATCGCCAATTTTAGGTGGGGTATTAGGAGTGACGGGGGATATGATAATATCTACTTCTTTAAAATCATTTTCGAAGTTTTCAGAGATTTGATCTCTTAATTTTAGTCCCTTTAAATAAATTTCATCTGAAAACCCTTGTGATAACAATTGGTTTCCACCAATAATTCTTCGTTTTGTTTCTTCTGAAAAATTCTCGGAACGGGTTACTGCGTAGGTGTCTTTTAAGTTGTCGCCTTCAATACGATTGCCGTAATTGGTGCCATCTAAACGTGATAAGTTAGAGGCTGTTTCGGCCATAGCTAAAGTATAGTATGTGGACACTAAAGTTTCAGACTCAAAGAAATCTAATGCTTTCACTTGAATGCCTTTGGCTTTTATTTTTTCGATAGCTGCTAAAAAATCAGATTTTATTTGAGAATCAATAGCATCAGTTTCAATAAAGTTTTTAAAGTATCCTACGGTTTTTATATCTTCCGAAGTTAAAATACCATCCTGAGGTATTTCCGCGGAAGCATACGTGGTTTGATCTTTTCCATCTTTTCCACTCATCACATTTAAAACAATGCGAATATCTTCAATAGATTTTGCGATAGGTCCAACACAGTCTGTAGAGGATGCGTAAGCCATTAATCCGAAACGTGAAATACGTCCGTAAGTGGGTTTTAAACCATACACATTATTATAACCTGCAGGCTGACGCACAGAACCTCCTGTATCACCTCCAACGGAGAATACCGTATAATCTTTCGCAACGTTAACCGCAGAGCCTCCACTAGAACCTCCAGCAACCAAATCTGAATTTACAGCGTTTTTAACCGCGCCAAAAATGGTGTTCTCACTAGACGATCCATGCCCAAAACTATCGCAGTTTTCTTTTACTAAAGGTATCGCACCAGCATCCAATAATTTTTGAATGGCTGTTGCGGTATATGCGGATTTGTAGTTTTTTAGTAAATCTGAACTCGCCGTTGTATAAGTCCCTTGCACCATATAAACATCCTTTATTCCAAATGGAATGCCTTCTAACAAGCCTATAGAGTCACCATTTGCAATTTTAGCATCCACTTTTGCTGCTAAATCTAGTGCAGATGTATCCAATAAAGAATTTACGGTGTTGTTCGTGTTTTGCTTTAAAGCGTCTAATTTTTCTTGTACGAGGTCTGTACAAGTGATTTCTTTGTTAACTAGTTGGTGATGAATTTTGCGTATTTGAGAGTCCATAATTATTCTTCTATTACTTTAGAAACAACCAGAAAACCATTCTTTTCTTTCGGAAAGTTTTCAATAATGATTTGCTTTTCAATTTGTGGGCTATTTATTACCACATCATCTCTCAAATAATCTAAAGACACTGCATGATCATGATTATTATTAAAAGTATTATTATTTGTTGTGTTTGCGTTTTTAATCACCTCAAATAATTTGTTTACAGCCTCTGATGGCTGCGCTCCTTTAATACTCGACAAGATGTCGACGGTCATAATTTTACTCATGTCTCAATTTTTAAATTATAAAAAAAGCCTTCCAAATTTGGAAGGCTTTATATATTTATTAAACAATAACCTTCCTGTCCTATAAATTAGGATTATTGAAATTATTATTGTTATTATTTTTCATTGTTGTTTTATTGTGTTCAAATATATATAGAATAAATGTACTACACACTATTTTTGGGGATATCCTATTGGGTATTGTCAAATTATTAATAAACCCAAAGTTAATTTGTAGGTTCTTTAACCTATCTGCCATAATTGCAAATTTATGTTTATTTCGTATTAGATAAAAACAGTACTTTATTTTAAAAAGCGAACATTTTATAAGTAAAACACTTTAAAAAAGAATTCCAAATATTGATTCTAAGCCATTTTGTGTATTAAGTGATTTCAAAGGCGTAATAAAAACATAGAATTCAATTTTAAGGACATTTTAAGCCGATTTAAGCCGTTTTCAAGTAATTAACAAATGTTGATAATTTTATGAATGAGACCGCGAAATGCTTTCTCATGGGTTTAATATTTTGTATATTTGATTGTATTCAGAAGGATGCTTTTTAGGCATCTTTTTTTGTGATATAAAACGATATTAAAATTAAGATAAAACATAAAATATGAGCGAACCAAAAGAAGAGTTTAACAAGCATAATTATTCCGCGGATAGTATTCAGGCATTAGAAGGTATGGAGCATGTGCGTATGCGTCCATCGATGTATATTGGTGATGTAGGTACAAGAGGTTTACACCATTTAGTATATGAGGTTGTCGATAACTCTATTGATGAAGCTTTAGCAGGACATTGTAATAATATTACTGTAATTATAAATGAGGATAACTCTATTACTACGGAAGATGATGGTCGTGGTATTCCTGTAGATCTACACAAGAAAGAAGGTGTTTCTGCACTTGAGGTTGTCATGACTAAAATTGGGGCAGGAGGTAAGTTTGATAAAGATTCTTATAAAGTATCTGGTGGATTGCACGGTGTTGGTGTAAGTTGTGTAAATGCCTTGTCTGAGCATTTAAGAGCTACCGTTTACCGCGATGGAAAAGTTTATGAGCAAGAGTATGAACGTGGTAAATCGTTATATCCTGTTAAGCAGATTGGTGAAACTGATAAACGCGGAACAACAGTTACTTTTAGACCAGATTCAACCATATTTACGCTAACCTTAGAATATAGTTATGATACTTTGGCAAGTCGATTACGTGAATTGGCTTATTTGAATAAGGGGATTACAATTCATTTAGTTGATAAGAGAAATATAAAGGAAGATGGTGAATTTGAAGGTGAAACATTCCATTCTACTGAAGGATTAAAAGAATTTATCACATATTTAGATGCTACTCGTGAGCCTTTAATGAAAGATGTCATTGCTTTTGAAGGGGAAAAGAATGGTGTGCCGGTTGAGGTTGCAATGATTTATAACACCTCTTATGCCGAAAATTTACACTCTTATGTAAATAATATTAATACGCATGAAGGTGGAACACATTTATCTGGTTTTCGTCGTGGTTTAACACATACCCTTAAAAAATATGCTGATGAATCAGGGTTATTAAAAAACTTAAAATTTGATATTTCTGGTGATGATTTCCGTGAAGGATTGACAGCAATTATATCTGTCAAAGTTCAAGAACCTCAATTTGAAGGGCAAACTAAAACGAAGTTAGGTAATAGAGAGGTTTCTGCAGCGGTAAGTCAATCTGTTTCAGAAATGCTTACTGATTATTTAGAAGAACATCCAGATGATGCTAAAATCATAATTCAGAAAGTAATTCTGGCAGCTCAAGCACGTCATGCAGCTCAAAAAGCTCGTGAAATGGTTCAGCGTAAAACGGTAATGAGTATTGGAGGTTTACCAGGGAAATTAAGTGACTGTTCCGAGCAAGATCCAGCAAAATGCGAAATATATTTGGTTGAGGGAGATTCGGCAGGTGGAACTGCAAAACAAGGTCGTGATAGAGCATTTCAGGCTATTTTACCATTACGTGGTAAAATATTGAATGTTGAAAAAGCAATGACTCATAAGGTTTTTGAAAATGAAGAGATTAAAAATATTTTCACAGCACTCGGTGTAACTATTGGAACAGAAGAAGATAGTAAAGCACTTAACCTTTCAAAATTAAGATACCACAAAATCGTAATCATGTGTGATGCCGATATTGATGGTTCGCATATTGAAACTTTAATTCTAACCTTCTTTTTTAGATACATGAAAGAATTAATAGAAAACGGTCATATTTACATAGCTACTCCACCTTTATTTTTAGTTAAAAAAGGAGCTAAAAAACAGTATGCTTGGGATGATGAGGAACGTTTAGCGTTAATGGAACAATATGGCGATGGTACAAAAATTCAGCGTTATAAAGGTCTTGGGGAAATGAATGCATCTCAGCTTTGGGATACAACTTTGAACCCGCAATTTAGAACTTTACGCCAAATATATGTAGAAAATGGAGCAGAAGCAGATAGAGTGTTCTCTATGTTAATGGGAGATGAGGTTCCACCTCGTAGAGATTTTATTGAGAAAAATGCTATTTATGCAAATATTGATGCTTAGATAAAAGATTAATAGGTTTAAAGGCCCTAATATATTTATATGTTAGGGCTTTTTCTTTGCTTTAAAACGAAATAAAGCCGATAAAACGCATTTTTTTACGATAAAATGTATTTTTGTGTAATTTTTTTTCTATGTTTGTGAAACCAAATTTAAAATATGAAAAAGTTAACCCTACTTGTGTTACTTGGTTTAGTAACCATAACTTCAAAAGCTCAAGACTTAGAAAGTATTCTACTCGCATCAGGAGATGCTGAAAATTTAACCAATGCTTATATTAATCCAGCAATGAAAGGATTAATTTATGGTATGAATAGTGGCTGGTATCATACAGCTAAGGTTCATAAAAAGCTTGGATTTGATATTTCAATCGGACTTAATGCTTCAGTTGTACCTTCTAAAGATGAACTTATTAATTTATCAAGTTTAGGATTATCAAATAATATAGGATTTACCCCAGGAGCAACAACACCAACGGTAGCAGGCACGGGAGATGGTGCTAATTTAACGGTTAATACAACGGTTGATGGTAATGATGTAAGTGCTTCGTTTAGAATGCCTTCAGGAATTAATGATGATTTACCGCTAGGAGCAGTTCCTACGCCATCTGTTCAGGTAAGTTTAGGATTGCCTTATAAATTTGATGTAATGGTGCGCTTAGTACCTGAAGTAGGCAGCGATGACGTTAAAGGAGAGTTATTAGGTCTAGGTCTTAAAAAAGAAATAACAAGTTTATTTGGACCACTAGATAAGTTGCCATTGCATGTTTCTGTATTAGCAGCATATACATCTATGAAAGTAGATTATGCAATTGATGGTAGTACAATTCCAGGACAGAATCAGAGTGCCGCATTTAAATTGAATGCATTTACAGTGCAGGCCATTGGCTCTTTAAACTTCCCTATTATAAATATTTATGGAGGTTTTGGTTATACAGGAGGTAGTTCCACATTAAAAATGCTAGGGACTTACGACTTAGAATATAGTAATGGTGGAGCAACAGTTACAGAGACTGTCACTAACCCTTTAAATTTAGATTTTGACGCAAGTGGTTTTAGAACGACAATAGGAGCTAGATTAAGTTTAGGATTCTTCAAAATTTTTGGAGATTACACAATACAAGAATACAATACATTTTCTACTGGAATAGCGTTTAGTTTTAGATAGAATAACATAAGAATAATAATTGTTTAGTTATATTTAGTTTTAGTTTAAATAGCACAGGATTTTGTCCTGTGCTTTTTTTATTTACAGTGTTTTAATTCGTAATTTTGCATGACTTAAATCATAAAATTGATGGTTTAAAATGCTGAATTTTGCATAGTAAATATAGATAACAAATAATTAAATAATAAATCAAATGAAAGTAACAGTTGTAGGAGCGGGAGCAGTAGGTGCTAGTTGTGCAGAGTATATTGCTATAAAAGACTTCGCTTCAGAAGTTGTATTGTTAGACATTAAAGAAGGTTATGCCGAAGGAAAAGCCATGGATTTAATGCAATGTGCATCATTAAATGGTTTTGATACTAAAATTACTGGTGTAACAAACGATTATAGTAAAACAGCAAATAGTGATATCTGTGTTATAACTTCTGGTATTCCTCGTAAACCAGGTATGACACGTGAAGAATTAATTGGTATTAATGCTGGTATAGTAAAGACAGTCTCTTCAAGCTTAATAGAACATTCACCTAATACTGTGTTAATAGTTGTAAGTAATCCTATGGATACGATGACATATTTAGTACACAAATCAACTAATCTACCAAAAAATAGAATTATTGGTATGGGAGGAGCTTTAGATTCTGCTCGTTTTAAATTTAGATTAGCAGAAGCTTTAGTTGCGCCTATTAGTGATGTTGATGGAATGGTAGTTGGTGGACACAGTGATACGGGTATGGTGCCATTAATAAGTCAAGCTACTAGAAATAGTATTAAAGTTTCAGAGTTTTTAAGCGAAGAACGTTTAGAACAAGTCGCTGCAGATACTAAAGTTGGAGGCGCTACACTTACCAAATTATTAGGAACTTCTGCATGGTATGCTCCAGGAGCTGCAGTAAGTGCTTTAGTTCAGTCAATTGCTTGCGACCAAAATAAAATGTTCCCTTGTTCTACATTCTTAGAAGGTGAATATGGATTAAATGATATTTGTATTGGTGTGCCGGTAATTTTAGGAAAAAACGGTATTGAAAAAATAGTTGATATTCCTTTAAGTACTGCTGAAAAAGCACACATGCAAGCTAGTGCAGAAGGTGTTAAAAAGACTAATGCATTATTAGAATTATAATATTAATAGTATAAATTCATAATTATATAAAGACTGTAGTAATACAGTCTTTATTTTTTTATATTTGACGCATGATGGCAAGATGGTGCATTAGTGTTTTAATTTTTAGCCTTACCTTATTTGGTGTTGTTTCTCAACAACAAATTTTGGTGCCTAATCAAGAAATTGTATTGCAGTTTGAAGATGTTGACTTAACATCTAAGCAAGCTGAAAATACAGTAGCCATTGTAAAACAGCAATTGCAAGATTTAGGCGCTGAAAACATTCAAGTATTTTCATTAGAAAACGGAAAATTAAAAATCACATATTTCAGTGATTCTGAAGTTGCCAGTATTAAAGAAACGTTTTCAGAAGAAAGCAATTTAACACTTCATCTAACATCTCAAATTCAAGATGAAGACGCATCACGTTTTCCGTTTGAAGAGTCAAATATTAGTTATAATCTTGATGTCTACGAAATACAAAACGGATTTGAGTATGGATGGGGTTTTGATGGCGCAATTGGTTTAGAGTTTGAACCAAAAAGCGATCGATTTTTAGATGCAAATGATCTATCTCATGAATATATTGGATATCAATATGAAGATTACTTAATACAGGTTGCTTATAAAATTCGTAGGGAAATCACGATACAAATAAGTGATCCACTACACATAATACCAGAAGTTAGGGCAGGCCCCATTTGCGAGAGGGTTGCTTAGCTTGTTTTTTGATGTAAATATGGTGAATTCAAAAAAACATGCCTATTTTAAAACATCCCAAACACTTTCATAGTTCTATTTTAGATCTCATAAATAATGAAGAATCTATAAAAATCATATTTAAAAAATAAAAATTGTCAAATCATACGGTAAATTCTATATTTGCTCGTTTTAAAAATTTGACTAAAAAAAGTATAACATGCAAAACAAAGGATTAGTAAAACTATTTGCTATTTTGTTTGGTTTGGTAAGTCTTTACCAATTATCATTCACATTCACAGCAAATTCAGTTGAAAACGAGGCGGAAGAATTCGCGATTAATAAAATCTCTGAATCAGAAGAGAATTATCGTGGACTTCGAAGTCAAGAAGAAGCTAACTATCTTCAAGAGAAAGGTACCGATACGGTTTATAATATTGGTATAGCAAAATTCACTTATAACGAAGTGAAGCAAAAAGCAATGAACCTTGGGCTTGATTTAAAAGGTGGTATTAACGTAATTCTTCAAGTATCTGTAAAAGATATCTTAAAAGGATTAGCAAATAATACTAGCGACCCAGTCTTTAATAAAGCTTTAGAAGATGCTTCAGAGATTCAAAAAAATAGTCAAAACACATATTTAGAAGATTTCTTTATAGCTTTTGATGAGATTAAAGGTGATACTAAATTAGCATCTCCAGATATATTTTACACCAGAGAACTTGATGGTGAGATTGATGGTAGTATGACTGATGATGATGTAAAAAGCATTATTGAAACTAAAATAGACGAATCAATCGTTTCGGCTTTTGAAGTATTACGTAAGCGTATTGATGAGTTTGGTGTAACATCACCAAATATTCAGCGTTTAGGAAGCTCTGGTCGTATTTTAGTGGAGTTACCAGGTGTTAAAGATGTTGAGCGTGCTACAAGTTTATTGCAAAGTACGGCGCAATTAGAATTTTGGGATGCTTATAAGGGAGAACAATTCTTTCAGTTTTTAGGACAAGCCAATGAAGTTTTAAGAGACATTGTTGATACAAACATTGATGCAGGTGTTGAGCCTCAAGATGAAGAAAATGCTCAAGATTCTCAAATTGATGATTTATTAGGTGATGCAGAAACAGATTCTACGGCGGTTGCAACAGTAAACCCCATTTTTGATTTGTTAAAAGGGCAAGGATACCAAGGCGGCCCAATCATTGCTAAGTTTGCAATTAAAGATAAAGAAACAGTTTTAGATTATTTAAGCAGACCAGAAGTTAGAGCATTACTTCCTGCGGAGCAACGTTATGCAAAGTTTGTTTTTGGTAAGCCAGAAAAAGATAGCGAAGTAGTAGATTTATACGCTTTAATAGGTAATAGAGAAAACGTTCCTGAATTAAGTGGTGCGGTAGTAACTGATGCTAGAAACCAATTCGGTCCAACAGGAAAGTCTGAAGTGTCTATGCAGATGAATGCTAAAGGTGCTAAGATTTGGGAAGAAATGACAGGTAAAGCATACGCTCAAAGTAGTCAAATTGCTATTGTTTTAGATAATGTTGTGTATTCTGCTCCTGGCGTAACAACAGGTCCAATTGCAGGGGGTAACTCTTCAATTTCTGGAAACTTCTCATTAAATGAAGCAATAGATTTAGCAAATGTATTACGTGCTGGTAAATTACCTGCATCTGCAGATATTATACAAAGTGAGGTTGTAGGACCATCTTTAGGTAAAGAAGCTATTGAAAGTGGTACTATGTCATTCCTAATTGCATTAGTATTAGTATTGCTATGGATGATTTTTTACTACGGAAAAGCTGGTGCTTTTGCGGATATTGCCATGTTATTAAACCTTATGTTAATCTTCGGTATTTTATCAGGATTAGGCGCTGTGTTAACTTTGCCTGGTATTGCAGGTATCGTATTGACCATTGGTATGTCTGTAGATGCTAACGTACTTATCTTTGAGCGTATTCGAGAAGAATTGGCCAAAGGAAAAGGACAGATTGAAGCTATTAAAGACGGATTTAGTAATGCCTTATCATCTATTTTAGATGCCAACGTTACTACAGGTTTAACAGCGTTAATTTTATTCATTTTTGGAACAGGCCCAATTAAAGGTTTCGCAACTACTTTATTAATTGGTATTGCAACTTCTTTATTTACAGCTATTTTCATCACCAGATTATTAATTGATTGGTATGCTAACCGTGGCGGAAAATTAGAGTTCTCTACAGGGATCACAAAAAATTTATTTAGAAACATCAGTATTGAGTTTTTAAAGAAACGTAAAGTAGCATATATCATTTCTGGTACATTAATACTTTTAAGTTTAGGCTCGTTATTTACAAACGGATTAAACCAAGGTGTCGATTTTGTTGGAGGAAGAACCTATCAAGTGCGTTTTGCACAAGATATTAGTGCTTCTGAAATTACAGACCTATTATCAAAACCAGAAGTTTTTGGTAGTGCAGATGCTAAAACCTTCGGAGATGCTAACCAGTTAAAAATTACAACTAAGTATAAAGTAAATGAGTCTGGAGCAGAGATAGATGAAGAAATTAGAAAATCACTATACGAAGCTTTAGTACCGCATTTAGAGGGAACAACTTATGAGCAATTCATCGATTTAAATGATGAAAACAAACAAGTTGGTTTACTCGAATCATACAAAGTAACACCAACCATTGCCGATGATATTAAACAAGCATCATTCTGGGCAATTTTAGGCTCATTAATTGTAGTATTCCTATATATCTTAATTCGTTTTAAGAAGTGGCAATACTCATTAGGTGCAGTTGCGGCGGTATTCCACGATGTTTTAATCGTATTAGGAGTGTTCTCTTTAACGTACAAGTTTATGCCATTCAACATGGAAGTAAATCAAGCGTTCATCGCAGCAATACTAACAGTTATTGGTTACTCATTGAATGATACGGTGGTCGTATTCGATAGAATTCGTGAATTCTTTAACGAGCACACCTCTTGGAAGTTCGATAAAGTAGTAAACGCATCATTAAGCAGTACATTAAGTAGAACCTTAAATACCTCATTAACAACATTAGTTGTGTTGCTAGCCATCTTCATTTTTGGTGGCGATTCAATCAGAGGCTTTATGTTTGCTTTAATAATAGGTGTTATAGTAGGTACCTATTCATCATTATTTATTGCAACACCAATAATGTATGATAGCGTAAAAAAATTAGAAGACGAGAAGAAAGACTAACTCAAATTTTTCTAAGTAAAAGAGCCTATTAACTTATGTTAATAGGCTTTTTTTATTGAATATCTCATTGCGAAGGAGTTTGGAATATGGCGCTCTCTTTAATTATTTTTTAGGCGTTACCGCAAGGGTCGGGCTTTTTGTTACAAGTCCTCGCTTTGTCCGATAATTATCGGAGCTCGCTGTGGGCTTTTCACTGCAATCCCTAACGCATTGTTTTTGCGTGTGTCTGCTGTTAGTTACAAAGCTTTCCGTTTTTTAATAACAGCCTTTTCTCTTGATAACATGGAGTTTGGATCTGACTCAAATTAATTTATTCATTATTGACTATCAATATGTTACCGATTAAAGCCATATGGGTGTCAAGTTTTTTTTTTTTTTTTGATCAAGGTTTAAACAAAAGTCAAAAAATATCCAATCATTCCACCACCCAAAACAATAAACGCACTGTTAAGTTTTTTGAAAACAAAGACAACCACCAAACTTGCAAGAGCAATTACGATTGTACGCCAATCCGTTAATGTGTCCTTCGCCATGTTTACACAAACTGCGATTATTAATGCTACTGCTGCAACATTTACTGCATCTAAAATTGCTCCTATTATATTCGACTGTCGCATTTTGGGTATCAATGGGTTTAATATCAAAACAAAAAGAAACGAAGGAAGGAAAATCCCAAGAGTTGCAGCAAGCGCTCCTGTTATTCCGTTCATTTGCCAACCAATAAAAGTTGCTGTCGACAATACTGGCCCTGGGGTTATTTGCCCCACAGCAACAGCATCAATCAATGCTTGTCTTGTTAGCCAGCCATTCGCAACTAATTCCGTGTCGAGGAAAGCAAACAAAACATAGCCGCTGCCATAAAGTATGGCGCCAACTTTTAAGAAAGTTAAAAATATTTTGAGAACACCCATTTTTAAAGGATCTACTATCTGAAAAAGTAAAAGTGGGGTAAAACTATTTATATAACCTGTGTTTTTTTTGAAGAAATACAGCGCCAAGCCAAGTAAACCACAGCTAAAAAGAGCAATTATTTCGTTTATTCCAAAAAGGCAAGCCACTAAAGTTAGGATACCTAGAATTGCGAGTTCTGTATTTTTTACTGCCTTTCTTCCTAGTTTGAAAGCCGCCATAATTATTATTGCTATAACTGCTGGCTTAATTCCGTAAATGAAAGGCTCAACTTTTGGTAATTGACCGTACTCTTGATAGAGCCAAGCAAAGACAGAAGTTATAACGACCGCAGGAAAAATGAAGCATAAACCTGCAACAAATAGACCTTTCCAACCTGCACGTTCGTACCCGCAATGCATTGTCATTTCTGTCGAATTCGGACCCGGAATTAAATTAGTAGCACCAACAAGGTCGAGGAAGTGTTCTTGTGTCATCCACTTTCGTTTTTTCACAACTTCGTCTTCCATCATGGCAATATGAGCTGCGGGTCCACCAAAAGCTATGCTGCCTAACTTGAAAAATAATTTCGCAATTTCATTTAGTTCATTTCTTTGGGACATTTTACATGTAGTTCAAAGGTTCGATTTTAGTAGGATTTATAGCTTTTTGCTGAATGTGTTTCAGCGTGTTTTTATATTTGGTGTTGTACTTAGTTATTTGTTCTTCTCTCAAATTTTATTTTTCTAACGCCATGATTAGTATCCCATTGTTTAACTTCTACAAAACCAAATGTCTCATATAATTTAGTAGCTGGTCCATTCTCTAGTCCAGTTTCAACAACAAATAATTTTGAATCAAAAGTATTTAAAACAAATTTCATTAGCTTCTTTGCTATGCCTTGTCTGAAAAAAGTGGGGTCTACTACCAAACTTCTTATAAGTGTATGGTCATTGTTGTGATCAATTTCAATCACTCCAGCGATGTCTTCATTTTTCAAGTAACCGAAAAAAAAGGTATTGCTTTTCACATAATTTTCTAGAGGTCTTTTTAACGGAGGAAAGTCGGTGGCATTTAAAAGTTTTGCTTCTACTTTATATGATGCTTGAAAAACGGAACGTATTCTTTTCGATATTTCTATCTCATTATTTTGTAGCTTTTCTATCATTTCCCAACAGGTTATTTTAATTTATTACAAGATGTTATATGCCAAAAGAACATATCGAATAACCTTTTTGATTTAAGGTATAACAAATATTTTTGATTTGGTTATTGCTTCTTGGTAAGGTTGCTGAATGTAATGCTATCTCCAACTGATAAGTTCCAGGTATCAACCAAACCGGAGTTAACTTCTAACACATATTGAGCAGGTGCGTTTGAGGGCAAAGAAGATTCATCAAAGGGTTTCGCATGCTTTTGAAAACTAACTATGTTTCTATTTGTATTGATGTAAATAAGGTCTAAAGGAATTTTTGTGTTCTTCATATAAAAGAAACGCTCGGTTTCATTATCAAAAACAAAGAGCATCCCTTGGTTATTCTCCATGGAGTTTCTATACATCAATCCCGTTTGAATATCAAAATCTGTATCTGAAATTTCAATGTTTAAAGTTACTTTTGTTGAATCGGAAGCTTTAAAAATAGTAAGTTCACCTTCTTTGGTAAAAGTAATTTCAGTTTGCTTAATAACTTTTTTATTATCCTTACAACCCATTATAAATAAACTAAAAGATAAAGTAATGAGTAAGCTTATACGTTTGAAAAACATTTTATTTATTGGCCGTTTTGGGTTTGTAAACAAACATAAAATACAATCCTACTAAAACAAATGGGATACTTAACCACTGCCCAGTATTTAAACTAAACCAATTAATATATTCTTCGCCTTGAGGTTCTTTGGTGAATTCTATAAAGAAACGAATGGTCCATAGAAGCACTAGAAACAAGCCAAATAAAAACCCTGGTTGATCTTTTTTGGTGGTTTTAGAATAGAAATACCATAAAATTAAAAACACAAAAATATAGCAAAATGACTCATAAAGTTGTGATGGATGCCTATAAGGAACAGCTTCTAATAAATTTTGAAATTGCGGGTTTTCAGTTACCGCATTATAAGCTTCCTGAACATCTTTAATACCTGTACGTTGTACAATTTCTCTTTTGTAATATTGGTCTTGAATAAAACGAACCCCTAAAGGAAAATCACCAGATGCTTTTCCTATAATTTCTGAATTAATGAAGTTTCCTATTCTAATAAAAATAGCACCTGAAGCTACAGGGATAACTATTCTATCTAAAATCCAAAGTATAGATTTGTACTTGTATTTTCTTCTGTATAAATACATGCCAATGATAATACCAATGGCAGCACCATGACTTGCAAGTCCTTGAAAACCTGTAAATTCGAATCCGCCTTTAAACTTAAACGGTAAAAAGATGCTAAAAAAGTCTTGAGAAATAAGCTCAGACTGGTAAAACAACACATGTCCTAATCTAGCACCGAGCATGGTCGCTAAAACGGTATATATAAACAACGGATCTAAATAATCTATTGATATTTTCTCTTTGGTAAAAATGCGTTTCATGATATACCAACCCAATATAAAGGCAACCACCCACATAAGGCTATAAAAGTGCAGTTTGAAATTTCCAACAATGTCAATTCCAGTTATCGGGTTCCAATCAAATTTTAATAGTTGCATAGGTTTCATTTTTCAGCGTAAATATAAAGGTTTCAATGGCTTTAATGTTAAAATTTATTTAAGAAGTTTTAAGATTTCTACTTCAAAAATAATATTAGATTTTCCCGGAATCCCTCTTGTTCCGGCTTCGCCATAGGCTAAATGATAAGGGATAAACAAAGTGGCTTCATCGCCAATACTCAATTGTTGCAAGCCTTCTTTAAACCCTGGAATCATTCGTGCATCTGGACCAATATCAGCAACTAGAGGTTCATATTTATTGGCCGCTTTGCGTTTCTCGTTCACGACATCTAGGGCCTCTGCAATTTCCAACTTGCTTGTTTCTAGTAATTTTCCGCTTTCAAAATATACAGCATAATGTGTTGATACCTGAGCTTCATTAGGTAATTTTTCACCTGTACCTTTTTTAGAAATAAAATATTTTAGGCCTGATTCTAATGTTGTTGCTTTTGCTCGTTGTGTTTCAAACTTATCTTTAGTGGCTTTTAAAATGGCTTCAACTTTAGCCTCTTTTTCTTTTTTAAGACGTTCATCTTCTGCAAAATGATTATTAAAAATTTTAGGAGCATCAAACAATTTAGCTGATTTACCCTTTCTAATAATATTTAATTCTTCTATAACAACATCGTTTAGAGGCTTATTTTTATTACCAACTTTCACATTCGAAATAGAATCCTGAATGTTCAATCCTGATACTAATTCTCCAAATACATTATAAACCTCATCGAGATGCGGTTTAGGGATTTCTGTGATAAAAAATTGACTTCCATTCGTGTTTGGACCGGAATTAGCCATAGATAGAATACCAGGTTTGTCGTGTTTTAAGTCTGGATGAAACTCACCCCTAAATTTATAACCGGGATCTCCTTGTCCAGTACCTAAGGGGTCTCCACCCTGAATCATGAAGCCATCCATAACCCGATGGAAAATAGTGCCATTGTAAAATGCCTTCTTTTTATATTCACTATCAACCATAGTATTGGTGCCCTCTGCTAGCGCTACAAAGTTAGCTACCGTTATCGGTGCTTTGTCTTCAGCTAATTTAGCAAGCATAACACCTTTACTGGTAATGATTTCCGCATAAATCCCATCTTCTAAGTCTGGGTATTGTACTTTGCATGATGTTAAGTTTATAAAATACACAAGTACTAAAACTTTAATAGCGTTTTTAATTAGGATCATTTTAATTCGTTTGATTTTGTGTAATTGAATTTATGGTTACTTCGCAAATTAGAGGTGTATTACGACCTATTTTATTTTCGTCACCATAATAGCCGTAGGCTTTTTGGGATGGAAATAAAAACGTTACGGTTTCACCAGTTTTCATAAGTTTTAATCCTTCACGTAAGCCTGTAAACAACTCTTGTTTGTCCATAGCGTAGGTTTGTGTTTTGATAGTTTCTGCAGAGTATATGATGCCGCCATTAAGGTTTTTAATATTGTAATTGTAATTCACAATATCACCAAAATCGGGTGTTTTTAAAGTGTCAATTTCAACTTTATTATTGTAGTAATACCAAAAGCCACTTTCTGAAGCTATGTAATCAATACTTTGCTGCTTCATTAAGTTTTCAATGAACGCTTTTTCATTGGCGTTAAGCTTTTTATTTCGTTCTATAGAAGCGTCAATAAAAGAACCTGTTTTTACTGAAACTGGGCGCCTGGCTTCGGGTGTTTTACAACTAAATACTAAAAAAAGGATGGCTATGGTGAGTAATTTATTCATCATTCAGGACTTTATTATAACTAGGTAATATACTAATAAATTTTTCGATAGTTTTTTGAAGTGATAAATGGCTTTTACCACCAGCAGCATTCGTATGCCCACCACCCTCAAAATGAGCTCTAGACATTTCGTTAACAGAAAAGTTACCTTTTGAACGTAAAGATATTTTTATAATACCTTCTTTTCTATCTTCAATAAATATGGCTGCTAAAACAATGCCGTCTAAAGAAAGTCCATAATTTACAACGCCTTCAGTATCTCCTTTTTTGTAATTATACTTTTGAAGTTCATCTTGAGAAAGTGAAATATAAGCCGCTTTAGACTCTGGAATCACTCTCAAATTCGTCAATGCACAACCCAATAATTGCATACGCTCATAGCGATTAGTATCATAAACATTATTGTGAATATCGGTATTATTAGCCCCTTTTTCAATAAGTTTTGCTACGATATTATGTGTTTTGTTTGTTGTTGATCGAAATCTGAAAGACCCAGTATCGGTCATGATGCCTACATACAAGCACGTGGCTATATTATTATCAATGTCATTGGCATCTCCTAGCATATCTATGAAATTATAAACCATTTCACACGTAGAACTCATGCTTACATCACTATACATATAAGTTGCATAATGATCGGGCGCTTGATGATGGTCAATCATTATTTTTAAAGCACTACTTTTAGTTAAAACGGTTTCCATATTACCAGTTCTGTGAAAAGCGTTAAAATCTAAAGTGAAAATAATATCAGCGTCGTTTATTAAGGCATCACATATTTTTGTTTGCGAATCGTACTTTAAAATGGTGTCATTCCCAGGCATCCATTTTAAAAAAGAAGGATAATCATTAGGAACTAAAACATGAACGTTATGATTACCTTTTACTAAATAATGAAAAAGTCCTAAAGTAGAGCCAATGGCATCACCATCTGGATTTTTATGGGGTACAATAACGATCTTTCTTTTAGTAGATAAAAGCTGCTTTATGCTCGTGATGTCTTGTTTATTCATAGTTTACGAAGATACAATTTTTTTAAAATTAGAACTATTGCAATTCAATAGAAATAGATTACTTTTGCACGCACATAAAACAAAAATAATGGCAACAAATAGAACATTTACAATGCTTAAGCCAGATGCTGTCGAGAAAGGATACATTGGCGCAATATTAGAAAAAATTTCAGCTTCAGGATTTAGAATTGTAGCTATGAAATTAACACAAATGACAACTGCAGATGCACAAGCATTTTATGCAATACATAGCGAGCGTCCTTTTTTCGCTGATTTAGTTGAATACATGACTCGTGGACCAATTGTAGCAGCTGTTTTAGAAAAAGAAAATGCAGTAGATGATTTTAGAACTTTAATTGGTGCTACAAATCCTGCTGATGCTGCTGAAGGAACTATTAGAAAAATGTATGCAGAATCAATAAGTGCAAATGCAGTGCATGGTAGTGATAGTGATGATAATGCAGCTATTGAAGCCGCATTTCACTTTTCAGGAAGAGAGCAGTTTTAATAAGAACGAATACTTATAGGCTATGGCCAATAAGATTCATTTGAAATTTGTCATTCCTGGGAAAATGGGAATCAAAAATTATAAAACAAAAATCCCGCAATTAAATTGCGGGATTTTTTTGTTTTAAAAAGTACTGTATGTTTTACTAAACTACTTTTACGTTTACGGCATTTAAGCCTTTTCTTCCTTCTTCTAAATCAAATTCAACTAGATCGCCTTCGCGAATTTCGTCTATTAATCCAGAAATGTGAACAAAATGTTCTGTGTTTGAACCTTCTTCAGTTATAAATCCGAATCCTTTTGAATCGTTGAAGAATTTTACTGTTCCTTTACTCATTGTATTAAATTTTAATTATTATAAATAGTTTTAAGCAAAGTCTATGCCACAAAAAAAGCCTACCAAATAAATGATAGGCTCTAAGTTGTAATTGTTAAGAGTATATCGTTAGATTACTTTTACGTTTACGGCGTTTAATCCTTTTTTACCTTCTTGTAAATCGAATTCTACTGCATCACCTTCACGAATTTCATCGATTAATCCAGAAATGTGTACGAAATGTTCTTTGTTGTTGTCATCTTCAGTAATGAATCCAAATCCTTTAGAATCATTGAAAAATTTTACGGTACCTTTACTCATTGTATTTGTATTATAATAATTAATATTTTGCAAATATACTGCAATTAATTTATAAAACGTTAAAAACAAAAAAAGCCTATCAAATAAATGGTAGACTTTAAGTTGTAATTGTTAAATAGTATATCGTTAGACTACTTTTACGTTTACGGCGTTTAATCCTTTTCTACCTTCTTGTAGATCGAATTCTACAACATCACCTTCACGAATTTCATCGATTAATCCAGAAATGTGTACGAAATGTTCTTTGTTGTTGTCATCTTCAGTAATGAATCCAAATCCTTTAGAATCATTGAAAAATTTTACGGTACCTTTACTCATCTTGTGTGTATTAAAATAATTTAAGTTGCAAAGATAATGTAAAAAATAATAAATTTTATTTTTTTTGATTAATTTTTTGTAACAACGGTACTGTCTAATTATCTTAAAATCAGTTTTTTAATAATTATTTTGCCTAATTCTTCGTTAAGCATATTAATTATTTTTTCTTTTCCGTAGCTTAATTCTTCTCTTAAAACACTTGAACTTAATTGTACATATAAGGTTTCACGTTCTAAGCTTACTGAGTTTGTGTAGTTGTTAACGCCATTACCCATAAGTTTTGCCCAAGCATCTGCAACGTTAACTTTATTTAATCCTTTTTCAAGTTTATTGGTTTCTACAAATTCTTTTAAAGCGTCTTGAATACTAAGATGTTCGTTGTTGCGTTTTGCCATGATTCAGATTATAATTTAAAAACCTCATAAGATTGATGGACTTGCTTTACAGCATTTTCGGTGCGTTCAGCATGAGTATCACTAATAAATAGTTGACCGAAATTCTCATCATCCACTAATTTAATGATTTGTGCCACACGTTGTTCATCTAATTTATCAAAAATATCATCAAGCAGCAAAATTGGGTTTACACCACTTTGTGCTTTTATAAAATCGAACTGTGCCAATTTTAAAGCTATTAAAAAAGACTTTTGCTGCCCTTGACTTCCAAACTTCTTAATAGGATGCGCATCAATATTAAAATGTAAATCATCTTTGTGAATTCCAACACTTGTATACTGCAATGCTTTGTCTTTATTTATCGAGGCTCGTAAAAGTGTAGTTAAGTCGTCTTCAAATAAATGGCTGTCATAAAGTAAATCAACAGATTCATTACCATTACTAATAGCTAGGTAACGCGATTTAAAAATAGGAATAAACACTTTTAAAAAGGCATCTCGTTTTTCAAATATTTGCTTCCCATAGTCTGTAAGTTGAGTGTTATAAACCTCTAAAGTATCATTGTTAAAAGTGTGATTGAGTGCGAAATATTTCAATAAAGCATTACGTTGTGCCAGTATTTTATTGTAATTAATCAGGTGATTTAGATAGGTTTTATCACTTTGTGAAATTACACTATCTATAAACTTTCTTCTCGTATTACTGCCTTCTATAATTAAATCTCTATCTGCGGGAGAAATGATAACCAAGGGTAAAAAACCAATATGCTCACTAAATTTCTCATAAGCTTTTCCATTGCGTTTAATCACTTTTTTTTGTCCTCGTTTTAGGCTGATTCCTACTTTTTCGGTTTTGTTATCTTTATCATAGTTACCATTAATGACAAAAAATTCTTCGTTGTGTTTTATGTTTTGAGTCGCTACTGGGTTAAAATAGCTTTTTCCGAAAGACAAATGATATATAGCATCGAGTACGTTGGTTTTTCCGATACCATTATTTCCAACAATACAATTTATTTTATCATTAAAAATGAACGATTTACTATCGAAATTTTTATAATTGAGTAAAGAAAGTGATTTTAAAATCATACAAAAAGCAACTTATAGGCAATTAGAAGGTAAACTCTTAAAGAGAAGTGCAAATTATTGAAAAATATCAAATAAATACCCTTTTAGTTCTGAAGAAAAAATATATTCAATGGCCACTATTTATAAAATTTGTTTAAACGTTTTGTTAAAAAACAGAATTATATAGAAAAATAGTACAACTACTCCTCAGGCAGAGGATAGAAAATAGAGACCAAATCGAGATAATTAGAGAACTGAAATTGTTACTTGTTAAAAGAACTTCAAAAAAGTTGATAAGAAATTTGAGCTATTACTCAGAAATTAAATAAAATAATCCATTTGAGGGTTTATTCAAAAAGACTTAAATGTTTTGCCATTTGACAAGCGTAATCTACTTAAGGGAAGTTTTTAAGTCTTTGTTTTAATCTATAATATGATTCTGTAAACTTGTAATATCAATCTCTAACTTTTTTGTAGTTCTGATTAATAGGTTTAGCTTTCAATAGAGATGTTTGTTCGACTATTGCTAGAGCAAGTGCCTTCGATACAGCATTTGCTCCAGCGATAGTTAAGTGCTGGTTTATACCTCTGGTGCTTTCGAAATAAGCGGGTGTTCTAGTTAAAGAGGGGTTTAGATTTAGATTTATGAAGGGAGTATTAAGGCGCTGGCAAAAAGAATCTAATTGTTTTTGACGTTTTTTTTGAGGCTTAATGTGCTTAAAATACATTGGTGACTCGTAAAGCAGAACTTTTATACCTTTGGCTTTACAGATCTTTATTATAGATTCAATTATCTGAAATTTTTTTGGATTTATAGGCATATCTGGTGCAGGAATCCAGTCGTTGTTATAGTCTTGTAATAAACTATTTGAAATGGGTAAACACCAACTTTCTCTAAATCCTTTTAACTTGTTGTTTTTCGGAGGAAATAAGGCTTCAATAAAATACTCTGGATGTGTTTCAAAAAGATGATGGTTTTTTATAACAGGACCTGTAACCAAATAGGTAAACTCAAATTTGTAAGTATCAAATAGACTAGAAAAGCTAGGAAATTTATTTTTTGACCAAGGGATATAATTAAAACTTGGAGTAAACGTATTAAAATGAGGGTAGTCGTTTTCCCATCGAGCATACCGAATAGAATCGATAATTGTAGGATACATGGAATCTAAAGAATGTGTTTCTAACACTAGTAATTCTGGATCTAAATAGTCCCAAGAATTTGAAAAAAACCATGAAATTCCTTCTATTTGGGCGCCGAAGGAACCGAAAAATCGTGAAGATTTTTTAGTTATGGAATCTAGAATGAGTGGGTTTAAAAAAATAGATTGCGAGTTCCCAGAAAAAATAATTTGTGCAGTGTTTACTGAATCTTTTTGTGCCAAACTATGCCACATTTGTTTAGGCTTAGAACTAATCTCCCCATAGTCAAAAACACCACTTACATTACATAAAAACAGTAAGGTTATTATAGTAATTAGTCCTAAGGAGATATCACGACAAAATGTTTTGAAATGAGTATTATTCATAGTTATTAAAAGGCTTCATAAATAAATTGTTCTTGCTTGTTTTCATTCGTTTTATTGAAATTAGCCCCAGTCCTACCATTATAAAAACCAAAAAAGATGATGCTTAGTGAAAGTGCTATTGTAATAAACCACCTGTTTAGGCCATTACCGTCATAAAAGGAATTAATTCGTTTTTCATGATATTCTTGATAGTATTCAACACTAAAGACTATTACTATAAAAAGTAGTCCAAATAATAATTCGAATTTACCTAAACCTAACTGAAGGATATTAGCACGATCATTGCTATTTAAAATTGATGATTCCCAGCGAAATAAACCCATAAACATAGATTTGGCGTGGTCTAAGTTTTGACTTCTAAAAAATATAAGTGATAAATAAACTGATATATGAGCCAAAATTAATGGTATCAATGCAAGTCTTTTGCTTCCTACTTTTGCAGCCTTATCTATCACAGGGTCTAAAATTAAAATGAGTAGACCATTCATTAGTCCCCAAAAAAGAAAATTTAAACCAGAGCCATGCCAAAGACCAGCTAAACCAAAAACAAGAAGTACATTTATACACTTTCTAAATTTTGTTTTTGGAGGTTTAAGTTGAAAGTAAATATAATCACGAAACCATTTATGTATGGTTATATGCCAACGTTGGTAAACTGTTTTAATGTTTTTTGCTAACAAGGGACGTGTAAAGTTTTCACTTAGTTTGAATCCTAATAAACGAGCAGTACCAATAGCCATGTCGCAATAACCAGAGAAATCACAATATAATTGAATAACAAAAAACACAATAACTAATACGGTGGTCAACCCTGTCAACTGTTCAGGATGTGCATACCCTTCATTTACAAAAATAGCTAACCTATTTGCTATAACAATTTTTTTAAAAGCCCCCCATAAAATGCGTAAAACAGCTTTTTTTGCTGCTTTTATTTCAAAGACGTGAATTTTTTCAAATTGCGGAATTAAATCTTTAGCGCGTTCAATTGGACCAGCTAATAACTGAGGAAAAAAGGCTATATAAGTAAAGAAAACGAAAGGGTCTTTTGTTGAACGGATTTCTTTTCGATAAACGTCTATAGTATAGCTCATGGTTTGGAATGTATAAAAACTAATTCCAACGGGGAGTACCCAATTAAGATAAAGTAGATCATGATTTACGCCAATAGAATTAAGTGCTACCTGGGCAGATTCAATAAAAAAATTGTGATATTTAAATACCGATAAAAATCCTAGATTTACAAAAACACTTAGAAATAAAAGTAATTTTCGTTTGTTTGCATCTATTGTCGTATCTAATTTTATTCCAACAATATAATCTAGAATAGAGCTAAATAAAATGATACCAAGAAAACGCCAATCCCAGCTAGCATAAAAAAGGTAGCTTACAATTAAAAGGCTAATATTTCTTAATTTGAGTTGATTAGGTCGGTTTAAGACTGTCCAATATAATAGGAAGTAACTACTCAACGCAAACCAAAAAAATAAATTGGCGAATCCCATTTTGCTTAATTTTGTTGTAAATTTATTTAATAAATAACTTGTGAAAAGCTGGGTAATTTAAAAAGACCGTTACATCCCCTTACTACTTTTATTATTTTAATTATACTTTATTTTAAAAACAAACATATGCTTATGTGACGTCCAATTACATTAAATTCGATGGATGGCATGTTGGTTTAGTTTGAAAATTTGTTTTGCTATAATTATTCTTGTTTTATTTTTCAAATATATATGCATACGATAAGTGTAACATAAAAAATTAGTTGTAAAACACCTTATACTCGATAAATAGAAAAGCTACTTAGTTCTATCGACGAATAGTTTAAAAGTATTTATTTTGATTAAAAATTAATCATAATAGGTATTTCATCGGATTTTTTGGTGTTTTATGGATTTTTTTAAGTATTTTTGAGAACTAAATTAAAAATCACGGAATGATACGTCTTGTCTTTATACTCTTTTTTATGATAATTATAGGTGCTTTGTCATGGGTAGTTCCAAAAATATATTTAATGACACTTGTTTTGGGCACTGGCATACCTCACATAATTTTAGGTGCCAAATACTCAAAATCAGGGCTTTCATTGGCTTTTAACGTTTTTTGGAAAAAAGCTTTTGTATTGATGCTTCTTCCTTTAAGCTTTATATTAGGTATTAAATTTGGGGCTTTAGGGTTAGTTTTCTATTTCGCTTTGCATCATTCTATTTCCGAAACGTATTCACACAAATCGTTATTTGAAAAAAACATTTTTTTTAATTTCGTATATGGATCATTAGTTTTAAGTTCATATTTAATTGCTTGTAGAGATGATTTTTTAAAATATAAATTTTTGAATTATGGATGTTATGTTGTCTTTGTTATTTCATTAATAGTCATAATAATTCTTACAAGAAAACACTTGTTTAAACTGGATTCAATTAAGCTTTTATTAGTTTATCATCCTTGGTTATTAGGAGCTCCCGTTTTATGTCTTTTCACTTTTTTTAATCCAATTAGTTGGTTGGTGTTAATTCTCTATCACTTTGCGTTTTGGGGAATGCTTCCAATTTTCCGTAGGGATATATTTAAGGGAAACAAATCGCGTTTAGATATGTTTTGGAACGATGCTATTAAATGGAATGGCCTAGGGGTATTAGGTATTGGTCTGTTAGCTTGGTGGAGCACAAGATTTGGAGATTTTAGATTGTTTCAAGGCGTAGCCCTCTTGTTTTACATTGCAACATATTGGCATATCACTATATCTTTTATTATTTCGGGCGCCAATCCTCCTTTCATCAAACGGCTATTTTTTACTAAGTAGATTATGATCAATTAATTTTATGAATATATTTTTTACAACTACTAAACCTACTTATATTTTTTAGTTTTTTTTAAAATTATAATGGGTTGATTAGTTCTGTGAAATTAGAAACTCTGTATTAATTACAGTTAGCTTGAAACAATTACTAATAAGCTTTGTGAGTAGTGCTTATTTTATGTAATTGTAAAAAAAATCTAGAAATGTTGTTTGTTTAATTCTATAATTGATTATTATTTTTATCTCTTATAAAGGAGAACAGATACTACCTAAAATTTTTAAAGTTCAAGAACTTTTTTTTAAAATTTGCTTTTCCTACTGATAAAAAATATTTATAATTGGGTGCGATGGTTTTTTAGATACCATTATTTCCACCAATACAATTTATTTTATCATTAAAAATGAACGATTTACTATCGAAACTTTTATACTTGAGTAAAGAAAGTGATTTTAAAATCATACAAAAAGCAACTTATGGGGCAATTAGAGGGTAAACTCTTAAAAAGAAGTGCAAATTATTGAAAAATATCAAATAAATACCCTTTTAGTTCTGAAGAAAAATTATATTTTTGCGCCACATTAATAAAATATGTTCAAACATTTTGTTTTGACTCATATTATATAGAAAAAATAGATGGCGACTTATAAAAAAAGAGGACATAAACCAAAAACAAAAGGAGAAAAGCAACAGAATATAGAAGAAGGTTCTACAACTGCAGAGGTTTTTAATACACTTGATGAAACTGCTTCGAAAACGGAAGATTTTGTAGCAAAAAATCAAAAATATATTTTTATTATAATTGCTCTTGTTGCAGCTGTAGTCTTAGGTTCATTAGCATATAAAGAATACATTGCTAAACCAAAACAGGAAGCGGCTATGAACGATATGTTTCAAGCTCAAAAATATTTTGATGAAGCGGTTACTGGTGCAGCAAAGGATTCTCTTTATAGTTTAGCCTTAAAAGGAGGAGAAGGTAAATTTGGTATGCTGGATATTATTGAAGAATACAGCGGAACACCGTCTGCTAATTTGGCGAGTTACTATGCTGGTACAGCTTATCTAAGATTGAAAGATTACAAAAATGCTATTGAACATTTAAGTGACTTTAAAAGTGATGATGAGATATTATCGCCTTTGGCTAAAGGAAATATTGGTGATGCATTTGTACAATTAAATCAAACAGAAGATGCTTTAGACTACTATGAGCAAGCTGCTGAAATGCGTGATAATGAATTTACAACACCAATGTATTTATTCAAAGCTGGAACTATTGCTTTAGAATTGGGGAAAGCAGATAAAGCTTTAGCTAATTTTAAAAGAATAAAAGACGATTACTCTAATTCTACCGAAGCTTCTAAAGTGGATGTGTTTATTGGTAAAGCGAAGGCGTTGGTAAACAAATAATAGCTATACTATGGCTACGGCAAATAAAAATTTATCAGATTATGATAAAGCAACAATCCCAGACGCGAGTAAATTTCGGTTTGGGATTGTTGTTTCTGAATGGAATGATAACATCACTGAAGGTTTGTATAGAGGCGCTTATGATACGCTAATTGAAAATGGTGTATTGTCTAATAATATAATTCGTTGGAATGTTCCTGGAAGCTTTGAGTTGATTTACGGATGTAAAAAAATGCAAGAGCAAATGGTTAATGCTGTAATTGCTATTGGAAGTGTTATCCAAGGAGAAACTAAACATTTTGATTTCGTTTGTGAGGGTGTTACACAAGGTGTAAAAGATTTAAACGTCATGCATGAGACCCCTGTTATTTTCTGTGTACTTACAGATAATACAATGCAACAAAGTATTGAACGTTCAGGTGGTAAACATGGAAACAAAGGAACAGAAGCGGCTGTTGCTGCTATTAAAATGGCTGAACTACGAAATAATAGTTAGGTTTTAGTCTACAGTCTATAAGGTGTCACTCATCTGATTTCCGTCATATAGTATCGGTCTTTCTTCAAGTAATGTTAACATTTTTTGGCAGTTTAATCTGCTGTTTCTGCGTACTTTTAAGTATTTTTGAAAAGAAGGGCGAGGCCAAATGAATTTTAAAATGATTGGTGCTAAATTTGAATTATATTTTCTTTAGATAATAAATAAAATATAAGGAAAAGTGAAATGGATTTAATTGGTTCTTTTTAAATTTTATTAGCATAAAACTAGATTTTGTTTAAACAACGTAAACATAAAACTTTTAATTATCAAACTAGACTTTCGAAAGAAAGTCAATCAGATAATAGTTCTGATTCCAAGGGTTTTGTTTCAAAATGGCAACAAAGTAAGGACATAAAAGTAAAACCACGCGGAGCCATGTCGGTGAAAGTCTTAATTTTGATTTTGGTGTTATTATTGATTTGTATGTATGTATTAGACAAAAAATACATGTAACTAAAAACCTAGAAATCATGGGGATTTTAAAATTGCGTAAAAACAAAAAATTTAGTTATAAACCTCGTTATTTCGATGATAAAGGTGAGGGGAATCCGTTTGAAATTAAGCATAAATTTGACGAACACAGAAAAACTGTTGGAGCCAATAAAGGGATGAAAGGGACGTTTAATGACGCGTTAGATGACCTAAAAAACAATCCAGATAGACAAGCTAATAGGCGTATTTTAATTATTATAGCCGTACTTCTTTTACTATTTTTATTTATTATCGATTTCGATTTATCTATATTCTTACCTAAATAATATATGGCAGACATTATACAGCTTTTACCTGATCATGTAGCAAATCAAATAGCTGCTGGAGAAGTTGTACAACGTCCTGCTTCTGTGGTAAAGGAACTTCTTGAAAATGCCATTGATGCGGGAGCAAATTCTATAAAACTTATTATAAAAGATGCTGGAAAAACCCTTGTACAAGTAATTGACAATGGTAAAGGTATGAGTCATACTGATTCAAGATTGAGTTTTGAACGTCATGCGACATCAAAAATTAGAAGTGCTGAAGATTTATTTCAATTAAATACCAAAGGCTTCCGAGGTGAAGCTTTAGCAAGTATAGCTGCTATTGCCCATGTGGAGTTAAAAACGAAACAAGAACATGATGATGTTGGGACTTGTTTAGTTATTGAGGGAAGCAAGGTGGTTTCTCAAGATGTAGTTGTAACGCCTACAGGAACTTCTATTTCTGTAAAAAATCTCTTTTTTAATATTCCAGCAAGACGTAATTTTTTAAAATCTGATACGGTTGAATTGCGCCATGTTATTGATGAGTTCCATCGTGTAGCACTAGCACATCCTAATATAAGTTTTGCTTTATATAATAATGGCAGTGAGGCTTTTAATTTGCCAATTAGTAATTATCGCCAGCGTATCGTTAATATTTTTGGGAACAAAACCAATGAGAAGTTGGTGCCTGTTAAAGAGGATACCGAAGTACTTAAAATTTCAGGATTTGTTGGAAAACCTGAATTTGCAAAGAAAACAAGAGGAGAGCAATACTTTTTTGTAAACGACCGTTTTATTAAAAGTGCTTATTTAAATCATGCTATTGCATCAGCTTTTGAAGGTTTACTTAGAAATGGTACTCATGCCAGTTACTTTTTAAATTTAACGGTTAATCCACAAACTATAGATATAAATATTCATCCAACAAAAACAGAAATTAAGTTTGATGATGAACACACGCTTTATGCGTTATTGCGTTCTGCAATAAAACATAGTTTAGGTCAGTTTAATATTGCACCAGTAATTGATTTTGATCGCGACCCAAATCTAGATACACCCTATAGCCATAAGAATAACGACACCCATTTACCAAAAATTGAAGTAGATAGGAGCTTTAATCCGTTTCAAGAGGAAACAGCCTCAAAAGCTAGAGCGGTAGCCTATAAAAAAGAACCGACTACAAGTTGGGAAAGTTTATATGTTGGTTTAGAATCAAAAGGGAATGACTCGAAACAAGATTTTACAGAAGTTCAGTTTGAAAGTGAAGAACAAACAGCATCAATTTTTGATGATTATAATCAAGTAGAGCAAACCAATACAACATATCAACTGCATAATAAATATATAGTGAGTGCCATAAAATCTGGAATGTTGGTCATTGATCAACATCGAGCGCATCAACGTGTTTTATATGAAGATTTTCTTAAGAATTTAACTATTAAAGAGGCGGCAAGTCAACAATTATTATTTCCGCTTCAACTTCATTTTTCACCTCAAGACATTGTTATTATAAATCAGTTAAAAAATGATTTAGAACATACCGGTTTTGTGTTTTCGAGCGTTAAAGATGAATTTGTGGACATTACGGGTGTGCCAGTTGGTGTTCCAGAAAGTGAAGTATCTATTATATTAGAACAACTGATAAGCGATGTTGAAAACGAAGTGCCGGATAGTAATTTTAGTGCAACCGATTTATTGGCAAAATCTATGGCTAAAAGTCTAGCCATTAAAACAGGGCAGTCGCTACAAAAAGACGAACAAGAACATTTGGTAAACAAGCTATTTGCTTGTAAAGAACCAAATGTATCACCTACTAACAGAACAACATTTATAACGATGAGTGTTGACGAGTTAGATAAAAAATTTATGTAATATATGATGCGAATTTCAGAAACTGTTAAACATTTAATAATCATTAACGCGATTATGTTTATTGGCACCTTAGCCATTGGAGGAGGTAATTTATTTTATGAATGGTTTGCTATGTATTTTCCGCAAAATGATGCGTTTAAACCATGGCAAATTATTACGCACATGTTTATGCATGGTGGCGCGATGCACATTTTGTTTAATATGTTCGCTCTTTGGATGTTTGGTTCACCTGTGGAACAGGTTTTAGGTTCTAAGCGTTTTTTGTTTTTATATATTTCTGCAGGTTTAGGAGCTGTTTTGTTTCAAGTAGGGTTTTACTATTTTCATTATCTTCCTGATTATAATGCATTATTAGAATCTGGGTTGTCTTCAGAAAGCATTAAACAAATGTTAACTAATAATGAAACAATAGCTGGTGTAACTAAATTTCAAGTTTCGATGTTGAAAGATATTTATCAAGCATATAATGCGTCTATGGTTGGAGCATCTGGTTGTATAATGGGCATTCTAGCAGCTTTTGGTATGATGAATCCTGAAGCTAAACTGATGATGATCTTTTTACCAATTCCTATAAAAGCAAAATATTTTATTCCTGGAATTATTATTTTGGATTTAATTTCTGGTATAACAGGGCAGTCGTTCTTTAGTCCAAGTAATACGGCTTATATGGCTCACGTTGGTGGCGCATTAACAGGCTTTTTTATTATGTGGTATTGGAAAAAAAATCAGTTTAACAGAAACCGTTGGAATTAATGAGTTCGCTAAATCAAGACATAAAAAAGAAACTTTCAAATTTAAATGTACTAGAAAAAATAATAGCCGTCAACGCTGTTGTTTTTCTATTGGCTTTAATCTTAAGATTTGATTTTGTTTGGTTTGAGTTACCAAGTGATTTTTTAAAATTCATTGTTAAACCTTGGGCAATTATTACCTATGCTTTTTTGCACTACGATTTTTTACATCTATTATTTAATATGCTTTGGTTGTATTTTTTAGGACGTATGTTCTTAAACTTATTTAGCTATAAAATGGCCCTGAATATTTATTTTCTTGGTGCTATTTCTGGTGGGTTATTGTTTATGTTGTGTTATACATTATTCCCTAGTGTATTTGGAGGAGACTCAAGATTGTTAGGAGCGTCGGCAGCTGTTAGAGCGTTGTTGATTTTTCTCTGTGCATATATGCCTAATCAAGAGATGCGCTTTTTTACATTCAACTTAAAGCTTTGGTATATTGGTGCCGCAATAGTCATTTTAGATGTTATTGGTGTTTTTTCGGGTATCAGTAATCCAGAAACGGGAAATACGGGTGGAAACTTGGCACACATAGGAGGTGCGCTTTTAGGTTATTTTTATGCGAAGCAATTGATAAAAGGACAAGATATAGGGAAAGGCTTTGAGAGATTAATGGATAGTATCACTAATTTATTTAAAGCATCAAGAAAAGGGCCTTTAAAAACAGTACATAAAAATAAAAGTAAAGTTGGAGGCTATTCTAAAGGTGATTTTGAAGCCTTTAATAATCAAAAGAAAATTGATGTTATTTTAGATAAGATCGGTAAAAGTGGTTACGATAGTTTAACATCCGAAGAAAAAGAATTCTTATTTAAAGCTGGGAAGTAAATTCATGAAAAAACTAAGCTTCATAAATAAAATCATTTATTTTATAAATGGTGTTGCAGCTGTATTGCTCTTACTATCTTTCGTTTTGCCTTTTTTACCTCCTAAAACATTTTCTTTACTATCTGTAGTTAATCTGGGCGTTTCATTTTTAATAATTTTAAATGTTCTTTTCTTTTTGTATTGGGTTTTTCGATTGAAAAGAAAGTTTATGTTATCACTAGTCGTCCTTTTAATTGGTTACTTTTCTTTTGGGTCATTATATAAGTTTTCAACTTCGAAAAAGATTGAAAACCTTCATAATTTTAAAGTGATGAATTATAATGTGAGGCTCTTTAATCTTTATGAATGGATTCCTAAAAAAGGTGTAGAAGCTGGAATCATTGATTTTATTAAAAGAGAGTCTCCTGATGTTTTAAGTTTACAAGAATATCATCCTCATAAAAATATCGATTTATCTTTTTTTAAGTATAAATTTGAAAAACTTTCAGGAAAGAAAATAAAATCTGGACAAGCTATTTTCTCTAAATTCCCAATTGTTAATTCGGGCTCTATTGAATTTCCTGATACGGCAAATAACGCCATTTTTGCTGATATCGTAAAAGGAGTGGACACCATAAGATTTTACAATATTCATTTAGAGTCGATGCGCATTGATACTAAAGTTGAAAACCTTAAAAAAGAAGATTCTGAACGTCTTTTTAAGCGTATTGGTACAACATTTAGAAGGCAACAATTTCAAACAGAATTGTTTTTAACGCATAAAGAACAATGCAAATATAAATTAGTGATTTGTGGGGATTTTAATAATACGGCTTTCTCTTATGTTTACAGAGAAATTAAAGGTGATTTAAACGATACTTTTAAAGAAGCAGGAAATGGGTTTGGACGTACTTATGATTTTAAATTCTTCCCTATTCGAATAGATTTTATTTTTGCTGATGAAGCTTTTAATGTCAACGGTTTTAAAGCTTATAACGATCATTTTTCAGATCATTATCCTATTATGACGACTTTGAGTTTAGTGGATTAGTTGCAACTTACATAAGCGAGCAATCTGCAGTATCAGAAATGACATGAATAACTAAACCTAATCCAACCAATCTGGATTTCTTTGGAATGCACAAGAATATATAAAACAAAATGGCAAAACTAGAGTGCAAAGGGTGAAAACCTATACTACATCGATTGGGGTCGAACATAGGAGTTGCGAGTAAATGGTCTAAATCAATCAACATTCCTGCAATCATAACAAGATATGCATACTTCCAATTCGATTTAAAAAATAATAAAGCTACAAGCAGTGGTAATAAAAAATGACAACTATAATGAATACTTGTTTGCAGCATTATTGTAATATATTAATCTGGGATTCTAAGTAATTCAGAGCATTAGGGCCTTCATTAAAAAGTAAATCTAAAATACTCAAATTAGGAATAAAACCATGTTTGTTATTAAACACTTGAGTGTAAGTTTCGAATGTATAATGGGCTTCCTTTTTAGCATTTACTAAGTGTCTAAAATCTGTTTTATCCTCAATAAACTTTTGATACGTTTTAGTTTTTGATGATTTCAATTCTAATTGTAAACAATCGCAAATCACCTCAAAACTTTTCAAATTAAAATCTAAAAGAAATTCAGTTTTTTCTGTAAATAAAGGATGCAGTTCATCTTCATAAAACTCAAAAAAAGGTGATGTTCTATAGGCTGAAAGTAAGGATTTCCAATGTAGGCTTTGCCAATTGTCTTCATTATGGATTTTTACATCTCTGTATTTCTGGCGATTCTTTTGAGAGTGAATCACAGGAATATTTAATCCTAATTTTCCGTTGGCACCATAAATATACGAACGGTTTCTATAGGTTTGCTTCAAAAAATTATCATCCATTTCTAAAACAACTTCATCTGCATTTACCATAGCAAGGAAGTGCGCTAGGTTTGGAAAATAAGTGGGGTGTATAACAATTTTCATTTCTGTACTCGTGTTATACGTTTAGATTTATTGGATATACCATTAACGTAATTAGGAATGGTCTTTAATTGTTTTGCTAGTTCAGAACCATCAAAACCTAATATATCTGAATAGTCTACGTGTTTATTGTAATAACTAAGATACTTACTTGCTAATGGCATGTAAGACCAATGCCAGCGTTCTAAATTATAACCTGTTCTTCCCATAGTTTTATTTGTATAAACTTGGTAAAAACCATAACTGTTTGCGTTTTCTAAGAGCCATTCATACTCGTTTTTACCTTGTCCTTTTTCGAAATAGGAATTAGTGAAACTGTTTAAATCTATATCTGTTCCCCAATGGTGCCTTGATGTTGAAGGCATAGCACTATACTCTAATATCTTTTTTGCTCTCTTAATAGGTTCTAGGTTTATGTATTTGTTCCATTTTCGTTTCCAAATGGCTTTTTGCTCGACGAAATTTCTAGTCCCCGAAACGATTTTTAAAGTTATTCCATCAGCTTTAGCTTGTTTAAGCATCTCTAAAAAAGCCAAGTACACTTTTTTATTTAAATATATGGTTTTTGAAGTCTGACTAGGATGTACTATTGTGAATAGTTCATGATTAATATAGTCAAATTTACCTAGCACAAAATCTTTAGTAAGCGCTTGGTTCTTTATAGAATCTAAGCTCACATTACTTATATTCGAGTTACTTTGTGACATAGCTTTAATAGTACTTTTATCCTGACCGAAAGAAACAGATGAAATAAAAATAATTATCAAAAATCCCTTAATGATCATAAATGTGCTTTGTCTTAAAAATAAACATCTGTATTAAGCAAAAGGACATCAAAGCGTTCTACTTGCTTTCTTTTTTACGTCCTCTCCATTTATTGAATCCCATCCATCCAAACAATAACACTAAAAATGGTATAAGAAATGAGGTTGCTTTACCACTTCCGCTAACGGTTGTAAAGAAACGTTCCCAACGTGGGTTTTTAATACCATCCCAACTCATCCAAATAAATACAGGTTTTCCAATAACATGGTTAAATGGAACAAACCCCCAGCGCCTTGCATCAATCGAATTGTGACGGTTATCACCCATCATCCAATAATAATTTTGTTTGAAGGTATAGGTGTCTGTAACTTCACCGTTAATTAAAATTTGATTGCCTTTTACTTGAAGTGTATTACCTTCATATTCTGTAATCACACGCTTATATAAGGGTAAAACTTCTAAATTGATATCAATAGTTTTTCCTTCTTCAGGAATATATAAAGGACCAAAGAAATCTACATTCCAATTGTAATTTGGGTCATGAGGAAAAATGTCTGAATCTCTAACTCCCTTTTCTTGTTTATTTGGTGTAATGCTAGCAACATTAGGATGGTTTTTGAATCTCGATAAAGCTTCATCAGAAATAGCTGAAAAATAATAGGTGTTCTGGCTATTCATGATACCAAAACCATCAGTAATATCGTAACGGTCTTTAATGAACTTAGGATTAAACGTATTCGTTTTTGGTTGCACTAGATAACTAAACTGTAAATGGGCTCTATCTGGTAACTCATTTTTCTTACCGTTAATATAAACATAGCCATCTCTAACTTCAAGAGAATCACCGGCAACACCAACACATCGTTTAACTAAGTTTGTCTTTTTGTCAATAGGTTTGTAATAGTTTCTGTCTGGCTTAAAAACATTCATATCCTTTAAAGTATCAGCTGGCTGATTGAAAACGACAATCTCATTTCTATCTATTTTTTCAAAACTAGGGAACCTTAAATAAGGAAGTTGTAATTTATTTTTCCATGACGTTTTTCTTTCTTCAAAATGATCATTAAATAAATATGATTTTTTATTTAAAACAGGGATCGTGTCATGTACCATAGGAGCTCCAACCGTTGTCATAGGGACTCTTGCACCATAATGAAATTTACTTACAAAAAGAAAATCTCCTACTAGTAATGATTTTTCAAGTGATGAAGAAGGAATCGTAAAGGGTTGCATAAAGTAGGTATGAACTATAGTTGCAGCTACAATAGCAAACAAAATAGAACTTAACCAATCGCCACCTGATGTATTTGGGAGTAAACTTCTGTCTTCAATATAATTTACATCAGCTATATAATTGAGATAATAGTTGTAAAAGCCAAGTGTTACAACAGCTAAAACAGTGTCTAAAGTTGTGTTTTTTCCAAAACTTCTCGCAGTTTCTACCCATACTACAGGAAGCATAATAAGATTTACAATAGGTAAAAACAATAAAATAATCCACCACCAAGGTCGGTTGATGATTTTCAATAAAATTATACCATTATAAACAGGCACAAAGGCTTCCCATGCTCGTCTACCGGCTTTAATATATAATTTCCAAGTACCTAAACCATGAATTACTTGAATTATTAAAATGAATATAAACCATTGTGTCCAAATCATAATCTCAAAATTTTAATTTTTTGTTAGTAGTAACAGCGTTTATATTGTTACAGGTTTATTAAATATTAACCAATATTTAACACATCATTCATTGTAAAAACACCTGTTTTATCTGCAATCCATTCTGCTGCAACAACAGCACCCAGAGCAAAACCTTGTCTGGTATGTGCAATATGCTCTATGTTTATGGTGTCTACGTCGCTTTCGTAAGTGACAGTATGTGTTCCAGGAACGTCCTCAATACGTTTTGCAACAATGGGTATTGTGTTTTCTCCATTTTCGTCAAGCTTCCAGGTATCATAACTGTCATGCTTTTTAATAATACCATGAGCCAAAGAAATTGCAGTGCCACTTGGTGCATCTAGCTTTTGTGTATGATGAATCTCTTCCATAGAAACATTATACTGCTTTAAAGCACTCATCATTTTAGCAAGTGTTTTGTTGAGTTCAAAAAAGATATTCACACCTAAACTATAGTTTGAAGCATAGATAAAAGCGCCCTTTTTTTCCTTACATAAAGCAACTGCATCATCATACTGATCTAGCCATCCTGTAGTTCCAGATATAACGGGCACATTATTATTAATGCAATTCGAAATATTATTAAAAGCCACTGTTGGAATACTAAAATCTATAGCGACATCAGCTTTAGTAATGTCATAATTTTTATCATCTTTATCAATAGCTAACACAACATTATGGCCACGTTTAATGGCTATCTGCTCAATGGTTTTACCCATTTTTCCGTATCCGAGTAATGCTATGTTCATAATGTATTTATGTATTGTTTGCTTAATGCCCATTATGGGCTAAAATTTAAAATTTAAAGTTAATCCAAGACTACTTGTTGCATCAAATTCATTTAATTTATAATGCGGTGATAAAGATAAGTTTTCATCAACATTATATTGTAATAGATGGGCATCTACATTAGCATCAATAATATTCAACGCATATAGCCCAATAGCTACTAAAAGTGAAAGTTCTTTGTTTCTTCTAAATAGTTTTTGAGCGTCTTCAAGACGATCTGTAGAGACTCTTGGTGTGGTTAATGGATTGCCTTGAGCGTCAAAATAAAACTCATCATCTGCAAAGCCTGCAAGTCTTCTTTTGTAGGCATCTCGATATCTATTATACTGTTTGTTGTTATCTATATAAAAATAAACACCAGTACCTATAGCAGCGTAAACAATTGGGATTTTCCAGTATTTTTTATTGTAAGCTTGTCCTAAACCCGGAAGTATAGCCGAATAGAAAGCAACTTTAGCTGGTGATAATGGGTTTATAGGTTTGCTGGATTCTATAATAGAATCGATAACAACTTCTTTTGGAAGGGCTCTTTTTTGATTTAACTTCTTGTCTTGTGAGTACGAAGAGAAACAAAGTAAGCATGCTACTATTCCTGTTATAAGGATTTTATTTTGCACCTTGAACCAATTTTTTAATACGATTAAAATCTTCTTCTGAGTGAAAAGGAATCGTAATTTTTCCTTTTCCATTTTTAGAGACTTTAACGTCAATTTTATGTCCAAAGTATTCAGAAAATGCAGTAATGCCTTTTTTGACAAATTTTGGCATGTCTTCATTTGCTGATTTTTTTGAGGTGTTCTCAGTATGTCCTGAAGTATTGAAATCGCGAACAAGATTTTCTGTTTCTCTAACTGAAAGTTTGTTAGATAGTATTTTTTCGTAAATATCTAATTGTATGGTTTGGTCCTCAATAGTAATTAAAGCGCGCCCATGACCCATAGAAATAAAACCATCACGCATTCCTGTTTGGATGATTGGATCTAGTTTTAATAGTCTTAAATAGTTAGCTATGGTAGAGCGTTTTTTGCCTACACGTTCACTCATTTGCTCTTGTGTTAAATTGATTTCGTCAATTAAACGTTGATATGATAAGGCGATTTCAATAGGATCTAAATCCTGACGTTGAATATTTTCAACCAAAGCCATTTCAAGAGATTCTTGATCGTTAGCTATTCTAACATAAGCAGGAATCGTTTCTAAACCTAATAATTTTGAAGCTCTATAACGGCGCTCACCAGAAACGAGTTGATATTTATTTAATCCTAATTTTCTAACGGTTATAGGCTGAATAATACCTAATTCTTTTATTGATGAAGCTAATTCACGAAGAGATTCTTCGCTGAAATTTGTACGAGGTTGAAACGGATTAACCTCAATAAAATCGACATCTAATTCAACGATATTACCTATTACTTTATCTGCATTTTTGTCCTGTACCGATTGGATATCGTTACTTGAATCTTTTAATAGTGCTGATAAACCTCTACCTAAAGCCTGTTTTTTAGTTGCCTTAGCCATAATTAAGCGTTTTTGTTGATGACTTCTTTTGCCAAACTTAAGTAATTGTTGGCACCTTTACTACTTGCATCATAATTAATTATACTTTCACCATAACTTGGTGCTTCACTCAGTCTCACATTTCTCTGAATGATGGTTTGAAACACCATATCGTTAAAATGTTTTTGTACTTCTTCAACCACTTGATTTGACAAACGCAAGCGCGAATCGTACATGGTTAGCAACAAACCTTCTATATCTAATTCTGGATTATGAATTTTCTGAACACTTTTTATGGTATTTAATAATTTACCCAAACCTTCCAATGCAAAATATTCACATTGAATAGGAATAATTACCGCATCAGCAGCAGTTAACGCATTTAGGGTTAATAAGCCTAATGATGGCGCACAATCAATAATGATATAATCGTAATCATCCTTAATGTCTGTCAATGCTTTTTTAAGCATGTATTCACGTTCATCTTTATCGACAAGTTCTATTTCAATAGCTACTAAATCGATATGAGAAGGAATAATATCTAAATTAGGTGTTTCTGTACTTGTAATAGCCTCCTTAGCTGTATTAGAATGCTCTAAAACTTGATAAGTTCCTATGTCAACAGATTCTACATCTATTCCAATTCCGGAAGTTGCATTTGCTTGCGGGTCAGCATCTATAAGTAATACTTTTTTTTCTAGAACACCTAGTGATGCTGCTAAGTTTATGGAGGTTGTAGTTTTTCCAACACCGCCTTTTTGATTAGCAATTGCAATGATTTTACCCATTAAATGATTTGGTTTTATTCAGGGCAAAAATACGATTATTTACGAGGAATAAAAACGGAACTTGTTAACAAAGCAGTAAAGAGAAAGTCAATGATGTTATTGATAATTATTTGTTTAATCAATTAGAATTTCTAAAATCTTAATGGCAGCATCACTAATTTTAGTGCCTGGACCAAAAACTGCTATAGCACCTGCGTCAAATAAGTATTGATAATCTTGTTTTGGGATTACGCCTCCAACTACAACCATAATATCATCACGACCATAGGCTTTTAAAGCATCAATAACGTGCGGAACTAGAGTTTTGTGACCAGCAGCCAGCGAGGATACACCTAAAATATGCACATCGTTTTCAACGGCTTGTTTAGCTGCTTCTTGTGGAGTTTGAAATAAGGGACCGATATCAACATCAAAACCTACATCGGCGTAACCTGTAGCAACTACTTTTGCACCGCGGTCATGACCATCTTGTCCCATTTTCGCAATCATAATTCGAGGGCGCCTACCATCTTGTTCTGCAAAAGTATCCGCTAATTCTTGAGCTTTTTTAAAGGATTTGTCGTCTTTTATTTCTTTACTATACACGCCAGAAAATGATTTTATTTGTGCTTTATAACGCCCGAATTCTACTTCCAATGCATCACTAATTTCTCCAAGTGTAGCACGTTCACGAGCCGCTTCAACAGCTAAAGCTAATAAATTATAATCCTCACACATGTGGGGACCTTTCGATTCTATCTGTTGATCTTCTTCAGAATCTCTTCGTATCGAATTTAATGAATATTTAGCTGCTTCGGTTAATTTCGATAAAGTAGCTTTCACATTCTCTGAATTTCTTTTTGCTTTAATTGTATTTAAACGTTCTATTTGAGAATTTCTTACGGTTTGGTTATCAACTTCAAGTGTTGAAATAGGGTCTTCTTCTTCAAGTTTGTATTTATTAATACCAACAATAATATCTTGCCCAGAGTCAATTCGAGCTTGCTTTCTGGCAGCAGCTTCCTCAATTCTTATTTTAGGAATTCCTGCTTCAATAGCTCTGGTCATTCCTCCTAATTCTTCAACTTCCTCAATTAATGACCATGCTTTTTCCGCGATATCATGAGTTAATTTTTCAACATAATAACTTCCTGCCCATGGATCAACCGTTTTAGTTATTTTAGTTTCTTCTTGAAGAAATATTTGGGTGTTTCTTGCAATTCTTGCTGAAAAATCAGTTGGTAACGCAATAGCTTCGTCTAAAGCGTTTGTATGCAAACTTTGTGTGCCTCCAAAAGCTGCCGCTGCAGCCTCAATAGTTGTTCTTGCTACGTTGTTAAACGGGTCTTGCTCCGTTAAACTCCAGCCAGAGGTTTGGCAATGCGTGCGTAATATTAAGGATTTTTCATTTTTAGGGTTGAATTGTTTTACCAATTTTGCCCAAAGCATTCTGGCAGCTCGCATTTTTGCTATTTCCATAAAATGGTTCATGCCAATAGCCCAGAAAAAAGATAGGCGAGGGGCAAAGGTATCAATATCCATGCCTGCTGCTAATCCTTTTCTAACATATTCTAAGCCATCTGCTAAAGTGTATGCTAACTCAATATCGCAAGTGGCACCAGCTTCTTGCATGTGATATCCAGAGATACTGATGCTGTTGAATTTTGGCATATTCTTGCTGGAATATTCAAAAATATCTGAAATGATTTTCATTGATGGTGTAGGTGGATATATATACGTGTTACGCACCATAAACTCTTTTAAAATGTCATTTTGAATGGTTCCAGCCAATTGTTCTGGTTTTACACCTTGTTCTTCTGCGGCCACAATGTAAAATGCCATAATAGGCAGAACCGCACCATTCATTGTCATAGAAACCGACATTTTATCTAATGGAATCTGGTCGAAGAGTATTTTCATGTCTTCGACGGAATCTATGGCAACACCTGCTTTTCCAACATCACCAACTACGCGTTCATGATCTGAGTCATAACCTCGATGCGTTGCCAAATCAAAAGCAACAGATAATCCTTTTTGTCCTGCAGCTAAATTTCGTCTGTAAAACGCATTACTATCTTCTGCGGTAGAAAAACCAGCATATTGTCGGATAGTCCAAGGTCTTCGAACATACATCGTGCTGTAAGGGCCTCTAAGGTTTGGTGTGATTCCAGCAACGAAATTAAGATGTTTTAATCCTTCAATATCTTCTTTTGAATAAGTAGATTTTACCGTTATATCTTCAGCAGTATCAAAAGTTTCAATCGCTCCGAACTTCGGGCTTTCGTCATCCGTTTTTAAAATAATATGTTGAAGATTTTTTCTCGTCATTACATCTTAGTGGTTATGTCCAGCATGAGGATCGGTTTAAGATTTTGGAGGGACTTGATTAAAGTCAACTTTCTGTTTAGGTTTCTCTAAATTTACCTTAGAGAAATCTATATTAAACATTTTAGCATAATACAAATCTAATGCTACATACATCGCTAAGTTTTTGTCGTTTAATACATTTCTGTATTTAGTAGTTAAGGGTGCTCCAAACAATTTTGGACTCATGCTATTTGTTGTTAAAAGCGCATTGAAAGTATCTTTGAGAGCTTTATCTTTTATATTGTTTGAAATACAAATTATAGCAGTACTATTGTAATTTAAATAACTTTTCGAACTATTTGCATCCCATAAGTTTGCTTCATTTTTTAAGGCTTCAAATACCGCAACAGTATGTTTTGAAACGATGTCCTCCAGTTTTAGTCTGCCAAAAACAGAATTTCGTATGATCTGAGAATAAGCTTGCACTAAGCGATAATTGTCACTTCCTTTTTTGTAATAGTTTATTATATCATCTTCGAAACTATAAAGGGCTTCATTTAATAATTTCGAATTGGCACCTTCACAATTAAAAGCCACTGGTTTATCTCCATATTTGAAATCTGAAAAAGCACTTTCATTTTTGCAGCTAAATACCGTAAAAAATAATAAACAAGTGATAAGGGTTATTTTTGAGTTCATTTTAATTTTCATCTTTTAATCGTTTTTGTTCTAATTGTTCTGACAATCGTTTTTCTATTATGGGTTCTATTAATGTTTTTCTAGAATTGATTTTAACAAAAGGATAAAGTTCTAATTCCTTTTTCATTTTGTCGTTAGTGTTTGGATGTTTATTCGAACCTAATAAAACGTCTTCACCGTTATCAAATTGTTGCTGCTCTTTGGAAGCACTTTCTTTAACTTTTCTTTGGATTGTTCCAGCTTTTAGCTGACTCAAAAAACCGCCATTGTTTTCAATATCTTTAAATACATCTAAGGCCTTTTCTGAAAGTTGATTTGTAATACTTTCTATATAATATGCGCCATCTGAAGGGTTATTTACTTTATCAAAATAGCTTTCATGTTTTAAGACCAATAGTTGATTTCTTGCAATGCGTTCCCCAAATTCATTGCTTTTATGATAAATACTATCGTATGGTAAATTGACTATCATATTTGCACCTCCAAGAATAGCACTCATACATTCCGTAGTGGTACGCAACATATTTGTATTGTAATCATATAAGGTTTTGTTTCGTTTTGTTGGAGTTACTATGATATAACAATCTGTATTTACTTTATATTCTGAAGCTAATACTTTCCATAATTTTCGTAAAGCTCTTAATTTTGCTATTTCGAAAAAGTAGTTGGTACCAACTGAAGCGTTGAATATAACGTCTAACAATGGCGAATTATTTTCTGTTTTTTCTAATACATTTAAATACTCATTAGCATGTGCTAGGGCATAAGCTAATTGCTGCACCATGTTAGCTCCAGCATTTTGAGAAAGAGAAACATTAACACTAAAAGAATTGGTGTTTTTTATTATGGATTCAAATGATTTAAAATCATCGTTTAAGCTTTTAAACCAGTTTCCAGTTTTTGAAAGCTGCCCGATAATATCTAAATCAATTTTAGCATTAGGAACTAGTTTTCGTATGTGTTTAACATAGTCTTCTGAAAGAAATTGAAGTTCAAAAAACAGAAGTGTCGCATCTAGATTTATATGCTTTATTAGGTTTTCAATTGAAATACTTTCTGAAGGTAGAATGAATTTAATACTTTCAGCACCTCTTTCAATACTATCAAGGGCTTTTAAATTTGATTTTTTAATATCTGCAACGAAAATTGATTGGCAAATTTTCCATTGGGTAGCCTTCGTATTTGAAATGTTTGGGAGTGTATCAAAATTATCTGCATGATAAAAAGGTTTTATATCAATATCTTCATTGGTTTTCCAAATAAGTGTATCGTTGTAATCAGCTCCCTTTAAATCAAACTGTATTTTTTGTTTCCATTGTTTTGAAGAAACAGAGCTAAAATCATCAAACAAATTGTTACTCATCGTTTTTTGTTGTTAAGCTATCTTCATACTCAATAATGTAAATTTCTTCATTATCTCGTTTCATATAATATTCTTCTCTTGCAAATTTCTCTAATCCTTCTTCTGTACTTAGTTTTTTTAAGTCTTTGTTGTCTTTTACAATTTCTTTTTTATAGTAGTCTTTCTCATTCTCTAAATCTTCAATTTCGGTATTTAGTTCATGATGAATAAGCCATGAGTTGGCATCAAAAAATAACATCCAAACAGCAAATACCACCAATATAAGTACGAATATATTTTTAAAAGGTTTTAGGTATTTGTTTTTTGGCGAGGCCATATTATAATTTGTCGTTAATTATTGTTTTTACAATATCTATTGCAACCGTGTTGTAATGGTTGTTTGGTATTATAATGTCTGCAAATTCTTTCATAGGCTCGATAAACTGATTATGCATCGGTTTTAGTGTTGTTTGGTACCTTGATAATACCTCGTTTAAATCTCTGCCCCGTTCAGAAATATCACGTTTTAGACGTCTTATTAAACGTTCGTCACTATCTGCATGGACAAATATTTTTATATCGAACATCTTCCTTAATTCCGGATTTGTAAGTATTAAGATGCCTTCCACAATCATCACTTTTCTGGGGTGTGTTAAAATGGTGTCTCCCGTTCTATTATGCTTCACAAAAGAATACACTGGTTGATGAATGGGTTTGTTGTTTTTTAAATCTTTTAAATGCATCGCTATTAAGTCGAAATCTATAGATCTAGGATGATCAAAATTAATCTTTACACGCTCGTCATAGCTTAGATGCGTGGTATCTTTATAATATGAATCTTGTGATATGACACCAACTTCACCTTCTGGAAGTTCATTTAGTATTTGGTTTACAACAGTAGTTTTTCCACAACCTGTGCCACCTGCGATTCCTATTATTAACATAAATATTAGTTTTGGATTTACTGAAACAAATTTAAGATTAATTCTTCGTAAAATATTTATTGAAAATAATATTTTAAAAATTAAAAAAGACTTAAAAAATGATTTTAAATGTAAAAGAAAACTTTATATTTGCACCCCATTACAAGATAATCATTATTCGGGGTGTAGCGTAGCCCGGTTATCGCGCCACGTTTGGGACGTGGAGGCCGCAGGTTCGAATCCTGCCACCCCGACTAAAAAGCGAAACAAATGTTGTTTCGCTTTTTTTTTTTTACTCTAATCTTATATAGTTTTCTGCTAAAATAGGATGGCCTAAACTATCTAATTCAATTTGGCTAAATTTATTTTCGTTTATACTAACATTAAAAACAAATTCTGTTCTTTCTTTTATGACTTCGTTCATCGATTTAGAACCATATTCTAAAACTTCAGTTAAAACACCATTTTTAATTTTATAATTACCATACGCAAACCAATCTATTGAATCTGAAATTCGTGTTCGACTCCACATTACTTTTGTTGCTGAATACATTTTTATTTGTTTATTAGTATTGGAAGAAGGAATGGTATCGACACGACCATCTTCTCCGAAATTCAAATAACTTACTAACTTCCAAGCGCCTTCTAAAGTATTAATTTCGCTAGCAATTTTTGAATCGATTTTATCTAACGTCTCAACGTTTGAATTGTCGTTACAGGAAAAAATTAAAGCAATACAGATAATCAATAACAAATTTTTCATGAGTTTTAAATTAAATAGTTAGTATACTCCAAGTTACGAAAAAAATAAATATGTATTTATTTTTATAATTTAGAGTTATTAAACTATAAATACTGTTGATAACTTCTCTGTTAGGTTTTAACCAAAAATTCTACTTTTGTCTTAGAAAATTTAATCACAATTATGTCTGATACAATAGAAAAAGTAAAATGTTTAATAATAGGTTCTGGACCTGCTGGTTATACAGCAGCGATATATGCAGCCAGAGCAAATATGAAACCAGTTTTATACCAAGGGACACAACCAGGGGGTCAATTAACAACAACTAATGAAGTTGAAAATTTTCCAGGATATCCAGATGGTGTTACAGGACCAGAAATGATGATGCAACTGCAAGCACAAGCGCAACGTTTTGAAACAGATGTTCGTGATGGTTGGGTTACTAAAGTTGATTTTTCTGGAGATGTTCATAAAGTATGGGTCAATGATGTAAAAGAAATTCACTGTGATACCGTTATTATATCTACTGGAGCTTCTGCAAAGTACTTAGGTTTAGATTCTGAGCAGAAATATTTAAAATTAGGTGGAGGTGTTTCAGCGTGTGCCGTATGTGACGGATTCTTTTACAGAAATCAAGAAGTAGTAATTGTAGGTGCTGGAGATTCAGCTTGTGAAGAAGCACATTACTTATCAAAGCTTTGTAAAAAAGTAACCATGCTGGTTCGTAGAGATGAGTTTAGAGCCTCAAAAATTATGGCAGCGAGGGTAAAGAATACAGAAAACATTGAAATCTTATTTAATACTGAAACTGATGAGGTTTTAGGTGATGATCAAGTGGTTACAGGTGTTCGTGTTTTTAATAATCAAACCAATGAAAAGCATGAAATTCCTGTAACAGGATTTTTTGTAGCTATTGGTCATAAACCAAATACCGATATTTTTAAAGGCTTTTTAGAGTTAGATGAAACAGGATATATAATTAATGTTCCTGGGACATCTAAGACTAACATTGAAGGTGTTTTTGTGTCTGGTGATGCCGCAGATCATGTATACAGGCAAGCAGTTACAGCAGCAGGTACTGGATGTATGGCTGCCTTAGATGCTGAGCGTTATTTAGCAGCTAAAGATTCAACGTTTGAAGTTTCAACACCGACATATAATTAATATAGAATTATTTATTCTTTTAAAAAAAGCCAAAGTAAATTACTTTGGCTTTTTTTTATAATGTATCTAATGAAGGGTTTATAAGGATTATTTAAACCTGTTAACTGGATAAAATACAATTTATTTAATTTACACGTCTTATGTTTTATGTTAGTCTTATATTTATCAAAAAAGCACTATGAATATCGCAAGTAAAATATCGATTTTGTTAATTTTATTTTTTTCTACTTTATCATTTAATGCCCAAGAAAAAGATTCAACTCAATTAGAACATGCCATTTCTGGCTTAAAATTTAGGAGTATTGGACCAGCATTTATGTCTGGTAGAATAGCAGATATTGTTATAGATCCTAATAATCAAAACATTTGGTATGTAGCAGTAGGTTCTGGAGGAGTATGGAAAACGATAAATTCTGGAACAACATGGCAACCATTAACAGATAAAGAATCTTTTTATTCAACAGGTTGCTTAACTATTGATCCAAATAATTCTAATAATATTTGGTTAGGAACTGGCGAAAATGTTGGAGGAAGGCATGTTGGGGTAGGGCATGGATTATATCTTAGTAGAGATGGTGGAAAACAATGGGAAAACAAAGGGTTGAAAAATTCCGAGCATATTTCAAAAATAATAATTAATCCAAAAAACTCACAAGAAATTTGGGTAGCTGCACAAGGACCGTTATGGAGTTCAGGAGGTGATAGAGGCCTTTATAAAACAACCGATGGTGGAAATACATGGAGATTAGTTTTGAGCGGCAATAAATGGACTGGTGTAACAGATATTTTAATTGATCCAAGAAATGAAAAAGTACTTTATGCAGCAACATGGCAAAGGCATAGAAATGTTGCTGCTTACATTGGAGGAGGAGAAGATACAGCAATTCATAAAAGTATTGATGGTGGAGAAACTTGGGAAAAACTTACAAACGGATTGCCTAAAACTAATATGGGTAAAATCGGACTTGCAATTTCTCCAATAAATCCAAATGTTATTTATGCTGCAATTGAGTTAGAAAGAAGAAAAGGTGGTGTTTTTAGATCAGAAAATCAAGGTCAAAGCTGGGTTAAAATGTCAAATACAGTTTCAGGAGGAACAGGGCCACATTATTACCAAGAACTTATTGCTTCTCCTCATGAATTCGATAAACTTTATTTAATGAATAATAGCACGCTTTATTCAACTGATGGTGGAAAAACATTTAAAACCATGAAAAAAGCAAATAAACACGGTGATGACCATAGTTTAACTTTTAAATTAAATGACCCAAATTATATGCTTATTGGTACAGATGGAGGGATATATGAATCATTTGACAAATCTGAAACATGGAGATTTGTTAATAATTTACCTATAACTCAATTCTATAAATTAGCAGTTGATGATGCAAAGCCTTTTTATAATATATATGGAGGAACTCAAGATAATAATACTCAAGGCGGACCATCAAGAACTTTAAGAAGTAATGGGATCTCTAATTCAGATTGGTACGTTTTATTGGGGGGCGATGGACATCAACCTGCTACTGAACCTGGTAACCCTAATATAGTATATGCTCAATCACAACAAGGGGAGTTACGTAGAGTTGAAAAATCAACGGGTCAGTCAGTTTATATCAAACCGCAATCAGGTATTGATGAGCCTTATGAGCGCAATAATTGGGACTCCCCAATATTGGTAAGTCATCATAGCCCAAAACGCTTATATTTTGGTTCTCAACGTGTATGGAGATCTAATAATAGAGGAGATAGTTGGAAACCAATATCAAAAGACTTAACCAAGAATGAAGAGCGACTAACTTTGCCTATTATGGGTAAACAACAGAGTTGGGACAGCGCTTGGGATGTTTATGCCATGTCTACTTATAATACTATAACTTCATTATCAGAGTCAAAATTAGATGAAAACATAATTTTTGCTGGTACAGATGATGGAATAATTCAGCGCACAAAAGATGGTGGGAATTCTTGGGTTAAAACTGAGGTTGGTTCTTTACCAAGTGTGCCATCAACAGCTTTTGTTAATGATATTAAAACAGATTTGCATGATAAAAACAAAGTTTATGTAGCACTTGACAATCATAAATTTGGAGATTATAAACCGTATTTATTAAAAAGTAATGATGGTGGTAAAAGTTGGAATAGCATAACAAATGGTATACCTAATAATAGTTTTGTTTGGAGAATTGTACAAGATCATATAAATCCTAACTTATTGTTTTTAGCTACAGAGTATGGTATTTATGTTTCATTAAATCAAGGTGATAGCTGGATGAAATTTTCTCAAGGTTTGCCTACAATCTCATTTCGTGACATAGCAATTCAAAAAAGGGAAAATGATTTAATTGTTGCATCATTTGGAAGAAGTTTTTATGTATTAGATGATTATACTCCTTTAAGAAGTATAAACCCATCTACAATAAACAAAGCACAATTGTATAAACCACGTAAAGCGTTGCAATATCAACCAATTAATGGAGGTACATCTAGTCAAGGAGCTAGTTTTTATACTGCAGAAAACCCTGATTATGGTGCGTTATTTACGTATTATATTCCTGAAAATTTTGATAACTTAAAAATCAAAAGGCAGAAAAAAGAAAAGTTATTAAACAAAGAAAATAAAAACATCCCTTTTCCAGGGTGGCAAGCTTTAAGTGATGAAAAACATCAAGACAAACCTAATGTTATATTCGTTATTAGAAATGATAAAGGGGAATTTATAACAAGGATACAAAGCGAATATAAGCGAGGCATAAATAGAGTGACCTGGAATTTAAAGCAACCTTTAGTTTCTAATTTTAATATGGAAACAATTAATACTGCTAAACCATCAAGATATATGTTTTCAAAACCTGGCATATATAATGTAACTCTATATTCAATTATAGAAGGAGAAACTATTAAATTAGGTGAAACACAAAATTTTAGTGTTGAGCGTATTAGAGAGAATGTTTTAAAAAATCCTATGTCAGATATAGAAATATCTGATTATTCAAATAACATAATTGAATTCAAAACCTCAGTTAATACCATAACTAACGATTTTAAAAAAGCATCAAAAAAATTAAAATCTTTTGATAAAATACTTAAATATGCGAATTTAACTCCTGGTAAATTAGAGAGGGAAATACATGATTTAAAAAAAGTAATGTACATTTTAGATGAAAAAATAAATGGAAACTCAGCAAAAAAAGAAATCAGAGAAAAAGAAATATTATCTATAACATCCAGAATTTCAATTGCCCAAAGAGGTTTTTCTAGAAGCACATATGGACCAACAGAAATGCATTTAGAAAATTTTGAAATTGCAAAGCAATTATTTAGTAGATTAAAGCCTAAACTAGAAAGCTTCTCAAACTTAGACGTACCAAAGATTGAAAATTTGCTTAAAGAGGCTGGCGTGCCTATAATATTGGATTAATTTTGTTTATAATGATATGGAGTCACTATAAATAGGTTGACATTTTAATGAAAACACAAAAAAGCTAAAGTAAATTGATTTGGCTTTTTTGTGTTTTGTAAATAAGTTAAAAAGTATTTTCTTTGAAATCTAAAGTATTCGGGATGTGGCGCAGTCCGGTTAGCGTACATGGCTGGGGGTCATGTGGTCGCAGGTTCAAATCCTGTCATCCCGACTTTTATGGTATCAAACGATACCAAAAAATAGCTAATCTTATGATAATCAAAGATTTTCATATTTTTTGACATCAAAAGATTAGCTTTAATATCAATTGGTAGGTTACCTATTCGGTTACCTGAAAAGTTACCAAATTTTTCACTACATTGGTAGTCCATTAGCATTTGACTTTCGTTTCGATTTGACTTTCGTAAAACAAATTGATTATTCACTTAAAGCGAGAGTTTATGAAAACTTCAAAGACATTCAGTATTCATTTTTGGTTGAATATGGCCAAAGAAAAGAATGGCATTGCACCTATTTATGCCCGTATAACGGTCAACGGAAAACGTACAGAAATCAGTTTAAAACGTTACCAATCGGTTACCTCTTGGGACACCAAAACCAAAAGAGCCTTGCAGAAATGTGAGGCTTTTTTATTATTGTTTAACTGACTTTTATCATAAAACACTTACAATAAGTTAGATAAATTTGAATATCTAAATTTTAGATAAACATTTCACTTAATAATAAAATAAAATGAACAAACATTATCTACAATCGAAAGTAAAATCAACAGGAACTGCTTATTTATTTTTTTTCTTTTTAGGGGCTCATTATGCCTATTTAGGGAATTGGGGAATCCAAATTCTTTATTGGATTACATTAGGCGGTATAGGAATTTGGGCTTTAATAGATTTATTTACAATGTCAGAAAAAGTAGATAGCCACAATGCACCTATCTTCCAAAAAATAGAAGAAATGGTAAAAAAGGAAAAAGATGCTGACTATTTGATAAATATGGAAATGATGGCAGCTGCAAGGGGAAAATAAAAATACCATCAGCTTCTGGATTAAATAATTCCATTAGTAACTATTAAGAGCCTTGAGAGAATCGTCAGTAATAAGATAAATACCATTATCAAATGTTATAAACTCGCTTTCTAAGTCTTTCTTTTTAGCGTCCAATGTTACTAGCTTTTCATACTGTGGCTTAGTACCTAGTAAATCTGCAATAGCGACTATATTGGGAAAATCTGCTTTGTTAGTTAACCATAAATTAACCGCATCAATGCTAAAGGCAATAATTGTATTTTGTGTTAGTTCTTTACATAAATCAACACCAGAATTTAACTCATCAACACAATCTTGTAGGTGTTGATATTCTTGTTTAAAATCACGCTCGTTAAAATCTATTTCTATTTTACTTTTCATTTATTTTATTTTTTAGATAGTTAATCGCTTCATAAACTGGTGGTATTGCCACAAGTACTATTAAAATATATATGACTGTCATATCTTATAATTTTTCGCTTAATGTGGTTCTAATAAAACTTGATAGTGTCAGACGTTTAGACCAAGCTAATTCTTCAAATCTTGTCTTGTCTTCTTGAGATATTCTAATTCCGACAAATTGGTTTTTTACTTCGTACATGATATATTATTGTGTTTTTAATATGCCAGATTACGTTCTGTCATAATATTATAACAAATTATCTCTGTTTTGTTTTATTTACCACCTACATAAGATTACAAACCTTTAACATTTGTATTCTGTATTATTTGTAAAATTGGTTTAAGCTATATGATATTTGTCATTTTTTACGTACTTATTTGGTAGTATTTTCGCTTATATTTAAAGTAATTTACTATGATTCTACTTCAAAATCTAAATCATAAATACATAACATACATCGATAGCTCTTTGTTAAAGTTTATCTTCATATTAGTAATTATCTATTTTATTTATCGATTGATAGGTTGCTATAAGTCTAATGATTGCAATAAAAAATGAATAATAACTATCACAAGTTTTCTGATTTCTTTTTTGCGCTTCTTTTTGCGTTAATAATAGGTGGTCTTGTGGTGTTAATTTGTCTAATTTTCCTTCGTTATTTCTAAAATTAGTTCTGCGGTTTTAAGTGAATATCTTTCTCACTATTTTGGTTTTCAATGAAATCTCAAGGGTGAAGTAATTACAATACCGATTGCTTGTTTTACGTCAATAATCTATTTATAAACATATTGTGATGTTGGTGAAAATTACGTAGAAGTACGTATTCCATATATAGCTCAAACGATTTATATTTGTAGTTCATTGAGCAGTTTTTAGTTAGAACTATTTGTGATTAGGTGTCTATTATTTAGACACCTTTTTTTGTTTAGTGTATCATCATTAAGGTACAATTGTTCAAAACCTAAATTAAATTATTTTTGGTTAACCATTGTTAAATTTTACTATCCTTTAAACCCTATCCAAAACTTCCTCACAAAATCCTTGTTAATCGAAAGTTGGAGTTCTTCGGTATATAGAATTCTAACATTTGAAAGAGTATCAATTTTATTTACATCAATTTCCTTTTCAAGTAATAATTCTGTGATTCTTTTATCCAATAATTGGATAGTTTTTCTAATGGATTTTATACTATTTGTCTTCATAATTTATATTAGTATTTCTGTTATTCCTTCGACATTCATATATCTTAGAAACCCAACTTCATCATAAATAAAGTGTGTATCAACTTCTCCATATTTACCATTACAACCATATATTGTGTCTAACCCCTCTTTTCTTTCTTCCCAACTATTTCCACCTACGAAACGAGAAAGATGATTGTAGAGGTTCTGGTCATCGTTATAATTGATTAGTAAGTGTGTGTGAAACCGACCTTTGTATTTATCTTTTTCAATTACGTAAGTAGTAGTAATCTCTTTATCATTTTTCTTTAATTTACCGTGTAGGGTTTTAATTTGTTTATTTAGATTTTTAGAAGATGGATTTAGTTTTTTACCATTTTCTTGTATATCCATTTTTCTTATCATTACTCCAATTGTATTCATAGTTTTAGTAGTTTTTATTTATGAAATCCCCTATACCCCTAAAGATTCCTATTTTAATAATTGTAATGTGTTTGTAAATATTTTAATTACTCTCGTAGTAAGGAATTGATTGGATAAAATCAAACCTTATGTATATAAGTATGGGAAGATGTTGGAAAACGTAAAGAAAAATAGAAAAAAGTTTATATTTGATTTTTAATCAAAGACAAAACAATTTGATTTATTGGGGGATAATACCCCCCCCCCAAAAAAATACATGAAAAATAATAAATTAAGAATTTTTGTAATTTATTAAATAACTGTAAATTAATAAAATATAATAAAAAAACGATGGTAGTTCAAATACTGTCATCCCGACTAAATTTAAACAATTTATAAGCAAATCGATATTGTAAATACGGCTCAACTTTTATTTGTTTAGTTTTGATTAATTAAAAATCCTCAATTATGAAAAAATCACATTATTATAATTTGTTAAGTTTTTTTTTAATCGGAATGCTTGTAATAGCTTGTAAAACAAAAGATAAAGAAGATTCAAATAAAACAGTAGCAGCAGATGTCTGGAAAGTAGATTTTCAAGATGACTTTGACACTTTTAATCTGGATAATTGGCAAGACCAACGCATTTGGGTAAACAACGAAACACATTGCTATGTGCCCGATAATGAATTCGGAACACGAGAAGTTAGCAATGGTACATTAAAATTGAAGGTTGTCAATATTGGCGAGAAAATAAGCTGTGATAATTTGGACAAGCACGGAAATCAACATCCTGATTCCGAATATGTTGCTGGTCGTATTGTGTCAAAGAATAAAAAAGAATTTATTAAAGGTAAATGGACTGCAAGATTAAAATTAGGGAGTAACGGAGAACCTAGTATGTTTCCAGCTTGGTGGTTACTAGGTGCGCAAAATAACGAATCTCCTGTTCAGGAAGCTGATGAAAATATTTGTTGGCCTTTAACAGGTTCTGGAGAAATAGATATTTTTGAACATCATGGAGATCATATGAAAGATGGCTTTACAACTGGAGCCATAGTAAGTTTAGGAGCGTGTGATAAAGGTGATTGGCAAAGTAAACGCAGAAACTTTGAAGCTACTTTAAATGAATATCACACCTATTCTGTAGAATGGGAAAAAAGCGATTTGGTATACAGACTGGATGGTAAAGAAATATACAGAAATGTTGGTGAAGGCGATAAATATCCAGAACCCATGTTTGCTATTTTAAACTTCGCGAAAATTACCGACTCACCAATGGTAGGTACTGAGTGGGTTATGGAAGTGGACTGGGTAAAACATGAATATCGAAAATAATCAGATTTATTACTTTCAAATTCTAGGACTCATGTAATTTCTAATACTAGAAATAACTCATTTATTTAACCTTCTTTTGAAGCTTTGCCGTATCTGTTATTATAATCTTTGGATTTTCATATAAATAGAACTCGTACCTGAAGCTTCAATAGTAATTTTCTCTAGTCCTCAAGACATACATCACTACTAATTAGACACATTGAATGGCTAATTAGTCACTAAAAATAATAAAACAAAAACCACTCCAAACTTTTGTTAAAGCTTGAAGTGGTTTTAATATCAGTTGGTTTTGTTAATACGCTTATTGTTGTCTTACACTTCCAGAAGAGCTGTCACTTTTATCAACCTTTTTTGGGTTTCCGTAATATTTAACATCGCCGCCGCTGGTAGCTTTTGCTGTTAATTCTTGAGAGGTGTTCACTGTAATATCTGCACCGCTAGTGGCTTTTACTTGGCTAGATTCTGCCATTAAATCAGCAGCTTTTATATCACTTCCGCTTGTAGCTTCAGCAATTAATCTAATTGTTTTCCCGGATAGTCTTAAATCGCTTCCACTAGTAGATTTACAATTTAATACAGAAGTGTTTACATCGAGCTTCATATCACTTCCGCTCGTGGATTTTAAATCTAAACGTTCCGAAATAATTGTATTCGTAGAATAAACGTCACTGCCACTAGTAGACACAATGCTTGATATATCTTTAAAACTAACATGTACTTTTTTTGATATAGCGCTACCAATATTTTCTTTAGTGTGAATTTTTAAAACACCATCTTCAACTTCGGTTAAGATGAGTTCTTGTAAATTTCCATCAGCTTCAACGCTTACACTTTCGTTATCACTTTGCGTTAAGTAAACATCCAAACCTTCTGTTGCTTTAATAGCTGAAAAATATTCGTTTATAGTTCGGTTCTCTATAACTACTTCGCCATTTCCTCTAACACCAGAGTTAAAGTTCATATCAAAGTTACACGAAAAGAGCGTTAAGCTTAATACGGTGGCTACAATAAATTTGATTAGTGTTGTCATGATTATTTGTTTTTTGATGATTAATGTGTTGTTCAAATATCTAATTATTACATGTGCTTTGATAATTTAAATTCCTGAACTGTTATCTTTTAATGATGAATTGTAAGTAGAACTAATCCCGAATTTTCATCGTGATCTATGCTTGTTTATAATATCTATTACTCTGATTCTATTAGTTCAACGCCATCAGAATTAATATTCAGTTTTATCTCAACTGATTCTGCTTTAATGCCAGTCTCATCTATTTTTAGGCTACCATCTTCTGAATTAATTTCTATTCCATTATTATCAATTTTAAGTTTTGGCGTATTCACCTTTACTTTAAAATCTTCTTCAGGGCAGTCTAAGCATTCCACTTCATCATAAAGAATTTTTAAATAGTGGTTGGTATCGTCTCTTGAAACAATATTACCATCGTATGTTTTATAGTGTAAACTCTTTTCTGTACTGTTATTAAAATACGCAACAGTATTTTCTGGTAAATAAAGCACAACATCCACTTCCTGGTCACTAAATTTATTTTCAGTATTTGTAGTTAAATAAGAATCTAACAGTAAAGTATTGTTTTTAAGTTCAAAACTATAATTTATATTTTTTGCACGTTCTATGGCTTTGTCATAATCTCTACCATCAGCCCTTTTTTTAATGCCTATTCTTGCAATAGAGTCGGTAGTAGATTCTACTGTGATGTCTATATTGGATGAGTATAAAACTTTATCACCATTTTCGTTATGTGCAAGTTTAAAACTATTATGACCGTAATGCTCAGGGCTAAAGTTATCACTGCTTACCATTTTAATATTTAGGGTGTCATTAGCCATAATTGGTAATTCAGTTTTCACCATAAAACTTTCTTCAAAAGCATGTTCGCTGGCTTGTCTTACTCCAACAACGACTAATGATATAATTGAGATAAGCCATAATCCTAACAACGTGAATTTAGCTATATTGCCTATCGATTTTAAGTTGTTTATTAGAATCTTAAGACCTAAGTAAAAAAGGAAAAAGAACGGAATACCACAGGCAAAAAGCGTAAACAAGGATACTAACCAAATTGGTGTTTCACCAGCATTGGCAATCTCCATAAAGTCTAAACCTGGTATATGTATAATGTCTGCAACACCTAATGAAAACAGACCAATAATTAGCCCAATTAAAGCTGCTGCACCGATAATTATAAGTAAAACACCTATGAATTTTGCAAAGACCTTAAAGAAGAACATAATAACATCTCCTATCGTATCAAAAAAAGTTCTTGAAGACGATTTTATAGAGTTAGCGCTTTTTTTTACATCAATATTTTTCGCTGCATTAGAAACCGATTCCGATACATTTTTTGCAACATCACCTACAGTTTCAGTTACGGTGTCAAACCCGTCTTTTATTTTTTTTTCGATGTTGCTAATATTAACAGGATCCCCTGTCATCATTATTTTTTCAGCAGTAGTTTTTGCTTCAGGCACTAAAACCCAAAGTAAAATATAAAGTAAAATACCTGTACCTGCTCCAAAAATTAAAAGTATCCAAGCTAACCGAATCCAAATGGCATCAATTCCAAAGTAATGTGATAACCCAGAGGATACACCACCTATATAAGAGTTGTCTGTATCTCTAAATAATTTCTTAGAAGTAGAAGATGTACTTCTGTAAGATGGTTGTGGTTCATCTTCAAAAATTTCATCATCTACCAAATAATCTTCAGGTTGCCCCATTATCGAGATTACTTCATCTACCTCTTTAACTCGTATAACTTGTTTGTCGTTATGCACGCGCTCATTAAAAAGTTCAGAAATTCGAGCTTCTATATCCGCTATAATTTCAGAACGACCTTGAGGGTCTGTAAATGAACGTTTTATAGCCTCAAGATAGCGTTGCAATTTTAAGTACGCATCTTCATCTATATGAAAAAATATACCTGCTAAATTTATGTTGACTGTTTTATTCATTTTTTTGTTGTTTTTTGGCTTGTTACTATAGTTACTGCATTGTGTAATTCACTCCAAGTCGTGTTCAATTCTTTTAAAAATAATTTACCTGTTTCGGTTAAACCATAATATTTTCTTGGCGGACCAGAGGTCGATTCTTCCCATCTGTAATTTAAAAGTCCAGCGTTTTTAAGTCGCGTAAGAAGCGGGTAAATAGTACCTTCTACAACCAGCAACTTTGCATCTTTTAAGGTGCCTAGAATTTCGGCAACATACGCATCATTGTCCTTTAAGACCGAGAGTATGCAGAATTCTAAAACGCCTTTTCGCATTTGTGCTTTTGTGTTTTCTATCTTCATAGTGTCATTCTTTTAATGTTGTGAAACTGTTCATTTTTTGATTGATTTGATTGATGATTATATTGATGAAATTTTATTATTTTTTTGACGCCTGCCCACCTACCGGCAGGTTACAACAAGGGTCGGGCTTCCGCTGCAAGTTCTCGCTCATTCCTCGCTTTGGGCTTTACTCTGCAATCCCTAACGCAATTCAGAACGCCATTTAACTTTTGAAATTCATTATTAAGTTTATACATAGCTTATGTTTTATTTTAAAAAATTAATGGTGAATGGATATTTATACAATTTACCATCTCGTGCTTTTAAACTTGCAACAACTATTAGCGCCAATTCAATAATAAATCCAATTACAGCCAATATACCTAATGCGCCTCCTATATAGAGTAGTGGTGATGGTTTACCTATATTGATATGAAAACTTTCAAAGGCATGAAAATCTAAAAAATCAATACCATTGAAAATTTTAAAGATGAAAAATGGAATCGTCAGTGTTCCTAAAATTATAGCGTATAATAAAATACTAATTTGAAAATTGATTATTTGCTTACCATGGCTGTCTATAAATTCAGATTTATCTTTATTGGCAATCCATAATACTATAGGGCCAATAAAATTTCCAAACGGAATAAAGAATCTACTAAAGGTAGATAAGTGAATAAATGTGGCGATGTTTTTTTGGTGATTATCTATCATGATTATAAAACGTATAATAGTTTCTTATACAAATATATGTCTAAAAGAAGGTACTTTGTTACGCATAGTACTATAATTAACATAATTTTAACATTTACAAGTATGAAATTATTTCATAACTTCGTGAAAATTATAATCTTTAATAATGACTTTAACACCAAGAAAACTAAATACTTACACAATGTATAAGTTGCCGGCAGCTTATTTGTGTGGTGTAAGAACAAAACATATTGATAATGAAACATGTATTGTTGGAGTAACCCATAAATGGGTAAATAAAAATCCGTTTAAATCTATGTTTTGGGCAGTACAAGGTATGGCCGCGGAGTTTTCTACCGGAGCTTTAATGATAAATAAAATACAAGAATCTGGTAAACCTGTGTCTATGTTAGTAACATCTAATAATGCCACATTTACTAAAAAAGCAACAGGTAAGATTAGATTTACTTGTAATGATGGAACTGCCACAGATGATGTTCTTGCAAAAGCGATAGCAACAGGAGAAGGACAAACTTTATGGATGCAAGCTGTTGGAGTAAATGAAGAAGGTGTTGTGGTTTCTACGTTTAATTTTCAATGGAGTGTTAAGTTGAAACAATAGACAGTTTTTATTAGACTGTCAGTTGTCAACAGTCTTAGTTAGCAGTGTTCATTTTGTGCTTTGCATCATAGCGCCTTTTGGCAAAAATCATTTTTTTGCCACCGTTATCACTTCGGAATTTTAAAAATGTTGTAACAAAATCATAAATAAGTCAACATATAAACGATTAAACCTTTAAACGAATAAACTTTTTCAATATGACGGCACACGAAATTGACTACAGAATCTACGGTGAAGAAATGCAATATGTAGAAATTGAACTAGACCCGCATGAAGGCGTGGTAGCTGAAGCGGGTAGTTTTATGATGATGGATGATGGCATTAAAATGGAAACTATATTTGGCGATGGCTCTCAAAAGGATTCTGGATTTTTAGGAAAAATTTTAGGCGCTGGAAAACGGATTCTTACAGGAGAAAGTTTGTTTATGACGGCATTTTATAATGACTTAACAGGAAAACGTAATGTGTCTTTTGCATCACCTTACCCTGGGAAAATTATCCCAATAGATTTAACACGTTTTGGAGGTAAGTTTATTTGCCAAAAAGATGCATTTCTCTGCGCAGCAAAAGGCGTAAGCATTGGTGTTGAGTTTTCAAAAAAATTAGGTCGTGGGCTTTTTGGAGGCGAAGGCTTTATCATGCAAAAGCTTGAAGGAGATGGTATGGCATTTGTTCATGCGGGAGGAACCATGGCTATGAAAGAACTCAAATCAGGTGAAATTTTAAAAGTAGATACAGGATGTATTGTAGGTTTCGATCAATCTGTAGATTATGATATAGAGTTTGTTGGTGGTATAAAAAATACGGTATTTGGCGGAGAAGGTTTATTCTTTGCTAAACTGCAAGGTCCAGGAACCGTTTACATACAATCGTTGCCTTTTAGTAGACTTGCTGGTCGTGTTTTGGCTAGTGCTCCAAGGGGAGGAGGGAAAAATAAAGGAGAAGGTAGTATTCTTGGTGGTTTAGGCGATTTATTGGATGGTGATAATCGATTTTAAAATGTTAATTTCACATAAAGTTACCAAACTTGGATAATTTTTCATTAAATTTATAGATATAACAGTAACACGCCTATAAAGAACTCTACTATTTATTCAAACCTAAAACTTTAATAAAATTATGGCAAGAGCAATGCTAGAGTATACCAAAACTGTTCTTAAAAAAGTCAGTTTTGACACAACGTTGTTTTGCAAAGAAGTACAAAAGGCATTAGAACGATTACTGCCTTACGAGATTGAAGAGCTTAAAATTTTTATTCATTCTTTGGTACAGCAAAAACCGGAATTAAATCAATGTTTAATCTATTTAAAAGTATAAAAAAAAGCGACTTTCAGGTCGCTTTTTTAGTGTTTACTGTTTTTTATTTTGCTAAAGGGCTTATGATTTTTACATTCTGAAATGCAATAGCACCTCGTATAATTCCAGATATAACATCTTGTAAAGCTTCAATTATATGCATCTTTAATTCACTTTTATGATAAATGATACTAACTTCTCTTGCGGGAGAAGGCTCATTAAAATAATGTAAATTTCCTTTTTCTTTGTCATTAATATCTAAGGTGTGTAAGTAGGGAAGTAGAGTCATCCCCAAACCTTCATTAGATAGTTTTATTAGCGTTTCAATACTTCCGCTTTCTAATTGAAATTGATCATCAGAATGGCTTTTAAAAGCTTTACATAAATTAATGACTCCATCTCTAAAACAATGTCCATCTTCTAGCAATAACATATCGTTAATATCTAATTCTGATACATCTATTTTATTATTATTATGTAGTCTGTGTCCTTTGGGGATATAGCTTACAAAAGGCTCAAAATAAAGCACACGTTCCTTAATACTATCATCTTCTAATGGGGTGGCAGCAATAGCAGCATCTAAATGTCCATCTTTAATTCTAGTTATTATTTCTTCAGTCGTTAACTCTTCTATTTTAAGCTTAACTTTTGGATGCTTTTTTATAAAGCTTTTTAAAAACATAGGTAGCAACGTTGGCATAACAGTGGGTATAATACCAAGTTTAAATTCACCACCAATAAAGCCTTTTTGTTGATCTACAATATCTTGAATTCGGTAAGATTCGTTTACAATATTTCTAGCTTGGGTAACTATTTTTCTACCAATATTGGTGAGTTCAATAGGTTTTTTACTTCTATCAAAAATCTGAACACCCAGCTGATCTTCAAGTTTTTGAATTTGCATGCTTAAAGTGGGTTGAGTAACAAAGCATTTTGCCGCAGCTTTTGTGAAATTCTGGTTTTCGGCAACAGCCAAAACATAATATAATTGCGTAATAGTCATTGGTGTCAATTTAGGATATAAAAGTAAAAAAACTATCAATAAAAGTTATAGAAACACATGTTAATTATAAATTAAATTTAGTCAATAAAAAAAAGCAGCCCATATGGACCGCCTATATGCTAAAATATAATTTTGCTTATAAAATGATTTTTAATTCTAGATTTTCATGTTTTAATTCAAATTTTGAAGTTGCATATTGTGGAGGCCCATAGTTCATTGGGTTGTTGGACATGCCGTAAGATTCTTTAGGCATACCGTTTTCTTGAAAATCCATTCTTTTATTTTCGTTTTCATCGTGTAATGCCATAATAGCGTAAGTTCCCATTTCTACATTTTTAAAGGTTACTGTTATTTTTCCATCAACAATTTCGCTCTCTGCGTTTGCAATACCTTGACCTTTCATAAAAGTGTCTTCTGTATGAAGTCCTAAAATAATTTTACCTTTATTATTCGCTATATTTTCTATAGTTACGGTTATGGATTTTTCGTTTTCATTGTCTTGTGCGTAACTAAAGTTTACTGATAATGCTAGTGCGATGATTAATGTTAGTATCTTCATGATATTTTGTTTTATTTGTTTGTCATGTCAAATATCGAACACTATGTAGGGTTTTAATAATTGTTATTACCGAACTGTAATTTTTATATGATGAATTGTGGTTTACTCATCTACAAAATTTTAATATCGATTTCGTTTTGTTACTTGACTTTGTAAAAAAAATTAGCTCACTTCGTTCCTACCTCGCGGCAGGCAGGTAACATCGGATATAAAACATTAGAGCGATTCATATCTGTAAAGAACGTTGTATGCTATTTGAGAGCAACATTATCGAAAATTAAGCAACATAGAATGATAACTATCTTGAACTGTTTGGATAATTAGAGTCTTATCTGAATTCAAACCTTCTATATGATCTATTTCATTAAATTCTCTCATATTAGTTTCACCCCATAAACTGAATTCAATAATTATTGGAGTTAAACGAATCCCTTTTTTCGTTAACAAATAAATATTTTCTTTTTTGTTATCTGGCACTTTCGTTTTGAAAATCAGTTTATACGATTCTAATAATTTTAATCGTGCAGATAAAATACTTGGTGCAATCTTTTCATCTGAATCAGAAATTTCCTTGAAAGTCTTTTTGTGCTTAACAAGCATATCTCTAATGATTAACAAAGACCATTTATCACCTATTACATCTAATGTAGATGAGATTGGACAGCCAGAGCGAAATTCTTTTTTCATTTTTTACAAACTATTACTATTAATTCGATAGTAATTATTATTTTTGCTTTCAATTCCATAGCAAAAATACAAAAATTAAAAAGAAATTATGTTAGCAGGACATTTTACTACGGCATTAATAGCAAAACAAAAATTCCCAAAAGGAACGTTAATTTATTTTTTAATTATATCCCAATTACAAGATTTTTTGTGGTTTACCTTTCACTATTTAGGTCTTGAACTAACCAATCCAAGTGATGCCTTTGATGCTACTTTAAGTAATATGGCAGTAGATATGTTATACAGTCACGATTTACTACCTCAATTATTTTGGTTAGCAATTGTATTCTTACTTGGGAAACTTCTATTTAAAAGCACCAAAATAGGTTTAGTAAGTGTCGCTTTAGTATCAATCCATTTTGTTTTAGATTTCTTTTCCGGTCATATGCACTACATTTTTGGGGCAGACACAATGCAAGCTGGTCTTGGATTGTACGCATCTAATCCTTATTTAGCTATTTTAATAGAAGTCTTGTTTAGTTTTGGTGCTCTTTGGTATTTCTTTAAAGAAGAAGTCAAAAAAGGAATATCGAGAACCACAAAAAATAGAATTGCCATTATTTCCGTATTTGCTTATGGAATCATTTTTATGCTACTAATTGCAACAAAATCTTTTAGAGAGTTATTTGGTATTCCAGAATTTGATTTAGGATTTAATACCAATATGCCTACACTCATTTTTACATACGGAGCAATGCTTTATTGCTTGAATTATTTTACGCCGAAGTTTACGCTTGATAAAAAACAATATGGTAATGATTGAAGGAACATTGAATTTTATTAAGGAATTGAAAATTAGGAACGAGTCCTTATTTTATTTTGGTTTGTTCTGCTTATCTCTTTCAATAGTATTTATCGTTTTAACCAAACTTACAACTACCCAAGTTCACGGAGTAAACGCTTGGTTTAAGCCGTTAAAATTTGCTATTTCAATAGGTTTATTTGCTTGGACAATGGCTTGGTATTGTCATTATTTGTCAAATTTTAATGTAACACCTTTCAATTGGACAGTAATCATTTTATTTGGTTTTGAACTTACTTATATTGCTTTTCAAGCCTCTAAAGGACAATTATCACACTTCAACTTTGACACACCACTTTATTCTATATTATATTCGTTAATGGGTTTGGCGGCCGTAATCGTTACACTCTATACGGCTTATATTGGCTTCCTCTTTTTTACACAGTCCTTTCCAAATTTACCAAGTCATTTTATTTGGGCAATTCGTTTGGGAATCTTGATTTTTGTTATTTTTTCATTTGAAGGCGCTTTAATGAGCTCTCAGATGAGTCATAGCATTGGTGCAATAAATGATAACTCGAATTGGTGGATTATAGGTTGGAGCAAAACTGTAGGTGATTTAAGAGTTTCGCACTTTATAGGAATGCACGCTTTACAGCTACTTCCATTGCTTTCTTTTTATATATTTAAAGATACAAAAGCCACTATCATTATTTCATTGCTATACGCAGTTCTTGCTACCACAACATTAGTTCAAGCTTTAGATGGAAAACCTATTTTTACGGAAAACGAACAAAAGAAATCAAAATAAAAACAGCATGCAACAATGTATATAAAATATAGCTAATAAGAACTAAATCGAAAGGTTTACAACTATTTTAGTAGACCTCCAAATTTTTAAATTTGGCTTATAGAATTGAAAAAATAGAAACAAAATATAAAAATTCGGCCCGTGTATAATCTGAATACAAGTACTTTTTTACACGCTTCGTTTCATATACGGAGACGTTGCACACCATTTTGACAGTCCTAATCCTGAATAAATAATGTTAAATGAAAATAATTATTCAAAACACTTAAAATTAAATAAATTTATCTAATGATTATGAAAAATTCAACATCCCTTTTGAGAAAAAATATCCAATTTACTTTAGCTATATCGTTACTCTTTTTTAGCTGTTCAAATGATTCTTCAAATTCAACTGATTCTTCAAATTCAACTGATATAGATATTAACCCAGTAGTTCCGTTAAAATCCGAATTCGCTTCAAACTTGGACAAAATTATAGAAGGTAAGCAAATAAGTTTTACAGAAAAATCTGAAGGCGAGCCAACTAGTTGGAGTTGGACTTTTGAAGGAGGTACCCCAGCAAAATCTACTGAAAAAAATCCTGTAATATCGTATAGTGAACAGGGTACTTTTAAAGTATCTCTTACTGTTTCTAAAGACGATGATAGTGAAACTATAGAAAAAGAAAATTTGATCGATGTATTAGCTTTATTTGACGAAAATGAAGTGCCAGAAACGCAATTGTGTAAACTTGATAAGATATTTACAAATGATTATGTAGATATAGGCTTCCCTAATAATGGGCCATCATCATCACTAGGACAAGTTAATATTCAAGTATTATTTGTAGACTTCCCTGATGCTGTAGCTTCTCAAACAACAACTTCTGTTTTTAATTTATTAGAAAGTATTAATACTGAATTCTACGAAGAGATGTCCTATGGTAAAATGGGAATAAACCTACTATCATACCATTCTTGGTTAAGACTTAGTATGGTTTCTTCACAATATGCTGAAGCTCTAACTTCCTCTGATGGTCATCTTTCATTTATTCAAGAAGCGGTTGATTTGGCAGATGACCAAGTTGATTTTAGCGATACAGATATTGTGTTAGTAATGTCCAATCCTGATGCTTCCGAAATTGAATATGGCCCAACTTTTGGATCCCTAAATGATAGTTTCGCTATAAATGCAGATGGAAATAGTATTCTAACTGGAATTACTTCTGGATACGATTTTAATTATTGGGGAGGTATTTGGCTTGCACATGAAATGGGACACTCTTTAGGGCTACTTGACCTATACAGTTTCAGTAACTCTAATACTCACAGATACGTAGGTGATTTTGGAGTTATGGGAATACAAACAGGAAGTGCACCAGGCTTTTTTGCATATGAAAGATGGTTACTAGGCTGGATTGATGATTCACAAATTTATTGCCATTCAGAGGGATCAATAACTATAGAAATACAAGAGTTAGCTACTGAAGGAGGAATAAAAGCATTATCAGTGCCTCTAAACTCAAACAAAGCTATTGTAATCGAGAGTAGAAAAAAGAAGGGTTTCGACTCTTCCATGCAAAAAGAAGGAGCGTTAGTTTATGTTATTGATACTTCTATACCAAGAGGTCAAGGTCCTATAAGGGTAAAACCAAATTCTAATACTGGTAACAGGAAAAAAAATGCACCTATGATAGCTGGAGATATTTACACTTACGAAGGAGTCACAATAGAAGTTATAGAATCTAAATCATCTAGTGATATAATTCAAGTTACTTTGTAATAATAATAATAATAATAATAATGTTTCTTAACAATTATTTATCCAATCCATAGTTTAATGGAATTTCTATTAAAAAATGTTTTTGATGTTTTAAATTTATATTTAGACTGATTTACAGCATAATATATAAAATAAAAAAAGCCAGTGTACAACAATGGCTATAATTCATGCCTAGGCGTGAAGTTAATATCAAAATTAAATTCGTTTTTAATATTCGATTTAGATAATGTCTGATTACCAAAGGAACTGAAAACTTGTTGTTTGAGCAATACACCAACGAACACTCCAAACGTGAATAGGCATTGAGGGCTTGGGTGTATTTGGAGCAACGTAAAAAAAAAAATACACATAACACTTTATATAGCGCATTGAAACGCGCCATACACTTAACGTTAAACGAACCTCTCCAAAAAAAACTTCAACTTCACAAGTTAAAAAAAATGACAGTAAGTAAATGTGTTAGGAATTTCAATGTGAATTCCTATTTAGCGCTAAGTTTTACTTAATAGAGATACAAAAGTTAACAAATAATCAGATTCACTATAGAACTATTATAAGTCACTCTTAGCTTGCCTAACATTACGGAATGTTGGTGAATTCTCGGTAATGCTTCCTGCTCCTTTTTTATTAATTTTGAAAGTAACATCCTTTGTTGTGGTAAATAAAAGTACAGATGAAAAAGACGTTTTGAGATATGGTTTTAAAAATATAAAAGCTTCATCTAAAGTAAGCTCGCTTTCCTCATCTTCGGTCTCTCTAGATTTGTAACGCAGTTTTACTAAAACCTTAAAGCCATCTTTAGAAGACAATGGTCTAACAAATATATTTTTCAAGTCTGGCTTACCAATGGTTTTTGCCATAGTTAATTTGGCGAAACGACCTTCTTGGAAACTCTCTTTTACTTGTTCCCAGAATAGAACAAACACTTCTTGATATGGCATAAACTAAGGATTGGTGATACAATATTTTGACACTTCAAAAATAGCATTAATAATTGATACCAATTACAACTTAAAATAAGCTCAATAAAACGTCTTTTTTTCCTTTCTTTTTTATTAAAAAAAGAAACCGTAACTAAGGCTATGCTTTAATTTTAAGATACGTATTAATGCTATCGGTAGCTAAGTTTTCTGGAGTTGTGAGGATAGAATAGATACCGTATTTTTTTAATTCGTTGACAATGAGTCGTTTTTCGAATGTAAATTTTTATGCAATGACCTGGTTGTAAACCTTTTTAGTGGTTTCTGATTTATTGTTAATTAGACTTTTTGAACCTGTATTTTTAAACAAGATAATGCTACTGGCATTGTTAGGGAATCCTTTTATGCCGCAATAACAATAAAAGACTATTAAAAATTGATTAAATTTCAACAAAAAATAATTGAAAGGTTAGCATTAAACATGTAAAACAGACCACCGATATGGAGTTTATTCATGTTATTTTAAAAGATTATAATTGTTATACCCAAAGCATGTAAATTGAGAGCTAATTTTGAAAATAAAAATTGCGTGAATCGCTTATCCCGGGCTAGTCTTGGGATCTTAAATAAATAAAAAATATGTTTTATACTATAGATATTTTAGGAACCATCGCTTTTGCTATTTCTGGCGTCTTAATAGCTATATATAAGAAGATGGATTTATTCGGAATTCTTATTATAGCATTTGTTACGGCTGTTGGAGGTGGCACCCTACGCGATTTACTCATAGGTGACACACCAGTGAGTTGGATGAAAGATATCACATATACTTATGTCATTTTAGGGTCTGCCATATTCGCGATACTTTTTAGAAGTAAAATAAATTATTTAAGAACCTCATTATTTTTATTCGATACCATTGGTATTGGACTCTACACATTGGTTGGTATAGAAAAAGGGTTAAATGCAGAACTACATCCTATTATTTGTATTGCTTTAGGAACCATTACAGCTAGTTTTGGAGGTGTTATTCGTGATATTTTGTGTAATGAAATCCCGGTTATTTTTAGAAAAGAAATTTATGCTACGGCCTGTATCTTAGGAGGTATCACTTATTTTCTTTTGCGAGAATTCCCAATAAAAGACGATTTTGTTTTTGTAATTGCTGGTATCGTGGTTATTGTCGTGAGGTTACTGGCTGTAAAGTTTAAAATTGCACTACCTACTATTTATAAAGATTAATTTATTTGGGCGTTACTTTTTGAGAAAAACAAAAAGTCAGGCTTTTCGCTATATCTTTTTCTCGTGCCTCAAAAAAGGATGCCGCTACAATCCCTAATGCAAAAACAGACTTTGAATGTATTGATTTTAGTTTCAAAGACTATTATATTCCATGCAAATTATTTTTGCTCATTGCTATTTATTCAATAACCTCAACATTTCGAATAAAAATATTTTTATCGGGCCAATCACCATCATCAGTTTTTACTGCAGCAATTTTGTCTATAACATCCATACCTCGTGTTACATGTCCGAAAATAGTATAATCACCATCTAAAAAATGAGCACCATTTTTTTGGCAGACAATAAAAAACTCAAAAGGGGATGCTAGTTTGTGTGGATTTCTAATTTCGCTACTAGGCATAGAAATAACACCTCGCTTATGTTTAAAACCACGTTTAGTATCTGGTGGTAATAAGTATTTACCAATATGAGCTCGTTTTCTAGCCGTTTTTATGTCATCACTATTTCCAGCTTGAACAATAAAATTATCAATAACTCTATAAAATTGTGTGCCATTAAAGTAGTTCTGTTTGGTTAAGAAAATGAAATTAGAACGATGAAATTTTGTCTCGTTATACAGTAAGATATCAATTTCTCCAAAATCGGTAGTAATTCGAACCTTATTTTCTTTATGAATTTTATCATATTCCAAGAAAAATTCCATAGCACTTTTAGAATTCAACTTAGGGAATTCACGTTCAGGCTCTTGAAAAGAATCATTGATAGCCTCTTCTTCTAAAGGTTGTACAACTTTAGTTTTAGAAGTGCCTTTCTTTTTAGTTTGTTTATCTTCACAATTCAGAAATAAAAGAAAAAAACTTAAAAACAATACGCTGCGCATAGACTATGAGGTTTGAAGAATTTTTAAAATCAGTTTCAAAAATAAAAAATATACCGCTACCAGCCGAAGTATCTCACTTTAAAATGGTGCCTCCTTTTCGTCAGGAACTTTTAAAAAAACAGAAAGAAGCCATTAAGAAAGCAAAACATGCGGGGGTTTTATCATTGTTTTATCCTGACGAAGATATGGAAACAAAATTCGTTTTAATTTTAAGAAAAACGTATAAAGGAGTACATTCAGCGCAAGTTGCTTTTCCTGGTGGTAAATTAGAGGCACAAGATGCATCATTGCGAGACACGGCATTAAGAGAAACTTTTGAAGAAGTAGGCGTTCCCATTGATACTGTTCAAATTGTTAGAAGTATATCTCAAGTTTATATTCCACCAAGCAATTTTTATGTACATCCATTTATAGGATTCACTCAAAATACGCCTCAATTTATTAAACAAGATGATGAGGTTGAGGCGCTGATAGAAATAGATTTAGAACATTTTTTGGATGAACAATCTCTTATCTCCAAAAAAGTAAAAACATCTTACAGTATTGAGGTTGAGGTGCCTGCATTTAAATTAAATGATTATGTAGTTTGGGGAGCAACTGCCATGATGCTAAGCGAAATTAAAGACTTGTTAAAACAACTCTAGTAGTTTATTAGATTTATTACATTTGTATCCTAACCAATTTTGACGCGTGATTTATGGGATTGTTTAAAAAAAATCCATTCGGACATATACTATTTCTAAAAAAATGGCTTATTAGAATCTTTGGGGCACTTACTCATAGGCGTTTTAGAGGGTTTAATGAACTGCAGATAGAAGGTTCTGAAATCATAAAGGACTTACCAGATACTAATGTGCTTTTTGTATCAAATCATCAAACATATTTCGCTGATGTGGTATCCATGTTTCATGTGTTTAATGCCAGTTTAAGTGGGCGTACCGATTCTATTAAAAACATAGGGTATCTCTGGAATCCAAAATTGAATATTTATTATATAGCAGCTAAAGAGACAATGAAGGCTGGTTTGCTTCCAAAAATACTCGCTTATATGGGGTCTATAAGTATTGAGCGTACGTGGCGATCTGAAGGAAAAGATGTGAACAGACAGGTTAAAATGAGTGATATTTCTAGTATAGGGAAAGCTTTAGATGATGGTTGGGTTATTACTTTTCCGCAAGGCACAACCACACCTTTTAAACCCATTAGAAAAGGAACAGCGCATATTATTAAGCGTTACAAACCTATCGTAGTGCCTATTGTTATTGATGGGTTTAGACGGTCGTTTGATAAAAAAGGATTGCGTATTAAAAAGAAAAATATTCTTCAATCCTTTGAAATTAAAGCGCCTTTAGAAATTGATTACGAAAATGAAACTAACGAAGATATTGTAAAAAGAATTGAATATGCTATCGAGCAACATCCTTCATTTTTAAAAGTAATTCCTCAAAAAGAATTGGAGGCGCTTGAAGAGTTGAATAAGCGTAGAAAGTGGTAATACATTAATGTGCTTAATGTTATCAGTCTAGAATTCTTTTTATGTCCATAACCAACATCCAAGATCAACTATTTTCTAATTTAAAAATATATTTCGGGTACGATAGTTTTAGAATGAATCAACAAGATATTGTTGAAACTGTCTTAAATAAACAGGACTGCTTGGTTATTATGCCAACTGGTGGTGGTAAATCTATTTGTTTTCAACTTCCAGCATTATTACTTAAGGGTGTAACATTGGTTATTTCCCCTCTTATAGCCCTGATGAAAGATCAAGTTGATGGATTAAGTGCCAACGGAATCTCTGCTTCTTATTTTAATAGTAGTCAAAGTAATGAAGAGCAATCTGCAATAATAGACCGTGTTTTAAGTGCCGATTTAAAATTGCTATATGTAGCACCTGAAAGTTTAGTGGGATTACAAAACATACTAAACGAAACTTATATAAGTTGTGTGGCTATAGATGAAGCGCATTGTATATCTTCTTGGGGGCACGATTTTAGACCATCCTATCAACAATTAGGGTTTTTAAAGAAAACGCTGCCTAATACGCCATTTATAGCATTAACGGCAACAGCCGATAAAGCCACGCGACAAGATATTGTAAAGCAACTTCGTATCAAGAATGCGCAACAATTTATTTCCTCTTTCGATAGACAAAATATAGCTTTAGAAGTGCGGGCTGCCAACGATAGGATTTCTCAAATTATTAAATTTATTAAGCAAAGACCAAACCAGTCTGGGATTATATATTGCTTGAGTCGTAAAACGACCGAGCAACTAGCTAAAAAATTAAAGACCAATAAGGTTTCTGCAGAAGCATATCATGCGGGTTTAAATTTTGAGAAACGATCTAAAGTTCAAGAATCTTTTGTTTACGATAAAACTCAAATTGTTTGCGCAACTGTAGCTTTTGGTATGGGCATAGATAAATCTAATGTGCGTTGGGTTATTCACTATAATATGCCAAAAAATATTGAAAGCTATTATCAGGAAATTGGACGGGGTGGTCGAGACGGATTAAAAGCGCATGCGTTATTGTTTCATAGTTATGCCGATGTTATTCAATTGCGAAACTTTGCAAGTGGAGCCTCAAATGAAGAGGTTCAAATTGCGAAGTTAGATCGCATGAAACAGTTTAGTGAAGCTACAACATGTAGACGGAAAATATTATTAAGTTACTTCGGAGAATTATTAGGTGAAAATTGTGGTAACTGCGATGTTTGTATAAATCCTCCCCAGGTATTCGACGGAACTATTATTGCTCAAAAAATTCTTTCAGCAGTCTATCGTTTACAAGAAAAAGAGGCAATGGGAATGATTGTAGATGTGCTTCGGGGTTCGCAAAACGCTGCGGTTTTAGTAAAAGGGTATCAAGGTGTTCGTACTTTTGGTATTGGGAAAGATATTGCATGGAAACATTGGCAACATTTTATTATTCAGCTTATAAATCAAGGGTATTGCGAAATAGCATTTCATAAGCATAATGCCTTGCAATTAACAGCATTTTCAAATAATGTTCTGTTTAATGGTGCAAAAGTAGCTTTAACAAAACCTATTGAGATTACCGAAATAAAAGCCTTAGTTAAGGAGAAGAAAACGCGACTAAAACGAACAAAGAAGAAGGCAAAACCTAAAATAGATGCTCATAATTTATTTGAACGTTTAAGACTATTACGCTACAAGATTTCTCAAGAAGAGGATATCCCTGCTTATTTGGTGTTTAGTGATGCGACTTTAAAAGAAATAGAGCGTGAGCGCCCCATGAGTGACGACGATTTTCTCAAAATTAGCGGTGTAGGTCAACGAAAAATGGAGGTTTATGGCGATGAGTTTATTGCCGAAATCATTAGTTTTATGGGTTCTAAGCTAAATAAATCTAAAAAGAAGGATACTGTTCTAATAACTTACGACTTATATAAGTCTGGTATGTCAATAGAAGAAATATCTATTGAGCGCAAATTATCAATAACAACCATTTACTCGCATATAGCCAAATTATTTAGTAAAGGAAAGAATATTAATATTTTCGATTTTGTATCTAATAGTGATGTTGAAGCTGTTCGAAAAGCTAAAGTTGCCTTAGATTCTCCAACAGCATTAAAACCCTATTTTTCATATCTTAACGAAGAGTTAGACTATTTTAAAATCAGATTAGCATTAAGTGTTGTAGATTGTTTGTGATTTTTTTACAAAACAAGAGTTCACTAAAAATCAACTACCATAAATAGATTATGAATATTGCATATTTTTGAATTGTAATTTTTATCTTAAATTCCTATTTCTCATTTGCGAATTGTGAAAAAATATGATTCAGATTTTATTACCTAATGAATCGTTGATAACTCCTAACAATTCTCTTTCAATAAACTCTTCAAAAGTTCTATTTTGCATCTCTAGTTTAAGATATGTAAATGAAAGTTTGTATTGCCGAAAAGCCAAGTGTTGCCCGTGAAATTGCTGCTGTATTAGGAGCAAGCACAAAGCGTGATGGGTACTTTGAAGGCAATGGTTATGCGGTTACTTACACTTTTGGACACCTGTGCACGCTTAAGGAACCTGTTGATTATAAATCGTACTGGAAAAGTTGGGACTTAAATAACTTACCCATGCTTCCTGAAAAGTTTGAAATTAAAGTTTCTCCTAACTCGGGTATTAAAAAACAATTTAACATTGTAAAAAGTCTATTTGATAAAGCCGATGTTGTTATAAATTGTGGGGATGCGGGGCAAGAAGGAGAACTTATTCAGCGTTGGGTGATGAATGAAGCCAATTATAAAGGCGAGGTACAAAGGTTATGGATTTCTTCGTTGACTACAGAAGCTATTAAAGAGGGTTTTAAAAACTTAAAACCATCAAAAGATTACGATAATTTATATTATGCAGGATTCTCCAGATCTATTGGCGATTGGTTATTAGGTATAAATGCGACACGGCTTTACACCGTAAAGCATGGTGGTTATAAACAGGTGTTGTCGGTAGGGCGCGTGCAAACACCAACTTTAGCAATGGTTGTAAATAGATTTAAAGACATAGAGAACTTTAATCCACAACCCTATTGGGAATTGCAAACCTTATATAGAGATACCTTATTTAGTTATGAGGATGGTCGTTTTCTTAAAAAGGAAGATGGTGAAGCTCTGGCCAATAAAGTAAAAGAAAGTGATTTTGAAATACAATCGATTACCAAAAAGAAAGGAAAAGAATATGCTCCTAAATTATTCGATTTAACGGGCTTACAGGTATATTGTAATACAAAATTTGGGTTTTCGGCTGATGAAACTCTTAAAATAGTTCAGGCCTTATACGAGCGCAAAGTGGTCACCTATCCTAGGGTCGATACTACATTTTTACCGAATGATGTGTATCCAAAGGTGTCTGGAATTCTTCAAAAACTAACGAGCTATTCAAAATTAACACAACCGCTTTTAGGTAAAAAAATAAAGAAGTCTACTAAAGTTTTTAACGATAAAAAAGTTACGGATCACCATGCTATTATTCCAACAGGCATGCAGACTAATTTGCCATACAATCAGCAACAGGTTTACGATATTATTGTAAAGCGTTTTATTGCTGTATTTTATGACGATTGTATTGTGGCAAATACAATGGTTTTAGGACATGCAGCAAAAGTGGTTTTTAGAACTACGGGTAAAGAAATTTTAGAAAAAGGCTGGCGTGTTGTTTTTGAAAACCCGAATGCCAAAGAAAAAGAATCTGGGATTTTACCAACTTTTGAAAAAGGTGAAAAAGGACCTCATGAACCATCATTTTTAGAAAAAGAGACCAAACCACCCAATCAGTTTACAGAAGCAACATTATTACGTGCTATGGAAACGGCTGGTAAGCAGGTTGATGATGAAGAATTACGCGATTTAATGAAGGAGAATGGTATTGGAAGACCTTCAACTCGTGCTAATATTATTGAAACGTTATTTAGACGTAAATATATAAAGCGAAATAAAAAGCAAGTACTGCCAACTGTTACAGGTATTCAGTTAATTGATACAATTCAAAATGATTTATTAAAATCTGCTGAACTAACGGGGTCTTGGGAAAAGCAATTGAAAGATATTGAAAAGGGTGAATTTACAGCAGGAGCATTCATTAAAAACATGAAACGCATGGTTGATGCTTTGGTTTATGAGGTGCGAAGCGAAACCAAACGTGCTAATATTTCGCATGCTGTTACGGTTAAAAAACGTGCTGCTAAGGTTGAAGCTAAAAAAGGAGTTGGTATTACTTCGGAGTCTTGTCCTAAATGTAAACAGGGGCAAATTATCAAAGGGAAATCAGCTTATGGCTGTAGTGCTTATAAAACAGGTTGCAATTTTGTAATGTCGTTTAAGTTTGGTGATAAAAAAATTTCAGAAAAACAATTTTTAAGACTGCTTCGAAAAGGATCTACAGTTAACCTGAAGGGTTTTAAAACGGGTTCTGTCACAACTGAAGGTTTACTTCGATTTGATGATAATTTCAAGCTTAAATTGGAGCCTAAAACATTTTTGGCGAAGGCGAAACCATATGAATTAACATGTCCGAAATGCAAAAAAGGAACGGTTATAAAAGGAAAAGCGGCTTATGGTTGTAGTGATTATAAATCTGGCTGTGATTTTAAAGTAACGTTTGATACTGTAAGAGCAAAGATAGATGGGCAAACCCCAACCAGAGAACTTGTTCATAATATTTTGAATGGAAGCATCTAAAACGCAGCATAGACATTTCGTAATCTTCAAGCCTTATGGATGTTTGAGTCAGTTTGCAAGTAATGACTCAAAGCAAAAATTTAAAAAATTTTTAGGAAGCCTGCATGATTTTCCTGAAAGCATTATGGCTATTGGTCGTTTAGACGAGAAGTCTGAAGGGGTATTATTATTAACTACAGATGGTAAAATGAGTGCTCATATAAACAGTCGAAAAGTAGAAAAAGAATATTATGCTCAGGTTGATGGTGATATTTCTATAGAAGCTTTACAACAATTAAAAACAGGTGTTGAAATAGGTTTTGATGGTGGAAAATATAAAACGAAGCCTTGCAAAGCTTTTAAATTGGAAGAAATTCCTGATTTGCCTAATCGTGGAAAAAAGATTCGAGATGATAGACATGGGCCAACATCGTGGGTATCTATTACATTAAATGAAGGTAAGTTTAGGCAGGTTAGAAAAATGACTTCGTCTGTTGGTTTTCCAACGTTACGATTAGTTCGTGTTAGAGTAGGGAGTATTCATATAAACGATATGCAGGCTGGAGATGTTGTTGAGGTAGGTGTATTTGGTGTTTAAGATTTTAGTTTCTTTAAAGTTGTAAACTTTTGCGTTAGGGATTGCAGTGGAAAGCCCACAGTGACGGGATGTATCTGCGAAGTGAGGACTTGTAACCTAAAGCCGGACCCTTGCTTTACCTGCCTGCCGTTAGGCAGGCGCCCAAATAGTTAATCCACTTCTAACTTTTTTAATTCTTTATAGTTTCGGTTTAAACGTTTGAGTAAAAGCCCATAAATAAGCTTATAGAATAACCAAATAACAAGCACAAAAATTGCAGTAATTAGTGTAATTACGAATATAATCAGGGCCATTTTTTTGCCGCTAATGTTTGAAAAATCTATTGCAGTATTTGGGGTGTTATGTAGCGCATAATAAAAGCCAATGATAAGTGAAAGTCCAGCTGCAATGAGGTTGTAAAGCACGTAGTATTTTATGATTTTACGTGTTTTTAAAATACTTTCCATTAAATTTTTAGCACTATCTGTTATGGAAATGGATTTGTATGATTTATAGAGTAGATATACGAATAGAAGAATAATGGCATAGCTAGTAATGGTTAGACCTGTTAATATGTAATCGTTTTGGAATACGAGGTCTAGCCTTTGGTTGTAATTATCTGATGTAAAATAAGGTATAGAATTGACTAAAATCCAGAAGACAAGTTCGGCGAGACTAATGTAAAATAAGATCTTGACAATAGAAGACGATTTTTTATGTAGCATCGGGTAAATATCTTTAACCGAAAGTTTCTTTTTTGAAGACTCTTTATCCCAGTCTTTTTTTAATAAATCTAATCCATCCATGAGCTTACGGATTTAAAATGGTTCTAAGTTTCGTTTTTATTCTATTCATCTTCACACGGGCATTCACCTGAGTTATCCCCAAAGTTTCACTAATTTCTCTATAGTCTTTGTCTTCTAAATATAAAAAGACAAGTGCTTTTTCAATATCGTTTAATTGATGTACAGCTTTGTAGAGAACTTTTAATTGTTCCTCTTCTGTATCATCATAATATTCTGCTTTTATTTTAAATTCAACCCCCTGAAAATCTTGAGTCTTTATGGAGCGTTTAGATTTTCTGTATAAGGTTATTGCTGTATTTAAACCTACACGATACATCCATGTGCTGAATTTTGCATCACCACGGAATTTAGGATATGCCTTCCAGAGTTGAATGGTTATTTCTTGAAATAAATCATTATGAGCATCATAATTATTAGTGTACAAACGGCAGACTTTGTGCACAATATTTTGATGCTTTTCTAACAATTCAACAAAACTATGTTCTAGTTCTTTAGTCAATGGTGTGGTTTAGTTATTATGTAAGTAGCTTAATTTTTTAAAACGTTACATGTAAATGGAAATAAAATTTTAAACAGTCTAATTTGAATAGTAGGTATTGGTTAAAAACGTTATGAATTATGATGAATTTTAGTTTTAATATTTATAATTTCATACTAAAAGATGTAGTTTATAAATAATTAAAAATTTGATTTAGATAATTCATGTTTAATGTTGGTTTTCAATTATTTAAATGTGTGTCATAGACAAAAACTATGATTCGTTTTTAGCTTATAATTTACCCTCTGAATCTGTTGTATTTTAGCTAATATATAAAAAAACATATTATTAAAATTTTGGCTTAAAACTCTTCATAAATATTTAGAAATTGTGGGGGTTTTTATAATAAATCACATTTATTTTAAAGTTTTAAATTTGATTTATCTCTGCTATTAAAATTACTTTTTGTGATTTTAATACTCAAGAATTCAATTCATCATACAAATTTTACAGTTCGGTAATTAAGAATTTTCGTAATCATGCTTCTTTCGCAAATTTGTCTCGTCATCACAGGTTAAAAAGTTAGATCACCAAAAAACGAACAGTTAAAAAATAATCAATCATGCAAAAATTAGCAATCATTATAATAGCATTAATTAGTTTTCAATTATCCGCTCAAACGACTATAATAGGAAAAGTGTTTAACACAAAAAATGAGCCTATTGCTGGTGCAAATGTTTATTTAGAAGGAACCTATGATGGAAGTACTTCAGGTTCCGATGGATCATTTTTATTTGAAACTTCAGATAAAGGAATACAAACTTTAGTGGTTTCTTTTTTGTCTTATGAAACCTTTACGATGGTTAGCGATGTAACACATATGAAAGATATTATAGTTAAACTTCGCGAAGATGTTAGCGCTTTAGATGCAGTTGTATTATCCGCAGGAACATTTTCGGCAGGAGATAATAGTAAGGTAAATGTATTAAAGCCGCTTGATGTGGTAACTACCGCTAGTGCTTTGGGTGATTTTGTTGGTGCCTTGCAAACTTTGCCAGGAACAACAACCGTTGCCGAAGATGGTAGATTATTTGTACGCGGTGGTGATGCCAATGAAACTCAAATTTTTATTGATGGTATTCGTGTGTTTACACCCTATTCGCCAACAACTAATAATACACCTACAAGAGGACGATATTCACCATTTTTGTTTGATGGTATTACCTTTTCAACAGGTGGATACTCTGCCGAGTTTGGTCAAGCCTTATCAAGTGTTTTGCTTTTAAACACCATTGATGAACCCGACCAAGAAAAAACCGATATTGGTATCATGAGTCTTGGTGCTACGCTTGGTAATACACAAAAATGGGATAAAAGTTCATTAAGTTTTAATGCATCATACATCAACTTAGCGCCTTATAACGCTATATTTAAAAACAGGAATGATTGGATAAAGCCTTTTGAAACTGCATCTGGTGAAGCTGTTTATAGAAAGAAGACCAATTTGGGGCTATTTAAACTTTATGGAGCTTTTGATGCCACAAACTTTGAACTTACTCAAGAAGATATAAACGAACCAGAACGTGCTTATTTCAAATTAACGAATAATAACGTTTATCTAAATGGATCATATCAAGGTGTTTTAAACGATACTTGGACACTTTTTGGAGGTATTAGTTATACACACAGCGAAAACAATTTAAATATTATTGAAAGTACTATTAATGATACTGAAAACTCATTACATGCCAAGGTTAAACTTAAAAATAGAATTAGCAACAGACTGAAAATCTATTTTGGTGCGGAGTATTTTGCAACAGATTTTGAAGAAACTTACAATGATGAAGCTATTGATAAGGTTAATTATGGTTATAATAATAATATTGCGGCGGCTTATGCTGAAGCAGATATATTTCTATCTAAAGAATTAGCTTTTAAAACAGGTTTTCGTGCCGAGTATAGCGCCTTGTTTAAAGAATTTACGTTGGCTCCAAGATTGTCTTTGGCGTATAAAACTACTAGTAAAAGTCAGGTATCATTGGCGTATGGCAACTTTTACCAAAACCCATCTAGTAATATTTTAAAGTTCAATCAAGAGTTAAAAGTAGAAAACACATCGCATTATATTTTTAACTATCAATACAATGCGGATAGAAAACTATTTAGAGCAGAGGCATATTATAAAACCTATGACAATTTGGTAAAATATGACACTGATTTCACAAACTTTGATAGTAATTATAACAACAACGGAAGTGGTTTTGCAAGAGGTATCGATTTCTTTTGGAGAGACAGTAAAAGTATCAAGAACTTTGATTATTGGTTAAGTTATTCATTTCTGGATACCGAACGTGATTACAAAAACTATTTAACAAAAGCACAACCCAATTTCGCAAACACTCATAACTTATCTTTAGTTGGTAAATATTGGGTAGACAAATGGCGCAGTCAAGTTGGCTTTAGTTATGCTCATGCCTCAGGTAGAACGTTTACCAATCCTAATGAAGTAGGGTTTTTAAATGAAAAAACAAAAGCCTTTAATAGCCTGAGTTTAAATTGGGCATATTTAATTAGTCCACAAAAAATACTTTACGCATCTGTAAATAATGTGTTAGGTTATAAAAATATTAACGGTTACCAATACGCTAATACGCCAGACATAAATGGTGATTTTAATAGACGCGCTTTACAACCAGCAGGAGATCAATTCTTTTTTGTGGGATTCTTTTGGACGATAAGTGAAGATAAAAAGAGTAGTCAGTTGGATAATTTATAGGGAGGCTAGTTCGTTTAATGCAAATACAAAGTTCCGTTTTAATGAATTTCATCAATTGTTAGGCTAGTTTAGCTAAGCTATAATTTTTTTTAAAATCAAGTCTACTTAATTTTGGAATTTTTTAAGTTGAAATTTCTTTTAATAATATGATATTATCTGAATGTTAAGTTTATTTTAGGATATGATAAATGTCATAGTTGTCTTACTAAGTATATAATAATTTTATACCATTAATATCATGATGATGTTCATCTGTTAAATACTAAGTACTATGGAAGCTAAAAAGAATCCGCAACTAGAAATAGGAAGGAACAGCGGCATTTATTTTGCTATTGGCTTGAATTTAATGTTACTTCTATCTTGGAGAGCTTTAGAATATAGAACATACGAAAGGGACGATGTAGCTATTGATGTTGTAGAAATGCATAGCGAATTTGAAGAAGAGATTCCAATAGTTAATGTGAATACACCGCCACCGCCACCGCCGCCAATAGTGATGAGTGAAGCACTTGAAATTGTAGAAGATGCTGAAGAAATCGAGGAAACTGTTATTGAAAGCACAGAAATAGGACAAGACGATGCTATTGAAGCTATTGTTGATGTGGGCGATGTTGAAGTTGAAGAATTAGATGAAGACGTGCAAGTAGCGTTCGCAGTTATTGAGGATGTACCTGTATTTCCTGGTTGTGAAAAGTTATCTAAAAAAGCTACAAAAGATTGTTTCCAGAAAAAGGTACAACAGCATGTCGCTTCTAACTTTAATTATCCGCAAACTGCTCTAGATTTAGGTATTCAAGGCCGTGTATCGGTTGTATTTGTAATTGATAAAACTGGACATATTATAGGAATTCGATCTAGAGGTCCAGATAATATTTTAGAAAAAGAAGCAGAACGAATTATTAGTATATTACCGAAAATGAAACCTGGTAGACAGCGTGGTAAACCTGTAAAAGTCGCATATGCTGTGCCTATTTTCTTCAAATTTCAAGAAGGTTAATGAGGTAGTAAAAGGTTTTATATCAATGTGAGTAAAAGGCAATCTGAAAATATTCAGATTGCCTTTTTATTTAATGCCACTGCTTTGCCGCATTATTTTTCAGTATCACTATTCTAGAGTTATCAAATTTTTTTTCATACTTCAATTTTAAATTATCCCTTTCTTGTATTAGCTTATTGAAATTAGCGCCACTAACATAGTATTGGATAGGCAGTGTTATCAAGAAGCTCTATGAGGTTTAACATTTCATCAACAAAAAATAACAGTTCGGTAAGTTCTTTTTTCAAAACAACTAGTTCTATTAGATATTTGCTTCATTATAAAAAACAATCCATCATGAATAATCTTATGACTATTATTTGCCTTTCACTTTGCGCAGTCTTTAGTATTACTGCTCAAGAAGATAGTGCAAGTGATATTACCGTAGTAATTACAAACTTTGATAATAACCAAGGGAAAGCATATATAGCACTTTACAACTCAGAAGTAAGCTTTTTAAAAAAAGGATTTGAATCTACTTTTACTAAAATAGAAAATAACAGTTGTTCTATAACTTTTAGGGATGTGCCAAATGGTATTTATGCTATTTCTATGTTTCATGATGAGAATGATAATAATAAAATGGACACCGCTCTTTTTGGTATTCCAAAAGAAGATTATGGGTGCTCAAATAATGCAAAAGGTTTTATGGGACCACCAAAATGGCAAGACGCAAAATTTCAAATCAATAATAAATCTATAACACAACATATTCAACTTTAATATTTAAAAATATGAAACAGCTAATCATTATCACAACACTATTAATTTCAGGAATTTTAATTGGGCAAACTCATTATGAAAAAGGAATGCAAAAAGCCTTTGAACTTTGGGGTAGCAACCAACCAACTGAAGCGTCTAACTTGTTTGAGCGCATCGCTAAAGCAGAACCAGATAATTGGTTGCCAGCGTATTATGCAGCACAAATTAATGTTATCAATAGTTTTGGTGAGAGAGACGAAGATAAACTATCAGCAAAACTTAAAAGAGCACAGGATTTAATTAATGATGCTACAGCCATTTCAAAAGAAAACCCAGAGATAATGGTATTACAAGCCTTATTGCATACAGCTTGGGTAGCTTTTGATGGTGCTACGTATGGCATGACGTTGTCCGGTAAAGTTGTGGAACTTTATACAAAAGCAAAAATAGTAGCACCAGGTAACCCAAGAGTAGTATACTGCAAAGCAGAGTGGGATATGGGAGGTGCTAAATATTTCGGACAAGATACCGCACCATTTTGTAAAGATATAGAGCGTGCCATAGAACTTTTTGCTAACTTTAAACCAGAAACACCATTTCACCCAAATTGGGGAAATGACCGTGCTGAACAGATTTTAGAATCTTGTGGGAAATAAAAATATTAGAGAACGAATCATGACAAAATCGACTAAAAATATCATTATTACCTTTATTATAGGATGTATCATTTTTGTAATTGGCAACCTATTATCGGGTGGGTTTAATTTTAAAAATATTAATCAGTTTTTAATCGATTTCACTTTTTATCAACTGTATTCTTTTGTGTTAGGCTATTCCAATATGTATTTTTTCGATTATATGGAACGCCGCAATTGGAAAAAGGATGATACCGTTAAACGCGTTATTATTGGTGTTTTTGGTTCGACCATTATTACCTTAATAGGGCTTTTTATTCTTCGAGCTTCAACGGCTATGATTGATAGACATATTACCTTTAATGAATTTCTATTGAACGAACAGTTTAAATATTATCAATTCGGATTGTGGGTAACCCTAACTATTGTTATTATTTTTCATGTTATCTATTTTTATAATAAGTATCAGCAAAACCGAATTAAAGAACAAAAAGTTATTGCAGGAACTGCAAGCGCTAAGTTTGATGCTTTAAAAAATCAGTTAGACCCGCATTTTCTATTCAATAGTTTAAATGTACTAACTAGTTTAATTGAAGAAAACCCAGACAATGCACAAAAGTTTACAACATCATTATCTAAAGTGTATCGTTATGTTTTAGAGCAAAAAAGTAAAGAATTAGTAACGGTAGATGAAGAGCTGCAATTCGCAAAAACTTACATGTCTTTACTCAAAATGCGTTTTGAAGACAGTATCGTTTTTACCATGCCCGAAAAAGCATCAAATCCAGATAGTAAAGTGGTGCCATTATCATTACAATTACTTCTAGAAAATGCCGTAAAGCATAATATGGTAACCTCAAGCAAGCCCTTGCATATTAGGATATATGAAGCCCAGGGGAGCTTAATAGTAGAAAACAATTTGCAACCCAAACAAATACTTAAAAAGAGTACTGGTGTGGGTTTAAGCAATATTAAACAGCGCTACGATTTACTAACAAACAAAAAAGTAATCATCAACAAAGAAGCAAACCGTTTTGCAGTCGCAATACCTATGCTTACTAAAAAAATATCAGTCATGAGAACAGAACAAACACCATCACGATTAGACGATAGTTATGTGCGTGCACTAAATCATGTAGACGAACTTAAAGGATTTTATTACAGTTTAATATCGTACTGCCTCGTTATTCCATTTTTAATATTCATCAATTACAAAACGTCTTGGGGTTTCCAATGGTTTTGGTTCCCAATGTTCGGTTGGGGTATTGGCATAGCAATTCAAGCCTTTAGGGTGTTTGTAAACAATGGTGCTTTTGGTAGAGACTGGGAAAAACGCAAAATGGAAGAATTTATGCGTAAAGAAAAAAATAACTGGAACTAAAAGATACAATCATGGAAAGGTTATCAGATTTTGAAACTGATCAAAAATATTTAAGAGCGCGAAAACGTATTGCAGAGATAAAAGGTTTTTACCAACATCTATTCGCCTATTGTTTATTCACGCCATTCACAATTTTTATTAATTATAAAACCTACTGGGATTATAAATGGTTTTGGTTTTCAGTTATAGGTTGGGGTATTGGTTTGGCAATACATGCATTCATAGTTTTTGTACATAGAGGGGTGGTTGGAAATAAATGGGAAGAACGCAAAATAGAAGAATTGATGCGTAAAGAAAAAAATAACTGGGATTAAAATATAGCAATCATGGAAGAGTTTAAATTAGAGTCTTACGACAACAAAAATCACCGAAAAGAAGCCGCTTACATACGTGCAAAAAAAAGAGTAAAAGAACTCAAAGGCTTTTATTGGCATGCCTTCTGGTATGTAGTAGTAAATATATTTATCGTTAGTACAATAGCCTCTAATACTAAAGATATATGGAATTTCGGTACCTTTTCAACTCCAATTTTTTGGGGTTTAGGTCTAGGGTTTCATGCACTTGCAGTATTTGGTAAAAACCTTGTTTTTAGTAAAAACTGGGAAGAAAGAAAAATTAAAGATTATATGGATAAGGATAAACAACAATGGAAGTAAAATAATTTGGGTGCCTGCCTGCCGGCAGGTTAACGCAAGGGTCGGGCTTTATTCGTTGGTTTATATTTTAAATTATAGAACTCCTATCATAAAATCAATTCACTTAAAATAAAAAATATAAAATGCATGTAATTATCATAGAAGACGAAAAACCATCAGCAAGACGTTTGCAAAGGATGCTTCAAAGTTTAGCATTAAAAGCTGAGGTTATGCTCCATTCCGTTGAGGAATCTATTGATTGGTTTCAGAATAACGAGCATCCAGATTTAATATTTCTAGACATTCAATTAAGCGACGGTTTATCGTTCGAGATTTTCGAAACTATTGATATTAAGTCAGCTATTATATTCACTACAGCTTATGATGAATATGCGCTTCAAGCCTTCAAATTAAATAGCATTGATTATTTGCTAAAACCTATTGATGATGACGATTTAGCAACTGCAGTTAAAAAATACAAAGAGCGCACACCGCAAAAACAAGCGGTTACTTTAGATTTTAATGATATTAAAAAATTACTCGTTAACCCAATAGACCGCGAGTATAAAAAACGATTTTCAGTAAAAGTAGGGCAGCACCTAAAACTCATAAATATTGACGAGATAGAATGTTTTTACAGCGAGAACAAGGGTACGTATTTACATACTACTGAAGGCAGAAACTATCTTTTAGATACCACATTAGAGCATTTAGAAGATGAATTAGAACCTCAAACCTTTTTTCGAATCAACCGTAAGTTCTTTGTGAATATTAATGCTATAAAAGATATGGTAAGCTATACTAATTCACGTTTGCAAATAAAATTGAATTCTTATAACGAACAAGAAGTTGTTGTGGCTCGTGAGCGTGTAAAGGATTTTAAAGGGTGGTTGGAGTAAGTTTTTTGGAGAGTTTACTTGAACGTTTAATCTATGAAAAGTTGCGTTTAAAAAAGCGTTTATTTTCTGATTAATAAAGTAGTTTTTTAAATGTAGTGTTAGCATTTTCCTTATAATAATTTAAGTGTTTAATTAAGAAAAAAAGCTTCAACCGTTTTTTTTAGAAGCCATTCAGCCTTATGAGGTGCTAAAACTTGATTTATATTAAGAATAAAACTAGAATCAGTTTCCAAACTGTAAAACACCATTCCGCCATACGCACTATTGTGTCCAATAAAAGTATGCGTTCCTATTTTCTTTTGTTGAAGTCCCATCCCATAGGCTATTCTTCCTTTTTTAGGAGGTGAAATAATTAAGTCATCTTCAAAATTAATCATGTGCTGGAGCGTTTTAGGATCATTAAATAATTGACCGGTTAAAAGTGCTCTTATAAAAATAGTTAAGTCGTTTGTCGATGAGATTAAGCCACCACCTCCCCAATCAAATGATGTATTTACATTTTTTAATGAATAAGTTCCATGATATGGAAATACAATTGGAGTAGTATCTTTTTTATTTTGATAAAATTCTAAATAAGTATCATTAAGTGAGAGTGGATTTAATAGTCTTTCTTCCAGTACTTCATAATATGCTTTGTTGGTTAACTCTTCAACTAGAATAGCTAATAATAAATAATTTGTATCAGAATAATAAAAGCTTTTGCTTGGCTTAGATACTCCTTTTTTATTTAAATCATAGTAAAAATATTTTTCTAAAATATTTTTCCAATTCCAATCTTGATTTGGATATTTTTTAATGTTTTCAAAGAATCTTTCATCATCAGCAAAGTAATCTCTAAGTCCACTTTTGTGCTGTAATAAGTTTTTGATTGTTATATGGCTAGAGTAATTAATTCCATCAAAAAATAATATGTCTGATAAGATTCTTTTGGTTTCATTATTTTTTAAACAATCTAGAAAAGTATCTTCTAATTTTAGTAATCCTTCCTCCATCAACTGTAAAATAATAGTTGCCGTAAAAGTTTTGGTAATACTTCCTGTTCTAAAACGATAATTACTAGCTATTTTTTGATCAGAAGCATCTATTTGTCCAAGAGCAATTTTATAATTGATATTCTTTTTTGCGTTATTTATATTAAGGAGGCAATTATAAATAGGAGCAGAACCATCAGGATTGATTAGTAAATTAGAGAAATCTTCATATTGTTTCATAAAGCTACTATTAAATATAATCAAATGCTGACGCAAATATTGGTTTCGATTTTAAATTCTCAATTTTAGTTTCATCTATGTTTTTATAAGCTGCCATTATTTCAACATCAGAATCTTTTATAAAAGAATGAATCATACCTAATTTACCTTTTGTTAAAATTTTTTCACGAATTGGGCAGGTATTTCCCAACCAAAACATAGAAGATTTTAATTTTTCTTTAGCCAGTAATCCTTCAAATAAATTATATAATTGTTGTTCATAACCAGGTTTAAAATAGAGGCCTTCAAATGCTAAAAATTCGAACCGTTTTGGGTTAAATAATTTATTAAGAACAGGTATTAAAGGGACTACGTTCATGACTATTTTCCCTGTAAAACCTTTCATATTATTAATCACCCAATGTGCACGGTGATATTGACACCCGGCTATGATTTGTCCGTTTTCTCGAATTACAAAATAATTATTTTTAATAAATAAAGAATCGAATTGGGTCAAAACATAGTTATAATATGTTTTATCAAGCAAGTTTAAAACTTCTTCTTTTTCTTCTTTTGAAGTTATTTGTGTAATTTTTATATTTTTCTTCGGAAAGAAACGACTAAAACCTAAAGTTTTTACCGTTCCTAAAGGATTATAACCAGCACTTTCTACAACTTTATAAGAGCTTTTGTTAGCTCTTTCTATACAAGCAAAATAAATAGTTTTTTCTTTTTCTTTTTCACGAATTAATTCCATCACTTTAATGGAGAATTTTTTCATAACTCCTTTCCCACGTATTTCTTTTGCTGAAGCAAAATATCTGATATAATTACAATTAAATTGTTCACTATTAGTAGTTACAGTTGTCATACAGAAAACAGCAGTTGCTCTTATTTTTTCACCTTCATAAATAGCAAGAAGCACTGGTTTTTTTATCAATTTAATATGGTCTTCTGTGTTTTTGTGTTCATAGATAGCGCCTTCATTTCCCCAAGCAATACTATCTAAAAAATGTAAAGCTTCCTCAGGAATCCCTTGATGTCTTTGAATGGAGTATTTTCCATCAGTAAATAAAATCTCTTTTTTCATAATGGCTTATACTTGAGTTTTTATAATTCCGTTTTCTACTAATTGTTTACAGCTTAATTTTATTTTATCTTCCAATAACGCAACTACTTCTGTGGTATGTGCTGCTGATAAAAAACAGTTTCGTCCTTCCCAAATATAAACTCCATTTAAAAGAAGTTGATTATAAAGTTCTTTATACTTGCCAGGTGTTACAAATCGGAATAAAGATCCGAAATGAACAATTGATAACTTCGGAAAGTTTTCTTTGAAAAATGCATTCATTTTATTGCAAAAATTTTCTGTTCTAATATTTATGTCTTCTAGTAATTCACCGTTAGAAGTTTCGAGTATTTCTAATGTTTTTAAAGCAGTAACCATCGCTAAAGGATGATGACAAAATGTACCTGCAACAAAAGTTGATTTCGCTTCTGGAATGGATTGATCTCCATATTGCCAAAAGCCACCATCTATTGCATCTAAAAATTTTGATTTACCAGCAACAATACCAATAGGTAATCCACCACCAATTATTTTTCCATAAGTGACAATATCAGCTTGGATGTTAAATTTTTTTTGGCATCCACCAATATCAATTCTGAAACCTGTGATTACTTCATCAAAAATAAGTGCAATATCATTTTGTTCTGTAATACTTCGTATTTCTTTTAAAAAGGCAATGGGTTGAAAACTTGGATTTCTACTCTGAACTGGCTCAACAAGAACAGCAGCAATATTATTCGTGTTTTTTTTAATAAAATCTAAAGATGCTTCTGAGCCATAATCGAAAACATAGGATTCATTTAAGGTAGATTGTGTAATTCCAGGAATAGATTCTTTGGCAATATTTGTTTGATGATCTCTTTTTAGAGTAAGTAACGGATCAAATGTACCATGATAGGCTCCTTTGAAAAAAACAACATTTTTCTTTTTTGTAACTGCTTTTGCAATTCTTAAAGAAACCATAATTGCTTCTGTACCAGAATTAAAAAAGGCAACTCTTTCTGTATTTGTTGCTACTGTAATTTTTTCTGCTAGTATTCCTGCTAATGGTGACATTGGGCCAACAGACCAACTCTTGGTTAATTGGTTTTCAATTGCTGTACGAATAGGTAAATAATTATGACCAAAAAGAAGAGAGCCAAAACCCATCGTTAAATCTATATATTTATTATCGTCAATATCCCAAATAAAAGCACCATCAGATTTATCCGAAACTAAAGTGTAAATAAGTTCTTTTTTCTGGATATTAAAACCTGCTGTATTTCTATTTAAAGCAAAATATTGTCTGTAATTCTGTGTATGTTTTTTTGTAAGTGAATTTTTTTGAGATAATTTATGAATCATAAACGATTTGATGTTTTATAATGATACAATTTAAATCGATAAACACAATTACTACTGTGTTTTAAAACACTTAAAAAGGAAATGAATACCATTGTAAAGATAAAGTTCTATTTCAATACTTAAACAAGTTTATCACAGGTAAATTTTATCGGTTGTTCAACGAAGCTAATCTCAATTTTGTAAAAAATTAAATATCTATTTCTTAGCCAATCTTCGCATCACCACCCATTGTTTTAGCATATCTCTCGCATCTTGTGCTGGGTAGCCCAATACGGTTTTTCCAGCAGCAATATCGCCTACAACACCAGATCCGGCACCTACAGTAGCGCCGGAATGTATGGTGGTATGATCTTTAATAGACGCGCTTCCGCCAATAATTACACCATCTCCCAAAGTAACAGAACCAGCAAGACCGCTATGTCCTGCCATAATACAAGAGCGCCCCATAATACTGTTATGGGCGATTTGAACTAAGTTGTCAATTTTACAGCCATCACCAATAATGGTGCTACTAAATTTAGCACGATCTACACAAGAGTTTGCACCTATTTCGACATGATGTCCAATAATAACATTACCAATTTGAGGTATTTTCACTAAACCACCACCATCATCACTTGGGCGATAGCCAAAACCATCAGCACCTATACTCACATTGGTATGGAAAATACAATGACTACCGATAATACAGCGTTCTCTAATAATGGTTCCTGACCAAACAACGGTATTATCACCGATACTAGTTTCGTCAAATACACACACGTTAGGGTATAAAACTACTCCGTTTCCTAATTCAACATCTTTGCCAACGTAGCAATTTGCGCCTATTTTACAACCGGTACCAATTTTAACAGATTCATGTATCACTGCTGTTGGATGTATATCGGTTTCAAACTCTGGAGCTGGCGGATTAAACAATTCTAATATTTTGGCCATGGCTAAATCAGCATTCTTAACTTTTATTATAGCTCGATTATCACCAGGCTCTAAAGTTAAATTGTCATTAACCACCACAGCACAAGCTTTAGAGTCTTCCCAAAACTTTAAATACTTTGTACTACCAATAAATGATATGTGATGGTTCTCAGCATTTTTTAGTTCTTCTGGTCCTTCAATGTGTTGTGTTGTATTACCAATTAATTTACCTTTTAATAGGTTGTTAATGTCCTGAATAGTGTAAGATGCCATGTAGTTTTTTTAGTTAGTGTATTTGTAAAACTACTAGAAAAAAAACAGAAATTAGAATTTTATTCTTCAATTCTATTTTCATCAAAAGCAGATGGTAATAATTTCGGAATAAATTTCACCACAAGTGGCAAGAGTAAAGCGCCGCCAGGAAGTAAAAATATAGCCAAACTTGGTATGGATTTAAAGATGTCAATAAGTTGTTCTTGTACTTTTTTTTGTTCGTCTTTATTCAAATCTCTAACGGTAGATTGTGAGAGTAACACCATGAGTTCTTTGCTGTCTTTCAACTCACGGTATAAACGTTTGCTATTTCTAGTAATAAGTTTATTTACCATTTTGCTAGAGTTGTTGTAAAAACTTTGGACAATGTTTTTAGAACTTAAAAGTGCAATATTGTCTTTATTAACTGTGTAAAAATGATTGACAGTCGCTATAGATTGGTGTGTTTTAGGCATGTTTAGTTCTAAATCTTGACCAAGCTTTTCTAAAAAATGTTGTTCTTTAACATCAATCATCTGGTCGCTCCATGTGGCCATACAAGCTAAATCTAAAATATAGTATTTTTCAAGTTCTGAATTTACATTTTTAATAGCCTTTTTGTATGTTATACGTGAGTTTTCTTGATAACGTAAAGAAGATTCAAATAACTTAATTAAACTCTCATCGTACTGGTTTTTGGTTTCCTTAGAGTTTAAAACATCTAAAGTAATTGAAGCAATTGATGCTTCCATATTCTTTAAATATTTTGTCGATATTTTTAGGTTCTCTAGGTAGGTCTGATAAGCTAAAACATCTACAAATAATAGGGCATTAATAATAAAATAATTAAAGTTTTTGGTAAGTACATTGGCATCTATCTGGATACGCTTATGTATTATTTTTTCTAGTTGTTCACTCGATTTTTTTCCGCCTAATAAATCTTGAAAAAAAGAGGTTTTAATCTGGTCAATTTCTGTGTAAAAACGAATTACACTTTCAATAAAAGGGATATCACAATTTGAGTTAGCATGCGTGTAATATAATGCTAAGCATAAATTGGTTTTGCAAAGTTCGCTTTCTGTAAGGTCTTTTTTTTGGATAATCTGGGCAACAATACCTAGGTTACTTCCATAAATAAACCCACAAGATCTTAAAGCATCATAAAATGATGCTTTTTCGTGCTTTAAATAAGGATCGTTTTCACTTATCTCCTTAAGCAACTTATTAATCCAACCAGCAGATGATGGGTTCATAATTCAAATATCGAAATAGATTGTAAAAGTAAACTTAAAATAGCTAAAAAATATTTTACGGATATATTAAATATGTTTTACGAGTTTCTTTGAAGCGTTCTAATCCATCTTTCCAAGTTACTTTAATTGCTTCTTCAGATAACCCAGCTTCAATTTGTTGTTGCAGGATTTTGGAGCCCGCTAGTTTTGTGAAAAATGCGTTAAAGAATTCTGATTTGTTTTTAGTAGTGTTGTATGATTCAATAAGCCATTTTAGGTTTAAAGCATTGATGGTATCAACTTTTGTTAAATCTTTGCCGAAACATATTTTATTTTGATGCTTCGGATATTTTGAGCCTTCGTTAGGTTGTGGTTTAAATTTAAAGCCAAAACTATCTTTATTCAAAAAAGGACTTCCAAAAATCTGAAATTGCATTTCTGTTCCTCTTCCAGCACTTACATTAGTGCCTTCAAAAAAGCATAAGCTAGGGTATAAGTTAATGGCTTTATCATTGGGTAAATTAGGACTCGGTTTTATGGGTAGACTATAACTCAAATTATGATTATAATTTTTAATAGGAATCACTTTTAAATCACATTGTATGCCGTTTGCTAACCATTTTTCTCCATTAATCATTTGTGCATATTCACCAATAGTCATTCCGTGCGCCACAGGAATAGGGTGCATGCCTACAAAACTTTTGTGTTCCATTTCTAAAATGGGACCATCAATATAATATCCATTTGGGTTTGGTCTATCAAGAATAATTAATGGGATATTTGCTTCAGCGCAAGCTTCCATAACATAATGTAAAGTTGATATATATGTATAAAAACGAACTCCAACATCCTGCAAATCAAAAAGCATAATATCTATCTTAGAAACACCTTTTGAAATATCACTTTCGTATTTTTCAGTTTCTTTTAATTGCTGAAGTTTAGGTTTTTTATTTGCACTATAAAGTGATATAATTGGGACCCCAGTTTTTGTATCAACGCCATCTTTTATGCGCTCACCTGCATCAGCTTTGCCCCGAAAACCATGCTCAGGAGCAAAAACGTTATTCACATCTATTTTTAATGATACTAATGAATCTATGAGATGGGTGTAACTTCTGTTTTTCGTCTTCAGTTTTTCATCAATAAAAACAACACTTGACTGATTTGCCACAATCCCAATACGTTTCCCTATCAATAAAGGCAAATAGACATCCGTTTGATTTGCACCAACAACTATGGTACTGTCATTTTGAAAACTTGTGCTGATGTTAGCGGAAGTATGATCAAGAATCTCGCCTTTTTCATTTGTGCTACTTTTTCCTTTAGAAGCGCAAGAAATCATTACTAAAACAAATAATAAAACTGTATTTTTGAAAATATTAAACCGCATAGTAAATTTTGAATTACGAGTTTTTTATAGCTAAACGCATTATTGGTAGTAAAGCGTATAAAAGTAGTATATCGGCACCAATAATAAAAATTGGTATCGCTGCAATTGCTATTGGTATTGTTGTTATGATGATCGCTATTGCAACGGGTATTGGTTTGCAACAAAAAATACGAGACAAAGTGGTGGCGTTTAATGGGCATGTAGCCATTACAAAATACGATAATAATAACTCGCAAGAAAGTGTATTTCCAATTTCTAAAAATCAAGATTTCTATCCAGACTTTAAGTCAGTAGAAGGTATTAGTCATGTACAAGGCGTAGCTTCCAAATTCGGGATTATACGCACCGAGACAAATTTTGAAGGCGTCTATTTAAAAGGTGTAGGTGCTGATTATAACTGGAACTATTTTAAAGAATTTCTAATAGAGGGTAAGCTGCCAGATTTCTCAAAAAAACGAAATGAAGATGTTTTAGTTTCAAAATATCTCGCAAACCGATTAAACTTTAAAGTGGGCGATAACTTTCAAATGGTATTTACTAAAGATGATCCGGAAAAGCTTCCCAACATCATTACTTATAATGTTGTTGGAATTTACAATTCAGGATTTCAAGATTTTGACGCACAATATCTCATAGGCGATATTCGCCACTTGCAACGTATTAACAGATGGGAAAAAGATCAAGTAGGTAGTTTTGAGGTTTTTATTAATGATTATGATGACTTAGATGAAAAAGCAGAAGAAATTCATCAAAATATTCCCTCATTATTAGATTCACAGTCCATAACAGATAAATATTATTCTATATTCGATTGGATTAAAATTTTCGATAAAAACATTTACGGTATCATTGGCGTCATGATACTCGTAGCAGGTATTAACATGATAACAGCATTACTCGTTTTAATACTAGAACGTACCAGAATGATTGGCGTTTTAAAAACCCTAGGCAGCAGTAATTGGAGCATCCGTAAACTCTTTTTATACAATGCTTCATATCTAATTCTATTGGGTTTGTTTTGGGGTAATATTTTGGGTTTAGGGCTGTTATTTGCGCAAAAATATTTCAAGCTTTTTCCGTTGGACCCAACGGTATATTACGTATCAGAAGCACCCGTTTACATTAGTTTCGGGTATGTTTTAGCCTTAAATGCGGGTACATTAATTTTGTGTTTACTCATGCTACTTGTACCGTCGTATATCATCACAAAAATATCTCCAATAAAAGCTATTCGTTTCGATTAATTATTTTCTTGAGCGTTCCCACAAAGGTCAGGTTTTATTCGTTGGTTTTGATTTTATTGAACTCATGAATATAAATATTTCACTACTCACTTCCTCCCGCGTCGGCGAGCTCAAAAAATTGGCTTGCGGTGAGCGCAGTCCAACCGCTCAATCCCTAGAGCATATAATAACTAACTTTTAACATATTCCAAGTAGCTTTTTAGTATTTTTGAGGCATCACAAAAAAGACTATGGACTACGCTGAAAATATACTAGAAACCATTGGTAACACGCCTATGGTAAAACTTAATAAGTTAACAAAAGATTTGCCATGTCTAGTATTGGCTAAATACGAGACTTTCAATCCAGGTAATTCTACAAAAGATAGAATGGCTGTTAAAATGATAGAAGATGCAGAGGCTAATGGCAGTTTAAAACCAGGTGGAACTATAATTGAAGGAACCTCTGGGAATACGGGTATGGGTTTAGCCTTAGCAGCTATTGTGAAAGGTTATAAAATGATTTGTGTTATTAGCGATAAACAAAGCAAAGAAAAAATGGATATTTTGCGCGCTGTAGGTAGTAAAGTTATTGTTTGTCCAACAAATGTAGAACCTGAAGATCCAAAATCTTATTATTCAACTTCAAAAAGACTTGCTGAGGAAACACCAAACTCTTGGTACGTAAATCAGTATGATAATCCAAGTAATGCGCTGGCACATTATGAAAGTACCGGACCAGAAATTTGGAAACAAACAGATGGTAAAATAACCCATTTTGTTGTGGGCGTTGGTACTGGCGGTACAATTTCTGGTGTTGGTAAATACTTAAAAGAGCAAAACCCAAACGTTAAAATATGGGGTATAGATACTTATGGTTCAGTATTTAAAAAATATCATGAAACTGGTGAATTTGATGAAAACGAAATTTATCCGTACATAACTGAAGGGATAGGAGAAGATATTCTGCCAAAAAATGTAGACTTTAGTATTATTGATGGTTTTACAAAAGTAACCGATAAAGATGCTGCTATTTACACACAAAAATTAGCAAAAGTAGAAGGTATGTTTCTTGGGAATTCTGCAGGAGCTGCATTAAAAGGTATACTTCAATTAAAAGAACATTTTAAAAAAGATGATGTAGTGGTGGTGCTTTTTCATGACCATGGAAGTCGTTATGTCGGAAAAATGTTCAATGATGATTGGATGCGCGAGCGTGGATTTATTGAAGATGAAATCACATCAGCAGCAGATTTAGTTACTAATAATACGAATAAGCCATTAGTTACTGTAAAAACAGAAGAATTAGTATCTCATGCCATTGAGCGTATGAAAGCCCACAAAATATCTCAAATACCAGTTGAAGATTCAAGCGGATTTGTTGGTGCTATTGACGAAGCAGATTTATTAAGAAAGTATATTGAAAACAAAGACATTTCAGATTTGCCAATTAAAGAGGTCATGCATAAACCATTCCCAATAGTTGATAAAAATACGCCTATTGAAACCATATCAAAGTTATTTAATAAAGAAAATAATGCCGTATTGGTTAAATTAGAAGAGGGTAAATACCAAATTATTACCAAGTATGATATTATAAGTGCGCTCTAAAAAATTTATGAAACTACTTTAAAATAATACTATCAATTTCGAGATTAAAAGCTTCGGCTTTCTTGTTTCCAATTAAAAAAGCAATCATTTCCATTTGTTCGCCAGAGTAATTAGCGGCATCTAGTTTTCTGCCACGAAATGCAGGATACATGCTGTTAAATTTAATTTCTATGGTTTCCCAATCTTTAGAGGTTTCAAATGACGTTACATAAGAGTAATAGTCTGAATTGTTCTCTTTTATTCTGAATTGATAGGTTTTACCATCACCTTTCAGTTTAATGCAGACTTTTGTATAGTTACTCACTTTTTTGGTATCAAAACCATATTGCACCATGGAGAAGCCACCATTGTTTTCTAATGATACATCTCCAAGGAATATTCCATTTCCAGAATCGTTAATTTTAAAATCACCATTAGAACGTCCTCCCATGACAACATCATCAACAATACGCCAGTTAGAAATATCGCTTTTAGAATCAAAATTAAATAGGGTCATAGATGTTTGTGTTATTAGGAATATTAATAGGATAAGATGTTTCATTAAATATTAATTTATCTTATTGACTTTTATGGGAAGTGTCTAATTTTCATGTTCTTTATCCGACTCAGGGAATTCTAACCAAGAATAACTTTTATGTACTATTTTCCATGAACCTTCATGTTTTAATAAAAGAAAATAATCTGTAAAAACTCTCCAGTTTCGAATTACTATTTCAGCGTCAGCAATGGCGGCATCTTTTTCATAATCTATTAAAATTATTCGTCCAATTCGATATGACTTTTTTGCTGTCTTAATATTCGAAATGTACTTTTCACCTGACTTACTCAAAGTCAGAATTCCATTAAATTGCCGGTTTACTTACTTTACCTGTTATAAGTAATCCAGCTCCACCACCAATTAAAGCACTAGAAATAAAATCGGTCATATCATTTACCAAAGTAAATTGAATGATAATTCCAACTATTATTAAGACTAATCCGGTTATTCTTATTTTGTTCATATTCTATTTTTTATTTTGAGTGTTTTTCTCAATGAATGGCAACTTATTATTCTAGGATAAATATAATATTTCATTCGTCATTTTATTCCGTTGTGCGATGATAAGAGGAGATTTTGTTCCTCTTTTTGTGATTTAGATAATAGTGTTAAAGCATTATCTAAATAATTCAAATTCAATGTTTAATAAATCTAGAATTACTGGATAATACCAGCACAACTTACACGAGCTCCGGCAGCTCCAGAAGGTTGTGATGTTAAATCATCAACACCAGCATGAACTATAATACCTTTTCCAAGTATATCTTTAATGTCGTCTCCGCAGCCAATACACCATTCGTTAGTAGTGAATGAAATCGTACCATTCCCATTTTCATCAGCTATGAAATTACCTATATCACCTTTATGATAACCTGTTTCTGCACCCCATTTACCATGTGGTTTTGCCGTAGGATTCCAATGGCCACCTGCAGATTTTCCATCAGGAGAAGAACAATCAGAAGAATTGTGAATGTGAATGGCATGTTCCCCAGGAGTTAATTCGCTAATAATAGCAGTCATACTAACTTCACCATTTACTTCTTTAAAAACGACATTTCCACTTACATTGCTATCACTTTTAGCACTTAAAGTGATTTTTACTTTTTTAGGTGCCACAACTGCTGTTTCTGTAGTTTCAGTTTCAATAGTTTTTGTGTCTTTCTTTTCTTTTTTACATGCTGTAAAACTTATAGCTATGGCAATTAATAAGAGGCTTAATTTTTTCATTATTCTAATTTTTATTTATTGGAAAGTTAAGGTATAATTAAACGAATTGCAAGTTATAGCTATGACATATATCATATTTTCTTGCACACTATTGTATTAATTTTGAGATATAAAAGTTAGGTATGTTCAAATCATTAGTCAATAAATATAATATTGCAGGACCTCGATATACGAGTTATCCAACGGTTCCTTATTGGAATCAAGAATCTTTTTCTCAAAAGAAATGGAAGTCTTCCTTAATTCAATCTTTTAAAGAAAGTAATTCGAAAGAAGGGATTAGTTTATATATCCATTTGCCGTTTTGTGAAAGTCTTTGTACGTTTTGTGGATGTAACAAGCGCATTACCAAACAACATAGTGTAGAATCTCCATACATAAATGCTGTTTTAAAAGAATGGCAGTTGTATTTAGGGTTATTTGATGAAAAACCTGTTATAAAGGAATTGCATTTAGGAGGCGGAACACCAACTTTTTTTAGTCCAGAGAATTTAAAGCATCTCATACTTGAAATTTTAAAAACTTCAGAATTGGCAGTTGGACATGAATTTAGTTTTGAAGGACATCCTAATAACACTACTCGCGAACATTTACAAGCCCTTTATGAAGTTGGGTTTAGGCGAGTAAGCTATGGTGTGCAAGATTATAATGAAACAGTTCAAAAAGCGATTCATAGAATTCAACCATTTGAGAATGTTAAGAAGGCTACAGAGTTAGCCAGAGAAATAGGCTACAATTCGGTGGGACATGATATTATTTTTGGGTTACCTTTTCAAACCTTGCAACATGTAGAAGAAACGATTTTAAAAACTAAGGAATTACTTCCTGATCGACTAGCCTTTTATAGTTATGCGCATGTGCCATGGATAAAAGGAAATGGGCAGCGCGGGTTTAATGATACAGATTTACCTTCTGCTGAACTAAAAAGAAATCAATATGAATTAGGTAAGGAATTGTTGGCCGAAGTAGGGTATGAAGAAATAGGAATGGATCATTTTGCTTTAACTACTGATTCACTTTATCAGTCGATGACTCATGGTGATTTACATAGAAATTTCATGGGTTATACAGCTTCAAAAACTCAGGCTATGATTGGTTTAGGGGTCTCTTCAATTAGCGATAGTTGGTATGGTTTTGCTCAAAATGTAAAAGGTATTGAAAGCTATTATAACTTATTAAAAGATAACATTATTCCTGTATATAGAGGACATGTCTTAAATGATGAAGACTTAACTATTCGTAAACATATTCTAAATTTAATGTGTCGATTTGAAACGTCATGGACAAAAGACTCATTGTATTTTGATGAATTACCAGAGGCTTTAATTCTATTGAAAGAAATGGAAAAAGATGAGTTGCTTCAAGTTTATTCTAATAAAATTAAAGTTACTAAAAAGGGTCAGCCATTCGTTAGAAATATATGTATGGCGTTTGATGTGCTATTACAAAGAAAACAGCCAGATACGCAGCTGTTTTCTATGACTGTTTAACCTAAAAAATAAATCATGAAAAAAATCATTATACCCGTAGATTTTTCTGATCATTCAGAATATGCACTTAAAACGGCAGCAAAACTTGCTAAAAAATACGATGCAGAGTTACTAGTTTTACATATGCTTGAAATGTCGGATATTATGTTAACAACTTCGGAAGGGTTTCAAAGCCAAAAGGCTGCTTTTTTTCTTCAGATAGCTGAACAAAAGCTTGAAGGTTTTTTAAAGAAAGATTACTTAAATGATTTAAAAGTAACTTCAATTATCAAACACTTTAAGGTCTTTAGTGAAGTTAATGATGTAGCACTTAAAAATGATGCTGATTTGATTGTTATGGGCTCTCATGGTTCTAGTGGTATGGCAGAATTTTTTGTGGGTTCTAATACGGAACGTGTGGTTCGTAATGCAAATATTCCTGTATTAGTAGTTAAAAATAATGTGTCTGATGTGAATTTTAATGTGGTAGCTTTTGCTTGTAGTTTCTCTGAAGAAACTATAAAACCTTATTTAAATGCAGTAAAGATATTTGATAAAATTGACGCTAAATTCTATTTGGTTCATGTTAATTTACCTAATGATAGGTTTATGAGCTCCTTAGAAATTGAGCAAAAAGCAGTTAATTTCTTTACAAAAGCAGAACGCAATTTAACTAAAATGAAAGATGTTCATTATGTGTGTGATTATACAGTTGAAGAAGGTGTTTTAAATAGTGCCAATAAAATTGGAGCAGATTTAATAATTGTGCCCACGCATGGTAGAAAAGGATTAGCACATTTCTTTGAAGGCAGTATTGGTGAAGATGTAGCAAATCATTCTACATTGCCGGTTATGACATTTAAGATTTAAGTAGTTTTGCCATTCCTACAAAAACAGGAATGATAAAACTTAGTTTGTTTCTAAACAAAAAAGAAAAGACTAATTAATGACAATCCACTCCATTAGAAACCAACTCATAAATGGGAGCAGGAGAGAGGTAAGGAATTCCAAGGCCTAAACCGCGAAGAATAAATAAAGCACCAATTAGAATCACAAAAACCGGAATTGCCTTTTGTATACGTTGTCGAGCTTTGCCTTTTAAAAATTGACTAAAATAAATTGCAGTAGTCATTAACGGAATAGTACCTAATCCAAAAACGGCCATATATAAAATACCATTCAGTGCATTTCCACCGGCAATAGCGGCAAATAGTGCCATGTAAACTAAACCACACGGTAAAAAACCATTTAAAAAACCAATGGTTAAAAACGTATCCATAGTTTTTTTCTTCATGGCAGATCCTAATGCAGATTTAACTTTAGAAATGAGTCTATAAACAGGCCTTGAAAAATTATATTTGTTAAAGGTTTGCTGTGGAATTAAAACGACTAAAATCATTAAAACACCAATAATTATAGTGAGCTGCTGCTGAAAGCCAAAAATATAAAGGCTCTTACCAATCAATCCAAAAATGAGACCTATAATGCTGTACGCTAATAATCTACCAAAATGGTAAATAGCAATTTGTGTTATTTTTTTAACCGTATTAGAGCGGTCAACTGGCAGCATAAAAGCTATGGGTCCACACATGCCTACACAGTGAAAACTTCCTAATAGCCCTAATATAAATGCCGAAACAAGCATACTAATAATTTATAGATTCTTTAAATAAATAAGATTTTCCCTTATATTGCCAATCAATTTTAATGTTCCAACGACCATCTACCAAACGTTTGTCAGGTATGAGCAAATTAGAATTAGACAATGAAATAGCAGTCTCAAAGTCTAGTTGTTTGTTAGATGGTCTATATAGGAACATATTTCCTGTAATTTCTTTGTAATTGAAAGCCTCTGGAAACTTTAAAAGCAATCCATCAGTTATTTTTTTGTAACTAATATTAGTATCTAAAGTCTTAGAGTTTTTCAGTTTATCAATGTCCTTTTGGTATTTTAATTCATCGGCATAATAATCCTCACTTACCAAATCATGATTGTATTTATCATCTACATTCATGGTAATAACAAAGTACAGGATAAACGATATAAATCCTATAAATGCTAATATAATTCCAGTACCCCAATTAATTTTCATGATTTCTGTTTTTTTTGTCATCCTTAACTTGTTTCAGGATCTCCTAATTTATTTTATGGCATTCCCCTTTCGGGTCGGGCTTTCCGTTATACCTGCCTGCCGGCAGGTAGGTCTTTTTTTTTTCGTGCCTCAAAAAAGGATGCTACTTCAATCCTTAATGCACTCATCTGCCAAAATCAGTCTCTAAGCTAAGAGCTATTTATAACTCCTAGGTCCTAAAAAATTAGCCGTAGTCGTTTCAATTAATTGGGCATTTTTATAGACACCAATTTTTATCTTATTTCTATCTCCAGACAGTACCGAATTATTTATTTCAATAAATAAAGTTCCCTGAGCAATTCCTTGACTTGGTACGACAAAATCGGTCCCAGTGGAAACCAATTTTAATACACCTTTATGAGACATTAATTTAAAATTCACATCATTAATATCCTCACTAGTTTTGTTAACTAATTTATAAGTAAACACATTGCTAATAATGTTATTGTCTTTATGCTCATATAACTGACCAGGCAACCTTAATATGTTCGCTTCAACATCATTTCGTAAAAACATCATACCAATTAGCAGACCAATCATAATACTTAAAACAGCAATGTAGCCTTTAATTCTAGGAGTAAATTTAAAAGGTGTTTTCTTTTCAATATTCTCTTCGCTCGCGTAACGTATCAATCCTTTTGGAAGATTAATACTTTCCATAATATGGTCACATTCATCAATACAAGCTGTACAATTGACACATTCTAATTGCGTGCCATTTCTAATATCAATTCCTGTTGGGCAAACATTTACACATTGTAAACAATCAATACAATCACCATGTCCTAAAGCGTCTCTGTCTTCATTTTTTCTAAACTTTTTTCTACCGTTTTCCGCTTCACCACGTTTATGGTCGTAAGCAACAACAATAGATTTGGTATCTAATAAAACGCCTTGTAATCTTCCGTAAGGGCAAGCAATAATGCAAACCTGTTCTCTAAACCATGCAAAAACAAAGTAAAATACTGCTGTAAAAATTAATAGCGAGATTAAAGTGCTAACATGATTAAATGGCCCATCTGTAATGTATTTAATAAGCTTGTCGCTTCCTATTAAATAAGCTAAAAACACATTCGCAATAATGAACGAAATAATAAGAAATATGAATTGTTTTAATCCTTTTTTTCTAATTTTTTCAGCATCCCATTTTTGTCGATCAAGCTTCCGTTGTTTATTTCTATCACCTTCAATCCAGTATTCAATTCTACGAAAAACCATTTCCATAAAAATGGTTTGCGGACATATCCATCCACAAAAAATACGTCCAAAAACTACAGTAAATAGCGTAATAAAAACCACACCAATTAGCATAGAAATAACAAACAGATGAAAATCTTGTGGCCAAAAGGGAAAACCGAAAATATTAAATCGACGTTCTAATATGTTAAACATCAGAAACTGATTCCCATTAATTTTTATAAAGGGCGATAGCAATAAAAAAGCCAGTAAAAAGTAGCTTACGTATTTTCTATACTCATAAAACTTTCCACTAGGTTTTTTTGGAAATACCCAGGCACGTTTGCCTTCTTCGGTAATAGTGCCAATAGAGTCTCTAAAATTTTCGTTATCTGGGGTTTCCAAAGTGCTAATGCTTTTTTTAGAAATCTGCCAGTTTTTTAATCTGGCAGGTTCTCGATTGTATTTAGCTTAGTTTGATAAGTTTTTGTCTAATCGGTTACAGTTTCGGGAGCTTGTTCGGTATTTTCATCCACCCAAACATCACCTTCAGGCGCTTTTGGGTTGGCTGGAGTAGTTCCTTCGAAGGTTAATACATAACTAGATACCTGTGCCATTTCTAATGGTTTTAACTGTTGTTTCCAAGCAATCATACCCTTTCCAGATCGACCTCCTTCAGATACTGTTTTAAATACACTTTTAATATCACCACCTAAAATCCAATTTGGGTCGGTTAAATTTGGTCCAATACCACCGCCTCCATCGGCCATATGGCAAGCCACACAATTGGTTTCAAAAATAGTTTTACCTGCACTTAAGTCTGCGGCTTCAGTAAGTTCCGTAACAGTATTAATATCAACTAAATTTTTAGCAGTTTTTTTATAGGCCTCAATAGCAATTCTAGCATCGGCTAATTCGGTTTCCAATTCATCAATTTGACTTGGACCACTAAATACGTGGTATCTTAATAGGTATACAGCAGCAAAAACAATACTAGCGTAAAAACCGTAGATCCACCATGGTGGTAAGTTATTGTCAAGCTCTTTAATACCATCGTAATTATGGTCTAAAATAATTTCAGCTTCGTCTTCTATAGGTGTTTGTCCTAGAAGGTTTTGGTAGGTTTCTTTTAACCAAGTAAACTTAAATGATTTTTCTTTTTCAGCTAAGAATATTGCTTTGGCTTCATCGTCTAATTTATGAAGCATAATGTTTTCTAAAGCACTTACTATAATCTCGATAGCTATCAGAATTAAAAGTATTAACAGTAAAAAGAGTATTACTGCTGGGTGTTTTATAAATGCTGGTTGCGCTCCAGAATCAATAAAGAATTCTACGGCTCCAAAAATTATAAAAAATACTACTGGAACACGAATCCAAGAAGGAACTAAATCTTTCATTTGATGGTTGTTTTATTGTTTTTAAATAGACAAATGTAACCTCCGATTCTATTCAGAATAAAATTCAAAATTTTAATAGTCGGTTTCATAATATATCCTCGTTTTGATTGTCTAGTGGAATATTACTAACAGTTTTTATATGGTCTTTTTTAGCGGTAATTACCCACCAAAAAAGTACTACAAAAAAGATAAAAAAGATGAGCAAAGAAATGATTGGGAATATTTCAATCCCAGCAATGCTATCCATATGATTTTTTACAAATTTTAACATAATGTTTTCTTTTAATGCTTAATTAATCTTCAACATGAATATCGGTGCCTAATCGCTGTAAGTATGCTATCATAGCTACAATCTCACGATTCTTCATCTCAATAAAGTCTTCACTGTTTTCAGCAGCATATTTCTTGTCTGCCTCATATGTTTTTGCGAAGTCTGGATCACTATACAAGTTTTGTTCAATTTGAGCACCTTGGTCTAACATATTCTGTTGCGCATTTGCTATATCTTCTTCAGAATAAGGAACGCCTAATGTAACCATAGCTTCCATTTTTGTTTCAGTATTTGATTTATCAAGTTCACTAGATGAACCTGTAATTAACCAAGGATAACGTGGCATGATAGAACCCGAAGACGTACTCTGTGGGTCATACATATGGTTAAAGTGCCAGTTATCTGAATACTTACCACCAATTCTGTGTAAATCTGGACCTGTACGTTTACTTCCCCATAAGAATGGGTGATCATAGACAAATTCTCCAGCTTTTGAGTATTCACCATAACGCTCTACCTCACTTCTAAACGGACGTATCATTTGTGAATGGCAGCCCACACAACCTTCACGGATGTAAATGTCTCTACCTTCTAATTCTAATGGAGTATAGGGCTGTACGCTTGCAATTGTTGGAATATTAGATTTTACCATAATAGTTGGTACAATCTGTATAATACCACCAATTAAAATAGCTACGGTTGCTAGTAATGTTAATTGTATTGGTCTTCTTTCTAACCATGTATGCCAACCTTCACTAGAAATACGTTTTTTAGTTACTCTTTCAAGTGCTGGAGCTTCAGCTAATTCATCTTCAACTTTGCTGCCTTGCCATACTGTAACAATAACATTGTAAACTAAGATTAGCATACCTACAATATATAATGTACCACCAATGGCACGCATCCAATACATTGGCATAATCTCAGTAACCGTTTCTAAGAAGTTACCGTAAGTTAAAGTGCCGTCAGGATTAAATTGTTTCCACATACTTGCTTGAGTAAATCCAGCAACGTACATAGGTAATGCATATATAATGATACCTAATGTTCCTAACCAAAAATGTAAATTGGCCAAACCTAATGAGTATAATTTAGTTTTAAAGAGTCTAGGGATTAAGTAATAAATAATACCAAATGCCATAAAACCATTCCAAGCTAGTGCACCAACGTGAACGTGAGCAATAATCCAATCGGTAAAGTGTGCAATAGCATTTACATTTTTAAGTGATAATGCTGGTCCTTCAAAAGTTGCCATACCATACCCCGTAATGGCTACTACCATAAATTTTAAAACCGGATCGGTTCGTACTTTATCCCAAGCTCCACGAAGCGTTAATAAACCGTTTATCATACCTCCCCAAGATGGCATTAATAACATTATGGAGAAGGCTACACCTAGGTTTTGTGCCCATTCTGGAAGCGCCGTATATAACAAGTGATGCGGTCCTGCCCAAATGTATAAAAAGATTAATGACCAAAAGTGTATAATAGATAATCTATAAGAATACACAGGTCTGTTCGCTGCCTTAGGTACAAAGTAATACATTAATCCTAAAAACGGAGTCGTTAAAAAGAATGCCACGGCATTATGACCATACCACCATTGTACAAGCGCATCTTGCACACCAGCGTACACCGAGTAACTTTTCATTCCGCTTACAGGTAATTCTAAACTATTAAAAATATGAAGCACTGCAACGGTTACAAACGTGGCAATGTAAAACCAAATAGCTACGTATAAGTGACGTTGGCGACGTTTTAAAATCGTCCAAATCATATTCACACCAAAAACCACCCAAATAAGTGCAATAGCAATATCAATTGGCCATTCTAGTTCTGCATATTCTTTTGATGTTGAATACCCTAAAGGCAGTGATATAGCTGCAGCAACAATAATAAGTTGCCAACCCCAAAAGTTTATATTACTTAAAAGGTCGCTCGCCATACGGGCTTTTAGTAAACGCTGAAGTGAGTAGTAAATACCAGCAAACATGGCATTACCTACAAAGGCAAAAATTACGGCATTTGTGTGTAAAGGTCTTAAACGACCAAAACTAAGCCACGAAATTCCATCGGTAAGGTTTGGAAATAAAAACATAAAAGCAAGTAGCAAACCCACAGCCATTCCTACAACTCCAAAAATTATTGTAGCATAAAGGAATTTAGTTACGATTTTATTATCGTAATGAAATTGTTGCATTTCCATAGTGTTAATTATTATTCTTTTTGGTTAGTATCGTTTTCTTTGGTTTATCTTTTATCAATTCATCTTCAAAAAGCATGCGCACAGACGGCGTATAACTATCGTCATACTGTCCGCTTTTCACAGCAATAATAAAGGCAATAAAAAAGCCAATAGCAACAAATATGCTAATAGCTAGCAAAATATATATAACGCTCATACCTAATAGAAGTTATGGTTCAAAAATACTTTCATGCTCGTTTGTAAAAGATGATATTTGTCATGTTTTCCTTTTTTATTTTCATTTTTTTCGGCGTTCCCGCAAGAGTCAGGCTTTCCGATATATCTTTTTCTTGTGTATTAAAAAATGTTAAGACAATCGAGGCATAGTTGAACAGATGTAATCCTTAACGCGCTCATTCTCAAAATTTAGTTTTCACTTTATTTCAATTTTCCACATACTATGTTAGTGCAAATTGTTGTAAATACCACAATACTTATAGAGCTTAAAGGCATTAATATTGCAGCAACTACAGGGGCTAGCTGTCCAGTAACTGCAAAATAGAGCCCGATAACATTGTATATTAAAGACAAAGCAAAACTCCATTTAATGATATTTATAGCTGATTTTGAAGCTTTTATAAAATAGTATAACTGATTAAATTTTGTGGCGTCTAAAATAACATCACAAGCAGGGGAGAACACGTTCACATTTTCAGAAATAGCAATACCAACATTGCTTTGCGCTAATGCTCCGGCGTCGTTTAATCCATCACCGATCATTAATACCTTTGCACCAGAGTTTTGATGATGTTTGATATATTCCAACTTATCCTCAGGTTTCTGATTAAAAAATAATTTTGTGTTTGCAGGAAGCAATTTTGTTAAATTTTCTTTTTCACCTTCATTATCACCGGAAAGAATCACCAAATCATAATGGATTTTAAGTTTATTAAATAACTTAGGAAGTCCTTTTCTGTACCTATTATAAAACGTAAATTTCCCTTTGTATTTATTATTAGCACTCACATGAACAGTTGTATTTAAGGTAGCTGTTTTCGAAGTGTAACCCACAAAAGGCGCAGACCCAATTTTTATGGAATCTTCGTTATGTTTGGCTTCAATACCTTTGCCAATATACTCTTGGTAGTTCTCTAAAGTTATAATGTCATTTTTTTCTAAAAGCGAATATAAGGATCTGCTTAAGGGATGATTTGACTGTCGCAACGTACTTTTTAAAAGAGACTCTTCCTCTTCTGAAAGTTCTAACCCATCATATGTAATTGTGGTTTCTTTATTGGCGGTAATCGTTCCTGTTTTATCAAAAATAATGGTGTCAATGGCCGCTAATTGTTCAATGACTGATGCGTTTTTAGCATAGAATTTGAGTTTACCGAATATGCGTAACATATTTCCGAACGTAAAAGGCGCAGCCAAAGCAATAGCACATGGACAGGCAATAATAAGTACCGATGTAAAAACATTTATTGCTTTTGATGAATCAATAAATAACCAATATAGTGTCGATATAATGGCAATACTAAGCACTGCAATTGTAAACCGCTTACTAATAGCATTGGTTAACGTGGTAAAACTATCTTCTTTGTTTTTACCAAACACATCATTACTCCACAGTTGTGTTAAGTAACTTTGTTCTACGGTTTTTAAAACGTCAACTTCAATACTGCCATTCAATTGTTTTCCGCCAGCAAATAATTTATCGCCAGATTGTTTAGAAACGGCCTCAGATTCTCCTGTAACAAAACTGTAATCAATACGCGCATTTCCTTTTATTAGGATACAATCAACAGGAATGAGTTCTTCGTTTCTAATGAGAAGTCGGTCTCCCTTTTCAATATCATATACTTGAATGGAGGCTTCGGAAGAATCAGAAGAAATCTTAGTAATTCCAATAGGAAAATAGGATTTATAATCCCGTTCAAAGGATAAAAAAGTATATGTTTTCTGCTGAAAAAACTTCCCAAGTAATAAAAAGAAAATAAGCCCAGATAAACTATCAAAAAAGCCTGTTCCAATATCTAGAACAATTTCAGCAGTACTTCTTAGAAAAAGGACAGCAGCTCCCAACGCAATGGGAACATCTATATTTAAAATTTTGGAGCGTAATCCTTTATAGGCTGAAATAAAATAATCTTGTGCAGAATAAAAAATCACGGGCAATGAAAAAGTAAACATCACCCACCTAAAAACTGGTGCGTATTTATCAATCCAAAATCCATTAACTTGAAAATACTCAGGAAACGATAAAAACATAATGTTTCCAAAGGCAAAACCTGCAACACCTAATTTATAAATTAGCGATCTGTCTATATTTTTTTTGCCAATACTATAATCATCTAAGCTGATAAAGGGTTCGTACCCAATACTGCTCAAAAGTTTAACTAATGCTTTTATTGAAAAGTCATCAATATTATAGGTAACTCTTACAGTTTTCTTACCAAAGTTGACTAGTGATGCGCTTATGGAAGGATGTAATTTATTTAGATTTTCAAGAATCCAAATACAAGAACTACAATGAATATGCGGAATGTATAATGTTACAATTTGCGTTTTTTCATCATCAAATTCTAATAGATTTTCAACAATTTTAGCATTGTCTAAAAAATTGTATTTGCCTTCAATTTCTTTTGGAGTTGCACCCGGAGCTTGTTGTAAATCATAGTAGCACGTTAAATCGTTTGCAGAGAATATCTCGTAAACTGTTTTGCATCCGATACAACAAAATGATTTGTCATCATATATGATATCATTAGATGACGAATCTAACCCACAGTGGAAACAACTGCTATTGCTCATTATTATTTGCTCATTATATACCTGAAGCAAAGATTACTAGTTTATAAAAAATTTAATATGATTTTTGTCATATTTTTCTTTTCTTTACGTTATCTCTAAATTTTAGGTATGTCAAAATGTGAGCAATGTATCGTAAAACAATTTAATTCACTTAAGTCTCTGACTAAAGAGGAGTTAATGCGAATCTCTTCTTGTAAGACATCAAAAATAATCAAAAAAGGTGAAGTTATTTTTGAAGAAGGAGAAATATTAAATGGTGTGTATTGTGTTAAAGATGGCATTTGTAAACTATCCAAACTTAGTGAGAACGGAAAAGATCAGATTGTAAAAATGGTTGTTAAAGGACAATTATTAGGTCAGCGTTCTTTAATTAGTGAAGAAGCGTCTAATTTACAGGCAGTCGCTTTAAATGATATGGAAGTTTGTTTCATTCCAAAATCTGAAATAATTACTGATCTTCAAAAAAACTCAAAATTCACGTTTGATGTGTTACAAGGGATGGCTGAGGATTTAAAAGAAGCCGATGATGTTATTGTTAATATGGCTCAAAAATCAGTACGCCAGCGTTTAGCAGAAACATTAATTTATATCCATCAAAATTTTGGTGTAAACCCTGATGGAACTCTAAGTGTCCTATTGTCTCGCGAAGATTATGCAAGCATAGTGGGTACTGCAACAGAATCTGCAATTCGTGTACTATCTCAATTTAAAAAGGAAGGCTTAATTGCTACTTTAGGTAAGTTTATAAAAATTGAAGACCTCAATGGTTTAAAACGAGTAGAATAACCTTTATTCAAATTTCATTTTAAACTATAGATAAATCTGATTATAAAGGCCGTCGTTTTCTTTAAAAATATAGTATTTTTATACTGCTATGAAAAACGACAAAACTTTTAAAAAAGGCTTCGTGTTCAAACAATACGAAGCGCCTTATCAATCGTCTTTTGATAAACTCTTCGAAGTTTTTAAGGAATTAATTACACACACGTCAGGAGATTTTGATGAAGCCATAGATTGGTTGCGAGAATTAGATAAAGAATACAAACTTACCACAGCCGAATATTCAATTGAAGATTTTATTGAAGATCTAAAAGAGAAAGGGTATTTGCGAGAAGAAATTGATCCTGATGGAAATGGTTCATTAGCTATAACTGCAAAAACGGAACGTGCCATTCGCCAACAAGCTTTAGATCACATTTTCGGGAAAATTAAACGCAGCGGACAAGGCAATCATAAAAGTAAAAGCCCCGGAATGGGGGATGAGCATACAGGTGATTTTAGAAACTATCAATTTGGTGATGCTTTAGATAAAGTGTCTATGACTGAAAGTTTAAAAAATGCGCAAATTAATCACGGTATTTCAGATTTCATGCTTTCAGAAGATGATTTGGTTGTTGAAGAAACACTTCATAAATCTCAAATGAGCACTGTGCTTATGATAGACATTAGCCATAGTATGATTTTGTATGGCGAAGATAGAATTACCCCTGCAAAACGAGTAGCTATGGCGTTAGCAGAATTAATTACAACCCGTTACCCAAAAGACACTTTGGATATTTTAGTATTTGGTAATGATGCTTGGCAAATTGAGATTAAAGATTTACCATACTTAAAAGTTGGTCCGTATCATACCAATACTGTCGCTGGTTTACAATTGGCAATGGACTTGTTAAGACGTAAGCGAAATACCAATAAACAAATTTTTATGATTACCGATGGAAAACCAAGTTGCTTGCGATTACCCGACGGACAGTATTATAAAAACAGTAACGGATTAGATACGCATATTGTAAATAAGTGTTATGCTATGGCACAACAAGCAAGGCGATTGCATATACCAATTACAACATTTATGATTGCTCAAGACTCCTATTTAATGCAGTTTGTAAGAGAGTTTACTTATGCAAATCAAGGCAAAGCGTTTTATACAGGGCTTAAAGGTTTAGGGGAAATGATTTTTGAGGATTATGAAACAAATAGAAAAAAAAGAATTAAAGGATAATATGAAAATAGAAAATATCAAGACTTTAGGAGATTTAATAAAGGTGGGTTATCAATCAAAATCTATAAAAGATGAACTACGCGATAATCTAATTAATAAAATAAAAAATAAAGAAACTACTTTTGAAGGTGTTCATGGTTATGAAAACACAGTAATTCCAGAATTAGAGCGAGCGATTTTATCAAGGCATAATATTAACTTATTAGGCTTACGAGGACAAGCAAAAACGCGTTTAGCACGTTTAATGTTGAATTTATTGGATGAGTATATTCCTGTGGTAGAAGGTTCTGAAATTAATGATGATCCTTTTAATCCTATTTCTAGACACGCTTTAGAATTGATAAAAGAAAAGGGAGATAATACACCTATTTATTGGTTGCATAGAAGTGAACGTTTTGCTGAAAAACTAGCAACACCAGATGTGACTGTAGCGGATATTATTGGTGATGTAGATCCCATAAAAGCAGCAAATTTGAAATTAAGTTATGCTGATGATCGTGTGATCCACTATGGAATGATACCTAGAGCAAATCGTTGCATTTTTGTAATCAATGAATTACCAGATTTACAAGCTAGAATTCAAGTAGCATTATTTAATATTTTACAAGAAGGCGATATTCAAATTAGAGGTTTTAAGTTGCGGTTACCTCTTGATATTCAATTTCTGTTTACTGCGAACCCAGAAGATTATACTAATAGAGGAAGTATTGTAACTCCCTTAAAAGATAGAATAGGCTCTCAAATATTGACACATTATCCTGCTGATATTGAAACAGCTAGACAAATTACTGAGCAGGAAGCTAAGTTGGTTGAAAGTCAAAAGGCATCCGTTATAGTTCCAGATTTAGCGAGAGATTTACTAGAGCAAATCGTTTTTGAGGCTCGTGAAAGTGATTTTGTTGATGCTAAAAGTGGTGTAAGTGCACGTTTAAGTATTACAGCTTTAGAAAATTTATTAAGCACTGCGGAACGAAGAACATTGATAAATGACGACGGTCAAACTACCCTCAGGTTATCAGATTTTGTTGGAATCATTCCTTCCATTACAGGAAAGGTTGAGTTGGTTTATGAAGGTGAGCAAGAGGGGGCTGATGTGGTTGCATATAATCTTATTGGTGAAGCGGTCAAAACTCTATTTTCTGAATTTTTCCCAAAGATTGGTAAACTACAAAAACAAGAGGAAGAAAGTCCATATGATGATACAATATCTTGGTTTTTCAATCAAAAAGACGGGTTTGAACTATTAGACGACTTGAGAGACAAGGAATATAAAAGCTTGTTAGATGCCATTACGCCTTTAGATGATTTATTAGGAGAATATCAACCTAACTTATCAAAAGGAGATAGTTATTTTGTGAAAGAGTTTGTGCTTTGGGCATTAGTAGAATATAAACAATTAAGTAAGCATAGATTTACAGAAGGTGTTCAATTTAAAGACCCATATGGCAGTTTTATAAGTGGTATTTAGGTTACCAATTGTCTCTACTTTTAATGTTATTAGCGCATAATTCAATAATTTGAGTTATGCGCTTTTTTCTTGTTTCTAAGCGTTTAGGGCTATGCAGCCAGGACAAGTAATTTTTTTTTATAACCTCGAGCAAAATTTTGGTAGTTTTCTGAGGCTATATTGTTTTTATAAAAAGCTTGCTTTAAATCGTTGGGGATAACACCATTTTCAACATCGTACATTTCAGCCCAAGTACCTGTGTTTTTTGCAAGCGATATCATTTTATGACCAGAGTCATGAATTAAAAGGGCCTGTATTAACTCTTCAACATGTTTTTTATTAAGAGCACTCCACGTGCTTTTCGGGTTTCCAGGGCAGAAATATTATCGTCTTTTTCCATTTCCTAAACTTTTTACCGTAGAATCAATCCAGCCAAAACAAATAGCAACTTTAACAGCGTCACTCTATCGCATGCTGGGTATATTCATTTCTAGTTTATAAAAAATCAGATAAACACTTTTTACTTCGTTATGATTTTGCAATAACCAATCATACCAATCAGTATCATGTTCAAAATAAATTTCAGGTGAATCTTCCAAAGCTTATTGCTTTTTTGATTCTACATAAAAATCAGTGTCAATTTCAAACGTATTGATTTTAGAATCTAAGGATATGGTGTTCCATTCGGCTTTAGGAAATAACCATTTTTCATCAGTATTGATTTTAATTTGAATTGGCATATCAAAGTTCTCGACGATATGAGTCCAACGGTATTTCAAAGTTTTATTTTTGATAAAATATTCTAAAGTTGGAATTTTTGTGGTTCTTAAATATTGGTTAAAAAATGCTGTTAAGTCAATACCAGTTTCTTTAGATAGAAAATTTTCTATTTGTTGCGTGGTCACCGTTTGATGATAAAATTCTACATTCATTTTACGCAATATTTTTCGCCATTTCTCATCATCTTCTAAAAGTTGTCTGAGCGTGTGAAGCATATTAGCACCTTTATAATACATGTCTGAAGAGCCTTCTTTATTTACGTTGTAAAACCCAATTAATGGTCTGTCGTTTTGAATGTTTTTTCGAGTTCCTATTACATATTCTGCTGAAGCTACTTTTCCAAAGTAATAATCTAAATATAAATTTTCAGAATATGCTGTAAACCCTTCGTGAATCCACATGTCTGCAGCATCTCTGTTCGTAATGTTATTAGCAAACCATTCATGTCCTGCTTCATGAATAATGATAAAATCAAATTTCAATCCCCAACCTGTTCCAGACAAATCATTTCCTAAATAGCCATTTTGATAACCATTCCCATAAGTTACAGAACTTTGATGTTCCATACCTAAATAAGGAACTTCAACAAGTTTAAAACTATCAACATAAAAAGGATATTGACCAAACCAATGCTCAAAAGCTTTCATCATCATTGGGGCCTGTTTAAATTGTTCTTTGGCTTTGTCTAAATTATAACTTAAAACATAATAATCCATATCTAAATTACCCGCCTGTCCATCATATACCTCGGAGAAATTCGCATAATCTCCAATATTAATATTAACACCATAGTTATTTATTGGGCTTTTAACTATCCAACTGTATGTTTTTGTGTCTCCAATTTGCTCAACACGTCGCAATCTTCCATTGGAAACATTTATTAATTTACTTGGTACGTTTACACTAATTTGCATACTATCAACCTCATCATACATGTGGTCTTTACAAGGCCACCAAACACTAGCGCCTAAACCTTGACAAGATGATGCGATAAAATGATTATCGTTTTTGTCTTTTTTCCAAGAAATACCGCCGTCCCATGGTGCTCTAACGGCTTCTTTTGGATGACCTTCATAGTATACATCTAGACTGTTTAATTCGTTTGGGCTTTGATTATCAACCAATGCAATAAAATGCGCATTACCGTCATGTCTAATTTTTAATTCTTTACCATTTTGAACTGCTTTTAGTAGTTTCATAGGGGACTGTAAATCAATTTGCATGACTGAATCGTGCTCTAAAACTTTGTATTGAATCGTGTTTTTACCAGATATGAATTTGTTTTCAGGATCAACTTTTATATCCAAGTGATAATAAGTTAAATCCCACCATTCGCGTTCAGGGGTTATTGAGCCTCTTAGTGTGTCCTGTTTAGTAAAGTTCTTTTTTTCGGTCAATAAGCCTTGCGCTTGGATTGACAAAAAAGATAATAGGGAAACCAAAACCAATAAATTTTGACGATAATTCATAATTTATATTTTGTTTAAAAATAATAAAAAAAAATGCTTTGAAAATTAATCCGAAGCATTTTTAGTAATTGAGTTTATGACTAAATATAATTAAAAACAATATTTAATTTATGCTCCTGCAAACTCATTAAGTTTTGCCAGTTCACATATTTTTTTATGTAATCATTTTACTTTGGCTCTAAGGTTTTATTTGGAAATGCAATGTTTATTTCTTTTATTAAGTGTTTGATAACTTAATGGACCACTGCATGGTCGATAAGTTTTTTGTTTTTTTGAGTAAACTTATAATAAATATTTGTCGACTTCAGTTCTTACAAAAAACAATTTAGTATATAAAATGTTAAATTTTGTTGAAATACCTCTTTAGGTTTGTTTACTTAATTCCAATTAAACCAAATTTTTATAATCATCTAGTTATAATTACGGAAACCATGACTAAATTTAAACTACACAATAATTATTAAAAACGAAAAAGCTTTTTAATGGAAAAGCCTTTTCGTACTATTAGATTAAACTTTAATAACTTAAAGTTTCTGATTTTTTCGACCACTTAGTATTTTAATATCAAATTCCATTGATCCAACAAATAAAAAGGCAAGACCTCCATAAAGTGGCTTATAAATTTAAGAACCTTTTTGATTTACACGTATTCATTAATGAGATCTTTTTAATAGAAATTAAGTGCTTAAGATTGCTGTACATGTAATAATAATCGTAACTATAATGGTACTTATAACCTTAATTAAGTTAACACTTTTATCTTTCATCCTGTTTTTTTTTCTTAGTTTTTAATTTTATGTTACAACACCTCAAAATGACAGTAGTTCAACGTGTATACTAATTGCACTAAGGAAAATTTGATCGGTTTACAATTTTCATATGAAGTTTATTCACACGAAAACTAAAATAATTAAAAAAGCTAAACAAATAAATCAAATTCGGTGAGTGGCCTGTTTAGTGTAGTTGAAAGGAGTCTTTATGTAGTTCAAATGAATTTTTATGAAGTGGTTCCAGTTTAAATTCTAATTTCAGGATAGTTCAAAAAACAAAAACGCTTCAAGATTTACTCTTGAAGCGTTTTAAAATTGAGTTAGTCACTGAATATACTTAAAAACAATATTGATTTTCTGCTTTTATTTTTTCTGCAATTTCGTTACGTAAATCAACGATATCTGGATAGTTTGTATATTTCGTGAAACGTTTAAGGCCCATAAGCATCATACGCTGCTCGTCTCCTTCAGCAAAAGAAATTATACTTTCTTTTCCTTTGCCTTCAACAATACTTACTGCGTTATATAAATATAATTTAGACATGGCGATTTGAACAGCTTGTTCCTTTTCACTAGTTCGTTTAACATTTTTTTCAGTTCTTAAAATTGTAGATTCAGCCATATAAATTTCAATTAATATATCTGCAGCTGCAATTAATAACTGTTGGTGTTCTTCTAATTGCGGTCCGAATTTTTGAACCGCAGAACCAGCAACCATTAAGAATACCTTTTTTAGTCTTCCAATCATTGCTTTTTCTTCAGAAAACAATTCAGAGTAATCTGGAGTTTCAAAGGAAGGAATTCCCAAGAGTTCATTGGCTACAGCAGTTGCTGGACCTAACAAATCTACATGACCTTTCATTGCTTTCTTTACTAACATTCCAACCGAAAGCATTCTGTTAATTTCGTTAGTTCCTTCGTAAATACGAGCAATACGCGCATCTCTCCAAGCAGATTCCATTGGTGTTTCTTCAGAGAAGCCCATACCACCAAAGATTTGAATTCCTTCGTCTGCACAGTTTTGTACATCTTCAGAAACTGCAACTTTTAATATAGAGCATTCAATAGCATATTCTTCAACGCCTTTAAGCTCTGCTTCTTGGTGTGTATTTCCCGCCGCTTCTCGCATGGCAATGCGGTCTTCAATATTTTTCGCAGCTCTATATGTGGCAGATTCTCCGGCATAAGTATCGGTAGCCATTTGAGCAAGCTTTATTTTGATAGCTCCAAAATCTGAAATAGGCGTTTTAAATTGTTTTCTTTCGTTAGCATATTGCACACCATAGCTTAAAATTCTACGTTGAGAATCTAAACACGCAGCGGCTAATTTAATACGACCAACGTTTAGAGCATTCATTGCAATTTTAAAACCTTCGCCACGGCCAGCTAACATATTTTCTATTGGTACAACACAATCGTTAAAGAACACTTGGCGTGTAGAAGATGCACGAATACCTAATTTATGTTCTTCTTCACCCATGGTAATACCATTAGCAGCATCATTTTCAACAATGAAACCTGTAATGTTTTTATCACCTTCAATACGAGCAAAAACGATCATTACGCTACAAAAACCAGCGTTTGAGATCCACATTTTTTGACCGTTAATTTTATATGTTTTTCCATCTGCTGATAATTCTGCAGTAGTTTTACCAGAATTAGCATCAGATCCGGCACCTGGTTCTGTTAAACAGTATGCTCCAAACCACTCACCAGAAGCCAATTTGGGCACGTATTTTTGTTTTTGAGCTTCTGTACCGTATAAGGTAATTGGCATAGTGCCAATACCTGTATGCGCACCAAATGCAGTGCTAAAAGAACCTGTTCCAGATGAGATATAATCACATGTTAAACATGTAGATACAAAACCCATTCCTAATCCACCATAGGCTTCAGGAACTGCAACACCTAAAAATCCAAGTTCTCCAGCTTTACGCATAACGTTTTCAGTTAAAGCATAATCTTTAGCTTCAAAGCGAGGTTTATGAGGAATGATTTCACGGTCGTTAAATTCCATAACCGCTTCTTTCATCATATTTTGTTCTTCTGAAAAATCTTCAGGAGTAAATACGTCTTCGCATTTTGTTTCTTTTACTAAGAATTGACCTCCACGTAGGATATCTTTTTCAGTTGCTTCCATTTTATGTAATTGTATTAAGTTCTTTTTAATTTAAAAATTCGAATACTCCACAAGCACCTTGTCCAGTTCCAACACACATGGTTACTGCACCATATTTCCCTTGCATATTTTGCTTACGCATTTCATCAAATAACTGTACAGATAGTTTTGCTCCTGTACAACCTAATGGATGACCTAAAGCAATTGCTCCACCATTTACATTAATGATATCTGGATTTAAGTTTAATTCACGTATTACAGCTAAAGATTGAGAAGCAAAAGCTTCATTCAATTCAATAAGCGATAAATCGTCTTGATTTAAACCTGCTTGTTTTAATGCTTTTGGAATTGCCTTTACTGGACCAATTCCCATAATGCGAGGCTCAACACCTGCAGCCGCATAGTTTACCATTCTTGCTACCGGTTCAAGATTTAACTCTTTCACCATATCTTCACTCATGACCATAACAAAGGCTGCACCATCACTCATTTGCGATGAGTTACCAGCTGTAACGCTCCCTCCAGCTGCAAATACAGCTCTTAATTTTGCTAGAGCTTCTTTGCTCGTTCCCTTTCTTGGACCTTCATCTTTAGTTACAGTATATGATTTTGTTGCTTTCTTTCCGTTAGCATCAACATATGTTTGTTCTACTTCAATTGGTACAATTTGATCTTGAAAACGATTTTCTTCTAGGGCTCTTAATGCTTTCATATGAGAATTATAAGCAAATTCATCTTGATCTTCGCGCGATACATTGAATTGATTAGCAACTGCTTCCGCAGTGTTTCCCATTCCCCAATAATAATCTTCATGACCAGCTTTTACAATCGCGTCGTAATTTAATTCTGGCTTAAATCCTGTCATTGGTACGCTACTCATGCTTTCTGCTCCACCCGCAATAATACAATCTGCCATTCCAGCTTGAATTTTTGCAGTTGCCATACCAATAGTTTCCACTCCAGAAGAGCAAAAACGATTAACTGTTACACCTGGAACATCTATTACTTCCAATCCCATTAACGAGATTAAACGCGCCATATTTAAACCTTGAGCTCCTTCTGGCATAGCATTACCAACAATCACATCATCAATACGTTTTGGGTCTAGACCTGGCAATTCTTTCATCATATATTTGATGGTCTCTGCGGCCAATTCATCCGTTCTTTTAAAACGGAACACGCCTTTAGGGGCTTTACCAACTGCGGTTCTATATGCTTTTACTATATATGCTGTTTTCATTTTTCTTAGTTTCTTAAAGGTTTTCCTTTGGTTAACATGTGCTGAATTCTTTCCAAAGTTTTACGTTCTGTACAAAGCGAAAGGAAAGCTTCACGCTCTAAGTCTAACAAGTATTGCTCGCTTACTAATGTTGGTTCGGATAAATCTCCACCAGCCATAACGTAAGCCAATTTGTTAGCAATTTTCATATCATGTTCACTGATGTAGTGAGAGTCTTTCATAGCATCTGTACCTACTAAGAACATTCCTAGCGCTTGTTTACCAAGAACAAGAACATCTTTTCTGTGAACAGGTTGTGTGTAACCTGCATCTGCCATTAATTTAGCGTGTGCTTTTGCAGTAGCTATTTGGCGGTCTTTATTTACTACAACAACATCTTTTCCTTTTTGTAAAAGCCCTAAATCGAAAGCTTCGTAAGCCGAAGTTGATACTTTTGCCATGCCAATAGTTAAGAAATATTCTTGAAGTGTATTTAATTGCACATCACCTTTTCTGAAGGTGTCTGATGCTCTTAAAGCCATTTCTTTAGAACCACCACCACCAGGAATTACACCAACACCAAACTCTACAAGTCCCATATAAGTTTCTGCTGCTGCTACAATTTTATCTGCGTGTAATGAAATTTCACAACCACCACCAAGTGCCATGCCGTGAGGCGCAGAAATTGTTGGGATTGAAGAATAACGCATACGCATCATGGTATCTTGGAAATATTTGATAGCTGCATTAAGCTCGTCGTATTCTTGTTCGGCAGCCATCATAAAAATCATGCCTATGTTGGCACCAACCGAGAAGTTTGGGCCTTGGTTTCCAACTACTAATCCGGCAAAATCTTTTTCAGCCATATCAATAGCTTTATTTAATCCTGCTAAAACGTCACCACCAATGGTGTTCATTTTAGATTGGAATTCTACATTAAGAATACCATCGCCTAAATCTTGAACAGAAACTCCAGAGTTACTATAAACTTCAGTTGTTTTTCTAACATTATCTAAAATGATAAACGAATCTTGTCCAGGAATTTTTTCTTGAATTTTCTTCGGAATATCATAACTATAAGAAGCACCATCTTGAATAGAGTAGAAGCTATCGCTTCCAGAGGCAATCATATCGTGAACCCAATCTGCAGGCGTTAAACCTTCAGCTTGCATCATCTCGACACCTTTTTCGACACCAATAGCATCCCAGATTTGAAAAGGACCATGTTCCCAGCCAAAGCCAGCTTTCATAGCATCGTCAATTTTGTATAATTCATCTGTAATTTCTGGAATACGATTTGAAACGTACGCAAATAATGCTGAAAAACTTTTTCTGTAGAATTCTCCCGCTTTATCTTTTCCTTTTACTAATACTTTAAATCGGTCTGCTACTTTATCAATTGTTTTTGTTAATTCTAAAGTGGCAAATTTTGCACGTTTGGCTGAACGATATTCTAAAGTGTTTAAATCGAGAGTTAAAATTTCTTTTTTGCCTTCAGCTGAAACAGTTTTCTTATAAAAACCTTGTCCAGTTTTACTTCCTAACCATTTATTTTCCATCATGGTATTGATGAAATCTGGTAATTTGAAAACCTCTAAACGCTCATCATCTTTACAGTTATCTGCAATCCCATTAGCTACATGTACTAGAGTGTCTAATCCTACAACGTCTACAGTTCTAAAAGTAGCCGATTTTGGACGACCAATTACTGGACCCGATAATTTGTCAACTTCTTCAACAGTTAAACCTAAATCTTTTACTGTATGAAATAGACTTTGAATACTAAAAATTCCGATTCGGTTTCCAATAAATGCAGGTGTATCTTTCGCTACTACAGAGGTTTTTCCAAGGAATTGCTCACCATAACCATTTAAGAAGTCTAAAACTTCTGAGGACGTATTTGGTCCAGGAATGATTTCGAATAATTTTAAGTAACGTGCTGGGTTAAAAAAGTGTGTACCACAAAAGTGTTTTTGAAAATCTTCAGAACGACCTGTATTCATAAATTTAATTGGAATACCAGATGTATTCGAAGTAATTAAAGTGCCGGGTGTTCTATGTTTTTCTAGCTTTTCAAAAACTTGTTGTTTAATGTCAAGTCTTTCAACTACAACTTCCATTATCCAATCTACATCTGCTACTTTAGCAATATCATCATCTAAGTTTCCAGTTGTAATACGATTAACAAAAGAAGCATGATAAAGTGGTGCAGGTTTAGATTTTATTGAAGTAGTTAATGCATCATTAACTAATCTATTTCTAACAACTTTGTCTTCCAAGGTTAACCCTTTTGCTTTTTCTTTATCGTTTAGTTCTCTAGGTACGATGTCTAATAATAGGACATCTACACCTATATTGGCGAAATGGCAAGCGATACCACTTCCCATAATACCCGAACCAATAATGGCTATTTTTTTAATTCTACGTTTGCTCATTTTATTTTTCAACTATCAGATTGATTAAATATTTTTTTGTTACACACTATATCATTAATAACTTCTGCGACTTCATAAAAATTTAGTAACTGTTCTTCTGAAACATTATTTTTTATAGCTTCATTAAATAACAACACCTTTTCTCTTGAGTAGTCTCTTTTTTCTATACCAAAATTTGTTAGACCAATAATAACACCTCTACCATCACTAGGGTTCGGTTTTCTTGTGATTAAGCCTTTCTTTTCCATGGTTTTCAAGATTCTAGATAAACTTGTAGCTTCTATTCCCATTTTTGGACCTAGAGAAGTTGAGGGCGTTCCTTTTTCCGGGTCTATACTTAACAATGTAAAACCAGTTGCCATCGTACTTCCAAACTTTGAAGCTTCTTCATTATACATTTTTTGAACTGTTAGCCAAGTAGTTCGGAGTACATAATCAATGGTTTTTTCCTTCATAGTTTTACATTGGTGAAGCCAAATATAAAAAAAAATACTATGCACGCATAGTATTTTTGTGTTAAATTATATTTGTAATATGAATTAAACCTTAGAAATTAAAAAAAATAGTAAACATCATGCTCGTGTATCTATTCAGAAATTTACCGTTTACTAAATATTGAAAAGCTATTTTGATTTAAGTAGAGTCAAATAGAATTTTATGTTAACTATTTTTTGATGAGATTATGGGCGATAAATTTTTTCGATTAAATCTAGATACCTGTTTTTAATAACAGCTCTTTTCATTTTCATAGTAGGGGTAAGATGACCTGAATCTATAGACCAAACTTCAGGAGTGATTTCAAATTTTTTAATTTGCTCCCATTTACCAAATTTTTGGTTGCATTTATCAACCTCTTTTTGAATTCGTTTTTGGATGATTTCTGAATTCGCAATATCTTGAAAAGAATTCCCAATTGGCTGATGTTTATGTTCAATCCATTCTTTAACAAAATCAAAGTTTGGTTGAATTAGTGCTGCGGGCATTTTTTCACCTTCACCAATTACCATAATTTGTTCTATAAAACGAGATTGTTTTAAATCATTTTCAAGAAGTGTAGGTATAATATATTTTCCACCTGACGTTTTAAACATTTCTTTTTTACGACCAGTAATTTTCAAGAAGCCATCAGGGTCAATTTCTCCTTTATCGCCAGTATGGAAGTAATCACCTGTCATTACGCTTGCAGTTTTTTCTGGGTCCTTGTAATAGCCCATCATAACATTAGGGCCTTTTATTAAGATTTCACCATCTTCAGCAATTTTAACTTCAACACTATCAATAGGGATACCTACTGTACCAATTTTAAACATCTTGTCGGCATATCTACCTACTGAAACTACCGGTGATGTTTCTGTTAATCCATATCCTTCCATAATACGCATTCCAGCAGCAGAAAAAATTCTTGATAATCGAGGTTGAAGTGCAGCACTTCCAGATACCATTGTATGTAATTCACCTCCTAGAGCAGCTCGCCATTTACTAAAAATAAGTTTGCTAGCAATACTTAATTTAAATTCATACCAAGCACCATTTTGTCCATATGGCTCCCATTTTTCACCTAAGCTAACAGCCCAATAAAACAAGGCTTTTTTAATACCGGTAAGTTCTTCGGCTTTTGCCATTATTTTATCATACACTTTTTCTAAGAGCCTTGGTACAACACTCATCATGTTGGGTTTAATTTCTTTGGCATTTTCACCTATTTTATCAAGTGCTTCTGCGAAATATATAGAAGTTCCCGAATGCTGGTATACATAAATTAAAACACGTTCAAAAATATGACATATAGGCAAAAAACTGAGTACTCGTGTTTCTCCTTCATCCAAAGGTACTCTTGGAATACTATCTATAACATTACTTGTAATATTCCAATGAGAAAGCATAACCCCTTTAGGAGTACCTGTGGTGCCCGATGTGTATATAATTGTAGCTAAATCAGAGGGCTTTACTTCATTTTTTCGAATTTCCACTTCTTCTTGATTAGAAGTGTCTTTCCCTAATTCTAATAATTCAGAATAATGTTTACATCCTTTAATATGATCAAAAGAATAGACTTCTTTTAAACCCGTATTCTTTATTACTTTATTGACTTTGCCTAATACCTCTTCGTCTGAAACAAAGCAATAAGTAGATTCGCTATGATTTAAAACATATTCATAATCTTCAGCACAAATGGTTGGATATATTGGGATATTTTGTGCACCAATTTGAAGTATGCCAATATCCATAATATTCCACTCCGTTCTGTTGGTTGTAGAAATAAGAGCTATTCTATCCCCCTTTTTAACCCCGAGTTTTAGTAGAGCTCTACTTATAGCATTTGCTTTATCTATATATTCTTGTGTTGAAGTTTTGACCCATTCACCGTTGTATTTAGTAACTAAAGCGGCATCATTAGGTTTATTTTCTAATTGGTAATAAGGAAAATCAAAAAGTCTTGTTATCTCTTTCATAGGGAATATATAATATGCAACGATGCAAAGTATGAAAATAAAAATGATTTACAAATTGAGTGTGTGAAATGGTGCCAAATAAACTAAATTTAATATAATGCTGCCTTAATTCCATGTTTGTGCTCTTTTAAATCTGATTTTGTAATTATTATGTTTATTAATATTGCCTGCGGTATTGCAATTATATCTTCGGCGAGCCCAATGATGCAAGAAAAACTTAATTACACAGCAACGGAAGCTGCAGCTATAGTTGGTTTAATAGATGTGTTTAATGGTTTGGGTAGAATAATATGGTCTACGTTATCCGATTATTTAGGAAGAACAAATACTTACATTATTTTCTTTGCTTTCCAGGTTTTAGCATTTTTCTTCTTGCCAAAAACCTCAATGGAGTTGACCTTTTTAGTCGTTCTCTTTACCGTAATAACCATGTATGGTGGTGGTTTTACAACGCTACCTGTATTTTTAGGAGATTTATTCGGAACAAAACAATTAGGGGCTATCCACGGCATGGTATTAACTGCATGTGGATTAGCGGGTGTTGTAGGACCAACTATTTATGATATGGTTAAGAATGCTATTGGTTCACTAGATACCACCTTGAAAGTTTTTGCTGGATTATTTACCATTGCTTTATTCGTGTCATTAATAATGAAACGTACAGTGACAAGAGCATATCGAAAAATGGATGAAAAAATAGAAAAATAATTGAAGTTGGTATAGACTTTAATACTAGAATTAATTAGAAAGCACTGTCATATTTTTGGAAGTACTTTTTTTTTGGTATCAGTTTATTTCTTCCTAAAAAATTTTCTTTTAGAAAATTTAGTTCAGCTACAAATAGCATATTTTTTCTAACGTTTTATTTAATTAAAAATCAATTTTTTTTCAAATTTAAATTGTTTCCACATGACTTTTGTCATGATAATTCATTCATTTATAAGTTACTTTTATTGAACTTTTTATACAAGGATAATTAAAATAAATATTATGGAAATACTTGAAAAAACAAAGGCTCGAGTTTTTAAATTTGGGGATAAAACAGCTGATGGAAACAGCACAATGAAAAACCTATTGGGTGGTAAAGGAGCTAATTTGGCAGAAATGAGCGCAATAGGAATTCCTGTCCCTCCAGGGTTTACTATTACTACCGAAGTTTGTACGGAATATAACCTTTTAGGCCAAGAGGCCGTTGTAGGAATGATTAAGGAAGAGGTCGAAGCATCAATCGCCAAAATAGAGTCTCAAATGGGAACAGCTTTTGGTGATAAAGATAATCCATTGTTAGTATCAGTGCGTTCTGGGGCAAGGGTTTCCATGCCAGGAATGATGGATACTGTACTTAATCTAGGAATGAATGATGAAGTGGTTCTTGGGTTAGCCAAAAAAACAAATAATGAGATTTTTGCTTGGGATTCATACCGTCGTTTTATTCAAATGTATGGTGACGTAGTTTTAGGTATGAAACCAGAATCTAAAGAAGATATCGATCCTTTTGAAGAGATAATGGAAGCTCTAAAGCATAAACGTGATATAGAATTAGATACAGAATTTACAGTTCAAGATTTAAAAGATTTAGTATATGATTTTAAAGAAGCCGTCAAAAAACGTACAGGACACGATTTTCCAACAAACCCTTGGGAACAACTTTGGGGAGCTGTTGTAGCGGTTTTTAATAGCTGGAATGGTGATAGAGCTGTGTACTATAGAAATATGAACGGTTACCCAGCTGATTGGGGAACAGCAGTTAACGTACAAGCTATGGTTTACGGTAATATGGGAGATAACTCCGGAACTGGTGTGTGTTTTACGCGTGATGCTGGTACAGGTGAAAATCTTTTCAATGGAGAATATTTAATTAATGCACAAGGTGAAGATGTTGTCGCAGGGACTAGAACTCCGCAACAAATTACAAAAATAGGGTCATTGCGTTGGGCTGAATTAGCTAAAGTTGAAGAAGAAGACCGATTGGCTAACTATCCTTCATTAGAAGAATTAATGCCAGTAATCTATAATGAATTAAACGAATACCAAGAAAAGTTAGAGTTACATTATAAAGATATGCAGGATATGGAGTTTACCATGCAAGATGGTAAACTTTGGATTCTTCAAACGCGTAATGGTAAACGTACTGGAGCTGCAATGGTTAAAATTACAATGGATTCTTTAAAAGAAGGTTTACTTACAGAAAAAGAAGCAATGCTTAAAATTGAACCTAATAAATTAGATGAATTATTACATCCAATTTTTGATCCAAAAGCATTGAAAACTGCTAATGTAATTGCACAAGGTTTACCTGCATCTCCTGGAGCTGCAACTGGTAAAATTGTTTTCTTTGCTGATGAAGCTGCAAAATATAAACATAGTATTTTAGTTCGTATCGAAACGTCTCCAGAAGATTTAGAAGGTATGAACATTGCTAAAGGTATTTTAACAGCTCGTGGTGGCATGACTTCTCATGCAGCCGTTGTAGCACGTGGCATGGGTAAATGTTGTGTGTCTGGTGCGGGTGCATTGAAAATAAATTATAAAAACAGAACTTTAACAGTTGATGGTCATGAATATCACGAAGGTGATTGGATTTCTTTAAACGGTTCTACAGGAAATATTATTGAAGGAAAAGTTGCTACAATTGAACCAGAAGTAAGTGGTGAATTTGCAGAAATAATGGAATTGTCAGATAAGTTTGCAACTATGCAAGTTCGGACAAATGCAGACTCTCCAAAAGATGCAAAAATAGCTGTGAAATTTGGTGCGCAAGGTATCGGCTTAACTAGAACAGAGCACATGTTTTTTGATGTTGACCGTATTAAAGCCATGCGTGAAATGATTTTAGCAGATACTGTTAAAGGACGTAAAGAAGCATTAAATGAATTATTACCTATGCAACGTGAAGACTTTGAAGGTATTTTTGAAGCAATGGCTGGTTTACCCGTAACGGTTCGTTTATTGGATCCACCATTACACGAGTTTGTGCCTCATCAATTAGCTACTCAAAGAGATTTAGCTGAAGATATGCATATTTCTTTAGAAGCTGTTAAAAGTAAAGTAGCTGAATTAGAAGAATTTAACCCAATGTTAGGTCATAGAGGCTGTAGATTGGGTATTACATATCCTGAAATTACAGAAATGCAAGCAAGAGCTATTATAGAAGCTGCATTAAACTTAAAAGAAAGAGGTGTTGTCGCGAAACCAGAAATTATGGTTCCTTTAATTGGTACAATTGCTGAATTTGAAAATCAAGAAACCATTATTAGAGCAACTGCAGATAAAGTTTTTGAAGAAAGAAACGATTCTATTGAATATTTAGTAGGAACGATGATTGAAATTCCAAGAGCTTGTTTAACTGCAAATTTAATTGCTAAAAGAGCTGATTTCTTCTCATTTGGAACAAACGATTTAACACAAATGGCATTTGGTTATTCTCGTGATGATGCTGGTAAATTCTTGCCTGTATATATTGAAGAAGGTATCTTAAAAAATGATCCTTTCGAAGTATTAGATCAAGAAGGTGTCGGTCAATTAGTTGAAATGGGAACTATTAAAGGTAGAAGTACGAAACCTAATTTAAAAGTAGGTATTTGTGGGGAGCATGGCGGAGAGCCTAGTTCTGTTGAATTCTGTTATAATACTGGTTTGAACTACGTAAGTTGTTCTCCATATCGAGTGCCAATAGCTCGGATTGCATCTGCACAAGCGGCTATAAAAGCAACTTTATAATAGTTTTCTATTTTTTTGATATGAAAAGCTTCGAAATGAATATTTCATTTCGGGGCTTTTTTTATTCTATTTCGCAAGATTATCTGTTTTCAATCCAAAGTCGAGCATTCACAAAAGCCTCTAGCCAAGGTGAAACTTCATCTTTGCGTCCATCAGGATAATTAGCCCAATTCCATTGAAATGTAGAACGCTCAATGTGTGGCATAGTTACTAAGTGGCGCCCTGTTTTATCAGACATCATAGCCGTATTAAAGTCAGAACCATTAGGGTTATGTGGATAACCTTCATAGCCATATTTAGCTACAATATGATATTTGTCTTCAGAGTATGGTAAGCTAAATTTACCTTCACCATTTGAAATCCAAACTCCTAAAGTCGTTCCTGCAAGTGTAGAAAGCATCACAGAATTATTCTCTTGAATTTTTACTGAAGTAAATAAACTTTCATGTTTATGAGAATCATTATGATCCATTTTACCATGGACGTCATGCTCTGGGTTTATCTCTTCTAATTCCATAAACAATTGGCACCCGTTGCAAATTCCAACAGAAAGCGTGTCTTCTCTATTGAAGAAATCTTGTATCACTTTATTAGCCTTTTCGTTATATTTAATAGCTCCTGCCCAACCTTTCGCAGAACCCAAAACATCAGAGTTGCTAAATCCACCAACAGCGCCTAAAAACTGAATATCTTCTAGGTTTTCACGACCAGAAATTAAATCGGTCATGTGAACATCTTTCACATCAAAACCAGCTAAATACATAGCATTTGCCATTTCGCGCTCAGAGTTACTTCCTTTTTCTCGAAGGATAGCCGCTTTTGGTTTTGTGTTTCCAATTACTGGTAATTTTCCAGTAAAATGCTTTGGGAATGTATATTGTAACGGTTGATTTTTATAATTGTCAAATCGGTCTTGAGCTAAACCATTTGCTGTTTGCTTTTGGTCTAATAAAAAAGATGTTTTATACCAAACATCTCTCATTGTAGCAACATCAAAAGAGAAATCATCTTCGTTATTTTTAATGTTCACTATTCCTGTATTATTTGCAGTTCCAATAGTGAAAAATTCTATATTATTTTCTGATAAAATAGTTTCAATTGATGCATCACCTTGAAAAACTAGTCCTGAATTTTCAGAGAATAATACTTTTATAGAATCTTCTTCATTTAAAGCAGAGATATCAAAATCAGCACCTAAGTTAATATCAGCAAAACATAGTTCTAACAAGGTGGTAATTAATCCACCAGAAGCCACATCGTGTCCAGCAGAAATTTTATCTGCTACAATTAAGTTTTGGATGGTATTAAAAGTGTCTTTTACAAAGCTCGAATTTTTTACATCTGGAGCTTCATTTCCAATGGTATTTAAAACTTGGTTAAAAGAACTTCCGCCTAATTTAAAATCATCTTGCGAGATATTAATATAATAGATGTTTTCTCCGTTTTGTTGTAAAACAGGTTCCACAACTTTAGAGATTTCATTACAATTTGCAGCAGCAGAAATAATAACAGTTCCTGGAGAAATGACATCATCATCTTTATATTTTTGTTTCATAGAAAGCGAATCTTTTCCAGTTGGAACATTGATTCCTAAATCGATCGAGAATTCTGAAATAGCTTTAACAGCTTTATATAAACGCGCATCTTCACCTTCATTTTTACAAGGCCACATCCAATTGGCAGAAAGAGAAATAGAGGCTAAATTTTCTTTTAATGGTGCCCAAATGATGTTAGTTAACGCTTCTGTAATTGAATTTCTACTACCTGCTTCTGGATGGATTAATCCAGAAATAGGCGAGTGGCCAATAGAGGTCGCAACCCCTTCTTTTCCTTTAAAATCCAATGCCATAACACCAACATTATTTAACGGAATTTGTAAAGGACCAACACATTGTTGTTTGGCTACTTTGCCGCCAACGCATCGATCTACTTTATTAGTTAACCAATCTTTACAAGCTACAGCTTCCAATTGTAAAACCTGCTCTAAATAGATTTGTAAATTCTTCGTTTTATATCTTGAGTTTTTATAATGTCGGATAATTGTTTTATCAGTTAAAATAGTTTTAGGAGAACTACCAAACATGTCTTCTAAAGCTAAATCCATAGGTTTATCTCCTGTGGTTTTAGATTCGAAAGTAAAACGATTGTTTGTTGTAACATCTCCAACAGTATACATTGGCGAACGCTCACGGTCTGCAATGTTGTGAAGTGTTTCTATATGTTCTTCACCAATAACCAATCCCATACGTTCTTGAGATTCGTTTCCTATAATTTCTTTTGCAGATAACGTAGGATCTCCAATTGGTAAAGCATCTAAATCTATTTTCCCACCTGTATCTTCAACCAATTCAGATAGACAGTTTAAGTGTCCTCCAGCGCCATGATCGTGAATAGAAACAATGAAATTCTCTTCACTTTCTACCATACCACGAATAGCGTTAGCAGCACGTTTTTGCATTTCTGGATTGGAACGTTGTACTGCATTTAATTCAATTCCTGAAGCAAGTGCTCCCGTGTCTGCAGAAGATACTGCAGCGCCGCCCATACCAATTCGATAATTATCACCACCAAGAATTACAATTTTATCGCCTTCTTGAGGTGTGTCTTTTAGAGCCTGATCTGCTTTTGCGTATCCAATTCCACCAGCTTGCATAATAACTTTATCAAAACCAAGTTTTCTTGCTGCTGATGTACTTACTGCTGAGTTTTCTTGATGTTCAAAAGTTAATACCGAACCACAGATTAGAGGTTGTCCAAATTTATTACCAAAATCTGATGCACCATTAGATGCTTTTATCAAAATATCCATTGGTGTTTGGTATAACCAATCTCTTGCTTCAAATTTTTGTTCCCAATGTCTGTTTTCTTCTAATCGAGAATACGACGTCATGTAAACCGCAGTTCCTGCAAGAGGAAGGGATCCCTTGCCACCAGCAAGTCTATCTCGAATTTCACCACCAGCACCCGTTGCAGCACCATTAAAAGGCTCAACCGTGGTAGGGAAGTTATGTGTTTCCGCTTTAAGCGAAATAACAGATTCAAAATCCTGTGTGGTATAGTAATCAGGAATATCAGCACGTTTAGGTGCAAATTGTTCCACTTTCGGACCTTTTATAAAAGCCACATTATCTTTATAAGCAGAAACAATATCGCCTGGATGTTGCTTCGCAGTTTCTTTAATTAATTTAAATAATGAGATCGGTTTTTCTTCGCCGTCTATCACAAACGTGCCATTGAAAATTTTATGACGACAATGCTCAGAATTTACTTGCGAAAACCCAAATACTTCAGAGTCGGTTAATGGACGCCCAATTTTTTTAGCAACACCATCTAAATACGCTACCTCTTCATCGCTTAATGACAAACCTTCTTGTTTGTTATAAGCTGAAATATCTTCTATGTTAAGGATAGGTTCTGGTTGAATATCAATAGTAAATGAATCTTGAGTTAAACCGCTGAATTTCTCAGAAATCATTGGGTCAAAATCATTGAAATCTTCTAAAACAGGTTGAAATTCTTCAATTCTGATGATATCTGAAACTCCCATGTTTTGAGTGATTTCAACAGCATTGGTACTCCAAGGGGTTATCATTGCTGCTCGCGGACCAATAAAAAAAGCATCTAAAGATGCTTGTTCTATTTTTGGTTGATCGCCAAAAAGCCATGTTAATTTTGAAGTCGTTTCAGTTGATAATTCTTTTGTTGTTTGAACAGCAAATATGTTGCTGGTTGTGTTTCCAAAGAAATGAATCATTAGGTCTTGATTAGTATTTATTTAAAGAAAGGGCAAATTTACTTTTTTTAGTGGAATTTTAGTTAAAAAATGATATCGAAAATCTTGAGTTATCCAAGAGTTTTGAACAAAAAAAAAAGCGACTTATATAAAGCCGCTTAGAATTTAATTTTTAATTAGCCTTTTCTCTAGTTCTTTACCGTCAGACAGTATTACATTGACTATTAAGATGGGTTGGTTTTTTATATTTATTTAAACTTAAAACTATTTTTTTAGGAGTTTTTTATAGCTTAATCAGTTTTTTAGTAACCGATTTATTTCCGTTGCTAATGGATACCAAGTAAACGCCTTTGTTTAAATTGGAAACATTAATATAGCTTTTGGAAGCATCTACACTGCTATCAGTAATTTTTTCGCCTAGAATACTAAATATTTTAACATTTAATATTTCGTTAGTTTTTATAAATAACTGGTCTCCATTTAATGGATTAGGGTATAATTTAATAGCTTCAAAGTCGTTATTATTAATATTTAATGTAGTTTGTGAATGCTGCCCCAAGTTTGAACAAGTATTAGATATAGAAGCTGTCCATTCGTTAATGTTAAATATAGTATTTCCTTCAGCTATAGTACTATTTCTTACTAAGGTCGTGTTTGATCCAAAGGTTGCAGTATCTCCTAAAGTTCCAACGATATCGATTAGTGCACCATTTTTAAATAAACCAATAGCATCATTACCATTAAAACCTGTTATTGAGCTATTAGAATTGTCAACTACTCCTGTACAGACAGCTAAACTTCCATTGCCAATAACATAAACATCGTTATCCGTAATTGAAGCTCCTGTGGGAAAATTATAAGTATTTGTTGTCCAATCAGCTGCACCATTGGCACTTAGTTTGACTTGATAAATAGAAAGGTCTGTAATGTCAGATCCCGTAAAATTAGCAATTTCAAAAGCTTTGTTATTGCTAGAGCCTTCCATGTATTCAGAAAAGAATAGATTCTTACTACTAGAACTAGAAACTAATGTTGTTTCGATTGCAGAACCACTTAAAGCAGAAGCATTGCCTGCAGCATCTTTGGCTAAAATGGTGAAGGTAAAAGCTGTTTCAGAGATTAAGTTAGTAACAGTATATGTTGTTGCGTTAGACTCTGTATTTACATAAAAGACACCACCTACATAAACATCATAACTTGTAACTGCTGTATTATCTGTGGAAGCAGTCCAAGATAAATCTACGGTTGATGCTGTTGGATTTGAAGCCGTTAAACTTGCAGGTATTGTTGGGTCTTCCGTATCAGGTGCTGTAGTCGTTTCGGTTGCAGAAGTACTAAGAGAAGATTCGTTGCCCGAAGCATCTTTTGCCAAAAGCGTAAATGTATAAGCTGTTGAGGCTGTTAAACCTGTAACTGTATATGTTGTAGTGTTAGATGAAGTATTTACATAAAAGGCACCACCTAGATATACATCGTAACTTGAAACTGCAATATTATCTGTTGAAGCAGTCCAAGATAAATCTACGGTTGTTTCTGTTGGGTTTACAGCTACTAGAGCTGTAGGTGTTGTTGGGACTTCTGTGTCAGGTGTTGTATTCCAGCGATCTTGAGCAGGTGTTCCTCCCCAAATGACTGTAGCTAAATAAGGATTGTCTATAAATGGATTTCTGTTTCCTTGGGCGTCACTAATTACTGTATTTCTATTGTCTTCAATTTCATTAAGGCTTACAGGATCTGCTGCATTCCATTCTAAAAATAAATTTAATGTGCCTACACTACTAAAGGGTTCGTTATATCTTAAATTCACATACATAATTATTCTAGCAACGTCACCACGCCATTCCCATCCTGGAAAAAAGCTACTTCCAGTTGAGAAATAAGCTTGGTTTGGTGTTCCAGAACCATTTGTGAAAGGATTGTTCCCACGCGAAGAATTTATATTAGTATCACAACTCCTTAATAAATGTAAATCAGCTTCAGAAATACCGATGTCTAGTAACGAACGAGGATAAACATGCTCTGTATTAAAAGTTTGTGTGGAGTTTGGATTAGAACCAGAAACATATTCGGTCTTTGACCTACTTTCACCAGAGTACATTAGAAGAACGTTTGATTCATTTGATGAGTCTTCATCGGCATTGTATAAAAATTGATGCCTTTGGGAATATGTTAAAAATGTTGTATGTTTAGCTATTGTGGTTGTGGCTAGATCGTCGTAAAGATCTGATCCTGTTTTAGAAAAATCTACATCTGTGTAGTAGGTTTGCAGGCTTGCAGGCGGTGTTAATTGCGCAAAGCCAATCGATGTTACTAATAAGAATACTAAGTAAATGTGTTTCATTTATAGGGAGGTTATGGTATGATAATCTTTTCTTACCCTAAATATAGTTTGTTTATGTCTATAAAATGAAATTAATTACCAAAGACGGATATTTTTTGATAGATATTATCATTTATGTAGCTTTTTTAACACCTTTAAATTGGTTTTAAAAAGTAAAAAAAGAGTTGAATTGATTTTAAAATAAAATCAAAAAAGCATTATTTTGTTAAATAGTTCCTTATTAAGATTTCCGCTCCAGTAAAGCCATATAAAACCCATCAAAACCAGATTTATGAGACAAGACTTTATTATCTTTAACTAAAGTAAAGTTTTCTCCAGCTTCCGATTTTAAGAAGGTAGCTACTTGTTCTTGGTTTTCAGAAGGTAACACAGAACAGGTTGCATAAACCAGTTGTCCGCCAACTTTTACCATTCTTGAATATTGTTGTAAAATATCCTGCTGTGTTTTCTTTATTTTATCAATAAACTCAGGTTGTAATTTCCATTTTGCATCCGGGTTTCGGCGCAATACACCTAGTCCCGAACATGGGGCGTCAATTAAAACACGGTCGGCTTTATCGTATAATTTTTTAATCGCTTTTGTAGATTCAATTACTCGGTTTTCAATATTATGAGCGCCGTTTCGTTTTGCACGCCGTTTTAATTCATTCAATTTATTGCTATAAATATCCATAGCAATAATTTGCCCTTTGTTTTCCATTAAAGCCGCTAAATGCAATGTTTTTCCACCTGCACCTGCGCAAGCATCAACCACGCGCATACCAGGTTCTACATTTAAATACTCCGCGACTAATTGAGAATTAGCATCTTGAACTTCAAAATGTCCATTTTTAAAAGCATCAGTAGAAAACACATTAGCACGCTCTCTTAATTTTAGGGCGCTAGGATGATTATCTACAAAGTCGGTTTCTATGTCTAAATCAAATAAAGTAGTTTGTAATTTTTCTTTGGTTGTTTTAAGTGTGTTTACTCTTAAAATAACATCGGCTTGTTGGTTTAATGCGGCAATTTCCTTGCTCCAAACTTCTCTACCTAATTCCTTTATGCCTATTTGGTCCATCCAATCTGGAATAGATTCTTTAAATTTTCTCGTTTTTGAAAGTTCGTCATAACGTCCTTTAATTTTTCTTAAAGGTGTGCCTTCAAAATATTTCCAATCTGGTAATTTTATACCTTTTAAAGTTGCCCAAACGGCAAACATACGCCACAGATTATCACGATCAAAAGGTTCTTTAACTTCAGCGATTTCAGCATATAAACGTTTCCAACGGACCATTTCATATGTGGTTTCGGCAACAAAGCCCCTGTCTCTAGCACCCCAACGTTTATCACGCTTTAATAGCTGTTGAATAACTTTATCGGCATACTTACCTTCGTTAAAAATCAGGGTTAATCCGTCTATGACTGCAAAGCAAAGGTTTCTATGTAATCGCATGTTGTTTTTATGAGACCGCAAAGGTAGTTATAATGTTTATTAATATGAATAGAATATTTCTAATTAAACCTTTCTGTTTTTATTCGGTCTAAAACCAAACGGCTATGACAAATGAAATTATCGTATTTCAAATTATTATTTCTATTTCTTGTTTTTTCAGCATGTAGTAATGCTGAAGACGTTGCTTTTATTATTCAGGATAAGGAGGAGAACATAGCTAAACAGCCAAATATATTACTTATAATAGCAGACGACATGGGTTTAGATGCTACACCTAATTATAATATAGATGGGATTAAACCTAACATGCCTATTTTACAGTCACTCATGAGTAATGGAATCAAGTTTAATAACTTATGGTCTTATCCATTATGTACTCCAACAAGAGCAAGTATCCTCACTGGGAAGTATGGGTTTAGAACAGAAGTAACTAATGTCGGACAGAACTTATCGAGTAATGAGCAGTCCATACAAAACTATTTAGATGGCATGAATTCTGGATATAGCCATGCTGTAATTGGTAAATGGCATTTGTCTGGAGATATAAGCCATCCTAATGCTATTGGAATTGATGAATACACTGGGGTATTAGGCGGAGGAGTACAGTCTTATTGGAATTGGAATTTGGTAGAAAATATACAAAGTTCTAAATCAACAGAATACACTACCACAAAGTTTACTGATTTAGCAATTAATTGGATAGGGAGCCAAAATCAGCCTTGGTTTTTGTGGTTAGCTTATAATGCGCCTCATACACCTTTTCATTTACCACCAAGCGAATTATATAGTCAAGTTGGACTAGCTTCAGACCAATCTAGTATTGATGCTAATCCTTTACCATATTACCTAGCCATGCTAGAGGCTATGGATACTGAAATGGGAAGACTAATAAACTCGATGAGTCAAGAAGAAAGAGATAATACTTTTATTGTTTTTATTGGAGATAACGGCACACCAAACCAAGTGGTGCAAACGTACCCAAATCGTCGTGCAAAAAATAGTTTATATCAAGGAGGTGTGAATGTACCTATGGTAATTTCTGGAAAAAATGTTGAGCGAAAAGGAGTAGAAGAGGAAGCGCTTCTTAGTACGACAGATTTGTTCGCTACTATTGCTGGAATAGCTGGTTCTACTATTTCTGAAATAAACGACAGTAAGAATTTTAAATATATGTTCAATGCACCTGGTATAACTGTTAGAGATTATGTGTACAGCGAAATTGGTGATGACATCAATAATTTGGACCATACTATTAGAAATGATAAATACAAACTAATGAAATTTAGTAGCGGTAATGAAGCACTTTATCATTTAGCAGAAGACCCTTTAGAATCAATTAATTTATTAGATGCTAACCGTCTTCCTTTATCTGAAGAAGCTCAGATGGCAAAAGAAGCTTTGGAATCTGAAATTATAAACATTAAAAGCTAATAATATAACGCTTAAATACTATGAAATATTTAAAATATTCTTTAAGGTTTGGCCTACTTTCCATGTTAATTCTTGCCGCATGTTCTGATGGAGATGATTCGGGATTAGAACAAGAGCAAGAAGAAGTAAATACAGTTGCTACTTACGATACAAGCAACATACTTGCGAAATTTGCAGGGACTGGTTTATCATATGCTATTAATGGGAATACCGTAACTTTTACTACTGCAGATTTACCAAATCATACAAGTCCCTACTGGGATGCAAGTAATCCATTGTATGAAGTTTATAATGGAAATAATGACAATTGGAATAAAAATCCAGGTTCAATCGGCGCACAAAATATTGTCTTTACAATAACATTAAACCCAGAGGAAGCCACAATTAAGCAAGCTACTAGTTTAGGACCTATCGGTATATCAAGAAATGGTGTTGTGTTTTTTAATCAATATGCAGCAGGGAATTCACCATTAGCGGGCGAAATTAATTCTTTCGATCAGTGGTTGGGTCATCCGGCTATGACAACGTATCATTACCACATAGAACCTACTTATTTAACAGATCAATTTGGCGATGATGCTTTTTTAGGATTATTATCAGATGGATTTCCTGTTTATGGTCCTTTTGAAAATGGAGAGATTATTACCAATGCTGATTTAGATATTTACCACGGTCATACATCTGTTACTCCCGATTTCCCTAATGGGATTTATCACTATCATGTCACAAGTCAAGACCCCTATATTAATGGTAATGGATATTTTGGAACACCAGGAAATATATCGCGTTAATTGAAATTTAGAATTTTACATATCGGCATTATTTATCTTATAATTTTTAATTGTAATACGTCCCCAACCTCACAAATAATAGATGCTTTGGATGTGAGTTTGAAGTTAGATAATGGTGTTTTGTTTTATAAAGAAGTTCCTTTTAGTGGTGTATTAGTTGCCTATTATGAAACTAAAAAATCAAAATCTAAAATTGAATATGTCGACGGGAAAAAACACGGTTATGAAAAGCAATGGGATGTAACTGGATTTAGGTATATTGAACGCTTTTATAATGAAGGTTTTAAAACAGGTATTCATAAATCTTGGTGGGATGATGGAACTAAAAAGTTTGAATATCATTTTAATAAAAAAGGAGAATTTCATGGTATTGTAAAAGAATGGTATAAATCCGGTCAAATTTTTAGAGACTTTAATTATTTTGCTGGAAAAGAATTAGGGCGTCAGCGTATGTGGAAATATGATGGCACTATCAAGGCTAATTATGAAGTAGTGAATAGAGATCGTTTTGGGCTTATAGGTTTGAAGAAATGCTATACCGTAACAGTTAATAAAGATGAAATTGAATAAAATTATCATTCATATGAATGAAGGAATCACTCATGTCAGAGGAAGGAAATATGCTCTGGTAATTTTGATTTTAATATTATGTTTCTCTTGCAAAGAGAAACATACAGAAGAATCAGTTTCAAGTTTACCTTATTTCAATTCCGCAGAATTTACACCGGAATGGAATACTCCAAAACATAAAATTCCTGAATTTTCATTTATAAATCAAGATGGAGAAACGGTTACCAATGCTACTTTTAAAAATAAGATTTACATAGCAGATTTCTTCTTTACAAGTTGCCCAGGTATTTGTCCAAAACTCACAAAAAATATGGCAAGTTTGCAAGAGGCTTATAAAAATGATGACACTATAAAATTACTATCGCATACGGTAATGCCATGGAAAGATTCTGTTTCTGTTATAAAAGATTATGGGTTGAAACATAATGTAAATTCTAATAAATGGCATATAGTAACTGGTGATAAAGGGGCTCTTTATAGCATTGCAAGAACGGGCTATTTTGCTGATGAGGATTTTATCAAAACTCAAGATGAGAGCAATTTTATACATACCGAAAATTTTGTTTTGGTTGATAAACAAGGCTTTATACGTGGCGTTTATAATGGTACTTTAGAAATTGATGTTGAACGATTAAAACGCCATATAAAAATCTTGAAACAAGAGAATTATTTTGATTGATATTTTTTGATGAAAAGCCTTAGTTATTTATTCTCCCAGTTTTTCTATTTTTATAGAAATGTAAAGATCATGAAGTGTTTTATTCTACCTTTAATATTAGTTGTTTTTTTGTTTTCCTGTGGAAAAAAGGAAATATTTAAGCCGAGGAATTTTTCTAAAGTTGAAATAGAAACTTTATTGAAAGATTCTTTGTTGAGTATTAGAGCTATTGATATAATGAATGATAATAGTTTAGCATTTGCTGCAAATAATGGTGTTTTTGGGTTGTTTAATAATCAAACTCAATCATGGAAAACCTCTATTCAAAAGCATGACACTTTAGATTTGCATTTTAGGTCTGCAGCGCATAACGAAACCGATTTTTTTATACTAAGTATAGATAATCCTGCATTGTTATATAAAACAGGTGATAAGGGCATCATGGAATTGGTTTATATAGAAGAAGGTGAAGGGGTTTTTTATGATTCCATGAATTTTTGGAATGACGATGAAGGAATCGCTATTGGAGATTCAACTGATGGTTGTTTAAGTGTTATAATAACCCGAGATGGCGGAAAAACTTGGACTAAATTATCTTGCGATGTTTTGCCTAAAGGGTTAGATAATGAAGGTGCTTTTGCTGCTAGTAATACCAACATTGCTATTATTGGTGATTGCACTTGGGTAGCAACTACTGCAGGTCGAGTTTATTATTCTTCAGATAAAGGAGCAACTTGGGAGGTAACTAATACACCAATAGTTAAAGAAAAAGATACTGAAGGGATTTATTCCATGGATTTTAATGATGCGCTTAATGGTTTTGCTTTTGGAGGCGACTATACTAAACCCGATAACAACGCGGCTAATAAAATACGAACAAGTGATGGTGGAAAGACTTGGGAGTTAGTTGCACAAAACGAAAATCCTGGATACCGAAGTTGTGTCCAATATATTCCAAATAGAAATGGGAAGGAGTTAGTAGCTAACGGTTTTAAAGGCATAGACTACAGTAACGATTCTGGAAGTACATGGAAACATATAAGTGATGAAGGGTTTTATGCCATTCGTTTTCTTAATGATTCAATTGCTTATGCTGCTGGTGCGGGAAGGGTTGCTAAATTGACTTTTAAAGAATAGGGAAAAAGAAAAAATTAATTTCTACCTTTTTTTCTTTTTCTCAACTCGGCCATCATTTTCTTTTTAAAATCATCTTCAGCTATTTTGAGAAGAATTATTTTTTTTGGCGATAAAACACCAGAAAGATTATTGGCAAATTCCAGACGTGATTTATGCATTTTATTTTCAGCCTTACTGAGTTTCTTTAAAAGTTCGTTGGCCTTTTTATCAGTCATGTTTTCGATGTTCTCTCTTATTTCTATGCGGATAGATTTAATTTCTTCAAATCTAATTGCAGAAGTTTCTTTTTCATGTGCATTGTAAATAGGCCAAAACTGTTGTGCTTCTTTTTCAGTGAGGTCAAGTTTTTCAGTAATTAAAGATGCCTTTAATGCTTTTATACGTTCTCTATTTTTATGTTGGGCCGCTATGTTTAATGACACAAACAACAAGAGTATGAAGGGGAGTAGTTTTTTCATTATTTTTTATGTTTTATTCTATCATTAAGGCTTCTATATCAGCATTATTTAATAGATATTCTTCAATGTTATCTTCGTTAATAGAATAGTCAATTATTATGTTTTCTTCAATATATTCATCACTTAATAATGCTGCAATTTCATAAGAACCTATATTCTCATCAATAATATAGTTTTCAACAGTTTCAGTTTCTAAATTATCAAAAGTGGGTTTAATATCAAAAATAGAAAGATTTAATAAGATTAGTATTGCAGCTGCGATACTCGAAACATAAATTAAGTTTCGTTTGTTAAATAGCTGAATTACTTTTGATTCTTTTCCTTCTAAATTCTTTTCTAAAATAGTATCGCTAAAAGAGTCAAAATAATTATCAGGTACTTTAAAGCCAGTTTCTTTAATCGTATCTAATGGGCTTTCAGTATTTAATTTACTAATAACTTTGTCATTAAAAGATTCAAAATAATCATTAGGTATTTTAAAACCTGCAGATTTAATATTATATATTTTTTTGTTCTTCATTTATTTTTGTTAATACTTATTTGACTAACTTGAATTAAAAAGGTTTAATTATCAGTTAAATAGGCTTCAATCTTTTTTACTGCTATATGGTATGATGCTTTTAATGCTCCCTCACTAGTTTCGAGTATTTCAGACATATCTTTATACTTTAAATCTTCAAAATATTTCATGTTAAAAACTAATTGTTGTTTTTTAGGCAAGGTGGCTATGGCGCTATGTAATTTTATCTGAATATCATTTCCTTCAAAATAAACATCAGACTTAAGATTGTTTATAGCAAGTTGCTGGACCTCTTCATTAGTTACTTGCAAACGTTTTGCTTTTTTGTTTGCGAATGTTATTGATTCATTTGTGGCAATCCGGTAAATCCAAGAGAATAATTTACTCTCACCTTTAAAGTTATCTATGTTTTTGAAAATCTTAATAAATGTATTTTGCAATACATCATCAGCATCATCATGAGACTTCACAATATTACGAATATGCCAATATAAGCGCTCCTTGTAAAGTTCTAGCAGCACTTTAAAGGCTTGGTTTTTATGGGCTTCAGATTTTAATTGTTCTAATAGTTGTGTTTCGTCAATCACACACAATTGTTTAGTCTTTAGACTAATAAATATACTAAAAGTTTAAGGGGATTTTTTTTAATTTTCAGACAAATCATAAATAATTGACAATTAGGTGTTTATGTAAATAAAAATCGATTAAGTGTAATTTAAATACGATTAAGTGTATTTTTTCTTGTATGATACGCTTTTATACTTTATGTTTGTAACAGAAACCTACTTATGTTGTTAGTCTTCCCCAAGTCTAACAAAAACAAAAAAGGATAGAACCCCCAAGTCTCTATCCTTTTTTAATATTTTATATCGTGATGTTTTATTCAAAGCTCTGCATATCTACTAATTTTTGATACACCCCTTTTTTAGCAATAAGTTCGTCGTGTTTTCCTTGTTCTACAATTTCTCCTTTATTTAAAACTACTATTATATCTGCGTTTTGAATGGTTGAAAGCCTATGTGCAATAACAATTGAAGTTCTGTTTTTCATCATGTTCTCTAAAGCTACTTGCACTAAACGTTCACTCTCTGTATCTAGAGCTGAGGTGGCTTCGTCTAAAAGCATTATAGGGGGGCTTTTAAGAACTGCACGTGCAATACTTAAACGTTGTTTTTGCCCACCAGAAAGTTTGCCGCCAGCATCTCCTATATTGGTGTTTATCTTTTCGGGTAGTTCTTTAACAAACTCCCAGGCATTTGCAATTTTTAATGCTTCAATAATATCTTCATCTGTTGCATCATCATTTCCTAGCTTTAAATTGTTTTTAATACTATCGTTAAATAAAATAGCATCTTGGGTTACGATACCAAGTTGTTGACGTAAAGAGCTTGTAGTTAAATTGTTAATGTTCATACCGTCAATTAAAATCTCTCCTTTGTTAACGTGATAAAACCTTGTGATAAGATTAGCAATTGTAGATTTACCACTACCAGATTGTCCCACTAAGGCAACAGTTGTACCTTTTGTAATGGTTAATGAAAAGTCTTTTAAAACATATTCGTTTTGATATTTAAATGAAATATTTTTAAATTGTATTTCGGAATCAAAGCTATCTTTTATAATCGCATTTGATATATCTTTTATTGGGTTTTCAGTGTCTATTATTTCCTGAATTCGTTCTGCGGCAGCACCACCTTTCTTAATATTATAGAGTCCCCGGCTTATAGCTTTTGCAGGGGTTAATATTTGGTAAGCTAGGCCCATGTAGACAAGGAATTTAGGACCATCTAGTGTAGAGGTTCCGCTTAAAACTAAATTTCCGCCATACCATAAAAGTATAGCAATAACAGATATCCCAAGAAACTCACTAGTGGGTGATGCTAAGTTTTGTCGGTTTAAAAGCTTGTTTGAGAAATGATAAAAACGATTTGTTGATTCCTGAAATTTCTCATTGAATTTCTCTTCAGCATTAAACCCTTTTATAATGCGTAAACCCGTTAAAGTTTCTTCTAGTGTTGATAAAAACATCCCTTGTTCTTTCTGTACACGGTCTGATTTTCGTTTTAAACTCTTTCCAATTCTTGAAATAATAATACCAGTAATTGGGATGAAAATAAAAACAAATAATGTGAGTTCCACACTTAATATAAGCATGGCTATTATTGCAAAAATAATAGTTAAAGGTTCTCTAATAAGAAGCTCCAAAACAGATAAGAAGGAATATTGTAAATCAAGAACGTCACTAGTAACGCGCGCCATAATATCTCCTTTTCTTTGTTCAGAAAAATAGGATAGAGGTAATTCAATTGTTTTTTTATAAACAGCATTTCTAAGATCTCTAATAACACCATTTCTTAAAAAAACAAGGAAATAATTTGCTAAATAACCTGCAATATTTTTTAGTAGAAAAGTAACAATTACTAAGCCAATTACAAATAATAATGCTTTAGAATTATCGCCACCAGTAAACTGATTCATTTGATAGGCCAAATAATTTTCAGCCAAATCACCAAGTTCCATCATACCGGTATACACAGGCTTAATTGAAGGAACCGGTTTGTCTTGTTCAAAAATCACGGTAAGCATTGGCATTAAAGCTACAAAAGAAAGCGTACCAAATAAGGCAAAAAACACATTGGCAATAACATGCCCTATAGCATATCTTTTATACGGTTTGGCGTATTTTAATATATTAGTAAAATGGCTCATTAAATGAGATTCATGTCTTTTAAAATAGCATCAGCTTTAGCATCAAGTTTAGATTCTACATCAATATAGTCGTCTACAGTTTTTAGTTCTGTATTAACACTAACATAAAATTTTATTTTAGGTTCAGTACCACTTGGCCTTAAAGCGACTTGACTGCCGTCTTCAGTGTAATATATGATAACATTAGATTTTGGAATATCAATTTTAGTTTTTACTCCAGTAATCATATTTTTTGAGATAGATAGATTGTAATCCTCAATCTTGACAACCTTAGAGCCATTTGCTATTTTTAATGGATTTTCGCGAGCATCAACCATCATTTGCTTGATTTCCTCTGCACCTTCAATTCCCTTTTTAGTAATTGCAACTAATTTTTCTTTATAACAACCATGTTCTAAATATAGTTTGACAAGTTCCTCATAAAAAGAACTACCGTTTGACTTTGCTATAGCCGCAATTTCACAAGCTAATAGAGTAGAGGTTACAGCGTCTTTATCTCTTACAAAATCGCCAACCATAAAACCAAAACTTTCTTCACCACCACCAATAAAATTGAGTTCTGAAAAATCTTCAATAAGTTTAGCTATCCATTTAAAACCTGTTAATACAATTTTGTTTTCAACATTATATGATTCAGCAAGTTTATTAATCATAGGTGTAGAAACAATTGTAGTTGCAATAAATTCTTCACCCTTAATTTTATCTTCTGATTTCCATTTTTTTAATAAGAAATCTACCATCATTACCATGGTTTGGTTACCATTAAGTAATTGCATTTTACCTTCAGAATTTCGAACTGCAACGCCTAATCTGTCACAGTCAGGATCTGTACCTATTACAATATCAGCGTTTTCCTTTTCTGCAAGTTCCAAGGCCATTTTTAGTGCAGCTGGTTCTTCAGGATTAGGTGAAGCTACCGTTGGGAAGTCGCCATCTGGTTTTTCTTGTTCTTTAACTAAATTGACATTTTTGTAGCCTGCACGTTTTAAAGTTTCTGGAACCGCAGTAATAGACGTTCCGTGAAGAGAAGTGAATACAATATTTAAATTATCTTTTGCTGCTTGGGTAGCGCCAACATCTCCATTTTTAACTGAAGCATCAATAAAAACATCGTCAACCTCTTTCCCTATATAATGAATGAAATCATTATTTGCTTGAAATTTAATATTAGCATATTCCAAAGCATTAATCATATTAATAACAGCATCATCATGCGGAGGAACTAATTGTCCGCCATCTTGCCAATACACTTTGTATCCATTATATTCTGGCGGATTATGTGACGCAGTTAAAACAATACCACAATGACAGTTTAAATGCTTCACAGCGAACGATAACTCTGGAGTTGCTCGTAAATCTTCAAATAAAAACACCTCGATGCCATTTGCAGAAAACACATCAGCAACTAATTTTGCTAATGATTTACTATTGTGTCTACAATCGTAAGCAATAACTGCTTTTGGAGTTTCGTTAGGGAATGATTTATGCAAATAATCACTTAAACCTTGTGTGCTTTTACCTAAGGTGTATTTATTTATACGGTTTGTTCCTACACCCATGATACCTCGCATACCGCCAGTTCCAAACTCTAAATCTTTATAAAAACTTTCTTGAATATCTTTTGGATTGTTAGCAATACTATTTTTTATAATAGTTTGTGTTTCTTCATCAAAAGCGGGAGTTAACCACGCATTTATTCTGTCTAAAATTTTTGGTTCAATGTGTATCATAAGTCTTATAAGATATAGATTGCAAAAGTAATCAATTGTGAAAGAATATGTTTCAAAAAGTCACCATTTTGAAACAAATGAAATCATTTTTGATATATTCTAACTTAAATTTAATTCATCTTTAATTGAATACCTTTTTTTGTCTGTTTTATTGCGTAAAATGAGTTCGCCTAAAAATCCAGCAACAAAAAACTGTGTTCCTATAATCATTGTAGAAAGTGCAATATAGAATTGTGGGCGTTGAGTAATAAGTCTACCAGCTGGATTTAAAAACAGTTTATCAATTCCCAAGTACGTAGCAAAAGCAAATCCGATCGCGAATACTATAAAACCTAAAGCTCCAAATAAGTGCATTGGGCGTTTACCAAAGTGAGATAAAAACCAAATGGTTATTAAATCTAAAAATCCATGTATAAATCGATTCATACCAAATTTTGTTTCACCATATTTTCTGGCTTGATGTTGAACTATTTTTTCGCCAATTTTTGTAAAACCAGCATTTTTTGAAAGCACAGGGATATAACGGTGCATTTCGCCATTAACATCAATGTTTTTTACAACATCTAATTTGTATGATTTAAGGCCGCAGTTAAAATCATGAAGTTTAACTCCTGAAGTCTTTCTTGCTGCCCAATTAAATAATTTAGATGGTAAGTTTTTAGAAATAACTGAATCGTAACGTTTCTTCTTCCAACCTGAAACTAAATCAAATCCGTCTTTCACAATCATTTTATAAAGTTCTGGAATTTCATCAGGGCTGTCCTGTAAATCGGCATCCATAGTAATTACAACATCGCCTTTAGCGATTTCAAATCCTGCATGAAGTGCCTGGGATTTACCAAAATTCTTTAAAAAACAAATACCTTTTACGTGGTTGTTTTTTGTGGATAATTGTGATATGATGTCCCATGAACCATCTGTACTACCATCGTCAATAAAAAGAATTTCGTATGTAAAATGATTGGACTGCATAACTTCTGCAATCCAATCATGTAATTCTGTTAAAGAGTCTTCTTCGTTGAGTAGTGGTATGACTACAGATATATGCATTTAGAATAGTTTCAAAAATAATACCCAAAAATACTGAAATTAATTGAAGTGTTAGCGTTCGTTTTTAACGATTAAACCAGTTACTAAAGAAATAATGAGGCCAACAGAAAGTGTTCTAATTATTAGCATAGCGTAGTTGTAGTTATTCGATGTTGTTTGTTCGGTTATGTAGTTTAAATTTACATAGGTATATAGGGCAGCTATTAAAGCGCCTATAACTGCGATTGCTAGTCCTATTTTAATGGTGTCTACTAAGGATATTTTATTTGCGTTTTTAGTTTTGAATTTTTTAATTCCCGTTATAAAGACCAATAATGTAGCACAAAAACTTAGAATGCTAAATATAATTTTCTGAGCTATAAAGGGTTCAATAATTAAAGATAAAATAATAACTAAGCCTAAAAACAAGCCAAACGTATATGCTATGGGTTTTAAAATTTGTTCTTTTGTTTCCATTATTTGATTATAAATTTCAAGCAAAAATACATTAAATAAAAAAGAATAAAATTTTATTGTTAATTTATAAAAAACACTTAAATTTGCATTTCTAAAATTGTAAAGATTAAAAAGCATTTAGCGATGAGAAAAGGTATACACCCAGAAAATTATAGATTAGTAGCGTTTAAAGATATGTCTAACGAAGATGTATTTTTAACAAAGTCTACTGCAGATACTAACGAAACTCTTGAAGTTGATGGCGTTGAATACCCATTAGTAAAAATGGAGATTTCTAGAACATCTCATCCATACTACACTGGTAAATCTAAATTAGTAGATACAGCTGGTCGTATTGATAAGTTCAAAACGAAATACGCTAAATTTAAAAAATAAGTTTAGATTAAAAGATATTTATAAAAAGCCTTTCTACTGTAGAAAGGCTTTTTTATTTTTACATGAATCTATTTTCAATCATTAGTTCTAAGATAAGAGGGTAAACTTTTAACTTTCAACTTTTAATTTTTTTGTTTTATGAATTATATCCTTTTTGATGGTCCATCGCGTAATAATTTATTGCCTTTTACATTTACAAGACCAGTAGCCGATATTCGTGTTGGTATTTTAACCATTAGAGAAAAGTGGGAATTCTATTTAAAAACAACCACCACCACGGTTACTGAGGATTATTTATCAGATAAGTACCCTATGGTTGAAATGGATGAAAACGTTATGGTTAATGCATCTTATCTTCCAAATTTAGAGTTGGTAGAAATGATTAGAGACTTAAAAGCGAATCAAGCCATTTTTAAAGATGAAGATGTTATAGCGTTTTTTATTAAAGAAGCACAAGACGACATTAATTTTGAGGACTATGAGGCTATTGAGTTTGCTGAAGATATCATCAAAATAGAAAATACTTGGGATATTTTTTCTAAAAACGGAGAAGCCATTCAAGAAGATTTCACGTTAATAACAAAAGAAAAAACATCGCAATCTATTCCTGCAAGTAACAACATTATAGCACCACAAAATATTTTTATTGAAGAAGGTGCGAAATTAGAATTCACAACACTTAATGCTAGTAAAGGTCCAATTTATATCGGTAAAAATGCTGAAATAATGGAAGGGGCTATAATCCGCGGACCGTTAGCATTGTGTAAAAACGCAGTTGTAAAATTAGGAGCTAAAATTTACGGACCAACAACTGTAGGATTATCAAGTAAAGTAGGAGGGGAAATTAATAATTCTGTTATTTTTGATAATTCTAATAAAGGCCATGATGGGTTTTTAGGTAATTCAGTTGTAGGCGAATGGTGTAATTTAGGTGCAGACACCAACAATTCCAACTTAAAAAACAATTACGCCGAAGTACGCTTGTGGGATTACCAAACCGAAGGTTTTGCTAAAACAGGCTTGCAGTTTTGCGGACTCATGATTGGCGACCACAGCAAATGTGGTATTAACACCATGTTTAACACCGGCACTGTTATTGGGGTAAGCGCTAATATTTTTGGTAGCGGTTTCCCGCGTAATTTTGTACCTAGCTTTAGTTGGGGTGGTAATAGTGGTTTTACGACATATTTAACTAAAAAAGCATTTGAAGTTGCGGGCGTTGTTATGGCAAGACGTAAAATCGAATTTTCAGACCAAGACAAGGCTATCCTCGAGCATGTTTTTGAAGAAACAAAAAAGTATCGAAGAGAATAGTATATGGGCGTTACCACAAGGGGGGCGCTTTTCGCTATATCTTCCTGCGAAGCAGTCCTGAATTTATTTCGGGATCTTATTTTTATTAAATTCCTAATTTAAATTAGTGCATAACGTTTCAAAATTTCGCAAAAAGGATGCCACTTCAATCCCTAGCGCACTCGTTCGCGATCTTCTGGTCGAGAGCATATAACTTTCTAGTTTGCTAAAACTGGATATTGTTTGCCAAAAAATAAGAAAGTGTATTTTAGGAATTTTATTAATCCACTTTATTGGAAAACGATTTTACGATTTATCTACTAAATACAGCCAAATGATAAAAAAAATACTAGAAAACTAATCTTTCTGCACATACCTCAAATCCAATAAATTAATTGGGTTAGTTCCCAATCCTTTTACATTTTTTCGAGTAAACCGTATCACTTCATCATAATATAAAGGAACCATAATCGTTTTTTGCATCACTAAAGAATCCATAGTCGTGTATAAATGCTTTCGTTTTTCAATATCTGTTACTGTAAAAGCTTTGTTGTATAAGCTGTCAAATTGGGTGCTTTTGTAGTGAAAGTAATTAGACCCATCGGGAGCAAAATTTTTGCTATAAAAAATAGACAGATAGTTTTCAGCATCCAAATAATCAGCAATCCAAGAACTTCTAAACATATCAACTTTTCCGTTTGATCTGGCTGATCTTAAAGTTGCTTCTGGCATCACATCAACATTAATTGTTAGTCCAGTTTTTTCAAGTTCACGTTGTATAAATTCACAAAAACTTAAATAATTACTTGATGTAACTAAAGTAATTTCAGGATTTGTGATACCGCTTTCATTTTTAAATTGTTCAACCAATTGTTTTGCTTTCTCTGGTTTATAGGTAAAACCAATTGATGGATTATGTCCAGGAAGTCCTTTTGGAATAAAGCCACCATTGGCAGGATTTCCAATACCATTTCTTAAATAGATCATCATCTTCTTCCTGTCAAAACCGAAATTTATAGCTTTTCGTATCAATTCTGATTGAATTTCCGATGTTTGAGAACCTAAGAAAAAACCTAAATATTCAGTGTTTAAATAGGGACCTCTTATCATGTCAACTGTTTCGGCGTATTTACCTCTAAGTTTTCCATCCGCAGTTAACAACTCATCTTTATATGAAGCATCTAAACTGTTTAAAAAATCAATATTTCCTTGAGTAAATTGTAAAAATTCACTTTGTTTATCTGGTAAAAATGTAATGGCCACAGCTTCTAGATACGGCAGCGGTTTACCTGTTTCATCTTTTTCAAAGTAATGATTGTTTTTTCTGAAAACGAGTTTAATATTTTCTTCCCAACGCTTAAGTTTAAATGGGCCTGTACCAATAGGGTGTGATCTAAAATCAGTTCCATAAAATTCTGCAACCTCTCTGGGGATTACAGAGCAATACTTCATGCTTAGTAAACCTATAAATGCAGGAAAAGGTTGTTTTAAGCTAATCTCAAAAACAGTGTCATTAACAGCTTTAAAACTATCAACCTTATTTAAAACCCAACTTCCAGGAGCCGCAATTTTTTCGTCTTTTAAACGATTTAAACTATAGGTAAAGTCTCTCGCAACAACGGTTCTGGTGGAGTCTTTACCAAATAGTTTATGTTTATGAAAGTAAATATCGTTTCGTAAATTGAAAGTATATATGAGTCCGTCTTCAGAAATGATCCAATCTTTTGCAATGGATGGAAGAATATTCAAATCACTATCTAGTTGTACTAGGCCATTAAATAGCTGATTGCAAACCCAGGTGTCTTGGAGTGTTCTTGAAAAGGCTGGATCTAAAGTGTTTATGTTCGCATGTTCGTTATAACGAAACACGAGATGATCTTTGTTAGTGTTTGATTTATTAACACAAGAAAACAATAAAATAAGTATACAACTAATTGATAAATAGCTAATTATTTGTCTTAAAATTGGTTTTATCATGTAACTAATTAGTTGTAAATTTGCAATCTTTTAATCAAAGAAGGTAAAGATAATGAGATTTCCGTCTTCACGGAAAAGAAAATACAATGAATAAAAAAGTCGCATTTTATACTTTAGGTTGTAAACTGAATTTTTCAGAAACTTCTACTATTGCCAGAGATTTTAATAATGAAGGTTTTGATCGCGTTGATTTTTCCGAAAAAGCTGATATTTATGTTATAAATACCTGTTCTGTTACCGAAAATGCAGACAAGCGTTTTAAGACTGTTGTAAAGCAAGCTCAAAAAGCTAATCCGGAAGCTTTTGTTGCTGCAGTTGGTTGTTATGCCCAGTTAAAACCGCAAGAGTTGGCAGATGTTAATGGTGTGGACCTAGTACTTGGAGCTACTGAGAAATTCAAAATTACAGATTATTTAAACGACTTGTCTAAAAATGATTTAGGAGAAGTACATTCCTGTGAAATAGAAGAAGCTGATTTTTATGTAGGGAGTTATTCCATAGGTGATAGAACACGAGCTTTTTTAAAAGTACAAGATGGTTGTGATTATAAATGTACATACTGCACCATTCCTTTAGCTAGAGGGATTTCCCGTAGCGATACAATGGATAATGTTTTGGAAAATGCCAAAGCCATTTCAAAACAAAACATTAAGGAAATTGTACTGACGGGTGTTAATATTGGCGACTACGGTAAAGGAGAATTTGGCAATAAAAAGCACGAACATACTTTTTTAGATTTAGTGAATGAATTAGATGAAGTAGAAGGGATTGAGCGTTTACGAATTTCATCTATAGAGCCGAATCTGTTGAAAAATGAAACGATTGATTTGGTTTCAAAATCTAGAGCTTTTGTGCCTCATTTTCATATTCCTTTGCAATCAGGAAGCAACATTATTCTTAAGAAAATGAAGCGTCGTTATATGCGGGAATTGTATATCGATAGAGTTGCTAAAATAAGAGAAGTGATGCCCCATGCATGTATTGGTGTGGATGTGATTGTTGGATTCCCAGGAGAAACGGAAGATCTTTTTTTAGAAACTTATAATTTTTTAACTGAGTTAGATATATCATATTTACACGTGTTTAAGTATTCTGAAAGAGACAATACTGAAGCAGCAGACATGGATGGTATAGTGCCAAATAATATAAGAAGTAAACGAAGTAAAATGTTACGGGGATTGTCCGTGAAAAAGCGTCGTGCATTTTATGAAAGTCAAATGGGAACTACAAGAACGGTTTTGTTCGAAAGCGAAAATAAGGAAGGTTATATTCATGGTTTTACTGAAAATTATGTAAAAACAAAGACGCCTTGGAATCCTGAATTAGTTAATACATTGCATCAGGTAGAGCTCACTGAAATTGAAGGTGATGGATTGGTGCGATTTGAGTTTTTAGAGGTATTGTGAAGATAGTTTCTTTTAGTTTTCGACGAATAAACCTTGAATTTAAGTCATTTAGCTTATTTATTGTGCAAATGTAACTTCTACGTATACTTTTACAATTAATTAATCATGCCCCAATATGAATAAATTACTTTTAAACCTATGTGCTGCATTTGTTCTAGTATGTTTTACTAGTTGTTCTGCTGACGATATGCAAGATTCAAATAATTCATCTATTACAGGTGTTTGGAAATTAACAGCTTGGAATATTGAAGGCGGATTTGATATTAATAACGACGGTACGGTAAGTTTGAATCTTTTAAATGAGATTGAATGTTCGCGTAACGAAACATTGTTTTTTGATAATAATGGTATTGTGTCTTTAAATACAACGTTCAATCCTGATATCGGAATTGCTTTATTAAACGAGACTACTAATGAATTTCGTTTTGATATAGCTTGTGATACTGAAGGTGTAATCAGTTTAGCGACAGAATACACAGTTAAGGATTCAGTTATTACGATTGGAGAAAGTGAAGCTATGATTGAAGGCAATCAAATCTATTTAGTTTTTGAGGGTAGAATTAAAATTTACAATGAAGATTTTACAGAGGTTTTAGAAGCCAAAGATTTAACCTTGGTTTACGATAAACAATAAAATAATTAATAGAGAATAAAAAAGCCGAAACTGCAAAGTTTCGGCTTTTTTATTCTCTATTAAAAGAAACTTATATTCTAACCCCAACAGGGAGCATTCGTTTGTACTTTCTGTTACCTCTTACAAACTTTGCTATTTCCGGACATGTCGGCATAACACTTAAATTACGCGATTCTATTTGTTCAAAAACAAGTGATAAAAACTCCTTTTTAAAACCTTCATCTTTTATGCTATCTGGAATAATTAGTTTGGTTAAAAAAATCTTTCGCTCCTGCAAAGAGTATTCAATTTTTGCCAAGTCATCATCAATTTTAATTTCAAATTGACGTAAAAAATCATTGTCAATTAATTCTGCAGCTCCAACCATAGTAAATTTTTGTTTTATTTCTTAGGAATCTAAAATAGTGAGTACTATTTCTCTAACTTTGTGCAAAAGTACAAAAAAGAATCGATAAAATAAACAATATTAAAGGTTAATGCCCTATGGTTCAAGAGATAATACATGTTTATTTAATGCCAGGAATGGCGGCAAGTCCTAAAATTTTTGAACATATTAAATTGCCTGAAAACCAATTTAAAATTCATTTATTGGAATGGATTATTCCTATTGATAATGAAAGCCTCAGTGATTATGCATTGAGGCTTTCCAAACATATTAAGCACATAAATAGTATTTTGCTGGGTGTGTCGTTTGGAGGTGTTTTGGTACAAGAAATAAGTAAACACATTAAAGTTAGAAAACTTATTATTGTATCTAGCGTTAAGTCTATGAATGAGTTGCCAAAAAAAATGCTTTTAGCTAAAGCGACTAAGGCTTACATATTTATTCCAACACAATTAGCAAGTAAAATTGAAATCTTTGAGAAGTATGCGATTGGTGAAAATATAATAAAGCGAGTGGAGCTTTATAAAAAATATCTATCCGTTAACGATAGTAAGTACTTAAGTTGGGCAATAAAAGAAATGGTGTGCTGGGAGCAGAAAGAAGTTATTCCTGATATTACTCATATTCATGGTGATAAGGATCCCGTATTTCCTATTAAATATATTAAAAACTGTATTGTTGTTAAAAACGGTTCGCATATTGCAATTATCAATAAATATAAATGGTTTAACGAAAATTTACCTAAACTACTTTTAGGTAGCTAAACTATTTTTTTTAATTTTATAAAAAAACTTATTAAAATGAAGATATTACAGAAAGTATTGGCGTTTGTAGGATTATTAAGTTTATGTACATTATTTATTTATGCCCTCCAAGATGCCCCTACAGATGAAAATTTTGAAACAAAATTGATAAACGATTATAATGTTTATGCACTTCAAGTGCCGGATGATCTAAATTTTGCTGGCGAATCTATGCCACTAGAAAACCCAGATATTTTAGAGCGTATGGATAGAGAGTTATTAGTTAATACGTATTGGCAATCTAACGGATTATTGATGTTTAAACGTGCTAAAAAATATTTCTCAATTATTGAACCTATTTTAGCAAAAAATGGCGTTCCAGACGATTTTAAATATTTAGCGGTTATAGAAAGTGGTTTAACCAATGCTGTGTCTCCTGCAGGGGCTAGAGGTGTTTGGCAAATCATGCCAGCCACTGGTAGAGAAAACGGTTTAGAAGTTAATAAAAATGTAGATGAGCGTTATAATCTTGAAAAGGCTACAGAAGTAGCTTGTAAATATCTTTTAAAGTCTAAATCTAAATTAGGGTCTTGGACATTAGCTGCAGCCGGATATAACGCTGGAAATGCAGGTGTTTCAAGACGTTTAAAAGAACAAGGTGTTGCAGGGTATTATGATTTGTTGTTAGGAGAAGAAACAGGGCGTTATTTATTCAGAATCGTAGCATTGAAAGAGATTTTGTCTAACCCCAAAAAATACGGTTTCAACTTCAGAGAAAAAGATTTATATACTAATATTCCAACATATAAAGTAGAGGTGGATTCTGCAGTTACTGATTTTACTCAGTTTGCACAAAGCTTCGGGATCAACTATAAAATATTAAAACTTCATAATCCGTGGTTGCGCGAGCCACACCTTAATAATAAATCAAAAAAACCATATTATGTAGAAATACCTAAAGAGGGGTATTATGGTTTAAACTAGTATAGAAAGTAATTAAACACTATTATCCTCTTCTTTTTTGAGCTCTCACAGAGCCACTAGATCCGTAGTGTTGACTTGGGCCAACCGCACGTTTCATGTTTTGCTTCATCATTTTAATTTGATCTGCAAGCATTCCTTGTTTGTCTAGTTTTTGAGCTTCGGTAAGTAGTTTTTGAGCTTCCTGCTTTCTTCGTTTAGAAAAAGCAATACCAGCCAGGTTTAACTTTGCCATAGCTAAATCATTATCCATTGATAGACCTAAAGAAATTGCTTTTTTGAAATACTTTTCAGCTTCATTCATATTATCTTGAGAAACCATAATACCATGAAGATAATTGAAATACCCTTGTTGTTTAGTTACTAGAGCTGTTTCAGGATTCTTGATTTTGTTTAGCCATTTTTTAGCACCTTCAAAATCTTGTTTTCGTAATCTTAAAAAAGCGATTAGGATAAATTCATTCTTAAAATACAGAAATATAAAAATTAGCGATAAAAATATAAGTGCAATACCATTTCCAATATAGCTTTCAGTAAATTGATAAACGGCAAAGGCAATTATTCCAAATGCAATTACAAGTTTTATGATTTTATTGTACATAATAGTAAAATTTTGAATGGTAAATAGTAAGGTTTACATGTAAAACAAACTAATTTATAGTTTTATGATTGCAAAGAAACTAAATTTTTATTAAAATGTGCATATAGATTTTTAACAAAATATACGGTTATACCATTTAAATAAAGGTCTTACATAACTTTTATTGACTTAATAAATAAATCAAATTTTTTTCAAAAAATGATTTGCAAAGTAATAAAGGCTTTGTATATTTGCCCTCGGTTTTAATAGAGCCTCTATTCTAAAAATTACAATTCAGATTTAAAAAAATAAGAACATGCCAAAAAGAACGTTTCAGCCATCAAAAAGAAAGAGAAGAAATAAACATGGTTTCAGAGAAAGAATGGCTTCTGCTAATGGTAGAAAGGTATTAGCACGTAGAAGAGCTAAAGGAAGAAAAAAATTATCTGTGTCATCTGAAAATAGACATAAAAAATAATGATTAACAATTGTTGATAATTAAAAGGTGTTACTTAAGTGTAACGCCTTTTTTTGTATCTACTGATTACTATTTTTGCAACACATTAAAGTACAACATATAACCAGTAAAAATGCCAAAAAATCCAAAACTAAAATCGATACTAATTATTGGTTCAGGTCCTATTGTAATTGGACAAGCATGTGAATTTGATTATTCAGGAACTCAGGCCTTACGTTCTCTTAGAGAAGATGGAATTGAAACTATTTTAATCAATTCGAATCCTGCAACCATCATGACTGATCCTACGATGGCAGATCATGTATACCTGTTGCCATTAAATACAAAATCGATTATTAAAATTTTAAAAGAACATCCTCAAATTGATGCGGTTTTACCAACTATGGGTGGTCAGACAGCTTTGAATTTATGTATTGAGGCCGATGAAAAAGGAATTTGGAAAGATTTTGACGTTGAAATCATAGGTGTTGATATTGATGCTATAAATATTACTGAAGATAGAGAGCAGTTTAGAGAGTTGATGCTTAAAATTGGTATACCTATGGCGCCGCAAGCTACTGCTAATTCATTTTTAAAGGGTAAAGAAATTGCACAGGAATTCGGATTTCCTTTGATAATTAGAGCTTCATTTACTTTAGGTGGTGCTGGGGCATCTTTTGTTTATAAAGAAGAAGATTTTGATGAATTATTAACACGTGGATTAGAGATTTCTCCAATTCACGAAGTTATGATAGATAAGGCTCTAATTGGATGGAAAGAATACGAGTTAGAATTACTTAGAGATTCAAATGATAATGTTGTGATTATCTGTTCTATTGAAAATATGGATCCTATTGGGATTCATACTGGGGATTCTATTACGGTAGCTCCAGCAATGACATTAAGTGACAGAACATATCAGAAAATGCGTGATATGGCCATACATATGATGCGTAGTATCGGTGATTTTGCAGGTGGATGTAATGTGCAATTTGCTATTTCACCTGATGAAAACGAAGATATTATTGCTATTGAAATTAATCCTCGTGTATCGCGTTCTTCTGCATTAGCAAGTAAAGCGACGGGATACCCAATTGCGAAAATTGCAGCTAAATTAGCATTGGGTTATCACTTAGATGAATTAAATAATCAAATTACAAAATCAACTTCTGCATTATTTGAGCCAACTTTAGATTATGTAATTGTTAAAATACCGAGGTGGAACTTCGATAAGTTTGAAGGATCGGATAGACGATTAGGACTTCAAATGAAATCTGTAGGAGAGGTCATGGGCATTGGTCGTTCATTTCAAGAAGCACTTCATAAAGCAACACAGTCTCTTGAAATTAAGCGTAATGGATTGGGTGCAGACGCAAAAGAAAACAAAAGCTATGAACAAGTCATAGAAAAACTTACTTACGCCTCTTGGGACAGGGTATTTATTATTTATGATGCTATTGCAATGGGAATTCCATTAAGTAGAATTCATGAAATCACAAAAATCGATATGTGGTTTTTAAAGCAATATGAAGAGCTTCATTTTTTAAGAAATGAAATTTCAACTTTTACTATAAATACACTTGAAAAGGATTTATTGCTCGAAGCTAAGCAAAAAGGTTATGGAGACAGACAAATAGCGCATATGCTAGGTTGCTTAGAAAGTGAAGTGTACAGCAGACGTGAAGCGTTAGGCGTGAATCGAGTTTATAAATTAGTTGATACATGTGCAGCAGAATTTCAGGCAAAAACACCGTATTATTATTCCACTTTTGAAAGTGATATGGAAACGGTTGATGGTAACCGATATGCAGATAATGAAAGTATAGTTACTGATAAGAAAAAAGTTGTCGTTTTAGGATCTGGACCAAATAGAATAGGTCAAGGTATAGAGTTCGATTATTGTTGTGTTCATGGCGTTTTAGCTGCCGCTGAATGTGGTTATGAAACCATTATGATTAATTGTAATCCTGAAACGGTATCAACAGATTTTGATACTGCCGATAAATTATATTTTGAACCTGTTTTCTGGGAGCATATTTACGATATCATTAAACATGAAAAACCTGAAGGTGTTATTGTACAGCTCGGAGGTCAAACCGCTTTGAAATTGGCTGAAAAATTAACGAAATATGGTATTAAAATTTTAGGAACTAGTTTTGAGGCTCTTGATTTAGCTGAAGACAGAGGTTTATTTTCAAACCTTTTAAAAGAAAATAATATTCCTTATCCTGAATTTGATATTGCAACGACGGCTGATGAAGCTTCTGCTATTGCTGATGTACTGGATTTTCCAATTTTAGTGCGTCCTTCTTATGTTCTAGGTGGTCAGGGTATGAAAATTGTTATTAATAAAGAAGAGTTAGAAAAACATGTTGTTGATTTATTAGGTAGAATGCCAGGGAACCAATTATTACTGGATCATTATTTAGATGGTGCTATTGAAGCTGAAGCTGATGCGATTTGCGATGGTGAGGATGTGTATATTATTGGTATTATGGAGCATATTGAACCTTGTGGTATTCATTCGGGAGATAGTAACTCTTTATTACCACCATTTAATCTTGGGCCTCTAGTGATGCAACAGATTATTGATCATACAAAAACCATTGCTTTAGCATTAAAAACAGTCGGTTTAATTAATATTCAGTTTGCTATTAAAGATGATACCGTTTATATTATTGAAGCAAACCCGAGAGCTTCTAGAACCGTGCCATTTATAGCCAAAGCGTATGGTGAGCCCTATGTGAATTATGCAACGAAAGTGATGTTAGGCGAAAAGAAGGTGAAAGATTTTAATTTCCAACCTAAGTTAGATGGCTATGCCATTAAACAACCTGTGTTTTCATTTGATAAGTTTCATAATGTCAATAAAAAATTAGGACCAGAAATGAAAAGTACTGGAGAAAGTATTTTATTTATTGATAGCTTAAAAGACGATGAGTTCTATGATTTATATTCTAGACGGAAAATGTACTTGAGTAAATAGTTCTATTTTTTTAGTTTTAGTAGTGTTTTTATGTTATTTTTATTAAAAAAATTTATAAAATCTAAAGCTATGTTAAAAAAATTACTTTTTACTTTATTATTATCCGCTACCATAAGTTTGGGGGCGCAAACTAATGAGACAATCAATATTGATTGGAGTTTTAATTCAACGCCATCAGCAGCGGGGAATGCTAATTCTAGCAGAACAATAGAAGTTGGTGATACCGTAATTTGGACTTGGTCTGCAAATGGAAGTAGTCATAATGTGAAAAGCACTTCTGGTGAAACTTTCGAGAGTGCATTTTCTGGTACACAAGGAAACACATTTTCGCATAAATTCATTACTGTTGGAACTAGTAATTACGTCTGTCAACCGCATCCTGGGAATATGTTTGGGACAATAACTGTTGTTGCTGAAGGTACGTTAAATGTACAATCTTTTGAAGATGTTCTAAATGCAATTAATTTATATCCGAATCCTGCTTCTTCAAATTTAAAAATTGATATTCCTAGTAAGATTGCAGGCGATGTAACTATAGAGGTATTTGACGTTTTAGGAAAAAGTATTGTTGTAAAAGAAGCTAACAAATTATCAAATAGCCTAGACATTGCTAACTGGAATAATGGTGTTTACCTTATGAAAATTTCTTCTAATAAAATAGGTAAGTCTATAACAAGAAGATTTGTAAAGATTTAAATTACACTTATAAAATAAAAAAAGCCTTCATTTTTCAATGAAGGTTTTTTTTATGATTTAGCCATTCTTATTTTTTATTTAGAATAAAATGGAATGTAACAATTACTATCTTAGACAATTTAGAACTAACCACTTTAGGTATTTTAATATCAAAATCGTCAACGTTTACTTCAAATGTACCAGAAAGGATAATATTATAAGCTTCATCTTTTGATAAAGTTAAAGGTAAATTTTCTAATGTTTTAGTTTTACCATGAAACTCAAGGGTACCATTATAAGTCATCTTTCTTTTTGAGGCTTCAAGTCTTTCTATATCAAAATCACTAATCTTACCTTTAAATGTTGCTTTCGGATATTTGTCTGATTCAACATAATTTTCATTAAAATGCTCCTCCATTAATGCATTTTTAAAGCGAAATCCTTTAACAAGTACTAACGCCGCAAACTCTCCGTTTTCAGTATTAATAATGGCTGTTACAGATTTGTTTGTAGCTTTTACTTCTTCAAATGAAGGTAAAGATGCTTCAAAAGAAACAATTCCGTTTCTAGTGATAAATTTATTCTGAGAAAAGCTAAACAAGCTGATTAATGAGAATACTGTGATTATTAAATATTTCATAAGGTTTCTTTTTGCTTTATTGCACTAAAAAAATGTTACCTGAATTCAAAACAGAAATTAATTTTCTAATAACCCGTCATCCTTCCATTGTTGAATATCATCTCTTAATGACTGTGTCATTAGTCCACCTTGCGGCATTGGGCTTGATGCATTATTAATGCGACCTAATATGTTTTCAATTGAATTTTTTACTTGAGTGTATGTGCTGTATGAGGTTGGCGCACCATTTGATGCTGGACTTCCGTGGCAATTTGTACAGTTATTACTAATAATTGCTTTTACATTAGCATCATAAGTAATTTTACCAATAGGTAATTCTGGAGTTTGTTCGGTTAAATCATCATTACTACTGCTCGAGCAGTTGTAAAAAATAATTGATACCGCTATTACGTGAATTAAGTTTTTAAATTTCATAGCAAATGTTATTTAAATTATTAAAAAGTTCGACTTAAATTAAATCCAAAATAAATATTTCCATCAGACCAATTGCCTTCTGCTTGCCCCAGGAATCCGTTAGTATTCATAGCTTGAGCATTTGAGAAATGCATTTGAAATACATGACCACCGGTTTCTAAATCAAATCCAATGGAGAGCGGATTTTTGTATGGAGAATTATTGGCTCTATTTAAATGCCAGCCGTAATCAGCATTTATGGACCATCTTTTCCCTAGTTTATATCTCCCGCCAAACCCCAATGCATATTGTGAGTTTTTTTGTTCATCAATGGCGACATAATTGTCATGAAAAAAAGTGGGAGCAAGCTCCAATGAAAAATCAGTGTTTATTTTTCTAGAAATAAGAAATTGAGCTGTATACCCTAATCGATGCTTAAATTCTAAAAAAGGCAGGTTTTGTTTATCAAGAGCTGTATTTATTAATAAGGCATTAAAGCCTACAATAGTAAATGGAAACCCATTTTTTTCTTGTCTTTTTAGTCTGTATTTTACCGTCATATCATAGACTTTAAGGAAGGAGCTTCTAGAAACTCCAATATTAAAGGCATCTGTTATTCCATAAATAAAATTAAGGCGTGTTACGGCATTATCTAAGCCAAAAAAGGTGTCAAATCCATTTTCTATACTCCCAAATCTATGAGAAACAACTAGTGTAAATTCATTTTTATAAACGAGTTTAGTAGATTCGAAATTAACAACTTTTAAACCTTTAAAAGCTGCAATTACATATGAAGTATCTCGAGATTCTGAATCTATATCTTCTAGTAAATCATTTTGAGAATAAGTTAATACTGGGTAACAAAAAAGAAATAGTAATAGGTATTTCATATATATTTAGTGTTTAGGTTTTATAAATCTTTTTGCATTAATCATATACCATTAGATAATTAATATTCTTTAAAGTCATAGACAAATACTTTAAGCGCATTTTACAAATCGAATTATCTAATTTAAAATAAAACATTGATCTAACTTGATTTGTTCTAGTAAATCATCAAATCCAATAACACGACCTTTAATTGTTATTTGTGTTTCAATATTCAAAGAAGAATGAGCCAAACTATCATTGAGAGTGCAATAAATCCCATCTGACAACAAGAGGCCTCTTGGATTAATTTCTTTAATTATTCCTGAAACTTGAATTGTTTTGTTTAAATATTTTTGTTCTGATTTGCTTGGTTCTTGAATAAACTCGCTAATGATTAAAGCGGATGTGATTATTAATTCTGGTTTTTCATTTTTAATATCTCTATGCTCACGAAACAAGTATAAATAACTACCTGCAGCAGCGAGAAATATAATAGCTAATACTACAATCCATTTTCGCATAAACTCTATTTATTTGAATACATTTTCTAGGTCACAAAAATTAAATCGATACATCCTTACTAAGGCTTATAAGTGATTTAGTATATCTGTTAAGATAATATAAAAAAACTTCCATTACAAGTCCACCTTAGCATTCTGTTTTTTTATAAATTCAATGTGCTCTTCAACTTTAAATTCTGAAGCTTTAAAATTAGATGATCTTTTTCTAGTTTGGTTTTGTCTAGCTATGCTTCTTGCAAAACGTCTAACACTTTGCTCAGTATCTAAAATTAAACCAGGGACTTTTACATTTTTTCCGTTTTCATCCTTCGCAACCATTGTAAAATAAGAGGAGTTACAATGTTTCACTTTCCCCGTTTGGATATTTTCTGATTCTACTCTTAACCCAATTACCATAGATGTTTTACCAGTATAATTAACAGAGGCTTTTAGAGTTACTAATTCACCCACTTCAATCGGATTTAAAAAATCAACTTTATTGACAGATGCGGTTACGCAGTAATTTCTAGAATGCTTTGATGCACAAGCAAAAGCTATCTGGTCCATTAGGTTTAATATATGCCCACCATGAATTTTACCGCTAAAATTCGAGTGTGATGGAAGCATAAGCTCCGTTAGCGATACTTGAGATTCCTTGACGTGTTTAAACATATTTAATTTTGTTCTTCTTCAACTTTAGTTATGAAATATTTTGTATCTCCAAGCCAAAATAATGTTTTGTAACGCTCAAAATAATGAAGTTTAACAAATTTACCTTGTAATCTATTTAAGTCTTCAATGGTTTGCTTTTCGTCATCTTCAACAGAAAAGATAAATGTTTGAGCCTCAGAAACGCCTTGACTTATTTCTCCTTCCCAAGTTTTAAATAGAATACCCTTATTGCTAAACTTTACAAGTTTTCCTGCTCTTATGCCATCACTGTAGTGCGCAAAATTGACGAAACTGAAAAATCCAGCAAATACGATGAGTATGACTATAAATAGTTTAATTAAAAATTTCATTAAATAAATTAGTTTAATTAGTGTCTTCTTCAGCACGTTTTATAATAGCTTCAGGAAGAGATTTTTTAGCTTTTGCACCCATTTTTTTTAGTTTTTCGACACTTGTAATAAGGTTGCCTCTTCCTTCAACTAGTTTATTCATAGCTGAAGAATAATCACTTTTTGCTGCATCAATTTTTTTCCCAACACCAGTAAGATCTGAAACTAAGCCCTCAAATTTATCATAAAGTGCCCCAGCTTGTCGTGCAATTTCTATGGCATTTTGTTGTTGCTTTTCGTTGTTCCACATGCTGTCAATGGTCCGTAAAGTTGCAAGTAAGGTAGATGGTGTTACAATAACAATATTCTTTTCAAAGGCTCGATTATAGATGGAATTATCTTCATTTACAACTATTGCAAATGCTGGTTCTATAGGGATAAACATGAGTACGAAATCTGGCGATTCAATATCATATAAATCTTGATAATTTTTATCTGAAAGTTGGTCTACGTGTTTTCGGATAGAGTTAATATGGGCTTTTAGAAACTGTGCCTTGTCAATATCGTCTGCATTAACCAAACGTTCATAATCTGTTAAAGATACTTTACTATCAATAATCATTTTTTTACCATCAGGAAGATGTAAAACTACATCAGGTAAAACACGAGAGCCATCTTCTCTTGTAAAACTTTGTTGAACAAAATACTCTCGGTCTTTTTCTAAGCCTGATTTTTCTAAGACACGTTCTAAAACTAATTCTCCCCAATTACCTTGCATTTTACTGTCGCCTTTTAATGCTCTAGTTAAATTGGTAGCTTCCTTTGTCATTTGTTGGTTGAGGTCTTTTAATCCCAGTAATTGCTCTTTTAATGCCGAATGCATACTGATGCTTTCTTTCTGAGTTAAATCGACTTTCTCTTCAAAAACTTTAATTTTTTCTTGAAGTGGATTCAAAATATTTTTAATGTTTTCTTTATTCTGAATTGTGAATTTTTCAGACTTTTCATCAAGAATTTTAGTGGCTAAAAGTTCAAAATCTTTACGTAATTGCTCTTGTCGTTCTTCTATTTCAGCATCACGTTTTACATTTAACTGTTGTAGATTTTCGTATTCCGAATTTCTTTTAGCTAATTCTGTGCTTAAAAATTCTTTTTCTCTTCGAATCTCTTCACGTTCAGTTTCTATTTTGGTTAAATTTTGTTTTAGCTCTTCAATGGTTAAGCCCATTTGGTTTTGCCGTTCTTTAAGCGTGCTTTGGTCACTTTTACTTTTAAGTTTTGTGTAAAGCATGCCTAAATAGGCCCCAATAGCTGCAGAAATTAAAATGGATATAATAAGAATAAGACTGTCGTTCATTTAGAAAGGAATATAATCAAAGATAAATTTTTAAGTTGAAAGATTAAAGACTGGTACAGAAGATTTCTATTAGAAATCTATTTTTATGAATTCTTATTTTTTTATCCTAAAACTACCTGTTTTTTCATCAAATGCAATTAAATCCTTTGGGAATAAAGTTTCAAAAGTGCCTTTGGAAATTAGATTACATGGTTCATCTGAGACCACTTCATTATTTGTCATCACGATTAAATTATCACATAACTGAATAGCTAAATCTATTTCATGTGATGAAAACAAAATAGTTTTATTGGTTTCCTTAGCCAGTTTCTTAAGTAATTTTAAAATGTACGCTTTATGATACATATCTAAATGCGTGGTGGGTTCATCAAGAATAATCAAATCGGTATCTTGTGCTAAAGCACGAGCAATCATCACTTTTTGTAGTTGACCATCACTTAATTCAAAACATTTTTTATGTTTTAAGTCAGTAATATTAGTTTGTTCTAGCGCGGTATTGACTATCTCGATATCATTTTGAGATAAGTTGCCAACCCAGTTTGTATAAGGCTGTCTTCCTAAAGCTACGAGATCTAAAACAGATAAGTTTTTTGAAGCTAAAGGTTCGGTTAAAACTAAACTCATTACTTTGGCTAAATCAATTGGAGCGTATTTCAGGAAATCAGTATCATTAATCAAAACTTTTCCGCTTAAAGCGTTTTGAACATTAGTAAGTGTTCTTAAAAGCGTGGATTTACCAATGCCATTCGCTCCAATTAGACCAACAAGGCTCCCTTTCTTTAATGCAATATTGATGTTTGAAGCAACTATAGTTTTTCCTTTTTTTGAAGTATAACCAATTGATAAATCTTTAGTTTTTAAAATGATATTTTGGTTTTTGCTTTCCATTTAAAATACCATTTTTCGTTTTCTAACTAATAACCAAATTACAACCGGAGCACCAACTAATGATGTAATGGCATTTATAGGTAAAGTGAAATCACTATTAGGTAGTTGAGCAATACTATCACAAATTAACATCACTACAGCTCCAAATAAAAAAACAGCAGGTAGTAAAATTTTGTGGTTTGAAGTATTAAAAATTTGTCGAGTTAAATGTGGAATAGCCAAACCAATAAAGGCAATAGGTCCTGTAAAAGCAGTAATAGTTCCTGCTAATAAACTTGTGGCTATAATTATTACTAAGCGACTTTGTTTTATATTTAATCCTAAACTTTTAGCATAGTTCTCTCCCAAAAGTAAAGTGTTTAAAGATTTGATTGCCGAAATACCAAGCGTAATGCCCAAAGCATAAATCAAGAATAAAATGCCAAGATCTTCCCATGATACGTTACCTAAACTACCAAAGCCCCAAAAAACGTATTGTTGCAATTGTTCCGCAGACCCAAAATAGGAGAGTACACTAACAATTGCTGAAGTTATGCTTGCGAACATGAGTCCAATGATAAGAATTGCCATTGTATCACGAACTTTTAAAGATACCATCAAGACGGCGAGTAAAACTAAAAAACTACCTAGACTAGCAGCAATAACTACGCCCCATTTCGAGATTAAAAGAGAAGCTAAAACGCCTCCAAAAATACTAGATCCCAATATGACTAAAGCAACACCCAAACTTGCACCAGAACTGATACCTAAAACAAAAGGACCTGCTAATGGATTTCTAAATAGTGTTTGCATTAATAAACCTGAAATCCCCAAACCCGAACCAACAATTACAGCAGTTAAAGCTTTTGGTAATCGGTAGTTTTTAATAATGTGTTGCCAGGGCTCTTGTTCCGTTGCATGTCCAATAAGCCCCTTAAATATATCTTCTAATGGAATTGATACTGAGCCTAAACTTATATTCACAAAAAAACAAGCTATTAAAATAACTATCAATATTAAAAAGGGTATTCGATATGTCTTTTTGTTTCCCAATTATTTCAAAGGTTTAAAGAAGAAAAGTTCGTAATTTTCTAATAGTTCTGGATGACAAATTTTGGTAATATCTTTTAATACCAAATCTGGTCTTGTCATTCCTAATTCGTAATACAAAACACCTCCAGTAGCTCCAGTTGTATTGGTAAATGTGTAAATATTTTTATTTTGAAAGGCTTTAAAAATAGCGTGATTTTCATTGCCATTTTTTAAAGCCTCAAAACTTGTATAATTTGAGGGGCTCAACCAGATATCGGCTTCTTTAGCTTTCACATAAACGGATTCAAAGTTCAACTTCAAACTTCCTGAACCTTTTGTGCCGCTCCAAAGATAGTTTACATTGGCATCTTTTAATAATTGTGCTTCCGTACTCGTACCATTTGGTAAATACCAAATATCATTATGCATCGCACCACTCAAAACGGTTGGTTTTGTTTTCACGTTTTGGGCTAATTGTTTCACTTCTAAATAGTCTCTTTCAATTTTATTAAAAATGGAATCTGCTTCTTTTTCTTTTCCATACAAAATACCGAAAAACTTTATCCATTCCGCTTTAGCTAACGGAGAATTTTCAACCCAGTCGCCATTAAATATGACAGGAATTCCAAAATTTTTAATAGTTTCTAATGATCGGTTTCCTCCATCAATTTCAAAGCCAACAACAAGGTCAGGATTAAGCTCCAAAAGTACTTCTGTGTTTAACCCTTCATTTTTGCCAAGTTCTCTTATTCCTCCGTTTTCTAAATTATGTCTTACACTTTCAGAAGAAATATATTCGGTTCCGGGAAAGCCAACTAATGTATGTTCAACACCTAATAATTCTAAAGCTGGAATATGGGTTGTTGATGTGACTACTATTTTTTTGATCGGATTTATAAGGATGCCATCGTATTCATTTTTTGAAAAAGTTGTTTTTATAGCATGTTCTTTATCTATTAAAACATAACGATATTGCTTCTCAGTTTCTGGCCATGGATTTATTATTTCCAGTATTTTATGTGTTCCTAAATCTTTTACAGAAAAACCTTCGGCATATTTAAGGTCAATAAAGGTGTTATCAATAGGGACTTCTAATTGCTTTTTGATTTTATTTTTACAATTTAATAAACCTAATGAAATAATTAAAATAAAAAAAATATGCTTCATAAATGTAATCTGACAATTGTCACGCTTAATTATTTGATAGATATCTATTTTCAAAAAAAAAACAATATCATGCGAGACTGTTCAAATTTAACAATATATATAGTAGGTGGCGTTATAATAGCTCATTTTCTTATTGGCTTTATTTATCTTATTTATTAAATGAATCAGAAAAAGTAGAATTTGTTTATTTACTTCTATTTAAATCATCTACTTTTGCATCGAAATTTTGGTTCTGTTTAATTTTTGATTGAATGGATTAAAAGGGAATCTGGTGAAATACCAGGACTGTTCCCGCAACTGTGAGCTAAAACGCTTCATGTTCAACTTCAATGTCACTGAAGATTATTCTTTGGGAAGACCAACATGAAGACGCAAGTCAGGAGACCTGCCATTTTCAAAACAAATAAGTTAAACTTTCGGGATAAAAGTTTGCGTATAGATTTATACGATTCTCGAGTAATTATTGATTAAAATGAAAAAATCAAATGTTTTTGGATTCCTATGTCTAGGATTCTCATTGGTTGGTTTTGCGCAAGAGCAAATCGATTCAACAAAAGTAGAGCAACTTGATGAAGTTGTTGTTTCAGATTCACGATTCAAATTAAAACGTGAAAATTCAGGTAAAACGGTTATTAAAATCTCACAACAGGAGATCGAAAGAAACCAAGGTAGAACTGTTTCAGAATTAATTAATACTAAAAGTGGTATTGAAATTAATGGTAGTCGCGGTGTTGAAGGCCAAAATTTAGGAACCTTTATAAGGGGCGGGAACAATAGGCAAGTTTTAGTACTTATTGATGGCGTACAGATTAATGATCCTTCAATTGTAGCTAATGATTTTGATTTAAGATTATTAAATTTAAACACTGTTGAATCTATTGAAATAATAAAAGGAGCTTCAAGTACACTTTATGGTAATGCTGCTGCTACTGCAGTGATTAATATAACCACTAAAAAATCGTCAAAAAAAGAAATTTCTGCTAGTTTTTTATCAGTAGTAGGTACAAATCAAACACAAGATGATTTTAATTATAATGGCTCAAGTTTTACTAACAATGTGTCTGTGAATGGTACACTAAATAAGTTTACATATTTAGCGAGTTTTGGTAATCGTTATGCTGATGGTTTATCTGCTTCAAAATCAGAAAACCCAGAGAAAGATCCTTTTTCAAGATATAATACCAATGTAAAATTAGGTTACGAATTCTCTGATAATTTTGAAATAACAGCTTATGCCGGTTATGATAAATTCAAAACTGATATTGATGGATTCCCGGCGCCAGCTTATGCTTTTGCTGATACTGATGATGAATATATTTCCCAACAAAAAAGAGTAGGTGTATCACCTAAATTCACTTATGAAAATGGAAGCTTTCAAGTAAATGCTGCGTATACTAAAATAGATAGGGAAACTATTTCTGAATTTGGTTCTGTTAATGAAGCCGATAGCTATGTTATTGATGCTTTTAATAAATATATTTTTGATGAGTCATTTTATACGATAGTAGGTTTGAATTATGGTGATTACAATAGTTTGTTTACCACTGAAGAAAGTTTCACAAATACAGACCCTTATTTGAATGTTGTTTATGTTTCTGATTTTGGATTGAATTTAAATGCAGGGGGAAGACTAAATAATCATAGTGAGTATGGTTCACATTTGGTTTATAGCTTAAACCCTTCTTATGATATTGCTGTAAATGAGGGTTATGCTAAAGCATTTGGTTCTTATGCTACGTCGTTTATTGCGCCTAATTTGTCCCAATTATTTGGCTTTTTTGGAGCAAATCCAGATTTAAAACCAGAAGAAAATCAAACCATAGAAGGTGGTTTAGAGTTCAATACAAAAAAAGGATTCCGTATAAATGGTGTGTATTTTAATAGGAAAGAAGCCAATACCATTATTTATACTTCAGCTTATGAAAACGCAACTACAGATGCTACTGTGCATGGTTTTGAATTGGAAGCTCAAGTTGATGTTGTAAAAGATTTATCAATTTCTACTAACTATACGTTTACCGAGTTAAAAGATGGTGTGAGATTGAGAATACCAAAACATAAAGCGAATGCAAGGTTAGGATATGATTTTTCTAAAACGACATATGCATCTTTAAATTATCAATTTGTAGGGAGTAGAACAGATACTAATTTTTCAACATTTTCAAATGAAGAATTAAGTTCTTATTCATTAATCGACTTATATTTTAGTCATAAATTAATTAACAATAAATTGAAGCTTTTTGCAAATGTCACTAACGTATTAAATGAAGATTATTTTGAAATTTTGGGATATACAACAAGAGGAAGAAATATAAGTTTAGGGTTGAATTTAAATTTATAATAAGCAAAAAAAGAAATATAAAAAGGTTGCTTTAATTTATTTTGAAGCGACCTTTTTTATTTTGGTCTTAAATCGCAATACCAAACCCCGTATTTTTCGTCGTCGCTTTTAGAAACAGAACTTTCATCAGTTTTAAGTAAATCATATTCTCGATCTACTTTGTTTCCGAAGGCAAATTGAATTGGATTTTTAAAAATAGGACCATCAAAACAAAAGGTGTGAAATTCTCCATTTTCGCGACATGGATGAACAGTTTCAGGTAAGTTGTCTATAAAATTATTGTCGATAATAGTTCCTGCAAAGTGGTCGTTAAAATATTTAGAATTTGCACAAACAATAATGGTTTTGAAACCTAAATCTAAAAACTCGTTAAGAAGTTCTGATGTATCTTGTTTCCGAATAGGGAGAATGGCCTGTAAATTTTGTTTTTCAAGTTGTTGTTCTCGATAAGCTCTTAGATCATCAAGAAATATATCACCAAACGATGTATGGGTAAATCCATCCTTTTTTAATATTGATAAGTTTTCTAACATTTTTTGTTCATAAACCGTCATACTTGGCATTTCTGGAAGTTCTATTGCACTTGCAGGAATATTTAAAGCATCAGTTTGAGCAAGTAGAAGTTCTTTTCTCAGTCCGTGCATAGATACACGATTGTAATGACTGTTTATTGTTATAATTAATTCTTCAACAGAAAAACGATCATCTTGTAATAAAAGATAAAGTGCCAATGCTGAATCTTTGCCTGAACTCCAGTTGAACTAGGTTTTGTGTTTATTCACACGAATTGGAATTTAATCGATAATCATACCACCTTCAAGCGGATTAAAATCATTACTGTCCATTAATAATTTAAAAATTTTAGCAGATTTAGATTTAATATCTGAGATTTTACTGCTGGAATTTTCAATATCAGCTAAAGCTAGGGCTAGCATGGGTTCATTTATATCACCTAAGATGCCATAATTTAGTGGTCTTTCTTGATATTCAAATCCAATAGATGGAGGAAGTCCAGTTCCTGGAACTGCGACATCATCTTTATTAACCCCATTCGCAATTAGAGGTTGCATAGCGTAGGTGTGATTTGGGTTAGCACCTGCTCTTTGAAAATTTGGAGAATCATAAAGTGTTCTTGATGCTTGTGTTTTTCCAACGGTAGTTGTTCCTATTTGAATGATTTCATTCATATAAGGCGTTAAGCTATTTATTAGACCTTCACTTGCAGAAGCTGATCGCCCTGTGGTTAGAACGTATATTTTGTTCAAGCCCAAACTATTAATTATACCTCCATCATCTAATTTATTAGCGAAATTATAATCAGTATTGTTACTCTGCAACGTACTATTGTATATGAGTTTTTGAAAAAGGTCTCCGGTATATTGGCCTGTAATCATACTAGCTAAAAAAGTTTCAACATTTACTCTTCCACCGGGGTTATATCTTAAATCTAAAACTAAATGTTGAACATTATTAGATTTAAATTCACCAAACACAGAATTTAATTCGTTTTCTGAACCTGCTGTGAATCCGTTGTACATTAAATAGCCAACATTTTCTCCACCAACATTAATAATCTCTATTTTAAAAACTGGATTTTCTGAATATTGAACTTTACTTAAATTGACATCTCTATTCAGTGGGTCTATGCTATCGTCATCAGTATCTATTGTGCCTTTGTCGTTATAAAAACCAAGATTTAATGTGTAAGTGTCTTTACTGGTTAACGATCTGAAATTATCTAGTGTTAGTTTTACACCATCAATGGCATAAAAAATATCGCCTCGTTTTAAATCATTATTATCTGCTGGACCATCTGGTAAAACTAAACGTATAATGCCGACAGCCTCAGTAGTACTATTGGGAGCCAAAAATAAGCTATATTCCATGCCATTGGTAATTGAATTGCCTTGAAACAACTGTTCTAAAGCAATATAGTCATCAACAATCCAACTAAACCTATCAACATTTTCTCTTTCGTATATTAAACTTTCAAATAAATCTGGTGGAGTAGAAAAATTGTTTAAATAAGAAGCATACTCACCATTACCTGAAAATCGATCGTTTGCTAGATCTGGTACATCGTCTTTATAGAGATAAAAAAGATTCATGCCTTTCCAGACAAAATCATTTATTTCATTTGCAGTAACACCAATATCATCATTATCTTCAAAACAACTTACTGCACTAAGTGAAAATATAAACAGTAGGATTAGGGCTTTATAATTTTGCATAGTTTTTTTTCAATTTCAAGTTTAGTCCTTAAAACCTTAAATTTACTTACATTATTGTTTAATAAAAAATAAACACTTGAAATTTCGTTGAATGTAATTCTATAGTTTTTATAAATTAAGATAGTAGATATTAGTTTTACTGAAACTTCGGTGATAAACCCGCGTGGGATTGAACGGTATGTTTGAGCTCTCCGACGCAGGAGGAAGCGAGTAGAGAAAGCCCGATCCGATGGGGTTACGCCATAATATTTAATATTTTTTTATTTGTCATGTAACAAAACAAATACTGTGTCGTCGTAATATCAAATAGCCTTAACAAAGCTTTTTTAATTAAACCAAACCAAAATGACTCAAACAGAGTTTTTAAATATTGTGTTGCCTTTTAAGGATAAAGTATTTCGTTTAGCAAAACGATTGCTTGTGTCTAGGGAAGAGGCTGAAGATGCGACACAGGAAGTTCTGTTAAAATTGTGGAATAATAAACTAAAAATTGCTGAGTATAAGAATGTAGAGGCTTTTTCGATGACCATGACAAAGAATTATTGTTTTGATAAGTTAAAATCTAAACAGGCACAAAATTTGAAAATTGTACATAGTAATTACGAAGAAAAAAACACACCATTACAAAAGCAAGTTGAATTTAATGATAGTGTAAGTTGGGTAGCCAAAATTATTGCCGAATTACCGGAACAACAAAAAATGATAATTCAATTACGAGATATAGAAGACTATGATTTTGATGAGATTTCAAAAATGCTGGATATGAGTAATACAGCGGTACGTGTCGCCTTATCGAGAGCAAGAAAAACAATAAGAGAAAAATTAACAAATACACACAATTATGGTGTTAGATAATATAGAAAAATTACTAGAAAAGTACGAAAACGGTGAAACATCGCTTAAAGAAGAGCAGCAGTTAAAACACTATTTTACACAGGGAACTGTAGCGCCGCATTTAGAAATGTACAAACCAATGTTTGAGTATTTTTTGGTAAACAAGCAAGAGCGATTTACTAAAGACGTTCCATTAAAAACAAAACGTAATTTTAATTACAAATGGATTTCTGTCGCAGCAGTAGCGGTTCTTATACTAGGGTTTTATTTTGGAACTTCAATTTACGGTAGTGATTTAGGCACCTATGAAGACCCGCAACTAGCCTTTAACGAGTTTTCAAAATCAATGGAAATGATTTCTGAAAAATTCAATACAGGTGCATCAACTGTTAGTTATCTTAATGAGGTAAATAAAGGTACTTCTACTTTAGGATATCTTAACGAAATTGAAAATGCCACAAGTATAATTTTTAAAAACTAAATAATTAGAATTAATGAACACAAATAAATTAAAAGCAAGAACGATGAAAAATAAATTAATAGTATTAGTAATGGCCATTATGTTAGTACCACTAGCGGGGATGGCACAGAAAAATATTTTTGAAAAATATAGTGACGATGCTGATGTTACTTATGTCTCTATAAAACCCAAAATGTTTCAAATGATAGCTAAAATGGGTATTAATGTTGAAGATGCTGAAGCAAAAGCATACATGGATATGGTAAAAAGTATCACGAGTTTTAAAACTATTGTTACTGATAATAAAGTAATATCTGCTGATATTTCTAAATGGGTAAAATCGCGATCTGGAGGCTTAGAAGAGTTAATGGAAGTAAAAGATGATGGTGCTGAGGTGAAATTTTATGTAAAAGAAGGTAAAGATGCAGACCACGTTAAAGAGCTTTTAATCTATGTAAATGGTATTGATAAAGTAATGAATGAAAAGGTTGAAATTAATGGTAAGGAACGAAAAATAGAAACAGTTGTAGTGTCACTTACAGGAGATATAGATCTTAACGAAATTTCTAAACTTACTGATAAAATGAATATACCAGGTGGTAGTCATTTAGAAAAGAACAAATAAAACTAATCATCAATCATGCAACGAGCAATCAAATATTTAGCATACGCATTATTAACCGCAGTTATTTTTACTAGCTGCGGTGATAATGTTAGTTTACAACGCTATTACGTAGATAACCAGGAATCTAAGAACTTTATATCTCAAGATTTACCACTTTCACTTATTGAACTTGATAAATCTAATTTTACTGAAGCTCAAAAAGAAGCTTATAATTCTGTAAATAAGTTAAATTTTTTAGGATATAAGGTTAATGAAACAGACACTGAAACCTATTTAGCAGAATTAGCAAAAGTAAAAACTATTTTAAGTGATAGTAAATACAATGGCTTAATGGAGTTTAGCGATAAGGGCAACAAGATATCTGTAAAGTATATTGGCACTGATGAGGAAGCAGATGAAGTCATAGTTTTTGGAAGTGCTAAAGATATGGGATTTGGTATTGTTAGAATTTTAGGAGATGATATGAATCCAGACAAAATGGTTACCTTAATTAGTGCATTTCAAAATGCAAATATTGAAAAAGGCCAAATAGAAAATATTATGAATTACTTTAAATAATTTATAGTAGTTATATTAAAGTAAAAACCCTAGATGTAGACATCTAGGTTTTTTTATATCATTTTTGGAGTATATGAGTTTCCTAAAAGAACCCTTTTTTATTTGGAATTGTCTTGTTTTGGAGTGGTATCTTCTAGTTTAAGCTTAGAATAAAAAATATTAATAACAACAGTAAAAAATACGATAGTAAGTATGGTTAATACAACAAAATTTTCTAGAATATCGAGTACTCCAAAAATGAAAATACCAGCAACCATAAGTCCGGTAAGTATCAAAGATTGTTTGTCGTTTAACATGTTATCCCATTTAATATTTAAATTCCTGTATAATTACCAGGCGTAATACATTTTAATTCTGTTTTTATTGTGTTTGAGACTTCTAAAGTATCAATAAAATTTGCAATAGAATCTTGATTTATTTTAGAATTTGTTCTCGTTAAACCTTTTAACGCTTCATATGGATTAGGGTAACCTTCTCGACGTAAAATAGTTTGAATAGCCTCGGCAACGACCGCCCAATTGTTTTCTAAATCTTCAGCAAATTTACTTTCGTTTAACAATAATTTATCTAAACCTTTTAAAGTTGATTTAAAACCAATAAGTGTATGACCAAAAGGGACGCCAACGTTACGTAAAACAGTGCTATCTGTTAAATCACGTTGTAATCTTGAAACTGGGAGTTTAGCAGAAAGATGCTCGAAAATAGCGTTTGCAATACCTAAGTTTCCTTCAGAGTTTTCAAAATCTATAGGGTTTACTTTATGTGGCATTGCAGAACTACCAACTTCACCAGCTTTAATTTTTTGTTTGAAATATTCCATTGAAACATAAGTCCAAATGTCTCTATCTAAATCTAGGATAATCGTATTAATACGCTTCAAGGTATCAAACAAAGCTGCCATGTGGTCGTAGTGCTCAATCTGTGTTGTCGGGAATGAATGCTGAAGTCCTAATTTTTCTTGAACAAATTTCCCGCCAAAAGCTTTCCAGTCAATGCTTGGATAAGCAACATGATGCGCGTTAAAATTACCTGTAGCACCACCAAATTTTGCAGCACTTGGTATATTGTTCAATAAATTAAATTGTTCTTCTAGACGCACTACAAAAACTTCAATTTCTTTGCCAAGTCGAGTAGGAGATGCAGGTTGTCCATGGGTTCTAGCCAACATAGGAATGGCTGTCCAGTCTTTAGATAAGTCCTTTAATTTATTTAAAATGATAAAATATTCAGGGACATAAACATCATTCATAGCTTCCTTAATACTTAAAGGAATAGCTGTATTATTAATATCTTGAGAGGTTAATCCAAAATGGATAAACTCTTTATATTCAGATAAACCTAAAGCATCAAATTGATCTTTAATAAAATATTCAACAGCTTTAACATCATGATTGGTAATACTTTCAATTTTTTTAATAGCTAAAGCATCATCAGAAGAAAAATCTTTATAAATCGCTCTTAAATTTTCAAAAATAGCACTATCTACAGACTGAAGTTGAGGTAAAGGAATTTCGCAAAGCGCAATAAAATATTCTATTTCAACTAAAACACGGTATTTTATTAAAGCTTCTTCAGAAAAATATGGAGCCAACTCATTTACTTTACTTCTATAGCGTCCATCAATAGGAGAGATGGCATTTAATGCTGATAATGACATAATTTATGTTTGGTTTTTAGAAGTGGCAAAGATAGAATTTTTGTATGTAAGATGTTAATAATTAGAATCGAAGTTTAATGAAAAAATTATTTCATTCGACAATAAATAGTATATTTAATAAAAAAACGGTAACATGAAATTAGTATCATTTTTATGCATTTTCATCATTTCTCAAACCATAACCGCTCAATTTTATAAAAAAGCCGAGCCATTTACACATACGTATTCTATTGTAGCAAGAGATTCAGTATCTGGAGATATGGCCGTTGCTGTACAAAGCCATTGGTTTAGTGTGGGTAGTGTAGTTACTTATGGTAAAGCTGGTGTTGGGGTTGTGGCTACGCAATCTTTCGTTAACCCAAGTTATGGACCAAAGGGGCTAACGTTAATGGAACAAGGTCTGTCTCCAGACCAAGCTTTAAATGCATTATTGCAAAACGATTCTGGTGAAATGTATAGACAAGTTGCTTTTTTAAATAAAAATGGTTTAGTTGCAACGCATACAGGAAGCCAGTGTATTGATGAAGCTGGGAATAGACAAGGCGATAATTTTTCTGTTCAGGCAAATATGATGTTGAATAATACCGTTTGGGATGCCATGGCGGACGCTTTTGAATCTTCTAAAGGTGATTTAAGCCAACGCGTATTAGCCGCATTAAAGGCTGCAGAAAATGAAAAAGGCGATATTAGAGGTAAACAATCAGCTGCTATTTTAATCGTTAAAGGTGAAGCAACTGGCAATTCTTGGGAAGATGTGGTGATGGATCTTCGAGTTGAAGACCATGCAAACCCAATACAAGAATTGGAACGATTAATTAAAATTCATAAGGCCTATGATTTTATGAATAATGGTGACCTAGCTATGGAGCTTGGTGATACAAAAGAGGCTGAAAACTTATATTTAGAGGCGCAAAAACTATTTCCAGATAATTTAGAAATGAAATATTGGCACGCTATTAATTTATTAAATAATAGAGAGTTTAATAAGGCCTTTCCAATTCTTAAAAGCATCTTTGTTCAAGATAAAAACTGGAAAACACTAACAAAACGTTTAGTAAAAAGCGGCTTACTTACTATTGATGACGAAAAATTAACAGAAGTTATGCAGTTATAAATTACAACTTATTTTTCTTTATTTTTTTTAATGTTTGTTTAGCTCTAGCTTTAAAACCAGCACTTTGTTTTGAAAAGTCTTGTTCCAAGATTAAAGCAAGTTCTGTATGTATCCAATTGCTATCTTTTCCAAAAAGGTAAAGTGTTTCCATGGAGTAAACTTTTGGGGCGACTTTATGGTCGCTAATTAGCCAATCGAAACATGCTTCAACTATAAATTCTTTGTGAATTGGAGAGAGTGTGTTTTGTAAGGTATTTGGTTTTTTCGAATAATAATCAGTGGCTATAAAACCACAAACTTTAGCAACAGGACGAACTGCAGAATCAAAATGAATTTTTTTTAAGTTGCTTGTAAATTTGTTTAAATAAGGCACAATGGCATAAAGATATTCATCGCAAATAAACTCCAAAACCCATGCTGCTTTGCAAGAGACCTTATCATCTACCATAAACAAAATGTCCATAAGTTTAGGAAACAAACTCATGTCCTCTAAAACCATATTAGCATATTTCAAGCGGTTTTCGCGCAACACAGTTATGTTACTTAATTCTTTATATAATTCTTCTAAACTCATAGGATATTTTACTACTTTTAAATTTCTAAACTGTTTATGTAAGATATAAATTTCGAACCATGGAAATAATAAAAAAGATATTATTAGTATTACTAATTGCATTCGTAGTAGCTCAATTTTTTGGACCTGACAAAAACGAAGGTGATTTAGCTTCTATTGATGCTTTTATGTCTGAAACTAACCCTCCTAACGATGTAAAAATCATTTTAAAAGAAACATGTTTTGATTGTCATAGTGATGTTACACAATACCCTTGGTATAATAACATAACTCCAGTAAATTTTTGGTTGGCTGAACATGTAAAAGATGGAAAAAAGCATTTTAATCTATCTAACTGGGAGGGGAATTCTACAAAAAGAAAAGACCATAAGTTTGAAGAACTCATAGAAATGGTTGAACAAAAAGAAATGCCTTTAAATTCTTATACTTGGACCCATGATGTAGCAAAATTAACTGATGGACAAAGAATGGCTGTTATTGATTGGGCAAAATTGGTACGACTAAAATATGGTTTAGAACCGAAGCCTGAGTAGTACTTTAATAGTATAATAAACCATGCGAAAGCACCTATTAATTATTGGTTTTGTTTGGCCAGAGCCTAAAAGTTCTGCTGCGGGTAGCCGGATGATGCAATTAATTGAAGTATTTCATTCAGAAGAGTATCACATTACATTTGCAAGTCCATGTGCTAAAAGTGACAATGCTTTTAATTTGGAAAGTATTGGAGTTTCTCAAGTTTCTATTGAATTAAATAACTCGTCTTTTGATGTTTTCATCAAGAAACTTAACCCTAATGTGGTTTTGTTCGATCGCTTTATGATGGAAGAACAATTCGGTTGGCGCGTTAAAGAACAGTGCCCTGACGCGTTAAGAGTTTTAGACACAGAAGACTTACATTGCTTAAGAAAAGGCAGACAACAGGCTTTTAAGGACGACAAACCATTTGATGAATCTTATTTATTCAATGATACCGCAAAGCGAGAGATAGCCAGTATTTACAGAAGTGATTTGAGTTTGATTATTTCTGAAGCTGAAATGGATATTTTGAAACATCAGTTTAAAGTGGATGAATCTCTGTTGTTATATTTACCTTTTATGCTGAATTCTATCTCAGAAGAAGATATTAAAACACTTCCAAAATTTGAAAACAGAAATCATTTTATAACCATAGGTAATTTTTTACATGAGCCTAATTATAATGCAGTTCTTTACTTAAAAGAAACCATTTGGCCATTAATTAGAAAGCAATTACCAAAAGCAGAATTACATGTTTATGGTGCTTATGCTTCTCAAAAAGTCAATCAGCTGCATAACGATAAAGAAGGTTTTCTAATCAAAGGTTTTGCTGAAGATGTAAATGTCGTCATGCAAAATGCGAGAGTATGTTTAGCGCCTATTAGATTCGGAGCAGGTTTAAAAGGTAAGTTAGTTGATGCCATGAAAAATGGAACGCCTTTTATAACGACAAGGATTGGAGCAGAAGGTATGATTGGAGATATGGAACCTAATGGTTTTATTGAAGATAACCCAAAACTATTTTCAAATAAAGCTATCGCGTTATTCCAAAATGAAATGATATGGAAAGCAAAGGGGGAAAATGGATTTGACATAATTAATCATCGTTTTAATAGGAAAGAACATAAAGACAAAATTTTGAAAGTAATTACAGAAATAACGCAACAACTCAATCAGCACCGACATAATAATTTCACAGGTCAAATGCTTCACCATCACATGCTACAAAGTACAAAGTTTATGAGTAAGTGGATTGAGGAGAAAAATTCAAAGACTAGATAAAGCTATCCTTAAAATAGTATATTTATAGATAAAACTAATTCTTATCTATTATGAAATCTTTTTTTAAATTCTTTTTACCCCTTGTTTTTACTTGTTTTATTTCAAATTTATCTTCTGCACAATTCTCTGAAAAACAAGTTGATTCCATTGTAGATTATGCATTAAGTAAGTTTAATGTCGCGGGGTGTGCTATTTCCATTGTAAAAGATGGAAAAGTCATATATAGTAAAGGGTTTGGTGTGAAATCTGCAAATACTAAAAGTCCTATAAATAAGCATACTAATTTTGCAATTGCTTCTAACAGTAAAGCCTTTACAACTGCTGCTTTAGCCATTTTAGTTGAGGATGAGAAATTAAAATGGGACGATAAGGTTAAAGATTTTATTCCAGAGTTTAAAATGTACAATCCGTACGTGACTGAGAATTTTAATATTCAAGATTTATTAACACATCGCAGTGGTTTAGGGTTAGGAGTTGGAGACCTTATGTTTTTTCCAGACGGTTCAGATTTTACAATAGATGATTTACTATCAAGCTTTCAGCATTTTAAACCTGTTTCAGCTTTTAGAACAAAGTTTGATTATGACAACTTATTATACTTGGTCGCTGGTGAGATCATTGCCCGAGTTTCTGGTATGTCATGGGAAGATTTTATTGAAGAGCGAATTTTTAGACCTTTAAATATGGATAATTCAGATTCTTCCTTAGATAGAATAAAAGATAAAAGTAACTTGGCAAAACCACATGATTCAAATTCTGGAACATTAAAAGTACTTCCTAATTTTCAAGAAATGATTAATGGAGCTGCAGGTGGTATTTATTCAAATGTCGATGATATTTCTAATTGGATGTTAGTGCACTTAAATAATGGCAAGTATGGCGATAGTTTAAAAGAGCAATTGTTTTCACCAAAAAGCCAACGGGAAATGTGGAAAATACATACGGTAACGGATGTTAATAGAAATCCACGTTATAATTCCCATTTTGCTGGTTATGGATTAGGTTGGGATCTGTCTGATATGAAAGGAAATATGAGCGTTTCTCATACCGGTGGACTACCAGGCATGTTATCAAAAACTATTATGATTCCAGATATTAATTTAGGGGTTGTTATTTTAACAAACACAAGTGATGATGGTGCTGGTATATTCGGAGCGGTATCAAATACAATCGTTGATAGTTATTTAGGATTGGATGATTTTGGTTGGATTGATAAATATGCTACCTATTTTAAAAGGAGGAAAGAAGAAGGAGATGCTGTAACTAAAAAAGTATGGGAAGTTGTTAAAAACGTTGATAATTCTCATATAAAAGTTGATGATTTCATTGGTGTATATAAAGATCCTTGGTTTGGTCGTGTTGAAGTTTTTATGAATGGGAATAAATTGTGTATGAAATCACATAGGTCGCCTAAACTTAATGGAGAAATGTTTTTTTATAAAGCGAATACATTTGCCGTTAAATGGGAATACCAAGATATGAATGCTGATGCTTTTGCAATGTTTTTTTTAGATGAAAAAGGTAAAGCACAAAGTATAAAAATGAAAGGGATATCTCCTAATATAGACTTTAGTTTTGATTTCCATGATTTAGATTTAAAACGAGTTGATTAAAGCAAATAATTATCTATTACTATTTTCATGCCCGTAGTAGCCGTTTCAGTAATTACAGTTAAATTTTCTTTACTCTCCATACTCGGTTTTGGGTCAATAAAGTATGTTGGCGTATTTTGAGGGACATAATGCATTAAACTGGCAGCAGGATAGACTTGCATAGAAGTTCCAATAATAATAAGAACATTTGCGGTTGCACAAATTTCAACAGCGCTTTCAATCATAGGAACATCTTCGCCAAACCAAACAATGTGCGGCCTTAATTGATGTCCTTTTTGGCAAACGTCACCTAATACCAAGTCTGTTTTCCATTTTTGTATATCTTTTTCATCATAACTACTGCGTGCTTTTAGTAATTCACCATGTAAATGAATAACGTTTGTACTTCCTGCGCGTTCATGTAAATCATCTACATTCTGCGTTATGATAGTCACTTCAAAATTATCTTCTAATTTCGCTAAATCAATATGAGCTCCATTTGGTTTAACCTCAAAAAGTTGTTTTCTACGTTGATTATAAAAATCTAATACCAATTCAGGATTGGCAGCAAATCCTTCAGGAGTAGCAACCTCCATAACGTCATGACCTTCCCATAACCCATCGGCATCTCTAAAGGTTTTAATGCCGCTTTCGGCACTCATACCAGCTCCAGAAAGAACCACTAGGTGTTTTTTCATAGTATAAATATACTAACTTTAAGGTTATTGCGAATCTTACTTTTGTGAGATTAGGTAATTTTATTAAAAGAATTCCGGATTAAAGATTACTACATCACGTTGTTCCTCATAATGACATTCCGTATTTTTGAAATATGATTGATTTAAAATTTCTCGAACATATGGAAGGCTATTTAACAGAATCTCGTAAATCACGTTTTGACACTGTTTTATCGCAACGCACCAAACATTTTACAGTAGCTACAGAAGATGTGTATCAGCTTCATAATACGAGTGCCGTAATGCGAAGTTGTGATGTGTTCGGTATACAAGAAATAAATATTGTTGAAGAGCAAAACTCTAAAAATATTGATAGAGAAATTGCTATGGGAGCTCAAAAATGGGTGGATTTGAACCGCTATCAAACGGTAAAGGATTGTATTTCAGATTTAAAACAAAAGGGTTATCAAATTGTGGCGACAACACCGCATACTAATGATTGCGAATTACATGATTTTGATGTGACTAAAAAATCCTGTTTTTTCTTTGGAAGAGAAACCGAAGGTTTATCTCAAGAGGTTTTAGATCAAGCAGATTGTTATTTAAAAATCCCAATGGTAGGATTTACTGAAAGTTTAAACATTTCAGTATCTGCTGCGATAATTTTACAACATGTAACAACTAAACTAAAGCAAACAGCTATTAATTGGCAATTGACAGAGAAAGAGGTCTTAGAAAAACGTTTAGATTGGTGTAAAAAAACGATTAAAAGCTATGATGAAATTGTAGAACGGTATGATGCTTTAAGAAAATAGTAGAAAAATAAAAAGAGGAATTATTTAAATAATTCCTCTTTTTATAAATATTTAAATCTTTCGACTTCGTCCGCGACTTAACAATTTATATTCTTCATAACATTCGCTAATAGCATCCAATATTTGAAGGTCGTTTGCTGTTCGTATAAAGCCTTTGGAGTAATTACATTGGCTTACAATTTCGTCTAAATCTATGCGTTCAACTTGCAATAAAACAGTGAGCATTTCACGATCAAAACGAGAAGATAATAAATTTCTAATTTCATCATCTTGCTTCATCTTCCTGAGTTTACGTAGTTCGTTAGGTTTCTTACCAAACATGCGATGTAAGAAATCTGCAGGATTGAATATAGAACCAATAACTCTTGTTAAACCTGATTTTTTACTCGCTTCGTAACCTGTTCCTTGTAAACCTGAAATACTATAACGGTAATTTGTATTAATATCCGGTACTTGTTTAATATCTACTTCTAAATAACCAGTAAGTTTTAATTGGTTTACAACCACTTCTTCCAATGCTAGAGCTAATTCGGTGAGTTCAATGTTAGAACTTCCAAACTTTAGCCAGTCATTTGTTACACGAACTTTAATTGATTTAAAACCTAAATATGAAAAGTGAAGTGTATCGTTAACTTTTGCTGAAATATTAAATTCACCTTTTTTGTCAGTACTTGTACCAATTACTTGGTTGAGATTAACAATATTTACGCTTTCCAAAACAGAATCATCTGCCGAATTAATTACAACGCCTAAGACCTTATCTGGTTCTTGTGCCATAGAAACAGCAGCAGTTAACAGAAAAGTAAGAAATAAGATGTAATTTTTCATAGGTTTAAGCTCAAAATCAAAAATACTAAACAAAACGGCAAAAAATACCGTAATGCTATACTTTGACTTAAAATTAACAAAAAAGTCTATCTTCTAGAACGTCTCGGTCTTGAACTTCCCAAATCATTAGAATCTGAACGTCTTGGTGGTTTTGAGTCACCATCACTTCTGCGTCTGTCACTTCGGCTTCCAGAAGCCCCTTTTCTATCATCACGTCTTCCTCCACCGCGTCTATCATTACGACGATTTCCACCGTCACGTCTTCCGCCACCGCTTCTATCGCTGCGTCTTCCACCACCACGGTTTTCAGACACTTCAACATTTACAAAACGGCCTTCATATTTAAAGTCGGTAAAATGCGCTAGTACTTTCTCTTTTAATTCATTCTCTGTATTAAAGAACGAGAAGCTTTCTTTTGTTTCCACTTTAAAAACATCATCTCTACCAAGTCCTAATTGCTCTTTTAAGAAGTCTTTCAGCTTCATCCAATCAAAACCATCTTTTCCACCAACATTTATAAAGTAACGTGTAGAATCATTTTTACCACCTCTACTAAAGTCACGTCCACCTTCACGTCCGCCATCTCTATCGTAAGAGCCTTCAGCAATATTTAAGTTTTTAGATTTATTGTAGTAATTATAAAAACGCGTAAACTCAACCGAGAAGAATTTTTTAATCAATTCGTCTTTCTCTGTATCAGCAAACAATTCATTAATACTCGTTAAGTGTTTATCAATTTCATGATTAATCTCTGTATTGTGAATTTTATTAGCAAGCGACATCAATTGTACTTCACAAATATCTGCACCATCTGGAATTTCTTTTTTCTCGAACTGCTTTTTAATAATACGCTCAATACTTTTTATTTTACGCACTTCACTTTTCGATACAATAACCATTGAGATTCCTGTTTTACCTGCACGTCCTGTTCTTCCAGAACGGTGTGTGTAAATTTCAGGTTCGTCTGGCAACTGGTAATTTATAACGTGTGTAATATCGTCAACATCAATACCACGTGCAGCAACATCAGTCGCTACTAGCATTTGTATTTGTTTATTTCTAAACGATTTCATTACCATATCACGTTGGTTCTGGCTTAAATCCCCGTGTAATGCACCGGCATTATATCCATCTTCAATTAAGTTTTCAGCAACTTTTTGAGTATCACGTTTTGTTCTACAAAATACTACCGAGAAAATATCTGGATTTGCATCAGACAAACGCTTTAAAGCTTGATAACGATCCCTTGCATTCACTAAATAATATTCATGTGATACTTGACTCGTGCTTTCATTTTTATTTCCAACAGTTATTTCCTGCGGATTGTTCATGAATTTTTTAGCTATTGTTGCTACTTCTCTTGGCATTGTTGCCGAGAATAACCACGTGTTTTTATCATCAGGAGTGTGCGATAAAATATCGGTAATATCCTCTTTAAAACCCATGTTTAACATTTCATCTGCCTCATCTAAAACCGAATATTGGATTTTAGAAATATCAACCAAACGTCTTTTAATCATATCTTTCATACGACCCGGAGTCGCCACAATAATTTGTGCGCCACGTTTAATATCACGTGCTTGATCCGTAATGCTTGATCCACCGTAAACGGCAACCACGTTAAGCCCTTTACAATATTTACCATACAATTTCATTTCGTTAGTAATTTGTAAACAAAGCTCTCTGGTTGGCGATAATATCAAACCTTGGGTAGTTCTGCTATCAATGTCAATTTTTTCTAACATCGGGAAGCCAAAAGCTGCTGTTTTACCAGTTCCCGTTTGAGCTAAGGCTACTAAATCGGTTTCCGATTCTAATAAAATAGGGATTGCTTTTTCTTGTACTTCACTGGGTTTAGTAAACCCTAAATCTGTAATTGCTTGTAATAGGTTGTCATTAAGACCTAAATCTTGGAATGTGCTCATTTTTAATTTATTGTATGCGATTTATTATGCAGTGTTACATAAAGAAGTGAATCGACATACTTAAACCTAAACTTCTAGTAACACATCCTCACTCTGAGGAATTTAAACTCTTCTTGAGTTTCAAGCGGCAAAGATAACCTTTTATTTGGATTATTTTTATTTGGGCGTTTTAACACGCTTTCACTACTCAATCTTTTTAAAATTGTCTTTGCGAAGGCGGAAGGACTGTGACAATCTGGTTAATTCTAGTTCCCCTAAAATAAATGCTGTCAAGTTTTAAAAAGGATTTCAAACAGGCCGCTGCAATCGTTAACGCAGTTACTTACGTAAATTCACAATCCGTTCCAAAAGTGTAGGATGCGAATAGTGCATAAACACATAAGCGGGATGCGGTGTTAAATTGCTTAAACTGTTTTTAGATAGTTTTTTAAGCGAAGTAATTAAGGGTTCGCCTTTATATGTGTTTTTAGCATAATCGTCTGCTTGGTATTCAAACTTTCTAGAAAACAAATGCATTATCAATCCAGTAATTTCAGAAATAGGCGAATAGAGCAATCCAAAAGCAATCAATCCAATATGAAAGCTGGGTATGTCAACACCCAAAGCTTGTGATAATAATGGATTGGAAATAAATAAGGATAAAATATAGAGCGTTAATCCAGTCAGTAAAATAGAAGCAAATAAATTAAAAATAATGTGTTTCTTTTTATAATGCCCAACCTCATGCGCTAAAACAGCAACAATTTCTTCATCATCCAAATCATTAATCAAGGTGTCATAAAGTGTTACACGTTTTTCACTACCAAACCCCGAAAAATAAGCATTCGCTTTTGTGCTGCGTTTAGAACCATCAATTACAAAAATCTTATCTAATTTAAAACCGACACTCTTAGCATATTCAGAAATTTTATCACGTAAAGTACCTTCCTCTAAAGGGGTTTGCTTATTAAATAGCGGTACAATAAGTTTAGAATAAAACATATTCATAAACAAAGTAAATACAGCAACTAAGCCCCAAGCATATAACCAAAAATTTTGTCCAGTAGCCCCGTAAAACCAAATAATTAAGGCTAAAATACCACCACCAACAACAGCCATCATGAGCCAACCTTTTATTTTATCTAAGAAAAAGGTTTTAATAGTCGTTTTATTAAATCCAAATTTTTCTTCAATAACAAAAGTGCTATAATACGAAAATGGTGTAGTTAAAATATCGCTACCAATCATAATAATACCAAAGAAAATAAGCGCCACAATAATTGAGTTTTCGCTGTAGTTTCTGGCTATATTATCAACAAGTTCAAAACCATCAAACCATAAAAACCCTAAAGTTAAAAGGATAGAAAATGATGAGGTTAACAGCCCAAATTTGTAATTAGTTGCCTTATAGTTTTGCGATTTTTTATATTCCGCTTTATCATAAACATCCTGCAAATCCTTAGGAAGTACATCATTGTAATGTTTCGCGTTTAAAGCATCTAAAATTTTATCAACTATAAAATTGATAACAATGATAGCTATGATGATGTAAAATAGTGTTGTTGATGTCATATCTTTTATGTCATTGCGAGACGCTTTTTAGCGACGCGGCAATCTGTTTAATTTTAGTTTCACTTCATTCGATTCCTTCGGTCATCCTTTCCTCGTAATGACGGTTCATTCAAAATTCCGCTGTCTCTTTGCTTCAAAAATAAGAATTCCAGCTGCAACAGACACATTCATAGAATCAATTTCACCTTGCATGGGAATAATAATATTTTGAGTCGCGTTTTCTAGCCATTCATTACTCAGGCCAGTAGCTTCTGTACCCACGATAATGGCAGTTGGTTTTGTAAAGTCTTGTGTGTGGTAATTAACTGAAGCTTGCAACGCCGCACCATACATGTTAAAATTATTTGCTTTTAAAAAGGCAATAATTTCGGTTGTAGTACCAGTAGCAATAGTATTAGTAAAAACACAGCCTACGCTAGAACGAATAATATTTGGGTTGTATAAATCGGTTTTAGGATTAGCAATAATAACAGCATCCACATTGGCAGCATCAGACGTTCTTAAAATGGCGCCGATATTACCTGGTTTTTCTGGTGCTTCAGCAACTAAAACTAAAGGGTTTTCTTTATCAAAATTTAAATCAGTTAAATCATTTTCTTTAGATTTTGCAACAGCTAAAATACCTTCTGTAGTATCTCTGTAAGCTAGTTTTTGATAAACGTCTTTAGAAATTTCTATGGTGTCAAATAGATGAGGTGCAAAGTCGTTAAGCTTTTTTTCTGAAAATAATTCTGGATAAAATAAAACGGTTTCTAATTTATACCCACCTTTTAAAGCCAAAGAAATTTCGCGCTCGCCTTCTATTAAAAAGGTGCCTGTTTTTTTACGCTCACGCGACTTATCCTTTAATTGAACAAGTTGTTTTATGTACGTATTTTGTGGGCTAGTTATTTCCTTCATAAGAGTTAAGCAAAAGTAGTTGTTTTTATGTGATAATATTATATAGATATTTTTGAAGCAACTACTAGATTTACAATTGTTGAGTAATTACAAAGGTTTACTTTCTAAGTAATTAACAATTAAAGCCACTACATAATTGTAACTCTTCATGCCCTTACTTTGTTTGTTGGCTT